>Ga0268299_1000011_pt1 | contig 759212 bp, 682 predicted proteins | sample NOBtaG_FD_193484 | JGI IMG/M metagenome (GOLD analysis project Ga0268299, IMG submission 193484) | Activated sludge microbial communities from bioreactor in Nijmegen, Gelderland, Netherland - NOB reactor | ecosystem: Engineered > Bioreactor > Aerobic > Activated sludge | place: Netherlands... | reverse complement strand
CCTCATTAACTTTTTATTATCTCTCCAATTTCTCAATCAGAGACCTCTTAAAGAATCAACTCGGATGCACCCTCTATCGAGTACATCCGGGTCCGCTATCAATCTCCATTCATTCAAAGAACGTGTGCTCTAATCCTCAATCCTTAAAAGGAATTGGCTTTCGAACTACAGCAGTTATGATTTGACAATCCAAGAACCCCAAATCACACTAAAAATCCCCTTTTCGTTCAAAGGGAGTGCAAAGGTACATGTTGAAGGGGTTTCTGCAATAGTTGCGTCAAAAGATTTTGGTAAAAAAGCGCTTTTTAATGGCTTTTTCAGTTAACCATCTGATTATCAGAATAAGAATCAGGATGTTTTTTTCTTAAAAATTGGCACTGTGCTGCAAGGCTCCCCAAACATGATACTTGCAGCAACTGAACGAAGCCTGCCAGTAACTTCCACATAGGCTGAAATTGGCACTTCAACCTTACTACAACCTTTTACAACCACTTTGGCATTGTTATATTTTTGCCACTCAATATTGTTCAACGTTTTATTAAAAAGTGTGACCTCCAAATCCCGTAAGGAGCCAAAAACAATCTGCCGCGCATAAGGCTGCAGGGAAGCCGACAATAACATATATGCCCACGTGGGTACAATAGCATCAGCCGTGCAGGTGATGGCTACAAACTTATTTTGATATTGAGACCAATCGTGTGATTTTACGAAATCACGAAAATCCTTTTCACGTAAAACTAATTCCTGAAAAAGCAGGCCTTTTATATCAAACAGCACCCGCTCGCCTGGAGTGTACAATTCTTCCAGGTCGAACGTGATCAACTGACTATTACTAACCCGATTTACTATTTCGTTTTCCATTTTGATTCAACACGATTAAACCAAATTTGGTTTTTTGATCAGAAAATCTTTCAGATATAACGGCTCAAATGCAGCGACATCTTCAAATAGAGAGAGTTTCCATTTTGAATACCCCAATTCACCCAATCGTTTGGCGTCCGGGGTAACGTATGAAAAAAAACGTGTGTTGCGATGATTGATTATCCCGATGCATTTCTGTGCGCCTTCACCTAAAAAATAAATTGTCTTTTGTTCCAAGTGTTCGGCAAAGCTTCGTTCGTCAATTATGCGAGCTTGTGTAGGCTCTATTTCCTGAAGATTAAAATCCAATAACATGCAGTACACTTCCATTCTGCGAGCATCCAACATCGGACAAAAAAGCATCTTGCTTTGATCAAAGCTTGTAGCCTCTATTGCGATTACATCTTTGCCTTGCGAGGCAAGTAGTTGTAATGTATTAACCGAAATGAGCGGGATGTTGAGGGCATAACATAAACCCTTTGCTGTTGCTACTGCAATGCGTAAACCGGTATAGGAACCAGGACCGGAAGTTACAATGACGCCATGTAGATCAGCAGGTTTACACTTTGCTTGTGCCATCACTTCCTGAATCATTACCGCTAACTGCGAAGCCGCGGATCTTGGAGTTGGTGTTTCGCGAGCTGCCAACAACTTACCTTCTTTATGCAATGCCACCGAACAAACCTGTGTGGATGCTTCAAGACTCAGTAAGAGTGCCATTAGTATGACGAAAGCAATTTACGGTAAGCAACAGGATCCGTTAAAATCTTTTTTGCTTCCTGTATTTCAGCATCCCGATTCAGGGATACCTCAACCTGGCCTTGGGCCAACTTGAAATGAAACGCAATTTCTTCTTCCAGAATTTTCGATAACTCCGGCTTAAACCGTATCAAAGCTGAACTCTTATTCTGTTCTATTCTACTTTTCAAATCCTTTAATTGAGGTTGCAGCTCATCGTAATACTTTTCCTTCTTTGCAGATGCAATCAGATCTTCGGTCTTTTGATCTAACTCCGTATCGTATGAAAATTTTTGTTCTTTCACCCAGCTTACAAACCTGGCGTATTCTTCATCCGATAATTTAAAATCTTTCAAAGATGTTGGTGCAGGATGATCGCCACAATATTTTGTTGCGTATTCAAACACAAGACCAGACCCCACCAATTCGATAACAGCAGATCCATAGGTATCTGCGTTGACCAAAACATCGGGATCCAACCCGGCTCCATCATAAACCTTGCGGCCACCTGTTGTTTTGAATTCCCGCTTAAGGGAATCAGGAAATTTATTAACGGTGCCATCACTTTTACGATGTTCATAATCCATAGCCTGAATGCAGCGACCACTAGGAATATAATATTTGGCTGTAGTTACTTTTAACTGGGCATTGTAGGCCAACTGGCGCGTGGTTTGAACAAGCCCTTTCCCAAATGTTTTTTGTCCTACCAATATGGCACGATCGTAATCTTGCAATGAGCCCGCAACAATTTCTGAGGCTGAGGCACTTCCACCACTGGTAAGTACCGCAACAGGAATATCCGTGTCCTGTGGATTATTTAATGTTGTATAGGACTTATTCCACTCTGGCACTTTGCCTTTCGTTGCCACTACTTCTTTTCCTTTCGGGATAAATATGTTCACAATATTAACTGCTTCATATAGTGAGCCACCCGGGTTATCGCGCAGGTCGAGAATCAATCTTTTAGCCCCCTGTTGTTTCAATTTTGTTAATGCTTCTTCTACTTCTTTGCCCGCCCCGGGGGTAAACTCATCAAGTTTGATATAGCCTACATCAGCACCCACCATGCCCTGATACGTAATGTTGGAGATCTTAATTTTCTCGCGAACAAGTTTAAACTTTATGTTCTCTTTCTGGCCAGCACGTTTTATCTCCACCTGCACTTCCGTTTTGGGTTTACCTTTTAGCAATGTGCTTACTTCAATAGTAGGCTTACCCTGCACATTTTTTCCATCCACTGAAATTAGCTCATCCCCTACCCGTAAACCTGCACGCTCTGCCGGGTAGCCAACATAAGGATTCGTGATCACTGTTTTATTTCTTACTATACCTATCAATGCACCTACGCCCGCATATTGACCCGTTGTTTGAATACTAAATGCTTCGAGATCCTCTTCTGGAATATAATCGGTATAAGGATCCAATTGATCCAACATGCCATGGATACTGTTGTCAATGAGTTTTTTAGGATTTACTTCATCCACATAGTGTGCATTCACCTCCTTAAAGAGCGTAGCAAATATGTCAAGGCTTCGAGCAATATCGAAATATTTTTCCCCCGGAGCCTGAAATGCCCAGATGGTAAAAGCCACGACAGCCAACGCACCAATTACTTTTAACCTCTTCATATAAATTTTTTAATACTCACCCTCTACCTACTTGTTAGCTTCATTCGGCAACTTAGCGTACTTTCTAAAAGGAAAGAAGAACTAAAGAGTCTCCAAGTTCTTAATTTTTTCCAGCACTAAAAAGAGTTTGCTTTTGATCTCCGCAAAAGGCAAAATTTCCTTTGCTGTATAGATGAATGAAAAAATACCTTTTTCGGGTCGCAATTCGATTGTTTCCTTCTGTAGCCTGTATGCTTCTCTGACTCTACGCTTAACCAGGTTTCTATCAACGGCTTTTTTAAACAGACGTGTAGAAACAGAAATGAGCACTTGATGCACTGGTATAGCGCTCTTTTCTGGATTAGGCCTATACATCACCTTAAAAGGGTATAAATAAAAAGAGGAACCCTTTTCGAAGAGTTCCTTTATTAATTTTTCTTTTGAAAGTCTTTCGGCTTTTGTGAACGTAAACCTCACCCCCGGCCCTTCTCCAAAGGAGAGGGGTGACTCTCTCTCTGAATTTTCCATTTTGAATTATTTGTCTTCCGTGAAGCCCGAAATTAAGATTAACGGGAACTCAGGAAAGAATTAATGTTTATTTGCTTTTAGGCGTGCCTTCGTCAGAAACGGTGAGCTTTTTACGGCCTTTTCTTCTGCGGGCGGCTAATACTCTGCGACCATTAGCAGAAGCCATGCGCTCGCGGAAACCATGTTTATTGGTTCTTTTCTTGCGTGAAGGTTGGAATGTGCGTTTCATAGTAGTATCTGATAAACCTCAATTTCTAAAGGGGTGCAAAAATGTGCAGGATAATCGGGATTTACAAGATTAATAGCCCGATTTTCAAAAGAGTCTACCAATTATATGGAAAAGGTCAGTTTTTACATCACCCCATACCCCTCTCCATTGGAGAGGGGTGACGAAGTGTAATCTCATGTGGAACCGTAAAAATTTACTGAACTTTGAAAATAGCATCATCCAATGTCGGGTTTACCTCGATCGCTGAAACCTCAAATTTCAAATTCATAGGACCCATGGAAACAGAAGTAGTGTGCGGAAATTTTATTCCATTCACTTCCTTATAGTTATCAAACCGGGTTGGAACGGAACTCATTCCCTGTGGAGTTTTAACTTCTTTAACATTTTGAATTTTAAGTCCAGAAGTCTTATCAAAATATGTTGTCAATTTTCCACCTGTTGGAAAAGCATACTCAACCACATAAGCTTCCTTTCCATCCACAGTTTCAATTGCTTTGAGTGTAGCTTTTACATTCATTGAAGCCAATTGCAATTCAGGAATAATAGCTGCTTCAAATAAACCTTCCTCTTTGGTCGCTGCATCAAGGGGTGGCCTTTGTCCATTTGCTATTACTGCAAAATCCTTCCCATCACTTACCTGCTTAGACATTACATTGCCCTGCATGGAAACTTCCATCAAGCTTTTTCCAGGCGATTTCTTTGAATTGGTCATTGTTAACTCCATGCCTTGAATGGTGGCTTTCATCGTTGTCTTCACGCTCTTCATCTCCTGAACTTTCTTCGCGCCACCAATAGCTTCAATATAGCTGGCTATAACTTTTTCTGCAGTCAGATCAGCCGGAAGAGCTGAGGCCTTTGCGGGCACATAACTTTCGCCATAAATATCAAAGAACTTTACCTCGCCAAACTTTTTAAGTTTATCAGCAACGTCCGTTCCTTTACCCACTACCACTATATGTGCATTCTCCGGACGAATAAATTTTTTCGCTGCCGCCTGTACATCGGCAACTGTAATTGCATCGATGTACTTTAAGTAATTATTGTAATAATCTTTAGGTAAGTTGTATTTGGCCGTAGTAAGTGCAAAGTTGGCTATGGTTTGTGGACTTTCGAGAGAGCGACCAAAGGCACCCGATATTTCTGCTTTCGCCAGGATCAATTCCTTTTCCGTTACCGGTTCATTCACAATACGCTTTAATTCGGATAATAACTCAAACACAGAACTATCCGTTACTTCATTGCGCACACTTGCAGAAGCATTAAAACTTCCTATCAGGTTGTCTGCATTCAGTTGCGAGCCAGATCCATAGGTAAACCCATGCTTCTCGCGGAGATTTTGATTTAAGCGTGCTGAAAATCCTACTCCTAAAATCTGATTGGTAACACGCGCTTTGATGGCATCTTGCGTGCCGGGTTTTAAATCCACTGGGTATGTAATGTTGATTACTGACTGAACGGAAGCCGGGCGATCCACCAGTGCTACGTAGGTCTTTGCGGGTTCTTTTGGTTGTGTATACGTGGGATTTTTTACTTCACCCTTAGCCCATTTTGCAAAATACTTCTCAGATAAACTCTTTGCCGATTTCAAATCAATATCACCAACAATAATCAGATACGCGTTATTAGGCTTGAAGTAAGTGTTATAATATCCCTTTATATCATCCATGGTAATTGCAGCAACAGTTTTTTCGGTGGTAAACAATCCATAAGGATGTTGCTTTCCATATCTCAGCGCGTTGCGAACATTTACTGCAATTATATCAGGATTATCCTTTCCGGCTGCAAGACCCGATAGGGTTTGCGTTTTTAGTTTCTCAAACTCCTCTGGCGCAAAAGCAGGATTGTATAATACATCACTCATCAAATCAAGCAACTTACTTGTATGCTTGGTTAAGCTGGATGCAAAAATTCCGTTGGAACTTGTACTCAGATTAGCGCCAATAAAATCGGTCTCTTCATCAATCTGGGCTTTTGTCTTTGTCTTTGTGCCGGTTCCCATCAGGGTTCCTGCCATTTCTATATAGCCCTCCTTTTCGCCCTGGTAAATGGCATCATTTTTCAATTGCAATGAAAACTGAACGCGGGGTAGTTTGTGATTTTCAACAACAAATACCTGAAGACCATTCTTTAAGGTGAACGTTTGATAGTCGCCTATTTTAATTTCACGTGCAGGTGCCGGTGCGGGTGCTTTGGAACGATCAACTTGTGCTTGTGCTGATACAAATACCAACAATAAGCAAAGGAATATTATATGTTTCTTCATAATCAATTATCTTTTTTGATTTGGGTATCGTCAGGTTTGCTTTGTGCCGATTTAGGCAAGTATTGCAACACGACCCGATTTTCTTTAGTAAGGTATTTTTTGGCCACCCGTTGTAAATCTTCACGCGTTACTTTCATGTAACGATCTATTTCGGTATTGATCAGGTTAGCATCTTTATAATACACATGATAATTGGCGAGTTGTTCGGCAATGCCAACAGCCGAGGAATTTTGTTGCACAAACTGGCTTTCCATCTGGTTGCGGATTTTTTGAAATTCCTTTTCTGAGATTAATTCATTCTTCACTTTTTCAATCTCGGCATCCATCTCTTTTTCAAGATCTTCAGGATCAACACCCATGTTAACAATACCGAGTGTAATATAAAGGCCCGGGTCTTCCAACGGGTAAGGAAACGATGCAACCTGTAATGCTTTTTTCTTTTCATCGACCAACGCCTTATACATACGCGAACTTTGGCCACCGCTTAATACCGTACTCAACATTTCCAATGCATATGAATCCGGGGTGCCTTGTGCAGGAATGTGGTAAGCCTGAAACACAGCCGGTAATTGAATATTATCAAACACAACATCGCGCACTTCAGCTTTCTGCTCAGGTTCTTTCACAGTAGGGCGAGGGATTTCCTTTCCACCTTTCGGGATGTCTTTAAAGTATTTTGCAACCGCTGCTTTTGTTTGTTCTATGTCGATGTCCCCCGCAATAGATAAGGTTGCGTTTTCGGGAACATAGAATTTCTTATAAAAAGCAATGAACTCGTCCAGAGAGGCTGCGTTTAGATCATCCATAGATCCTATGGGAGTCCACCGATAAGGATGCACTGTATAGGCTCTTTTAAAAATCTCGCTTTGAAAAGACATGTACGGTTGATTGTCGATGCGTTGGCGCTTTTCTTCTTTAACTACTTCTCGTTGCGTTTCCACACCAACCTGTTCAATTTTTGCATGCAGCATGCGTTCTGATTCCATCCACAATCCAAGCTCTAGTTGATTGGATGGAAGTACTTCATAATAAAAAGTACGATCGTTAGATGTGTTGGCGTTGTTGGTGGCACCTGCATTAGCCAGATACTTATCAAACTCACCGCGCTTGATATTCTCTGAGCCCTCAAACAATAAATGTTCGAAGAAGTGCGCAAAGCCAGTACGGTTGGGGTCTTCGTTCTTTGATCCCACATGATACAATACCGACACCGCTACAATGGGAGTGGTGTTATCCTTATGCAGAATAACATGTAAGCCGTTGGGCAGATCATATTCAGTAAATTCAATCTTTCGTGCCTGGCCGAAGCCTACCGAAATCGCGGCAAGCAGAAGCCAAAGGGTTAAACTTTGTTTTTTATGCATAGTTAAAATTTTTGGATTACAATGATAAGAAATCTAACAGACGAATGAAGCCCGTTGTTATCTATACTTTTGTTAAGTTATCGTTGCCTTAACACTGAAAAGATTTAAACAATCAAATTGATTTATCTTGTTTGATATGTAGAAGAACAAACCGAGAGCTTAATAATGCCTTGTGATGGGCTTAGCTAATTCCCATTATTATGATGGATAAACAACACATAATGATCGGATTTAATTATTCTACCCTATTAAATCACCCAGTACTGTCTTTATTTGTTGAGGCTCCAGGCGAGGGCCAAATTGAGATACCACACGCGATGAAGCTAACGAGGCAAGTTTTCCGGCTTCGGCATAACTATGGCCGTGGGTAATGCCATACATAAATGCTCCTGAAAACATATCGCCCGCACCATTGGTATCGATAGCCCGTACTTTATAAGGTTCAATCTGAATGAACGTGTCGCCATCATAAATCAACGCCCCATTCGCGCCCAGCGTAATAGCAAAACGTTTGGCAACTTGCTTTAATTTCTCGCGGGCTTCGGCCATGCTATGGGTACCTGTAAAAATCATAGCCTCTTCTTCATTGCAGAAAAGCAAATCCACACTGGCGCCTACTATTTCCTCCATTTGCGTAGAGAAATATTTTACCATGCTGGGATCAGAAAATGTAAGAGCGGTTGACACTTTATTACGTTCGGCAATTCGTTTTGCTTCTTTCAAAGCTTCCAGCCCTTTCGGACTCGCCACAAGATAACCTTCGAGGTAGATGTAGGAAGAATTTTTTATTGCCTCTACATCCAAATGCTCGGGTGATAAAAATGAACTCACCCCTAAAAATGTATTCATGGTGCGCTCAGCATCGGGGCTGGTCATTACCAGACAGCGACCTGTGTGTCCTTCCGGGCATTGTTCATGCGTGAGATTGGTATCAACACCATTTCTCTTTAAATCTTCCAAAAAGAATTTACCAAGATCATCCTTTGCCACCAGGCAGGAGTAAAAACTTTTACCGCCAAACTGGTTGATGGCCACAACCGTATTGCCCGCTGAGCCGCCACCCGACATCTTGCTTTTTTTCATGTCAATGGCTTTCATCAGATGAAGTTGTCTTTTTTCATCAACCAATGTCATCAAGCCTTTTTCTACTTCATTCTCTTTAAAGAAATCATGATCTACTTCGGTAACAATATCGACCAGGGCATTGCCTATGCCATACACATCATATTTCATCCTTATTAATTTAGGTGGCAAAAGTAAATAAAAGTGTTGGATGGCGGATAGGTATTTTCGGAATCTTGCCAGATGTATAATAAACGTTTAGTATTGAGCAATCAATTGATCCTAAATAATTTTCCACCATGAAAAATCTGTTAGTTGCATTTCTTCTCATCCTATCCCTATCCGCATTTTCACAAACCACGATTATCAAGTGTGGCAACCTGATCGATGGCAAATCGAATCAGCCTTTAGGCAGAAAAGCAATTGTGGTGGAAGGAAACTTGATCAAAGAAATTATCGAATGGGACAAAATTCCCGCCAAGGCAACCGTGATTGACCTGTCTACTAAAACCGTGTTGCCCGGATTAATTGATTGTCACACACACGTGCTTTTGCAAGGCGACATAACCGCTGAGGAATATGATGATCAACTATTAAAGGAGAGTATTCCCTATCGTGCATTGCGTGCCAGTGTTGCGTGTAAGATTGCGCTCATGAATGGCTTCACCACTATTCGCGATGTGGAGACGGAAGGAGCCATGTATGCCGATGTGGATTTGAAAAAAGCAATTAACCATGGCGTGATCCCCGGTCCGCGCATGTTTGTGTCAACCCGCGCGATCAACACCTATGGTCATTATAGTATTGGCAACAGTGCCTATAGCTGGGAGTTGCATATGCCAAAAGGAATTCAAGAAGTAAATGGAGCAGACGAGGCACGCAAGGCGGTGCGTGAACAAATCAGTTATGGTGCCGACTGGATTAAAATCTATGCCGACCGCAGCTATTTCAAAAAAGCAGACGGAACATTTGGAAGCATACCCAACTTCACACACGAAGAAATTACCGCTGTGGCTGACGAGACTATAAAATCAAGAAAGATGCTGGCCGCTCATGCGATGACGCCCGATGGAATTATTTATGCATTGAAAGCCGGTGCGCGCACCATCGAACACGGCACGGCACTCAATGAAGAATGTATGGACCTGCTGATTTCAAAAGGAGCATTCTGGGTGCCAACACTAACGGTATTGGATTACGTTGCTGAAGGAAGAGCAAAACTTGGTGCCACCAGTTACCTGGAAATGTTTCAGGGTGTGAAACCACAATTTAAAAAAGCGTTACAAAAAGGTGTGAAGATTGCTTTTGGAACTGATGCTGGTGGATTTGACTGGCATAAGCTTCCGCAAGGGCGAGAGTTTAGTTTCTATGTGAATTATGGAATGACTCCGATGCAGGCGATACAATCTGCCACCACCGTTGCTGCAGACTTATTAGATAAGCGCGGACAACTTGGTGAAATCAGCAAGGGCGCTTTCGCGGATATCATTGCAGTGGATGGAGATCCCCTTCAAAAAATTGAAGTGATGGAGAAAGTTATTTTTGTAATGAAGGATGGTAAGGTAGAGAAGCAATAATAAAGGCGTCTGGCCGCTCATTCGCTGAGCTGTAAAGCTATTTCTTTCCTTTTACCTGGATATTTAATGTGCGTTTGAATTTTGCAGCACGATCTGGGTAATCGGTAATAAAGCCGTCTACATCCATTCCTTTTAATGATAACATATCGCCCGGCTCATTCACGGTCCACGGAATTACTCTAACTTTTTTACCGTGAAGTTCCTTCACATCTTCTCTTGTTACCATTTTATAATACGGACTGTAGATTGAGGGTGTAAACCCAAGATCAGCCAGATTTTCTTCCACTGATTTTTTGTTTTCGACTAAGGCAGCGAGGCGAACCTCAGGATATTTATCATGCCAATATTTGAGCACCCTGAAATCAAATGACTGAATCACCACACGATCAAGGGGCAGATATTCATCAATCAGTTTATACACCAAGTCAGAAAAAACCTGCGGGGTCGGATGAAATTTATTATCACCTTCGGGCATGCTTTTGATTTCAATATTGTAATCCACTTCGTAGCGAGTAAAACTCTTGATGTGATTTTCGACTGACACGATGACGTCACTAAGCAGTGGTTTGGTCGTACTCATCTTCGATTGCTGGGGAAAGTTGGGATTTCCTTTTGAACCACAGTCCCATTGCTGTATTTGCTCATAGGTCATTTTAAAAATATTGTATTGCTTTTCGTCCCTGGCCACAATCGAATTTCCTTCGGGTGTGGTACAAATGGAAGCTGCCATCCAGGGCTCATGAGAAACGACCAACTTCTTATCTTTTGTTACTGCCAAATCCAATTCAATCGTAGTTACACCCGAATCGAGCGCAAGCAAAAATGCCGGAATAGAATTTTCGGGTCGAAGACCACGGGCACCGCGGTGACCCTGAATATCAAATTTTGGAATGTAGGACTGAGCAACCACTTTCATGCCAATCATCATCAGAAACAACAACACACGATACTTCATGGGCGAAAGATACGGGATGACAGATAGAAGATCAATTCATATTGAGTTTGAATCATGCTTACTGTCGCATAATCATCATGCCACCACCGCCTCTGCGACCACGACCACCCATCGGATTTAAATGCTTGTTGAGTGCATACGTAAAGCTAAGCATGTAGTACCGGCCCAGGTTATTGGTTGTTGATTGTTGAATGTAATTTTCACCTGAGCTTTGGCTCACACTATTACTTTGATCCAGCAAATTATTCACGCCAAGTTTTAACTCACCTGCATTATTCTTTAACATAAAGCGTGAAACTGACAAATTAAGAAAGGGAATCGTCTCTCTGAAATCTGTAGTAGTGCTGGAATAAATAAGGTATTCGTAAGTGGTGTTGAAAGCATAATTCTTCAGAAAATTCAGGTTCAGCTCGGACCGATAGGTTTGATTGAAATACTGTTGGTCGGGAGTGCTAAAATCGTATTTGGTTTCCTGATGGCTTAGGTTGGCACTTAGATCGATGATGACAATTTCTTTATAGGTAAAGTTGTAACGAACAGACCCGCCCAGGGTTTTATTGCGCACCGTGTTATCCTGACCATTCAACACTGTAATGCTTTCGGATAGCGTTGCCGTGGGTCCAATATTAAACCGGCTATTCAGTTTCTTTACAGGAAAACCACCATTGAAATTGGCACTTAAATTTTTTGAACTGCTTACATTTACAGGTTGCGTAATTCGCGCAAATGAAACAGGATCGGTTGTTTGTGAATTTACAATCGCATTTCTCATGTACGAAGAATTAACGAAGGCAAAAAAGTTTATAAATCTGGCCGGGTTAAACGCAGTGTAGTTCGCGCTAATTCGGTGCACGTAAGCAGGCACCAGATCAGGATTACCTACATAAATATTCAACGGATCTGAGTTATCTACTACCGGCTGCAATTGTTGAATGGTTGGTTCCTGCATGGAGGTTTCATAATCCATACGCAAATGTCTGAAGCTTGAGAAATCGTAATTAAACCTTACTGTAGGAAGTAAATTTTCAAAGGTGCGATCAATTTTTACATCGCGGGAAATTAAATCTCCCTTTAACGATGTCATCTGGTAGCTGGCCCCTACGGTTATGCTATACTTTTCACGGTTCATTTTAAAATTTAAACCAGGTCTGTTGTAGATGTAGTTGCTGGTATATTTGTTACTCAAAGGAATATTAAATTCTGGTACTCCACCATTTACATCATACACCTCACGGTTTACATCATTGTTATTTGTTTGAAAATTATAATTAGCTTCCAGATACTTTCGTCCGCCCAAAGGCTCGGTATACGAAATAGTTGCTCCTAACGATTGATTGTCGGTGGTTTGTGTATTGGTCTGTTGAATTAACTGCTCACCCGGAGTTTGGTTATAGATAGTATTTGTTGTATTTAAATTGCCTTCACTATCGGTTGAGCTTAACCCCAATGAAAGATTAGTTGCCATGCTCCTTCCCTTTTTGGCAAACCGATGACGCCACAATAAACTCGAATTTAAACTAAGTGCGTTTTGCCCGTTATACGTTAGTCGTTGATTTTCATTGAGCAGTGTATTGTCTGTAAGGCTTCTGGTTTCGCTGCTGCTAAGGGTGTTCTGTTCCGATTCAGAGTAGGATCCGTTCGCTGTAAATTTAAGTGTGTTAGCCGAATCTATGTTATGATCAATCATCAAGGTGCCTCTATGATTATCATTGTTGCTGATCTGTTTACTTAACTGAGTAAGCACATTGCTTAAACTCTCGTCCGGTAAAAAATTAGTCCGTTCCAGGTTTGTGCTCACATCTCTATCGAGGTGATTATAAAAATAACTTGATGTTAGCTTGGTATCCTTATTAAGGTCTTTATTAAAATTTATACCCCCGGCATAGTTGGTCATGATCCCGGTTTGACGGCCACCGTTGTTGATTGCAGGACCTCCACTGCCGCCACCTCCTGTATTAATAGTAATTGTACGAGTGCCACCTCCGCCACCCATCATCGACTGAGCGCCTCCCGAAAAATTCATAAAATCACCAATAGAAAAACCTTGTTCATTGATATTGTTTCCCATGCCGAGAAATGAAATCTGCTGTCCCTTCCCAAACTTGTTGACGCTACCTGAAGCCTGGAATCGATCCTCTGTGCCCGCGCCTGCCATAAGATTTCCGAACGCGCCTTTACGCTTCTCTTCTTTCAATTCGAGGTTAATGGTTTTTTCACGTTGCCCATCATCAATACCTGTGAATTGTGCATTATCAGATTTTCGATCGAACACTTGCACTTTTTCTACTGCATCGGCAGGAAGGTTTCGCGTAGCTAGTTTTGGATCTCGTCCAAAAAATTCTCTTCCATCTACCGTTACACGCTGTACTTGTTCACCTTGTGCACGCACCGTTCCATCTGTCTCCACTTCCATACCCGGCATTACCTTTAACAAATCTTCCACCGATGCATTGGTTTTTGTTTTAAAGGACCCTGCATTAAATTCAATTGTATCCTTTTTTACGGTAACCGGATTCTTCTCTCCCATTACAACTACCGCATCCAGTTCTTGAGACCTGGGTAGCATTTTTATTCTACCGAGATCAATGATTCCGGCCTCCGCGGGTGTTGTTATTCTTTTCATGTAATTAGAATAACCAACAAACGTAATCTTTAACAAATAGTCGCCTTTGTTTACGTTCTTGATTTCAAAAGAGCCTTTAACATCACTCACTCCAAAATTTACAAGCGATGAATCTTTCGGATTCAACAACATAACAGTTGAGGACGGTAGCGGACCCGAGAGAGAATCGGTCACCTGGCCTTTGATTGAAAACTTTTGCCCCTTTGAAACGGACGCAGTAACTCCGATAAGTAATAGAAGTATGGATAATTTTCTCATGAAATGATGAATTGTCGTGTGAGAAGGATAGGATTTAATTTCGAATCATCATTTGCCGGCCACCGCCCATTTGTTTCATTTGCTCCTCCATGATTTTTCTAAACTCAGCTTGCGTTACTTTGGTGCCAGAGGCGGGTGCTTTCAACTCATTCTTTTTTAGTTCCCTGATCTCAATTGTTTTGGCAACAATCACACGTTCTCCATTATTAATATCAATTGCCAGAACGGCACCGGGCAACGTATTAAATCGTTCTGGCCCCAGGAAAGGACGAAATGCATTGGTGAACCAGGCCGTGATTTCCTGAGTTCTAACAATGGGTTCACGACCCTCGATCTTTATAGTATCGGTCTGTGTATAGAATGCCATGTTACATTCATAGTTGGCAATGGTTTTAGTTTGAGTACCAAACTTCCAGGGCGCCATTTTAACAGAATCTTCGATTAAATAATTTTTGCCCATCACTTCCTGCTTCGAAAGGGTCGTTCCTGCACTCTGATCCAGATATAGTTCGGTATTTTGCATTCGAAATGTCATTCTCATTCCGCCACCACCCGTACTACCCGAAGTAAAACTTTCTTCCTCATCTTCGATCACCGTTTTATATAAAGACTCGGTTTCATTAAAAAAGAGCTGCTGCTTGGTGGTGCGAAACTCAGGGATCATTGCTTTCATAGATTCACGCTCGGGGGGTATATTACGGTGCATATTTATTTTAGCCTCGTAATTAATAACTCCGGTTGTCTGACCAAAAACAATGTTGGCAGCTGTCAGCGAAACCAGTACACCAACCAGTAAGATTATTTTTTTCATATGTGAGGAGATTTTCATGGGTTATTTCTGAAGCAAATATACGCCTTGAGATAAGTAAAGGCCGTTAATAGTTCTGAAAGCAATGTTAATTAAGGTTAAAAGATCATCACGGGTGGGGTTATCCACGTATTTTTACAAGCAGAAATGAAGATCACGAAAAATACAGTAGCCCTTTCATTAATCATAAGCAGCATTATTCTTTTGCTTGCCTTGCAAATGTTTTGGCTAACCAACTCTTATGAAAAAGCCTATTTTGATTTGCGCAGGGAAACCAATGGGTTGTTTCGAACTACCGTAATGGCATTGCGTGATTCTTTTTTGGTTAAAAGTTTTGAAAAAATTTCTCCTGATTCATTTCCCAAACCGGGGTTTACCTTTACCCAACGAGTAGAGACTGACTCTTTGAGTAAATCAAAAGTGAGGGTTCGACAAGGATCCTCTCAAATTCAGATCTACATTTCGTCCGACCAAAAATCAGATTCCATATCGACTTTTCTAAGGCCATTAACTTCACGGATTCAGGAAGGAAAAATAAGTGCCGGTAATTTTGTTTTGCGACTTGGATCTGATTCTTTGTCAGAAGATAGTATCCGGCATTATTATAAAAATGCATTAGCCCAATCTCAAATTGATGTGCCCTTCGAAGTAAAACATACATCCTTTACTCCAACTCCTATCCATTTGGGCAAAAGAAGTAGAGCAATGTTTAAAACTCCTGTTGAAGAAATCCCTGATGAGCAGTTTGAAACCCGTCCGTTCTCAAATTCTATGCATTCGGATTGGGTTCGGTTTGATCCGATGCATCGCTATGGCGTTGTGTTAACAGGGTTTCGGCCATTATTAATCAAAACAATTACTCCTCAAATATTATTTTCTGTTTTTCTTACCCTGTTAACAAGTATTGCATTTATAGTAATGTATCGCAGCATTCTTGCTCAGCAAAAACTAATGGAGTTAAAAAATGATTTTATCAGCAACATCACTCATGAATTAAAAACACCCGTTACTACGGTGGGTGTTGCTCTTGAGGCGCTGAAAAATTTTAAGGGTCTTAATAATCCCGAACTCACTAACGAATATCTTGAGATAGCGCAAAATGAATTGAACAGGTTAAACATTCTTACAGATAAAATTCTAAAAACATCCATGTTTGAAAATGCTGGTGTTGAATATAATGCCGAACCTGTTGATTTGGAAAAATTGGTGGAACAAGTGCTTAATTCCATGAAACTGGTTTTTGAAAAGCAAGGCGCCCATATTCAGGTTGAAAAAGAAGGTATTGATTTTCAACTGATGGGTGGCCCCGTTCATCTTACCAGCATAATCTATAACCTTCTTGACAATGCGCTGAAGTATAGTCCTGCGAATCCTGAAATTAAAATTTTATTAAAAGCTTATAGTGATAAAATTATATTGACTATAAAGGATAATGGTATTGGCATTGCTCCAGAGTATCGCAAAAAAGTGTTTGAAAAATTCTTTCGGGTGCCCACAGGCGATGTTCACAATATCAAAGGTTATGGATTAGGATTGAGTTATGTAGAAAGTGTTGTGAAGAGCCACAAAGGAAGTATAATAGTTGAAAGTGAACCCGGAAAAGGAAGCAGTTTTATTATCACATTGCCTAAATAGTCAAAAGCTAATACCATTCTTTAGTATAAGTAAATTGGGCCGTCTGTAAGCGAATGAGCAAGGTTAAAATACTATATGTAGAAGATGAGCCCTTTCTGGGTCGCATAGTAAAGGAGAGCCTGGAGGTGCGCGACTTTGATGTGCGCATGGTAACAGATGGCAAACTGGTAATGAGTGTTTTTGAAGAAGCACGCCCGGATATTTGTGTGCTTGACATTATGCTTCCCAATAAAGATGGTTATGCTATCGCACAAAGTATTCGAAAAGTAAATCCTTCTATCCCGATCATTTTTGTAACTGCCAAAACACAAACCGAAGATCTGATTAAAGGCTTTGAAGTTGGCGGCAATGATTATTTGCGCAAGCCATTCAGCATGGAAGAATTAATTGTGCGGGTGAATAATCTTTTACAACTTACTCAAAAGATTGCGTCCGGACCCAAAGAGGCAATTGCCATAGGTAAATTTGAATTTGCGCCCCAACGATACGAATTGAGAAATGGAGGAGTTGCCCGAAAGCTCTCTCATCGCGAGGCCATGTTGCTTCAGATTTTAGCCGAAAATCAAAATCTGAACATTGATCGCAAAACCATGCTACTACGCGTATGGGGGGATGATTCATTTTTTAATTCCCGCACGTTGGACGTTTATATTACTAAACTCCGTGATTATCTGAGGGATGATCCCACCATTGAAATCATTACTATTAAAGGTGTAGGCTATCATTTTGCAGTGGGATGATCAGATAAAAGTAATTAGATTTGTTAGCAAGCCCGCTAACTATGTCGCACTGGAAAATTAAACTCTCGCTCTTTCTCAACTATTTTGTTTTTGCTATTCTGTTGAATAGTGTGGGCACCGTTATCCTACAGGTGCAAAGCAACTATGGTGTGTCTGAATCTTCCGCCAGTATTCTGGAAGCATTTAAAGACCTGAGTATTGCCATCGTATCTTTTTTAGTTGCTTCGTTTATTACTCGCATTGGGTACAAAAACTCCATGCTGATCGCATTGGGCTTTGTAACGCTGGCGTGCGTTGCCATGCCATCACTACCCAGCTTCGCGATGACAAAAGTTTTATTCGCTGTTGTCGGGACTTCCTTTGCACTTATTAAAGTATCGGTATATGCTACCATTGGCATCGTTACCCTGAATAAGAAAGAGCACGCCAGCTTTATGAATTTTATCGAATCATTTTTTATGATCGGAATTCTAACAGGGTATTTTATCTTCAGTGCCTTTGTTGACGATCAGAATCTGAAATCAACAGCCTGGTTGAATGTGTATTATCTGCTCTCGGGCATTTCTTTAGTTGCCTTTTTGCTTTTGCTAAGCACATCACTCGATGAATCATCCGTAAAAACAGAAGCATCAAAACCCCTGATGGAGGATTTCGCGGACATGATTAAACTTGCCATCAAGCCGCTGGTACTGGTTTTTATCATGAGTGCGTTCACCTATGTATTGATTGAACAAAGTATCATGAGTTGGTTGCCTACATTCAATAGCAAAGTCTTGAATCTTCCTACTACACTTAGCATTCAAATGGCCAGCATCCTTGCTGCTTCCACTGCTTTGGGTAGGTTTTCGGCTGGCATTGCTTTGCGTAAAATACATTGGTTTCTCGTTTTGATTATTTGTCTTTTAGCCGCTTCGGTGTTGGTGTTGGTCGCCATACCACTCGCAAAAAACTCTGGCGGCCAGGTAACAGGTTGGGGCGATGCTCCGCTTGGGGCGTTTGCTTTTCCATTGATCGGATTATTCATCGCTCCGATTTATCCGGCCATCAATTCAGTTATCTTAAGTACATTACCTCCCCGGCAACATGGGCCTATGTCGGGATTGATTGTAATTTTCTCAGCCCTGGGCGGAACAACTGGCTCTATAATAACAGGAAATATTTTTGAAGCGTATGGTGGAGAAACTGCGTTTTATTTTTCGCTGGTGCCTATCGGCATCTTAATAGTCTGTTTATATTTCTTTAACCAGATTCAGAACAAATCAGAAGCAAAAATTGAATTTGGTTCTACAAGTGGACATTAGACGATGGCAAAACAAATTCACGAAATCGGCCAACTCTTTGAAGAAGTTCAGCTTCAAAATATTCTGGGTGACGGAAAGACGTTTCCGGATTGTATTCCAAAGAGATCATTGGAAGAAATCAATCAGGATTATCTCAACCAAAAAGACAAAGCCAACTTCGCATTAAAAAAGTTTGTCCTCGATAATTTTGAACTGCCCAAAGTCCCGGCAACGGAATATAAAAGTGATACTACTAAATCAGCAACTGAGCATATCAATGCTTTGTGGGATGTTTTGAAACGTTTGCCAGATGATGCCGGAGGTTCTATTATTCCATTGCCACACCCCTACATTGTGCCCGGTGGGCGCTTTCGTGAGATTTATTATTGGGACAGCTACTTCACGATGTTGGGTTTAAAGGTTTCTGGTCGCACCGATCTTATCCAGAACATGGTGGATAATTTTGCGCACTTGATTGAAACGGTCGGATATATTCCCAACGGAAATCGTTCGTATTACCTGGGCCGGTCGCAACCACCCTTCTTTTCGCTGATGGTAAAATTGTTGAGTGAGCTAAACAAAAATTCTCTTGCACACTATCGTCCTCATCTTGAAAAGGAGTATAAATGCTGGATGCGGAGCGAAAATCTTTCAGATAAAAATAATGCGCAACATAGAGTGGTGCAGTTGCCCGATGGTTCCTTACTCAACCGTTATTGGGACGAACATGCTACTCCGCGACCTGAGTCCTTCAAAGAGGATGTAGAACTTACGCATCATTCGATTCAAAAACCTGAAAGTTTGTATCGCAATATTCGTGCGGCTGCCGAATCAGGTTGGGATTTTAGTAGCCGTTGGTTCAAGGAAGAAAACTCGTTTGCTACCATTCACACAACCGAAATTATTCCGGTTGATTTAAATTGCCTTCTTTATCATCTCGAAGTTGTTTTGGCCGAAGCGTTCCGCGAAAGCGGCAATCATGCTGAATCAATCAAGTTCCAGAAGTTGTCGGAGGCCCGAAAAGAAGCCATAATAAAATACTGTTGGAATGAGGACCTGGGTTTCTTCTTTGATTACGATTTTATTGCACAGAAACAAAAGCAATCCTATACCCTTGCTGCAGCCTTTCCCTTATTCTTTCATGTGGCTACACATGATCAGGCAAAAGCGGTGCAGAGAATACTTAAAGATAAATTTCTGAAACCCGGTGGACTTACTACAACCTTACTTCACAGTGGCCAGCAATGGGATGCCCCCAATGGCTGGGCTCCTTTGCAGTGGATTGCCTATCGGGGATTACTTAATTATGGAATGGAGGATTTGGCGAACCAGATAAAAACCAACTGGATAAATGTGAATTTGAAAGTGTATGCCAATACAGGCAAGATGACTGAAAAATATGATGTGTGGAATAAAGATGGAAACGCAAGCGGTGGTGAGTATCCCAACCAGGATGGCTTTGGCTGGACGAATGGAGTTTATCTGGCAATGGAAATCAATTTAAACCATTAATTATTTATTAAGGTATATAGGACACTCCGTATCCGATATACAAATGTTAGCACCAATACGCTCAAAAAAGTGTACCCCAACTAATCATACAAGTGAAACCTATGAATTATAAACTTAGACTTCTTTTTACGTCATTAGTGATAAGCACATCAATAGTTTCGTGCAGTTGGAGAAATAGTAGTGAAACCAATGACTCTTCTGAAATAGAGAAATGGAAACTTGGATGGAGATTAATTGGCTCTTCTTGGGACAAGAATTATCAGTTAGGGGAACAGCAATTTGATTCTCTATTGAGAATAAATGGATTTATTGAAACGAAGTTTCTTGTGACTGGACTCGATATATTGTCGGAACTTGACAAGAAGGAAAAAATTATAAGTATTCTAAGTAAACAAGACCAACGGACACTAGAGGAAATTTGCAGTAAAGAACTATTCACCAAAAAGCTCACAGACATCCAGATATGCAAATCAATAGCGAAGGACGAAAATGTTGGAAATAAAGCACTGCAAATCGAACTTATTAAAATGTATATCAATGACCAATCAGTAAGAGATAATATATTGAGTGAAATAATCAGTAAGTATAAGTTAGATGAATACGAATTAACTAAGGCGGACGCGGTTAGTGTCGACAAAATGAATAGAGATAGACTTAAAGAGATTATTAGAGAGTTTGGATTTCCTACAAGACAGTTAGTTGGAAAGGATGCTATGCAAGGTATTTTCCTGATAATTCAGCATTCAGACATGGATACAGAATGGCAAAAAGAGCAGCTTACAAGTATCGAGAGAGCAGTCAAGCAAGGTGACATGGACGGACAAAGTTATGCGTACTTGTACGATAGGATAAAAATTAATAGCGGTGAAAAGCAACTGTACGGGACTCAATTTAAAAATGTTGACCCAGTAAATAGAAAAGTGGAATTGGCGGACACAGAGGACGTTGAAAATTTAGACAGACGAAGAATGGAAGTTGGGATGATGCCAATTCAAATGTATGAACAATTTATGCTTAAAAATCTCCCAAAGTAAAAGTGAGGTGGACGCGTACAGGCGGTAACAAAAGCTATTTGCAATTGCTGATTATTTCTGCTTGTAAAGCTTCCGTAGCACTTCTTCTTTGCCATCAATTTCTGGCAACGGCAAACCGAGAATTTTTGCAATCAATGGATAGATATGAATATTCTGAAACGGCTCAAGCCTAATTCCTGATTTGATATTCGGCCCCTGGGCATAAAAAATCCCGCGCACATCCGTAACTTCTGCTGGATCATAACCATGCACTCCAAATTTACTTCCTGTTTTTGCTGACTTTAAAAATCGCTCCCGGGATCCTTCGCGTATGTAATAACCAGGTTTAGCTTCAACTAATAAATCACCGACACGATCGTGCTTATAATGCCATCGGGATGGAAATTCTTCCTTCTTCATGACGGTAAATTTGCCCTCTTGTTTTTTCAAAACAGCATATACCGAATCGCGCTTATGTGAATCCGTAAAATATAAATGAGTTTGCGTGCCCCCGTTGGCAAGTTTTACCGATGGATCTTTACGATCAATCAATTCATCAATAAAAATATAAGTCTGCTCTTGCACAGTGAGTTCATACATGCCATGATCAGAGACCAAAATCACATTTACGGGAAGTTTGGTTGACTCAATACCTGCCATTAATCTACCCAGTAAACTGTCTGCTTTTATAACAGCTTGTTTTGTTTGTTCTGCATTAGGTCCGAAGTCATGCCCCTCATGATCAGGAGAAGAAAAATATAAGGTGATCATGTGAGGGCGCTCGGGTTCAGGTAGTTTTAACCAGTTAATCACCTGATCTACTTTCAAATTCGGATTTATTGAATCATCAAACGGAAAATAATAATCGGGCCTGCGGCTTTCATCATTCATTTCTGATCCCACCCAAAAGTAAGATGCTGACTTCATACCATTTCGCTTTGCTAATTGCCACAACGGTACGCCCCCATAAAAGTATGGATCAACTACTAATTCTTTTTTGCGCATCCCGTAAAACTCGTTGCTTACACGATCATAAAAGGAATTATCCACCAGGCCATGATTACCAGGGCTCAAACCTGTTACTAAAGAATAGTGATTGGGAAATGTCTTGCTGGGAAAAGAAGGAATCAACGCCTCGGCCTGCGAGCCTTGTGCAATAAAGGATTTAAAATTAGGTGGGTTAAAGTTCTTGACATAATCATACCGAAAACCATCAAATGAAACCAGTATGACATACGGCTTGGATTGATGTTGTGCCGTTGCTGATAAACCAGCCAGAACAAAAAACAAAAAATGAACAACTGCTTTCATATTCAAAATGTGTTTAACGAGGCTGTCTCAAAAGTCTTTCGGTCATCCCGGGCACTGACCCGCGATCCCGTTTTTTCAAGGTATGATGGGATTCCGGCTCAAGGCCGGAATGACATTTCAATTTAAATTGACTTTTAAGACAGCCTCAGCTAATACTCATAATTAGATTGGCAAGATGACTTTTTTTGATTAATTGACCGATGAATTTTATTCCTTTGATGTAAAATATTGGTTAACCGGAAATGAAATCAATTGACTATTGGATAAATCATCTGGGCTTGCTACCCCATCCTGAAGGCGGATTTTATAAAGAAACTTATCGGGCCTTGGAAATAATTCCTGGCACGGCTTTGCCCGCCCGATTTGGGGGTGACAGAAATTTGTCGACAGCCATTTATTTTCTGTTGCGATCGGAGGATATCTCCGTTTTCCACCGAATAAAATCGGATGAACTCTGGCATTTTTATTACGGCAGCTCGTTACTTATTTATGTGTTACATGAACGTGAACTAAAAATTCATCGCCTAGGCGCGAACCTGGATAAGGGTGACTCGCTGCAGGTAGTTATTCCGGCCAACTGTTGGTTCGGTGCACATGTTGAAAACCCGGATTCATTTGCTTTGTGCGGATGTACTGTTGCTCCGGGTTTCGACTTTCGGGATTTTGAAATGGCCGAACGAAATGCTCTGTTAAAAGAATATCCCGGATATGAGAAGGAGATCATCCGACTTACCCGGAATATTTAAGACTTCGACAGGCTCAGTCTGACATCTGTAGCCTTAAAGATGTGAGAATTACTTCTTGGTTTCTTTCTCGTAGATCACCACCCCACTTGCTACAAATTCGATTTCTTCTTTGGGCTCAGTAATCGCGTTGATTTCTTCAGCACTCTTTCCATCATCTTCAGCGAAATGGCGTAGGGTGGCCACATCCGTAATTTTGCGTTTCGCTACTCCTGAAAAAACTACTTCCTTTCCATCGGCACCTTCGGTTGGAACAAAAAATCCATAGTCTTTAAAAGTAACACGGGTAGCCACACCGTTTTCGTCCTGAACGGTCATCCAGCAACCTTTTTTTGCACATGTTTTTTCAATCGTTCCTTTCAACGTAAGTTGTACAGAATCTTTGTCAGCAACCTGTTCATTGAGCGAGGCCAGAGCAAGAGCGCCATCGGTTGAAATTGTTTCTCCATAAACATGGGTGATTACTGCTGGCTTATTTTGGCAAGCAGTTATAAACGTTAGTATAATGAGTAAACTAATTAGTTGCTTCATGGTAATTATTTTAGGACACAAAAATAACAAATCGAAACGTAAATGCGGTATCAAAAAAAGCTTCAATATCTTAACGATGAATAAGCAGTTTGTATCGGAATTTACCTTGCCGGGAGGCAAAAGTAAGTAAATAAATTCCTTCAGGGATTTCCCGAATATCCAACCTGGTTGACTCAAGCGTTTTTTCAACGATAAATTCTCTTGATCTTCCTACTACGTCTGTCATGGAAATGGAAGAAATATCGGATTCACCAATAAATACAAAATCCTTTGTTGGGTTTGGATATACGGCTGAACTAACTGCATGCTCAGCACTAAGGACCGGGCTGAAGACAGCAATGTATGCAACATCTTCAGTCGATGTTTTTATTATCTGTGTTGGTTCGCCACCATGTACCCAGTTTAAAAACTCGTAGTACACGCCATCATCATTCTGCGGATTTACAATTCCGATCTGGCGCTTCATGCCCACTACACTTTCAACGGCAACCGGTGATGCTTGTGGTTGTCCATCCAATGTTACCTGCAATCCGGAGGGTTCAGTATCCAACGTGATCATAGATTTATTAGGATATACATCTACTGAATCTTTACCTACGCTTCCTTTGGAGTCTGTAACTGTCAAAATAATCCGATACCAAACATTTGCTGAGGTTTCACCCTCATCAGGGATATCAAACGTACCGGAGCTTATTCCTGATCTTGCCGGCTCATCATGCTTGTGATCATCATGATGAAAATTTATTTGCCAGCTCATTGCCGATGCGCTCAGTGCGCCATCTTCAACATCCGTTCCTGCACCTGAAAATGAGAGTGTAGTGCCAGCACGATACAGGGTGCCCGCTATTGGAGTAAAGATCTGGCTAACGGGTTTGGTATTTTCCATCACTGTAAGTACAGCAGTATTGCTAATCATTTGCCCGGCAATGTTGGTAACACGCACCCGATAATTTCCGGCATCTGTTAGTTGAGCATTGTTGATTATTAATGACGATTGATTCGCTCCGGAAATATCAACCTCATTTTTTTGCCATTGGTATTGAAGAGGTGCTGTGCCAGTAGCAGAAACTGTCAACTCCACAGATTCACCAACCGATACACTTTTCGATGACGGCTGTTGAATAATGGTGGGAGCGCTTGAACTTGTAGATGTTATTTTATACAGGGCTTGCGATCCACGACTCAGGTAGTATAAATTTCCATCCGGACCTGTCATTAGACTTACGCTTGATCCACCTATGGAGGAAGCAAACAACGTTGCTGTTGGTGTAGCCGATAGGTCTAATGAATAAATCCAGTTAGTGCAGAAATCCTGAAAAAAATAGTTACCGATATAGGCAGCTGGGTAGGTTGTGAATTGCGGATTAAAAAAAGTACCGCCTGTTATCGCACAACCCGTGGGCGCTGCACCGGTATGGTTATAAAGAAATGTAGGGTTTGTAAAGTTTGGGTTCGTGCTCGTGCCTTCGGCTGCAGGCCAACCAAAATTGCGACCCCCTACTGTTGCATCGTTGATTTCTTCTACTGCATTTTGTCCAACATCATTCACAAATATTTTTCCAGTACCTGGCTGAATAGAAAAAGTATAGGGGTTGCGCAGGCCATACGCCCAGATGCGTTTTCGTTGCTCCGATGCGGTCGGGCTAAAAAAAGGATTATCGCTGGGGGCGCTTCCATCTTTATTTATTCTCAGGAATTTACCATGATAGGTATCCAGATTTTGTGGTGTGGAGGAGTTCGCATTGTCACCTACTGCCACATATAACTTTCCATCAATACCAAACGCAATGGCTCCACCATTGTGATTGGTTGCACTGCTGAGTGGATCAAGATTCAGAATAATCTGTTCACTCCCCGCAAGCGCCACATCGCCATTGGCAGTAAAGCGACTGATGCGATTGAAAGGCGCAATCCCCACACCCGCGGATGGCACGGTATAATAAACATAGATATAGTTATTGGATAAGAAGTCCGGATCGAACGTAACACCGATAAGTCCGCGTTCACCAGAAGAATTAACACTTAATGAAACAAAGGGTGCTGTTAACAGTGTACCGGCTTTGATAACACGCAATGCTCCGGATTGCTGAGCAACAAAAATTCTTCCATCGGGAGCAAAGGCCATCACGGTGGGGGAATTGATTGTGCCGCCAACCTGAATGCGGGCAAAACCCGGCAATAAGGTTTGCGCGCCAACTATCCGTATGAAAATAAAGAGTATGAGAAAAAGTGGAAACTTCATTTACGTAAGTTAATCAATCAGCAGGGAAGTGCCGTTTTCAACTAACGGGAAAAATGAAATTGTACAGAGTTTAAAGTCTGCTTAAGGATTTAGCCCTCAAAACCAATCTTCTTATGCGAACCATCACAAAAGGGTTTGTTGGATGAGCCACCACATCGACAGAACGCAGTAACATTATTCTTCTTGGTGAGATTTCCTGTTGAATCTTTTATAACAACGTTGCCATACACCAATAGAGGGCCGTTGGTCATTGTTTCTACGATTGTTTCAGCCTCTACCTTTACGTTTTCGGTATTTGCCTCGTTATTCATAAAATAACTTAACGCTCCCGAGGGGCATTTCTTGATTTGATCTACTATTTGCTGCGTGGTAGCTCCTTCGGGCGTTACCCAGGGTCGCTTCTGCGGATCAAAAACATTTCCCAAGCCTTTAAAACAAATCGTGGAATGCATGCACTGGTTGGGTTTCCAAACCACCGTTACCTCTCCGTTGGTATATTTCTTAGTGATGTCTTTCATGCAACAATTCAGTTTAAGAATTTATCCTGTAGGTGAATCAACATTTAGAACTTGAATGTATGAAATTATTTCAGGCTGGTATTAATTTCGATTGGGTTTGCCAATGTTTTATGAACCGGGCACGACTTGGCAATCTGCAAAAGACGCTGCCGTTGTTCATCATCCAGATTGCCTTCCAGATAAACCTCCAGCGTGAAAAGTGATTTGAACTCCAGTTTTTCGAAAGCTACCTCTACTTTAATATTGGTGACGTCCCACTTTTTTCTATCCGCATACATGCGCAACGTAATGGCCGTACAAGAAGCCAGTGAGACCATTAAGAATTCGCCCGGAGCAGGACCCAAATCTGTTCCGCCTAACTCTTCAGGCTCATCTGCAATTATTGTTTTGCCTGAGGCGAGAATTTCTGTGCGATAATGATCGCGACCAATAATTGCAGTAACCATATCAGAAGGATTTATTCATCACAAAAAACTCTTGCGTATAACGTTCGCGTGGAGCTTCTTCACGAAGTTTCAGATTTTCAGACAAACTTTCCAGATTACCGGGGTAGCCGATGGCCATTACCACTATCGGCTCATAGGCTTCAGGAATATGTAAACTATCAATTGCCTTTTGGCGATCGTAGCCGCCCATCTGATGAACATTTAATCCAACCTGTGTTGCCTGAATGGAAAGAAGCGCATTGGCTGAGCCGGTATCGTATCTGGCTAATGCATTATTCGCACCATTGCGGAGGTGTGCTTTCCTTGATAAACTCAAAATGAGCAACGGTGCGTGTTGTGCCCAAACCCGGTTGCTCTCATTGAGCAAGTCCAACAATTTATTCCACAGATCGGCTTGATCTTTGGTGGCGTAGATATACGCCCAGGGTTGTTCATTCATACTACTGGGAGCCCAACGGGCTGCTTCAAAAAGTGATTTTATCTTTTCGGGCTCAATAGGTTGAGCTGCATACGCCCTGCGGCTTCTTCTTTTTTCAATTATATCGGCAACCGGATATTCGACCTGATTTGATTTTGATATAGGAGCTGCTACCATTTCCATTAACTTAAGATATTGATTTATATAAATGAAACACGGAAAACACTAAAGGGTTCATTTACTCCAGCGAGGAATTCCCCAAACTGCCAAAAACCCTGAAAATATATGCATGGGCCCCACAAGTAATGGAAAGGTGTCGTCCAGTGTTGTACCATCGGGTAATTGTGGATTGCTAAATACAGGGTAGAAACTAAATAGAATAAACACAATCGCAAGGCTAATCCAAACCACCTTGCCTTTGGGCACATATCGCACAAATACAAAATAAAGAATTGCTCCAATCAGTACGGGAAAAATGGAAGACATCGTGACTGCGATAGCAAAGTTAGGAGGAATAGTAGCTCCCAGTGCGTTGGCGATCAAGCTCCAGATATTATTGATCCCTGCACCCATAAGGCCTGCGATGGCACCACCTTTAATTGCTTTTAAAAATGTTAGTTGATTTTCTGTTGACATATAAATTAGGGTTAGGTTTCTTATTAAGACGATCGACAAAATATTATCTATTTATTACTCAATTAGTATCCCCATTTTTCCCATCTGATAATCACGCATGGCCTCCATGATCTGGGTTTGGGTATTCATTACGAAAGGTCCGTGGGAAACTACTGGTTCATTTAGCGGCTCTCCGCTTAATAAAAGAATTCGGGTGTCTTCCAATGCTTCAAAAGAAATGCCTTCGCCATCATTTTTGAAGTGAACAAGATGAAGCTCCTCCACCAATCCGAATCCTTCTACCTTCACCTTACCATCGAGTAAATAAATCAATGCATTGTGCGTAGCCGGAATCGGAATTGAAATTTTACTTTCCTTTTTTGCAACCAGCGTAGCTGCATTTACAATAGCCTGAGAAGGAATGGGACCTTTAATACCAAGAAGTTCTCCTGAGAATATACGTGCCGTTACTTTTCCATCTTTGCTCTTGACGAATGGTGCTTCTTCTGCGCTCAACGGAAAGTAAGCCGGCTGATCCATTTTATTTTTTGCTGGAGTATTAATCCAAAGCTGAATGATTTCCTGGCGGCCGCCAATTTCATGAATGTCGTGGGGTGGTCGTTCGCTATGAATTATGCCCATGCCGGCATTCATCCATTGAGCTCCGCCCGCATAGATCACACTATCATTGCCACGGCTATCGCGATGATGTACGCCACCCTGAAAAATAAAAGTGACAGGAGAAAATCCACGATGTGGATGTGGGCCAACACCGGCATCATCGGGCTCTACGTGCGATGGCGCCTTTATGTTTGCATGGTGCAACAACAAAAACGGATCGATTTGCTGAACTTGTTGTGTGGGCAAGGGTTGACGAATCGGCATGCCACCCATGTCGACCTGGTGTGCGTAGAGTAAACGGGAAACTGTTCTGTTTTTCATAGACCTCACCCCCCTGCCCCTCTCCACAGGAGAGGGGTGATGGAGTCTCCATTTTAAGTTAATAATGCTTCATTTATTTCATTAAATAGTAATCCACTGCCACCCCCGTAGTGACGAATTATTTTAATACTGGGATTAACTTTTTCAAATTCTACCTTAAGTTTTAATTCTGACTCTTCTTCTACCCCTCCACCCATCAGCACCAAATCAAAACTAGTTTCTCGAAATTTTTCCATTGCTTCATTATCTGTAAGGGCTCCGACTGCATGCCACCCTGACTGAGTGTGGATCAACCGAAGAATGGTCTCCATAATTTGCAGATGACGACCCACTACCAGAATATTTAATTTCATAATTAATCAACCAATAGTTAATTCATGGGCACTTCCATCAACAGCACTTCAGCATCGCTATTGGCAACAATGGAAAGTTTTTCAGCATTCCATATACCCAAGCCATCGCGCTTGTTTAGTGGCTGGTCATTGATCGTTACATCACCTTCAATCACAAAAGCATAAACGCCATTTCCCTTTTGCTTAATTACATAGTCAGTAGCAAAATCCTTTTTCAAATTACCCAGATGAAACCAGGCATCCTGATTGATCCATACACCGTCATCAGTTTTTGAAGGACTTACAATCTGTTGGAGTTTATTAACGCGATCTTCGGGCTTAAAGTTAATCTGGTCATAGCGAGGCTCTATGTTCCTTACTTTAGGGAAAACCCAGATCTGAAGAAAGTTTACCTTCTTATCCTTGTTCTTATTGTATTCGCTGTGGTAAATACCTGTGCCCGCACTCAAGATCTGCACATCATTTTGTTTGATCACCGCCACATTGCCCATGCTGTCCTTATGTTCCAGGTCTCCCGATAAGGGTATTGAAATGATTTCCATATTATCATGTGGGTGCGTGCCGAAGCCCATGCCACCATCAACAAAATCATCGTTAAGAACACGCAAGGCCCCGAACTGTACGCGCTCCGGATTGTAATAATGAGCAAAACTAAAGGTGTGACTTGTGTCTAACCAGCCGTGGTTGGCATGGCCCCGTGTGCTGGCTTTGTGTAATACGGTATTCATAAACTTTTTTATTAAAACGAAAACAAAAATACATACAACTGTTGTATATACAACTATTTGAATAAAATTGTTCCCGGGTCCCAAAAACCTTGATTTTTGCTTTGATTTGTGGGATTTACAGAAAGCCTACCGGCTTAGAATTTTAAACGCAATACTTCTTCCATAGCCTTGCATGATCGCCAGATTGATCCAGCTTAGGGCAAATTGTTCGAGCAATTGAAATTTATCACTACCACCAAAATTGTAAACGTTTTCAAAACCAAGATCTTTTGCCAATTGTTCGGCTACACGTTTTGCTTTGTCACTATCGCCAGCATAAAACATATCTATTCCCGTTCCTGAATAAACAGGGTTTGCCATATTTTCGGCACCGGTGGTGTTAAAACATTTTACTATGTCCTTGCAATTGGCAAGTTTCATCAAGGCTTCGGTAGAGTTCGAAAAAGGTTCGGGTTTAACCCGTACCGAATTCATCGCATCAATAATTACTTTATTACTTACATCCCCCATGGATTGTATGATTGACCCGATAGCCTGGGGCACTGCGGCAATCACAATTACTTCCGATGCCGCTACAGCATCCGGAATGGAAGCAACCGAAATATTTTTTACATTTCTTAGGTGTGTGCCTTTAAACTCTTTCTCATTTCGAACACCAAAAGTCACCGTGTGACCCGCGTTCACCCAACCCTGGGCAAGCGCTCCACCTACATGACCACTACCAATTATTGCAATTTTCATTTTAGATTAATTTACATTAAAACTAATTTACCTTTCCAAAAGTAAGCACTTCGCTTGACGTTTAACCTCGTTTGAAAATGATCTGTTCCATTTTGTAAAAATTATTAAGAATAGAAAAACATACATACCCGAATAGGGTATTATTTTTTTCTTACTTTGGGGATGTATGACAGCAGAGAAAAAACGCCTGATTGAAGATCGCGACAAAATAAAAGACTGGCGCCAGTGGGGGCCCTATCTTACGGAACGACAATGGGGCACGGTGCGTGAGGATTACAGCGCACACGGAGATGCGTGGAACTATGTCTCGCACGATATGGCCCGCAGTAAAGCCTATCGATGGGGTGAAGAAGGGATTGCCGGCATTTCAGATGATCAACAATTGCTTTGCTTTTCACTCGCCTTGTGGAACCAAAAGGATCCCATCATTAAAGAGCGTTTTTTTGGACTTACCAATCCAGAAGGAAATCATGGCGAAGATGTAAAGGAGCTTTATTATTATCTTGACTCAACACCTACGCATTCCTTTATGCGCATGTTGTATAAATATCCTCAGCAAGAATATCCCTATTCTTTGCTCATTGAAGAAAGTAAAAAACGCGGAAAACAGGATCCGGAATTTGAATTGTTTGACACTGGAATCTTTTCAGACAACCGTTATTTTGATGTGGAGGTGGCCTATGCAAAAGCAGACGCCAAAGACATGCTCGTAAAAATAACAGTTACTAATAGAGGGCCTGAGCCTGCAGTCCTGGATGTTTTACCAACTCTATGGTTCCGCAACACATGGGCGTGGGGTTACGATAGCTACAAGCCTGAATTATATCTTGACGACAAGGGTGTAATTAAGGCGAGTCATAATCAGCTAGGCAACTACTACTTGTATTGTGATGACAAAACTTCAGAAGCTCTCTTTTGCGAAAATGAAACGAACACATGGCGGTTATATCAGCATTTTCAACCTGGCACCTTTAAGGATGGTATTAACGATTACCTTGTCTTTGATTATCCTGCCGCAATCAATAAAATTAATAAAGGCACAAAAGCGGCATTCCGGATTAACAAAAGTCTTGCAGCCGGGGAGTCAGCCGTTATACGGTTGCGACTAGCTGCTGAGTTTACTACAAAGCCTTTTCAGAAATTTGATTCGTTGTTTGATTTAAGAAAGCAAGAAGCGGATAAGTTTTATGAAGGTCTTCAAAAAGACATCCCAAATACAGAAGAGCGAATGATACAACGGCAAGCCCTTGCCGGAATGTTATGGAGCAAACAGTTTTATCTCTACGATCTGGATGTATGGCTAAAAGGCGATCCCGCTCAACCTCCGCCTTCCCCCGCGCGTAAACATGGCCGCAACAACGAGTGGAATCATCTTCATAATGCCGACATTATTTCGATGCCCGATAAATGGGAATATCCCTGGTATGCAGCGTGGGACCTTGCCTTTCATGCAATTCCGTTTGCCCTTATCGATCCTGAATTTGCCAAACAACAAATGTTGTTGCTTACCAAAGAGTGGTATATGCACCCCAATGGTCAGCTGCCCGCCTACGAGTGGGCATTCAGTGATGTGAACCCTCCGGTTCATGCCTGGGCGAGTTGGCGCGTGTATAGAATAGATAGCAAGTTGCAGGATGGAAAACGTGATCGAAAATTCCTAGAAGAGATATTCCATAAGTTGTTGCTCAACTTTACCTGGTGGGTAAATAAAAAGGACATGAATGGAAACAATATTTTCCAGGGTGGCTTTTTAGGGATGGATAATATTGGTGTGTTTGATCGCAGCAGTACACACCTTCCCACGGGTGGCTACATTGAGCAATCCGATGGCACCAGTTGGATGGCCATGTTTACCTTAAACATGTTGCGCATGTCTCTGGAATTGGCAAAGGATAACCCCACCTACCAGAGTCTGGCAACTAAATTCTTTGAACACTTTCTTTACATCGCAGGGGCCATGGCCAACGTAGACAACGAAGGCATTAATCTATGGGATGAAGAAGATGAGTTTTTTTACGATGTACTTCATTTGCCCACTCATGAGCGAATCAAATTAAAAGTACGTTCGATGGTTGGCTTAATTCCACTCTTTGCAGTGGAAGTACTGAATGAAGAAATTTTTCAGCAGATGCCTGAGTTTACCGCCCGGCTGGATTGGTTTTTACAAAACCGGCCCGACCTGGCAAATTTAATTTCACGGTGGGGTGCTCGGGGAACAAACCAACGACATCTGTTATCGCTGTTGCGCGGACATAGAATGAAACGGTTACTTAAACGCATGCTGGATACAAAAGAATTTCTATCCCCTTATGGCGTGCGGGCATTATCGCGCATCCATCTTGAAAATCCTTACGTGTTGCATGCCAATGGCAGTGCATTCTCAGTTCGGTATCAGTCAGGCGAAAGTGACTCTTATTTATTTGGTGGCAATAGTAACTGGCGTGGCCCGGTTTGGTTTCCTGTAAATTTTCTGATCATCGAATCCCTTTACCGGTTCCATCATTATTATGGTGATGATTTTAAAGTTGAACACCCTACGGGTTCAGGCAATCTGCTCACATTGCGCGAAATTGCAAACGATCTTTCACAACGCATGATCAACTTGTTCAAAAAAGATGACCAGGGCAACCGACCGATCTATGGTAACAATCAACTCCTTAAAACTGATCCAAACTTTAATGAGCACTTATTGTTTCATGAATATTTTGATGGGGACACCGGTCGGGGCTTAGGCGCTAATCATCAAACCGGATGGACAGGCTTAGTGGCTAAGTTAATCCAACCCCTTATTCCGGTTGACACTAAAAAAATAAAGTAAGACACTTGCATTAAGAGCTTTGAAATCGACCCACTAAAATCTAAGTCTTACTCCAACACCGGATTTTACAATATCAAAAAAATTTATGCTCTTTACATTTAGCACGTAAGAAACTACGTAAAGATCATTGGTGTTGAATTCAATATACCCACTCACAGACTTAAAAAATGAATCATTCAACTGGTACGTGACTGCGCTTTCAAGCAGAAGATGCAAACGTAGTGAAGAAGGCCACCAATAATATCCTTTGGGGTAGCGATCACTTGGCCACAGGGTGTAAAAGTTTTCTCCAAAATGATACGTTATCATGGCCCCAACATTAAGAGGTTGAATGTTGAGTTTCGAAGACTGCTCGATCGTAATTGGTGTAAATAAATACTTGCCTGTGACTATATGCAGTATTCCTCCCCGGCTTGCGGGAACAAATCCATAATGTGCGCTTACTCGCGCTCTATCCTTAAGTTCATAGCCCACCCCAAGACTTTTATAGCCAATACTTCCGGCATATTGAATCGTAACAAAATCAGGAAAAAGGTCAGAGCCCTGACCATAACTTATTTGTATCCCTACTACCAAGCCGATTAAGAAACCTCCAATTCGCATCTTAATAATCCACTATTTCTTTCCTGATTTCTCCATTCACAATTTTCAATAACACAAAGCTTCGTTGATCGAAGGAATGGCTGGTCATGTAGCGAACTCCATCCTGAAAATGATAATAATCTCTATGTTCATGCGTATGTCCATGCAGAGATAGCAGAAAGTTTGGCGAATTACTGAACAATGAGGCATAAGGTTTCTCGAGTTCAGGATTAAAATCACCTCCACCAAAAGGTGGAACATGGGAAACAGCTATCTGATACTTAACACCCACAGTATCCATAAGACCCTGAGCAAGCCATTCCATGTCCGGTACATTGTTGCCCGTGTACTCCCGACTATTCGTATTGTGTAAAATAAACCTGACACTGTCATAAATGAAGGTATCATTCAGAGGTCCGAAGACTCGTTTAAATATGTCCTCACCATTTGCCACAACATCATGATTTCCAACAACAGCGATATAAGGCTTTGATAATTTAGACAGTCGATCGGTAATCCATTCATATTCTTGTAGTAATCCAAAATCGGTAATGTCACCAGCCAACAAAACAAAATCAATTTCCTTTATGGAATTTACTTTACTAATGAAAGTCTCCAATTCATCATAAAATCGCTGTGAGTCTCCCACAAAGGCTATGGTAATGGTGTCATCAGGAATCGCCCTGGAGAGGCGTGATAGGTTTTTTGCATTTAAGTCGCGTGGTGTATCGCTACCAAACTTTTGATTAGGGCTATTCTCCCATGTATCCATGCAGGATTGCAGGAAAACCATGAAAAATATTATAAAATAAATATACCTTTTACCAATCGTGACTGGCATAAAAAACTCTTAATACACCATTTTATACTATGGAACTATTTGAACTTCAAGAAAATTGAATTGAATCAGTTTACGCATAACATAAAACATTTGTTGCGTTGACTCTATTATTAATCCATTAACTAATTCAATCAATAAACAGAATCATTTATAAAAGTGTTTTATTAAATTTTTCTAATCAATTTGGTATGCAGCTGTCATGAAGTTGCCTAAAAAGCAGATGTGCTCTATTCCGTATAAACTATTGATTAAAATCCTTGGCCTAAAAGGGATTTAGAAGCATATAAGGTTGCCAAGGCACCACATTCAATTTTAAACCTTGCTGAATTTTACATACGCGATCACCGCTCTCAGTTTTCCATAACCATATTTACCTTCGAGCGCATCATACAATTGTTTGGAAACAAATCCTTCGGGTAATAAACGGATGGCATCCGTAATTTCAGTTACTTCTTTTTCATTCATAAATGAAAAAATATCTAATCTGGCAGTTTCCACTGCTTTGGCAAGATGGCCTTCGATTGTACTTGCCACCAGGCCACGCTCTTTAGCTACCTGATCGATTGTCATCCCACTTTTAAACAGATCCAGGGTTATGTCATACGTGCTGGGTGCATCCGCTTTTTTAGATTTTCGTTCTTTGCGTGGTTTTCGCTTCCGGGTAGTAGGCTCATGACCCTGGAAGGATTTGTTAATTTCGTCAAGTAATGCTGTACGCTCTGCAGATCGTTGCTTCGTGATCGTATCAAATTCAAATTCTGCACGACCCTGAAGTATCCCCTCAGTAAGGTGTAACGCTTTATCCACCTCTTCCAGTTTTTTGCTCAATGCAAGATCTAACTCAGTCAATTGATTAACATACGTCTTTACACGTGTTTGTTTCTTCATCACCTGCAGGTGCTCAAGAAGCAGCTTCATCGCCTGAAATAAAAATGACCGGTAGTATGTTCTCCCCTTTGTGATTCGCTCCAGTAATAACGAATGTTGATTTGTCAAGAGAAGATCAATCAATTGCCTGCGAAATTTTTCTGTATTTATTTTTTCTGCTTCAAGGATTTCTACAAGTTGTGTGAGCACAGGCTTCATGGTTTCTTCTGTAAATCCCTCCTGCCCTTTATCCTTTTGCACATAGTTTATATCCTTAATCAGCAAAGAGAAATCAAACGTTTGGTTAATCAGTTGCTGGAGGTAAAGTTGTTGTTTCTTTTGTATTACCTCAGTCAGTCGTTCGGGTTGATGATTCGCCAAGGCAAAAGCCGCCACCTGTTCGTCTGTACTGATAACCGAAGGCGTAATTCGTGTGCGCAACACCAATCCATCCAATGATCTTAATCTGGACAGAGCTACATACACCTGACCACCTGCAAAGGCTTGCCCCACATCGATAATTGCTTTTTCAAACGTAAGCCCCTGACTTTTATGTACTGTAATCGCCCACGCAAGTTTCACAGGGTATTGTTCGAATGAACCAATTACTTCTTCACCCATTTCATGGGAGTTGGACTCTACAGTATATCGTTTATTCTCCCAACGTTCACGTTTTAACAAATACTCCTCGTGGGTTACGGCCATCGTCACCCAGATATCGTCATCCTCAATTTTGAGTACTGTTGCCAATTTGCCATTAAAATATTTTTTATCCTCCGAAGTATCGTTACGAATAAACATGATTTGCGCTCCTTCTTTTAATTCGAGGCTTGCTTGCACCGGATACATGCTTTCCGGAAAATCGCCTTCGAGAAATGCATCAAAGAAGTGAGACGGTGAATTGAGATTTCGTAGCTCCCTTTGATTTAACTCATCAGCTTTATAATTGTGGGTAGTGAGCGTAATTACTTCTTGTAAAGAACTAATCTCATCAGCCGGTTTATAATATTGGTTGAGCGTTTCAATATCATGCTTGGTTACTGTGTTGTTGCGAAGATTGTTCAGGATGTCAATAAACCCGGAATCATGCTGACGAAAAATTTTATCCAACTCGATGTAAACCGGTGGATCTTCTTGCAGCGCTTTGGCTTCATAAAACCAGGGACTCTTATAATAACGACCCAATACTTCTTGTTCCTCATTTCGAACAACCGGAGGTAATTGATAAAGATCTCCAATGAAGAGTAATTGCACACCCCCAAAACTTTGTCTGAAATTACCCCGGGCTGCTTTCATCCGGTAGTCGATGGCATCGAGTAAATCTGCCCGCAACATGCTCACTTCATCTATCACCAGCAGATCGATGGAACGAAGCACCTGTTTGCGGGCGCTGTTGAGCGGATGTTTCCGAGCGAGCACATTTTGATTGAGTACTCTTCCGCTTTCCGCAAAATCATCAGGTAGAAAGCGATCGGGTAAAAATGTAACCGGAGGTAAAAGAAATTGTGAATGGATAGTAACGCCTCCGGCATTTAAGGCAGCAATACCCGTAGGCGCCACCACAATAAAGTTTTTGTGTGTATACTCAGCAAGACTTTTCAGGAATGTAGTCTTACCCGTACCCGCTTTGCCTGTTAAAAAGACATGGCTTGACGTAGTATTTAAAAACCGGCTTGCAAATATTTTAAAATCGGGGGCTTCCATCAGCCCTTAAATTACCGATATCTGGCAAAATCTTAATAGAAAATTACCTGCCAATAGTAGCATTCAACTTTCAGACATTCTAGCTTTAAAACATCAAAGGGATTTTTATGACTCCGTTATTCAAAAAACTTAACCTCAAGCATCAGCTCACAGTTCATATTCTATTTGCTCCGGTCTCATTCCAACCTGAAATTCAGGCCATTCAAAAAATAGTGTCTGTTAAAGATTCGCTACGGGGTTCTGGGCCAATTGAATTTTTTCTCGCCTTTGTTACCAAACAAGATGAGGTTAATTCGTTATCAAAAAAGGTTAGCAGTCGTCTGGTGGATGATGGTCTATTGTGGCTGGCTTATCCAAAAGGTTCATCAAAGAAATATACCTGCGATTTCAATCGAGATACTGGCTGGGATGTATTGGGCCAATTAGGATTTGAGCCGGTGCGACAAGTCGCTATCGATGCCGACTGGAGCGCGCTGCGCTTTCGAAGCGTAGCCCATATTAAAAAGATGACCCGCTCATTTGCCATGACAGATGAAGGAAAGAAAAAAGTAAAAGCCGCGAAAAAAAAACCAACAACTCAAGGCTAAATTAATGAGGATCGATGAATTGAATAGATATTGTAGAAGCTGGCGTTGGCTGGTAGGTTTTCTATCCTTTGTAATTTTACTTTCAAATTGCAAAAAAGACGAAGAGCCTGCATCCCGAACTTTCCGAATGGGGTTTCAAAATTCTGCACCACGAATTGATCTTGACTTGATCATTCAATCTCTCAATTTATGGACACAACGTGCCGATGTAGCCATGATTACAACCGAAGTGCCATGGGCTGAATTATTAAGCGGCATGTCAGTTGATGATTATGTCGTGAACAATTACAAAGATCTGGTTGCCTTTTACCGAAGCAAAAACTTAAAACTATGGGTGTACATCGATCCGCAAAACGGATTGGATCGAGCCAGCGATGCAGTGGATTTACAACAAGCCAACAAAAGCATAGCCGATGCAGATATGCAATTGCTCTATCAAAAATTTACGATGGCCATGGACAGTATTTTGAAGCCCGATCATTTAGGGCTGGCATTGGAAACCAACCTGATTCGCGATGCTTCACCTCCATCCATCTATAATGGTGTGAAAACTGCAGTTAATGCTACAGCCCAGGTAGTGCGGGCCCGAAACGCTACTGTTCCGTTAAGCATCAGCGTGCAGGTAGATCATGCATGGGGTAAACTTGGAGGCGGATTGTACTCCGGCATTGCCCAGGACTTTACTGACTTTCCGTTTATTCAGGAACTTGGTCTGTCTTCGTATCCGTATTTCGGGTTTGATGATCCTACCGATATCCCACTTAATTATTATACCCGTTTAGTGGAAGGTAAAAATCTCCCTGTATTTATAACGGAAGGCGGCTGGTCTTCCGCATCGGTAACTACTCCGGATCGTTCATTTGTCAGTTCGCCTGAACTACAGAAAGCATACATTAAACATCACACTCATTTATTAAATGAAGTAGATGCCAAAGCTGTGTTTCAATTGGTATTTACGGATATTGATATTATGGCTGTGCCTGATGATGTACCCGATAACATCGACTACTTTCTGTATCTCGGCCTCGTGGATATCAACTTCAATATAAAGCCTGCCCTGCATGCATGGGACGAAGTATTTAACTATCACTTCACCGGCACCGATTGATTTTATGGAAGCTGATAAAAGTTATGCTTTCAATTTTGAGGATGCAATCAGCGAAATATCATTCCGGTTTCAGCTACATTAAATCCCTTTTCCCGAAGAGATCTCTTTTCTACATCGCTCCAAAGCAAGGGATTGGTATGATTGAAATGAATAAAGTGTATTCTCTTTTTTAAATCGTTCCTATCCTCAAATTGTTTAATTGTTTCAATCACCAGCGGATGCGGAACCTCGGCAATACTTCGGTTGGGTAGCTCAGTGGCTGTGTAGAAAGTTGCATCTACTAAGGCAACATCCACAAGCGCAACTTCATCGACTATACGCTTCGACCATTTCTCCCACTTATCTATATCAGGAATAAAAAGATATTTCCTGTTTCCGGTATCAATCTTAAATCCAGCTGTTTCAGAAAATTCATCGCGGTGCGGAACGGTGAATGCCGTTACCTGAATGGAAGGTGTTAATATTAAAGGTTGATCAGGCATGAGTCGATGAATAGAAATATTTTTTAAGGAAACCAACTGCGACCACGGCCCATGGGATTCCAGAAACCTACTCATCTTATCAAGTGCATACACAGGTACTGCTTTGCTGCCAAGCGCTTCCCGGCCCAATTGCATCAAACCGGCATAATGCCCCATGTGTGCATGCGTAATAAAAATTCCATTGGGTAGAAAATTATAACGGCTCTCTGTTACTGAATTAAAGTAATGCAACTGCTCTTTGATATCAGGTGTTGCTTCAAACAGCCACCATTTCAGAGAAACCGGATCGACCAACGCAAAAGAAACTACCCATTGACGGAGTTCGCTCTTTTGCCAGGCAGCCGCACAACATGATTTTTCACAACCGATGTGGGGGTAGCCCCCATCCTGGGCAACTCCTAAAATCTGAATATAAGGAGTCTGGGCATTAGCACTCAGGAGTGAAATTAGAAAACATAAAACAATGCTGACCCGCATTATCGTTATTTGACCGGCTTAGGCGACTCGTCAATTTTCAAAATGTAAACATGTGGCCAGTGTTTTCCGGTAACTAAAAAAGATCGGGTATCCGGATGCCAGGCTATACCATTGAGCACATCTACTTTAGGACTTGCCTTTCGGGCATCATTCGCTAACGTAGTTAAGTCAAGTCGGCCAACCACTTTGCCCGTGGCAGGATCAATTTTCACAATTTTATTTGTCTGCCAAACGTTGGCATACACAAAGCCTTCAATGAATTCCAGTTCATTCAGATTATCAACAGGACCTTGTTCATCGGTTACCGCCACTGATTTAGCAATCCCGAGCGTTATGGTATCCAGATAATGTAATTTGTTTGACCCATCGCTCATGATCAGATTATTGTTATCATGGGTAAGTCCCCAGCCTTCTGAATCATATGTCCATTCTCTAAGTTTCTTAAAATCTTTTAGTGAATAGACAAAGCCTACTTTGGTAGTGTATGTAAGCTGATAAATTTTATTGTTAAGAATAGAAATGCCTTCACCAAAGTAACGATTGTCCAAAATTACTTTCTTGTCAGCGATACCTGAATTGATATTAACAATTCCAATCCAGGAAGTTCCGTTTTGGCCTGTGCTCTCATAGAGTTCGCCATTATGTATTAACAGGCCTTGTGTAAAAGCTTCGGTATCGTGCGGCCATACACTGCGGATTACGTAGTTGATTTGCAAAGAATCGACCGTGGCCTTTTGCTCTTTAACGGGTGAGCAGGAAGTTATCCAGGCTGTTATTCCCACCCACAACAAGATTCCTTTACTAAATATTTCGGATTTCAACTGCATCAGACAAAGGTAATCGGATTCGTGTTAAGTTATTTTTCAATTTGCATGATTTTATGCAATTTTAATTTTACTCAACCCTCATATATATGCCTAAGCGACTCGTAAAAGGAGAAAAGAAATTATTTGGTGTTTGCAGTGGCCTGGCCAACTATTTTGATATTGACCCCACGGTTATGCGCCTGCTTTTTGTAGCTGGCTTTCTGGCTTTCGGTACGGGCCTGCTGCTGTATGTTATTATGGCAATCGTAATGCCAGATAAATAAAGTAGATAGGAGTTACTGTATCTCAGCTTTCCATGGCTTTGCTTACCTTCCTGTAGATATAGGAATGATAGATGTGCCTGCGTGCAAAACGATCGGGTGTATCTGAATTCAGAAACTTATTATAGGTAGCGTGTGGAATCCCAAAGTATTCATAGCTGCTTCCATCGGCAAAATTCACCTGCAGCGTTTGTGATTTGTATAAAAAATCCACAATGCGTGAAGAAGTGATTACTTCTGTATATTGTTCTGCCTGCTGGGCATGGGTTTCGGGTGCAACACTCACCAATAAGTGATAGGCTTCAATAAATGCCTTACTTTTTTCTTCGGCCTCCAGCTTCGCTTCATGATTATCGTTGAACTTATCAGGATGCCAATCTTTCATTAAATTCCGGTAAAGGCTCTTTAATTCCCTCAATTCAACATCTTTGTCTACTCCCAACAGTTTTCTGGACTCTATGATTTTTTTCATACGGGCGCAAAAATAGGCAATATTTTCAATCTGACTATCAAATTTCTGACTCGCAATAGCGAGTGCAACAGAATAGGGTATTTTTACAAAATGATCGCGCGCAATCTTAAACTGCTCATTATTTTAATCCTTGTTGGATCACTGGCTGCGTATGTAGTTGCCATTATCATTCCCACCCAACTGGCCAAACGCAGCTATGAAGCAGCCAAAACGCTGGGTGAAGATTTTAAAAAAGCATTTCAACTTACCCCGGAAATTACCGTGGGCAATACCATTGTTCTTAATCAGCAAACCACACTGTTGGAACTCGCTGTGTTGTCTCAAAATTTTGGACACACCTATACCTGGACAAACACCTGGATGGGAAGCACGAAACAAATTATCATTGCCGGATCTTTTCAAGCCAAAGCCGGGTTTGATCTGAATCAAAAATTTTCAATTACCCTGAAGGATGATCAAGCCATCGTAGTGATGCCTGAACCGACTCTATTATCAGTTGAGTCGTTGGGTGACATAACTTATCGCGATGAACAGGGCATTTGGAATTGGGTAGAGATGGAAGACCGAAGCACCGCCACCAATGCCTTCATCACCGATGCGCGTAAATATGCTTTACACGCGGAGTTTATAAAAGATGCACGATTAAAGATGGAAGAACAGGTAACGAATCTATTAAAGCCCTATGCAAAAGAGATTATTATTCGCTACAACGAGTCAGAAAAAATTTTCCCTCTGTAATTAGTTACCCCTTTGGCAAATTGATCTTGCCAATGACTTCGTTATAATTTACACTTTCTTTGGAGGCAGATCAAACGCAACTGCCTCATGCTCGAAATGCCCTTTATGTGAGCCATCGCAAAATGGCTTATTGGCAGAACGACCACACCTGCACAAGGAAACTACGGTGCGGCCTTGCAGACCATAGGCTTTACCCTGCATATCTACAATTTCAAAGTCGCCTTCCAGTTTAACCGAACCATTGTTATTGATTGTAATTTTTGTCATCGTTCTGATTGTTAATTTCTGTCAGTCCGAAAGGTACTTCATTTTATTCTGTTAAGTAGATATGCTTTCTGGTTAATTCAAGCAACTCTTTCCATCCTGTTCAGTCTTTAAACACCTGAAAAAAATTCAGGATTCATTGAAACTATTGCCGCCTTCGGGAGTATCCCATATTCAATCGATCCACCATGTTCAAAAACTACGCACTAATAACAATCCGAAATCTGTTTAAAAACGGGTTTTACTCCTTTATCAATATTACAGGCCTGGCAATTGGTATTACCTGTAGCATACTTATCCTGCTGTGGGTAGCTGATGAAACTTCGTTTGATAAGTTTCATCCCAAAGCCGACCGACTCTATCAGGTTTGGGTAAAGGCACATTTTGATGGAAAGATCAGTTCATGGACTTCGGTACCGTTACCTACCTATGAAGCTTTTAAGACAGCCGACAGTAATATTAAGAGCATGGTTGTTACCGACTGGGGTGGCGATCACCTGTTGACGGTAAATGAAAACCGGCTCACCAAAAAAGGGTATTGGGCCAGCGAAGAGTTTTTGGAAATGTTTGAGTTTCCGATGTTGAAAGGAAATGCAGAACAAGTATTGGACGATCCACGCTCTATAGTAATCAGTGAATCCACGGCCAAAGCTTTGTTTGGCGATGAAGATCCGATCAATCAGGTAATTCGGGTAGACAATGAACATGAACTAAAAGTTACAGGTGTTTTAAAGGATGTGCCCACCAACTCATCCTTTGAGTTTGATTTTCTGATGCCCTGGAAATTTCGTGAACAAACGAATGATTGGGTGCGCAGAAACACTACCAACTGGGGCAATTATAGTTTTCAGGTTTTTGCCGAACTTAATGATCCTGCCAATCAGGCGGCTGTGGAAAACACCGTTCGCCTCATGTTGCAAGAGCATGGCGAAACAGATACCAAACCTGAATATTTTCTTTACCCCATGTTGCGCTGGCGACTGCACAGCAATTTCGACAATGGTATCGAAACCGGTGGCATGAATGATTACGTTCAGATGTTTACCCTCATTGCTATTTTTATTATCATCATTGCCTGCATCAATTTCATGAACCTAGCCACCGCCCGCAGCGAACGCAGGGCACGTGAAGTGGGCATCCGTAAAAGTGTAGGCTCACGCAGGCACGAACTGATTTTCCAATTCATTGGCGAATCTACTTTTATTTCTTTCATCGCTTTTGCCATTGCCATACTTATGGCGCAACTCCTGCTTCCCTATTACAATGATCTGGTTCAGAAAAAACTATTCATCGATTACACCTCATCACAATTTTGGATTTTTTCATTGAGCATGATCTTCCTTACCGGAATTATCTCGGGCAGTTATCCGGCTTTCTACTTATCATCCTTCCAGCCCGTGAAAGTATTGAAAGGTAAACCTACCATGGGCAAAGGTGGCAGCACGCCCCGCAAAATATTAGTGACCTTACAATTCGGCTTTTCTATTTTATTGATCATCGGCACGATCGTAATTTATCAGCAGATACAATTGGTGAAAAGTCGCGCCTTGGGGTACGATCAGGAAAATCTGATGGCCGTTAATTATTCCAACGAAGTAGCAAAAAATTACAAGGGCATTAAATTGGATTTGCTAAACTCGGGTGTAGTAGAGTCTGTAACTAAATCGAACAGCTCTATTACCGATATAAACTCAAATAATTTTCTCGGCTGGCCCGGCAAGCCCGAAGACTTGCGCGTAATCTTTACCACTATTGCCACCGAATATGACTATGCCAAAACCATGGGAATAAAAATTATTGAAGGCCGCGACTTCTCTGAAGACTTTAAAAGTGATACAGCTTCCATCCTCATCAACAAAGCTGCCTTGCAGTTAATGAATCTGAAAGATCCTATCGGCACCGAACTCGACTTGTGGGGTGGCAAGCGTAAACTCATTGGCGTGGTAGATGATGTGTTGATGGGTTCTCCGTTTCAGCCGGTAAAGCCCATGTTTGTAATTCTCGACCCCGAATGGATTGATGCCGTAACGGTACGCTTGAAAAAAACAACCGACTTGCCCACATCCATCAACACGGTAAAAACAATTTTCGAAAAACATGCGCCAGCCTATCCTTTTGAATATCGTTTTGCCGATGTAGAGTTTCAGAAAAAATTTACTACGCTTAACCTCACCAGCACATTAGCCAGTCTGTTTGCTACCCTCACCATCGTGATCACCGGACTGGGATTGTTTGGGCTTGCTTCATTTACAGCCGAGCAGCGCACTAAAGAGATTGGCATCCGCAAAGTGTTGGGGGCTTCGGTGCCAAACCTGGTGGGGTTAATGTCGAAAGACTTTTCTATTCTGGTGATCGTCTCTTTTATTATCTCCTCCCCGTTTGCCTGGTGGTCGCTAACCAAATATTTAGAGCGTTATACTATTCGCACCGAAATAGTGTGGTGGATCTTTCCCCTTACGGGAATCATTGCACTTACCTTTGCTTTAATAATTGTGAGTACACAGGCATTGCGCGCAGCAAGATCCAACCCGGTGAATTCGTTACGGAGTGAGTGATAAAAACATGAGGCTAGCAAATAAAAAGATAGGTTGTACTATCCAGGTATTGACTTATAGAATAAGATTAAAACTCAACCGTAACTGTAGTCCAACCGCTGCGCATATGGTGACCATGGTCGCGGGCGGGTAACCATGCCGGGCCGTTCGTTAACCATTCGATTACCAATAAATCTATTTCTCGGGCGAGACTTTTATCAATCTGAAAATCGGTAAGCACCCGGTTAACTGTAACCCGAAACCATACTTTAACCAACCCATGTTGGGTGGAATTTAATTTCCTCACCTTTTCATTCAAATAAGTGTTTAAGTGTGGATAACCCTCTTCGGGCATTGGGAACAAACTACTTCCATCATATATAAAACGTTGTCCATCCAGCGTCCTGCTTCTACCCTCCACCAAAAAACCATTGCTAAAGAACTCTTCAAAGTATGGTTGATCATTAGCATGATAACCTTTCCAAATTCCTTCTTTCTTTCCGTTGCGATACTCACCTTGTTCAGCCACCTTACCATTGTTGTGATACAACTTAACCTTGCCGGCTCCGTTCTGCACCAAAGGATTTCCAAGTGAATCCCACATGTTCTTCATAAAATATTCGGGTTCGAAATATTCTTCACTTTTTAGATTCCCATTGTAATGAAACGTTTCCCACTTACCCACGGGCATTTCTTTGTTGTAACGTCCTGCCGATTCGTATGTGTTATGATCGGAGTAATACAAAAACACACCATCTTTTCTGCCATTGGTAAAAGACCCTTTCATCTGAACAGCTCCGGAGTTATAATAATCCCGCACAGGACCTTGCCATACACCTGCAGAATCTTGCTGCCCTAATCGGTAGAATGCCGCAGGAGGATCTGGTATTTCTTGCCACGCTTCGTTATACCAAACTTTTACAGGATTCAAAACCGGTTTTAATAATGTATCTTCTTCTGGTTCGTGGATGGTTTGTAGTTGTGTAAGTGGGTAGTCCAACTGAAGATAAGGCTGCATCTGCTGCTGGCTCCATTCAATACTATCCCTATAACGGTAACTCTCCTTTTCCAGAAGTTGAATTCTAAAATTATTCTCCTTTTTTCTAAGATCAATGTATCTACGCAAGCGAAAGGTATCTTGATGCAAGGCTTCAGGTAAATAAGATTGAGCATCCAATAGGATGCGTGTAGTGTCCCAATGCTTCTCAAATCTTTTAAAATACTTCAGGTAATCTTCATCCGAAAGATTTCGATTATTAAAAAGAAGTCTTGCAGAATCCTCCGCAGCCAGTACACGCTGAAAAAAATTAAAATACGTAACCTGATAGCGGGGCAAATACAGGAATGCAACTACCGACAAAACCAACAAAAGATATTCCGCCTTAACCTGTTTAGCGGATTGATTGAGTACTGATGCTGCCCCCAACAATAACCCGCCTGCCAGACCACCCATGTGTGCCGCATTATCGGCATTAAGCATTTTGGCATAAAAAAGATTTATACCCAGAAAAATTATGAAGTTGATAAGCAATGGAGTAATGGGTTTACTTTCTTTTCTATTATCGGCAATTTGAACCACCAATGAGAACCCAAACAAGCCGAAAATAGCACCCGATGCGCCTACTCCAATCACAAATAGATTGAAATACAAACTTGCCAGGCTAGCCGTTATACCGCATACAAAATATATCCACAAAAATTTAATCGAGCCCGTATTTCGCTCTACTTCGCTACCCACCATAAATAACGCATACAGGTTAAACGCCAGGTGCAGGATGTTTCCATGCAAAAACATGTGTGTAAACACACGATACCATTCTTTATCAAGCGTAAGCGGTGCAAACTCAGCTCCGTTAAATAACAGCCCTTGTGTCCATACAGGATCATCGAATGTGCCGATGATATACCTGCAAGCCACAAATACAACCGTGTTGGCCAGAATAAGTGAGAGGGTAATTAACCTCGAGCGCAATTCCATTTGATTACGTTAAGTAATCTGAAATTTAAGAAAAGGATTTTATAGAGTCTGGCTCAATTTAGTTTCCATTCATTGCAGACTCTACGTTGCGACTCCAGATAGTTAATAGTAAATATACATGGCATCCGGAAACGAAGCCAACGCTAAGAATTCTTAATAAAAATTTGATTTAGTTAATAAAAAAAAGCCGCCTCATTTCTGAAGCGGCTTTACCGTGAGTGAAGTATTTTTGCTTTTACAAAGTCTTTGACTGAGCGTAGGCTACGGCAGCCTCTACCTCGCGAACAACCTCTTCTCTTTGCTTGTGGGTTTTTATTGACATACTATCCACAAACTGCTCAAATGATTCATCAATTTGATTGAGTTCTGCATCGGTCAGGTTCGCATACCGGGTCTTCAGTTCAGTCTTCAAAAGCTCATTCTTTGAAATCTCTAATGCCTTTACCATGGTCGTGTATTTTATTGTTTACTCATCTAATGTAAATGAAAAACCAATAGGTTGTTCATAACTCACTGAGCACTAAACTATTGGAGTAAAATTCACTTTGCTGAAATAGGGTCTGCGCAAACCCTTGTCATGAAAATAGCATGATGATTATAATCAATGTGGGGTTGTAAAGGATGTGCGCAAAAAGAAATTTTATGTAGTAACCTATGAGAATGGGTAATTTTTCAATGCGAAAAAAAGTGAAAAAATTTTTAAAATTTTTTCTTTGCGTATCGCTAACAACTGAATCTAAATAAAAAAAGGAGGGACTTGCGCCCCTCCTCCACTTCACACACGGGTAAGGTCTACCTCCCCTTCCCGTTGCCATTCATGCTAACCAGTACAGGCTCTAATTGTGGCGCCATCTTCACTGTAGTGATGATGCGCGCTGCCACCTTATACGGATCAGCTGCCGAATTCGGCCTGCGATCTTCCAACCATCCTTTCCAACCATTCTCTACCGTAGCAATCGGAATGCGGATGGATGCCCCGCGATCCGAAATACCATAGGAGAATTTGTCGATGGATTGTGTTTCGTGTTTGCCGGTAAGGCGCAGATGATTGTCGGCACCGTACACGGCAATATGTTCTTTCACCACGGGTGAGAAGGCTTTGCATACTGTATCATAAACATCTTTTGATCCGGCCTCGCGCAACAGCGAGTTGCTGAAGTTAGCATGCATGCCTGAACCATTCCAATCTGTAGCGCCCAGTGGTTTGCAATGCCAGTTAATCGCAACACCATATTTCTCTGCCGTGCGCTCCAATAAATAACGCGCTACCCATACCTGATCACCGGCTTCTTTTGCACCTTTAGCAAATACCTGAAACTCCCATTGACCGGGGGCCACTTCGGCATTGATACCTTCCACATTGATACCTGCTTCAAGACAATAATCAAGATGCTCTTCGATGATTGAACGACCGAAGGCATTCTTTGCACCTACTGAACAATAATAAGGACCTTGTGGAGCAGGGTATCCGTTTTCAGGAAAGCCCAAGGGTTTGTTTGTGGCCGGATCCCACAGAAAATATTCCTGTTCAAATCCAAACCAGAAATCACGATCGTCATCTTCAATAGTTGCGCGGCCATTGGTGGGATGAGGAGTTCCATCGGGGCTCATTACTTCGGTCATCACCAGGTACGCATTTTTGCGTGCCGGATCGGGGAAGATGGCAACCGGAACGAGAATACAATCGGAGGAACCCCCGGGTGCTTGCTCGGTTGAACTTCCATCAAACGACCACTCGGGGCAACTCTCGAGCGTGCCATCAAAGTTTCTTACAATTTTTGTTTTGCTGCGGAGGCTTTGGGTAGGTGTGTAACCATCCAGCCAGATGTACTCAAGTTTTGATTTTGACATAAGGTAGGTTTAGTTAGTTAATAATTTAGTTGGGTTGTCAGTGAGTTTGTCGAAACAAGACCAGGGTCTCGACAAACTCATGTCTGACAAGATTTTGATTAGAATTTATAAACTGCCGCCAGGTTGAGTGAGGGCATGATGTCTTTTGTTTCTGATTCTTTGAAGAAAGAAATTTCAGAAGTCTTATCTACACGCACCTCTGGGATGAATGTGAGACCTCCTACTTTATAATTTCCGGATAGTGTAAAGGCAATCACGCTACCATCACCATTGGTGTCTGTTCCGAAAATTCCCAGGTGTCCGTTCTTTACTGAGAAATATTCTCCGCGCAATCCAAGTGCAAAAGTTTCAGACAACGTGATTTTAGGATAGACAGCGAAGCCAAGGAATGAACTGGGATCACCTGTTGAATCAATAATGTCTCCATTGATATCAGCCTCTTCCCCTACGGCTGTGCTTTGTGAAGAAGCGTTAAATCCGAGATAAAAAGTTTCGGTGAGATTGAATCCCAGCGTAACATCCGCCTGAAACAATTTTCCGGCAGATGCATCCAGGTATTGAACTGCATCCGGATCAAGCGTGCCATCCTGATCTCCATATAAGAAGTTAAACCAGATGCCACCTTTATCATTGGTCTTACCAATCTGTGCACCTAAGGTGTACGTGTTGACAGGATTAAATTCAACAATATCCGTTGGGTTCATCACCGCAAGTTTTGCCACAAAACCATTTTCACCTGCATAATCCAAACGAGCACCTGTGTGATTGAAAGGGCCCCATGAAAAGAGGTAAGAGGTTGAGTAATGAAAATTGACAGCGGGAGAAATTACTTCGTAGCCTAGAAAGGTATTGAACTGACCAAGGTTTAATGTAAGCTTGTCTGAAAACTTATAATATGCAAACGCCTGGTTAATGATTCCCTGACCGGTGGCTGTACCAAACACAGCAGATTGTCCACGGGGACCAAACACTACATCTGCGGTAAATCCAACTTTGTCACCACCATAGGAGGCAATCAGGTTTACCATGCCAATACCAAAACCTTTCTGATCGGCAAATGAAGTTGAAGGGGCATAGGCATCTCCATAGAAAGCATTCTGAGTTTTGAATGATGTACGGAAGTAGGTGTCGATAGAACCTGACAAAGAAAATGTAGGTTCATCTTCGTCCTCTTCTTCCGCATTCGCCAACTTATCACCTTCGGTGATAATTGGTTCATCTTTAGCAACCGGCTTCGCCTTTACCGAAGCCACTACGACATTGTCCTGAGCTATTGCCAAGGTTGAGCCCATCATGAGGCAAATCATAAGGCTGTTTACTAAAAGTTGTGAAGTAATTTTTTTCATAGTTTTAGGGGTTAATTATTTAACTAAGCCATAGAGACCTCAGTGGGTGACGCAATTATCCCTGAGGCTCTGTGGTGATTTTATTTTAATCTTCAAATGTTATTGTGTAACCACGCATGCCGTGTTCATGGCTATCCAGTCCTTCTTTCTCATGTTGAGCTGATACCCGGATGCCACCTTTCATTACTTTATTAAGAATGAAAAACACAAGCAACGAACCTCCGAATGCACCGGCACCATACGCACCTACACCAACAAGTTGTTTGATGAATTGATCAAAGCCCGCCATCTTACCAAGTATGCCCACAGCCAGGGTTCCAATGATACCACATATCAGGTGCACTGAAATTGCTCCAACCGGATCATCAATTTTTAGTTTGTCAAAAAATATGACCGCAAACACAACTACAAGTCCGCAAACAAGTCCGATAATCAAAGCTTCATTGGGTGACATTTGATCGGCACCTGCCGTGATCCCGACAAGACCTGCAAGAATTCCATTGAGTACCATACCCAGGTCAAGGCGCTTGAAGGAAATGAGACCACCAATGAGTCCACCGATAGCACCCATGCAAGCAGCTAAGGCAGTGGTAACACAAACCAGCGAAATCAATTCAGGATCGGCAGACAAAACAGATCCGCCATTGAAGCCGAACCATCCAAACCAAAGTAAGAACACACCGATTACAGCCAGTGGAACCGAAGAGTTAGAGAAAGTTTTGGCTTTGCCATTTTCATCATACTTGCCGAGGCGCGGACCAAGAATAAGAACACCGGCAAGAGCCGCCCAGCCACCTACGGAATGCACAATAGTAGAACCAGCAAAATCATAAAAGCCATAATCATTTAACCAGCCACCACCCCACTTCCAGCTTCCAAGCACTGGATAGATAATACCCGTGAGAAAAAATGTGAAGATGAAGTATGCACTGATCTTAATGCGCTCGGCAACAGCGCCCGATACGATAGTACCTGCCGTGGCACAGAACACTGCCTGAAATAAGAAGTCAGTCCAATAGGTATAATGACCACTGGCATAAGTAAGCGGATCATAATCTTCAGCCGTGCTTAGGCCAAATCCGGCAAAGCCAAACCAGCCATTAAAGGTGCCTGGATACATCAGTGCAAATCCAAACAGAGCAAACACCACAATACCAATGGCCGTATCAACTGTGTTTTTAAATAGAATGTTTACGGTGTTCTTAGCTTGCGTAAACCCTGCCTCAACAGCAGAGAAACCCAGCGACATAATAAAGACCAGAAAAGTAGCTAGCAACATCCACACGTTATTGGTTGTAAACACGGCTGTTTCGTTTGCCGCAGTTATCCGCGCAGACATTACTTTTAGTGAATCGACCAATGCAGCCGTGCTGATTGGATCGGTGAAAGTAGAGTCAGATAAAACTTCAATCATAAGGTTAGGTTTAGGGTAATTGTGAAATGTTCTATTGTTTTTTCTGCAATTATTGAAACAATAGGCTGTTTTTTAACCTCTTTTTAAAATTTTATTACTGTATTCGTTTGATGTTGGGTATTTTTTGACCCTATTTTCAAAAAAAGACACACTTTTTTGAAAAGTGTAGTTAAAATTTAACTCATCCATAACAAAATGCTAACATTTTCATTTTCAATCTTGGTTTTCACAGTTATTCAGGCCTATACAACCGTTTGCATGAATTGAATAAATTCAGTTAGGATTTTAGCGGATAAGTGATTTTGTTGCATACCTAACGAGTGTTATGGTTGCTTGCAGGATTGTACTTCTGGTATTATTGTCCAATGCCTTCTATGCAGAGGCACAGAAATACGATTTGTTTGAAATAGAGAACAACGAACTGATTTGGCGCAACACGTATCCATATGATGGCCCCCTGGATAGTCTGCGAAGTGAAATTGTTTCGATGCTTAAGTCGAAAGTCTTTACACGAAATGTAACCCGCAATGAAATCGGTACGGGAGGCATCGGCTATACTGGCGAAATCCAACATTATCATGTGGATTGCAAAAGTTATGGCCGTAAGTATAACAACACGCCTCTCATTTATTGGAGTGGAGAATGGAAAGGTAAGTTTGTGATTGAAGTGCGTGAAAATCGATATCAGGTAACGATTTATGGATTGTACTTTGAAAATCCTGTATCTAAAAATACTCCACCTCATCAAAGTAAAACCGCACGCAAAGGATATTATGTAAAGGAAGTATGGCAAAAGGGACATCCCTCGTTTAAGCCAAATGTATTGGAAGATATGGTGCTGATGAGTGTGAGTTTGCGTGATGCCTTTGATATTACAAAATACACATCACCGGTTCGTCCCTGGGATTAACTCCGCAGCTTATCCAGTATCCGGTTCAGTTCTTTAGCCTCTGCTTTGGTTATCTTTTCCAGGGTACGAGACCAATCAGGTGTATCGGCATCAATCTTTTTTAAAATCTGAAGACCTTTGTCAGTAATTGATATGTCAACCTGCCTGCGATTGTTCGCACAGATCACTCGGCTAACAAGGCCCTTTTGTCGCAATTTTTCTACCAACCTGGTACAATTGCTGTTCTTATCAATCATGCGAGCCGTAATATCAGCCAACATCATGGGTTGCGGATGGGAGCCCCGAAGAATTCGTAAAACATTAAACTGCTCTGGAGTAATGCCAAACTTTTTCAGGTACGATACATTAATGTTGTATAGCCAACTTCCTGTAAACAATATGTTAATGGAAGCTTTCTGATGCTCACTATAAAATTTCTCTTGCCTGATTTCCTTTTCGAGTGACATAATTAAATACAAACTCAACAGTTGTAGATACAACATTACGAACAAAATAATTCTTTCAACGGAATTAACAGGGGATTTTATCAACAGGTGAGTAATATTGTAAAATCATGATCCCGGCAACCAAACAAGAATTGCATGATTAAACTGGTCAGTCGATCGCTCAAACAAGTTTTCTTTTATGCCAAGAATAAGCTGTCACCCCACCAGTTTTTCATCTTGTCAAGTATCATCGTGGGAATCTTATCGGCATTGGCTGCTATTGTTGTTAAATTTTGCGTGCACTCAATCGGATCCTGGGTCGCCTTTTATTCCAGCAGCTATGAACAATTTTTTCTATTCACTCTATTTCCCATCGTGGGTATAACCCTTACGGTAATCTATGTACAGTTTGCGCTGAAGGGAAAATTCAAAAAAGGAAGTGCCGAGATTGGTTACGCCATTGCGCGAGAGTCAAGCAAACTACCGGGCCATCAAATGTATTCGCATCTGGTGACCAGCGCACTTACTGTCGGGTTTGGCGGATCGGTTGGACTGGAGTCCCCCATGGTGAGCACCGGCTCTGCGATTGGCTCCAACTATGGCAATTTCTTTCATCTTTCCTACAAAGACCGCACGGTGTTGTTAGCGTGCGGAGCCGCGGCTGGAATTGCGGCTGTTTTTAACTCACCGGTAGCAGGTGTTTTATTCGCGATCGAAGTGTTGCTTACGGATGTGACAGTTGCAGCCTTTATACCCATTATTATCGCAGCTGCCAGTGGAGCGCTACTCTCTAAAATAATTTTATCAGAAGGAATCATTCTTTCTTTTTCGCTGCAACAGCCTTTCGATTACCACAATGTGCCGTATTATATAGTACTGGGACTGCTGGCAGGATTTGTTTCGCTTTATTATTCGCGTATGCTCGGGCGAATTGAAAATATCTTTAGTTCCATCAACAGTCCTGTTAAAAAAATTGTTGGAGGTGGATTGCTCCTCTCCCTGCTGCTGATTTTTTTTCCACCGTTATTTGGAGAGGGATATGAGAGCATAAAAATGCTGGCGAATTTAAAAACCTCCGAGCTCACCCAGAGCAGTATACTTAGTCAATACCTTCAAAATGAATATACTCTTCTTATTTTTCTTGGCGTTCTTGTCTTTATTAAAGTCATAGCCGTTGGCATTACCTTGGGGAGTGGCGGGAACGGAGGAAATTTCGGACCATCCTTATTTGTAGGTGCGTACCTGGGCTTTTCCTTTTCCAAGCTTGTTAACCTGACCGGCATGGCACACATTCCGGAAACAAATTTTATTCTGGTAGCCATGGCTGGTATTTTGAGTGGAGTGTTTTACGCACCCTTGTGTGCGATCTTTTTAATTGCTGAAATAACTGGAGGCTATGCGCTCATCATTCCCCTGATGATTGTAGCCGCGCTAAGTGTAACCGTAGTCCGTTATTTTGAGCCATTATCCATGGAGGGCAAAAAGCTTTCAATACTCTTAAATGCCAATGTGGAAAACCGCGATCAGTATCTGTTGAGCAAATTAAACCTGAAAGAACTTCTCGAAACAAATTTCTCTGCGGTGAAACCAGAAGATAGTTTGCGCCTGCTGGTAAGAGTAATATCCATTTCAAAGCGCAACACCTATCCGGTTGTCAATAAAGAAGGAGAACTGGTGGGATTAGTCCATCTCGATAACATCCGTGAGTTAATCTTTAATACTAAAGTGTATGATACTGTCTTTGTGAAAGAGCTGATGATAGCAGCTCATCCGGTTGATTTTACAGACAACCTTCATAGCATCCTGAAAAAATTTGACGACACCCGTCAATGGAACCTGCCAGTAGTGAACAACAAAATTTATATGGGCTTCCTTTCTAAAGCCCGAATCTTAAGTGAATACCGCACAGAGTTGGTGAAAACCACTTAAATTTATTGTGGCAACCTCCACTACAAATGAAAGATAAACTTCGCAGCCAGGGCTGGTTTGGAAAAACCGGCAAAGACGGATTCATCTACCGGGCGTGGATGAAAAATCAAGGCATCCCCGATTATGAATTCCGTGGCAAGCCTGTAATCGGCATCTGCAATACCTGGTCTGAACTCACACCCTGCAACGCACACTTTCGTGAGTTGGCCGAATCGGTAAAGCGCGGCATCTCTGAAGCGGGTGGTTTCCCGGTTGAGTTTCCGGTGATGTCATTGGGAGAAACGTTGATTAAACCTACCGCCATGCTGTATCGCAACCTGGCCAGTATGGATGTTGAAGAATCTATCCGGGCCAACCCTATGGATGGGGTTGTTCTTTTGTGTGGTTGTGATAAAACCACACCATCGTTGGTCATGGGTGCCTGCAGTGTAAACATCCCCACACTTGTTGTTTCCGGTGGCCCCATGCTTACAGGAAAATATCAGGGTCGTGATATCAGTACCAGCGATGTGTGGCGCTTCAACGATGCGGTTCGCACCGGTGAGATGAGCCAGGAACAATTAACTGTAGCAGAAGAGTGTATGTGCCGCAGTCGAGGGCATTGTGCAGTAATGGGTACAGCTTCTACTATGGCCTGCATGGTCGAGTCATTGGGGCTCTCCCTTCCGGGGAATGCGGCCATCCCTGCTGCCGATTCAAGACGTAAAGTACTGGCGCAGATGTCGGGCATACGCATTGTAGAAATGGTGAAAGAAAATCTTCGCCTCTCGGATGTGCTTACGCGCAAGGCGTTCGAAAATGCAATCATAACCAATGCCGCTATTGGTGGCTCCACCAATTTTATTATTCACCTATTAGCGATTGCCGGTCGAATCGGTGTTGATTTGAAACTCGAAGACTTTGACAAGCTATCAGCAAATGTTCCGTTCATTGCCAACCTGCAACCTTCCGGTAAATATTTTATGGAAGACCTTTACTATGCAGGGGGATTACCTGCCGTACTGAAAGAGTTGGATAAATTCCTGCATCACGATAGCCTTACTGTGAACGGAAAGACCCTGAAAGAAAATTATGATTCAGGTGAGTGTTACAACCGTGATATTATTGGCACCGTTGATAAGCCATTTAATGCATTATCCGGAGTGGCCATATTGAAGGGCAACTTATGCGAGCAAGGAGCGGTGATAAAACCTTCGGCTGCAAGTCCGCACTTGATGAAGCATCGTGGCCGCGCAGTTGTATTCGAAGACATTGACGATTATAAAAATAGAATTGATGATCCGGAGTTAGCCGTTGACGAAAATTCAATTCTGGTATTAAAGAATGTTGGGCCCATCGGCTATCCGGGTATGCCCGAAGTAGGTAATATGGCTTTGCCTAAAAAACTGTTAGCCAAAGGTATCACCGATCTGGTGCGCATCTCTGATGGACGTATGAGCGGCACCGGTTTTGGAACTGTAATTTTACATGCTTCTCCCGAAGCAGCACTCGGTGGCAATTTTGCAGTAGTTAAAACAGGCGATATGATTAGTCTGGATGTGGCCCAACGGTCGTTGATGATAGAAGTTTCAGAAGATGAATTATCGGTTAGAAAACAAAAATGGAAACCGATTCACAAAAAATATAATCGTGGCTATGTGATGTTGTATCAACAACATGTTGAGCAGGCCAGTCACGGAGCCGATATGGATTTTTTAAAGGGTGGATCAGGCAGTGAAGTTTCGAGAGATTCACATTAGAAGTTATATCACCCCTTCGGGGTTGTTAAGTAAACTAGTTTACATTACTATAATACTTACACCCCTTCGGGGTTAATTGTAAGTCTTAATAAAATCATCTGAAATAAGCCCAAAGGGCTGACATGATTATAGAAAAGAATCAATACCAAAAATCAACCAAAACCCCGAAGGGGTGACATAGCATGGCAGGTACGTTTTCACAACTTTATATTCAAGCGGTTTTTGCTGTAAAGGGTCGGGAAAATCTTATTGCCCTACCTTGGCGAGATGAACTTCATAAATATATCGCTGGAATTATTAAAGGCAAAGAACAAAAATCCATAATTGTCAATGGAGTTGCTGACCATGTTCATTGCTTTGTCGGACTAAAACCTTCGATGGCAATTTCCGACTTGATACGCGACATCAAAAATAATTCAACCAATTTTATAAATAGTAAGAAGTTTGTAAAAGGCAAATTTGCGTGGCAGGAAGGATATGGGGTATTCTCTTATTCGCACTCACAGATTAATGATGTTTACAGCTACATTCTTAACCAGCAGGAGCATCACAAGAAGCAAACATTTAAAGAAGAATATCTTGAATTCTTGAATAGATTTGGCGTTCCCTACGATGAACGCTATCTTTTCGAATGGTTTGATTGATATACAAGCATTAAGATTTTGAAAATTGAAATTCTATGAATTCATTCAAAAATCAGGTAGCTATTGTAACCGGAGCCGGGCAAGGTATCGGACTTGAGATTTGCAGACAACTGGCCGCTCGGGGTGCCAGCGTCATTCTTAATGATATTGAAGCCGCACTCGCAGAGGAAGCTGCGCAAGCTATTCGCCATGAAGGCGGAATGTGTAAAGCTTACCCGGGCGATTGCAGTAACGTTTCCTTTCTTGAGAACATGGTTCAGGATACCGTAAAGCAATTCGGTAAGCTCGACATCGCAATTGCCAATGCCGGCATTACGTTGTTTGGTGATTTTCTTGAATACAAACCTGAAGACTTTTATAAAGTGATGCACGTAAACCTGGGCGGAAGTTTTTTTCTCGCCCAGTTAGCGAGCAAACAAATGAAAGATCAGGGCACAGGTGGCAGAATTTTGTTTATGTCTTCCGTAACGGGCCACCAAGCCCACAAAAATCTGGCGGCTTATGGCATGACAAAAGCTGCGCTTGAAATGCTCGCCAAAAATCTTGTGCTGGAAGTTTCTCCTTATAAAATTACTGTTAACGCGATTGCTCCAGGGGCAACAATCACAGAAAGGACGAAGAGTGATCCAGACTATGAAAGCACCTGGTCCAGAATTACTCCCATCGGTAAGCCGGCTACCACAGCCGATATTGCGCAAGCCGCTTTGTTTCTTGTTTCACCGGATGCCGGTCATATCACAGGTCAGTCATTGGTGATTGATGGTGGCTGGACGAGCGTGAGTCCTTCACCGTATGAGACATAATTCCATGATTCGTTTCACCACCACCCTTTACAAGTTTGATAAGAAAGGAGAAAAAACCGGCTGGACCTATTTGGAAATTTCTTCGAGGCAGGCGAATCAACTAAAAAAGGATTGCAAAGTATCCTTTCGGGTGAAGGGTACGTTAGATTCTTTTGCTTTTCAGAAAACTGCCTTGATCCCTATGGGCGATGGAAAATTTATTCTCCCCTTTAACGCAGCCATGCGCAAAGCCACCGGCAAAAAGGTAGGCAACAAAATTTCAGTCACCATGGAAGCCGATGACCGCAAACTTGAACTCTCTGCAGATTTAATGAAGTGCTTGAAAGAAGATCCTGTTGCTATGGAGTTTTTTAAATCGTTACCCAAATCACATCAGAATTATTTCAGCAAGTGGATTGAAAGTGCCAAGACACTGCAAACAAAAACGAGACGCATCGTAGTCGCCATGACTGCCTTCGGCAAACATCAGGGTTATAGCGAAATGATGCGCGAGTATAGAAAAGCGGAATTTTAATTACTGAAATTCTGCGCAAGGAATGATTTAATCCTTTCATTAAAACCTTCAGGATTTTCAAGATTACTAAGGTGACCCGCCCCATCAATAATTCCCATTTCACTACCATTAATCTCGCGATGCATTTTCTCTGCTGCTTCCGGAGTGGTGATTTTATCTTCTTTTCCAACAAGAATCAAAACCGGTACATGAATATCTTTAAGCATGGTACACTTTTCCTTTCGATCAGCCAATGCCTGAAGTGTAAGGCAGATGTTATCAGGCTTTGTATTCAAAATTGTGTTCTTAATAAAAGAAACTTCTTCTTTCTTTGATTGAAGGGACGCAGGAGCAAATAAATTTTTCAGTGATTCTTCTGTGTAGACTTCCAATCCGTTTTTCTGAATAAAAGCAATCGTCTTCTTTCTTTTATCCTGCCCTTCCTGCGTATCGGCCGCACATTGGGTGTCGCATAATATCAACCCTGTAATTCGGGCAGCATTTTTCTCTATGGCATGCAGCGCAATGTATCCTCCCATCGATAATCCTACGACAATAGCCTTGTCAATCTTCAAGGCATCCAGGAATGAAAAAAGATCGTCCGCAAATTGAGGAATACCAAACTGAGCCGCCCCCGCTTCCGAACCTCCATGTCCCCGCACATCGTAGGCAATGCAACGATGGTTATCGCTCAAGGCGGTCAGCTGGGCTGACCACATCTCTTTATTGAATGGAAATCCATGAATAAAAATCAAGGGTGCTCCCGTACTGGTTCCTTCGTCCACGTAACTTACGTTGATTCCGTTAGCAGTAATATTTTTTACAATGAATGTCATGCGTTTTAATTTGAATTAATCATTTGGGTCTTTCCAGGCAGCCTTCATAGAACACGTTCAACTTCTGAACATCTGCATTAAATAATTTATGAATCACCGCTATGTCATTCAGGATAAATTCTTTTGCTGTGGCTAGTGAAGGTGCTGTAATTACTATCATTCCCTTATCTGCAAAGCGTGCACCAGCTTTAATTACACCCTCCTTGCGAAGTCTTGATAAGTTGGCGGAGTGCTCCTTAAAATAAAGTTGCTCGTTGGGTGGTTTATTCGCATCCCATGCTGAACCTACCGAATAGGTAACGATAAATAAACTATCCAAGGGATTGGAAGTTTGGGCATTTACTACCACACTTAATCCCACTAAGGCTACACATACTATGAATTTCATACGGTTGAATTTCAAAGGAAGATAATGGAATGCCGCTGTCTTATCAATACCAAAACACAGGATTGGATTAATACCGGCTATCTTTCATGCTGGCTTTCACACCTCCGTAAAGCACGTCCAGCACACCTGGCTCAGTAAGAAATTTTTGAGGAAACGGCAACTCAATCTGCGACACCTCATTTAATTGCTTCATTGCATCTGCAGGAATTTCAAACTTCAGACAGCCCAGCACATCTTCCAGCTGATGCACTTTCGTTGCACCAACAATAGGAATCACCGATTGATTTTTATTCTGACGTGTCCAATTGATGGCAAGCTGTGATGGGGTAACTCCTAATTGTTCTGCCACTTCCACAACTTTTTTAGCGATCGTTGTAGGTCGCTCTGCCAAACGACCACTGCTATCTGGCAAACGGCCCTTGTCACCTTTCAGATATTTTTCGGTCAACGCACCGCCTGCCAGAGGAGCCCAGGGTGTAACCGTCATGCCAAAGGCTTTGGCCATCGGCATCAATTCGGCTTCCACCGTGCGTTGTATTAAACTATATTCGATCTGCAATCCAACAAATTGATTCCAGCCGCGCAGTTGGGCCATTGTGTTTGCCTGGCTTACAATCCACGCAGGAGTATCACTGATACCGATATAATGCACCATACCGCGTGTGATTAAATCTTCAAGCCCTTTCATGATTTCTTCAGTAGGCGTCCAGCTATCCCAGGCATGTACCCAAAGCAAGTCGATATAATCTGTGTTGAGGCGCCACAAACTTTCCTTTACACTGCGCATCAGGTTTTTACGATGATTGCCCGCAATGTTTAAGTCCCCTGCGCGATCACGCAACGAATATTTAGTAGCAACCACAAAATGATCGCGGTCTTTGGCAACAAAGTCGCCCACAAATTTTTCGGATGTGCCTTCGGTATAGCGGTTAGCAGTATCAATAAAATTACCTCCTGCATTGGCATATGTGTCAAAAATTTGTTTGCTGAGTTCCTTGTCGCAGCCCCATTTCCATTCGGTGCCAAAGCCCATGGTGCCGAGACTCAATTCAGATACGCGTAGGCCCGATTGGCCAAAAAGTTTATAATTCATAAAAATTTATTAGATCACTTAAGTAACAACCTCTTTCCTCTTTTGATTTTTTCTGTTTTCATCATCTTTTTTGCACAGCTTATGAACGCACGTTGCCGGATCACCAAAATAGACTTTGTGTTTATGAATGCGAAGTACACCTTTTGCATTGAGATTTCGGATTACCCGTATAACAGTTTCGACTCTAAGGCCCGTCATTTGAGCAATTTGCTTACGCGTAAGTTGCACTTGATTGCAAATAGAACAAATATGAGATTTTTGACCAGACAGGTATTCGAGCAGATTTTCAACTATACTTTCCGGGTTATGTTCGGCCATTTTCTTCAGCATAAAAAATTTGAACCGCAATCGTTGTGCTAACAAGGAAGAAAACGCAAAATGAATTTCAGGATGATCCACTAATAACTGGTGGAAATCTTCTTTCAATAATCGAATGATACGTGTGGGTTTGTTGGCAATGGCTGTGGCCGCATACGTCTGTCCATCAAACAATGGCAATTCTCCAACACTTTCATCTTTGTCCACCAGGGTTTGCAAATATTCGTTACCTGCTTGATTAAAATTAATCCAACGCACTTGCCCACTCACCACCTGGTAATAATACCTGCAGTGGCTTCCCTCCAGAAACAATATCTCCTGTGGAACCAAGTTGATATAGGTTGCTCCTCGTTCCAATAAAAGTTTAATAGCAATCATTGAGAATATAACTTACCCAAAAAATAATTAACAGCGAAATTCACCAACTCCGTTCCCTGATATCAATGCTTCTTCGTTTATTGAGCCAACCATGTTATAAATTTCAGTTGCCATGAAAAAAATCGCGATAGTACTTTTTGATGAAGTGGAAGTACTTGATTTTGCAGGTCCTTTTGAGGTTTTCTCAATCACGGGAAGGCGTAAGCTAGGAAAACCCTTTGACGTCTTTACGGTATCCGAAAAAGAGACCATTACGGCACGTAATCAACTGGTGGTAAAACCAACTTATACTTTTTACAATGCACCAGCTCCCGATATCTTTTTGATACCAGGAGGGGGCGGATATTATCCTGATGGTCGCCCTTTTGGGTCAAGACGGGAAATGGATAATCCGGTCATGATAAAATGGGTTCAGGAACATGCCAGGCGAGCCGAATTGACCTTATCGGTATGTACGGGGGCCCTTATTCTGGCCAAAGCTGGTCTACTGGAAAACCTGGAAGCCACCACCCATTATATGGCGATTGATTCATTAAGGCAGCTTGCTCCGACCACGCGGGTTTTGCCTGATAAACGATATGTAGACAATGGGAAAATTATTCTATCGGCAGGGGTATCGGCTGGAATTGATATGGCTTTTTACGTTGTTTCAAAACTGCAAGGCCCTGAAGTAGCCCGGGAAGCAGCGCAGTATATGCAGTATGATTATTGGAAATAATTTTTTGCACAATAGAATTTCTATTCTACATTTGCAGTCCTTAAATGAAAGGGAGCTTAGCTCAGCTGGTTCAGAGCATCTGCCTTACAAGCAGAGGGTCGGGGGTTCGAACCCCTCAGCTCCCACATTGAAAATCAAGCCGTTACAAAGAGTATCGGCTTTTTTTGTTTTATAGTTTGACGGAACTTTAACGGTATTGAGGAATTAGGAACTTGCCTAAGAATTAATCAATTCCTTAACGTTTACTTTCATGATCTTAGCGATCTCAAAAAGCTTTTCCAGTGACGGCTGCCTGTGATTATTGATATACCTATTCACAGTTCGAAACTCCATTTCCAATTCTCCAGCTAACCATGCCTGAGTGTTACCCTGGGCATCTAACACCTCCTTGATACGATTAAGCTTTGGTGTTGATTCCTTGCGTTTTGCCACAAGTCCAAATTAGTCCTATGACCGAGTTGGATGTGAGACCAAAATGATCCTATATTAGAATAGGTAAATCCTTTCGATATGACATGCCCTATCTGCTTTTCTCCAATGACTTTTTTAAATACCCCGGTCTCGCACAATGGTGAGGTTTCTAATGGGGAAACAATTTGCCTTTCCTGCCTCCGAAAGCTTCGAACGAAAGACATGTTTACACCCATAGAAAGATTCTCGCTTGAGGAGGTGAAGTCAATAATTCAGCATCCTACTTCACAAGCAAATGAAAGTGCGAAGGGAAGGAAAGTTTCGGGGGTTGTAACGATTCTTCTAAGTAGTGCTATACTTCTCTTTTGTTGGTATAGCTGTTCTTCAAATGAAAATGGCTCCGAAAACAAGGCAGATATATTGGAAGATGAAGTCACTGTAACAGAATCCCAGCCAGCAGATTGCAATTATTTTGTTATTTGTAAAAGCTTGACGGAATTCAAGAAAACCGTTAACACTTCCCTAAGAGACCTCCAAAGCTCATTTCAAATCAATGAGTTCATATTACATGATAAAGAAGACGGAGTTTGTTTGGCATTTGAATACACTTTTGATGAGGAATTATTTATAACAGGAAGTCTCAACCCAAAAGACAACTCAATGAGAGCTATGGTTTTGGCTTGGGTTTTTAAAGATAATCCGACTTCCTATTCAAGTGAACGGACATCGCTTAATTTCCTAGGCTCCATAAATGCTATTCTTACGGCTACAAATCCGTCACTTTCAGCGAGTGATAAAGGTGAAGTCTTAAATGACTTGGGCGTGTTTGATTTTAAAGCTGATGGGCTAGCTTACGGGGAGTCCTTGAAGGGAGAAACAATTAGAAACGGAATTAGCTATTCTATAAACATTATTAAAGGAAAGGCTATCTTTTTTGTAGTAGAACAGCCGGAATCTTGACCGAGATTAGTTAACAAATCAATCTAATCGTGTTGTCCTACTCCCCGCTTCCGGCTGTAATCCTGAGTAACACTAAGCAAGGTTTTTTTTGATGCTGCAATTGCCTGGTCTATTGCATTGTTTACGATCACTTTCAACTCCTTGCCAAGATCGCTCCTCTCTGTAGATGTCAATTGCTTTTTCTGTGAGATGCGATTTAAGAGATTTTCCGAGCCGTCCATGTAGGCAACTTTTATAGATTCGGAATGAACAATCAAAAGAGAGGCAATCCCTTCTACGGGGACAAGCTCACCCCGTTTCTTTTGTATCTCAAGCTTTTGAAGGTCAATTTCATTTTGACGTTTGAGTAAATCCAGCTCTGCTTTTGCTTCAGCAGACATGAGCAAGGAATTTTTTGATTCCTTCACAGAGCGACTTTTACCCTTTGCCGGGACTGTCTTTATTTTCGGGACTCTCAATTTACATTTTTCAATGAACAGCCTGTTTGCGGGATCGCTATCGTCAATCAAATCATTCTCTACAATGACCTTCTTTCGGCCAATGTAAACCGATAGATTTTTCGTTTCGATCCCACAGAGGGAAGCAAATTTCTTTTTGCTATGCTTCATTGTTGTCTATTCGTTAGATGTTGTTAATCACTACAATTTTTGAAATACTGCGGGCCGTGTAGAATCACTCAGCATTAGCATCCTTTGCGCAAAGGCATGAAAATCGTTACAGTACCTTTTTAATTCGCTTGCCGGTTCCTCCAATTACGCCAATGATGTGAAAAGAAAGTCTGTGACACATGCACACTTCCATCATGCGAAACATCGAAGTAGCTTCGAATCGACTCGTTAGAATCAATGCCTTGCCCCGTGGATTCCGTCAGGGCTTGGGATAATGCTTCCATCGCTTTCGCTGCATGCGTTAGGGCCTCATGAATACTAACCTCCTCGGACGTTGTGGCAAATATGGAAAGGCTGTCTTTCAGTGCCTCCACTGCCTTATCATTCCGCGTGAGCTTGTTGCCATTGCAATTGAAATACTTTCTTAGGCCTAAATATTGTCTGCAATCCTGAGCTAATTCTTTCAGGACTGTGAAGTCTGGAAGATCAAGCATACCGATAGCTGCTTCTTTTTTCAAAGTGAACTTACCCCAAGTCTGTGGAGGCAATTGCTTCCCTATGGTTTCTTTGACGAAAGTTTCCGGGTTTGATACCAACTTGTCAAAGTCCTCTGAGGATTCAATCTTGAACAAATCCAATCTTGCAAACTCATTCAGCAACTTGGTGAACTTATCACCCACCTGGCTTATTTGTTCAACCTCGCTGTTAAAAGCCAGTTCGTTGAAATACATTGTCTTTCTCATGCATTTTTATTTTTTTGTGATTCATAAAATCCTACCTGTTGCGGGGTTCTCATTTGGGCCAAAAGGGAATCGACCTCAGCCATGAACGCGGCTATTGATTCTAATCTCCGTTGTGGCTCAAGGATCATTTCCACATGTTCCCGGATGTCCTTCAATGTTGGTTTTGAATTTTCCTTTTCCATTTGTTTTGTATGGTTGACCCTTCACCAAAAGGCTTTTGTTTAAAATCTTAATCAATGCTGTTATATCCTTTGGATATACACCGCCAATTTTGTCCACTAAACCAATACTCGAATTTTAGAAATATCAGGTACTACCGTATGCCTTCCACGCTTGAAAACAGGTACACCGTGGAGGTTCTGACGAATGGTTCCGTATTCGCTGGCCTTACCTATTATTCGATACTGTGGCCTGACCGATATGTATCTGTATCTTTGTGCGCTTGATTTCAATCGTTCAAATCTCCGCTCACTTAATCCAAGAGCTTTGGCCAAGTAAGTAGCTGGCAAGTCCTCTTTCGGCAAAGACTTTCCTTCTTCCAGTCGCTGAGGACTTGCTTTGCTACCCAATATCTTTTTTAGTCCCTTCGCAAAACAGAGTGCTTCAAATTTCTTTAAGTTCTTTGGTGCGTTCGTTAGGTATAAGCCTCCACGTTTATTGAATTTCATTTTTCGCCATGCACGAGGAAATAAAAGCAAGTCGTCAGTTCCCGCCATACCGTCATCTACAAGTGTTTTGATTTGGCGGTTCATAGTCTTAGGGTGAATCCTTAAAATGTCACACAAAGCGGATATTTCAATTCTGTGGCCTCTCAGTTTGGCCGTGGCGAGTATGCGAAGTGCTTTGGTTTTTTTCTCAGCTAATGCAATAGAAAGTAATTGAATAGGTATGCGAAGCTCTCCCTCAGTAGAATTACTGAATGTGGTTTTGATTGTCCCGGTGGAAGTCGTTACTTTTGCCTTTGTCATTTCTAAGGTATTTGGGAGGCCGTTGATAGCGGCCTCTTTTTTTATCTACCATCAACAAAGCTTCCTGGAATCATCAAGCGGGATCCAATTTTCTTCGAAGGAATCTTTTGAGCTTGAACGTTTCTATACAATGTGATTTGAGCAACGTTCAACTTTGTTGCTGCCTCGGCAATAGTGTAATATTTTTTTTCTGGCTGAGGTTGTTCCTTCGCTACCAATATTGCCAGAGCGGATTCAATCGAACTCAAGCGGGTGTCAATGAGAGAGAAGGGATTTACATTTTGTTGCGTCTGCATACTTTGTTATCGTTGATGTGATAGCAAAGATCAAGGGCGGTAAAGACAGGCACAAAAATCTTCCACTTTAAGGGTACTTAGAGTGGCAAATATTTTTTATTTCTAATCAAAACATCGGTACTAACCCGTTTTCTTTTTAAGTCCGCCAAATACCTTCATAAGCCCTTCACGATTTTCCTCGTTGTCGAACCTTCCCAAATATGTTTGTGTAGTGGTTACCCTACTATGACCTAACATTCCGCTAATCATGGCTAAGGATAAATGAGATTTTGAAATGGAAGCGAAGGTGTGCCGGGCTGCATACGTGCTTACTTCTGGTAATTCATTGAGTGCACAATATCGCTTTAACCATTTGTTTGTAACCTTCACCCATTGGCGGATGGTGTCATCAATCTGCTTTGGTGTGTACTTCCTATTTGCCTCGAATACTTCAAAAACGTAATTGTTTTTTTTCTTATCAGGATTGCCTTGTTCAATTAGTATCTCTTTCAATTCATCGGTTAAGGGAATTTGTACCTTTCTCCCATCTTGTTTGGTTCGAATGGTTTTTTGTCTTTCAAATTCGATGTAATCCTTCCCTACATTTTCATATTTGAGCAAAGCCAGGTCTTTGAAGTTTGCGCCCTGCCCAAAGAATGAGAATAGAAACAATTGCTTTGCCCGGTACATGGGATTTTCAGGTATTGCTTCACCGCTTACCTCACCATTGATGAAAGACTTTATTTCTTCTTTGGTTAGGGTTATTCCTTTTTGGCCTCCACCTGTAGGGATTTTGTATTTCTTATCTGAATCTTTCCGACTGAAGGGATAGACCGCTTCCAAGTATTCATCATTTGCGGCCATCTCATTATACACCGATCGAATACATCGCATGTAAATGCATATGCTTGTGTCGTTCAATCCTTTTCTTTTTGGCCGTGGTGTCCTCAGCCAGTCGTCAAACGCCTCTAACTTCTGAGGGGTTAGGTCTGCCGGGTCAAAATCTCTTCCATTTTGAAATGAATAAAAAGCAGAGTAGGCAGAGGAGTATGCCCTGACTGTTCCGGCCTGACCTTTCCGAGCTAATTTTTCAATATGACTTTTGAAGTAGGCCAAGAAATTCCGGTTTGCTTCCGCTCCTAAATATTTGCGCTCAAACTCTCCTATTGAAAATGGTTTCTTCCCTTTCAGTGTGGCCTCCTCTATTGCCTCGTTAGCCTTTTCTACTTCACCGTCTAAGACTTCACGCAAAGCCCTGTTTTCATTTCGAAGCTTTGATTTTGTTGTGGAGGTTAAAAAGTCAAATTCCCTTTGAGTAAGAAATACCTTTTTGCGGTCAGTCGTTAACACCGGGTAGTATTTCCTCTTCTGTTGAAAGCTTAATCGAAGTTTTACGGGGTGCTTGCCTTTATCATTTGCGCTCCACGTCCACAAAATGTAATCGGGTACTACTTCACCTTCATTCCTTTTTGCCATGCTTATATCGCCTCTATTGAGGCCGTTTTAGTTTGACGAAACTTTGACGGGAAAGCTATTTTGACGGGACTTTGACGGGAACTTCGATAAGCGTAGAAAAAAGAAGTTCTAAAAAAGTATTCGTTTTTAGCTCTATTTCAAAGATTATGTAAATATAAGCAAAGGGAGATAATGAAAGAATATGAAAGGCTTATTTCTTACAAGCAGAGGGTCGGGGGTTCGAACCCCTCAGCTCCCACGAAAGCCTCGGATTCTTCCGGGGCTTTTTCATTTCTCTTCTAATCCACAGGGTTCAGATTTTATCTCTTAAGCTATTTGACTACTGATTAGAATATGCAGATAGCATTCTTTGGTTTAATAGTTGTAGCGTATTTTTGTAGACCATTTTTTCAACTTTGAAGCTTTTTAAGAAGATACTTTTTTACCTTTTCATCACGGTAACCATTCTCGTTACCGGACTGGTGATCTCGGTATTTTTATTTAAAGATCGCATCATCCAGCAATTTGTGAATGAGGCTAACAAGAGTCTGAATACCCCGGTGAAGATCGGGAAGATTGATATCTCTATGTTCTCAAACTTCCCCAGCCTGGCCATTGTGTTTACCGATGTGTATGTAGAAGATAGCCACCCCGGCAACTATCCGCTGCTCACAGCCGATCGCATTGCCTTTACACTCAACCCGATTGAAGTATGGGGCGGAAACTACTCGGTAAAAGGTTTATCCGTAACCGGCAGCGAAACAAACCTGAAGATAAACGCCATCGGCAAGGGCAATTTCAATATTCTGAAAAAGGGAGAAGGCTCGGGTGAAACCGTTACATTTAACCTGCAGGATGTTCGGTTGGAAAAAACTATTGTCAGCTATCAGGATGAGCAAGCCCGGCAACACCACGTTTTTAACAGTGAAAAACTGGGTGCCTCTATTTTAGTCACCGGAGATCTCTACCAGATTGAAGCGGATGGCGATGTGCTAACGGAACAGATTGGTATTCGCGATTCCCGGTATCTCACCAACAAGAATTTTCTGATTAATACAACATTGAATTATGACGATGACAAAAAAGAGGTCTTATTCAAAACCGCTACCCTTACCGTAGGTCGCTCCGATTTTGCCATCACGGGAAACTATCTCTTTAAAGAAAAAAATCTCATTGACCTGAAAGCGGAAGGCAAAGATACTGACATTCAAACGCTGCTTTCTCTGCTACCCGATGAAGCGAGTAAAAAACTGAAACAATATCGCAGTGATGGGGATGTGTTTTTCAACTTGTCATTGAAAGGTGAAATCAGCGAACGCAAGAGCCCGTCTGTTTCGGTAGCCTTTGGTTGCACTAACACGACTCTCTACCATCCGGATTATAAAACACAAATCAAAAATGCTAACCTGAAGGGTTCTTTTGCCAGCGCATCGGTCACCGATTTTTCTAACGCAGAGTTATTTCTAAAAGATGTTTCCGGTGAACTCAATGATCAGGTTTTTAGTGCCAATCTTGCCATCAAAAGATTCAATGATCCTTTTGTGAGTTTTGATTTTAAAGGCGATTTGGATGCAGCCTCAATTTTTAACTTCTATCCCATTCATGGAGTAAGTGATCCGAGTGGTTTATTATCTGCCGATGTTTCCTTCGAAGGACAAACATCGCTTTTGAAAAAGAAAGCGACCGCTCAAAAAGTGAAAACCAATGGCGCCATAGTAATGAGTGATGTCAACTTTGGCTTCGGCAAAGAAAACGTAAAGTTTAAAGATATTAATGGTTCACTACAATTTAACAACCAGGATCTGGCTTTGAGCAATGTGAGCGGTCAATTTGAAAATAGTGACTTCAAGCTCAATGGATTTTTTAAAAACATCATTACTTTTTTGTTATTTGAAAATCAACCCATTGGCATTGAAACAGATTTGAAGTCAGATTTCCTGGACCTTGATCAGTTATTTGCTATCGGCTTCGGGGAAGGAGAATCCGAAAACTACCGGTTTAGTATTTCGCCTGACCTTCAACTCAACTTTAATTGTGATGTAAAACGGATGAAGTACAAGCGGTTTAAACCCACCGATATTAAAGGAGACCTGCTCGTTAAAAATCAGGTTGCGGTTTCCCGTAACATTGCCATGCGCGCCATGGGTGGACAGTTAACCTTAAACGGAATTGTTGATGCAAAAAATCCGAAGGCGATTGATGTCATAAGTTCCTTCAAATTAAATGGACTTCACGCGGATAGTATTTTTTATGTGTTCGAAAATTTTTATCAGGATTTTATTCAGGATAAACATCTGAAAGGCCAGGTCTATGCAGATGTAGAAATGGAGATGGTGTTGAATGAAAATCTTAATCTGATTTCGCCCACGCTGATTGCGGACATTAGTGCAACAATCAAAAATGGAGAACTCAATAATTTTGAGCCCCTGCAAAAACTAAACAAATACCTCGATGATGAAAGTCTGAGTCGGTTGCGTTTTGCCGATCTCAAAAATGAAATCCACATAGAAAACAAAACCATCTACTTACCACAAATGGAAGTGAAGAACAATGCTACGACCATTCAGGTGAGTGGCACCCACACCTTCGATCAGCAAATTGATTATCGGGTGATCGCCCCGTTGCGCAACAAAAAGAAGATCGATCCGGATGAAGCCTTTGGGGCCATTGAAGAGGATAACAGCGGCAAGGCAAAGATCTTTTTAAAGATAACCGGCACTACAGATAAATATGAAATCAGTTATGACAAAGAAGCCGTAAAAAAGAAAATCGCCAGTGATCTAAAAAAAGAAGTACAGGAACTGAAAGATGCTTTCAAACTGAAAGGTCAAAAAAAGAAAAAGGAGTTGGAGTTATCGGATGAAGAGTTTGATTGGGATAATTAATTTCTTGACACTACCACAGTAAAGAAAGAATTTAAATTTCAAATCCTTTCTTTACTATTGGTTACACCATCTGATTTTTATTCGTGATATAAAGCAGAAATTTCTTCACTATTTAAAATTCGATTGTACAATCTTACATCATCTATTTTGTTATCCCAGAAAAAACTGTTTGCTCCGATTCCAGCTCCAATTCTGAAAGAAATATTTGAATTTTGAGTATTATTTATAATACCAGAATTTGTTTGCTCACCGTTAAGGTAAAATTTAAAATTTCCATCAATGTCTTGCGTAAAGACAATGTGTACCCACGAATTTAATGGCGGCTTTGTTTTGCTGTATGGAACATCAGGAGAGCTTGTAGCTCCCATCCAATATAAGAATGTATTATCATAGGCTCCGGAATTTATATTTTGATCTGCATATAAACCTACCATCCCGCAGGTTGTATTGGATTGCTCTTGACGACCAACTATGGAACGAAATTTAATTCCTGGGCTTAGTGGAAAATACGAACCAACGATTACCCAAGCCGAATAAGTAATGGGTTTATATTGAAAATTATTCAGAGATGGTATTTCAATATAACCACTCGTTCCATTAAAGAAATAGGCTTTGTTTAGTTGATCATAACGGTCAGAAGTTGTGGCTACTCCACCGTTAAGTTCGCCATGATTCCCATTTCCACTCTCATCATTTGCATTTCCATTAAATGGATACCAGGCGACTAGACCTTCGGATGGTAATTCGATTGTAAAATTTTGTATTTCAGACCACTCAGATTGGCAGTTTGCAACCATTGCATTTACACGCCAATAATATTTTGTATTCCAGGTGAAACCAGAGCCATTGAAGGTTAAAGTTGTGACATTACTTTTGTTTATCACCAAACTTGAAAAGTCATCTGACTTTGAAACCTGAAGATTATACGATGAAGCCCCATTTACCATGCCCCATTCGAAATCAATACTTTGGGCTACGTTTTTGACATTGTTTTCAGGGCTGATTAAAGTTGGAATACCAAGTGCCTCTGTTGTAAACTTTCTTATTACCGACCAATCAGAGTCAGAGCTATTTTTTATTGAGCTGACTCTCCAGTAATAATTAGTTGAGTATATCAAACCTGATATCATCGAAGATGCAGATGTTAAGTTTTTCTGATTAATAATCAAACCAGAAAAATCATTGGTTGTTGAGATTTGTAAATTGTAGCCTGAAACATCACTGATGACGCCCCATGAAAATTGAATTTCATTAACAGTTTGGGATGAGTTATCGGCAGGAGATATTAAAGTAGGAACAGCCAATGGCTTAGTCGTAAGCTTATTTGTAATTGACCAAGGGGAAACACCGCCCTCATTTTCAGCATTTACTCTCCAATAATAAGTAGTAATAGGCCTTAATCCTTCAACTTCAGTTGATGTAGTTGATAAATCAGTTTGGTTGGTCTCAATGCTACTAAAATCTACTTGTGTAGATAGTTGAAAATTGTATAAGTCTGCATCGGGCGATTCAATCCATTCGAAAGTCAAATTTAATTCAGTATTTAAGCTATTGTTTTCCGGGGAATTTAACTCTGGTTTGGCCGGTGGTAACAATTCTTCTTGCTGGCAATTGCTCAATAGCAGAAATCCAAAGAGTAAGGCGATTAGTGTTAAATGCTTCATAGGTGATTGTTTTTGAAGCTAAACTATGTCCCCCCTTTCAGTCTGTAAGTAGAGTTGGTATGATTAAAGGTGAAAAAACAGGTAACCTTTAGCCTTTACTTTAATCATTTGACCATCAATTAAATAAACATAGGTGAATTACCTAACTAAAGCTTTTTCTATATCTTGAGGTTGCAAATTTGCGTGTGCAAAAATGAAAAGCTTCAAATATTTTTTATTGGGATGGTGCTACACTTTCCTAGGCCCAGTTATGGGTCAGGAAATCACCCAGTTCAATTATGGGATGGTTAAATTCTCACTTCCCAGTAGTCCTTCGGACGAGTTTATTAATAACCTTCCACAAATGTTCCTGCTTAAAGAAGATCAACTCTATATAGTGCCTGACGGAACCAGTAGGATATATACAATTGACTTGTCGAAGAAACCAACACAACTGCTAAGAATAGATTCTACTATCGTGTTCGGAGCAACTTTCGGTAGCTATACTTTTAACCACAATGATACTTTATATTCATTTGGTGGTTATGGCTTTTGGAATTTTAATGGTCAACTAAGAGTGTATATTCCACAAAAAGGTGAATGGGAAATAGAAACCTTAGATCGCGAAATACCCTTTTCTAAACGCGGATATCATGTTTCATTATTTTGGTTAGACTCAAACAATGGAAAGCTTTGGATAGGCTATTCAGTTGACGCAAAGGAAAGTATTAAAAAGGTAGATCTTGAATTTAAAAGTATTACTGATTCTGTTTTTGTTCTTGATCTTGCAACTAAAACTTGGCAGGTTGCCGGAGGGCTGTCTGAAAAGGTAAAAAAGAAAGCTAATGCATTGTCCTCAAAAAGCTTGGCATCCAGTCCGTGGGGCCAATTAATTCATGACTCTGAAAACAACGCGGTTAATTTGTTAGACTATGAACATAATCGCCTTCGGAAACTTAATGAAGGTAAAGCTAAAGAGATTTTGCGATTAGCGTCAATCAAGAGTGTATTGTATTTTAAAGATTCGTCTTTGGTTATTCAGTCTGGCGAGAATTGGCTGAATAATAATTTTGAATCTTCAGATACCGTAAAGTTTAGTAAGTCAGATTTTATTGATCAACCAGATTTGATTTATGAGCCTCCGACCACAATGCTTTTAAGTTTACCCGGAAGACTTGATATCTATCAATCTGGAATTATCGGCATCTTAACTGGCTCGTTTGTCACAGGTATTGTTTTATATCTCCTTGTAATACGTCCTCTCAAAAGAAAAAAGCATAAAATCAATTATGGTAGTGAATATAAGTCATACGATCTTTTTGATGAGAAGGAGCTTGAAGTTATCCGATTTGTTGTTGCTAATTCCAAAAGAGGACTTGGAACTACCATTGATGAAATAAATAAGTTACTTGGGGTTATTCAAAAAAGTTCGGAGATCCAAAAGAAGCAAAGGAGTGATATTTTCATTTCAATAAATGAGAAGTGGGGTAGATCAAAACTTTCACAGAATAAGATCCTGATTAATAAGAGAAGACTTGACCACGATAAACGTACGTATGAATATTTTATAGAAGAAATCAATATTGATAGGTTAGACGCAATCACCTCACCCTTTTCGGCAACCATAATGTAATTGTCTTCCACGCAGTTGTTGTCATCAAATCCAGCCCAGCGTCATGCAGCCACTTAAAATTATCGCTAGAAGAACATGAGCTTAAAAATGAATAAAAGCGGAAAAAAAATCCAAATCAATAACTAATTCCTCAACATCAAAAGCAACAAGGAACCCAACGTTGCAGCCAAACCTGCTAGCAACAGCCACCCCACAATTCTATTCAAAATAGGTTTGGTGCTGCCCCGGCCCAGACGCCATAAAATCAACCCGACTATTGCCACTGGAAAAACAAAAATCACATTAATTAACCATGCCCAAAACCAGCCCAATAACAAAAACCAGACGCTACAGATAAGTGCAAGAATGTTATAGATGAGCTTCTTCCTATCTATCGTCATGTTCTATTTTCCATAGTAAATAAACGGAGCCCAGTAGTAAGGATGTTGAAATTCTTTTCCGTATTCACCTTTGATAAACTTACGCTTCAGGTCATTTACAATTTGAGGGTAAGCCTTGCCCTTCGCTACCTCTTTATAAAAATTACTCATAAACAACATGGTGCTGGTGTCACTCACTGGCCACAAAGAAACCAGCGCAGCATTCGAGCCTGCCAGCAATAAAGATTGTGTTAAGCCGGTTACGCCTTCGCCCACATACAATTTTCCGAGCGCTGTCTGACAGGCAGAGAGTACCGTTAAGTCGCAATTCAACTGGAGGTTCGCTATCTCTACGGCATTTAAAAAACCATCTTCGCCATCCTGCTCTTTCGGAAAAATACTCATCGCCACACCCGAAAGATCGGGCACTTCGGCTACCACAAAGCCATGCGTAGCCAGGTGCAGAACTTTATAATTTTTAAGCTGGCCACTACTCGACATTGCCTTGAGTCGGTTTTCTGTCATGTCCTTTCCCAAAAATATTTCCGCACCCGGCAAATTTTTACTGATGTTCTTTACTTCTTTAGAGGTGCCCGGAAGTGGATTCAGCGCCTTAGTGCCAAACAACGTTGCATAGGCCTTGCGCAATGATTTTCCTTCACGGATGTTAGCCGCCACTTCCGCCTGTAATACATTCATATCCCCGACTGAGGCGATAGTCATTCCCTCCTGATCCAGATCCTCATAGGTAGCACCACCCATTGCCAACAAGGGTTTTCTGGAATCTGAATATTTTCTGGCTTCCAATTGCAACAACACACTGGTAGAATGCAGGTAGCGGATATTGTATTTCTCAACCAGGTATTTGCCATCAAATGTTTTCAGCGCTTCAAACGGAATAAAACTCAGAATGTCGTTCGGAGAAATGATCAGTGTCTTAATGCCGCCCAGCCGGTTGTTAATCGGAGTAATTAAATATCGCTGATAACGGGTAAGGAGATCGCTGAGCATTTCGTCATTCATATGGGCCTGCTCCGCAAAACCTCGGGTAAGTTTTGCCACGCGATCAAATTCATTACGGGGTGCGATGACGTCATCGTTACGAGGTTGCGCCACCTGTGTCCTTTGATTGCTTAAGCTAATCCACTCGAACCCGTGTGCCGTTTCTTCCGATAAACTATTTTTATTTTGATCGGTCTCCGATTTTTTTGCATACTTGTCGCGGATGTCACCTACAAAGCGTGGATCATTGTGGTAGAGCACGTGGGCATACTTTTTTGTAATTACCAGCATCACAATTTCATGACCGGAGAAAACATCATACATGATACACGCTTCATCGGGTTTTAATAGATTTTGCAAATCTGAGATGTAAGGCGTTTGTTCATTGTTATGTGATAACCTTTCGTTGAGCACCCGTGCGCGGCTTCTTTCCATGGCTTCGAATGTTTTTTCGGCATTGCCTGTTTGCGCATAGCACGACACCAGCCATTGATTGGCCGCCAATTGATTTTGATAATGCACCAAACGGTCTTGTGGATTTGTGTAGTTGGGTCCATACCTGGCGAGCAAGGCAGATTCTTCGAAAAAATTAATAGCCTGCTCTAAATCCGGTTTTGCATAATACAAAGCTCCGAGATTGTTCAGGTAAAGTGATGCCTGGTCCAACCTGTTTTCCTTCTTTGCCAAATCTATCTGATAGCGATAAAGATTGCGACTCTTTTGTTGACCTTCCCGACCTGTGTTCCAATAAAGCAAGGCAAGATTACTGATCAGTGAAGTTTTGATCGGTAAATTATATTCTTCCGCAATTTTAAAACCTTGTTCACCATACTTAATACCTACCGCAGTTGATTCAGGCGAATAAAAATCAATGTTGGCCATGGCAATAGCGTTTGCAGAACTGGCAATGCCTTCTATGTATTGATGCTTCACCGCCAGATTATAGGCCTGAATCGCATACTCCGAGCCTTGTTCACTTTTGATGGTAGATGATTTACGCATGTTACTGTAAGCCGCAGCAAGATTTGATAAGCCTGTTACGTCTGCAGTAACAATGGGTGATTTGCCTACGTGTTCATTAAAGTCAACTGCATATTGAACGGCTTTTTCCTGATCGCCTTTGTCATTGTTGTAAGCAATAAGTTGGGCAATCAGAAAGGAGGCGAGATAATGATTATTACCAAAGCCTTTTGACTTTAGTTGTATATAACCTTCAGTGGTAATCTGAAGTGCTTCACTATTATAACCCCACCCCATAAGCCACTTCCCTGCATAGCTATAAGCTAACAAGGCCATGTCGGGCTTGCCTTGCTGATAAAAAAGAACTGCCTTCTCCCGGCATGCTTTCATCAACTCTTCCGGCTGCTCAGGATAAGTATTGTAGATGGCAATCAACCTGGCCAAAGAAATATCACGTTGTTTTATGGTGGGCGCTGTCTGGTCATACCAGGCGGCCAAACTTTTAAATACTTCTGGTTTCCCCAATATTTTTCCCAGTTCAATAATCTCAGCCACTGTTGCTTTAACATCATCATTATCGGGCGAAAGCTTTGTTGCCTCGATCAACATTTTCTTAGCTTGTTCAACGTCTCCATTAAATGCCAACACATACGCTTTCGCTGTAAGGGAGGGCGATGAGGATGGATCTATGGTCAGGGCTATGTTGATATAGGTAGATGCTTCTGCAGGTCGATTTAAATAAAGCAGGGCGGCTGCCTTATTTACATTAACTGTATAATTATCCGGAAAAACTATTAGTATCTGATTGGAAAGGGTAAGTGATTCGCTGTACTTTTTTTCATTGTATAGTTCGATCATTCTCGTTTCCAGCTCAACATAATTCTGAGCATGGGCAATGGTTGCACTACACAAAAACAGAACCAGAACAACAGACTTCATTCTTAATAGGCGTTTAAGTTACACAAGTCGCCATTGAAGCTGACTAAACTCTTCTTAACATTTCCATTAAAATAGGTTTCCTCCACCTCAAACGTAATGGCCGCGCCCTTTTGCTGAGCCCGGAAGTGTAGTGTCTGAAAATATTTATTATTTTCCTCTACAATCGAGCCTATTGGTTTACTTCCAAGTTTGTTGCCCTTGTTATCGAAGGCCTCTACACTAAACCGAAATATTTTCTGAATCCCAATGGCGTATTGATTGCCTACCAAAAAAGTATATCCATTCTGGCAAACAGAAAGAATAGCTAACCCCCACACGTTGTGATCTTTGGTGGTGCTGAGATCGTATTCATAAAAATTGTTTTGAACAAAGGGCAGATCATTAATCATTTTCGCCCGATTTATCACCGTACTGAAATCGTAAGGAAAAGCATACTTCTCAAAACTGTCGTAGAACTGTTGGAAATCAGGTGGCAACGCCTCGGTAAGAATAATCTTTTTTACATCCTGCTCGGTAGCTTTTGCCATCGTAGCCTGGCTGGCAACAATTTTCTGTTTGCCCTTGCGGGGATCAAACACTTGAATCTCATCCACCCGGATGCTCATGTTTTCATTTGCATACAACCCTACCAAAGGCCCAAAGAACGGCTTGATATCGTCTTGAAAAACTTGTTTATCGTTGATCAGAAATTTATAACCACCTTCTGTTTTAAGTACCGTAAGCGTATTATAATCGTAGGGTTTTACAACCGTGGATTTTGATTCGCGGAGTACTTCATATTTCTTTCCGTTATTGATGCTTACCAGAAATCCTTGTGCATTATTATAACAAAACGTGATGTATTTTTTCGCATCCTCGCTCATGCCAAAACGCACACCCATCCACCCCTCACTGGACCCATTGAAAAAAATCATCCGGGCGTGTATCCCAAACGCATCCTCTTTGGTGGCACCAACATTATTGAAGGTTTGCACAGCAGTAGTGTAGGCATGAATAACCAGGTGGCCCTCTTCTACTTTAAAACTGTAATCCTTTGTGGTTTCTGAGAACCAGTTGTTTTTGTTGTCCTCAAACCCATCTGCCAAATACAATAGCTTTGATTGACCATAGCAAAAGCACAGACTGTGTATCAGTGACAAGGCGATTATCAATTTCTTCATAAAGTAATTCAGGCTGAACAAACAATCAGGTATCGTCCAGCTTTCACCAGACGACACCTGTTAGTTTTAGAAATTTCTATTATGTAGCAACGGTACTACTTATCAAAGTTTACACGGGCAAACCAGAGCGCGCTGCCTTTCTTATTCTCTCCAAAATAGGCCACCTTATTCGAGTCTATGAATTTAAAGTAGTTCGTAATTCCGCCATAGTGAACATAGTTATCACCATTTCCATACTCCGTGTATTTGTCGAACGCTCCGGTGGTGAGATTAATTTTTGCAAGTTTGGGCACAGCCAACGGTTTCTCAACCATGAGCGCCAGTTCTTTTACGGCTTTGGTTCCAACTACATCAAAGTAAGTCCAGTATAATGTTTTACCGTCTGTTGAGAATTCAAAAAACTGGTAATCCGGAGAGGTGCCTTTGTACTTTTTGTTCATCGTGTATTGAGAGATCAGGTTTCCTTTGGCATCAAAATGAAACATCACAAGATCTTCATACGAACGACCAATGATCTGACCTTTGCCGTTGCGCATCATGCCGTAGTTCTGGCCAGCCAGAATGATTTCACCAGCCGGACTGATCACCGTTTCATTGAACACAACTCTTCTTCCATTATAAGAATCCCCTTTCTTACCATCTGGCTGGGGCTTCAGTTTTGTTTCAAAGTCATCCATAGAAATGTTGGATACAAAGTCCACTCTTCCCTTATCTACTTTGGCTAATTGAAAGCGAGGCCATTTCTTTTTCTCGGCACCCGCAAATTCTAACCGGCTTTGAAAATAATCGTCTTGCTCTGCATTAGCAGGACCGTAGAAATAAACCGCGCCATCTTTACCTAACACAAAATCATCAATTCGCCAAACGCTGTTTGGAGAAGTAAAACTTATTTTATCCAATAATTTACCCTCGTAAGAAACCCGCACGTAGGTATACTCAGTCGCTGTTTTACTCCAGATTTTGGGGCCCGTGTAATTTTTAGCCTTGGTAGGCGCAAATATGACAATCATATCGCTCTTTGGATCATCATCGGTGGTTGGATATCCATAGACGGCAGCTACCGACTGCGGAGTCTCAAAATTTACAACCACATCTGCCAGCTGTGTTAGATTTACATCATACTTTAAAAAATGGTAATTCATCATATGGTTATAAGCACCATTTTTCGGACTTCCTTTTTCGCCTGTCAGTATCATTGCCGTACCACTCGTGTTATCTTCGATGTGATCATGGTAGAATAATTTCTTTTCATCATCCGTCTTGGCCTTAAGTTTTTCAGCCACGTTGGTAGTCACGTTATAGCCACCCGAAAACCAACTCCAGTTAAAGTTGGTCACCTTTCGCTTTAATACGAGGGTTCCCATCAGGTTCGGGTCTACAGCCAATCCTTCTTTGGAGAAATCCTCGCCACGATATTTTTTAGGACGATACTTGGCAGGCAACTCCTTCTCCATGTCAATAAGTTCTTCGGATTGATTGAGAAAGTTGAAATCGGTATCAAATGAATAGGTTATAAACTTTGCCTGATTCTTTTTAGCCCTCACCCGATAAACAACATCAATTTGTCGTTTCTCAAGGTCGGTATTGATAATGTGAATGAAGCCCTTCATGGCCTCCTTCGATACATCATAAGTCTTTTCCAGATCAACGGTTTGGGCCTGTGCCAAACAGACAATCAACAGCATAGGGATAATTAGGTATTTCATTAGGGGTAAGGTTTAGGATAAATAAAGCCGAACAATCATCCAAAGGACATCCTTCTTATCCACCTTGGCAATCCGTATATTTTGGTAATTTGCGCATACCTAGAGATACGTAGTAATTGACTTATTATGGTTTTGAGATCCGCCTACCTGAAACAGATGTATGAAAAAGCTTAGGCTGATCTGCCTACTCCTTCTATTGACACCACAGGCATTCAGTCAAAATAAAAATATTGACAGCCTTCATATTGCCCTGGAACAAACTGGGGGAAAAAATAAAATAAAGACCTTATTAGAACTTTGCTGGGAGTATCGATTTATAAATGCTGACTCTGCAAGAAGATTTGGACTTCGTGCCTTAGAATTAGCCAGACAACAAGGCACACAAGATTTAGAAACCGAGGCACTTCATTATGTAGGTGTTACCCACGAAGCGCAAGGCAATTACAAAGAGGCCCTTACCTACGAACTGCAGGCGCTAACACTTGGCAAAAAAATTGGCGATTCATTAAGAATCGCGAACACACTCAATAATCTTGGAATCATCAACGATGAGATAGGCGACTACGAAAAAGCTCTTGCCTATTATTTTGAAGCCCGCAAGATTTATGAAAGCTTACAGGAAGAAAGTAAAGTGGCCATGGTGTTAACGAATGTTGGCATTGTACTTAAAGCACAAAAGGAATATAAAAACGTTGTTGCCAATTACAGAGAAGCCCTCGCCATCTATAAACGCCTGGGTAACAAATTTGGGGAAGCGTCTTGCCATGCCAATCTGGGCTCAGTTTATCTTTTTATTCCCGACTACGACAGCGCCCTTCATTACTCATTATTGGCGAGTGCCGAATTTGAAAGGCAAAACATCCAACAGTTTTTACCCACCACCTGGAGCAATGCTGCCAAGGCCTACCAAAAACTAGGTCAACCTTCGAAAGCGAAAGAACTTTTTTTGAAAGCAAAGGAACTACATACTCAATATGATAATAAGAAAGAGTTATCCTTCACCTCCATTCAACTTGCATTGCTGGAGAATGAATTGGGGAATACCAACAGCGCCCTAAAATTTGCCAATGATGGATTATCCGGAGCGTTGTCCATTAAAGCTCTTGAACAAATCATGCAGGCACATGAAGCACTGTCCACAATACATGCGACTTCAAAAAATTACCAAACTGCCTGGCACGAGCACCAGCTTTATGTCATTTATAAAGACTCACTCTTTCAGCAGGAAAAAGCCAAACAACTTTTAACGCTGCAACTAAAATTTGAAACGGAGAAAAAAGACAATCAAATCATTCAGTTAAACAAAGACAATGAAATTAAGGCGGCCACCATCCAGCGCAACTACTTTTTCTTTGGTGGATTAGGGGTTGTTCTTTTACTTACTTTCTTCTTTTATCGTTATAGAGAAAAGCTAAAGCAAAAGGCGATAGCGCAAGAACAAAAAGTTCGCATGCGCGAAGCCCAGATTAATGCAGTGATCGATTCGCAAGAACGTGAGCGCAAACGGTTTGCCTCCGACCTGCACGATGGTATGGGTCAACTGGTGTCTGCGCTTCAACTCAACATTCAATCCATCAAGCAAAATCAGGATTTAGAGAAGACTGTTTCGTTGGTAGAAAATTCAGAACATCTACTCACGGATATTCAAACCGAAATCAGGAATATTGCCTTCAACCTGATGCCCGCTATCCTGGTAAAGGAAGGTTTGTTGCAGGCTGTTCGCGAACTCACCCGTAGAATAAGCAAGGCTTCTTCTATTCAAATAGAATTAGCTATTCATGATGTCCCGCAGCGTTTGCCAGATGTGGTAGAAGTTTCCGTGTATCGCATTATTCAGGAATTGCTTTCCAATATTATTAAACATAGTAAAGCCAGTCAAATTACTATATCCTTTACAGGTTATAAGGACGAAGTTGTACTTACCATTGAAGACAATGGAAATGGGTATGATCTCAATACGTTTCGGCACAGCGAAAACAGCCACGGCTGGCGTACAATTCAAACCAGAATAAACCTGATTAAAGGTGAGATTGAGTTTGATACCATGGCCGGAAGAAAAAACAGCACAGTCATTATTAACATACCTGTCAATACTCTTACTCCACACGAGTCCGTACGTAAAAATACCTAGCTGTCGGTATTTAACACAATCGGTGAAAGCCTTTGCTTTGCCTGGGTTAACTTTTTCGTGTGTTAAAGAAAATTTGGTTTCCTTACAGGATTGAGCGATTTTTAACGCGCATGAAAAAGTACTCTGTTCTGTTGGTGGATGATCATCGCATTTTGCTGGAAGGAGTGAAGAGTCTTATTCAGGATCCTTTCGAAGTGAAAGCCACGGCTGCGTCTGGCAGCGAGGCCATTGAGCTTTTAAAAAATCAGGAGTTTGATGTATTGGTTACCGACTATCAAATGCCTGAACTTACAGGATTGGAGTTGGTAAAAGTTGCGCGGGCCGCGCAACCGGAAATCAAAATTATTGTGCTAAGCATGCATGATGATCCCGCCATTGTTAAAGAACTGTTGCGCTCAGGCGTGCTGGGATACATCCTAAAAAAAGATACACATAAAAACCTGACCGATGCATTGGCTAAAGTGATTGAAGGGAAGCGTTTTTTGAGTGATGAAATTGCCGAATTGTTAATCAACCATTCAGAGGAAGAAGATAAGGGTGTGCTCACCACACGCGAAGAAGAAATTCTGAAACTGATTTCCAAAGAATTCAGCAGCCGCCAGATTGCCGAAATACTTTTTATCAGCGAGCGCACCGTAGAAACGCACCGCAAAAACATCCTCAAGAAAACAGGAGCTACTAATTTAGTAGGGCTTATCAAATATGCTTACGCCAATAAGTTGATGTAATTCAAAGCAACTTTGCCCGGTTCCAGTATTCATCCATTTCCGCCAACGTCATCTCACCCATCTTCTTTCCATCTTTTGCAGATTCGGTTTCCAGGTACTGAAAACGTTTGATGAATTTTTTATTAGTTCGTTCTAGTGCCTCTTCCGGATCGATATTGATAAACCGTGCATAGTTCACCAACGAGAAGAGCAAGTCGCCAAACTCTGCCATGGCCTTTTCGTGGTTGATTGTTTCATTCGACTCTGCGTTGTTTGCAGGCAGGAATTCATTTTTAAACTCTTGCATTTCTTCTTCCACCTTCTGCCATACTTGTTCCTTCTTCTCCCAATCAAAACCTACGCCCCGCGCCTTATCCTGAATGCGAATAGCTTTTACCAAAGCAGGTAAAGATTTGGGTACACCTTCCAACACGGATTTATTCCCGGTTCTTAATTTTATCTTCTCCCAATTTTCCTTTACGGTTTTTTCATCATCAGCCACCACATCGCCATACACATGCGGGTGTCGCTCGATTAACTTATCGCAAATGGAATTTAAAACATCGGCCACATCAAAGACCCCGGCCTCACTGGCTATACGGGCATAAAACACATTGTGGAGCATGAGGTCACCCAATTCCTTTTTAATCTCCTTAAGATCTCCTTCTAAAATAGCGTCCGATAATTCATAGGTTTCTTCTATGGTCAGGTGCCGAAGGGTTTCTAACGTTTGCTTTTTATCCCATGGGCAGTTTTCTCGCAGTTCATTCATTACCGTAAGTAAACGATCGAAGGCTTGTAGTTTTGCCTCGCGATTAAGATCAGGGGCAGAAAGTGGTTTTTTTGTCATTGATTACAAACTTATAGCTAGTGATTTCTGTTGTAATATTGCACCATAAATTGGTAATTCGTAACTCATAATTTGTAATTCCAGATGACCATTTTTCTTCTCACACTCGCGGTATTCGGATTGTTCTTTGTGCTCATGTCCGTTCGGTTGTTATTCGTTAAGAATGGAGAATTTCGAGGCACGTGTGCAACCCAAAGCCCGTTTCTGGCCAAAGAAGGAATTACCTGCGGTTATTGTGGCAAAACCATCGGTGAAGGGGATGCCTGTGGCGATCCGGAAAAAGAATCATCCGTGATGCCCGAAATCAAAAAGAAATAAGCATCAGGCCCCAACACGCTTGGGATTTATACTCTTTCATTTTTCTTAGATTTGCGGATAAGTTTATAAACTCATTCCGTGACCTTAATCAAATCAATCTCCGGCATTCGGGGCACTATCGGGGGCGCACCCGGTGAAGCCTTAACCCCTGTTGATGCTGTTAAATTTGCAGCAGCCTTTGGCACCTGGATCATATCCCGCAAAGGAAAAAAAGTGGTGATAGGCCGCGATGCCCGCCCTTCCGGGGAAATGGTCAGTCAGCTAGTTGCCGCAACGCTTCAGGGGCTGGGATTGGATGTGATTGACCTTGGTCTCTCCACAACGCCCACTGTAGAAATTGCTGTAGTGGCCGAAAAAGCCGGAGGCGGAATTATTCTTACTGCCAGTCACAATCCTGTGCAGTGGAATGCATTAAAGCTATTAAATGAAAAGGGTGAATTTATTTCTGGCTCCGATGGCGCAGAGGTTTTGAAGATAGCCGAAACTGAAAAATTTGATTTTGCACCTGTAGAAAAATTAGGAAGTTATATACCTAATAACACTTATCTGCAGAAGCACATCAATCTGATCCTGAAACATAAACTGGTTGATGTAAAAGCCATTCGAAATGCAAAATTCAAAATTGCAGTGGATGCAGTAAATTCAACCGGTGGAATTTTTGTGCCGCACTTGCTTAAAGCATTGGGTGTAAAAAAAATAGTAGCTCTTTATTGCGAACCCAACGGAAAATTTCCGCACAATCCAGAACCGTTACCGGAGCATCTTTCTGTAATCAGCAAAGCCGTAAAAAAAGAAAAGTGTGATCTGGGTATTGTGGTCGATCCGGATGTAGACCGCTTAGCATTGATCCAGGAAGATGGCAAACCGTTTGGTGAAGAGTATACGCTGGTGGCTGTTGCCGATTATGTGCTCAGCAAAAAGAAAGGCAACACAGTTTCCAATCTTTCTTCTACACGGGCTTTGCGCGATATAACTGAAGAAGCAAAAGGCCAATACAATGCCGCAGCGGTTGGCGAAGTGAATGTGGTTACCAAAATGAAAGAGACCAAAGCAGTGATTGGTGGTGAGGGCAATGGCGGCATCATCGTACCTGACTTTCATTATGGTCGTGATGCGCTGATTGGGATAGCCTTGTTTCTCACACACCTGGCAAAATCAAAAATGAAAGCTTCGGAATTGCGTAAGTCGTATCCAGCTTATTTCATCTCTAAAAATAAGATTGAATTGACTCCACAGATTAATGTGGATGAGGTGTTGGAGAAAATTAAGTCGCGCTATTCCTCGGAGAAAATAAACACCCTTGACGGAGTAAAGATTGATTTTGAAAAAGAGAAAGAGTGGGTTCATCTGCGTAAGAGCAATACAGAACCCATTATTCGCATTTATGCGGAATCTCAGAATGAAAAAAAATCTGATGAACTTGCTCAACGGATTATAAGCGATATAAAAGAGGTCATTAAATAATAATGGTCCACAGACCGCAGTCCACTGTTGACAGTTGTCTGTGGACTGTAGACGGATAAAAGAATATGAGAATCTATCTCGACAACGCAGCTACTACACCACTTGACCCGGAAGTATTTGAGGCCATGAAGCCTTTTATGCTGGAGGATTTTGGTAACCCGTCATCTACACATGCCCACGGCCGAAAGGTGCGGGCGGCTATTGAAACCGCGCGCAAAAAAATTGCTGAGTTATTGAATTGCACCCCGGGCGAAATCATTTTTACTTCCGGTGGCACCGAAGCAGATAACGCCATTATCCGCTGTGCTGTTGAAACGTATGGAATTAAACACGCTATCTCTACACCCATCGAACACCACGCGGTAACCCACACACTAGGGACATTAGAAAAGCAAGGTGCCGTTGAATTACATTATGTAAACCTGGATGCAAAGGGGCATGTGGATTTGGCGCATCTGGAAGAGTTGTTGAAATCATACCCTAATGCCTTGGTATCGCTCATGCACGCCAATAACGAAATCGGAAATATTCTTCCCATAGAAGAGGTTGGTATACTATGTGAAAAATACAAAGCCTATTTTCATTCGGATACAGTGCAAACGATGGGACATTACCGGCACGATTTGAAGAAGATGAAGTTGCATGGCATAGCAGCGGCTGCACATAAATTTCATGGCCCGAAAGGAGTTGGCTTTATGTATATCAATAAAGACAAGAAGATTCATCAGTTTGTGTATGGCGGTGCGCAAGAACGCAACATGCGGGGTGGCACTGAAAATGTGTATGGTATCATCGGGTTAGCAAAGGCATTGGAAATCTGCTATCGCGAAATGGAAGCCCATGAAACTTCCATCAAAAAGCTGAAGTCGCAGATGATTGAAAAATTAAAAGAGGCAGTGCCCGGAGTTAGCTTTCATGGTGACTCGGCCAATCTTGAGCAAAGTTTATATACCGTGTTGAATGTAAGCTTACCAGAAAGTGATGAGAATGAAATGCTATTATTCAATCTGGATATGGCTGGCATTTCAGCATCGGGTGGGAGTGCGTGTTCCAGCGGAGCCAGCACCGGTTCGCATGTGTTAGGCACACTCTTTCCAAACTCTAAACGTGGTGCGGTTCGTTTTTCTTTCAGCAAATACAATACTTCAGAAGAAATTGATTTTGTTGCCAATAAATTATCGGAGATCTACAAGGTTACTGTTTAGCTAACCGCATACTGCCGGCTTCCAAATCGCTTGATAATTTCCTGCTCCAGCATCTCACGTTGTGACGGATGGGCAATGTTCATCAGGGCCAGAGCCCGCTGATGAAGATTTTTTCCGTATAGATTGGTAATGCCATACTCCGTCACTACATAATGTACATGCGCGCGGGTTGATACTACACCCGCTCCCTGTTTAAGGAAGGGAACAATTTTTGACTCCCCATTTTTAGTTGACGATGCCAGGGTAATGATAGGTTTACCGCCCTCCGATAGCGAGGCCCCCCGAATAAAATCCATCTGCCCGCCCACACCCGAAAACTGATACGTGCCAATGGAATCTGCACACACTTGCCCGGTGATATCAATTTCTATGGCGCTATTAATCGCCACCACTTTTTGGTTTGCGCGGATTACACGCGTATCGTTTACATAATCGGCTTCAAGAAATGCAAAGCCCGGGTTGTCGTCAATAAATTGATACAGTTTATCGGTACCAATCGCGAAAGCCGACACTACTTTACCGCGGTGTTTCTTTTTATAGGCATTGGTGATCACGCCATTCTTAACCAGGTCAATCACGCCATCTGAAAACATTTCCGTGTGCACCCCAAGATCCTTACAATGACCTAACGATCGCAACACGGCATCAGGAATTGCCCCGATGCCCATTTGCAACGTAGAACGATCTTCTACTAACTCCGCTACTTTTTTTCCAATACTAATGTCAGTTTCAGAAATACGGGCGCTATAGTTTAGCTGCGGTAACAAGTCATGGGCTTCAACCATCGCATCTAATCGGCTTACATGAACAAAGCCATCGCCATGCGTGCGGGGCATATTTGAGTTAACCTGCGCAATTATTTTTCTCGCGTGTTTTATAGCCGACTTTGCTACGTCTACGGAAGTTCCCAACGAACAAAACCCGTGCTTATCGGGTGGCGAAACATGAATCAACGCCACATCGATGGTCAAAATTCCTTTCTCAAATAGCTTAGAAATCTCACTCAGAAATATGGGCACATATTCTCCATTATCGCTATTCACACACTCGCGGATATTTTCGGAAACAAATAATGAGTTGAAAAAAAATCGATCCTTGAATTCAGGCCTGGTTAACTCCATAGGCCCCAGAGTGCTGACCGCGATCAACTCTACATTGCGCAAATGGTCAGAGTTTTTGGCTAATGCTTTAAGTAAAGTAAGGGGCGTAGCTGCACTTCCGTGGATGAAAACCCGGTCATCCGATCGAATTAATTTTATAGCTTCAGCAGCCGTTGTATATTCTGGTGTCATAACTGCGAAAGTTAAGCAGAGCTATCTGTTTTACCCGATGATTTATATCAGTTAATTAACTAATTTTAATCGTATGGCAGCATCGCATTTTGTTTCGTTTATCGGTTCCGGTAATCTAGCCTGGCACCTTGCACCCGCTCTTGACAATGCCGGATTTATTGTAAAAGAGGTGTACAGTTTAAATCCACAACATGCCGAAGCATTAACCGGACGGCTCTATCAGGGTGAAGTAAAAGCAACGCTTGACTTCTCCACCAGCGATTCCTCTGTCTTCATCATAGCCGCTACGGATGAAGCGATCCGCAAAATTGCACAGGAAATTATTTTACCGGACGATGCAATACTTGTTCATACCTCTGGTAGTCAACCCATAACCGAGTTGCAGTATGCCGCAACGCCACATCTTGGGGTTCTCTACCCACTTCAAACATTCACGAAGAACCGTAAAGTTGACTTCAAAAGTATTCCCTTGTTTGTTGAGACACACACGCAAGAAGCGGAAACTATTCTGATGCAACTAGGTAAAAGCATCAGTAATGAAGTACGCAAAATCGGCTCCGAAGAGCGTAAGGCATTGCATATTGCAGCCGTGTTTGCTTCAAACTTTACGAATCACATGCTCACCATTTCGAAAGAAATTATGCGGCAAAACAGTCTTGACTATGATTGGCTTAACCCATTGATCACAGAAACCATTAATAAGAGTTTGTATATGGGGCCCGAAGAAGCCCAAACGGGACCCGCCAAACGTGGGGATTTAGATATCTTAGATACGCACATTGACTTTTTAAAAGGTCAGGACGCGATTGCGGAAATTTATAAAGTGATTAGTCAGCATATAATTGATACGCATTATCAAGGTTAATTTTATTACATTCATATTAAATACTAACTATGAAAACTCTACTCATCGTATTTCTGACGGCAACATGCATGGCTGGGCTCGCACAAGAAAAAGAAATCAAGTCAGTGGAAGAACAAGTTGAAAAGTCCAAGGAATTGCCTCAACCATTATTTGTTATTGATGGTGTGAAGAAAGTTATTTCGCAGGAACCAGGCGAAAAGAAAAAAGACCTTGATGCTGCTCTTAACATAAGTCCTAGTGATATAGAAAGCATATCGGTGTTAAAAGGTCAGGATGCTATAGATAAATACGGTGAGGAAGGAAAAAATGGAGTAATTCTCATCACTACAAAAAGCTATATCCTAAAAGGAAGGCAAAAACAAAAACCATAAGGTCTCTCAAATCCACCTAAAAATAAAAGAGGTCAGGATTTTCCTGACCTCTTTTAATATTTCTTACAAGAATTATTTCCCTACTTCCGTAGGCAGAACTTCACCTTTGATAGTAAGTTGTACAAAACCACTTTCAATATTGGCTGTTACGGTTACCGTCTTATTGAATGCACCGGAGGAAGCTGCATTGTAAGTTGCTTTGATGAAACCCTGACCACCTGGCATAACAGGCTCTTTTGTCCAGGCTGGAGTAGTACAGCCACAAGAAGCCTGTACGTTGGTTATTACCAGGGGCGTCTTGCCCGTGTTCGTAAATTTGAATTCATGAGTTGCGGGTACGCCTTGTTTGATTTTACCGAAATCGTGCGTGGTATTATCCCAGGTAAAAACAGCTACATCAGTTTTGACTTCCGTTTTACCAAGCGTAGTAGCCGGTATTTGTTGCGCTGTGGCTGCGCCTGCTAAAACTGCAAAAACAGCGATAAAAAGTAATTTTTTCATTTCTTCTTTAATTTTAGGTTAAACTTAGAGTGTTCTATTGAACCATACAAACTTCCGACTCAAAAACCATACCCTGTGTTAACAAAAGCCTAAAAAATGTTAAGGGCTTGTTAATCTTAAAATTGCAGCAATAAATACTAACTACCTTTACAAAGTGAGCCGGTTTACGCTTCGAATTGTAATTATTCTCGCTGCCCTAAGCATAGTGGGCATTACAGCCACCCAGATATATTGGGTGCGCAAGGCGTTTGACCTGCGTGAAAACCAGTTTAACCAGGATGTTACTGCCGCGCTGACTAATGTGGCGGGAAAGATCATAGAGATCACAAAAACCCCCTCCCCTGCCAACAACCCGGTAACTCAGCTCTCTACCAATTACTTTGTGGTGCTGGTGAACGGCCCCATCGACAACAACCTGCTGGAATTTTTACTTATCACTGAATTTGAAAAGCGCAACATCACAGCTGCCTTTGAATACGGAGTTTATAATTGCATGGAAAAATGCATGGAGGGCGGAAATTCCGTTTCACCCAAAAAAATTGCATCGCCTGTTAATTTCTCTGAATTGCCAACATGGAAAAATGATGGCTATTACTTTGGAGTTCAGTTTCCATTGGTGCAGGCAAACCTGATTAGTCAAATGGGCATCTGGGGATTTTCGTCTGTCGTTATGTTAATTGTGATCTTCTTTTTTGTGTATACGCTACTCGTTATTTTAAAACAAAGGCGACTGTCTGAAATACAAAAAGACTTTATCAATAACATGACCCACGAGTTCAAAACTCCTCTATCCACTATTGCGATTTCAACGGCAGTATTAAAAAATCCTTCGATTATTCATACTCCGGAGCGGTTGCTGAACTATGCTACCATTATTGAAAATGAAAACCATCGACTGAAGCAACAAGTGGAAAGAGTGCTGCAGATGGCGCGACTTGAAAAAGAAGATATTGGCTTAAAGAAAGAAGCTTGCAATATTCACGAATTAATTCAGGAGGCAGCTAACAATAATACTTTGGTTTCTAAAGCTACCATTGAAATGGAATTAGCTGCCAGTAAGACCATCGTGCATGCCGATAAACTACATCTTGTCAATGTGATTTTTAATCTGCTTGATAACGCTATTAAATACAATCACCAGCAGCCCGTTATTCACATTCGCACTGCCAATATGAACGGCAGTATCCTGGTTGAGATTAAGGACAATGGCATTGGCATCAGGCCGGAGGATCAGAAAAAAATATTCCATCGCTTTTATCGCGTGCCCACTGGAAACCTGCATGATGTAAAAGGTTTTGGACTAGGGCTTAGTTATGTCAAGTTAATTACAGAAGCACATAAAGGCAAAATAAGCGTTACCAGCGAACCTGGTAACGGAAGTTGTTTTTCTATTGTATTACCCCTGATAAAAGTATGAACGCAAAAATTCTGCTTGTCGAAGATGATCCCAGCCTGGGGTTTGTAATCAAAGATAATCTTGGGTTGAAGGGCTATGATGTTACGCTGTGCAGTAATGGCGAAGAAGGCTTCAACGTCTACCATGAAAAACAATTTGACTTATGCATTCTGGATGTGATGATGCCAAAAAAAGATGGCTTCACACTGGCACAACAGATTCGTGAAAAAAATCAACAGATTCCAATTTTGTTTGTAACGGCCAAGTCCATGCTGGAAGATAAAGTGGCAGGTTTTCAAAGTGGTGGGGACGATTACATCATAAAACCCTTTAGCATAGAGGAACTTTGCCTGCGTATTGAAGTTTTTCTGCGAAGAACATATACGCAACCAAAAGAAGAAAACTTCACGTTAGGCACCTTTAATTTCGACTGTCACAATTTCACCTTGCAACATCAGCATGCCGGAGAAAAAACACTGACGCAAAAAGAAGCAGAAGTACTTAAGATGTTGTGTGAGAATAAAGACCGGGTATTAAAGCGCGAAGAGATACTTAAAGCAGTTTGGGGCAATGATGATTATTTTCTGGGCCGCTCCATGGATGTGTTTATCTCCAAACTTCGAAAGTACCTGAAGGAAGATCCACGCGTTCAGATTGTGAACTACCATGGGGTAGGTTTCAAACTGGAGGTTGAGCCTGTTAACTAGCCCAAGCTCTCTTCAAATCAATTTATCAATTAGATTGTCGACCGTAATTCCTTCGGCCTCAGCTTTAAAGTTGCGAACAATACGGTGACGCAGCACAGGGCGCGCAACCGCTTTCACATCTTCAATATCCGGTGAATATTTTCCGTTGATTAGCGCATTGCACTTGGCCCCTAGCACCAGGTATTGAGAAGCACGAGGTCCTGCACCCCACTCCAAAAATTCATTTGCAATAGAGGATCCGTTAGTTCCTGGCCGTGTAGCCTGACTTAGTTTAACGGCATACTCAACTACATTATCGGCAACAGGCACACGTCTTACCAAATGTTGAAAGGATACAATTTCATCGGCCGTTAAAATTTTCGAAACATTTAGAATATCATCGGTTGTCGTATTTTTTACGATGTCAACTTCTTGCTGATACGATGGATAATCCAGAAATATATTGAACATAAAACGATCCAACTGGGCCTCGGGTAACGGATAGGTTCCCTCCTGCTCGATGGGGTTCTGCGTAGCCAACACGAAGAAAGGCCGGGGAAGATTGTATTGCTTACCCGCAATAGTTACGGCATACTCTTGCATCGATTCGAGAAGTGCGGCCTGTGTTTTAGGTGGTGTGCGGTTTATTTCATCGGCCAAAATTATATTGCCAAAAATGGGGCCTTTTACAAACTGAAAGTTGCGTTCCTTATCCATCGTTTCCGCCCCAACAATATCCGAAGGCATTAAGTCGGGTGTAAACTGAATTCGTTTGAATTGAAGATCGAGGGAGGTGGCGATGGTGTGTACCAACAACGTTTTGGCCAAACCCGGTACACCCACAAGCAAAGAGTGTCCCTGACAAAAAATAGCTGTAAGCACCAGCCTTACAACATCATCCTGACCTACTACTACTTTAGCGATTTCGCCTTTAAGCTTGTGATACGCTTGCTTGAGTGCATCGGCTGCCTCCACGTCATTAGAAAAAATCTGCGCCATACGATTGGTTTAACGAAAGTTAATTGTTTTTGGCTGCGGCAAGGATAAGAACTACACCAGCGGCACTACTCCAGAATTTTACAATACTTATAGATAGGATCAATATTAATAAAAACATCCTGACGTGCTTTCGTGAACCACTTTTCGAGAGCAAGATCCTTTTTCTCAGCCAAGGCTGCAGACTGTATCCGATTCCAGTCGTCTTTTAAATTAGCAACATGTGGCGCCAACTTCTTTTTGAAGTAAAGTATCCGCACCGCATCTTTCCCGTCATCGGTTCGGTACTGGAGCGGTTTTGAAATATTGCCCACTTTCATCGTATCAATGTTGAGGTACACCACGGGATCAATGTCGCGCATGGAGATTTTAGTGGAGCCATCTCCATCCGTAAAAAATCCGCCCATGCCCTTGGTGAGATCATCATCCGAGATTTCCTGGGCCAACTGCTCAAACTTCAGGTTCTCCTTTATGATTTTGGTGCGCAGGCTATCCAGAAAGTTTTCTGCTTGCTTAATGTCCTCGGCTGAAGGTACAGCAGAAATCAAAATGTGTCGGGAGTTATATTCATTCCCTCTGCGATCGATCAATTGCAAAATGTGAAAGCCAAAAGGCGATTTAAAAGGCTGCGAAATTTCCCCGATTTTCATTTTGAAAGCCTGCGCCTCAAACTGCGGCACCATAGCGCCCCGGCCTACATACCCTAACTCACCACCATTATACTGTGCACTTTGGTCTTCCGAGTTTTTCATGGCCAGTTCTGTGAAACTCTCCCCATTTAAGATTCGCTCGCGCAGGTCCATTAACTTTCTTCTCGCTTCCTCTTCCTGCTCTGCACTTACCTTGGCAACCCGTACTATCTGAGCGACTTCTACATCGGAAGAATAAAATGGCAGACTGTCTTGAGGAATCTTATTATAGAATTTCTTGATCTCAGCCGGAGTTACTGTAATGTCTTTGGTGATCCTGGAGGTCATCTCACGGGCAATCAACTGTTCACGAATCTGCTCCCGCAATTCAAGTTTAATTTGTTCGAGACTTTTCCCATAGGCCCGCTCTAATTGCTCGGGTGAGTTGCCAGAATTCTGAAGAATCATGGCCATCCGTTGTTCGGTATTTCCATCCACTTCAATATCTGTTACAATTACAGAGTCTATTTCGGCTTTGGCCACCATTAGCTTATTAAGGATAAGCCTGTTGAATAACTCGCACTTGGCATCGTCTGATGCCGGATTACCTTCTGATAAATATGCCTGGTAGGCTAATTCCAACTCGGATTTTAATACGATGTAATTATCCACCTTGGCAATAATCTTATCCACCACAAACCCTGTGTCCTGAGCCGTTGCCGGGGACACGAAAAAAAGGAGGCTACCGAGCAAACTAGCGGTCAAAAACCTCAAAATCGTTCCTTTTGGCTGCATTTTCGTACACATCGTCTTCCAATTTTCTCGCAAGTTCAACTTTTCTTTTGTTTAAAATAATGTTTTTAATATCCTGTTTTACGAATTCCAGCGGAGATACGTTATCTGAAATCTTATAGGCATCAATTTTCAGGAAGTACAAAAATTCAGTGTCACTGGTTTCGTAGTAGTTATACGTACGCAAAAACTGAATCTTATTTGGAATCTCCGCCAGGGGAGAGTTTACCGCTAGCTTATCAAACTCAATCCAGGAAGAATCTGCCAGATGATACGCAGCCGAGAAACTCAGGCAGTACGATTTAAGTTCAGCAACATCCTTCTCTTTATTGGAGTACATCAGATCTTTGATTCGTTTGGTGCGTGGGGCTTCTTTCGGAACTTTAATAAATGTGCCTTGAATAATGTTTTGTTTTAGAATGAAATTATCACGACCCTCGTTATAATAGTCCTGAATCTCTTTATCTGAAATACTGTCATTCAGATTCTGTTTGATATAATAATTCTGGTACTCATAGCCAATCAAGCTGTAGCGGTAATCCAGCACTTTTCGTTCAACCTCAGCTTCATTGATATCAATATTTTTCATGGCCTCGTTAATTACAAGTTGTTTACGAATCCAGCTATTGATATAAGTTGTTACCCGCGCAACACTATCGGCAGGGTCCGTGCCTGCCGGAATTATTCCGCTCAATTCATCCCGATACAGGTAGGAGTTATTAACGCGTGCTACCGCCTTGCGCTCAATTTCGGTTTCGTTTTTCTCATTTTTCATGCGAATAAACTCGCACCCAAAAAGTAAGAGTACCAGCATGCATGAACTGATGACAGATCGAAAATTGAATTTCATTTTTTACTTAATTCTGCTAAAACGAATTTCTTACCCTTATTATTGATCTTAACATTGTAATCTTTTCGCAATTGAGCTACCCAGTTTTTTTCCAGGTAATCCTGATAGTCCGAAATTACCTGTGCCCGGGCTTCTTCAAAGTTTTTTATCCCGGGGGGCACCAAACGACTAACTTCCACAAGATAATACAAGCCATCCTGTTCAACTTCATGCAGGCCTATCGACCAGCTGATTCGGTCAATAACTTTGTTTTCCTTTTTCTCGTAAGCCCTGAAATTTTGTATTGACTTGAACTTACGCAGATCCGCATCCTTCAACGTATCCCCGTTCGTTACTTTATTTTTTATTTCATCGACAACGGATTTATCCTGAGCAGTAAAAATTCTAGCTTCAACACGATCGCCTGCCTGATATTGATTCTGATTTCTTTGATAAAAACTTCTTTGACCGGCAGAATCGGCAGAGGCCTTATTCCACACCTCGGTCTCCATAATTTCAAAAAGCAAAATACCTTCACGGTATTCGGTTAACAGATTTCTGAATTCTGGATTGTCTCGTTTCAGTTGCTCTTCTTCAGCTTCCGAAATGCGTTCCTCCACTAGCTTCTCATACAATTGACTAATGTACGCTGCAGGTGTCAGATTAGTCATGGTTTGATTGGCCGATGTGTACTTAATAAATGTAGCTACCGTCTCAGGTTTATTCTGTACAGAAAAAAGTTTTTGATTAGCCAGCTCATCAGATCCCTGAAAACGCCAGGTGCCTCTCGTGAGCGTGGAGTCGGCCAAAGCAAATACCTGCTCCTTTACGTTTTGTTCTTCAACAAAAGCATATTCCTTCTTTCGTTTCGCGCTCAATACCTGTTGCGATAATTGCAAGCGTTCGTCACGGCTTACTCTTCGTTTTAAAGATGGTTCCATTTCTTTGTAGGATGGCAAAGGAATTTTTTTCTCCAGCCGGATAATATGCCAGCCCAACGATGACTGAAATGGATCTGAAATTTCACCCGGCTGTTGCAACGAAAATGCCATTGCTTCAAATTCAGGTACCGAAGCCAGGGCACCAATACTAAAAGGCCTGAGTCTACCACCGGCATCTTTGGTATTGGCATCTTCCGAATACTCTTTACACACTTCATCCCAGTTTCTGCCCCCTTTTAATTGATCGTAAAGGAGGAACGCAGTGTTTTTTACTTTTGCATCCTCGCTGGTGGCACGCAACAGGATGTGCGAAACCTCCACTTCCCCACGCGCAGGTTTACGATCTTTAACCTTTATCAAATGATACCCGAAACGGGTACGGACGATTGAAGACAAACTACCCACCGGTGTATTATAGGCTGCCTCTTCAAACGGATAAACCATCTGGAGTGCTGTAAAATACCCAAGGTTACCACCATTGTATTTGGCCGAGGGATCTTCGGAAAGTTCACGTGCCAGTTTTTCAAAATCTTCGCCAGCTTCAATGCGAGCTTTAATTTGCGATATCTTTTGGAAAGCTACCAATGTATCCGCAGGCGATGCGTCTGGTTTCAGGCTAATTAAAATATGCTCAGCGTTTACTTCCTCAGTCAGTCGCTGATAGGTTTCTTTAGTTAGTTTATCCAAGGCATCCGGTTCCGCACGATATGGCTTTTTCAACTCCTCGCGATAGGTCTTAAATTCTGCAATAAATTTTGATGTTGTATCCAGTCCTCGTGTATGCGCCTCGGCCACCTTCAACTTAAAGTTGACAAACAAATCGAGATACTCATTTACTTTTTGCTCTGTAAAGTCTTGCGGATTCTGGTGATTCTTTCGATAGGTGTACAGAAACTCATCGGTAGTAACAGAAGTCTTACCTACAGAAAAAAGCGACAGCGATTTGGTGGTTTCTTTAGCCTGACCAAAGGAATTGAAAAACGGACATATCAACAGAACCAAAAAACAGAATCTCATACACATTTTCTCTAATGGGATTGCAAAAATAGGATTTTTTGGCAGGAAATAAGGCAGTTATAGCGCTTGGCGTTTAGTCAACGTTGACCTGCTTGGTCAACCGACACACATTCTTTTCATCGCGTTTCAAGTACTCGACATTATCCATAATGGCCTTTACAAGGCGAATACCCAAGCCACCCTTTCTTTTCTGGTGAACTAAATTGCCGAGTTCAGGCTCATGAAATTGATTGATGTCAAACACAGACCCATCGTCAATTATTTCAAAGATAAATTTTCCTTTTGTGGGTATATCAATATGAAGTTCCAACAAGTGATCAGGATTGCAATGGTGGGCATGAATCATCAGGTTAGAGCACATTTCGTCTAAGGCCAAAACGATTGCGCTTAGCTCAATTTCCGGCACATGCTGATCCTTCAGGGAAGTTCTGATGAACTCCCGGATGCCTTTTAAATTGCTTAAGCTACACCCTATGTTATACTGATAACTCATCCGCCAACTTCTTTGCTTCCTGTTTTGTAGCACATATGTGGAGTAAATCTGCCAACCCCAGAATACTAAATGTATTTGCCACCTTCTCTTTCATCCCAAACAACACCAGGGGAATGTTTTTATCTTTCATTTCTTCGATGTAAGACATAAAGACGCCTAACCCTGCCGAAGAAATGTATTCCAACGCATTACAATCCACCAGAATTTTTCTATACCCTTCGCCCACGCTTTTGGCAATAGTTAAGTCCAATTCAATGGAAGAGCTTGCATCGATTTCTCCAATTACCGAAATTATGTCTGCTCCATCTTCCTGTATTCGTTTGATATGAACCATGTGTCAGTTAGTTAAACGGTATATAATTTTTAATGTTCTCCCTATCCTTTGAACTTGATGGTCATCGATGTATAATCATCATTGATCTCAGAAGATCCTGAAAATTCATACAAACGCTGAATAATATGCTTTTCTATTTCCTGGGAACTTTTTTCAGTAACTTCCCTCAAGGCAGCAGCCAGCCTGTCATAATCAAACTCTTCTCCCTTCTGATTTTTAGCCTCCGTAATCCCATCCGTATATAAAACCATGATGTCGCCCGGGGCGTACTTGATTTCATTTGTTTCCACAAGTTTACAGTAGTCTTTGCTGCGCACCATGCCCAGGGCCGTTCCCTTGTCTTTGAGATATTCGGTTATGCCGGTACTTGCCGTGTAATAGAGAACCGGGCAATGACCTGCCCGGCAGTATCGGATAATTTTCGTTTTGGAATCCACTACAAAATAGGTGGCCGAAATAAAGGATCCCCGCTCAAGGCAGAATGTCAAAGCTCGGTTTGCACGCTCCATAAATTCTTTGGGATCTAATTCCTGTTGGGCCAGGCTGTGAAAGATTCCTTTCATTTGCGACATGTGAAAGGCGGCTGTTGTGCCCTTGCCCGAAACATCGGCAATAATCAATGCAATCTGATGATCATTGATGCGAAGTGTATCGTAATAATCGCCTCCTACTTCATCGGCTGACTCTGCAAAAGCATAAATCTCAAAGTCAGCATCCGATTCGAGAGAGGTAGGCAGTAAGCTTTTTTGAACCGTCTTGGCAATCTTAAGTTCCTCTTTGTAACGCTCCGTTTGGAAGGCCTCTTCCATCAACCTGAAGTTTTCGATAGAAATACCCGCCTGGTTGGCAAAAGCCGATACGATGCGCGTCATTTCTTTATTAAATCCTTCGGGCAGTTCTTTGAGCAACGCCAGCGTGCCTATGGTTTCTCCTTTTACCAGGATAGGAAAGGCAACCAGCGACCGAAAGCGTGATCCCTTAAGCGAAGCCAGGTGTTTCGAGAGGTTTTTGGTGCGATCGCTGCTTTGATCAAGCACTCCAGAAATATTGTGGCTCTTTAAATGTTCGCGAATATCTTTAGACTCACGCTCGGTAACTTTATAGGTGAATAACTTATGTCCATCATTGGAGCTCTGGATCTCCAGCCAGGCAGCATCGGCAAATACCGAACTCACCGAACTCTCCAACAGGATATTATAAACGCTCTCTTCGTTTTGTTCGGTCTGAATAGACTGACTGATGCGTTGAAAATTTACAACCTCCTCAAGCTTTTGTTCGAACACAGAGGAAGTTGGCAGGTTGAATAAAATTACCAGGAAGGAAAAATTACTATACACCACCACGAAGCTCAGCAAGCACAGATTAAATATGTGGCTGTTGAAATCCATGAAAGTAGTGGACTCTGCATTGATGGATTCGGACAGCCGGGTAACTGTGTAAATGAAATAACCCAGGTAAAAGAAGGATAACAGAAGCAACAACAAACATGTCCACTTTTGTTTGAAATTGAGGTAGGCAACCCAACGCATATTGGCTGATAAGACAATAACCAGCAAGCCAATTAGTACCAGAATGATCGTGGTGGCTGTTTCCGGAATGGTAATCTGAAAACTATCGTATATGAGCACAATAAAAAGGCAAAACTCAAATACCATCCAGGTGCGGATAAGCCATTTGGACTTTTGATATAAGATGAGTCGCTTCCAGCTAGTGTAGGCTGCCAGAAGAAAACTAATGAATAGCGCCAGATTGATCTGATAAATAAAATCGGTAAACAGAATGTTTGAAACCAGTTTTGTTGTGCCTAGCAACGAGGCACCGAGACGAAAAACCAGCGAAACAACGGTTGCTATTAAGCCCGTGGCAAATACTTTCCACAGCAGGTCAGTAAAATTGAGGGTTTCATCACGTTCAACTCGATATTTATAGTAGTAGAAAAGACAAATGATAAAAATATCGAGCATGAGCCGGGGTAGCCAAACTGGCACTCCCGGGGGCAGGCCCTTCATGTCGCTGTACAAAATCGTGATATCTGAAAACAACAGAATCAGCCAGGCTATTATGGAGCCCAAAAAAGACAGTCGTATGATCGCTTTAGCTTTTAGCACAGTGTGTTAAAAAGAAAGGGCTGTCTCAAAAGTCTACCTGTCATCGCGGGCATTGATCCGCGATCCCGTTTTGTTAATGAAAAACGGGATTCCGGCTCAAGGCCGGAATGACATTTCAAAATATTTGACTTTTGAGACACCTCTTACAATAATAGGAAATGATAAAATGGTTTGAAATTAGTTCAGGCCTTATGATCAATTTTCTACATCCGAAATTAAGCAAAATTACTTCCGGCTATAGTTAGGCGCCTCACGTGTAATCGTTACATCATGCGGATGACTTTCGTGCACACCTGCCGCTGTAATTTTTACAAACTTGGCCGACTTAAGTTTCTCAAGATTTTTTGCTCCACAATAACCCATGCCAGCTTTCAATCCGCCCACGAGTTGATAAAGCACTTCAGCCACCGAACCTTTAAAGGGAACGCGCCCTGAAATTCCTTCGGGCACCAATTTCTTGATGTCATCTTCTGCATCCTGAAAATAACGATCCTTCGATCCATCATCCATGGCTTCCAGCGAACCCATGCCGCGATAGGTTTTAAACTTGCGGCCTTCGTAAATGATCATTTCGCCCGGAGCCTCTTCCGTGCCAGCCAACAACGATCCAATCATGACACTATCCGCCCCAGCGGCTAAGGCTTTTACTACATCGCCCGAGAATCGAATGCCGCCATCAGCAATCACTTTTACATCAGAGCCTTTCAACGCTTTCGCGGATTCGTAAACGGCTGAGAGTTGTGGCAACCCAATGCCCGCCACGATACGCGTAGTACAAATACTTCCCGGGCCAACACCAACCTTAATGGCATCAGCTCCTGATTTAGCCAGTGCTTTAGCAGCGTCACCGGTAGCAATGTTGCCCACAATCAACTCCATTTCCGGAAACTTCCTTCTTACTTTTTTTGCCGCATCCATCACACCTTTTGAATGTCCGTGTGCGGTATCGATACTGATCACATCCACACCCGAATTTTTTAATGCTGTAATCCGATCAAGAATATCCGGAGTTACACCCACCGCTGCCCCAACCCGCAATCTTCCAAATTCATCATGACACGCATTTGGCTTATTTTTCTTTTTAAGAATATCCTTATACGTAACAAGACCCGTTAATTTTCCTTTCTTATTGACGATGGGTAGCTTTTCAATTTTATAACGCTGCAAGAGCACTTCGGCTTTAGCCAGTGTAATTCCCTCCGGGGCAGTAATCAGATTTTCTTTAGTCATGATCTGCTCAATGGGCATGGCCATGTCTTTCTGGAAGCGCAAATCGCGGTTGGTAATGATACCCAGTAGTTTTCCATTGCTGTCGATAACCGGTATCCCCCCGATCTTATACTCACGCATTATTTTTTCGGCATCGCGAACAGTGGAATTTATCTGCAGCGTTACAGGGTCCAGAATCATTCCGCTTTGCGAACGTTTAACCTTTCTTACCTGCTCGGCCTGCTGGGTAATGGTCATGTTCTTGTGGATAAATCCCAATCCACCTTCCAGTGCCATACCAATTGCCAGGTTAGCATCCGTAACGGTATCCATGGCAGCCGAAATAATCGGAATATTGAGTCGGATGTTTTTTGTCAGGTAGCCGGTTGTGCTGGTTTCGCGGGGCAGTACCTCGCTATAGGCTGGTACCAGAAGCACATCATCGTAAGTCAGTGCTTCAAAAAGGAATTTAGAAGGATCGTGGGCCATGGCAAATAAGATTAGGATTCATTATTTGCCGGGCAAAGTTAACCTAAACGGAGGATTAACCAACGTGGAAATTCATATTTAGGCAAAGCCTCTTAACTTTGTTCAATGAAAAAAACAGGATTACTCATCCTTATGATTTGTTTTTGTGGCTGGGCTGGTGCGCAGACTCAAACCGGAAAGGCTTCCTTTTATGCCGACAAATTTGAAGGCCTGCCAACTGCCAACGGAGAAAAATACAAACACAACAAACTTACCGCTGCCCATAAAACCCTGCCCTTTGGCACTCGGGTAAAAGTGACTAACCTCTCCAATAATCAAAGTGTAGAAGTAGTGATTAACGACCGGGGTCCGTATGTAGAAGGAAGAATCATTGATCTTTCCCGATCAGCCGCTGAACAACTTGGCTTTATTAACCTGGGTATTGCCGATGTAAAACTCGAAGTGGTTGATCCCGGAGACGGAAAATCAAAATCGCAACCGGTGGCCATTGACAATGTTTCTGTCGATGAAAACGAGTATTATGATTTTGAAATCGCCAGCATTAAACCAAAAGGATTTGGGGTTCAGATTGGCACCTATCAGGAATTAGTAAACCTGATGCGATTGGCACAAAACCTAAAAGGATCGTACAAAAAGAAAATAATAGTTCAGGTAAAGATTCTGAACGGTGTTAAATTCTATAGTCTTATCATCGGCCCATTTTCTACCCGCGCCAAAGCAGAAAGTTTTCACAATGAAGTGAAAGCAAAGTATTCGGGCTCTTTTATTGTTGACTACGGGCTATTGAAATAGCGCATTAAACACTTGTATCCCTCTTTCATTGGATTCATAGTGCGCTCGGCCCGGCCGGACTTTGCTAGCGTTTTCATGGGTTTTCCCCGCCTTTTACCTCAAAAAACAAATTACTTAGGGTTAAGGAGCTTTGAAATTTGATCAAAAAAAGGGTTTTGATCATTTTTCTGTAGACAATTGAAACATTTTAATATTACTTGCAGTTATAATAGCTTTACTATCATAAAAGAAAGTAAGTATTAAAATAATCCGTTATGCCAACGCTTATCTTTAAACTAAACTCGCATCTCTACCTACGCGATCCACAGAATACGTTGCTGGGCCAAAAAATTATTGAGTCCAGTGTAGATTTAATTGATCGCTTAGGTTTTGAACAATTCACCTTTAAAAAGTTGGCTGAAGAGATCCATTCAACCGAGGCCTCGATTTATCGCTACTTCGAAAATAAACACCGACTGCTGTTGTATCTCATTGGCTGGTATTGGAGCTGGCTTGAATATCGAATTGATTTATTTACCAATAGTCTTACCGATCCGAAAGAAAAACTAAAAGCATGTCTACGGGTAGTCGCTGAAAAGAAAAGTTATGATTCAACATTTGAATTTATCGATGAAGAGGCGCTGCATCGGATTGTGGTAGCCGAACTTGATAAAGCTTATCTGACGAAACAAGTTGATAACGATAATAAGGAAGGACTCTTTGGTGGATTTAAATCATTGTGTAAAAAAATTGCCGACTGGGTTGTTCAGGTAAATCCTAACTATCCCTCCCCCCATGCATTGGTTAGCACGCTGCTGCTGGCGGCAAAGCAACAAATATTTTTTGCTGATCATTTACCTTCGCTTACCAATATCGGGAAAGACGAAAGCCGATATCTTAAACTGGAAATTTTTTTAAATACTGTCTTATTCAATTCTATCCAAGAATAATCTATGCTATCGAATGATCAAATATTACGTTGTCTGCGAGAAGTAGCTTTTACACTTAAGCATGATTATTCAACGGATGACCTGCACCACGTTGAAGCCAACCAACGCACTTACCAGGAAAGTGAACTTACAGAATTCAAACGTGATCTGATTGAGGCCGGTAACAAAATGAGAATCCTGTTCATGGAATATCATTTGGAAGCTGAAGCGTTCTCTGAATTCTTCAGTAATCAAAAAAATCCGGTCTTGGCTTTTGTTAAAGAAAACCAGATCAAACCAGTTTTATTAAAACCCATCTCAAAAAATAAAATTGAAGTAATTGAAATCAATCCCACCGCAGATGTGACCACTCACGTGGGGTCTCTCCAGGAACTCCCGTTGTTCACGAACGTAAATGGTGAAATCGAGTTCTTTGCAATTTTTGCCTACGAGAGTCCGATCACCATGGAAGCCAATGAAGGTGAAACGCTCAATCCTGTTAAAAGACTTTTCAAACTTTTAGGAACAGAGAAAAAAGAAATTCTTTACATCTTCTTTTATGCCATTATCATCGGATTAATCAGCCTGGTAATTCCGTTGGGTATTCAAACTACCGTAGAGTTGATTTCCGGGGGCGTATTCTTTAGTTCCGTTTATCTGCTTATTGCCCTGGTCATTCTGGGCGTTTTATTGAGCGGTGGACTTCAGGTGGTTCAAATTAGCCTGGTCGAATTTTTACAACGAAGAATATTTACAAAAGCCTCTCTGGAGTTTGCGTTTCGTATTCCCCGGATCCGCATGGAATCCATACAGAAAAATTATGCACCCGAATTGATTAACAGGTTCTTTGATGTAATCACGATTCAAAAAGGATTACCCAAACTGTTGATTGATTTATCCTCAGCCGTTATTCAAATTCTCTTTGGGTTGTTATTGATCTCGTTGTATCACCCGTTTTTCGTTTTCTTTGGCTTAATCCTTTTAACTTCTCTGGTCTTAATTTTTTATTCAACCGGACCCCGGGGATTAAATTCTTCTATTGAAGAATCCAAATACAAATACCGGGTTGCCCATTGGTTAGAAGAACTTGCGCGCGCCTTGCATTCCTTCAAACTGGCCGGCAGCACAGATTTGCCCATTCGCAAAACGGATTACAACGTCAACAACTATCTGAAAAACCGGAAAATTCATTTCAGGGTCCTGGTCACTCAATTCTCCTTCATAGTGCTTTTTAAAGCATTGATCACAGGGGGTTTGTTAATTATGGGAACCTTGCTGGTGGTGGACCGACAAATTACACTGGGGCAATTTGTAGCATCAGAGATTGTGATCATTCTTATTTTAAATGCCGTTGAAAAAATAATCATGTATATGGATGTGGTGTATGATTTATTAACGGCTGTTGATAAGGTAGCTCATGTTACAGATTTACCTATTGAAAAAGTAGGTGGGTTGGATTTCCCGGCTTCACAACACAATGGATTTCAGGTAAGAACCAAGAATTTAAAATATAAATATGCAGCGTCTGGTTATTATGCTTTAAAAGGAATAGACCTCGAAATCAAAACAGGTGAAATTGTGTGTATTACCGGAGCCGGTAACTCTGGCAAAACCACTTTTATGAACATCATAGCCGGGCTATATACAGATTATGAAGGTGTGGTTACGATTAACAATTATTCTATGCGCGACCTTGATCTTACCCACCTTCGTGATCAGGTTGCTAAAAATATTTCGCAGGAGGATTTGTTTGATGGAACATTACTGGAGAACATAACCCTGGGAAGAAATAGTACGACTGTGCATGACGCCATTCACGCACTCGAGCAGGTGGGCCTCAGCGATACAATCAATGCATTGCCCCGCGGCCTCGAGACACCTATTCTCAGTGGCGGAAAAGGGTTAACCAAAACCATGATTCATAAGCTCATACTGGCACGCTGCCTGGCCAAGAAGCCGCGCTTGCTTGTGTTGAATGATTTCTTCATTACGCTGGCCAAAGCAGATAAAATAGAATTGCTGCATGCCATTACCCGAATCGATCATCCGTGGACAGTAATCATCGCTTCAAAAGATCCTATGATCATGAGTGCCTGCGACCGTGTAATTGTAATGGAAGACGGACAGGTTCGTGCCCAGGGTTCGATGGAAGAACTTGCCAAAACAGAAATACTAAAAGACTTGATCAGCTAACGCCATGTTAAAAATTTCTTCAAAGTCAGTTGAAAAAATGATGCCTCAGGACAGGCTCTATTCCCTGCGCTCGTTGGATACACCCATGGCAGGAAAAATTCTGGCGTATTGGTTAATGGGGATAGGATTTATTTTTTTTATTGTCCTATTCTTGCCCTGGCAACAAAATATTCGGGGCAATGGCAAGGTTACAGCCTTATCACCCAGCAACCGACCTCAAACTATTGAGACCATTATTGCCGGACGTATTCAACGTTGGAATGTGCGGGAAGGGCAATTGGTAAAAAAGGGCGATACCATTGCAGTGATCAGCGAGGTTAAAGAAAAGTACTTTGACCCGCAATTCTTAGTCCGGCTACGCGAAGTAATTAATTCTAAAGAAAGCAGCCTGAACTCAAAAGATCAAAAAGCTCAAGCCTTGCGCAGACAAATCACTGCGTTAAAAGAAGGCATGCGCACCAAAATGAACCAGGCAAAAGCCAAACTGGAAGCTGAGCGCGTTCGTTTTGATAACGCTAAAAATCAATTTGATCGTAACAAAAAACTATTTGATGCGGGCAACATTCCACTTACCAAATACCAGGACATAGAGTACAAATACCAGGCTGCCGAGGCTGATTTTACCAATGCAGGGATAGAGATTGATCGTGTGGAAGCTGAATATCTCGATAAAATAAATAAAGCTGAGTCTGATCTCAACAACACATTGGCAGAGCAATTTGACACCGAGGCCGATCTTGCCAAGCTGCGCAATGAACTTGTCAACATGGAGATTCGAAGTCAGCAATATTTTATCCTCGCGCCTCAAAATGGCTATGTGGTAAAAGCAACACAAGCAGGTATTGGAGAAACAATCAAAGAAGGAGATCCTGTATGTACGATTATGCCACAATCCGATGATGTAGCTGTAGAAATGTTTGTGAAAGCCATGGACGTGCCGCTTATCAGCAAAGGGAGAAAAGTGCGGATTGAATTTGACGGATTTCCAGCACTTCAATTCAGTGGTTGGCCCAGTGTGTCGGTTGGTTCATTTGGTGGTACGGTGGAAGTAATCGACTATGTAAACACCAAGCCCGGTGAATTCCGGATTTTAGTAATCCCCGACAAGGAGGATGAAAAATGGCCGAAACAAATTCGTAACGGATCAGGCACACAAGGCTGGGTAATGCTGGATGATGTACCCGTTTGGTACGAAATCTGGCGACAACTCAATGGATTTCCGCCTAGCTTATATGAAGAGCCTTTGGAAGATACCCTGAATAAGGAACAGGAAACAAAAAGCCAGTCAACAACAAGCGAAAAGAAATGAAAAAGGTAAACTTCATAGTCTTGTTTTTTCTGAGTGCGAACATTTCAATCGCACAAAGCGCACTGGATTCTCTTTTCATTTTGCCCGATACCGTTACGGTATTCAGCCTGGAGAATATGTATGCCTCTATGTTGGAATTTCATCCCATCGTTAAGCAAACCCGGTTGCTGGGCGATATGGCCCAACAGGAAGTGCGCCTGGCACGAGGTGCTTTTGATCCAAAACTTGAAAGTAGGCTGAACGTTAAAGAATTTGATGATAAGGAATATTACAATGAATGGATTGCGGCTTTTACCGTGCCGCTCTGGTTTCCCATCGATCCTAAAATAGGCATCGAGCGCAATAGAGGTGCTTTTGTCGATCCGGAAAATTCTCTTCCCGATGAAGACAACAACCGCCAACTTTTTACCGGAATCTCACTTCCCCTGGGTCGGGGACTTTTCACAGACGATCGCAGAGCTGCGTTGCAGCAGGCAAAGCTATTCACTGAAATGGCTGAAGCAGAACAAATAAAACTCATCAATAAAATTTTATTGGAGGCCGCGAAAGACTATTGGCAATGGTATTATTCCTTTTTTAATTATCGACTGATGTCGCAAAATACAGCGATCGCGGAGGAGATTTTCAGACGAGTAAAATTGAATAGCACGTTTGGCGAGGCTTCTGCTTTGGACACCGTGCAAGCAAAAATTACCCTGCAGCAACGGCTGGTTGAAAGGCAAGAGGCCTACCTCGAGTTTATTAATTCCGGTATAATAGTTTCAAATTACTTATGGGATAACGAAGGCCGCCCGCTCCAGCTATCAGACAATGTGGCTCCGGTGCTTGTTCAAAATGATGGCGAGTTACTTTCTATTCAAACCCTGGAAGACCTAACGATTCAGGCACGACAAAACCATCCTGAATTAACTAAACTAAATGTTAAGCTGGGGCAACTGGATATTGATAGAAGATTAGCCGTGGAATATTTAAAACCAAAACTTGATCTGAGTTATAATTTTCTTAACCAACCGATAACTCCGGCCGGGGAATTTCAAACGTTCACCTTTTTAAACGACTATAAATTTGGGCTTGACTTTGCTATGCCCATTTTAATCAGAAAGGAAAGAGCCAAACTTGCACAAACAAAAATAAAAATCCGGGGCACGGAATATGAACGTTCACAAACAGAACGCGAAATTGTTAACCAGATCAATATAACCTACAATCAACTGGTTAATACAAACAACATTTTGGAACAACAAACCGCAGTGGCATTAAACTATGAACGTCTGCTTACAGGTGAATTGCTCAATCTCGAAAACGGGGAGAGCGATCTTTTTAAAATCAATGTGCAACAGGAAAAACTAATTCAATCACAATCCAAGTTATTGAAACTGAAAGCCGATTATGAAAAGATGAAAGCCACCTTGTATTGGGCTGCCGGGGTTCGGAATCTAAACCTTAGTTTGAATTAAGCAGATATAATCGAAGTAACTAATTCTTCAGCAGCACGCTCGGCAGAATTCAGTGCACCATTGATGGTGCCCGCATCACCTTTCACATCGGTAGCTTCTCCGGCAAAGAAAATCTTGTTATTGATAGGCGCAGCAAAATTTTCGCGATCCACGATCGAAGCACCGGGCATCGGGTAGGACATTCCACCTTTAAAAAATTCATCTTTACCCCAATCTGCCAAAAACCAAACCCGATCGCCTTCGGTGCCATCGGAGTTGATTACTTTTCGAATAAACAAAGAGGCCTGATTGTCATAAATAGCATCCAGTTCGGCCAGAATAGTATCAATCATATTTGGTCCCTGAAGCGATAATGCCTGAGCTTTGGGCCCATAAACCGTGACTGAAAGCGTTCGATAAAATTCGCTGCGTGCTACTCCAATGTTCAGATACATCGGTCCTTCCGTACCGCCCCAGATAAATCCGGATGCTTCGCCCCAGAAATTCTTTTTGAAATCAATTACAACACGCACACAATGATCCATGCCCAACTTATTCATGGAGGTCACTTTTGCAGAGGGCAATCCGGGACTAAATGCAACGCCACCAGTTTTTAATACTGCCAACGAAGTGGTAACAATTACTTTATCCGCCTCAAACTGAATTCCGTCTTTATCAGTAATTACAATTTTTTCTCCGGCATAGTTGATTGACTTCACCACAATATTTAATTGTACTTTATTTACAATCTGACTAAACCGTGATGTGATAATATCCTGCAGCGGATTGGTTTTTACAATAAAAGCTTTGTTATCATGCTCCATTAACCCCAACGCTTCGGAAACACCTTTGGCTCCTACCCGATCACTTGACGATCCATAATAATTACCGGCCATGGAGTTGAGCAAAGCATCAGCTCGTGCACTTACTCCTGCACCTTGTTTCATCGACACATCGCCACCCGCATACGTTGGCAATCCTGAAACAAAATTCAAGACTGAAGTTAAGTCTGCATCATTCTGCCAGGCATCTTGCGATTTAACCAGGTTATCTAAAATAAATTGATCAGTACCCTGCGCATTCAACTCAATCTGCGAAAGATTATAGTTCTTAATAATTTTACCGAACGCTGAATTCGTGCCATACACCAGTTCAGCACCTAATTCCACAGGAAAATCGGCCGCAGTCTGTACCAGAATTTCTGTTTGATTGCGCAGCGAACGAACCCGTCCGCCTAGTTGGTTACTGGCTTCCAAAATCTGAACCTTAATTCCCTTCGAATTCAATATATCGGCTGCATATAAGCCCGCGGCACCCGCACCAATAATTATAACAGTGCCATCAAATTGAACTTCAGGACCCGGATCATCCTTTTTACACGAAGCCATGAAGCCCGGCATCAATAAGCCTGCTGAAATACCAACACCAATCTTTTTTAATGCTTTTCTACGTTTCACGTAATCACGATTTAATCGAAAGATAAATATACCAACTCGATTGGCGAAACCTGACAGGCTGTTTCACCTGCCGGTTAGCTTATAAATGGCTAATTTGCCAAAAAAGTAAGCCTATGTTCGTCTCGAAAGAAGCCTTGCCGGTCATTAAAAAAGTATGTGTTATTGGTCCGGAATGTACAGGCAAATCGGAACTGTCGCGATTTCTAGCCGCCCATTATTCAACTTGTTGGGTAGAGGAGTATGCGCGCGCCTATCTGGAAAAATTGGGACATCCTTATCAGGAATCGGATTTGGTAAAAATTGCGCACGGACAATTGCGCATGGAAGATGAATGGCTGCGCGAGTCCAATAAGGTTTTATTCTGTGATACTAATTTATTGACCATCAAAATCTGGAGCGAACACAAATATGGCCACTGTGATGCCGAGATTCTGAGGCGAATTGCTGAACGTACCTATGCACTCTATCTGCTATGCAACATTGATATTCCGTGGGTGGCTGATCCGCAACGCGAACATCCCGACAAGCGCGAACACTTCTGGAATATCTATAAAAATGAAGTGATCAATACGGGTGTTCCTTTTGTGGAGATCAGTGGCGATTGGAATGCCCGACAACAAAAAGCAATTGCTGGGGTTGATAGTATTTTAAAGTAAAGGAACCGCAAAGGCACAAGGGCGCAATGAATAAAGAAATCCTTAATGCGTTATCTAAAGAAATTTTGATTGCGTCCATTGATGTCCATAAAGAAATGGGACCAGGCCTTCTGGAATCTGTATATCAACAGTGCCTTGCTAAAGAATTATCGTTGCGAAGTATCAAGCTAAGTACCATGGTGCCAATTCCTTTACAGTACAAAGGTTATATACTTAACAAGGATTATGTAATTGACATTCTGGTGGAGGATGAAATTATTCTAGAATTAAAATCTGTTGAAGCAATTCTGCCCGTACACGAAGCACAAATTATCAGCTACCTTAAACTTGCTGATAAACGCCTTGGCTTTCTCATAAACTTTAATGTTCCATTGTTGAAAGATGGATTCAGAAGGTTTGTTAATAACTTTTAATGTGCATTTCTTTGCGCCCTTGTGCCTTTGCGGTGAACATTCATGATTAAACCTGATCCCTACGCAGCCCTCCGCATTCGCGATTTTAGATTATTCATACTCTCACGACTTTTTATTACGCTGGCTATTCAGATACAGGGAGTAGTTGTTGGCTGGCAGGTATATGCACTTACTAAAGATCCCTTATCCCTTGGGCTGATAGGCCTCGCAGAAGCTATCCCAGCCATAACGGTCTCACTTTATGCAGGCCACATTGCCGACATCATTGAGCGCAAAAAAATTATCCTCGTCTGCGTTACCTTGCTTGCCTTCTGTTCTGTAGCGTTACTCTATTTCACTACCCACCTCGGTGCATCCCTGCTGGTGGCGGGTATCTTTCCGATTTATGCGGTGATCTTTGTGAGCGGCATTGCCCGCGGGTTTTTATCACCCGCCAATTTTTCATTTATGCCACAGCTGGTCGATCGCTCATTGTATCAAAACGCAATTACCTGGAACAGCACGATCTGGGAAAGCGCCTCGGTGGGTGGGCCCATGATAGGCGGACTGATTTATGGTTTCTTTGGAATCACTGCGGCTTACACAGCCGATGCTGTACTTGTGGTCGCTGCCCTGGTGTGCTATCTCACAATCCCCAATCGGGCGGTACCGCCTTCCACCGAAGAGCAAGGAATTTTTGAGAAGATAAAAGCGGGGATCAGGTTTGTATTCAAAAATCAAATCATACTAAGCGCGATCACGCTTGATTTGTTTGCGGTTTTATTTGGTGGGGCGGTAGCGCTGCTTCCCATCTTTGCCGATGACATTCTTCATGTAGGTGAAGTAGGACTTGGCTTCTTACGCTCAGCACCAGCCATTGGCGCGGTGGTTATGGCTGTTTACATCACACACCATCCTATCAAAAAACGAATAGGAAAAATTTTGTTGTGGTGTGTGGCCGGGTTCGGACTTTGCATGATCGGTTTTAGTTTATCCACCAGCTTTTGGCTCTCGATGGGAATACTTGTGTTGAGCGGCATGTTTGATTGTGTAAGTGTGATTGTGCGCAGTACATTAATTCATACACTTACGCCTGAAAATATGAAAGGTCGTGTGTCTGCAGTAAACAGCATTTTCATTGGCTCATCGAATGAAATCGGGATGCTGGAATCTGGCGTGGCCGCGAAGTTAATGGGTGTGGTGCCTTCGATAATTTTTGGTGGGTGTATGACGATTGCGGTGGTGGCCACTACTGCGTGGAAGGCAACGAAACTTAGGATGTTGGATAAGGTAAGTTGATGATAACTTAAAACCAGACACTGTAGTGTCATAAACCATTTGTTGGCGGCTGGGCATCTACATCTTCACTCTTTTAAATGGTATTCGAATACCTGTCCCTTTTGTCCCTTGTCTGTTAGTTGATTCTACTAGTACCAATTCGTCATCATTGATGTCCAAGACTTCATAAACTATTGAATAGTTGTCGACAGTTACCGTCAATAAGTCGCTCTGACCTTTGTCTGTTTTCTTGTTTGTCAGGGTCCATGTGCCGAAAAAATCTTTTCCTTTTCCAATTGCATAATATGTCCCATCACTGTTAAAATTAACTATTCTTAGGGTATCATTCTTTTTTTCTGTCCCTTCCGTCAAAATGGTCTCATGAGAAATCCATTTTCCCTTGATTGAATCTTTCAAGTCCGCGGTACATGAATTAAATAGTCCGCAGGTTATTATTGTCCCGATTAATATAAACGAGTTTCTCATATGCCTTGCCGCCAACGTCCGGGTATATGCAATTGTTGATATTTCTCTTATGTCAAAACCTCTTAATTACTGTGAATATAATTCAATTTCGCAGAAAATACCTGATATATTTTTTGTGCAACTTTTTACAATTTGGCGTTTAATATTTACACGGTCTCGTACCCACGTGAACAAATCACCTGCTTTCAGGCAATACAACATGTCAATTCTTTTCCATCAACCTACCAATCAAAAAATTCCGGAGCCTCTAGATTACTCCATCTATGAATTCACCATTAAAAATTCTACATTCCAATCTGTTGCTGTAAGTAAACCCATGCAAAGATGACAACCCGCAGATCTTTCTTTCAAAAAGTAATCGGAACCGCCAGTGCTTTTTCACTTACTCCGCTCGTGAGCCAGGCGATAGCCGAAGATGTTTCGGATGCTCTGTTCTCACTCAACAAACTTTCTCCGCTGGCGGCTGCCAACGATGAAGAATTATGGGCACGCATGGCGCAGGCCTATACGGTGAGTCCGAATATTCTCAATCTCAACAATGGTGGGGTAAGTCCGCAACCCAAAGTGGTGCAGGATGCCGTAGATCGTTATTACCATTTGAGTAATGAAGCGCCCACGTATTACATGTGGCAGATTCTGGATAAAGGTCGCGAACCGTTGCGCAGAAAACTAGCCGACCTCGCAGGAGTAAGCCATGACGAGCTGGCTATCAATCGCAATACCACCGAAGCACTCGGCACGTTTACGTGGGGCATCGATATGAAACGGGGCGATGAGATAGTGATGACCAAGCAGGATTACCCCAACATGATCCACGCCTGGAAACAACGCGAACAACGCGAAGGGGTTAAGATCAATTGGATAAATCTCAACCTACCCATTGAAAATGATAATCTCGTTATCAAAGCATACGTAGATGCCACTACTTCCAAAACCAAAATATGGCACATCACGCATTTAATTACCTGGACGGGACAAATCTTACCAGCTGCCAAACTCTGTGCAGAAGCCCGCAAGCGCGGCATTATTACTATTGTGGATGCAGCCCACTCCTTTGCCCATGTAGATTATAAAATATCCGATCTGAATTGCGATTACTTTGGCACGAGCCTGCACAAGTGGTTGTGTGCTCCTTTTGGCACCGGGCTGATGTATGTGCGCAAACCACTGATCGAAAAAACCTGGCCGATCTTTCCGAATGATAAACCACTCAGTCCGGACATAAAAAAGTTTGAAGCGTTGGGCACTCGGTCTTTCGCACCTGAGCAAGCCATTGGTCAGGCGATTGATTTTCATAATGCCATTGGGGGCAAACGCAAACAAGAACGGTTACATTATTTAAAAAGATATTGGTGCGAAGCCATCACAAAAAATCCGCGCGTTAAACTTCATATCTCACTGAACCCTGAATACTCCTGTGCGCTAGGCACATTTAGTATCGAGGGAATGGATGTGGGAGATATCTCATCAAAATTAATGAGTGAGTATGGAATACACACGGTGTCCATCAAATGGGAAAATGTAAATGCTGTGCGGGTAACTCCGCATGTGTATACTACTACTAAAGACCTGGACCGGTTTATCGAGGCGGTGGCTAAGATTGCTGCTTCATGACTTTAAGACAATAGCCACAGATTCACTGAATCGTACGTTTATGGTTGATTAAATCCAAGTTGTATCAATGAGAATTTAAGCTCGTAAGCAGCAGTGACGATTTGATTTATCTTCTAGAACTACTTAGCGCCTTTGCGGTAAATGAATTGGTCTATAATCTGTGAATCTGTGGTTAAAAATAACCCCGCTCATCACTTTCTCTTTTCGTTTCTTTCATAAAGAAGATAGCTTTCATTTATCAACCTGACTCAATGAAAAACCTACTCCTGCTTGCGCTGCTCTTTTTGTTTTCCTGTAAGGACTCTAATAATTCCGGAAGCGAACTAGCTGTGCCCGGTCTTGAAAAATCAGTAGAAATACTACGCGATGAATTTGGGGTCAATCATATCTATGCACAAACAGAACACGATCTGTTTTTCGCCCAAGGCTACAGCGCTGCCAAAGACCGGTTATTTCAGTTTGAATTGTGGCGCAGACAAGCCAGCGGAACTGTTTCTGAAATCCTGGGCGAACGCGAGTTAAAAAGAGACATCGGAACCCGCTTGTTTAAATTTCGGGGTGATCTTACAAAGGAACTCAATCATTACCATCCACGCGGAGAAGCGATCATTACCGCATTTACAGAAGGCATCAATGCGTATGTAGCCGAAACAGAAAAAGATTCTACACTCTTGCCGCTCGAATTTCAATTGCTGGGAATAAAAGCCGGCCGGTGGACACCCGATCTCGTTATCTCACGGCATCAGGGATTGCTCGGCAATTTGCCTGATGAACTTTCAACGGCACGTGCCGTTGCCTTATTAGGAGCCGAAGAGGTTAACAAAATAAAAGTCTTTGAACCGGGCTCGCCACGTTTGGAACTGGATCCTGCTATTGATTCGCAAGGATTATTTGAAAATGTAATTGAATTGTACGATGCCTTTCGAAAGCCTGTCACCTTCGCTCCTGAAGATTTAGTGGCGCTGAAAAATACGGATGTAGCTACCTATCATCAATTAACGCAGCGCGATCAACACGATTATGAAGAAATGATTTCTGCTGAACAGCGATCTATCGGCAGCAACAACTGGATTGTAAGTGGAAAAAAATCAGAGAGCGGATTCCCCCTATTAGCCAATGATCCGCACCGTGCACTCTCAGCTCCCTCGCTTCGTTACATGGTTCATTTAAATGCACCCGGCTGGAGTGTGGTGGGCGGTGGTGAGCCAACCATTCCCGGAGTCTCTATCGGGCATAATGAATTTGGTGCCTGGGGCCTTACCATATTTAATATTGATGGCGAAGACCTGATGGTGTATGATGTGAATCCAAAAAATCCAAATCAATATCACTATCAGAATACGTGGGAAGAGATGAAGACCATACTGGATACGATTCATGTTAAAGGAGCTGACGATGTTTTTGTAGCACATAAGTACACACGCCACGGACCCGTAACTTTTATCGATCCAAAAAGAAATAAAGCCTATGCGGTGCGGGCCGCGTGGATGGAAGCCGGTGGCGCTCCGTACATGGCCTGTCTGCGAATGAATGGTGCTAAATCCTGGGCGGAGTTTCGCGAAGCGTGTTCGTATAGTCATATACCCGGAGAAAATATGATTTGGGCTGATAAGGAAGGAAACATTGGCTGGCAAACGGTAGGCATTGCACCGATTCGAAAAAATTGGGATGGTCTCGTGCCCGTGCCTGGTGATGGGCGTTATGAGTGGGGAGGATTTCTTCCCATCCAATCGTTGCCGAATACTTTCAATCCTGAAAAGGGATTTTGGGTTACGGCCAATGAAAATTTAGTTGTCTCCGACTATGAACATCGCAATGCTGTGGGTTGGCTGTGGGCGGATAGCAGTAGAGCAAACCGCCTAAACGAATTAATGGCAGGCAAAGACAAACATACGATGGAGGGCATGAAACGTATGCAGTTCGATTATCTCGCAAACCCCGCCCGTCAACTTGTTCCTTATTTAAAATTCCTTAAAACGAAAGATGCAAAAATTGAAAAAACACGAAGGACATTATTGAGTTGGGATTTTATAATGGATAAAAATTCTATTGCTGCAGGGATGTATGCTGCCCTCGAGAAAAAGGTCTTGGAACGGGCTCATCTGAATATGGTCCCAGAAAAAGGAAGAGCGACCATAAAAACTGTTTCTTTTAAAAGTGCAATGCGCTGGTTAAAATCATTAAGCCCGGAAGATCGCAATGCATTTTTACTTTCAGCTCTTGCCGAAGCAAATGAAAGCTTACGTAAAAAATTGGGTGATGATATTGCAAAATGGCAGTACGGCCAACCCGCGTATCATCATGTGTTGATTAAACATCCGCTCAGCAATGCAGTGAATGACTCGATTAGAAAAATACTGGAATGTGGGCCTTTACCCAGAGGTGGTTCGGCCTCTACACCGGGTGTAACCAGCAATACCGACAATCAAACTCACGGAGCTACGTTTCGTATGGTTGCTGATGTATCGGATTGGGATAAAACGCAATTCTCAAATTCACCCGGACAAAGCGGTAATCCGGAAAGCAGTTTTTATAAAAATCTATTCGAATTGTGGGCAACCGATCAGCATTTTCCGGTTTATTTCAGTCGGGATAAAATTGAGAAATCGGCAAAGGAAAAAACGGTTCTGAAACCTTAACAAGATTTCTGGCTACCTTGTGCCATGGTTGATTTGAGTTTGATAAAAAAATACTTATCGCACATCGGCCCGGATTTGCAGAAAGCTTTCGCAGCGGAAGGAGTTCTCAAAGACATAGAAGCCCACACCGAAATTTTACAAGAAGGTCAACATGTAACCATGATCCCACTGGTGTTGGAGGGTTTGATTAAGGTGTATACGCGTAATGAAGAAAGAGAACTTCTTCTTTATTATATCGAACCCAGCGAAAGTTGTGTAATGTCGTTTCTGGCCGGAATAAAAAATCAACCCAGCAAAATATTTGCACTCACCGAAGCGCCCACTAAATTACTTTTGCTTCCTTCGCGAAGTGTAGAAAAATGGATTCAACTCTAGCCTGGATTGAATACCCTGTTTTACGATTTATACAATACGCGCTATTCTGAGTTGATTGATACGCTTAATCAACTCATCTTCCAAAAACTGGATTCACGCATCTTCGAGTACCTGAAAGAAAAAAGCCGGGTCAAATCCACCCGCATCCTGGACCTGCGACATCGCGAAATAGCCCTCGAGTTGGGAACCTCACGTGAGGTAATAACCCGCGTACTGAAAAAGCTCGAGAAAGAAGGCAAAGTCAGGCAGGTTGAAAATGGCATTGAATTAATCTAGAACACATCTCGAAAATCAGCAAGACTGTAAGTCTGAGGCACTCCCTGTCTGCCGAAGCGGGAGCACAGGCTGGGAAGACTTCAGTGTTTCAAAAATAGCCTTCCACCCTGATAGATCGGGGAGGCCGACATCGAAGTTTATTTTTGAGATGCGTTCTAATAATTTTCTTCCTGTAAATCAATTGATTAGGTCTGTTTATACTTGTGTGGTGACTATGATCACCAGTTTTGCACTACCCCTGCATCTACCTTTGAATCATCATTCAGGATATGAATAAGCCACTCAAACTTCTTATCGTTTGTATACTTTGTTTGGGGATTGTTTACGGCCTGGTGTGGATTATTAACGAAACCATCAACTAAAAATTTAACATTATGAAAAAGAACATGGGCGGAGCTGACCGGGTAATTAGAATAATTCTGGCAGCCATTTTTGCAGTATTGTATTTTACGGGTACAATACCCGGAACACTGGGTTTAGTGTTAGTAATTCTTGGGGGCGTTTTTGTATTGACAAGTCTGGTGAGTTTTTGTCCTCTGTATTCGATCGTGGGTTTAAATACGTGCCTTACAAAAACCAATGCCTGAGATTTTACATCTTTTACAAAGAATGAGGCTGTCTCAAAAGTCGTCCAGTCATCGCAGGCATTGACCCGCGTTCCCAGATTTGAGAGGTAGAATGAGATTCCGGCTCATGGGCCGGAATGACATTTCAATCTTAATTGACTTTTGAGACAGCCTCATTTTCTTTATGCGTGAAACCAATTCGGAAAGCTCCACACCATCCAACCGTAAACAGCAAAGCGTAGCACGCGGGAAATACAGATCAAGAGAAAATTTTTGAAATTCATATTGACTGAACCTGCCAACATACACATGGCAGAAAAAGGCACCGGAGTAACAGCTCCTACAAAAACCAGATAGCCGCCAAACTTTTTTAATTTATTTTCATACTGCTTTAAGTATTTTTCCCGGATGCGATTCTGATAAAATGGTGTTTTAGAAAAATTCCGTCCAATGGAATAGCCCAACACTCCTGCACCATATGAAATAACCGCAAGGATGGAAAGGTTAATAACAAATCCTGTCACCTCAATATCATCCAGGATCCAAATCATCATAAACAATTCCGGAGGTATTATCCCAAAGATGATTTCCGAAAGTGTATAGATGCCATAAAGAATACCCGGGTTAGCCCTAATCTCACCAATATGACTTTTGAAATTTTCCTGGATAAACTCCTCCAGAAAGTAGAAGGCTATGATAATAACAAAAAAGAAAATTAGTCCCCGCAACAAATTGCGTATCAAAAAACCTGAGTGTGTTTCTTCCTCTTCCTGCATAACTCAATTTAATATGGGCATCCGTTTGAACGGTTTGGTTTCATCAAAGAGTTTGCGGTAGGTGGCATGTCTTTTTACTACCGGGGCATTAATCTGTTCAACTACCCGAATCATTTTGGGGTTAAAATCTCCGATCCAATTCATTTCATATTCCTTATAAGGGAATTTTTTTGTTTGTGCCATCTTCCGAAAGGTTTCAATAATAGCTCCATCCACTCCTTTTCCCTGATGTTCTGGCACGAGACCGAATAAGATTCCAAAGGCTTTTTTATTTGTCTTCAGCACTGTGTGCCACACAAATTGCAACTTTCCTAACCAATTCATTTTACCGCCCACATATTTAAATATCTGATTGACCTCGGGCAGGGAGAGAAAAAATGCAATGGGTTCATCTTTATAATAGCCAAACCACAAAAGTTTTTCGTCCATGATCGGCTTCATCTGCTTCACCAGATGTTTAGCCTGCAATTCGGTAAGCTCAGGGATTTCGCCCCGCTTGGCCCACGCACGATTATACACTTGTCTGATTTTTGTGGGCAGTGTATTCCACTCCGATTTTTTTAAATAAGAAAATCGGTAGTCAGGATTTTTTTCGATCAATGCAGCTTTTTCATAGAGCCTGGCATCGAGTGGTCCTTCAATGGGTCGGCCAAAGGTTAGCTGATAAAAATAAACCTGAAAACCGTACGCTTCAAAAAATTTCTGGTAGTATGGAAAATTATAGTTGCACTGATAATTAGGTTCCCGATCGAAACCTTCGAGCAAAAGACCCCACCAACGATCGCGGTTACCAAAATTAATAGGACCATCCATCGCTTCCATACCTCGCTGCTGCAACCAGGTTTTACATTGATCGAAAAGCATAAAGGCCGCTTGCTGGTCTTCTATACATTCAAAAAAACCCATGCCCCCGGTAGGCTGTTCGTTGCCTTTTTGGGTTGTCTTTTGATTTATGAAAGCCGCTACCCGGCCAATCGTTTGGTCTTTATCATTAAGCAGCAACCAACGAATACACTCACCATGATGAAAGGTCTTATTTTTCTCCTTATCAAAAACACCTTCCACATCCGCATCTAAAGGTCGAATCCAACACGGAGAATTATTGTACAAGCGTACTGCAAAATTCACAAACTCTTTTTTGTCTTGTGCAGTAATTACCTCTTTGATTTGCATGGCATGTTGAGTTAGAGGTCTCAGCGAGCTAGTTTATTGGGAAGGGTGATTTCAAATGTTGTACCCACACCAGGCTGACTTTTTACGATCAACTGGCCTCCGAGCTTTTCAACAGCATTTTTAACAATATATAATCCTAAGCCCGAGCCTTCGGATTGCTCGCTGGCGCGATAAAACATTTCAAAAATTTTATTCAGATTTTCTGCGCTGATACCAATTCCATTGTCCTTAAATATAATTACCGCCTGTTTGGGGTCAATTTCAATTTGAATGGAAACCTCCCCCAACACATCGTCCAGTTTGCGATACTTTATTGCATTCGAAATCAGATTTCGAAAAATTTCTCCAATTCTCCAGGGATCGCTATAAAACTCACCGCCCTTAATTACAACTTGCCTATCGGTTTGATCGGCTCCCCGCATATAGTTGAGGTCCTTGAACGTCTTATCAATGATTGCGTGAAAATCAATGAAGCCGGTCTTTACATCCAGTTTCAGATTTTTGGAATGACTCAGTACATCACCGATAAAATTATCTAGCTGGCCTACTTTTTCACCAATGATCTTGAGATATTCAGCCGGGTTGTCATCATTGCCGGGCATCTGGGCAAGATTTACCAACCCCAACACAGAGGATAAGGGTGCTCTTAAATCGTGAGAAACTTTATACACAAAATTGTCTAATTCAGAATTTCGGATTTTCAGTTCTTCCTCTATCTTTTTCTGTTCGGTAATATCTACATACACCCCAAATATTCCAATGGTTTTGTTTTCGAGGTGCACGGGCACACCATAAATAATTACCGAAACGGGTTCATCATCCCGGTGCAGGCGCGTGGTCTCTATTTTAACAATCTGATCGGATGAAATTAATGAATTCAGGTCATTGCCCTCAGACTCTAATTCTTTGGGTACAATAAAATCATTCAGGCTGTTGCCTCTTAATTCTGTAATGGTGTAGCCAAAAAGTAATTCGAATCCACGGTTTACCTGCTCCACATTTCCTAACCCATCCAGCAATACGATGGCCATGGGCGAACTATGAAAAAGTTCCGAAAAAAGTGTTTCTGTTGTTCGATAGCGAATATCCGATTCCCGCTTTTTCTCCTCAAGTTCTTTACGTTCCCGAATGTCGCTGATTACGCCACTCCAGGCAATCCGCCCATCCGGAAGTTTCACCGGTTCGCAGGAAGCTTCAATCCACTGGGCCTCGGACCGGGCATTAAAAATTCTACCCTCCCATTTAATAGGTGCCACTTCGGCTATGGCCTTTTCCAACATGGTTTCAAATTCATCCCAGTCATCCCGATGAATGAAGACTTTCATGGGATAGGATCCATTCAACAATACATCGCGGCTGATGCCCAGAATTTTTTCACAGGAAGAACTCAGGTAGGTAAAATCCCGGGACCCATCTGGATGTAGGGTATACTCAAACACCACAACCGGTAGGTTGTCGATCATTTGTTGCATACTTAGTGTCTGAGATCTCCTTTCTGTGTTCATCCTGGCCCCGTGCGAAAGGACAAGTTAAATACTTTTTGGTAATTAGTGAGGGGGAAGTAAGAGTAAGGTAAGATTCATTTGCTAATGTCATTAAGCTATTGAATCCGTAAATGCTTTATTTGTTTAAGGTCCCAATCGATAACCAGCCCTTTGCCAATGTCGATGGCCGCCTGCTTTCCATACAGCAATTCTACGAGGTAGAGAGCTGGATCATAGGATTTCGCCCCACCGGCTGAGGTAATCATCCGGCTGTCATGAACAAAACTTATATCTTCGTGAATGGTGAGCTGTGGAAAAGTCTCTCTGAACTTTTGAATGTCTGCCGGAAAGGTGGTGCAATGGTAAGTATCAAGTAAACCTGCTTTTGCGAGCACAAACGCCCCATCACACAACGACATAATATACAAAGCTTTGCGACCCGTTAATGCCACAAAATTTATCAACTCCGTATTTTCCAAATCTGAATCCATACTGTGTTTGGCGCTGGGCACTACCAGAATATCTATGGAAGGAAGCGAATCTGTTTCGAAAGAATAATCTGGCAAAATCCGCAAGCCTTCGAATGTAGTTATTGCATCCTTTTTCGGGGCTACCGTAAATACTCTGATCCCCTTTTCGGAATGAAAGACCGTATGCTGTAGCACGTCCATGGGTGCCACCAATTCAGAATTATACACTCCATTCACGATAAGAAAAGCGGCTGTCAATTGTCGACCGGGCATTACGGGTGGACCTACATCTGTATGCCTGGCTTCTTTATCACAAGAAACAATCCATGCAAGGAGTAAACAAAATGTAGTCAGCTTTATCATAGTACTTTTACCCTAAGGTAAGGGCTATAGCCAAAAACAAAAAACTAAAGCTGGTACACCACTGACTTAATAAATCCCCGCTTGCTGCTTTTGGTTTCCCTAAGTTGCGCACCCATTGAAAACATACATTCATTCCAATCAGGCAGTTGGGTGTTCTTTAAACCCGTGGTTAACCAAAAAAAGGTGTACATACATGTCAACTTGGCTTTGCTCCAGGCGCTAACATTAACAAAATCAGTTACAAACCAATAAGAGTTCGGCAGCAAATAATTCTTAATATGATTGACTTTGGCTCTCAATTCAGAATCAGAAAATAAGTCGAGATAAAAATTTGTAATAACACAATCATAGTTAGCTGCAGGAATATCTTGTTCCGTTCCTTCAATAAATCTTATTCTGGCTGGATCAATTCCTCTTTCTTTAGCCTTCTTAATCATACCTGGAGATAGATCCACATAATCAATTTCAATTTTTGAATTGATCTTGTCGATAGCTGGCAAGATCCAACCCGTTCCACCACCCAGAATTAACAGTTTGTTTTTTGAAGTAAGTCGGGTTAGAAATTGTAGTTGCATCTGCTGGATACTGTTGCCGAGAACCACACGTGCCAGAGAATCATACACAGGCGCCAAGATAGTATACCCCTGTTTGGCCCGCTTCATTCTAGTAAACCAATTAACGGAAGAAAAAATACTGCATCACCGAAAAATCTGTAACGATCGAATTCATGAAAGAATTTCGAATTCAAATAGATAAAGAACAACGATACGGTCATGAGAGGTAAAATAATTATCAGCCAAGTAGCCTGGTATTGGTAGGCAAGCAAGATGCTGATGAGGACGTTAACTATGCACAAAGCAATTATTAATTTGCCAGTCCTTGCTTTTCCCCATTGTGTAGCAAAGGAAGTTTGACTATCCTTTTGATCAGATTCAAATTCAAACCATGAAAAAAGCAACAGGTTGATGAGTGCAACAATAAACAATTGCGTAATCAATAGATGGTGAAATAAGGAAAGCTCACCCGAATAAACAGACAATGATGGCACAAGGATGCCGGACGTGTAGAGAATAGCCACAAAGATTTCCTTCACACGCAGAAACTGCTGCAGGAGAAGATATGCACCTATTGCACAAGAAACGTATAGACCACTCATAAGAACAGAGGGGCGCAAAAAATAAAACTGACTAATCACAAAAAGGGAAACCAGTGCTACCGCAATCCACAAGGGTCGCTCATACAATTTATGAAACCGGTGTCGTGGGCTGGAAGGGGTGGTTCCTATTCTACGAATATCCAATAACCGATCTATCGTATAGATGATCCAGACAACACAACCCAGCGTAAGCATACCATACAATCTAGGTGGCACACCTAATATCTTTGAATAAAAGAGTGCTGTAATGACAGCTCCAGCCGCAACATCAAAGTTTAAAAGATTGCTCGCTCTATAAAGTCGGTTTAGCACAGTATAAAAATAAAAAAGCTCCCTGTATTGCAGAGAGCTTTCTTTTTTGATGGTTGCACAATATCAAGAGGTTTTCAAGGCTTCCGCTCCAGCCACAATCTCAAGAATTTCTTTAGTAATCGCTGCCTGACGGGTGCGGTTATACGTAAGTTTTAGTTCTTTCAATAAATCCCCGGCATTTTCCGTTGCTTTGTCCATGGCCGTCATCCGGGAACCATTCTCAGCTGCGTTTGAATCGAGAATGGATTTATAAAGTTGAATCTTCAATGATTTAGGAACCAACCCCACCACAATCTCTTCCTGGCCCGGTAAATAAATGTAGTCAGTTTCTGCAACTTTTGATCCTTTCTTGGGTGGAAGCACGGGAAGAAACTGTTCTACCCGTAAAATTTGCGTTGCCACATTTTTGAATTCGTTGTACACAATTTCAATTTTGTCGTACTCGCCTGCCTTATAGGAATCCATTAAAAATTCTCCGACTAACGCAACCTTATCAAAGGAAAGTCCCTGAAATACATTCCAGTAGTCTGCAACAATCTTAAAATTTCTTTTACCAAAATATTCGAATGCCTTTTTTCCGATGGGCAACACAGTAACGTTGCCATGAGCTGACTGCGTTGCATATTTTTCGGCCATTAATTTGTTAGCCGCCTTTATAATAGTGCTATTAAAGGAACCACACAATCCGCGGTCAGAGCTAATCACCACCAATAGAATTTTATCTTCACTTCGGGGTTGACTGTACCAGGCCTGATCATCCTGTGCTGCAGCTGACAGATTTTGAAAAAGTTGAGTTAGCTTTTGCGCATAGGGACGCATTTGTGTAATACGTTCTTGCGATTTTCTCAGCTTAGCAGCGGCCACCATTTTCATGGCTTTGGTAATCTGCTGCGTTGAGATTACAGATGTGATGCGACTCTTAACTTCCTTTAAACTTGCCATATCTTCAATTAGAGAATCTGAAAATCAGTTAATTTTCAAATTAATATTTCGATGCCAATTCAGTAGCAAATTTTTTCACAATCGCCACATCTGCATCTTCAAACTTACCTGCGCGGAAGTTATCAAGCACTTGTTTGTTCTGTGCCTTCATCAGTTCAATGAATTCCCTTTCGAACTCCTTTACTCTTTCTACCGGAACCTTGTCAATGTATCCTTTTGTAGAGGCCAGGATCATAGCTACCTGCTCCTCAACAGGAACGGGTGCGTACTGAGCCTGCTTCAATACTTCGGTATTTCTGCGGCCACGTTCGATGGTAAGCTTGGTGGCAGCATCCAAATCAGAACCAAACTTAGAGAACGCTTCCAATTCGCGGAACTGGGCCTGATCCAACTTTAATGTACCGGCAACCTTCTTCATCGATTTGATCTGGGCATTTCCACCCACTCGCGATACAGAGATACCTACGTTAATAGCTGGACGAACACCCGCATTAAACAAGTTTGTTTCGAGGAAGATCTGACCATCTGTAATTGAGATTACGTTAGTCGGGATGTACGCAGAAACGTCATTCGCCTGGGTCTCAATGATAGGAAGTGCGGTTAATGAACCACCCCCTTTTACAATTCCTTTCAACGAAGGAGGAAGATCGTTCATGTTTCGTGCGATCTCATCGTTATCAATAATTTTTGCAGCCCGCTCCAATAAGCGTGAGTGCAGATAAAATACATCACCCGGATAAGCTTCACGGCCCGGAGGTCTTCTTAACAACAACGAAACTTCACGATACGCCACGGCTTGTTTTGACAAGTCATCATAGATTACAAGTGCCGGACGACCGGTGTCTCTGAAAAATTCTCCAATGGCTGCTCCAGTAAACGGTGCAAAGAACTGCATAGGTGCAGGATCAGATGCCGAGGCCGAAACAATTACTGTGTATTTCATGGCACCTGCTTTCTCTAAGGTAGCAGCCACGTTTGCAACGGTAGAAGCTTTTTGACCAATCGCTACATAAATACAATATACTGTCTCACCTTTTTCGTAAAACTCTTTTTGATTGATGATCGCATCAATGGCAACAGCTGTCTTGCCTGTCTGGCGATCTCCGATAATCAATTCACGCTGACCACGCCCGATAGGAATCATGGCATCAATAGCCTTGATACCTGTTTGCAGCGGTTCATTTACCGGTTGACGGAAAATTACTCCGGGTGCCTTGCGCTCCAACGGCATTTCATATAACTGTCCTTCAACCGGACCTTTGCCATCGATTGGCTGCGCCAGTGTATCAACAACCCGGCCCAACAAACCATCACCGGTTTTTATGGATGCGATAAGACCTGTTCTCTTTACGGTAGCACCTTCTTTAATTCCTTTGCCATCTCCCAGCAACACGGCTCCCACGTTATCCTCTTCCAGGTTGAGTACAAGTGCTTTTAAACCATTTTCAAATTCGATAAGCTCACCGGCTTGCGCTTTGGTAAGTCCGTAGATGCGGGCCACACCATCACCGATGGTTAACACCGTACCTACTTCTTCCAATTGTGCATCGGTGCGTGATTGTGAAAGTTGTTCCCTTAATATTGCTGAAACTTCTTCGGGTCTGATCTCTGCCATAAACTATTTGTTATGAGATGTTAAATTCTTTTATACTTCTTTTAAATACGGGTTGTGCAAAAACTTTAGCTTCAATGATTTCAATTTACTCTTGATCGAAGCATCAATCTGGTAGTCCTCCACGTTTAACACAAAACCGCCAATTAAATTAGGATCTACTTTTTCAACCAATTCAATTTGAGTTTTATGACTCAATTGTTTTACAATCGCTTCAATCTCTGATCGCAGGGCAGGATCCATCGCAATGGTGGTGGTTACTGTTGCCTTGCCAATGCCCATATGATTGTTGTAGGCAACATGAAATTCTTTGGCGATGGCCGGCAATAACGGCTCCCGATTTTTACGGGTTAAGATGTCAATAATATCAAAAGTGAGGCTATGAACCCGGTCTTTGAAAATCTTATGCAGGACATTTTTCTTTTTCTCGTGACGGATAATTGGGCTGCGAAGCATGTTTACAAGATCGCGGTTGCTCGTAAAAATCCGGTCCAGCATCAGCATATCCTGATGCACGGCTTCAAACGCACCTTTCTCAACTGCCAGGCCGAACAGTGATTTTACATATCTGGAAGCTACCCTTGCGTCTGCCATGAATTAATTCAACTTTAAATCTTTAATGAAGGTATTCGCCAGGTCTTTCTGCGACTTATCATCTGACAGATTTTTCTTTATCAACTTCTCAGCTATTTCCAATGAGAACATGGCTACTTGCTCTCTTACATCGCGAAGGGCCGCATTCTTTTCCGTTTGAATAATGGATTTGGCATCTTCAATCATACGGTCAGCGCTTTTCTTTGCATCCGCTTGTGCCTGATCGTGGATACGATTGGCGGCATCGCGGGCATCGCGCAAAATTTTATCTCTTTCTTCGCGGGTCTCGCGCAAAAGTTTTTCATTGTCGGCCTTCAGATTGGCCATCTCCTTTTTTGCATTCTCGGCAGAATCGAGTGCTTGCTGAATGGATTGTTCTCTTTCTTTAAGCGAGTGAAGAATAGGCTTCCATGCTAATTTGCTTAAAAGAAAAAATAACAGCAAGAAGACAAACGCTTGCCATATAATAAGACCTGGGCCGGGGGTTAGAAGATCCATAGTTTGTTGTTTTACTAAACCTTGTTGTTACTGTTAAAAGGAAAAAAGACTGCTCCAGTCCAGTACTGAAGCAAGTCTTTTTGTCTTAGCCTTTGAATGAGATCAACAAGCAAATAACGAGAGCAAACAAAGCTGCCACCTCGATAAGTGCCGCAATCACAAGCATTGCATTTTGGATTTTGCCTGAAGCTTCTGGCTGACGGGCCATACCTTCCATAGCAGAACCACCGATGCGGCCGATACCAATTCCAGCGCCAATTGCAGCCAGACCAGCACCGATGCCAGCGCCCATGATCGCATAGCTAATGTCCAATAAAAGTGCGAACAACATAGTTTTATTTATTTAAGTTAAACACCACCGCTCCAAAACCTTGAAACGGATTTCTTTAATTCTTCTATTTAATGATCGTGACTATGGTCCTGAATCGCCATGCCAATGTACATGGATGAAAACATCGTAAATACATACGCCTGGATACCCGCCACCAACAACTCAATCAAATTGATAAACAATACAATCAGTGAGGAGCCAACCCCCACGATGATACTTCCAAATATGAACGTCAAACATATCAGACTTAACAATACAATATGTCCGGCTGTGATCGCCACAAACAAACGAATCATTAATGAAAATGGCTTCGTAAAAATTCCAATGATTTCAACCGGCAGAATAACGATGCGCAAGGGCAATGGAACTCCGGGGGTCCAGAAAATATGGCCCCAATAACCTTTGTTACCGCTAAAGTTGGTGATCAAAAAAGTAAATACAGCCAGCGTCATCGTTACCGCGATATTTCCGGTAAGATTACCCGCACCCGGCAAAAGGCCGAGCAGATTTCCGAAAAGAATAAAAAAGAAAAGTGTAAGCATGTAGGGCATAAACTTTTCGTAATGATGGCCCATATTGGGCTTTACAATTTCATCGCGAACAAAAAGAATGATCGGCTCGAAAAATGACTGCAGGCCTTTGGGTGCCTTGCCTTTGTTATTCTTAGCCCCATTCGCCACTGAACGAAATACAAAAAACATGAGTGCAGCCGTTATAAAAAGCATCGCCACGTTTTTTGTAATGGAAAGATCAAAAACGGCTTTGCCGGAATCGGCCAGGTAAATATGATTATGCTCTAATTTATAGCCATTGTACTCTACCGCATTATGATGTTCATCGTAAAACCTGCTGGATGAAAATACGTCCAGGCCTTTTTCTGCAGAATAAACAATAATAGGAAGGGGCATTACCAGCCAATCAGCAAAATGCCACTGATGGTCATCCATCACGTGATGCAAAATAACTTCGCTGGCATTGAAGGGCTCCGACTCACCACCTGTCTTATCAGCTCCAGAAACCGGAGAAAAAACGCTTGTCAAAACGATTAAAAAAGTGATCAAAAACGCTGATTTTGAGGCAGAAAACGGCTTATTCATCACAGTCGGAACAAAGGCTTTTAATTGGACTGCAAAAGTATCAATTATCCAATCTGAAAAAAATGTTTTGTGCGAATTTTGGATTAGCCCGATGCTTTTTAAAGACAGGAACTATTGAGGTTCCTTTCTCACTAAAAAGGCTACTTCCAGCATGGTAAAAACCAGATACGAGATGATGAAAAGGGCAGCACTGCCTTTCGCTTCTGCGGGAGTTTTCCAAATGATAAAGAACACAAAGGCCAGGCCTGCCACCAGCTTTAACGTGATGGAAAGTAAATAAAATTGAACAAAGGCCTGAGCTTGCTTTCGCCTGATTGTGATAAGATTATACCCGATCACCACAGTGATAAAAAAGACAAAAAATATAATCTCCTTCCAGAAAAGCGGAAGTGCCCACCAGTTCCACTCCGAACCAGCCCATGTTACCAAAGCCAGCATACTGGCACCCGTTAAAAGACTCAATAAAAAACGAAGCAGCACTAATCTTTATTTAAGGTGCGATAGAGCTGATACATGATACCCCCGAAAAGCACAAACACAAAAGTGATCAGAAACACTGGGAATTTAAGGTTAAAATACTGATCCAGCTTAACACCTAACCAGGCACCTACACCTATAGTTACTAACATTTGCAAGCCAAGACCACTGTACTTGAGAAAGGAATTACCGGGTTGTTTTTCTTTTGGCACGATACATTATTAAAAGACAAAGCCACAAAACTGACTTACAGATCTGTGGCTTGACTACTGAAATCTTTATATCAGTTGGCCCTGACTTCTTCCGGGCGAAGGGCGTGCATACCATTGCTTTCGCCAATCTTAATATCCTTCATGATGGCCCCCATCTTACAACTTCCATTGAAAATGGCTCCGGGTTCAACTACTAACTTTCCTGTAATAATATCTCCGTGAATTTTGGCGGTAGCTTTAAGCACTAACAATTCAGATATTTCAAGTTTGCCCTTTACTTCGCCTTCAATATCTGCGTTTTGCGCGATGATGTTTCCTTCAATATGGCTTGAGTGGCCGAGTGCGATTTTAGATTTGGACTTAACACTCCCTACTACTTTTCCTTCAATGCGAATGTTTCCGTAGGTCTCAACATTTCCTTCTAACACAGTGCCTTTTCCAATAACGTTACTGGAATTACTGATCTCGTCTGCGACTCTTTTCTGTTCTTTTGATGTTAACATGGCTTGTGCATTTAAAAAGTTACAAAATCTTCCGGATTGAGGGAGTTGCCATTATACCACATTTCAAAATGTAAATGCGGTCCATCGGTCATCTCTCCACTATTGCCAACTATAGAGATTATATCACCAGCGTTCACAAAGCTACCAACTTTTTTTAACAATCCGGCATTGTGCTTATACACCGAAACCAGGTTGCCCCGATGCTGAACTGCAATTACGTGGCCGGAGTCCTGCGTCCACGAGGCCATCACCACAGTACCATCGGCAACACACTTAACAGGTTCATTGGTTTTGGCAACAACGTCAACACCATAATGACCCTTCTTCACATCATAATGGTCGGAAACAAAACCCGTAATGGGTGTGAAGAAAAATATTTCCTGCAACTCACGGTACTTACCGCTGGCCAATGTAACGAGCGAGAATTCACTTTTTTCAAACTCCTTTCGGAATTGGGAATCAGAAGCTGCTAGATTCATGTTGCCCACTGCTTTCACAGGTTGGTTCTCGCCTCCCAATGCCTCGGCCGGATCGTTAAACCCGCTGGCTGTATCGCCACTTAAAATCCGTTGAAAGTTATGAATGAATAAATCTTTACGATTTACTTCAATCGCCAACGAGTCAACCTTCACAGCAAGTTCATACAATTTTTTGTTCGCCTCCATCTGGGCGTGTTTGGGATCAAACCATTTGGCCAACAATGTCTTTGATAAAAAAAGACTGAATGCAAATAGCATTAGAAACAACGTGGCTGAGATTACCATCACCTTGGCATATGTAAATCCAATGGTGGACTTCTCTGCCAGGTTCTCTTCATTGCGGATCACCAATTGATATTTGGTGGTAAGCCGTTCCGATATGGTCTTTTTGGGTTTCAAATTGATAATTTTGCCAAAATTAGATATTCTGGGGGATTATAATATTGAATATCTGTTTTTTACGTTTGTACTTGGAAAACAGTCTTACCTTGATTGCACGCCATTTTTCTTTCCGATTCCTGTTTTTTCTGCTCGGAGGCTTCCTGATCAGTTGTTCTGTGGAGCAAAATAATTTTACCAGCAACATCTATCACAACCTTACTGCCCACTACAACGGTTATTATTATGCCCGCGAAAAAACTGCCGAAGTTGAAAAAATCATTTTGAAGAGCCTCGATGATGACCCCAATCAAATTCTCAGACTCTTTCCACGACTTGATACCATATTAGCTAAAACGTATACAAAAGATACCGAAGAGATTATTAAAATGGCTTCGCTATCCATTCAACGTCATCCCAATAGCAAGTGGGTTGACGACAATTATGTGTTGGTTGGCAAAGCCCGGCTGTATGCCGGTGACTACCCAAATGCCATTCAGACGTTTAAGTATGTAAATACAAAAAGCGCAGATGCCAACACCCGGCATCGTGCGTTGGTGCAGTTGCTACGAACATTTACCGAGCAACATGACTATGATCGTGCCGAAGAAACATTTCGGTTTTTAGAAAAGGAAAAACTTAGTAAAGCAAACCGGAAAGATCTTTATCTCGAGAAAGCCTATTACTATCAGGAACGCAACGACTATGACTATATGGTGCGTAACCTGACCAGAGCAGATTCTCTGTTGGAACGAAGTGACCGAAGAGGAAGAATCTATTTCCTCATTGGCCAGATCTATCAGAAACTTGGGTTTGATGCCGAAGCTTTCAACTATTATCGTAAGTGTATTGCCACCAGTCCTGAATATGAAATTGACTTTTATGCACGACTGAACATGGCCCAGGTAGCACGCCTGGATGACAAAAGAGACATTCGCCAACTGCGTGCGCAATTTGAAAAAATGCTGACCGATGCAAAAAATCTGGAATTCAGAGATAAGATCTATTATGAATTGGGTGAGTTTGATCGTAAACAGGGCAATCTAAAACAAGCCATTGAAAGTTATTCGCTGGCAGCACACGCAGGCACCAACAAGCGCATTCAGGGAAGCGCTTTTCTACGCATCGGACAATTAAATTTTGATTCTCTGAAAAAATATAGCCTTGCCAAATTGTATTACGACAGTGCTATTGGTGCTTTACCAAAAGATTTTGAAAATTATGAAGGCATTAAAAAACGTCAGGAGATTTTAGGAGAGTTTGCTAAATATACCGAAGCCATTACCTGGAACGATAGTCTGCTGATGCTTTCAGCTTTTGATACATCAACTGTACGCAAACAACTTGACTCCGTATTGGCAAGTCGGAAAATCGCTGAAGCTCCGGTTAAAAAGAAAAAGAAAAAAAGTTCAGCGGACTCTGGTGGTGGCAACCAGAGCAGTTCTTTCTTCAACACAGAATCTACCGCCACGTCAGATTGGTATTTTGGTAACCCCTCTGCTATTGCGCTGGGGCAATCAGAATTTCAGCGAATCTGGGGATCCATACAACTGGAAGACAATTGGCGCAGATCGAACAAAACATCTGTTATTGATGAAACCGCTCCGGTGATCGCAGATGTAGGCGGTCCGGAGAAACCTATTACGGGAGAGGCAAAGCCAACGGCAACGGTTGACGAAGTAGGCAAAGTATTAAGTCAAATTCCACGTACTGAAGCACAAAAGACAGCTGCCCTGGCAAAAATTGAAGAGGGTTATTTTAAGCTTGGCGATTTGTATTATTTCCAACTCAACGAGAAAGACAACGCTTCCACTTCTTATGAAAAACTGCTGAACCGATTCCCGGATTCCGAATATGAACCCGAAGTACTTTATAAACTATACCTCATAACAAAAGACAAAGATCCCGGCAAGGCAGAGCAATATGCTACACGCTTGAAAGATAATCATCCGCGGTCAACGTTTACTCGCATTTTAGTAAACCCGGACTATATGCGCGAAACGAGTCTGGCCGCTGAAAAACAAAAATTGATTTACAAAGAAGCGTATACTTATTACCAGGCAAATAATTTGCGGGTTGCGCAAGATAAAATAAAACTTGCCATGCAGGAAGGCGAAACAAGTTTTACTCCGCAACTCGAATTGTTAAAGATTCTGGTAGTCGGGAAGACTGAAGATGTAACACGATATCAATTCGAGCTGGGTGAATTCATAAAAAAATATCCAGACGATGCATTAAAACCTTATGCAGAACAATTGCTTGCCGCCTCCAAAACCCTGCTTGAAAAACTGGAACGGGCAAAAGGTATCCAATTTATTAAATCGATGGAGGGTCCGCATAATTTCGTTATCGTATATAATACATCCGACAAAATCACCAATCCGGTTTCCACAGCACTCGAAAAGTATAATGCCAGTCAATGGAAAGACTTGAAGTTGAACACGAGTAATATTATTTTAAATGATGAGAAAACAATTACTATTGTAACTGAACTTCCTAATCGGGAAGCAGCCCTCAGTTATTTTGACAAATTCCTCGCTCAGATTGCAATCGGCAAGCCGCTTTCCAATTATAAATTCTATAGCTTTGTAATTACGAAAGATAATTTTCAGATTTTTTACCGAACCAAGGCGCTGGATGAGTACCTCACCTTCTTTGATCGCAACTATCAAAAACAAAATCAATAGTCTTTTCAGGATTGAAAAACCCTGGATTGGTAAGGCCATAAAGTATGTGTGGATTGCCTTCCTGTGTTTTATGCTGGGCTTTCCTCTTTACATCTACACCGTAAGCATCAACTTGTTTGGCGCCTTTGGCGAAATGCCAAGCCTGAAAGAAGTTGAAAACCCTGAGAATGATCTGTCATCAGAAATCATTTCAAGCGATGGCGTATCGTTGGGGAGATATTTTCGGTACAATCGCAGCCAGGTGCACTTCGAAGAATTATCAGAAGATCTGGTCAATACGCTGGTCATTTCTGAAGATCACCGATTCTATAATCATGCCGGGCTAGACTTTCCCGCATACATCAGGGTGTTATATGGCTTGCTTACGTTTAATCCACAAGGTGGGGGAAGTACGATCACTCAGCAACTTGCCAAGAATCTTTATACCATGAATCCAGACCGGAGTCTTGATGGCTGGTTGGGTAACCTGGGTAAAATCCCAAGGCGTGTCATTCAAAAAACCAAAGAATGGATTATCTCAATCAACCTGGAACGAAATTTTACCAAAGAAGAAATCATTGCCATGTATTTGAACACGGCAACGTTTAGCAGCAATACCTTTGGAATTAAAGTAGCCGCTGAAACTTATTTTAATAAACAACCCGATAGTCTTAACCTGCAGGAATCTGCGGTACTGGTAGGCATGTTGCAAGCAGCTACCTATTTTGATCCCAAGCGCAATCCTGAAAACTCTTTGCGCAAGCGTAACGAGATCTTTTATAAAATCTATCGGCATGGATACCAGATAAGCACCCGCGAACAATATGACTCGTTAAGAGCATTGCCTATCGAACTAAACTATAGTGTGCAAAATCAAAACGAAGGACTTGCCACCTACTTCCGTACCGTGCTGGGAAACTATCTGCTTCAGTATTGCAAAGAAAAAGGAATTGACTTGTATAACTCGGGTTTAAAAATCTACACAACAATTGACAGCCGTTTGCAGAAATATGCAGAGGAAGCCGTGGCCGAACACATGAAACCTCTGCAGGAACAGTTTTATGAGGAATGGAAAAAGCGTGGGCGAAATCCCTGGGTTGATGATAACGGTAATGAGATAAAGGATTTCTTACAGAGACGCATTCGTCAGACGGATGCTTATAAAATCTATGCTGAGAAATATGGTGAAAAATCAGACTCACTTAAAATCATGCTTAACCTGAAAAAACCCATGACCATTTTTACCTGGGATGGTGAGCGCGATACGTTGTTTAGCAGCTTTGACTCACTTAATTATTACAAGAAATTTATTCAAACCGGCTTCATGTCCATGGATCCCTATACCGGGCACATCAAAGCGTGGGTGGGTGGCATCAATCACAAATACTTTAAGTTTGATCACGTAAAACAAGGCACACGACAACCCGGTTCTACGTTTAAGGCATTTGTATATGGGTTGGCTATGGAAACAGGATGGTCACCCTGTGTAATAAAGAAAGACATTGCTCCCCAATTTGATTTGCCGGGACAACCTCCCTGGTATCCGCTGAATGCAGATGGCTCTCGCGGTCATGGAGAAAGTATGACGATTCGCAAAGCGATGGCGCAATCTGTTAACTCAATCACAGCTCAAATTATGCAGGAACTTAAAGCCGAAAACGTAGTAGAGTTTGCGCATCGCGTAGGGATTCAAAGTAAACTTGATGCAGTGCCTTCCTTATGTCTTGGCACCAGCGATGTTTCGTTGTTCGAAATGGTAGGAGCTTACAGCACATTTGTGAATGGAGGCATCAGCACTGAACCCATTTTCATTACGCGCATCGAAGACAAGAACGGAAACGTGATTGAAATTTTTAATCCCAAAACCAAAGAAGCGATCAACGAGCAAACGGCTTACAAAATGATTTATATGCTTCGCGGGGGTGCTGAAGAGGAAGGCGGAACCTCTTTAGGATTACCAAGAGAAATCCGGTTGGATAATGAAGTAGGTGGCAAAACCGGAACAACCAACGATGCTTCGGATGGTTGGTACGTTGGGTTAACTCATGATTTAGTTACCGGCATCTGGACGGGAGGCGATGAACGTGCCATTCACTTTCCTTCATGGCTATTTGGGCAAGGTGGCAGAACCGCAAGGCCGATTTGGGCCAACTATATGTTAAAAGTATATGCCGATCCTGAATCAGGCATTGTAAAAGGACAATTCAAACGACCCAGCAGTGGCTTGGATATGACCTTGGATTGCAGTCGCCATGAAGTATCAGATTCTCTTCAACTAAACGATGAAGAGCCGTGGGATATTAACAATTGATCAATTAAGAAGTACGAATCACGGTTTGCCCCGAACACATTCGTAATTTTGCCGTGTGCCAACAGATTTAAAAGACTCGATTTCATCGCTGCCTGATTCACCAGGAATTTATCGCTACTACAACAAAGTAGGTGAACTTATCTATGTAGGTAAAGCAAAAAGTTTAAAGAAACGTGTAGGCTCCTACTTCAACAAACAATCGCAATACAATCGCAAAACAGAAAAACTGGTTTCGGAAATAGACCGGATTGAGTTTACCATTGCCAATTCCGAGTTTGATGCGTTGTTGCTGGAAAATAATTTCATTAAACAAAATCAACCGAAGTATAACATCCTGCTTAAAGACGATAAGACCTTTCCTTATCTCTGCATTTTAAAGGAGCGCTTTCCGCGGATCATCTATACCCGCAAATACATTCCAAAACAAGGTGAATATTTTGGGCCTTACACAAGCGTTGTGTCTATGAAAGCAGTATTAGAACTTGTGCGTCAGGTATACTCCATTCGCACCTGCTCATTACCCCTATCGAAAGAAAATATTGAACAAAAGAAATTCAAAGTCTGTCTTGAGTTTCATATTGGCAACTGTAAAGGCCCCTGCGAAGGGCTTCAGGAAGAAAGTCAATACCGGGAAGAAATCGCACAGGCAAGAAATATTCTGAAGGGAGATTTGAGTGTGGTGGAGAAAGAATTTACCCGTAGAATGAATGTTGCGGCCGAAGCGATGGAATTTGAGAAAGCAGGCGTATACAAACACAAGCTTGATCTGCTCGAAAAATTCCAGACTAAATCATTGGTTGTAAATCCCCGGCTCACCAATATCGATGTGGTAACAATTACCAGCACCGAAACAGAAGCCTTCGTAAACTATTTAAAAATTAAAGAAGGCTCCATCATTTTTTCTAAAAATCTGGAGATAAAAAAGAAACTGGATGAAACGGATGATGAAATTCTCAGTCTGGTAGTTCAGGAGTTGCGCACAACGTATCACAGCGACAATCCGGAAGTGTATACAAACCTGATGCTGCCTGTTAAGTCCGAAGAGTTTGAAAACGTAGTGCCTCAAATCGGGGATAAGAAAAAGCTGGTTGATCTTTCGCTCAAGAATGCCCTCTATCAGAAGCGGGATAGAGAGATCAGCAAGGAAGAACAAAAATCAAAGAAGAATAAGGTGCTACACATCATGCAGGAAAACCTTCGGCTTCTTCAATATCCTAAAATCATTGAGTGTTTCGACAACTCAAACTTTCAGGGCACCAACCCGGTGGCTTCTATGGTTCGTTTTGTAGATGGCAAGCCTGATAAAAAAGGATATCGCCACTTCAACATTAATACAGTAACCGGCCCTGATGACTTCGCCTCCATGAAAGAAATTGTGGGCAGACGGTATAAGAGAATCATGGAAGAGGAAGGAGAATATCCGCAACTGATTATCGTTGATGGTGGCAAAGGTCAACTTAGCAGTGCCTGTGAAGCACTGCAGGAACTTGGTCTCTACGGAAAAATTCCTATTGTAGGCATTGCGAAACGATTGGAAGAAATTTATTACCCGGAAGATCCGTTACCTTTGTTGGTGAGCAAAAAATCTCCGGCACTCTTACTCATTCAGCGTATTCGCGATGAAGCGCATCGGTTTGCAATCACCTTTCATCGATTAAAAAGAAGTAAGAATACATTCGTTACCGAGATTGAAGAAATTCCTGGCATCGGTAAAAAGACGGCCGATAAATTGTTGGCTCATTTTAAGTCTGTGAAGAAAATTAAAGAAGCCAGCATTGAGGAACTAAAGGAACTGGTAGGAGAAAAAATTGCCTTAAAACTAAAAGAGCTTAAAGCAGAAAGCTAAAAAGCTTAAAGCCCGGTAACTCCAGACTTTAAGCTTTATACTTTAAAACTTTGAACTCTTAAAGGTCTTTCTTCGCCAACGGTGGCACTACACCCATATTATACCACGCAAACGAATAATAATCGGCAATTAAATCGATACTCTTCGTGATATTCGATGAGCCATGAGCGGAATTAACATCTATGCGGATAAGAACCGGATTTGTTCCTGCCTGATGTTCTTGTAATGTGGCCGCAAACTTGAAACTATGCGCGGGCACTACGCGATCATCATGATCGGCTGTTGTTACCATAGTAGCTGGATAGTTTACACCAGGTTTCAACGCATGCACGGGTGAATAGGCCTTGAGATACTCAAACATTTCTTTTGAATCTTCCGCAGTTCCATAGTCAGAAGCCCAGGCCGCACCAATGGTAAATTTATTATAGCGAAGCATATCCATCACCCCTACCTGCGGAATCGCCACTTTAGCCAGATCGGGCCGCTGAGCCATCACCGCGCCAACTAACAAACCGCCATTCGAACCCCCATTGATTGCCAGATAATCACTGGATGTATACTTTTCACTGATCAAATATTCTCCGGCTGCTATAAAATCATCAAATACATTTTGCTTATTCATTTTGGTTCCGGCCAAGTGCCATTTTTCTCCGTACTCACCACCGCCTCTTAGATTGGGTTGCGCAAAAATTCCACCGTTCTCCAACCACACAATTCTTGACGTGCTAAATGACGGTGTCAAACTGATGCTGAACCCTCCGTATGCATATAACCATGTGGGGTTTTTTCCATTCAGCTCAATTCCTTTCTTGTGTACAATGAACATCGGAATCTTTGTACCGTCTTTGCTGGTATAAAAAACCTGCTTGGTTTCATAATCTTCGGGATTGAATTTCACAGCCGGACGTTCATACTCCGTTGACTTACCCGAAGCTACATTGTATTTGAAGATTGTGGGCGGATAAGTAAATGATGTAAACGTATAATATAAATCCTGATCGTCCTTCCAACCTCCGAAGCCATTGGCGGTTCCAATTCCCGGAAGCTCAATATCTCTTTCAAGTTTCCCATTCAGGTCATATTGCTTGACTTGCGTTTTAACATCTACCAAATATCTGGCAAAGATTTTCCCTCCACCTGTTGATGTGTTTAATGAGTTTTCTGTTTCCGGAATTAAATCCTTCCAGTTTTCGAATGAAGGATTAGCAGCATCCACCCATACTACTTTAGAGTTCGGAGCCTTGTAATTTGTTTCAAGGATCAGTTTGGATCCTTCACTTTCAATTACAAACTGGTCGCTTTCAAAACCGGTTTTTATAGGAAGAATTTTTGCTCTGGGATCGGACAAATCCAGAACGAACAATTCATTCCCGGTTGTGCTTTCAGATGTAGTTATAATGAGGTAGCGTTCATCTTCTGTTAAATAGCCACCCACAAATCTTCTTTTCTCCTTATCTCCAAAAATCACTTTATCTTCGGAAGGCGAAGTACCAAGCTTATGATAATACAATTGTTGATATTCATTTTTTGCAGCAAGATTATTCTTCAACCCTTCCACAAAGCGGTTTATATAATAGCCATCATTTCCTTTCCATGAGATGCCACTTTGCTTCATATTTCGAATGGTGTCTTCGACTAACGATTTGTCAGAAGTTCTTATCACAACAGCTTCTGCGCGGTCGGCTCCACCCTTTGCAATCTCGAAAGCCAGCAAAGAACCGTCTTTAGAAAAGGACAATCCGCGCATGGTAGTAGTAGCATCTTTAGAAAATGTATTGGGATCCAGAAAAATCTCAGCTTCACCTTCCACTCCCTTCTTGCGATAGAGAACAGATTGATTTTGTAACCCGGAGTTTTTATAAAAATAGTAATACTCACCTCTGCGGAAGGGAGCACTCAGTTTTTCATAGTCGTTCAATTCCAGCAGTCGTTTTTTTACTGTCTCCCGATACGTGATCTTATCGAGATAAGAAAAGGTAACATCATTTTGTGCTGTTACCCAATCTGCCGTTTGCTTCGAAGTATCATTTTCCATCCACCGATAGGGGTCAGGAACTTTTACACCGAAATAGGTATCCACGGTATCCACTTTTGTCGATGCCGGATAGTTTGAAATTACTTCTGGTTTTGGTGACTGCGCGCACGAAGTCAATATGATAATTAAAACAACTGCAAATAGAAATGATATGGGTTTCATAGTAGATTTTTTTGAGGAAACAATATTAACCCCATCAGCTTAAGAAACCAAGAATGAAGGGTACCTTTGAGTGGACTGTTCGCTAAACAAACATTACATGAACAATAAAACCTTTATAATACTCAACATATTCGCCCTAATTGGGGTACTCACAGTAAATGCATTAGCCAACTTATTGCCCATCAACGGGATGAATACAGGTGAACTCTCAGCCCTTTATCCCAATTTATTTACACCCGCAGGTTTTACATTTTCAATCTGGAGCGTAATCTATTTATTGCTGATTGCTTTTGTTATTGTGCAGCGTTCGATCTCAGCCACTACTTATTTTGTCGAGTTATCCCTTTGGTTTTTACTTTCCTGTGTAGCGAATGTCAGTTGGATTCTTGCCTGGCATTATCAATTTATATACGCATCTGTACTGATTATGCTTTTACTGTTATTCTCTCTGAGCAAGATTTTTTTGCTACTGCAAAGATTCGATCTCAAGTCAGTATCTGAAAAATTGTTCATCAAACTACCTTTTATTTTTTACTTCTCCTGGATTTGCGTTGCCACCATTGCCAATATCTCAGCTTTGCTGGTTTCACTTTCGTGGGAGGGTGGACCTCTTTCACCCACAACCTGGACGCTGACGATGATCAGCATTGCGAGCGTGTTGGGAATTTTTATTGCCGAACGTTACCGCGAACCAGCATTTTTGCTTGTGTTGATCTGGGCGCTTTTTGGAATTTATAGCAGATGGGCAGGCACGGAAAACAACTCAATAGCCACTACAGCGCTAACAGAACTGATTTTGCTTGCCATACTGTTTTTTGTTTTTCAGTTTGGTCTTCGTAAAAAGATAGTCTGATCAATGTCAGTATTGACTAATCAATCATTTCAAATCCCGTATACGGCACCAACACCTTTGGAATTTTTATTCCCTCTTTAGTCTGATTATTTTCCAGCAATGCTGCAACAATCCGAGGCAGCGCCAAAGCACTACCATTAAGCGTGTGCAACAACTGCATCTTACCATCTTTATTTTTGTAGCGCAGTTTCAATCGGTTTGCCTGAAATGTTTCGAAGTTACTCACTGAGCTCACTTCCAACCAGCGTTGCTGAGCAGCGGAAAACACTTCCATGTCGTAGGTAATCGCTGAATTAAAACCCATGTCGCCACCACACAATAAAAGCTTGCGATAAGGTAATTCCAGTTTTTCCAAAAGACCCTGAACATGCAAACTCATCTCATCTAAAATACGGTAGGAATCTTCCGGTCTGCTGATCTGAACAATCTCTACTTTATCAAACTGATGTAATCGATTAAGTCCCCGCACATGCGCACCCCAGCTACCTGCCTCTCTGCGAAAGCAAGGTGTGTAGCCAACATTTTTTACCGGCAGGTCATCTTCTGTTAAAATAACATCACGATATAAGTTGGTAATCGGCACTTCAGCTGTAGGTATCAGATATAAGCCATCCTCATTCACAAAATACATCTGCCCTTCCTTGTCGGGAAGCTGGCCCGTACCATATCCACTCGCCTCATTCACCACAATGGGTGGTTGAATTTCTTTGTACCCGGCCTGCCCGGCTTCGTTCAGAAAGAAATTGATTAACGCCCGTTGCAATCGTGCCCCCTTTCCTTTGTAAACCGGAAAGCCTGCCCCGGCAATTTTAATTCCCAACTCGAAATCAATGATGTCATATTTTTTAATCAACTCCCAATGGGGTAGCGCATCGGAATGCAGGGTTGGCACCTGACCATGTTCATGCACCGTGATATTATCATCCGCACTTTTGCCAGCGGGCACATTCACAGCCGGTACATTGGGTATCTTATATAAAATCTCTTGCTGTTTTTTCTCAAATTCTGTCAGGCTTTCTTCCAGTGACTTAACTTTATCTTTATCAAGAGCAATTGCGGCTCGCAGACTACTCGCCTCATCCGCCTTTCCCGCTTTCATCAACTCACCAATTTTTTTTGAATCGGCATTGGACTTCGCCTTTAGGGTATCTAACGTGTTCTGTGTTTCTCTGCGGAGTTTATCGTTTTCAATGATTTGTTGAACCAGAGTTTCAGCATCCTTAAAGTTTCTCTTCTTCAATCCTTCCAACACAAGGTCTGTTTGTTCACGCAGGGTTTGTAGTGTTAACATAGTGTAGTAATAAGAGGCCAAAATTAGCCATTAATTTTTTCTCCGGATTTGATAATAGTCATTTTTGAACTATACTTGCAGTGTCATTGCGGCCTCCTCAGGCCCTTACGATATAAAACCCCGGTATTTTACGATCTCTTTCTATCGACTTGGTAAACGTTTTTGATTTTGGCTGTCCGTCAGTCATCATAATTCAATAAAATCTATTCTATTCATTAATCCTTTTTTAAACTCACATGTACACAATTGATGACCTGAACGTCAGGCTACTTTCCGAATTAAAGGAAATTGCAGAAGGTATGGGCGTAAAAAACGCTAAGAAACTTGCCAAGCAAGACCTGGTTTACAAAATCCTTGATCAACAGGCAATTGCCGAGGATCCTACTACCGCTCCCAAACAAGTTCTTACTGGAGAGAATGATCGAAAAATGCGGCCCCGCAGACGTGAAAACGTAGCTCCGGAGGTAACCCCTAAACCGCTGGAAGAGGAACAAGAGAAAGAGCTTACCAGTGATGAAATCCTGCAAAGCATTGATTCAATTGAAATAGATCAAAACGCGGTGCGCTTTGATGATTCAACAGAGCAAACCCCTCCGATTGTAACTGAAGTTCAGCGCAGAGAACCCCGTGAAGAGCGGCCTAATCCCAATCAATCGCAGCAGCCACGTAAAGAAAACCTGATCCGTGATTTTGACGGAGTGGTTTCGAATGAAGGTGTATTGGAAATCATGCAGGATGGTTATGGTTTTCTCCGTTCCTCCGATTATAACTACCTGGCCAGCCCCGATGATATTTATGTTTCTCCTTCTCAGATCAAGTTGTTTGGTTTAAAAACCGGTGATACGGTTAAAGGACAAATCCGGCCACCGAAAGAGGGCGAAAAATATTTTGCGCTTCTTAAAGTGGATAGTATTAATGGAAAGACAACCGAAGAAATCCGCGACCGCGTTGCCTTCGAATACCTGACTCCACTTTTCCCTGAGCAAAAATTAAAACTCAGCACCACGCACGATAATATGTCAACCCGCATTCTGGATCTTTTCTCCCCAATTGGAAAAGGTCAGCGCGGTATGATCGTGGCCCAGCCCAAGACCGGTAAAACCGTGCTGTTGAAAAACATCGCCAATGCCATTGCCGAAAACCATCCGGAAGTTTATCTGATCGTATTGTTGATCGATGAACGCCCTGAAGAAGTTACTGACATGGCCCGCAGTGTAAAGGCCGAAGTAATTGCTTCTACGTTTGATGAGCAAGCTGATCGTCATGTTAAGGTGGCAAGCATTGTACTCGAAAAAGCAAAACGCATGACCGAATGCGGCCACGATGTCGTTATCCTGTTGGATTCAATCACACGCCTGGCGCGTGCCTATAATACAGTCGTTCCTTCTTCCGGTAAAATTCTTTCCGGTGGTGTGGATGCCAACGCACTTCATAAACCAAAACGCTTCTTTGGCGCAGCCCGCAAAATTGAAAATGGCGGTTCGCTTACCATAATTGCAACAGCACTTATCGATACCGGTTCAAAGATGGACGAAGTAATCTTTGAAGAATTTAAAGGAACCGGTAACATGGAATTGCAGTTGGATCGCAAACTTTCTAATAGACGCGTTTATCCTGCTATCGATGTCCCTGCTTCCGGCACAAGACGCGAAGATCTTTTGATGAAAGAAGAGGAACTTCAACGCGTTTGGATTCTGCGCAAGTTTATGGCTGATATGAATTCGATTGAAGCGATGGAATTCCTGCAAAGCAAAATGAAAGGAACCCGCAACAATGAAGAGTTCTTAAGCTCGATGAATGGCTAACTAATTTGAGAATTTGAAAAAGGTTAAATCAATTTCAAGTTCTCAAATTATTTCTTTTTCTTTTCATGGAAGGCACCCTTAAACTCAGGGTCTACATAGCGTTTCTGGCGGTCTGTTTCACGGGCCATGGATTGTGATTCATCGTAGTTTGTCTCTGCGATTTCGATTTCTTTCGGGAGTGTTTTTATAGTGATCTTCTCACGAATGATTTTTTCAATATTATCGATGTGATACTTTTCGGCATCCGTGGCAAATGTGATCGCTTTGCCCTCCTGAAATGCGCGTCCCGTTCTTCCCGTACGATGCACATAGTCCTCATAAACAATAGGCACATCGAAGTTAATCACGTGCGAAACGTTGGTTACATCAATACCCCGTGAGGCAACATCCGTAGAAACAAGAATTCTTAGTTTTCCTTCTTTAAACTCATTCATCGCATTCATGCGACTGTTCTGGCCTTTGTTTGAATGAATTACTTTTACAGGTCCTAATTTTTTTCGATCCAGGTACTTGTAGATATTATTCGCTACTTCTTTGGTACGCGAAAAAATCATGACCCGATTGAAGTCACTTTCATCCTGCAGCAAGTACTCAAGAAAATGAATCTTCGTAAGGCTGTTGGGAATGTAGTAGAGCTCCTGAACTACTTTCGTAGCTACGGTTGCCGGAGGGGTCACCTCCACGCGCACTTGAAAGTCAATAAACTCATTGGCTAGTCGATCCACCTTTTCAGGAAATGTTGCAGAGAATAATATATTTTGTCGCTTATTCGGGATGACTTCAAAAATTCTACGGAGTTGTGGCATAAAGCCCATATCCATCATCCGGTCGGCTTCATCCAGCACCAGCGTTTTGATTTGTTTTAGAATTAATTCGTTGCGCTGATATAATTCGAGAAAACGACCCGGAGTAGCGATAATCAAATCAACTCCTGCTTTTATCTTTTCTATTTGACTTTTCGTCCCCACTCCACCATAGATTTCTACGATCCGTAAATCCGTATACTTTGCCAAAACACTTGCTTGCGAAAACACCTGCACCACAAGCTCTTTGGTGGGCACCAGTATCAGCGCCCTGGCATCCTCACCTTGAGCATACCGGATTTTCATTATCAGAGGCAACAGATACGCTGCGGTTTTACCCGTTCCGGTTTGCGCGATGCCAATTACATGCTGGCCGCCCATAACGAGGGGAATAGACTTCTGCTGAATTTCAGTTGGGTTCTCAAAACCAGCATCAGCAATTGCATCGAGCAATTGCTTATTTAACTTAAAATCATTCCACGAAACCGGGCTACTCAAGATTAATTATATTTACGTTCTTCACAAGGTAATGAACTCTACGCTAATCACGAACGCTCGACTCGTAAACGAAGGCAAAGTCATCGAAGGTGATGTTTTGATTCGGGGAAACCGTATAGAAAAAATCGGGAATCGCCTATCAGCAAGCAATGCGACTGTTATTGATGCAAAGGGAAATCTATTATTGCCTGGCGTAATTGATGATCAGGTTCATTTTCGGGAACCCGGGCTTACCCATAAAGCAACCATTTATACCGAATCAAAAGCGGCTGTTGCCGGTGGGGTTACCAGTTTTATGGAAATGCCCAATACGGTTCCTCCTGTTTTTACCCAAACGTTGCTGGAAGATAAATACCAGATTGCATCGCAATCTTCACTCGCTAACCACTCCTTCTTTATGGGTGCCGCCAACGACAACCTGGAGGAAGTGATGAAGACAGACATCAAAAAGGTATGTGGACTTAAAATATTTATGGGATCCTCCACGGGAAATTTATTAGTAGACGATCCTAAAATTCTTGAGGGATTCTTTTCACGTTTTCCTGCCATCATAGCAACTCACTGCGAAGACGAACCCACCATCAGAAAAAACACTGCCGACTTTAAAGAACGCTATGGCGAAACGATGCCTGTAAAGTATCATCCACAAATACGCAGTACCGATTCTTGTTTTAAGTCATCTTCGTTTGCCGTTGAGCTAGCCAAAAAGCACGGCACGCGTTTGCATATTCTCCACATATCTACGGCTCCTGAAACAAATCTTTTTGATAACTCCATTCCTCTGACTAAAAAGAAGATCACAGCCGAGGCGTGTGTTCATCATCTTTGGTTTAACGACACTGATTATGAAAGATTGGGGATGTTGATTAAATGGAACCCGGCAATTAAAACCGCTACTGATCAGCAGGAAATTTTACGGGCTGTTCTTGATGATCGCATTGACGTTATTGCAACCGATCATGCCCCTCATACACTTGAAGAAAAGCAGAACAACTATTTTCTGGCACCTTCCGGAGGACCGTTGATACAACATAGTCTGGTGGCCATGCTGGAGTTTTATCATCAGAAAAAGATCTCGCTCGAAAAAATAGTTCAGAAGATGGCCCACAACCCGGCCATACTTTTTCAAATCGAAAACCGCGGCTTTATAAGAGAAGGTTATTTTGCTGATCTTGTTTTAGTGAATCCCAATCAGCCGTGGCAGGTACAAAAGGCAAATGTTATAGCTAAGTGTGGCTGGTCTCCGTTTGAAGGAACTACATTTCAATCCAGCGTTACACACACCTGGGTTTCGGGCCATCTGGTATACTCGATGGGCCAGTTTGACGAAAGTAAAAAGGGAGAAAGGTTAACCTTTTCCCGATAAGGAAAATAAAAAAGCCCCATTGGGGCTTAATTTTAAGGGTGAATGACGGGGCTCGAACCCGCGACCTCCAGAATCACAATCTAGCATTCTAACCAACTGAACTACATCCACCATTTTGGGATTGCAAAGTTAGACGAGCCTGATGAAAATACAAAAAATGATTTATTGGGACTTTTTACATGGCTCCTACCCAACAAAACTCCACTGGAGTAAAACAGCTTTATTATTCTTTCTTATTGTGGTAACTAGATTTATTAAACACTAACTCATGGATCAAAAAATAATTAATCTCTTTGACGAATACACCCACAAGCCACTTAGCCGGGAAGAATTTCTGAAAAAATTAGCCAACCTTACGGGAAGCACGGCTGCTGCATTAGCCGTGTTACCCATGCTGGAAGTTAACTATGCCCATGCTCAAACTATTCAACAGGAAGATGATCGAATATTTACAGAACGGATCACTTATGCTGGAGATGGTGTAGAAATGAAAGCGTATATCGCGCGGCCCAAAAAGAAAAAAAAATATCCGACTGTCATGGTCATTCATGAAAACAGAGGACTGAATCCGCATACGGAAGATGTAGCCCGCAGATTTGCGCTTGAAGGATTTTTGGCAATCGCCCCGGATGCTCTGGGACCACAAGGAGGTACTCCGGCCGATGTAGATAGAGCCCGTGAACTCTTTAGTAAACTAGAAGCACCTAAGAATCTCAACAACTTTATCAAAGGATTTGATTATTTGAAAACCCGAAAGGATAGCAACAAGAAGTTTGGGTGTGTTGGATTTTGCTGGGGCGGTGCCATGGCCAATCAACTGGCTGTGCATGTTCCTGACCTCAAAGCCTCCGCTCCCTTTTATGGAAGGCAAGCAGACGCTGCAGACGTGCCCAAAATTAAAGCAGCACTTCAACTTCACTATGGTGGCTTGGATGAACGCGTAAATGCCGGCATTGCAGCCTACGAAGAAGCGCTAAAAAGTGCAGGTGTGAAGTATGAGATTTTTATTTATGAAGGTGCTCAACACGCATTTTTCAATGATGCTGCCCCTACGCGTTACAATGAGGCTGCGGCCAAGCTGGCATGGAGTCGCACCGTTGACTTTTTCAAGAAAAATCTTGTGTGAGTTATCTTTTTATTAAAACCGGAAGCTCCATTATCATTAAACTTATTTTTTCAATAAGTTTAATGGATGATTCGTTGGAACAGACTAAAAAACCTACCGCTTGAACAGAGAATAACATTACTCTATGAGCATGCCGTTTTTGTTATGGCGATCCGATATTATAATTACAAGGTAAATTTATACCTTCTGGGAAATGACTATGTAGAAGTATTTGTCAATCATAAGCGTGCCTCCATCGATCGCATTGCCTTATTGGATACACAACACTCTCGCATGAAGTTCTACTCCGATCAAATCAAACTTCCATCCATTAATTGAGAAATTTGACTCAATAAAAAAAGCCCCGGGTTCGGGGCTTTTTAGTTTCATTAAGAATATCAGTTACGCAGTAGCTGTTGTGGAAGTTTCTTCCATTTTAGTCTGCTGCTTTAGACTAACGGTTTTCCTTGCTTTGTAGCCACAATAGCCACACAAATAATGTTTCATCAGTTCACCTTCTTCCATAGCCGTAGGTTGTCTGATGATCTCTTCTCGTGTAACCTTAAATGTTTGGTAATTACACTCAGGGCATTGGATTGCATGCAAATGACCGGCATACTTCTCAATCTGTTTGAAGCCTGTCTCTTCATCAAGCCAAACATCATAGTCAACAGAGTACACATTCTCTTCGGCAATCATACCCTCATCCAGGTGAGCATCTTCTTCTTCTTCGCTCAGAAGTTTCATAGGTTTGCCGCTTTTGGGGGAAATGCGTGGTCTGTAGCGCAACACTTTAAGGCGTCTTTCTATAAAGAAAGGATAATAAAACTTGAGCAGGTTTTGAATAATCAAGGCTACCAGAATACCCATGCAGGTAGTCACGAACACGCGCACAAAAATCAATAAGGTTGTAAGTTCAACAACATTGGCATTCACAAAGAAGCATCCACCAATCACCAAAATGATGGTAGCTATCCATAGCACCTTAATTTCATGCCGGTTGATGAAATCGTACTTGTTTTTGCTGCCTCCTGTGGAATTCAATTTCACGATATAACCCAGGATGACCAAAATGCCAACGGCCCAGAAACCCAATGCGAGGTTTAGTGCCAGATTGTTCCAGGCGTCATATTTATGCGGATCTAATTCTTCCATGTGCTTATATATTTTGGGGTTTATTCAGTGTATTGAAAATAAGTAAACTCACCTAAGATTAATTTATTCCCTAGTTTTCAAATATATGCAATAAAGTACAATTTAGAACGGAATGCCCGAATTTTCCAAATTACGGACAAGTAGCTTATTGTCTGAATATTTATTTAATTAAAACAGAATAGACATACGTCAGAATTACGTGTATCTATTTGATTTTCAGTGTATTTTGAAATATTTAAAGGATATCCGATCCATTCTTTTTACAAACAGATGTTAGTATTTTGAATGTCAGGATTTGACTTTTGCAATTTGCGCAAACAGGTTTTTCACCGCGGCAATGATTCCGTCTGGATCGAAGCCGCACTCGCGGTGCAGATCAACCTGTTCGCCATGTTCAATTATCTCATCTGGTATTCCCAGTATCTTTACTTCCGCTTGATAATTATGTTCAGCCATAAACTCCAAAACTGCACTTCCTACTCCTCCCAGAATGCAACCATCTTCAACAGTTATTATCTTTTTAAAGGAAGAAAAAACTTCATGTAGAAGTTCTGCATCTAATGGCTTTGCAAATCGCAAGTCATAGTGAGCCGGATTAATGCCTTGTTTCGACAGTCTTTGACATGCCTCCACAGCATAGTTACCGATATGGCCAAAGGTTAAGATTGCTAAATCCTCGCCCTCCTTTATTTTCCGCCCTTTACCTATTTCAATTTTTTCAAATGGAGTTCGCCAGTTAGGCATCACTCCCTGACCTCGCGGATATCGGATTGAAAACGCTCCATTATTTCTGGGCAATTGTGCGGTAAACATCAGGTTGCGTAACTCCTGTTCATTCATAGGAGCAGAAACAATCATATTGGGAATGCATCGAAAAAAAGCGATGTCATATGCTCCGTGATGTGTAGGCCCATCTGCGCCTGCAAACCCAGCCCGGTCCAGACAAAAAATAACAGGCAAATTCTGAATACATACATCATGAATTACCTGATCGTATGCCCGTTGCATGAATGAACTATAAATATTGCAAAACGGAATAAGCCCTTGCGTTGCTAAACCTGCAGAAAAAGTTACTGCATGTTGTTCGGCAATGCCCACATCAAAAGCGCGGTGCGGCATTTCCTTCATCATTATGTTCATGGAAGAACCGGAAGGCATGGCAGGCGTAATGCCAATGATTTTGTCGTTCTGCTTAGCGAGTTCTACCAGCGTATTGCCAAACACATCCTGATACTTGGGTGCCTGTGGAGTCTCATGAACCTTTTTATGAATCTCACCGGAGATCTTATCAAATGTACCCGGAGCATGCCAGGTCGTTGCGTTTCCGTTCTCTGCAGGACCATAGCCTTTGCCTTTTACCGTTACGCAATGAAGAATTTTAGGCCCTTTTATGTCCTTCAAATCACGTAAGACTGCCACCAGATGGTCAACATCATGGCCGTCTACAGGACCAAAATATCGCAGGTTTAAAGATTCAAATAAATTGCTTTGACTTAACAAAGTTGACTTTATGCCATTCTCCAATTTAGATACAATCTCCTGTGCATTTTTTCCAAAGTGAGATAGCTTCCCCAGCAAATTCCAAACATCATCTTTCAGTCGATTGTAAGTTTTGGAGGTTGTAATGTCCGTCAGATAATCTTTCAGTGCACCGACATTGGGATCGATGGACATGCAATTATCATTCAGGATAATCAGCAGATTGGTATCAGAAACTCCGGCATGATTTAACCCTTCGAAGGCCATGCCGCCAGTAAGAGCACCATCTCCGATTACAGCAACATGTTGCTTTTCTTCCAGCCCCAGGTACTTAGAGGCCGCGGCCATGCCCAGAGCGGCTGAAACTGAAGTTGATGAGTGACCCACCCCAAATGTGTCATATTCACTTTCGCTTCTTTTGGGAAATCCTGAGATGCCCTTGTACATACGGTTTGTATGAAAGGATTCTCTGCGGCCGGTAAGAATTTTATGGCCATACGCCTGATGGCCGACATCCCAAACCAATTGGTCGGTGGGCGTATTGAATACATAATGAAGTGCTACCGTAAGTTCTACAACCCCTAAACTGGCGCCAAAATGCCCACCATAAACAGAAACATTATCAATAATGAAATGCCTCAATTCATCACAGAGTTGTACCAGTTGTACCTGATCCAACTTTTTCAGGTCTTGCGGACTATTTATCTCTGCCAGCAATTTCCCGGGCGTAATTAGCATGCGTTACAATTTAGTGACCGATAATCCTTAAACACAGTCAAAAGGTAACTGTTTAACTCCTGGTATCTAAAGATTTAAAACGTAAAAATAAGGAATTACTACGGGTTGAACATTTCTATCACTTTCCCATTACATATCCCATGAAAATCATTGAATCGTGAGTATTTTTGCCCTCCTTAAGATTTGATATGGAGCAGGAATCATTCGAAATACGATTACCCTTATTTGAAGGTCCTTTTGACCTGCTACTCTTTTTTATCGAGCGCGATGAATTAGAAATCAACGACATTCCTATTTCCAAAATCACAAACGACTTTCTGGAGTATATCCGCAGTCTGGAAACCCTGAACGTTGAGGTAGCCAGTGAGTTCATTTTGGTGGCCGCCACGCTTATGCGGATCAAATCCAAAATGCTGTTGCCCAGGCCTCAAATTGATGAACAGGGAAATGAGATTGATCCGCGTGAAGAGCTGGTGAAACATTTACTTGAGTACAAAAAGTACAAATCTGTAGTAGAACAGTTCCATAAGATGGAGGAAACGGAGCTGATGAAAGAAAAACGGGGCAACCTGATGAAGGAGCTAAGGGCCCTTGCCGAAAGTACTAATGTAGAGGCCGAACTACAGGATGTTGACCTTTTCAAATTACTAACAGTATTCGAAAAGGTGCTAAAGCGGCAGGAGGAAGAAAAAAACAGGCCCGTGCACCAGGTTATTCAATATCCCTATACCATTGAAGGCCAAAAGGAGTATATCCTGAACGAAATAACCATTAAGCCGCGGGTTGCCTTTACGGAATTGTTTGAAAAGATGCCGACACGCATCTCGCTGATCTTTAATTTTCTTGCCATTCTTGAAATGCTCGCCAATGGTTTATTGAGCATTCAGGTGGGGGAAGGATTTAATAATTTTTGGGTAATGAGGCCGGAGGTTGTACCGGCTGAAAATTAAACTTCCAGTCTTTTAGTTGGAAGTTAATACAAAGCGCAAAAAAATTATTCGCCTAATTTCTCCTTAAGAAATCTCTCTAGCATAATCGGGACGTTACTTTCGTAGATCACTTTGTTATTCTTATCAACAACAATATAAAGGGGTATTCCCTGCACATCCAGTGTTTTATTCAACGTACGACCCGGTTCAATACCTTGATACCAATTCGTTTTATCCTTTCTAACTGCCTCCTTCCATTTTACTTCATCCCGATCAATGCTTATCGCTATCAAGGGTATTTCCTTTTTAATCAGGTAAGAATTAAGTGCAGGCAAGGATGCTTTATTGGCTTGTCTGCAAGGGCCACACCAGGAAGCCCAAAAATCAATTACTTTAAACTCACCTTCAAAGCTGTTTAAATTTTTTCTACCACCTTGAGTATCCAGTAATGATACATCAGGTAGAATAATCCCAAGCCGGTCCTTTTCTCCAACTGAATTTTCTTTGCAATTCTTTACGAGAAGAATTTCGTCATCCTGTAAGTGAGCTGTGTATTTTTCAATTTCGGTTTTCGACAATTTTCCAAAATTCACCTCATAGAGGCTTTTCAATCCGAGTAAAATGACCGAGGTGTTTCTTGCGGTATCTAAAACAGATATAATTTTAGATTTGGACTTATCCATTTCTTCAATGGCCTTAACAATATACTTTTCTTTATAGTACTGAGCTTTGTCCGGATAGCTGGATACAGAGTCATTTACAACTCTTGCAATTTTCTCCAGAGGTCGGTTAAAATCACGATACACCAACAATCTTCTATTAAGCTGCCCTCCCGAAATTTTTAAGGAATAATAAAGAGAATCTGCGTGAGCCATTAAACGGATCGTGCCTTTCTCTTCGGTTGTTATGTAGAACCAATGATCTTCAAAACCAGATCGGGTAGACATATAGCCTTGCCCTTTTATTGGTTGCCTTAGCTCGTAGAGAATTCCTTGCGGATCATTTAAAAACGTATATTTAAATGATCCGTCTTTCTTTATTGTAATAGTATCAATCACAGTTGGTTCATAACCAAACCGGTCGATTCTTAAAACATAAAGTTTTGGTTCCCATTTTTCTGAAGGTTGTATCTTGCCAATTAAAGTCAACTGTGCAAAACTTAAGCTTTGGCTAAGAGTAAATAAAAGCAGTGAAAAGGCTAAATTTTTCATGTCTTTGGTTATTTAAACCAGATGTCTATCAATTAAGAGAACACCTGGCTTAACGAAATAAAATTACTCCAAAAATAATTTTTCAAACTCACTTACAACAGGCCCTACTTCAATCGAATTTTTCTTAGCGAATCTGAATAAATCATCGAATCTTTTAGGGTAAATCGTTACGAAGGCAGAACTAGTATAAATTTCCCTCTGCCTAGATTACACTTTGGTCATTATCTTCACATTTGCATGAGGCAATTGGACCATAAGTACCACAGGCCATTTGTTGGCCTGCGTTACAACTTGATTCCATTTTTAATCTCACATATTCACTGATGATCTCTTTTTTAGAGTCGTGCAAATTATTGTAAAATTGATTGTATGAGACTACAAATTGATTATAATCAATACTGCTAACCTCTAATTCTTCCGGGTAAATTTTCTCAGTCTCTACTGCATCTAAAGTATTACAATAAATCAATAATAAACTTAGCATGGAAAATCCTAATACATACATTATTTTTTTCATTGGTATTTGTATTAATGTGTTACCGAATTGCCGGTTTAACCACGCTCTGGCTACGTTGTTTTGCAAAACACATTCAAGTACTTAACCCCATTTTAAACTAACAAGCCTGCCCCCATAAATGGGGGGTTATTTTACCCCCGGAAATGGGGGATAATAGAGATAACTTTTTGTGGTTTTATGTTTTGGAATATACAGAGAAGTCTATAATCCAATCGCAGTCGTTGATCAACCTCGCCACTTAAACGATTTATCATCGATCGCTCGCATCGTGCAAAGAATTCCATCGAGGTGATCATACTCGTGCTGAAGCAATTCTGACAGATCATCTTTCATTTTCCATTCCTGAAGCTGCCAGTGTTCATCCAAAAACCGAATCGTTAATTCCTTGTGCCGTTTCACTTTTACAAGCAAGTTGGGAAAACACATGCAGTCATCCCACACCTCAAACCTTTCAGCGCTTAAATAAGTAAACTCCGGATTAATAAATACAACCGGCTTATCGATGTTCATATAAATCAGGCGTTTCATTATGCCGAGTTGTGGTGCTGCAATGGCCCGCCCAAAATGATATTTAGCACGAATCTCCTCCATCACATTGTGCAAATCGGCTACCCACCCGGCAACTAAATCACGGTCTGATTCCAGCACCGGGGTTGAAACCTGATACAGTACCGGATTACCGAGCAACAGTAGGTCTTCCAAATGCTTCATGGCTCTCTTTTCTAATCTACTAAATTAAGACACTAAACTGTATCTGCACTTAAGTTCTTGGCATTCGCACAGAAATTGTAAGTAAATGCATCCGGACCCACTTGCACAAGGTGAACCAGTCTGTGCTATGTTACTACCGCCACCGAAAAAGTTGTGAGACGGGTCTACCATGAAATACATCTGAACGCGCAAAGAATGCCCTGGAGTAATGGATAATTTGCGAGTGGCTAATCCCGGCAATAGGTGTTCGCCTTTTCTCCTACTTCTGATTATCGACCAACCCGCCTGTAAGTCTTATCAGGTCAACCTGGCTGGTGATACTTGCAAAAATGGCAAGATAATTTTCCAACGCTGCCTGCTGATAATTGTCTTGTACAATACGAAGATCTATTGCACTTAAAGCTCCGTTTTTATAGCGTTCATTCCCTAGCTCCAGATTTAATTCAGCCGATTGCAATCGTACGCCCGCAATTTGAACCAGTTGTCTTCTAAGGTTATATAAATCGTAATTGGCTAACAAATCATTCTCCAAAGATAATTTGAGTTGGTCTGTTCCAATTTCTGCTATGCGTTCTTGTATCTGTGCATTTTGAACCGCACGCCTTATCTGGCCACCATTAAAGAGCGTAAATCGCAAACCGAAATTGGCAAAGGCACCATAACTGTTACCCGTTAATGTTTGTGATGAAAGTGCGGTTTCATTCACCGTATTAAATACCGGAAGACTCTGATCACGATTTACAAACCCCACGGTATTTTCAAGAGTGTTTCCTGTAGGCGAGCGAAAGTTTGCCGTTAACCGATCCAGACTTCCATTGGCTCCAACATTTAGCAACACGGTAGGTGAATAGTTCGACTCCGCTGCCCGCGTAGCGTTGCGAAATAATTCCTGACTGATGTATTGATTACGTAAATTAGTATTTGAGCTCATCATTTTATCGCGCAAATCTTCGTAGCGATATTCTTCAATTACCAATGGAATCTGATCGGTGAATACATAGGTTTTATTGATGTTTTCACTAATCAATAAATTAAGATTTCGTACAGCATTCTTGAGAAGAATTTCCTGCTGCAGCACACCGGCAGAGTCAGTCAGAACATTGTTTTGTTCTTGTAACACATCAAACGTAATTGCTCCCCCCAGCTCTTTGCGAAGTTTAACATAATTATAGCGCTCTTTCGAAAACTCTTTATTCTTTATCAGCACGTTCAATTGTTCGCGCTGAAGTAACACACCGTAATAAGCCAAAATAATTCCCTGTATGGTATTCTCCATTAAAAAGCGAGCATTACCATAACTCAGTTCCTCCAGTTTCTCCAGACGTGCCTTAGATATTCGCACAAAGAATCCATCGAACAAAGTAAACTGTACATCCAACGTTCCGTTCAGGTTATCTGAAATATTTTTACCGGGTACAGCAAATGGGTTGGCGGGTTTCCGTTGAACAACATTGTTAGGCTGGTTGGCAATCAGGCTGATGGTCGGTAACATCCCAGCTTGCCCCCAGTTATTATTATTTTTAGCAATGTCAACATTTAATCTGCCAATCTGCACGTCAAAGTTGTTTTGCAATCCAACCTGAATGGCCCTCGCCAGACTTAAGGTATCCTGCCCTTGAGCAGTTATGCAAACAACAGCAAAAAAGAGAACAGCAATAAATCGATTCATAGATAAAAAGAGATTGAACTTACTGAGATGATACGTTTGCATCTTTGCTGCTGACATAAGAATAAATGGCCGGAATAACATAAAGGGTAAGCACCGTGGCAAATGCCATACCGCCAATAACAGCAATGCCCATAGATACCCGACTCTCTGAGCCTGCCCCTAATGCCAATGCAATGGGTAATATTCCCAATATGGTTGAAAGGCTGGTCATTAGGATTGGACGAAAGCGTGAAGCTGCTGCGTCCATAACGGCATCCAATAATTTCTTACCTTGTTCTTTACGTTGGTTAGCAAACTCTACAATCAGAATTCCATTTTTAGTTACCAGTCCAATAAGCATGATGATACCAATCTGACTAAAAATATTTAACGTTTGATTAAAGTACCACAGTGAGATCAACGCTCCTGCCAAAGCTAACGGCACCGTGAACATAATAATGAGTGGATCCTTGAAACTTTCAAACTGACCGGCAAGAATCAGGTAGATGATAGCAAGAGCAATTAAGAACGCAACATAAATACTGGACGAACTTTCTGAAAATTCGCGCGATGCTCCATCCAAACTGGTAGTATACGATTCATCGAGAACTTCATCAGCAATGCGCTCCATTTCTTTAATACCTTCGCCCAAGGCAACGCCATTGGCTAGTTGAGCACTCACTTTTGCCGAGGAGTAGCGATTGAAACGATATAGTTGTGGCGGACTGCTTAACTCTTCAAATGTTACAAGGTTATCCATTTGAATTAATTCGCCTCTTCTGTTTTTTACATAAAGGGTTTTTAAATCCAGGGGTTCATTACGATCATCTCTTTCTACTTGTCCAATGATTTGATATTGTTTCCCATCCATAATGAAGTTTCCAAATCGTGATCCGCTTAAGCCTAGCTGAAGAGTTTGAGCAATATCAATAACATTCACACCCAGGTTGCGGGCTTTGTCTCGGTCGATGGTAATGTTAATTTCAGGTTTATTAAATTTCAAATCCAGATCAACGAAAGCAAACTTTGGGCTGGCGTTGGCCTTTGCCATAAATTCAGGCAACACTTCTCTTAGGTTTTCAATTTCACCCGCTTGAATTACAAACTGTAAGGGAAACCCTCCTCTGCGATCACCAATGGTTTGTGCCTGGTTAATAAATGTTCTTACACCTGTATATTTTTTTGCCTTTAGGGTAACGTCATCAACAATTTGTTGCTGTGTGCGGGTGCGGTCCTTGGGGTTTTTGAGAATTACCCTGATAAATCCAGAGTTGACACCTGAGCCACCAAAGCCAGGAGCCGTTACACTTACCAGGCCGGCCTTTTCAGGAACTTGTTCGGTTACAAAATCTGTAAGTTCCATCACATATTTGTCCATATATTCAAATGTGGCTCCTTCTTGCGCTTGTGCCTGCAAACGGAATTCACTGCGGTCTTCCATCGGTGCAAGTTCTGAGGGCACCGTAGTACCTAAAAAGTAAATCAAGCCAACAGAAATGCCGATAATGACAAACGCTAACCACCTGCGTTTCATAAACCCTTGCAATGATAAAGCGTATAAATTGGTGAGTTTGTCAAAGAAGGGTTCTGATACCCGGTAGAACCAGGGTTGTATAGCCCTGCGCTTCAAAATCTTTGCACTCATCATCGGGGTGAGGGTAAGTGAAACAAACGCTGAGATAGCAACTGAACTGGCTACCACCAATCCAAACTCCCGGAATAAACGGCCAGTAAGCCCTTGTAAGAAAATAACAGGTAAAAAAACGGCTACCACAGAGATGGTTGTTGAAATCACAGCAAAATAAATTTCCGTAGATCCTTTTTTTGCAGCTTCCACAGGGTCTTCTCCTTCCTCAATTTTTACATAGATGTTTTCCAACACCACAATGGCATCATCCACGACCAGACCAATAGCCAATACGATCCCCAATAAGGTTAGTACATTAATCGTGAAGCCGAGCAAGTACATTACGAAAAAGGCTCCAATTAATGAGATCGGTATCGTAGCAACCGGGATTAAGGTGGTTCTCCAATCGCGCAAGAATAAAAATATTATAGCCAAAACAAGGCAGAAGGCAATCAAGATGGTTTCTTCAACTTCAAGTATAGAAGCTCGGATGTAATCCGTAGAATCAAAACTCATCTGATAGCTAACATCAGGGGGAAGGTCTCGCTGTATTTGCTCTAATTTTTGATAAAGACGTTTTGAAATTTCAATGTTGTTGGCACCGGGCTGGGCAACAATGGCAATAGCACATCCGGGTATGCCATCTCTCCGGAGAATAGTACGATCGTTTTCCGGACCCAGTACTGCATATCCCACGTCACTGAATCGAACGATGTTGTCGCCATCTTCTTTAATGATTAAGTTGTTAAAGTCATCTTCCGTATTCAAGCGGCCCATGGTTCGCACAGTTAGTTCCGTGTTTTGACCTTCTACACGGCCGGAAGGAAGCTCAACATTTTCTCGGTTGACTGCCTGAAGCACATCCGATGGCGCTAGTTGCAGGGAAGCTAACTTGATGGGGTCCATCCAAAGTCGCATGGAATACCTGCGTTGTCCCCAGATTCCAACAGAACTTACGCCAGGTATGGTCTGAAGTCTTTCTTTAAAATATAATTCTGCAATGCGTGAAACCTCAAGAAGGTCTCTTTTGTCACTTCGTATGGTTAAGAAAATAATTGGACTAGAGTCAGCATCAGCTTTCTCAACCCGGGGAGGATCTACATCAGGCGGAAGACGATTGAGCGCTCCGGATACTTTATCGCGTACATCATTTGCCGCGGTTTCAAGATCCACTCCCAATTCAAATTCAACCGTAATATTACTGCGGCCCTCGCGGCTAACTGAAGTAATTGTGCGAACGCCCGGCACCCCATTTACCGCCTCCTCAATGGGTTCTGTAATTTGTGATTCTATTACATCTGAATTTGCACCAACATAAATGGTAGATACGGTCACTACAGGTGGATCCACGCTTGGAAACTCACGAACACCTAAAAACGAGAATCCAATAATTCCAAAAAGAATAATGGCTAAAGACATTACGATGGCTAGTACGGGTCGGTTGATGCTGGTAATTGATAAGCTTGCCATAAGTAATTTTTTGTCGTTAACGAACTATCAATCTAATTTCGAAATCTGAACTGCCATCCCTGGTTTTAGCTGCAGAATGCCTGTTGTGAGTAAGGTGTCATTTTCTTTCAATCCTGATACCACTTCGAGAGAGCTGGCTGTCCTGATCCCAGTTTCAATAAATACTTCTTTTGCCTTTCCACCTTCAAGTATAAAAACCTTCTTACCTGTCTGCTCGGGAATAACGGCTTCTGTTGGAACCAGAATGGCGTTATCCATCGACTCTAATATTAATTCTACTTTTACAAATTGTCCCGGTAATAAAATTCCACTCTTATTGTCAGCCTGTGCCCGTATTTTTAACGTACGGGTATCCGGATCAATTCTAGGCTCTATTGCATAAACGTTTCCTTCATAAACCTTCCGATCGTTTTCAATGGTAAACCTGATTTTTTTTCCAGGCGCAACCTGGGTGCTGTACCGGCCCGGAACTGCAAACTCGATTTTTGCCGGTGAGATATTGTATAATGTAGCGATGGTCGTGCTGGGAGAAATGTAGGCTCCTTCACTCACAAAGCGCAATCCAATAACGCCATCAAAAGGTGCACGAATTCTTGTCTTATCCAGTTGGGATTCGAGCAGCCGAATATCTGCATCGGTTGTATTTAACCGATTTAAGGCATTGTCATATTCTTCCTGGCTAATAGCATCTTTCTCTAAAAGCTTACGTTGCCGAAATTCGTTATCCTCATTTAGTTTGCGATTGTATTTCTGCTTTTGCAGTTGAGCAACAATTTCATCATCATTGGTTTGGATAAGCAAGTCGCCTCTCCGCACCGATTTTCCTTCACGAAAAGAAATAGAAGTAATTTTGCCAGATACCTCGCTCCTCAGTTCCAGCGATTCGTTGGGCAATACTGATCCTGTTACGTTAAGTTTATTATCCAGTGGAGCAGGCCGTATTATCAGCGCGTCCACAGAAAGTTTCCCGCCTCCACCTTGTGCTGTAGTAGTTTGTTCTGGCCCCTGACTACCTTTAAATAGTTTAAGTTTCGGTAATGCGAGCAGAAATATAACAACCGCTACGATGGCAACGGTAATAAGAGTCTTTTTCATTGTAAGGCTAGGAGTGTATTGGTGGAAGTATGAAAACGTCTTTTTAGTTCATTGCGTTAAACCGTTCGTGTAAATTCAAAATTTGTGGCACAATCAGTTCACTTTCGTCATTTCGGATTATAAAATCTGCTTTCGCTCGTTTTTCTTCTTCTGATAACTGGTTTTGTATAATCTTCTCAACATCTTCAATAGAACGATGGATATCTCTCGCCAAAACCCTTCTTATCCGTACTTCTTTGGGCGCTGAAACCAGAATGACTGTATCCAACATCTGGTACGATCCCGATTCGAACAACAAAGCCGCTTCCTTTAACACATAGTTGCAACCCAACTGACCATGAACCCATTGTTCATAATCAATTGCTACTCTTGGGTGAACCAATGCATTTAGTTTTTTTAGCTTTTCTCCCTTCGTAAAAACTTCAGCACTTAAAAATTCGCGGTTAAGCCTACCCGACCCAGTATAAGACAATGATCCGAATTCTTTTTTGATCTGCTCTACTAGTATTCCGTCAGTGGTCATTAAAATTTTCGCTCGGCTATCGGCATCGTATGCAGGCGCACCCAATATTCCAAATATTTTACAGACCAGGCTTTTGCCCGAGCCAATACCCCCGGTAATACCTACTTGCAAAGGCTTTGTTCCGGTGGGTTGAGAATTAGATAATTCCAATGGCATGCGGTTTATTCTTTTAACATTTGACAATCCGAACGAAGCAAATATTCCTTACAGGAAGGCGAACCCGTTAAATCAATCAATAGAATTTTACCGTAAGCGAATCAAGCGATAATACCTCAGCATAGGTTGGCATACCGAACAACTCAGGATAAACTTTTTGTGTTCCCCTGGATTTAGACCTCAAATCCACCTGTGCACTTACATTTATCAAACTGGATTGAAAATCGATCTTTCGTGCCGAAGGAATCCGCACAGTCATTTTTACACTGTCTACAAAACTTGACTTAACGGAAGCCGGTACATTAATTAACGAAACTTTAACATTTGTCTCAATTATCTCTAGTGCTCCAACTTCAAACATAACCATGACCACGGGTGGAATTCGGCTTAACGATTCACCATTAGGAACAATAATCTCCAACTCCTCGCGGAATGATTTATCCAGACTAACCGGGGGCAACGATATCATTAACGAATCCGAAAATTGATGAAGCAAGGACCTAGGACCTTCCAACGTGATTGAATCGGGTAAAATTGAAATCTTACTGATCCTTCCGAATCCTTCACGAAAGGAAACCTTGCTTAGATCAGGGTACAGCCTGAATCGATGCGAATCCTTTTCATCAATTTGCAATCGAAGTGTATCTGAAAGGATATAGTTTATCTGCAATCCGTCTACCTGATTAATAAACAAGGGCGGTAAAGTACTGCCAACAATCTTCCTCACTTCCAATGGCCGATCCAATGGAATAGTTAACTCTGGAAGACGAACCCCCAGGCTTTTCCTGAAAAGATCCCAGCCGTTACCACTTACATTTATACTAATCTGTTGTGGCAAACTACCCACAGGTATATATCTCTCCTGGTTATAATCAAAGCGGAGTGGAAACCGGATGTTGGTTGTATAGTTTTTATTAAAGGCGTTGAAGATCCAAAAGATGGCCGCAGCCAATACGCACAAGGCTACCGCCTTCCAGTTAGTCCGGTTGAATTGAAAAAGGTTGACAAAAACTCTTGGGAAGTTCATAGTCGCACCGGCTTAACCCGGCCTGAGGCCTGCAATAAATTATTTCTATGCAGTAGCCGATTTTTTACCCGCTATTGCTTTTGTTGAATCCATCGAAACAGAAGATTTAGAAAATTTAATTCTTCCGCCACGCTCCACTTCAATCACGAAGGTATCATCTTCAATTTCGGCAATTCGTCCATGCATGCCTCCAATGGTTACCACGTAGTCACCTTTCTTTATTTCTTCAACAAACTTTTTCTGATCCTTTGCCTTTTTTTGCTGAGGACGAATCATAAAAAAGTAAAACACCGCGATAATAGCACCCATGAAAAGTAATTGGGTTGTCATACCACTTCCAGCTCCGGTTGCTTGCAATAAAATTGAATAGATCATAATGAAAATTTTGGGCAGCAAAGTTATCCTATTAAAAGAAACATCCCAAACCGGTCTGGCCTGGGATGTCCACAAACTTTTTTTGAACTCTTATTTTACCGGACCATTGGCGCCTGCATCCGCTTTGGGCGTAACCATGGCTTTGAAACGCAAGGTTGTCACTTTTGGCCAGGTGTTCGATGTTACTGTAATCGTCTTATTGTTAATTCCGGGCTTGCCACTGCTATCAAATTCTGCAGTTACAAAGCCGCTACCACCAACCGGAATGGGTTCTTGCGAGAAAGTAGGTACTGTACAGCCACACGATGGTTGAGCGCTTTGAATGATCAAAGGGGCTTCACCGTTGTTGGTAAGCTTATAGGTATAGGTAACCTTCTGGCCTTCGGTGATTGTTCCAAAATCATGCTCTAGTTTTTGAAACTGAGCAACGGGCAACGGGCCTTCTGGTTTTTCGTCTGCAACCGGGGCCGCATCCGTAGCAGCAACAGGTGTTGTTGTACTTGATTTATTGCCTTCAATCTGTGCCAGGCGACTTTCCAGTTCAGCGATTCTCTTTTCTGCAGCACGGTCGTTGCAACTCGCCATCACAACCACTAGCGCCAGAGCTGTCAACAATCTAAATGTGATCTTCATAGTATTCGGTGTTTATATTTAGTTCTTGTATATGGATTCAAAAGTAGAGGTGACCTTCCTATTTATATGCCTGGAATTGGCCATTTAACAATTCATTAACTGTTCTTGTTCCCACGAATTTGTTCAAGAAGTTCGTCTACATCATCCAACAGCCGCTGGGCCTTGTCTTTTGCTTCTGAAACTACCTTTTGGCCTTGAGATTTTGCTTCTGAGGTTAGTGGTGTTTCTTTGCCCGAAACCACGTCTGACAAAAAATCTTCCAACACTTTTTTGTACTTATCTAACTGGAAGGACAGTTTTTCGCGGGTGTTGGAACCCTTATCGGGCGCATATAAAATGCCCAGAATAGCACCTGCTGTGGCCCCTGCCAGAAAAGCCATTAGCGCATTACTTCCTTTTTTACCCATAGTTTATAAAAATTTAGGGAGGCCAAAGATACGATTATTATGCCCCTTTTTCAAAGTAAACCAGCTTCCATAAATGAGCTCACATCAAAACTCTTCCCGACATCGCCCCGATACATTGCAGGCGATCCCTGCTGAAGGCATGCCTAGGCCGAAGCGGCTGGGCCTGGAATGCGATAACATTCTAGTTGACCGTTGAGAAGACGTCTATTTGTTATCAAGCAGGCCTCGGCCGCTCTTCTTTATCGCTCCCGAATCCTTCATCGTCTTTGACATCACATCCAAAATACCATTTACAAACTGTCTGCTTTTGGGGGTGCTGTATTCTTTGGATAGCTCGATGTATTCATTGATGGTAACTTTTACGGGAATGTTTGGGAAATGAATCATTTCGGTTAGCGCCATTTCTAATATGATCCTATCCGTTTGTGGCAAGCGGTCAACCTCCCAGTTTTTAGTATTCTGTGCAATCAGCTGCTTGTACTTATCGTCCAGTGCAATCGTGTTTGCAAATAGTTTATTAACAAACTCCTTGTCATCTTCCCAATCCAATGATAGCTTTTGCAGTGTAATCTTATTTTCAGTAAATGACTTTAAGGTTTTGTCGACCAGACTTTTGATTATGTCTCGGTCTTCAGCCCACCGGATGTCCTGATCTTCAAAAAAATCGTTGATGGGGCCATTGCCTAAAATCAGTTTACGTACAAGATGTTTAATTAAGGCCTTGTGACTTTCCTCGTCAGGTTTTTTCGCTGCAATAAATTCCTGATACAGTGAATCCTCTTTGAGGATGTCGCGATACCAGCCTCGCACGGAATCTTTATGCTTTTGCCAGCCGCTTTCAGATTTTAAACTTTGAGCAGTCAACTCCTGACTTCCAACAATCGCTTTGAGGAGTGGGTGGTTAACAAAATTTGAATGATTTACTTTCTTTTCGGCTGCAGCCAGATCGGCAAATTCTGTTAACAAATTCAGTACGGTGTAGTACAAACCGGTCAGTTTCTCTATTTCAAGGATGATGTTTTTAGATAAGAAGGATTGGTCTTTCTTCACTTGGGTGGTAAACAGATTCAATGCATCTGTTACCGCCTTTTCAATTTTCGGATCAGGACTCTCTACGGACTCTTTGCCTTTAAATCTTTTTTCAAAAAGCTGTAACGCAACTTTTTTCTGGCTGCGAAGCATCTCTTTGTCTTGCACCTCCATCGAGTTAAGGTCGGGCTGAAAACGATCTTCTATTAAATCAAGAGCCAGCGTATGATTAGCTTCCTTGCATTGACCAAATGCAAAAAGGCTTTGCATGATTTTGATGCGGAGTGTGCGTCTGTTAAGCATGTGTAAAGAACGATTTTGAAGGCGTAAAAGTACGCAAGCCTTTTAAAAGATGAAAGAGAGGAGGAACTTGTAGAGAATTTATCTTACTCGCCCTTTATGATAACAACACCCGAATGTCATGCGTGTGTTAGCTGGATTAACTACTTTTGCCTTTACCTTGCCTGTTAAAACCAATCCAACGTTATTTCGTTTTATGAATGCCTCTTACGGTTATCTTTTGAACCCAGAACTGGCGAGTTAATTATCCTGCATGAAAGAGCTTAAATACCTCAATAAATATCTTTTTAAATATAAGTGGCATTTGATCCTGGGGTTGGTATTTGTAATCATCTCCAACGTTTTTCAGATTATTCCAGCCCAAATGGTTCGTCATTCCATCGACCTGGTGGTTGACAATATTCGGGTGTATCGTGCTTTTGATAATAGTGCTGCACAGGAAAGTTTCTTCAAAATTTTCGCGAGTGGCATTCTGCTCTACGCCATTCTAATTTTAGTAATGGCCTTATTACGAGGTGTGTTCCTCTACTTTGTACGTCAAACACTCATCGTTATGAGCCGGTTGGTAGAGTATGATTTAAAAAATGAGGTATTTGAGCACTATCAGACTTTGCCGTTAAGTTTTTATCGGAGAAACAATACTGGCGATTTAATGAACCGCATCAGTGAAGATGTTGGCCGTGTGCGCATGTATCTGGGGCCCTCCATCATGTATGGCATGCAACTGATTACGCTTTTCGTTATGCTGATTCCCGTAATGTTTGCCATCAGCGCCAAGCTGACCTGGTATGCGTTAATTCCCCTGCCATTATTATCCATCAGTATCTTTTACGTTAATAATATCATCGAATATCGCTCTGAACAAATTCAGAAAAGCCAATCACGGCTAAGCACATTTGTGCAGGAAGCGTTTTCGGGAATCCGGGTATTGAAATCTTTCACGCGCGAGAAAGAGTCTGTCCAAAACTTTACTACCGAGACAGATGAATACAAACACCAATCGTTAAAACTCACGCGTGTGCAATCACTCTTCTTTCCCCTGATCATGGGGCTCATAGGTCTTAGCACCATTCTTACGGTATATGCTGGCAGCGTAGAAGTAATTAATGGTTCGTTAACCTTCGGGAACATAGCAGAGTTTATCATCTATGTGAACCTACTTACCTGGCCGGTTGCTTCGTTAGGATGGACAACCAGTCTTGTACAGCGGGCAGAAGCTTCACAAAAGCGAATCAATGAATTTCTGAAAACCAAAACGGATATTATTTCAGAAAAGAATCTCAACAAGGAGCTGCAAGGTAAAGTTGAGTTTGACAAAGTCTCTTTCACCTATCCTGACACCGGAATTCAAGCGCTGAAGGATGTTTCATTTAGTATTTTGCCCGGACAATCGTTGGCGATTATTGGCACAACTGGTTCTGGCAAGAGCACGGTTTCAAGCTTAATCAGTCGTTTATACGATGTTACTTCGGGTGAGGTGCGCATTGATGATGTTCCGATTAAACACTTTGATTTACTGAGTCTGCGAAGTCAGACTGGCATTGTACCGCAGGACGTTTTTCTTTTCAGCGATACCATTTACAACAACATAGCTTTTGGTTTGCTGAATCCGGAAGAATCGAAAGTAATGCAAGCGGCTAAAGATGCTGATGTGTATGCCAACATTATGTCCTTTCCGCAAGGTTTTGGTACCCGTGTTGGCGAACGTGGCATTACACTTTCCGGTGGGCAAAAGCAGCGTGTTTCTATTGCGCGGGCTGTAGCCCGCGAGCCAAAGATTCTTATTTTAGATGATGCCTTGTCGGCTGTTGACACCAAGACGGAAAACACCATTTTGAATAGCATGAAGAAAATCATGCAAGGTCGCACCAGTATTATCATTTCGCACAGGGTCTCTTCAGCCAAACTTGCCAATAAAATTATTGTTCTGCACGAGGGCAAAATTGTGGAGGAAGGAACTCACGAAAGTTTACTTGCCCACAACGGCACCTATCGGGAGTTATATGACAAACAAATGCAGGTAGATGAAGTGGTTGAGTAAGACGCCACCGAAAATAAATGCCTCAGAAATTATAGCGAACGCCAAAGCAACCAAAACCCTGGAACGTAAGCGGGCGATCCAGAAACTCCAGCATCAGGCTGCCTTCGCTGAAAACAGAAAGCGGAACATCCTGAAACGTATATTCCATTCCCAGAATTCCTTCAGGGCCAATATCAAAATCATTTTTAACATCAGTGCCCGGGGTGAAGGGCGAATCATTGTCGCGAAACGAGTATTTTACTTTGGCCACTTTCAACAATCCACCAACACCCCAATACCAATCCAGCTTGCCTTCCATGTTTTCAACAGTAATAGGATAGTGAAACAGATAGCGTGCTTGCAGGTATAATGAGCTTTGCACGGTATGGTTTTGATATCGATATGAATCATACCCGGAATATTCATCAAACGAGTTGATGTAATAGCTGTTATGCCAGCGGGCAGGTGCTGTTCCGATACCAACTTCAAAAGCATTCGTTTTACCAAAGTATTTTTTATAGGTTGCCCCAGTTGGATCTCCCAGTCGCAAACCAATACCTTGACGTTGTGAGAAGCCGGCAACAGAAATAAAAATAAGTATCAATACGAATAGTTGCTTCATAATAAACCTTTTTGCGTCTACAACGATATGCGCAGGCAAATGTTATCCCAGAAATAAATAGAGAAAAGAAAGGGTCGTTAAAATACGTAACGCATTCCTACACCACCCTGAAATCGCTGATAACCAGGGTCGAGAAGAACATCGGTAAACCACTCGATTTCGATGAATGCCGAAATCGGCAGGGAGAAATAAGAATATTCAAATCCGAGAATAGCTACGGGGCCATAGGTAAACCGGGTTTCCGAAAATTTTCCAAACCGACTATCAAAGGCTCCATCTTCATAGAGGTAATCGTAGGTCAGTTTTGTATTGCGCCACTGCCAACCCAGGCCGGCATAGAGTTGAAGGCCCTTCGATAACTTCTCAGCATCCCATTGATATAAAAACTTAGTTTCTAAAAACCAATCGGCAGTTGCTTTATGAGCTAGGTACTGAATGGTTTCGGAACCCTCCAGGCTATCGGGTAAATACGTATTGAAGGCACCTCTATAATACTTGTTGTATAAGCCACTGGCTGCCTTGCCTCCATCAACTGCAAACGCCCAGTTTTTGTTTGGATAAAATTTATAAGTTAAAGCAAACGGATCGCCCAGTTTAAATCCAATTCCCTGATAAGGATACTGGCTGGTTTCAAAAATTGGACACATGATCCGGGCTTTACTTCGAGTAACATTTGGCTGGCGGAACGTAGCGCTCTTAACACTCTTTCGTACCTGAGCCGAACACAGTGTTGCACTTCCGAGAAAGGCTATGAATAAAAATAAAACCTCTTTTTTGAGACGCATTAGAGCAAATATAACTCTTTTACGGACACTTCGTGGTAAGCGGTAGTTTTCGGGGGTTGAGCGTCAAACTACTTCTTTGTACTGCATTTTGTGAAGTTGGGCATAAAGGCCATCCTGTGTTAAAAGTGTTTCGTGGGTGCCCGTTTCTTTAATTTCGCCCTTATCGAGAACGATAATTTTATTGGCTTTTTGGATGGTAGAAAGTCGGTGCGCTATTACAATGGAGGTGCGGCTTGTCATCATTTTGGAAATAGCCTCCTGAATCATCTCCTCTGTTTCGCTATCAACGGAAGAAGTAGCTTCATCCAAAACCAAAATTCTGGGATCATACACCATGGCCCGGATGAACGAAAGCAATTGTCGTTGTCCGACCGACAAGGTAGAGCCGCGTTCCATCACATTATAATCAAGGCCCCCGGGCAATCGATCAATAAACTTACGGGCTCCTACCAGATCTGCTGCATGCAAAATCATTTCGTCTGTTACGTCTGGATTACCCAGTGTAATGTTGTACCGTATGGAATCCGAAAAAAGAAATACATCCTGCAGTACCACTCCAATATTTTTTCGCAGCACGCCTAAATCAAATTCTTTGAGATCAACTCCATCAATAAGGATAGAACCGCGATTGATTTCATAAAACCGATTAAGCAGGTTGATGATGGAAGACTTACCCGCTCCGGTGGCGCCCACCAGCGCAATTGTTTCACCTGATTTAATCTCCAGATTTATGTCCTTCAATACATAGTCAGCATCGTTATAGGCAAACCATACATGATTAAAAGAAACTTCTCCCTTCACACTTTCAGGTTTGTGCGAACCGTTACTCATTACATCGGTTTGGTCGTCCAGTAAATTGATAATGCGCGAAGAACTCACAATGCCCATCTGCAAGGTGTTGTAACGATCAGCAATCATGCGGATGGGCCGGAAGAACATTTGGATGTACATAATGAAGGCGGTGAGTGTACCTACCGTTATCCCTGTTTGCTCCTGGTTGATAACTCCTTTCGCTCCATACCACACCAACAACCCAATCCCCATAGCCGCAATGATTTCTGCTACCGGGTAATAAACAGAATAGTATAAAACGGATCTCAGGTTAGCGTCTTTATGCTCCTTGTTGATTTCTTTGAATTTTTCAAACTCCCGCTTCTCGCTACCAAACATCTGCACGATGTTCATGCCGGTGAGATGTTCCTGAACAAATGAATTCAAATTTGCCACCGCGTTTCGAACGTCATTAAAGGCAACTTTTATTTTCTCTTTGAATACGTAGGTTGAAATCAGCATCAATGGGATCGTAGATAAACTGATTAGCGCCATCCGCCAATCTGTTAAAAACATAAACACAAGAATGAAGACGATCTGAAGCAAATCACCCGCCATGGCGGCCAGCCCTTCGCTAAAAACATCTGCCAACGTTTCAACATCGCTGATGGTGCGCGTTACCAACCGGCCTATCGGAGTTTTATCAAAGAACTTTAGTCGCAAACTAACGATATGTTCATACAATTTTATCCGGATATCCCGGATAACATATTGACCTATACGCCCTGAGATATAGGTATGCACATATTGCACCAACGACTGGATAACTAACAATCCCAGGATGAGGATCATCACGTTCACCATCTCCCAATATTTACCGGCTGCTACATGCGCATCCAACGTATACTGAATGAGTAACGGACGAAGTGGTGTGAGCACTCCCAGCAACACAGTAAGCAACACAAGAAAATAAAACCTGCCACGATAGGGACGGATAAACTGGAGGATACGCCTCAGTACTTTCCAATCAATTATATTTCCACTACTTACTTTTTCTTTTTCCATACACCTCACTCCTAAGGGCTGACCAAAAAGTCAATCTGTCATCGCGGCCCTAGAGCCGCGATCCAGTTGAGTAAACACAATTCGGGATTCCGGGTCAAGCCCGGAATGACACTATGATTCATAATTTGACTTTTTGGCCAGTCTCAAGATTTAAACAAAAATTGATTTTGGGTATTTAACATTGGTCAGATACAAGGCATCGGCAGGAACGTTCATGCCGGCTTGTTTTCGGTCCTTACTTTTCAATATCTCCTGAAACTGTTTCAACGTAATTTTTTTGGAACCTACATCGATTAATGTGCCTACCACTGATCGAACCATGCCGCGCAGAAATCGGTTAGCCGTGATCGTAAAAACCAACATGTTTCCCTTTTGATTCCACTTTGCCTGTTTAATGTTGCAAATAAAGTGATTTACATCGGTATGGACTTTACTGAAACATTGGAAGTCGTGTTCGCCTAACAATAACGCGGTTGCCCGCTCCATGGTTGGCATATCCAGATCCCGAAAGAAATAATATGCCCGGCCTACCAGAATCGGGTCTTTAATCCGGGTGATGCGATATTCATAGGTCCGGTCAAGAGCATCATAGCGGGCGTTGGCATCTGGCTTAACCAAACGAATTGATCGGATGGCAATAAACCTGGGAAGTATGGAATTTAATTTGGGTAACCAATTCCCTTCGTCCAACACCTGATCAATATCGGCATGAAAATATTGCTTTACACAATGCACTCCGGTATCGGTGCGGCCACTCGCGACAATGTTTATTTTTTTCCGAAAGATTTTTGTCAGGCAATCCTCCACAACCTGTTGCACGCTCACTGCATTGGGCTGATTTTGCCAACCATGATAGGGAGTGCCATTGTAGGTGATTTCGAAGAAATATCTCATAGAGAATAATAGGCAGTAGGCAAAGAGCAATAGGCAACAGGCAAACTATAAGTCTCAACTTTAGTATTGCCTACTGCTAACTGCATACTGCATACTGGTTGATCGCTACTAAAACTAATCATATCAAACGTGCTCATAAATTACAGCCGCTCCCTGCCCTACTCCAATGCACATGGTAGCAAGACCATACTTCACTTTTCGTTTTTGCATTTCATGAATGAGCGTTGCGCTTATACGAACACCACTGCATCCTAGTGGATGGCCAATAGCAATAGCTCCCCCATTTACATTGACGATCTCTGGATTCAAATCAAGGTCGCGGATACACGCGATACTTTGGGCGGCAAAAGCTTCGTTGAGTTCAACCAATCCAAGGTCTGAAATTTTTAATCCGGCACGTTGCAATGCTTTTTGAACAGCGGGAACCGGGCCAACACCCATGTAGGCAGGTTCAACACCTGCAACGGCCATCGACACCACACGGGCCAATGGCTTTAGCGATGTTTTCTTCAGCATCTCTTCACTTATTATTAAACTGGCAGCCGCACCATCATTAATACCTGATGAGTTGCCTGCCGTTACGGTTCCCTTTTCCTTAAATGCGGGTTTTAATTGGGCCAACTTTTCAAGGGAAGTTTCCCGAGGGTATTCATCCTGGTCAAAGTCTATAACTTCCTTTCCCTTTTGAACGGCAACTGAAACCAACTCTTCTTTGAACTTTCCGGATTTATGAGCTACGAAATATTTTTGTTGTGATGCAAGACCAAAATGATCTTGCTCCTCGCGACTTATCTTCCATTTTTCGGCAACATTCTCTGCCGTTTCGCCCATTGAATAGGGATGATATAATTTCGAAAGTTTTGAATTTATAAATCGCCAACCGATGGTAGTATCATACATCTCCGCTTTGCGCGAATAGGCCTCCTCAGCCTTTGCCATCACGAATGGCGCGCGACTCATGCTCTCTACCCCGCCCGCTAGGTAACAATTGCCATCGCCATGGATAATTCCGCGTGCGGCATCCATAATTGCCTGCAACCCGGAAGCACATAAACGATTGACGGTAACACCACCCACACTTACCGGCAGTCCGGCCAACAGCAACGCCATCCGGGCTACATTTCGATTGTCTTCCCCGGCCTGATTAGCTGCACCAAAAACAACATCCTCTACCTGCGATGGCTCGATCCCCGGATTTCGTTCCAATAATTTTTTAATCACCCAGGCGGCTAAATCATCCGGTCTCACGGAAGCCAATGCTCCACCCAATCTGCCTACAGGCGTGCGGAGTATGTCGATTATGTATGCTGATTGTGCCATAAAGTTTGGGTGGGGTGTCCGGCTACCGTCTACATTTAGTAGTTTTGCGCGGGCAAGTTAACGCAACCCTTTTATGTGGCAAAGAATACAAACGTTGTTTCTGGTGTTAGTAGTCATCAGTATGGTAGCCAGCTTCTTTTTACCCGTCTGGAAGGTGGTTGAAGGGAACAAAGAAATGCAACTATACCCCCTACATTTTTCAATCATTGAAAGCGGGGTTAAGACAACCCAGTATTTTCCATTCGCCCTCACGGCCATCTTAATGGCAGCCGCAGCAACCATTGCCATCATGGAGATCAGACGGTTTGATAACCGAATGACACAAGTGAAATTAGGCACCCTTAATTCGTTGATTTTAGCTGGGGCGCTTGGCTCCGCTGTATATTTTTATAACCAGGTAACCGAGCAATATGGGTATGGCCAATTTGGATTGAGCATCTGGATACCCTTTATCGGGGTTGCCTGCAACTGGCTGGCGATTCGGTTTATCCGCAAAGACGAAAAAATGGTGCGCGATTCAGATCGGATCCGTTAAACCTTTCGTGTGATTAGCTGTTACTTTTTAAACCGTAATTATTAAATTTTAAAATATGGCAATTACTAAGTTAGGGCCCAATGAGGCACATACAATTGGAGATCTTCCAGCCGTGGGATCATTGGCTCCGAATTTCACACTTACATCAACGGATATAAAAGATGTTGCCTTTCAGGATTTTAGTGGAAAGAATGTGGTGTTGAATATCTTTCCAAGTGTTGATACGGGCGTTTGTTCTACCTCTGTAAGAGAATTTAATAAACGAGTTACCGCTGTCGACAATACAGTAGTACTCTGCATTTCAAAAGATTTACCCTTTGCACAGAAAAGATTCTGCGGTGCCGAAGGTATTGACAAGGCGATTCTGCTTTCTGATTTCCGTAATCGCGGATTTGGAAAATCATACGGAGTTGAGCTTTTGGATGGTGGTTTTGCAGGATTGTTTGCCCGCGCAGTAGTTGTTATTGATCCTTCCGGGAAAGTAAAATATACGGAGCTCGTACCGCAGATTGGCCAGGAGCCAAATTATGAGGCTGCATTGAAGGCAATTTGATCTGACCTCAGTATAGGAACTTAATAGTCTTTAAAATACTTTTAAAACCCTTTCCATAACGGTAAGGGTTTTTTTATAAGTATCAATCCTTTAAATTCGAAACATGAAGGAGGTAATTTTTCTAATTGAGGATTCTTCTGAAAGCGGCTATGAAGCCCGTGCGTTAGGGCAATCCATTTTTACGGAAGGCGAAACCATGGATGAACTTAAAGAAAACATCCGGGAAGCCGTTCGCTGCCACTTTGAAGAATCAAACACACCAGCTGTCATTCGTCTTCATTACGTAAAGGATGAAATGATCACCTTATGAAGTTGCCGCGCAATGTTGCAGGCAACGAGCTAATTAAGGCTCTTCAAAAAATTGGATATTTTGTAACTCGGCAAAAAGGAAGTCACATCAGATTATCCTGTTCTCTTCCTTCTGGTGAACACCATATTACCATTCCAAATCACGACCCTATCAAGATCGGAACTTTATCTTCGATATTTTCTGAAATTGCCCAAGCACATAAGATCTCTAAGCAAGAATTAATCGACAAAATTTTCGGATGAATAAACTCATTTGTTTACTACTCATTTGCTCAATCGTGGAGATTGGCTATTCGCAATCTAATAATTTGTATTACCTCACAGCCGATCGCGTGTTTGATGGGGAAGTCATGCACGAAGGCTGGGCCGTAATTGTGGAAGGTGACAAAATTGTTGCTGCCGGACCAAAGAATAAAATCAAAGAACCCCCCGGGGCAACAAAAATAAATTTTCCTAATTCAACACTCACACCCGGATTGATCGAAGGTCATTCGCATCTATTTCTTTATCCCTACAACATCACCGATTGGGATACCCAAGTATTAAAAGAAACTGATTCGTATCGCACAGCACGCGCTACCGTTCACGCAAAGAATACCTTGATGGCCGGGTTTACTACAGCACGCGATCTTGGAACGGAAGGCGCTGGCTATTCTGATGTTGCGCTCAAGCGTGCCATTAATGAAGGAATCATTCCCGGACCGAGATTGATGGTAGCCGGACGCGCCATTGTGTCAACGGGCTCCTATGGTCCGAAAGGTTATGATCACGATCAGGAAATTATGTTAGGTGCCGAACCTGCCGATGGAAATGATTTAGTTAGGGTTGTTCGCGATCAGATCGGAAAGGGTGCTGACTTTATTAAAATTTATGCAGACTATCGTTGGGGAATTAATGGCGAAGATCAACCTTCGTTTACACTCGATGAATTAAAACTAATCAATGAAGTAACGCGCAGTAGTGGGCGGGTGATGGTGTGTCATGCCAAATCGAAGGAAGCCATAAAACGTGCGGTGTTAGCCGGAGCCGAAACCATTGAACATGGCGACTTTATTGATGTTGAGATTGGCAAGCTAATGAAAGAACATAATGTAACGTATTACCCTACAGTATCTGCTGTTGATGTTATCTCGCAATACCGGGGTTGGAAAAAAGGTATAAGTGTGGAGCCCGCTAATGTTACCAACAAAAAGAAAAGTTTTAAAGAAGCTATCGCATCTGGTGTAACGATTGGCATGGGTGGCGATGTGGGTGTGTATCCGCATGGAGAAAATGTACAGGAGATGGAATTGATGGTTGAGTATGGCATGAAGACTATGGATGTATTGAAAGCGGCCACGAGCGTAAACGCAAGAACTTTTCATTTAGAGAACCAGGTTGGGTTTGTGAAGGAAGGGTTAAAAGCTGATCTGGTAATTGTTACAGGTGATCCTTCTAAAAACATTTCCGACTTGCGAAAAGTAAAGTTTGTGATGAAGGATGGGGTGGTGTACAGGAATGAGAAATAAATATTTTGTATTTTAGATTACTTTAAGCCACGAAGACACAAAGACACAAATAATAATTTTGTGTCTTAGTGCCTTGGTGGCTAAAACCAATAAACCATGAATCGCAAACAAGCCTTAAAATCAATTGCAGCCGGAGCTACCGGTGTATTTGCATTACCTGAAATGGTGAATGCCATGAACATATTGCCTGCCGAATTGAAAAATAATATCAACCACTCCGTATGCCAGTGGTGTTATGGTTCCATTCCGCTGGAGGACTTAGCCAAAGCCGCCAAAGAAATCGGGTTAAAATCTATTGAGTTGCTGGGGCCGGATCAGTGGGCTACTGTCATTAAACACGGACTCACCTGTGCCATGGCCTATGGCACTGACCTGGGGCTGAATAAAGGATTCAATGATCCTGCTTTACATGAAAAATTTCTAAAAGACTTCACTACGAATATTCCAAAGGCGGCAGATGCCGGCCTGAAAAGTGTAATCTGCTTCAGTGGCAACGCCAATGGGTTGAGCTACGAACAAGGTCTTGAGAATTGCGCTAAAGGATTAGCCCCTGTATTGAAAGTGGCAGAGACCTATAACATCACCATGCAAATGGAATTACTGAACAGCAAAGTCGATCACAAAGATTATCAGTGCGACCATACTGAATGGGGCGTAAAGTTGTGCGAAAAACTGGGTTCACCTAACTTCAAATTGTTATACGACATCTATCACATGCAAATCATGGAAGGCGATGTGATTGCTACCATTCGTAAACATCAAAAGTACATTGGCCATTACCACACCGGTGGTGTACCCGGTCGCAATGAAATTGACGACACGCAAGAACTTTACTACCCAGCCATTATGAAAGCCATTGTTGACACCGGCTTTAAAGGATTTGTTGCGCAGGAATTTATTCCCAAGCGACCAGATAAGCTTGCTTCCTTGAAGCAGGGTGTTGGGATTTGTGATGTTTGATTTTAAGTCAATCAATTGTAGAAAATTGATAGCACAAAGACGCAAAGCCACTAAGGATCACAAGGAGTGCTCTCGCTTAGAGTTACTTACTTATTGTTATTCTTATTAACCACTATAAAAAAGAAAAGTATCCCCGTATACGTCCAAATTTTTCGTTTGGAAAAAGTAAATACAATCCATAATTCAAGAAACCGCCAAGAATACGCAAAGTTCGTATTGCTGTGTAAGCGAGGCTAAAGAATTAATTAATTAATCGCACACGTCCATCATCGGCACGGATTTGAAACCTGGCACTGCCATTGGCCAGAGAAACCCGGGTGCGGTCTTCTGATTTTTCAACAATTTCAAAACCGCCTTCGGTGGTTACGCGTGCATCATCATGGCGGATGTCAAACCGGCCGCCACCCCCCAACACTTTTATAGATAATAATCCATCCTGCATGTCAACATCATAATCACCATTTTCAGCCAGTGCGGTTTCTACGATGAAATCACCATCATCTATTCGAGCCAGAATTTTTTGAAAGCTGGCGTTTTTAATTTCAATGTCAGCATCATCGGCTTCAACCACAAGATCTCCCCGGCCTGAATCCATACGCAAATCACCATCATCCAATTTTACGGCAAACCTGTTTCCCTGGCAACCGGTGAGTTCAACATCAGCATCGTCCACATCCATCTCAATCGATCCGTGAATTGATTTTATCAAATAGTCACCATCATCACCATCCACGATCAAACTTACTCCCTCCGGAACTTCGATGTTGATGGTATATTTTTCATTGTAGTAGCCTACCATATTCACCGTGGTGCTTCCTGATTTTTCTTTGATCGACAGTTTTCCGTTTTGCTCAGTTACATCTACCCAAAATTCGCGTTCACCAAAAACCAATCCCTTCGTAGTCACCTCTCGATCAATTTTAATATGTGCTGTAGTGCGGTTTGATCCGGTGATAAAAACTTTTGCATCAGAAGCATCGAGATAGACAGTGCCCGCTGCATCAATTTTATATTCTTTATCTAAGTGAAAATCGCCCGTTTTGGTAGTTTGAGCGGAAAGTGAAAAAGCGGAAAAAAGTATTCCAACAAGTGCAAGTGACTTCATAGAGGAAGGGGTTTGTCAACTAAGACGGGCCTGGCGATTGAAAGGTTGCATCCGGGCCTGGCCCATTTAACCCTGATCTACAAAATCGGCAGGGCGTTTGTGTTTCCATCGTTTATGGCTCCATAACCAATAGTCGGGCTTGGCAATTATATCTTGCTCCAACAGGTAATTAACTCGTCTTGTAATCTCTCCGTGTGCTGTCTGGCGGGGTTCTTCGATGGCATCGGTAAACTCAAAAGAATAATACCCGCGCTTCATTTTATTAATCCGGCCCGAAAGCACCGGATAGTCATATTCTTTCGCATATTTTTCCACACCGAAACTCATAGCTGTATCCTGATTAAGAAATTGTCCCCAATAGCAATTCATTGTTCGGCTTGGGAATTGATCGATGCCAAAAATTATTACGCGCAGGCCATCCTCTTTGTCAAACTCAGCACGGGCTGATTTGGTAGAAATCATTTTCAGTCCATACTTACTTCGGGAGGAGCGCATTTTTTCATCAAAAAAAGGATTGCTTAATCGCTTGTAAATTGCAACTGCTTTGTGTTTAATAGGAGCATCAATAGCCACGGCAAAGAGCTCCCAATTATTATAATGACCACCTGCCAGAATTACACTCTGTTCTTTATCATAAAAGCGGTCGATGTATTCCGGGTTGATTATCGTAAATCTTTGTTTTACCTGTTCAGCAGAAATAGTAAAGACCTTTATACTCTCCACGACAAGATCACATAGATGTTTGTAGTAACCCTTTACTATTCGCTGGTGTTCGTTATGGGTCTTTTCAGGAAATGAATTAGTAATATTCTGAAGTACAGCTTTTTTTCGATACCCAACCAGCTTATAAATTATTATATACAATCCATCGGATAAAAAGTATAACACCGGATACGGAAGGTGTGAGATTGGAATCAACACGCCATAATAAAAGCAGACATTCAAAAACCGCATCGACAAAACGGATAGGGACGCATTTAAATTTTTGCAATTAACTCCACGTACAACTCCGTAAGTTTACCTTCAGCTTTTCCCGCAATGGCAATGATGTCACTTAATACAGCCGGTTTCAGATTATCCGGATCGCAATCATCCGTGAGAACCGAAATAGCACAACAGGGCAATCCCATGTGATTCGCGACCAGCACTTCAGGGATCGTGCTCATGCCTACTGCATCAGCACCAATCTTATGAAGAAATCGATATTCAGCGCGTGTTTCAAGATTAGGGCCCATCACGGCCACGTAAACACCTTTATTGAGTTTTATTTCTTTAGCTTTCGCAATCTTTAGTAATGTGTCATTCAATTTTTTTGAATATGGCTGACTCATATCCGGGAATCGCGGGCCAAACATTTCGAAGTTAGGACCGCGCAAGGGATTATCGGGCAATAAATTAATATGATCATCAATCAACATGAGCTGACCCTTCTTCCACTTCAAATTCATGTTGCCAGCGGCATTAGAAATTAAAAGTTGTTTAATGCCCAATACTTTCATCACCCGAACCGGCAACGTGATTTGTTGCATGGAATAACCTTCGTAATAATGAAAGCGACCCTGCATGGCCAACACTTTTTTTCCTTTTACATCGCCATAAATTAATTTGCCTTTGTGAAACTCAACCGTAGAAATTGGAAAGTGCGGAATAGAGTTATAGTTAATGATAATTGGGTTTTTGATTTTCTCAACAAACTTATTGCCAAGGCCAGTGCCCAGGATAACGCCTACTTCGGGAGCTGTAACGCCATGGCGCTTTAGATATTCGGTGGCTTCCTGAATTTGATGAATCATAGTTTAAAAGGTGTTTATTGCAACGCACAGGATGCAATGAAGGCAAAAGAATTAAATATAGAAATCTTGTTTGGGCGTGTTCGCTACTTCGGTGAAAAACTGTGCTACCTTTTGTGTCACAGCTTTGAAATATCTTTCTCCCTTTTCTGCCGTAGCCTGACGCGGATCACCTACTCCGGTATCCGCAGTTACTTGCGTCCACTTGCGTTCGCTCCAGGCCCAGCCCTCCTGCATCGCTTTGAACCGAAATTTTTTCGCCCTTCCATCTCCTGCTTCCGCTAGAGGTCTTACAAGTTGAGGACGCAGGTATAAAATCAAACTGGTTTCCATTTCACCCGCATGATCGTCTTTATTGACAAAAAATTCCTTCTGGTCGGTCGACTTAAACCAATCGCAGGAACACAAAAACATTTTTGGAAATTTTAATCCCAGTTCGCGAATCATAGTTTTAAAATCATTTCCTCCATGACTGTTTAGAATAATCAGCTTATGGATTCCCTGACGATCGAGGACTTCAATCACATCGCGCAACACTGCGAGTTGTGTAGAAGGATTCATGTTAATATCGAGTTTAACATCAAACTGGCCTGTGTTTACCCCAAAGGGAATGGCTGGCAGCACGACAATTTTTGCGTCTTGCTCATGCGCTAGCCGCGCACCTTCTGCAGCAATTTCCTCGGCTTCAATGATATCGGTGCCATAGGGCAAATGGTAGTTGTGTGCTTCGCATGCACCCCAGGGAAGCACGGCTACATCAAAGGAGGAATCTTTGATTGTCTTCCAATTGTTTTCGGATAAAATGTAAGGTCTCACCTGGTTAAAGGATTAATGATTATACTAATAACTCCGTAAAAATAATTGATTAAAGTCGAAGTCCGGCCTCTTTCAACTTTTGATGATGTAAAAAGTAAGGCTGATTTTTGTTGTTGACCATGAAGTGAAGCTCTATGGCATCTCCGATTTTATATGTCTTATAAATTAAATTATCTACCCTGAATTCACAATCGCCTACCCTAAGATAATTTACAACCCGAACCGACCGCTTTCCATCTTCGTCCTTTTCTCCATACTCTTCCTTCGTATACCGATCGGTGATAATACCTTTCGCCAGAGTTTTCTTTCCAATGCGTAGTTTAGTGCCCAATGCAATTGCAGCCCGAATAATTACAAGCAGAAAAGATAATAGAATGGCTCCGCAAACAACCATAACGCCTATCTCATAGTGAAAGAAGTAGATCACTATTACCAGAGGAATTGAAAGTGTGAGGAAAACAGCAGCAAGTTTAAAAAATAAACTCTTGATGGTTGAGATGTCATGGGGAGTTAGTGGGATTTCCTTTTCATAATGCAGACGCTGACCACTACTTTGAAGTTGATCAAGCTGTTCTTTTAATTCCTTCTTAGGAAAGAAATCTCTTTTCTTTTTGTTTATCACTTAATAAAAATAAAAAATCAGAGGGACTTTAACTGATTTACAGTTGAATTGTTTCTGAATTCTTAAGTGATATAGGACTAAGCCGTTGCTCCCTGGCAACTGGAGCCAGCCCCGGCCGTGCAACCGAAGCAATGCTGGCTGATTATGATCTCACGTTTCTCTAATTTCGAAACATCAAAGGTGCTGATGTGTTGCCCGGCAGCTTGCTCCGTTTTTAATCCAAGCATTTGGTTGAAGTCGCAGTCATAAAGATTTCCCTGCCAGTCAATGGAGATGGTATTTCGGCACATCACTCCAGCCACTGCTCCTGGGTTAAAGGCATTGATTAACTTCTCCATATAGTCTTCATAGTTTTCTGACTCAATCAGAAAATCCAAAAAACGACTGATGGGAATATTGGTAATAGTAAACAGGTTATTAAAGTCTATCCCGAAATGAGCCTTCAACTCATGTTTGAAATCGCGTTCCAATTGCTTTTGATCGCCTGGTAGAAATGCTCCGGTTGGATTATAAACCAAATCCAACATTAACCCGGAACCTTCTTGCCCATATCCTATCTGATTCAACATTTTTAGTCCAGTGATGGAATCTTTAAACACGCCTTCGCCACGCTGACGATCGGTTTTATCTGCATTATAGAATGGAAGTGAGGACACTACACGAACGTTATTGTTTTTAAAAAACTCGGGCAGATCATTATATTTTGGATTGGCCGTGAGAATGGTAAGGTTGGAGCGCACAATAATTTCTTCCACTCCCGCTGCATGCGCTTCGCTCACAAACCACCGGAAGTCCGGATTCATTTCCGGGGCGCCACCGGTGATGTCAAGAGTTTTAATTTTGGTGTGCCTAAGGATATCAAGACACAATTGCATGGTATCTCGCGTCATGATTTCCTTGCGGTCCGGACCCGCATCAACATGACAATGTTTGCATACCTGATTGCACATATAGCCAATGTTAACCTGAAAGATTTCAAGCTTTGCTGGCTTCAAAGGAAAATGGCCAACAGACGCAATCTTCTTTCGGAACGTAGGTAGTTTGCCCTCCTTAAAAAGACCATTCTCCAGAATCTCAACCTGACGCTGTTGGTTGGCTAATTGATGATGACGTGCGTGTAGGGATTTAATCATGACCTCACCCTAAATCCCTCTCCAGAGGAGAGGGACTTTAGAGACTTTAATTTAAATAATATAGATTTCACTTTTACTTTCATCGATTTTTCTTCTTACCCCTCTCCTATGGAGAGGGGGAGGGGTGAGGTCACATTGAAAGTTTCTTTGCCTTGTTCATCATCATAACACCATGCACCAGGGTAGCACCACTGCGAATAGCGGCCGCTACATGAATAGCCTCCATCATTCCCTTTTCAGTCGCCCCTTTCTCTAATGAATCCTGTGTATAGGCATCGATGCAATACGGACATTGCACCGTGTGCGCTACTGCCAATGCAATCAATGATTTTTCGCGGGCGGTTAAGTCGCCTTCTTTAAAAACATCACCGTAGTAATCAAAAAACTTTGCTGCCAGGTTGGGCTCCCACTCGCTTATTGTTCCAAATTTTTTCAGATCTGAAGGATTGTAATACGTGTGTTCCATAGTTTTAATTTTTTTCAAGATACTGAAATATAAAAATCACCCCTGACGGCTAAATGACAAACGGGTGAATTACTTGTAATAACCCGCTAACCAAAGTTATAGTTTACGCAGGTAATGCGATTTGATAGGTTTTTCCTTTTTTTACATTCAACCGAGGTTGTCGTAACCAGGGGTTGTGCCGCTTCAACAGTTTGTAATTACTGCCATTATTCTTTGAAAATGTAACCAGATCCGGAATGCTTTCAGTTACCTCAATGATACGCAGCGGCTCGGGTTGATATAGATGATCTTCTTTAATTTTAAATCCGTATTTGGCCGGGTTCTCAAAAATTTCCTTTATCGCCAAAATGCGAAACACATACCGGGCAGTTTCATCATTTAAGTGGGCGTCATAATAATTATCTACTTTCTGATCGGCCAGATCACTGCGAATGCCGGCTACTCCACGATTATAAGAAGCTGCCACGAGCGTCCAGTTGCCAAATTTTTCATAGGACTTCTTCAGATACTTGCATGCCGCTTCAGTGGATTTGATCGGGTCATAACGTTGGTCTACTTCTTTGGTGATCTCCAGGCCCAATTCTTTGCCAGCAGGCTCGCGAATCTGCCAGTACCCTACCGCTGCTTTAGGTGAAACGCCATTCACCAAGCCACTTTCAATTAAAGGCAAATACTTGAAGTCCTCTGGGATATCATGTGCTTTTAATATTTCTGTGATCCGCGGAAGCCAACGATTGGCACGCTTTAATAAAAAGAGGGTACTGCTCTGCAAATAAATATTTACCTGTAATTCACGATCCAGTCGTTCCATCACATCGGGTTGTTGAAGCGGAACGTCTTCTCCTGCAAAAGAAATCTTTTCAGGTAAATCATACGAAATGGCTAAAAATGGTTGCGCGGACTCTTGCGTGGGTACCGGCTCAAGTTGTGGCTCTGCGGCCTTGGTATTTATTCGGGTTGTTTGATCAAACAACACATACACCAACAGCAAACCTATTGAAAGCGGAGCGAGGTAACTCAAAAACTTTTGCATCTACTTTATTTAAAAGTTAGGAGATAGCAAATATCGTGCATAGAAATCGTCAATCACCTTAACGGCATCTTGTGGAGTGTCTACCATATTGAATAATTCAAGATCCACTTCACTGATCATTCCTTCCGGCACCAAGACTTTTTTAACCCAATCCAGCCAGCCAGCCCAGAATTTTTTTCCAACCAACACAATTGGAAACCGGCCGATTTTTTTTGTTTGAATCAGGGTTAACGCTTCGGTGAGCTCATCGAGTGTACCAAAACCACCCGGCATAATGATAAAACCTTGCGAGTATTTTACGAACATCACCTTGCGCACAAAAAAGTAATCGAACGTAATGAGTTTATCTGAATCGATATACGGATTTCCTTTTTGTTCGAAGGGAAGAAAAATATTTAAGCCAACTGATTTTCCGCCAGCCCGACTAGCACCTTTATTACCCGCTTCCATAATACCGGGCCCACCTCCGGTAACAACACCATACCCATGATGCACCAACTCAGCAGCAATATCTTCAGCTATTTTATAATAGGGATGATTGGGTTTTACCCGAGCTGATCCAAAAATGGTTACGCATGGACCAATCTTTGCCAATTTTTCAAAACCCTCCACAAACTCACTCATCACTTTAAAGATCATCCAGGAGTCAGAACTTTTGATTTCTGCCCAGTCTTTATCCTTAAACGCTTTGCGGATGCGATGTTCTTCCTCCAGCGCCTGTTGATTAATCTCCAAACTTCCTTTTTTCTTTCTAACTTTCTGTGCCATATCTTTCTCGTCCAAATTTCTTTCAAGTTACTAAATGAATCTAAAATCTGATATCTGCACACTCAAAAGTAAAGCGAGCCTTTTCCTGGTAGTGCCTGTACTGCTTATATTGTTTTTCTCCACGTGCACGACACGCGAAGAAAAAGGTGCCTTTGAACAAGATAGCACCTGGGCGATGCTCCCCTTTAACAAGCTAAATGATGTAAACCCCATACTAAAAGCAAGTGATGGTGTATTTCTTTGTCCTATCTTAAAACAAGAAGTGAAATGGGAAGAGAAGGATGTTTTTAATCCTGCTGCCGTTGTACGCAATGGTGCCATTTATCTTTTTTACCGAGCCGAAGATACCATTGGAAAATATGCCGGCACTTCGCGGATTGGTTTAGCCATTGGATCGGATGGGGTAAACTTTACGCGCATGCGGGAACCTGTTTTATATCCCGCTGAGGATTTCATGAAAGTGTATGAATGGGAAGGTGGCATTGAAGATCCGCGCATTGTAGAAAGTGAAATGGGTACTTACATCATGACGTACTCTGCCTATGATGGAAATGTTGCCCGCTTGTGTCTTGCTTCTTCTAGTGATTTATTAAACTGGACAAAACATGGCACCGTATTAACCGGAAACCACATCGACTTATGGAGTAAATCCGGGGCCATCATCGCGAAACAACAAGGCAATAAAATCATTGCTGAAAAAATCAATGGTAAATACTGGATGTACTTTGGCGACACCGATTTGTTTATGGCTACTTCGGATGACCTTATTAAATGGGAACCGGTTTTAGAAGCAGATGGAAAATTAAAGTCTGTACTTAAACCGCGTAAAGGATATTTTGATAGTCGGCTGGTAGAAAGTGGACCCTATGCGTTGCTTACCGAGAAAGGCATTTTGCTTTTGTATAATGGAATGAATAGCGATACTGAAGGAGATCCTGACTTACCGAAAGGAGCCTATTGTTCAGGCCAGGCATTGTTCGATCCTGCGGATCCAACAAAACTTATTGATCGGCTTGAAAATTATTTTTTGAGACCCGATCAACCTTATGAAATGGAAGGCCAAATAAATCAGGTTTGCTTTATTGAAGGTCTTGTTCCATTCAATGGAAAGTGGTTCTTGTATTATGGCACTGCAGATTCGAAGATTGGAGTTGCTGTTAAGGAAGCTGAAAGTGAAAAGCTTTAAAGCTTAAAGCAGATACTCTTCAACATAGTCTTTCAATATACCATTAGATTATGTGAATTGAAGTGAATGAAGATTCAAAAACCGAATAAATTAACGAGGATTTGACTTTAAGCTTTCCGCTTTAGAGCTTTAAGCTTTCCAATGCTGCTTCCAACTTCGGATACCTGAATTTAAATCCCGACTTCTTAATCTTATCAGCTGAAATTTTACTGCCATTCACTACTATCACTGCCATTTCACCAACGATTATCCGCATAACAAATGCAGGGATGTTGGGAAGTAAAAGTGGCTTGTTTAATACTTTAGCAATGAGTTTAGTCAGTTCTTGATTGGTTACGTAATCTCCTGTAACGGCATTGTAAGCGCCATGCATGGATTCATCTTCTACCGCTTTGATAAACATTTCACACAAATCATCCAGGTGAATCCACGACAAATACTGTTTGCCAGAACCCAACGCAGCTCCCGCACCGAGACGAATTGGTTTCGCCATCTCAACCAACGCACCACCTTTATCACTTAATACTATTCCAATCCGGAGTTTAGCAACGCGAATATTCAACGTACTGATTTTATCTACCGCTGCTTCCCATTGTTTGGTAACCTGTGCGAGGTAATCGTTTCCTGGTCCACTCTCTTCAATAAATACTTCTTCGCCAAAACCAAACCCATAATAACCAATGGCCGAGGCAGACACCACGGCCTTTACGGAATGATGAGCGCCTGAGAGAACTTTATAAAGTAGCGCAGAAGATTTTGTTCTGCTCTCGAGTATTTCTCTTTTTCTGGATTCCGTCCAGCGTTTGTCAGCAACCCCAGCCCCAGCCAAATGAATTATTGTATCCACTTCTTCCAGTGCCTGTTGATCCAGTTCACCCTTGTCAACATCCCAAACAAAAGAAGGAACCGCTCCGCTCTTTTTACTGCGACCCATGTGTGAAACCTGGAAGCCTTTTTGCAGCAGTAACTCTGTTAATCGTGTGCCAATAAGACCCGAGGCTCCGGTTATTAAGATTTTTTTACTCATTATTAGTAGCTTTGATCTTTGATAACACTATGACAATGAATAAGTTTTTAGTTCTCACGGTATTCACCTTTGTATTCAATCTGGCGAACAGCCAAACGGTGACTGTAAATAAACAAAACGAAAAGGTAAAGAATGAGACCCTGGAGGTATTTGTTACTTCGCTCGAAGGTTCGAAAAACGACATTCAATCTGCCTGGGTCCGGTTTCTGAAGGATATGGGCAAGCTAAAGCAAAGCGGCCATCCGATGACCGTGACAGAGCCAATTATTAGTGGTACACCCTTTTCCAAAGGCATTGTCTATGCAGACATGAATGAAGGTGATAAAAGTTCGACCGTATGGATGGGTATTAATCCGGCCGAGTGGGACGACAAAGACATTAAATACGCAAACCGCGAGCTCCAAAAAATGCTCTATCAGTTTGGGGTAAAATTTTATCGCGACCAGGTGCAAAAACAAATTGATGAAACCCAGCAAGCGCTGGATGCAGTAGAAAAACAACAGCAACGCATGTTGAATCAAAACAAAGACCTTACCATCAAACTCAGTAATAGCGACCAGGAGAAAATTCAACTGGAAAAATCGCTGGAGGCGAATAAGTTTGAGAATGCCGTTTTGAAAGTGAAGCTGGAGAACAATAAGAAAGCACAGGACTCACTCGTGAATGTAAGTGTTCAAATAAAGAAAGTGATGGAAACGCATAAAGAAAGACAGCGGAAGATTAACTAATCTCCTACTTCGTTTTCCATTGCTTTAGCGCTTTATCAAAATACGTACGCTCATCTGGAAATTCTATATATTCGATACCGTTTGAATTTCTGGTTTCATAGGGAGTAAGGGATTCACCTTTCACAAACTTATCAAACAAAAAGAGCTCTCGTTTGGCTAATGTATCTGGCACCATTTTCCAGGTGCGAAATACTTCTTCATATTCTGTGACGTTATCTTCAACTAATACAAATTTTCCTCCGGTTGCCACGCGTTTGTCTACCAGACTGGGGGCCCTGCGACTCACCAAAAAGTAATGCATGTTGCCTGATTTATAGTACGCATCAAACTTATGAAGCTTAGCTTGTTCCTGATATAACGAATCATAAGGTTTATAAAAGCGCTCTTCAAACGTGAGTCCTTCCGGAGCCCGACCTACATAACGAATAATTTTCCACATCATTTCATCCTGCTGTTGTGGGGTTAAGTGTGTGCTTACCTGATAATTGTTTTTTGTGTTGCACGCACCAACGATCAGTACCGATATTATCAATCCAAAAGCTATTCTTTTCATAGTGCAAAAATAAGAAGACCTGCCATAAGGCAGGTCTTCTTATTTTAAATTAAAACCTTTATTAATTTACCTAATTAATTAATAAGCCTTGTTAAGAGGTTGGAATTCAGCCCAACCATCTGTCCAATCTGTAGCACCAAACGCACCACGGAAAGCTCCTGTTGTATTAAAGAATGTGTTACCAGTGAATTTGGCATCGGTAAAGTTTGCACCTGAGTTTAGGTTGTTATTTCCTGCAACTCCGGCTACCAGCGTAAAGCTAGGGTTAGATGGATAATTAGAAGAAGTTTGTGCACCCCAGAACAACGATCCAGCAACACCTAAATCGGTAAATACGCTGGTGTTAGTTACAGTGTTAAACACGGTATTATTATTAGCGGTCCAGTAGTCGGAGATCGCTGTTGCATTACCTGCAGGATTAGGTGCAATGGTAAGGCCAGTTGCAAATGCTGCATCTGAAGCTGATGTAGAAGTACCAATCAATGTTGAACCAGGAACAGACAACACATTATAGCCATGTTTACCAGCACCAGAAGTAAGGTTATCTAACGTTCCCTGATCGTCAATACGAATTCCTACCCGGAAACCTGCAAAGAATGAATTGAAGATAGAAATAGCTGATCTTCTACGGATGTGTGCAGCATTCTGATAGTTACCAGAAATGCCTCGGCTTTGAATTTCGCGTGGTCCTAACACTGTTATGTTCGAAAAAATACCACGTGTACAACCTGCTGTAGTCGTACCATCACAAACTCCGGCTATCGCTGTTCCGTTAGCCTGATTATCACTTTCAAAAGCGTTAGAACCTGACTGATCAGCAAAGAATGGATTGCGGACTACCAAGCCAAACTGCACATTGCCACTCCAACCAAAGTCTGTATCGAAATCGTCATCCCAGGTAGAATGGGATACTAAATATTTTCCATTCACCGTACCGCCAAACCACTCGAAGCCATCATCACCACCAAATGATACTTGTACATATTCAACTGTAGTGCCGTTACCAATACCACCCATCGTTAAGCTATTGGTTTCATTGTTAGGAGTAAGTTCAATACCCGCATACTCAATGCGCACATATTTAAGTGAGCCAGAATTTTCGTTTGCATTTGTTGCTGGTGTTGCTGATTCCGCCAATGAACTTCCAAAACTTTGGTCGGGGGTAATTCCTTCTATCTTAGGTTTAGCTGTTTGATTTACGAATGCATTGCCTAACATTACTATTCCACCCCAGTCACCACGATCTCTTTCACCGATTGCCTGAGCCGAAGTGAATACAATAGGATTAGCAGCCGTGCCATCAGCAATCAATTTACCACCTGGCTGAACGATTAACGTTGCCTTGGTAGCTTTATCACCCTTGATAATTGTTCCTGCAGGCACCGTTACTGTTACACCACTTGGAATAAATACCTGACCTTTCAATAAATAAGGTTTCGTAGCATCCAGTGTTTGTGTTGTTAGAGTGCCCTGTAACGAAATTACCGGATCGCCTACTGTAATCACAAAGTTTGAAATAGCAGAAGGATAGTTCTTGGTATCAACAACCTGAAATGAAACAACTATTTTAGAGCCAATCACTGCATCATTCGGGATCGTATAATCATAATCCACCGGAGCTGTAATATCAGTAGCAGAAATATCTCTTGATTCAACTTCAACACCAGCAACATAGATTACAAGATCCTGTGGGCCATTGGGTGCTGTAATAGTCAACGCTGCAGAAACAGATCCACCAGGAATGTTTTGTGCCGTGGTCGGGTCTACCGTTACGGTAGGAGCTGGGTTTATGTCCTCCCCCTCATCGCAGCCTTGAATCATCAAAATGGATGAAACAGCCAGGAAAAAGGCGAACAACTTGATCGTTTTTTTCATGTGTTTTCGTTTATTGTTTATGAGGCAAAAGTAGGATGCTCAACCTGCCTGCCAATTAAAGGGCAGTTAACAATTCATTACCTCAGTGTTAACATCTTCATGTTTTGTTAACAAATAAAAAAACCTGTCTGGTTCGGACAGGTTTTGAATTAATTCAGTTGAGTTTTACTCTGCTTTTTGAAACTTCCATGAAAGTCCTATTGAGAATTGAGTGCCTACCTGATAGCGTTGAATTACTGCTTCCTGATCAATATTGATTTCATTGTCACTATTGTTATCCTGATAGATTCTATATGAAGCATTCAATAAATTCTGGATGTTTAACTTAGTCTCAAATCGTTTATTCCAGATTTTTGCAATCTGGAAGTCAAGTGACTGCCTGGGCAATTCCCACCACGATGGAAATATCTTATCACCAACGGTGAAGATGCGAGGGCCAAATACATTGTATGCGGTATTTACGCTGATCCCTTTTTCAATATCATTATAATAAACTCCCAGGTTAATAATGTATGGTGACTGACCTTGCAGCGGTCGGTTCTGAATCTGATTGGTGGCTGCCGCACCGACATCGACATTACTTTCAATATAAGCTGCATTTAGATTGACCGAGGTGTTGCGCAAGAATCGGGATACCCCTAAACTGGCCAATGATTTTCTGAATTCAAATTCAAGACCCCAGGATGTTGCTTCAGGAGCATTTCCATAAAATAGTTGGGGATTTTCGGTTGTTATGGAAAGATACGTTTCGATGGGGTTTGCAAACTTTTTATAAAATCCACCAATACTGATTAACTCACCGGGATTGGGATACATTTCCCAACGTAAATCAATATTATCAATAAAAGCAGTTTTCAAATCGGGCGAACCTATGATGGCTGCTTCATACTCATATTGATAATATAAGAAGGGCGCAAGCTCTCTGAACTCGGGACGGTTAACTGTGCGGCTATACGCTGCCCGAATTAATGTACGATCAGTAATATTATACCCTGCGTTTAAAGAAGGTAACGCAGCAAATATTGGATTTTCAATATCAATAGGACCAGAGTTAGTACGGGCCGTAAGCGTTTGAACATTGTATTCGCCACGGAACCCTGCAGTAATATCAAACTTACCAAATGGAATGGAACCACTTACATATCCAGCTCCAAGCAAGTTGGTTCCACTATATGAATCCTGTGGTTGTGTTCCTTCTTCAATTACAAATCCATCTTTGCGTTTAATATTCTCCGGAGCAAAAATTTCATCCAACGGCAAACGGCTTAACTCCTGACCAATTGTTTGATCAAAGTCTGCCGTGTTGGGATACTGGTAGTTGATATACCTTGCATTGAATTCACGGGTTTTATATTCTGCATAATAACCAGCTTTGAATACGGGGGCCTTTTTTTCATTTGCCCCCTGAAACTTCTTCTCAAAATTTAATCCATTAGAATATCCAATGTCTTTGAGGTCAGACCAAAAACGTCCTGTTTCAAACACATTACCTGCGGCTGGCAATTGCATAGTATAAGGTTCTTCGGTTCCGGCAAATGTTTTATCCCGATAGGTTCTGAATCTGCGGTAGTCCGGTTCATTGCGATTGATGTAATTCAGCCCGGCTAACCATGATAATTTGGACGTGTTGCTGAGTTCATGAGTTCCTTCCAGTTGACCCGAATAAATGGACCGGCTGAGAAAGTGGTAGGCATAGTTGGTGCGATCAAAATTGGGATTCTGTATTTTATCATCCCCAATGCGGACTGTTGTTTCGTGCTCGCCCAATTGAACAAACAAATTCTTAAAATCAATCTTGTTCCGATCGTTCAGATCGATCTGCCAGTTGTGCATTACGTTTACCCGAACATCGTTGCTGTAAAAGTTATCTTTATACTCGAATCGCTTTTCTGCCGAGGTTGCCGTAAAATCATTATAGCGAAGGAAATCAGAAACATAATGTTGATAGCTATTGGAGTACGCCAATGATGTAAAGTTGCTAAGCTTAACGCGACCAATATTAAAATTCCTTGACATTGCAAAGTTGAAGCCCATATCCACAGGTGCTTGTTTCGTTGCAAAATCAAAATTCTTGGTTAGCGATTTTCCTGCCCGCTCGCGAACGCCAGAGTTTTTGGACGATGCAACTAACGTAGAGGTAGCCGGAAATCCATCCGGTATAGCACGGAACCCATTATCAAATCCTAAGATGTCAGTGCTGCTTCCCTGCGAAGACAACTGATCCTGAAAAGTGGTGTTAGTTCTATAGCCAAAGTTTAATCCAAAACTTGTAAACGGTTCATAACTCGGTTGCTTGGTAACTAATTGAATGACTCCGCCTGCAAAATCGCCAGGAAGTTCTCCAGCGCCAGACTTATAAATCAACATTTGATCGATGGCGCCAGCCGGTACCATGTCAAAAGAAAAAGAACGTCTGTCTACTTCGGTGCTGGGGGCAATAGCGCCATTGATCATTACCTGATTGTATCGCTCAGGAACTCCACGCACAATAACAAACCTATTGTCAACGATAGTAACACCCGGAACACGCTGGGCAATCTGGGCGACATCACGATCTGGCAACTTGGTGATCTGCTCTGAAGAAATTCCACTAACCACAAGTTTATTTTCGCGTATGGACTTTAGCAGATTAAGGTCGGTGGCTATTTCTTTTTTTGCGGTAACTACAATTTCTTCCAACTCAGCTACATCCTCAGCCAGGGTTGCTTCGAGCGTGGTTTTCTTTCCGCTTTCAACAATTACATCTTTAATGATATGTGTTTTATAGGTAACAGATGATATTACGAGTGAGTAAGTGCCTGGCTTTACATTGCTAATTAAAAAGTCTCCATTGATATCTGTAGCCGCACCGACTGTAGTTCCTTCAATCACCACATTGGCACCAATAATTTCCTCCTTGCTTTTTGCATCAGTTACTTTACCCCCAATGGTTCCGTTTTGGGCCCATGCAAGCGTAGTGAAACTGATGAAGAAGATTACTGAGTAAAGTCTGCGGATCATAAATACTGTTTTATTTCCCGCAAAGGTGACGCGGCAATATTACCCCTCGGGTAAGGGTATGTTACGGAATTGTTAAAGAGGGCTTTGCAAAAGCCGCATAAAAGGTCCATCTAAGACAGCTATCAAATCGTAATATTGCGATAAGTCAGATGAATGTGAGTGTGTTAGCTCGGGATTCGGAATAACATTGGGGTAATGGAATTTTAATGAAGATAAAGTTTGGGTAACACCATTATCAATAGTCTGTTAGACAATTTACCTATTGGGCAAGGTAATTTTGAATTTCTTCCACGGTTCTTTTGGCACTGCGACCTACTCCAATCAGTGTAGCCGAAGCAAAGCCTGTCCAATTACCGTATCCTACTAGCCACAGACCTTGTAATTCTTGCGCTTTGGTTTCTTCGGTAATAACCTTGCCCTCGGAAGTAACGACATGTAGCCCAGTTAAATGATTTACGGATGGCCTAAAGCCCGTACAAAAGATTATTGCATATCAACATCTTCCTGTCTTCCATCTTCCCAGATCAAACTATTAGCACCAAATTTGGAGAAGGGGCGTAAACTATTTAATACGCCTCTTACCCGCGCATCCTTTACAGAATCAACCATAACAACATCACCTAATGAAGGTGGTTGGTACGATTTGCCTTTTAATTTGGCATTGTACATTTGAGACGCTGCATCAAATAAATAACGACCATCAATTTGGTCTGCGAGAAATCGCGGTTCTTTTTGAGTAATCCACAGCGTATCAGCCACTAATGATACTTCCGCAAGAATCTGTGCCCCTGAATTACCTTCGCCCACTATCGCCACACGCTTATTCTTAAATTCATGCGCTGATTGATATGCTGCCGAATGCAAAATAATCCCTTGAAATTGTTCGTAACCGGGATATTTAGGAATAAATGGATTTGCAAAAGAACCCGCTGCACTTACAAGGGCTTTGGCTTGATACATCCCTTCTGAAGTTTGAAGATCAAATCCTTTCTTTGTTTTGTGTACCGATATAACATTAACTGGACGCTTTACCGGCAACTCATATTTAGCTTCATAACTTTCAATGTATTGAACTGTTTCATCACGGGTAGGGTAGTATTCTCCGCCACCGGGCATGATCACACCCGGCAAAGAACTCCATTGAGCCGGTGAGAATAGGCGCAATGATTTCCAATAATGCTGCCAGGAACCTCCTGCCTCTTTCTCCTTATCCAAAATAATATAAGACAATCCTGATCTTCGTAGATAATATCCTACGGCAAGACCACTCTGGCCACCACCAATAACAACTACATCATATTCCATTTATCAAAATTTACCGCTTTAGAAGCAAATTATTGTCTTTCCTTCCACATAACAATTTCTTAATCTCACAAAATTGCTTGTTAAAACATCGTAACGTAATATTACGTTATTACGTTACGATATCAACCATGGCTTCGTATAGGTTTATTTTAATCATTGGAATTCTGGTGATTTGTGCACTATCCGGATTCTCACAAACAACTGATTGGAATCTGGTGGGTGGAAAAGCAATGGCAGAGAAGAAAATTTTAATCCCTGGGAAAACACAAGGTGATATTTATAAAGACGTGTATCGCTGGCTTATTAAGGTTTACAAAAATCCCGAAGATATTTTGAAGGCTCGGTTAGAAGATGAATACTTACGAGGGGTGGGCTACTACCGGAATTGCGTAAAGTTCGGTTCCTTATCCTCTGCCGATTTGCAATACAGTTTCACCCTCGAGATTAAAGATGGAGAGGTAGTGTTTAAACTTCACAATGCTTTCTTGCTTTACTCATTCTCGCAAGAAGATGATGGTATGCGCCCTGTTGAGGGCTTCCTGGTTGATGTAAGTAATCCCAAGAAAAAAAGAAAGCACAATGAAACCGAAACAGTCTTGAGCATTTTGAATGAATTTTCTACCACCTTGTTCACTTCTCTGGAAAGTCATCTGCAGGGAGAAAGCAATAATTGACATTACAGTTCTTTAAAGTAATTTTGAACATGGGAATCACAAAATCAGCATTATTCAAAAAGCGTCAGAATAAAGTAGCCACGCTTGCCAAAGCATTTGACCATCCGGCAAGGGTAGCTATTCTTGAATACTTGCTGGAAAACAAGACATGCATTTGTAATGACCTTGTAGACGTACTGCCGCTTTCTCAATCTACTATTACCCAACATCTAAAAGAATTAAAGAATATTGGCATCATAAAGGGAGAAGTAGAAGGCCCTAAAGTGAATTACTGTATTGATGAAAAAGTATGGGATGAAGCCAAAGACATATTCATTAACATGTTCTCAAAATATGTAAAGACGAATGACTGTTGTTAGGTCATTTTTTTTGATCTGTCATAACGTAATATTACAATATAACCCTACCTCCGGAAGAAAAAAGCTTTAGCACATCAAACCTATTCTATAAAAATTATGTCAGCAACAAAAAACGCAACACTGCTTTCATCCTTAACACCAACGGTAGAGAAACTTACCAGTGAGTTTGATCTCATTCCAACTGAACGCAAAGAACTTTTGCAACAGTTGGTTCAATTTGTTGAAAAGAAGTTAAAGGCAGGTCAGAATGTCTATCTGAATTTTATCTGTACCCACAATTCGCGTAGAAGTCATTTATCTCAGATCTGGGCACAAGCAGCGGCTCACTACTATAATGTACCCAACGTATTTTGTTACTCTGGTGGTACGGAAGCAACGGCTTTCAATCCACGCGCAGTAAAAGCCATGCAAGAGGCTGGCTTCTCTATTAAAATGACTAAAGACGGTGAAAACCCAATGTATGAAGTTCGCTTTGCCGATGGAGTAGATCCAATTATTGCCTTTTCAAAAAAGTATGATGACCCATTCAATCACAATAAAGACTTTGCTGCCATCATGACCTGTTCACATGCCGATGAGAATTGTCCCTTGGTATTAGGTGCATCCGGTAGAGTTGCGCTCACTTATAACGATCCAAAAGAATTTGATGGAACTCCGCTGGAAGCTGCTAAGTATTCAGAAAGAGTTCATGAAATCGGGAGAGAAATTTTGTATGCCTTTTCGATGATTAAATAGACCTTCCACAATGAAAATTGCTTTATTCTCGGACATCCACGCAAACCTACCTGCACTGGAAGCCTGCTTCTCAGATATTGACAATCGTAAGCCTGATGCAGTTTATTGCCTTGGTGACCTTGTAGGTTACAACATCTGGCCCAATGAAGTAATTAATGAAATAAGAAAACGGAGGATACCCACACTAGCGGGTAACTACGATCAGGGCGTTGGCCTTGCCAGCGATGATTGTGGCTGTGCTTATAAGACCGATCATGATAAATCCAATGGAGCCCAATCCATCGATTATACCAACCACATGGTGAAACCCGATGAGCGCAATTATTTACGAACGCTTCCATCGCATATACGACTGGAGTATCAATTGAACGAAGAAAAGTTTGATTTCCTGATGGTACATGGCAGTCCTCGAAAAATAAACGAATACCTGTTTATCGATCGGGGTGAAAAAAGCATGCTGCGCATTATGGAGCAGGCTAATGCTCACTTTATGTTCTTTGGCCACACCCACAAACCTTATCACAAAATCTTAAAGGATGAACACGGTAACTATCGCCATGCCATTAATATTGGCTCTGTAGGCAAACCGAAAGACGGAGACCCGCGCGGATGCTACGTGCTTGTGCATCTGGATGAAAACTTTTCTCTCAACAAGCCGGATTCTTTTAAAATCGAATTTATACGATTCGATTACGATGTAGAGAAAGCTGCACGGGCAGTAGAAGAGAGTCCCTTACCAAATGAGTTTGCAGACATGTTACGAAAAGCTTTTTGATTTTAATTTATAAACGAATAAATATGGCTAAGTCAAACCTTTCCTTTTTAGATCGCTACCTCACACTTTGGATATTTCTCGCCATGCTGATTGGTGTGGGCATTGGTAATTTCCTTCCGGTAGAACAATTGATGCAGCCCTTTCAATATGGAACCACCAATTTATTAATCGCTGCCGGTCTAATCATCATGATGTATCCTCCATTGGCGAAGGTGCGCTATGAACATTTAGGCAAAGTATTTAAGAATGTAAAAGTGATTAGTCTCTCATTAATTCTTAACTGGATTATCGGCCCGATATTAATGTTCTTGTTATCGATTATTTTTCTTCGCGATAAGCCAGAATACATGATTGGCCTTATTCTTATTGGTATTGCCCGTTGCATTGCAATGGTACTCGTGTGGAACGATCTGGCAAAAGGTGATAAAGAATATGGTGCAGGGCTTGTTGCGCTGAATAGCATTTTTCAGGTTTTGTTTTACAGTTTGTTTGCGTGGTTGTTTATCACGGTACTGCCACCTTACTTCGGGATAGCAGGCTCGGTGGTAGACGTAAGCATGGGCGATGTAGCGGAGAGTGTGTTCTTATATCTCGGGGTTCCGTTTATCGCAGGGTTCTTTACTCGATACTTCTTTAAGAAAGCTAAGGGCGAGGAATGGTATGTTCAACATGTTATTCCTAAAATCAGTCCGATGACGTTGATGGCGCTGCTCTTCACCATCGTGATTATGTTCAGTTTCAAAGGAAAGATGATTGTGGATATTCCCTTTGATATTGTACGCATCGCTATTCCCTTGGTCATCTACTTCCTGATCATGTTTGTGCTCAGCTTTGTTTTATCAAAGAAATTAGGCGCCAACTATGAAGAAAATGCTTCCGTCTCCTTTACGGCTACCGGTAACAACTTCGAATTGGCGATTGCCGTAGCGGTGGGTGTATTTGGTATTAATTCCGGTCAAGCCTTTGCGGGTGTTATCGGGCCACTGATTGAAGTTCCTGCGCTGATTTTACTTGTCAATCTTGCTTTCTGGTTTAAGAAGAGGATGTACCCGTCCAACCAGAAACAATAACTTCAATCAGAACCAGATCAAGTAAGGTGTTTACAATCATCGATGAAAGTGATTTTTATCACTTTATTTAAAACTAATACATCGTAATATTACGATAACCAATTAATCAAAGGTTATGGTAACTTCTATCAAAATTTTAGGTCCCGGCTGTGCAAAGTGCAAGGCCACCTTCGAAGTAGTAAAAACAGCCGTTGAGCAAAGCGGTATTCAAACGGACATCACAAAAATTGAGGATCTTGAAGGGATGATGAAATATGACATCCTGACTACTCCGGTAGTTGTTATAAACGAGCAGATTAAAATCAGTGGCAGAGTTCCTACTGTTGACGAAATCATCAAGCTATTGAACTAAGATGTTCGACTGGCTTCAACATCTTGCGGATTGGCTTATTTACACCGTCCTTGGGATTTCATCACAAAGCCGTTTAGGTGAAGCGCTAAATTTCTTTGTGTATGACACCATCAAGATTCTCATTCTTCTTTTTCTAATCACCTTTTTAATGGGGATTGTTAATTCCTATTTTCCAATTGACCGGATTAAAAATTTTCTTTCGCGCCATAAGTTTTACGGAGGTGAATATGTAATGGCTTCTACCTTTGGTGCTGTTACGCCATTTTGTTCCTGTTCGTCCGTGCCTTTGTTTATTGGTTTTGTAAAAGGCGGTATTCCGTTAGGTGTAACCTTTGCGTTTCTTGTCACATCACCATTGGTAAACGAAGTGGCCATTGCAATTTTCCTCGGCATGTTTGGGTTGAAGGCAACTCTTATCTATGTAATGAGTGGGATACTTTTAGGCGTTATCAGTGGTGCTGTTCTTGGACGAATGAATTTAGAACCGCTACTCACCGATTGGGTTCGTAAGGTATGGCAACAGGCAAAAGCAGATCAAGAAGTTTTTGAAGCTGAAAAGATATCTTTTATCCAACGCATTCCAACCATCATTAGAGAAGCATTTGGTATCGTAAAAAGCGTTTTCATTTATGTGCTTATAGGCATTGCCATTGGGGCGGCTATGCATGGCTATGTACCGGAGGGTTTCTTTGAACAATACATTGGTAAAGATACCTGGTATGCCGTGCCCTTAGCGGTGCTCCTGGGTATACCGATGTATGCCAATGCAGCTGGGATCATTCCGGTTATTCAGGTATTTGTCGCGAAAGGAATACCGATTGGAACCTCGCTTGCCTTTATGATGGCCGTAGTCGGGTTATCGATTCCTGAAGCTACACTCCTGAAGAAAGTGATGACCACCAAACTCGTTTTCATTTTCTTTGGTGTAGTTGCGGTTTGTATTATGATTTCAGGTTATCTCTTCAATTTAATACTATAATACGATGAACACCACTCAACTATATCTGCAAACATGGATGGAGGCACGCACCCGGTTTACCAACTTGCTAAAAGATATCAAGGAGGAAGCGCTAACAAAGAAGCTGATCAACACTAAAAACAGTGCAGGCTTTTTAATCCGTCACGTTAGCGATGTAGAATTACTATTCTCTAAAAATGTATTTGGAGCAACTGACCTTAAAGTTCACGCAAGAACGGTAGCCGCACAGCATGACACCGGTGAGTGGACGAATCTGAAAGAATTACTCGATTATCAGGAAGAGGCATTTAATCAACTAAAGGCAATTATCGAAAAACAAACCGAGGCAGACTGGTCGCAGACAGTAACCACCAAAGAGTTCGGAATCAAAACAAAAGCCGAAGCTATGGGCAGAATTATTTCACACACCGCCTATCATGCCGGTCAATTGGCGGTTATTTTAAAATATGCATGATGACAATCACCTGCTTCTATGACCGGCATCATTATATGTTTTATTCGTTTAGTGTAAACTGCTTATTCAAGAAGCAGCTTTATTAAAAGACAAACGATATGAAAAATAAAACAGTAATCATCACCGGTGCGGCATCAGGAATTGGCAAGGCTACCGCAGAACTATTTGCCAGACAAGGCGCCCATGTTGTTGTCTCAGACATTGATGCAAAAGCAGGAAAGTCAACAACAGATAGCATCGTAGCGGCAGGAGGTAAAGCATCTTTTTTCAAAACCGATGTTGCCAAACCTGAAGAGATGGAAGCACTGGTGGCTTTCGCAGTTAAAACCTATGGTAAACTGGATGTTGCTGTGAATAATGCGGGTATTGGCGGTGAGTTAAATCCCGTGGCCGACATGAGCATTGAGGGCTGGCAAAAAGTAATAAGCATAAATCTGAGCAGTCTTTTCTATGGTATGAAATATCAGATCAAGGCGATGTTGGAAAATGGTAGTGGTAGCATCGTAAATATATCATCCATATTAGGTTCAGTAGGCTTTACCGGTTCAGCTGGTTATGCGGCAGCAAAACATGGCGTGATTGGTCTTACCCAAACCGCGGCACTGGAATACTCCGCTAAGGGAATTCGGGTAAATGCGGTAGGCCCTGGATTTATTGAAACCCCTCTGTTAGATGCCTTGGATGCTGAAATGAAGAAACAACTGGTAGCTCTTCATCCCATCGGCCGTCTTGGCCAGAGTGAAGAAGTAGCCGAATTGATTTATTGGTTAAGCAGTGATAAATCTTCCTTCGTAACCGGAAGTTATTATCCTGTTGACGGTGGTTATTTAGCGCGATAAAATGATGTGTATGTATGATACACAGCGAACGACATAGAACAAGCCGAACAGGTTGGTTGCGTGCAGCTGTGCTGGGTGCGAATGATGGCATCGTTTCAACTGCCAGTCTTATTCTCGGTGTAGCAGCCTCCGGTGCATCGGCTCAAAATATCATAGTAGCGGGTTCTGCAGGCCTTGTTGCCGGAGCTATGTCGATGGCAGCCGGTGAGTATGTATCCGTCAGTTCGCAAGCAGATACCGAAACGGCAGACATTACCCGTGAAAAAAAAGAATTGGATGAAAATCCAGAAGAGGAACATGCAGAGCTCACCAAAATTTATATTGATCGTGGATTGAACGAAGCTTTTGCAGCCGATGTAGCCACGCAATTAATGCAACACGATGCACTGGGTGCGCATGCGCGCGATGAATTAGGTATCTCGGAAGTTATGGCTGCGCGGCCCGTGCAAGCGGCATTTGCGTCTGCCGGTTCTTTTGTTGTGGGTGCGGTGTTGCCGCTTCTGATTGTGTTGTTGATTCCAGTTACAAACCATTTCTGGTTTGTGGCCGGTGGCTCACTCTTTTTTCTCGCCTTGCTAGGGGCTGTTTCAGGATATACCGGTGGCGCTCCAGTAATGAAAGCCACCATGCGCGTTACATTTTGGGGTGCGCTGGCTATGGCATTAACGGCCGGTGTGGGTGCAATCTTTGGAGTAGTGGCTTAACGTATTTTGCTATGGACTTTATCGATTATTATAAAATATTAGAATTACCCAAAACTGCGAGCGAAGCCGATATAAAAAGTGCTTATCGTAAACTGGCCCGCAAGTATCATCCGGATGTAAATCCAAATAACAAAGAGGCTGAAAAGAAATTTAAAGAGATCAATGAAGCCAATGAGGTGCTGAGCGATCCTGAAAAGAGAAAAAAATATGACGCCTACGGCAAAGACTGGAAACATGCAGATGCTTTTGAAGAGGCGAAAAGACAACAAGGGCAATCTCAGCGCACATCCGGTCAGCAGTATTCAGGCGAATACGGAAGTGATTTTTCGGATTTCTTTGAATCGATGTTTGGCGGTCAATCGGGTGGCAGAAGCCGCCAGACAAAATTCAGGGGGCAGGATCTAAATGCCGAGTTAGAGCTTACACTCAAAGATGTTTATAAACCACATCAACAAACGCTGCATGTAAATGGTAAAAATATTCGTTTATCCTTTCCGGCCGGTATTGAAAATGGACAGACCATTAAAGTAAGCGGTCACGGTGCTCCCGGAGTTAATGGTGGCCCTGCTGGTGATTTGTACATCACTTTTATAATTAAAAACCCAACTAAATTTAAGAGGGATGGATCTGATTTACATGCTACTGTTGAAGTAGATCTTTATACTGCGTTGTTAGGTGGCGAATTGTTGGTTGATACGTTTGATGGGAAAGTGAAATTAAAAGTTGCTCCCGAAACGCAGTCGGGCACCCTCGTCAAACTGAAAGGAAAGGGATTTCCGGTTTATAAAAAGGAAAATCATTTTGGTGATTTGTATATCACCTACAGAGTAAAAATGCCAACGAATCTTTCTGAAAAAGAAAAAGAATTATTACGAGAATTGAAAAAACTCAGAAGCCATGAACACTGACAACCTGATACGCATCGAATACTTCTGCGAGCAGTACAATGTTGAATTCTCCTTCGTCAATGCTTTAAAGGAATCCGGACTGATCAACTTTATTGTTGTAGAAGAGTCCAGCTATTTGTCCACTGAGGATTTAAAAGAAATTGAGAAACTGATTCGCCTGCACTATGAGTTAGGCGTTAACATAGAAGGTATTGATGTTATCGCCAATTTGTTGAATCAAATAGCAAGCTTACAACAAGAGCTGACAGTCGCGAGGAATAAATTGAAATTCCTGGGAATGGAATAGTTTAGCCAAGTTGACTCAACCTACTTTGTAATTGGAACTTTGGTTAACAGCGCCTTCACAATATCCGCTGTCTTCACATTGTCGGCTTCGGCCTCGTAATTAAGAATGATGCGGTGGTTCATTACATCCAGCGCAATTTCTTTAATGTCCTCCGGCAATACATAATCACGGCCATTCATAAAGGCAACTGCTTTCGCTGCAAGATTCATGTTGATACTGGCCCGGGGTGAGGCGCCAAACTGAATGTATTGCGCTTCGTGATCAAGTTTATATTCTTTCGGCCTGCGCGTGGCTGTTACCAATTCAATGATGTAACGCTCCAACGATTCGGCCATCGTTACTTTATTTACTTCACCACGAATGGAGAAAATATCTTCTTTGGTGAGCACCTGATTTACTTCATACTTAAACTGCATGTTGGATATCCTGCGCATGATTTCCAACTCATCTTCTTTGGTAGGATAATTTACAAACACCTTCATCATGAAACGGTCAATCTGCGCTTCCGGCAACGGATAGGTTCCTTCATTTTCTACCGGGTTCTGTGTAGCCATTACCAGAAAGGGTTTATCCAACATGAACGTTGTTTCACCAATGGTTACCTGCTTTTCCTGCATGGCTTCCAGCAAGGCTGATTGCACTTTTGCTGGCGAGCGGTTAATCTCATCAGCCAAAATGATATTGGCGAAAATCGGTCCTTTCTTAACTTCAAATTTTCCTTCCTTCTGATTATAGATCATGGTACCCACCAGGTCGGCAGGCAATAAATCCGGTGTAAACTGAATGCGGGCGAAATCGAGGTGCAGCACCCGGGCCACCGTGCTGATCGTAAGGGTTTTCGCCAACCCCGGCACGCCTTCCAATAAAATATGACCGTTGGTAAAGAGCCCTATTAAAAGGCGGTTTACCATATATTCCTGCCCCACCACCACTTTGGCTACTTCACTAAAAACCTGCTTGATTTTTATCTGGTGTTCTTTTTGTAACTCGGTTGTCGCTTCAAATGCCATAATCTCCTGTAATTCAAAAATTGAACCGCAATATTAAGGAATTGCCATCAAAAAAGTGATGATCCCGGTTGCCCTTACGCGTGCGGCCATGGAATGTTTCAAAGGGTTATAATTACCCTTCACTTAAGCTGTCTTTTTATACGTTGCCTTAAAGTAGATTAGCAAGGCAACCAGAAAAAACATGATTCCATTGCAGATGATCACCGGCCAAAGCATGAGGGCAAAGGCATAGATCAGCCACACGACCGTGCTTGATAAAACAATAAACAACATAGTCAGACTCAGGTCACCGGCACTTTTGGTTTGCCAGGTTTTATATACCTGAGGAATAAAGGTGATGCAACTTAAAAAGCTACCGAGGTATCCGATCAGGTCGATGTAATTCATGCTATTAAATTATGTATCAACAATAAACTTTCAACTAGTTAAAAAGCACCAACTCCACACCACGCGGGTTAGTAAGATAGGAGTTGACAATATTCTGTACTACCCGGTTATCTTTCGAAGGCTTGATAAAATTCTTGGCCGCATCCAGGTTTGAAATATTTTCTGTTTCATCAAAGAAACCAAAACCCAGGTAGTTACCTCTTTCTACAAGCACCACTGATTTTTCATCGGGTCTACGCCCCTTGCCAACAATGGCCACGGTTTGCCCATTCTCAAAGAATGAATCAATAGCCTTCTGCACGCGCTTGTTGTATTTTTTCTCTTTCTCCACACCCTGACAGGCGCCTTTGCATGAACCCGATTGATGACTGAAACATAATCCTTTTGCAACCTGCAGTCCGCTTAGCTTTGGACATAAATTGTTTTCCTTCACTTTCTCCCACATAAAATTCCACGCATCACCCTTCGAAGAAAATGTAATCAACGGTTTCGTTCCACGGCTCACCACGTTGACGGCAAAACGTAAATACCCATTGCGATCTTCGTAATCATACACACCCCACTCCTCTACTTTATATTTTTGAGCGAGGTTATACTTGGGCCACAGCCTGCGGATCTCCTGCGATTCCAAAATAAAAGCAATCAACTCGCTACCTGTAAGTTCGTAGGTGATATTATGAATTTCATTGCGGATGTTGGAGCGATTCCACTCGCGCGCTTCACCGGTAAAATGACCGGCAATTCGCTTCTTGATATTAACCGCTTTGCCCACATAAATAACATGGCCCCGCGCATCCAGAAAATAATAAACTCCCGCTTTTGCGGGAAGCTTATCAAATTCTGATTTTGAAAGATTGGGGGGTAAAATTGTTTCGCCTGAATTACGCTTCAGTGCTTTTACGATTACGCCACTTTGATCCCGCTTCATCAAAATGTCAAAAATCTTTGCGGTGGCTAAAGCATCCCCACCGGCCCGGTGGCGATCCGGAATTTTTATTCCCAGGCTTTCCGCCAACCTTCCCAGGCCATACGAATTTAATCCCGGAATAATTTTACGACTAAGCCGAACCGTACAGAGTTTTTTTGTTGTCCAGTTGATGCCGGTGTTCTCAAATTCCTTCTTTAAAAAACTATAATCAAAGTGGGCATTATGCGCGACAAACACCCGGTCTTTTAACCAATCGAAAATTTCTTCTGCCAGATCTTCAAACGTAGGAGCCTCCTGCACCATGTGCGAGGTGATTCCCGTAAGGCCCGTAATAAAGGAAGGAATGTTGCGGCCCGGATTGATGAGCGTATGAAACTGATCGGTGATCTGCAATCCATCGTAATGGTAGATGGCAATCTCCGTAATGCGATGATTATCCGCATACCCTCCGGTGGTTTCAATATCTACGATGGCATACATTGGGCGAATGTAAGCATGGATTTGCTTCAATCTCTCCTTCATGAGAGTAATTTTTGTAGTTTTACAAAATGAAAACATACCTGCTCAAAATTGATGATTCACAGGAGGAAGTTATTAAAGCCCTTGTGAAAGCTCTGAAAATTGAAACAGAAGTATTTTCTGAAGCTGATGAAGATACTGCGCTCTCTATAGCTATGGAAGAAGGCAAGAAATACGGTCGACTGACCGATAAAGAAACTGAGTTATTTATCAAGAATCTTGGTAAATGATTTTGTTGATTGACAGAAGTTTTGAAAAGGACGCCAAAAAACTTCCTAAAGAGGTTCAACTAAAGCTTAAAGAAATAATCAATCTTATTCAACAGAGTTCCAACTTCTCGGAACTTACCGCAGAAAAATTAGCTGGCTCAAAAGATGCCTACAGAATTCGGTTAGGCAATTACCGAATCGGGATTTATAAAAAAGACAACACAATCATTCTATCGCGAGTATTGAATAGAAAGGAAATTTATCGCTACTTCCCTAAAAAATAATAGATGAACGGACTCGTACGCTTTCTTTTATCCGGCCTGGCTGTTTTATTAACCGCCTATCTGCTTCAGGGCGGTGTTCATGTAGAGCACTATGGCTATGCCCTACTTGTAGCCCTTGTTTTGTCGATCGCGAATGTTATCGTGAAACCAATCCTGATCCTCTTTACCATTCCGATAACCATTGTTACACTTGGACTTTTTCTTTTGGTAATCAATGCCGCTATTATTCTGCTGGTAGATTTTTTTGTTCCCGGCTTTGAGGTGGATGGATTCTGGTGGGCGCTCGGCTTTAGTTTGATCCTCTCCATCTTCAACAGCATGATTACGGATTTTACCAAGGAAAAGAAGCGTTGATCGCTCTCACTTATCTATAAAATGAAGCTTGCTTAACATACCGGTATTATTTCAGTAATATCGGTATCCTACCTTTAGGGATGCTGAGCCGATTTATCTTTCCTGTGCTCTTGAGTATAACCGGAGTGTTGCTTGTGGCAATACCTTTCATTCCGGGAACTCATGTGAGCGAAGAAAAATCAATGATCGCTTACACAGGCAGTAACACCTTGTCATGCAATTTTAATAATGCAAGTCTGAAAGTTGATTCGATTCAAACGGAAGTTACTCATCGCGGAGATTTGTTCTACCTCAAGTTGCAGTTAGGAGCGCATTCTGAAAATCAAATTTCATTCGTGCTGAAAAATGAAGATATCTACGAACAGGCCTATACATTAGACCATCCCAATAAACGATATTCATCTTTTCTTTACCATGGGTACGACTGCATGTATTCTTCCGATGAGTTTTATAGCGGCATGCTGATGATCCATAAGTATGACACGATCAATGAAATAATTGCCGGATCCTTTGAGTTCATGGCTCATTCCGATACTTGTGATGAGTTGGTTCGGGTAACAAACGGAACTTTTGATTCCTCCTACATATCAATCTAATTTCGACTTACTAAGAACACGCCTAATGTTTAATTTAAGGCTAATCGGCCACGGCCCCTGTTTCTCTTAATTTTACCTTTGCAAAAACCGTGATACCACCTCTTTGTATTAAAATCGTTCCATGATTAAAGAATTTCCCAGCGATTTTCGTTTTGGTACAAGTACTTCGGCAGTTCAGATTGAAACAGCCTTTGAACACGATTGGCAGGGTTTTGTTGCCCGCGATAATTCCATTTTTGACCGAACTACAGATCACGAGTTGCAGTGGGAAAAAGATACAGTTATCATTTCTTCCCTGGCTCCCAATTACCGGATGAGTTTGATGTGGAGCAAATTACAGCGTGGGCCATTGACTCCGTTAGATCGTGAAGCCGTTGAACATTACAAAAAGGTATTAACTGAACTCAAGCTCCGCGGTGTGGATATCATGCTTGTACTCCATCACTTTGCCAATCCTGTTTGGTTTAGTCAGCAAGGTGGGTGGTCCAATGCCCAAAGCATTGACTGGTGGTTGGATTATGTGAAGAAAGTAATTCTTGAATTTGATGAATTTGTTTCGCTTTGGAATACATTCAATGAACCCAATTTATATATAAGCCTGGGTTCATTAGCCGGATTATTTCCACCTCAAAAATTAAATCCATTTTATGCCTGGCAGGTGTTAAAGAATTTAAGTTCTGCGCATAAAAGCGCTTATGAATTGTTACATACGCTTTCACCCGATAAGCCTGTAGGTATTTCACATAATGCCTCTATTCTCGAAGCCGATAACCTGTTGGGTGTATTGCCTGCAAAAATTACTGATTGGTGGTACATGGAATTTATTCCGGGTTGGTTTGAACAGTGTGATTTTTTTGGTTTGAGTTATTATTCACGCATTGGTTATGACCCGATGCCTGTTACTTATTTAAATAGTCCCGAAAAACTTATCAAGAAAGGCAAGGCGTACGATGACATGTGGGAATACTATCCTGAAGGTCTGGGCATTTGCCTGGATCGATACTGGAAGAGATTCGGTAAACCCATTATCATTACAGAAAATGGAATGAGCACCGGTGACGATACCAAACGTATTGAATCAATGTATGATTACCTCCACATCATACATGCTGCTATTGAAAAAGGCATCGACATTCGTGGCTATTATCATTGGAGTACGTGGGATAACTTCGAGTGGAACCTGGGGCTCTCTTATCGGTTTGGATTGTATGGGTGCGATCCGATAACCAAAGAACGATTCAGGCGACCTAGTGCTGATGTGTTTTCCGCAATAGCGTATTCAAAGAAATTGATACCCTTACTTACTTCCGATCCGCATAAAGTTTTAACACCCGCTCAATAGCAGGTCGGGCTGTTTCCTTATAGTTCACTTCCACCTGATTCCTGGTTTCAATCCATTCCTCGATTTTTGAAAGATTGTTTTTATTAACCTTCTTAATGGCCGGCACGCCAAGTTGTTTTAACGCCACTGCGTTAAAATGTTGTTCGTACTGATTCTTCATAGGCACAACCAATACCTTCTTCCGCAGGTAAAGTGCTTCCGCAGGAGTTTCAAATCCGGCTCCGCATAAAACGCCATGAGCCGATGACATGCTTGATGAAAACGCCTCATTGTCTACTGGAAAAACCGAAAGCTTACCTATGTGATAAGGTTTGTTTGTATGCTTTGAAAAAACTTGCCACTGTGTATTCGGAAAACGAAGAAGGAGCTTGACCAGTTTCTTATCATCATACGCAGGCAGATAAACTGTGTAGTGACCCTTGTCGGTGGGCTTCATGTCGCGGATGCGTTTGCGAATTACCGGTGTGAAAATATTTTTGTCGTACGATGCAAAGTGAAATCCTACCCCGGCACGAACGGGTGCATAGTTATTGAGAAACCACGTACCTACAGGATCAAAATGTTTGGGTTTAGGAACGTTGGGCAACAACAACGAATACTGATGACTTAATGCCAGACACGGAACTTCGCGTTTGTGACAAGCCCACGCGGTGATGGCTTCAAAATCATTGATAACCAGATCATACTTTTCAACCGGAAATTCTTTGATCTCACGCACAACTCTTTTAGAGCTGTTGTTCTTGAATGTTTTGAGAAAGTCAATGCCGCCTTGCTTGCCAAAGAAAAAACTGAGGCCCTTTGATTTGTATTTTACGGGAAACGGCAATTTGATATCCGCCTGCGATCCGCTGACAAACAGATCTACCTTACCATAGTTGGAAAGCAGTGGCGCAATCTCTTCCGCTCTTGCAATATGGCCATTGCCGGTTCCTTGTATGGCGTAGAGAATTTTCACTTCTTAGGTTTAAGGATTCGCTCCATCATTTCATTAAATAGCTCCTTGTTATCCGAACCCTTGAATCTCCGCGGGAGTTTGATCTTCTGCGCTACCTTATCTTCGCGGTAGTTGTACACACTCCATGTTCCACTCTGGCATTCCAGTGCGGTAAGGTTTTCAATCCAATCTCCAGAATTAAGATAAACTACACTCCCCTTTTCGGTTGTGATCGTCTTCATGGCCGGCTTGTGTATATGCCCACATACAACATAATCATATCCGTTGTCAATCGCAATTCCCGCTGCAGTCAACTCAAAATTATCGATAAACTGAACGGCACTTTTTACACTGTCTTTGATACGTTTGGAGAGCGAGATCTTTTCACGGCCAAACTTCTGCAATACAAAGTTTACAAAGGTGTTGATATGGATGAGTGAATCATACCCAACGGCACCCAGCTTGGCAAGCCACTTAGCATGCTTCATAGTTACGTCAAACACATCGCCATGAAAGATCCAGGCTTTCTTCGAATTAATTTTCAGTAAGAGCTTATTTTCAATCTGAAATGATCCCAGACGAAATCCAGAAAATTTCCGCAACATCTCATCATGGTTTCCGGTAAGGTAAATCACTTTGGTATTTCGGGTCATCAGGCCGGTGATATGTTTTATTACCTGCATATGTGGTTTGGGCCAGTACCGTGTTGAGAACTGCCACATATCAATGATGTCGCCATTTAAAATAAGCTTACCGGGTTCAATCGACTTCAGATACCGGAGAAGTTCGGTGGCGTGACAGCCATAGGTGCCGAGGTGAAGGTCTGACAGGATAACAATATCCACCTGGCGCTTTTTGGATTTTCCCATTTAACTATGCCTGATCACCGAGTAATTTACAAAACTAATAGTCCAAACAGTTACAATTTTATTCCTACATTATCCTTTTATTAAATAACCATTGCTGCCGTTATTTAGTGAGAGCCGGTTGCCTGGAAAAAATGATGCTTTGGGTAGGGTAAGCAAAATCAATTCCCTCCTGTGCGAATACTTTAAAGATTTCCATATTTATCTTTTGCTGGATATCCATGTATTGATTGTACTCCGAGGTTTCAACAAAATACACTACTTCATAATCGAGGCTGAAAGCACCAAATTTCTGAAAATGTGCCCGATCGAAAGTTACACCTGGCTGTGACTCAACAATTGATCTTAAGATGGTAGGTATCTTTTCTACCAGCTGCGGAGGCGTTTGGTAAATAACACCCAGAGCAAATACGATCCGCCTACGCTCCATACGCTTGAAGTTGTGGATGCGTGAGTTGGTAAGATCGCTATTGGAAAATACCAGTTGTTCACCCGTAATGCTTTTGAGTCGCGTGGTTTTAATACCGATGTGTTCAACGGTTCCTCTTTTATCATCCACGGTTATGAAATCACCAATCTCAAATGGACGATCCAAAAAGATCACAAAATAATTGAACAAATCACCCAGGATATTCTGAGCCGCCAAAGCAATAGCAATACCTCCTATGCCCAGCCCGGCTATAATGGTGGTTACATTGTACCCTAGGTTATCAAAAAGAAACAAAAGACCCAGTATCCATATAACACCATTAATAAGTAACATGATGCCATTGATCTGCTTGAGCTTCTCGATGCCGCCTTCTTGATGACCAATGTACGATTCCAGCGTTAACCGAATGATCGATGAGATCATCCGCACCGTGTAAAAAACAAAAACAAAGACAAAGGCGTTGCCGATGATCTGAGTAACCCTTTCTGAAAAAACCAGAAACCTCAGTCCTGCATACAGCGCTACAAAATTCAATATGGGAAGTCCGAATTTTTCAAGACCGCTGACGAGGTAATCATCCAATTTTGTTTCGGTGTTTTGGGTCCACTTTTTTATCTGGTTCAGTAAGCGTTTCTTAAATAGCCGGATGATGAGAAGGGCTCCCACAATAATTCCCAATGCAATCAGGTAGTGCTCAACGTTGTTGCCGAAATACTCCTTCTCTAATACATTTTCCATAGTAATACCACTTAATAGGGTGCAAAAATAACACGACCAACCCTCTTACACGAATGCATTTTTAATTATCCTCAACCATTGGCGGAAATTATCTTCAATCAGTCGTTTCTTTCACTAATTTTCCGAATCAATCTTTGTATGATGAAAAAATTAATTTTACTCCTGCTTATTAGTCCATGGGCTGCTGCTCAACAACTTGCCCCGCTTACAGTCGAAAAAATTATGCGCGACCCAAAATGGATGGGAGTAGCGCCCTCCAGTATAAATTGGTCGCATGACAGCAAACAACTCTACTTTAACTGGAATCCTGAAATCAACCCCGGGGATTCATTATACTCTATTTCGCTCACCAATCGGACCCCGCAGAAAGTAAGTGCTTCTTCCAGACGCGTGATGCCAGCTTTTTCAGGCACGTACAATAAGTCATTCACGAAAAAAATCTACGAAAAGAATGGCGATCTGTTTTTGCTCGATATCCTTGCCGGAAAAATCACCCCGATTACGAACACACTTGATCGCGAATCGAATGCCTCATTTTCTTTCGATGAACAAAAAGTAATATTTACTGCGAATAGCAATTTATTTAGTTGGGAAATCGGCACCGGAAGCTTTACCCAACTTACCGATTTTAAGCGTGGCAGCAAGCGACCCGATGCAAGGGCAAGTGAACAGGAGAAATGGTTGAAGACCGATCAGCTCGCCTATTTCGAAGTACTGAAACAACGAAGTGACAATCGCAAAGTGACAGAAAAAAACCGAAGAGCGGATCAACCCAAACGCCCTAAAGAAATTTACTTGGATGAAAAAAATATCAATAACCTTCAACTAAGTCCGGATGGAAATTTTATTACCTACGTGCTCACAAAAAGTGCGACTGTTAAAAATACCATCGTACCCAACTATGTAACCGAAACAGGATTTACAGAAGACATACCAGCACGAACAAAAGTAGGAGGTGCGCAAAGCGTATCTGAATTATTTGTATATGATCTCGTAAAGGATACTGTTTTATCTGTAAAGACGGATGAGATTGCTGGCATCTTTGATTCACCCGAATACAAAAAAGATTATCCCGCCAAAGCAGTGAAAGCCGAAACCAAAGAAAAGAAACCTGAAGTCAGGCCGGTTTCCTTTTCAGGTTTGGTTTGGTCGGCCGATGGAAAAAATAATGTGCTTGTGTTACGTGCGCAAGACAATAAAGACCGCTGGATTGTATCGCTTGATCTATCCACTAGAAAATTCAAACTAATCGACCGGCAACATGACGAGGCATGGATTGGAGGACCCGGCACCGGTGGTTTCTTTGGAGGCGCGAACGTAGGTTGGCTTGCTGATAATAAATCGGTTTGGTTTCAATCCGAAGAAACGGGTTATTCTCATTTATATAGAAGTGAAATTACGACCGGAAAAAAGCAGGCTCTCACCTCTGGCAACTATGAAGTGCAGTCTGTTGAGCTTTCGCGTGATAAAAAATTCTTTTATATCACGACCAACGAAGTGCATCCAGGGGAAAAACATTTTTATAAACTTCCGGTAACGGGAGGCAAAGTAGAAAAATTAACCACACTCACTGGCGCACACGAAGTTTCACTTTCACCGGATGAGAAATGGATTGCCTATCGCTACTCGTATAGCAACAAACCCTGGGAACTTTATCTGCAAGAAAACAAAGTCGGTGCAAAACCAATTCAAATTACCAACTCACTCTCTGCAGAATTTAAATCTTACACATGGCGCGATCCGGAAGTAACTACTTTTAAAGCGCGCGATGGTGCCGATGTATACACTCGAATCTACAAACCGGAAAAACCCAATGGCGCAGCGGTTATCTTTGTACACGGTGCGGGCTATCTGCAAAATGCACACAAATGGTGGAGCAGCTACTTCCGCGAATACATGTTCCATAATTTGTTAGTTGAGAAAGGGTACACCGTGCTCGATCTGGATTATCGTGCCAGTGCCGGCTATGGAAGAGATTGGCGTACGGGTATTTATCGCTTTATGGGTGGAAAAGATTTAACGGATAATGTGGATGGTGCGAAGTGGCTTACAGAGAAACATAATATTGATCCCAATCGCATCGGAGTGTATGGAGGTTCTTACGGTGGCTTCATTACATTGATGGGCATGTTTACTACTCCGGATGTATTTGCAGCCGGGGCGGCACTCCGTCCGGTAACCGATTGGGCGCAATACAACCACGGGTACACAGCCAACATTTTAAATGTTCCTTACCAGGACAGTATTGCCTACGTTAAAAGTTCTCCGCTCTATCATGCCGAAGGATTGAAGGGCCATTTGTTAATCTGCCATGGGATGGTGGATGTGAACGTACACTTTCAGGATGCAGTGAAACTTTCTCAGCGATTGATTGAATTAGGAAAAGACAATTGGGAATTGGCCGTATATCCGATGGAAGACCACGGCTTTGTAGAGCCCAGCAGCTGGACGGATGAGTATAAGCGGATTTTGAAGTTGTTTGAGGAGCATCTTAAATGATGTTACGATGAATGCAGTGGTCACGCAAAGACGCTATGGGCACAAAGAAATATACTGATTCAGCTTTGTGATCTTTGTGCCTTTACGTGGAAAGTATCAAGGGTTTTACCTCAAAATTTTATAACTTTAATCCATGATTGAATCCTTTCAGAATAAAATTCCTTCGATGGTCGCCTTAATGAAAAAACATAAGGTGAAAAGAGCATATGCGTTTGGCTCTGTCGTTAAAGGAGATTTTAACAAAGACAGTGATATTGATATTCTGATTGCCTTCGAAGACAACCTCGACCCCGTAGTGTATGGCCAGCATTATTTCGATTTAGCTGATCAGTTGGAGGAATTGCTTGAACGTCCGGTGGATTTAGTTACTGAAGCTTCTCTCAAGAATCCTTACTTCATTAAAAATCTCAACGAAACAAAAGTGCCACTCTATGAGTGATGTCATTAAAAAGTCGTTGTCAGACATTTTAATGAGTATTGATGGAATCCATGTTCATCTTCAAGGCAAAAACGATTTTCAGTGGTATCAAAAGTCAATTACCGTAAAGAGAGCGGTGGAGCGTGAACTGAGTATCATTGGCGAAGCCGTAAATCGTATTTTAAAGGAAGACAAAAATTTTCCATTGAGCAGTGCTCATCAAATAATTTCCTTCCGGAACCGCGTTATTCATTCTTATGATTCTGTGGATGACAATCTTGTTTGGAAAATCATCATTAAAGATCTACCTGTACTTCACGCAGAGATTTTAAACTTGCTTTAGTTAAAAATATTAACCTGGATTTTTACGAACCATCTCGATACAAAGCCACTAAGAACTTTGCGTTCTTTGCGACTTTGCGTGCCATAATACTTACAATTGAATGAAACTCACCGAAGACTATACAGCAATTCTTATTTCTGTTGTTCTCATCCTCATCGCCTGGTCAGGAATTACATTTTGGTTTCCATCCATCACCTGGAGTAATCTGTCAGAATTTATAACAGCGATCAGTGCCATTTCATGGCTAGACATAATTGTCCTCATTGGGTTGTCGTTTGTGATTATCTGGATTGCCTCCTTCCTAAAAGGTGAAATACTTTCCCTCAAAGCCGTTGAAGGTTATCTCCTTATTTTTCTCATCACCCTGATCGCACATATTCTTACAGGCTTTACGCCTGCCAAAAGCATAGGTCTTGAAATTGTCATCTTCAGTTTATTAATAGGTTTATTTATCTCCAACGTACTTCCCGTTCCTGCCTGGGTAAAACCCGTTTTGCAAACTGAGCTCTACATCAAAATTGGCTTGGTGTTATTGGGCTGTGGCATTTTGTTTGGAGACATTATGAAAGCCGGCTCGCTCGGCATGATTCAATCTGTCATTGTGGTGGTAACCGTTTGGCAGTTTTGTTTCTGGCTTGGAAAAAGGTTCGGGCTCGATGATGAATTCCGAACCATGCTCTCAAGCGCAGTAGCTATTTGTGGAGTATCGGCTGCCATTGCTACAGCCGGTGTAATCAAAGGCGACAGCAAAAAACTGTCTTACGTGATCTCGCTGGTGTTGATCACTGCTATCCCCATGTTATTGTTCATGCCTTACATCGCAAAGGCCATCGGACTGAACGATGCCACTGCTGGTGCCTGGATGGGTGGCACGATTGATACCACCGGTGCTGTTGTGGCAGCAGGCAATATGCTGGGTGAAGAGGGATTGAAGTACGCTACCGTGGTTAAGTTTTCACAAAATGTTTTACTCGGTTTGGCCGCCTTTGCTATTTCTGTTTACTGGACTTACACGAAAAAAGAAACAACTGAAAAGCCTACAGCCGGAATGATCTGGGACCGCTTCCCAAAGTTTGTACTTGGATTTATCATCGCTTCCCTGTTGTTTTCCTTTGTGCTTCCTGCAGATTTAGTGGGTACTCTTAAAACGCCTTTAAAAAACATTCAAACATTTTGGTTTGCATTGGCCTTCACCTGCATTGGGCTTGAAACAAAATTTGCCGATATCTTCAATAAGGATTCAAAAAAACCGGCCGCTGTATTTCTCATTGCTCAGATTTTTAACATTTTGGTTACGTTGCTGGTGGCTTGGATTATCTTCGGATAAGATTAAAATCAAAAAATAAGTTTTGATCAACTTTTACCTTAGTTTCGGTTGATAAATGAAAAAGCAACTCTGAAAAGGGTTGCTTTTTTTGTAATCAATCAAAGCTTGTCGCTACTACTCAGATACTAAAAAGTCGACACTCAAAAGAAAACAGATTTTGAAACATACCTGAATGTTTCCGGGAGAGGTGCATCCTCGTATAATTCTCCAACCACTTCATTCAGTGATTTATACTGTGTATAAAATCGGGTTACATTATGCTGTGTTTTTTCGAAATGAAAGCCGGGATATTTTTTCAAAAATGAATCGGGGATAACGGATGGATGCTTAAGTGAACTTTCACCATCAGCAAATATTAACCACTCAATAAAGTATTCACTCGGCACCGGACTGAAATAAACAAAAAAAGACTCCCTGAAAACTACCGCTTGATTCGCGGAAAATTGATAGGTGATAAAATTTTTGTCGGTGACAACAGGGTTGAAGTTGAGCGGAAGATCAATCGAGGCAGGTATACCCGGGGCTTCTGAGTATTGGAATCGATGACTTTCCATATAATAAACATCCAGGGCAGTGACATAGCGGGTATATTTATTCAGATAACCTGCTCTTGCAATAGGAAGATCCGTCTCGAAAACTGATTTTGTATCATAATTAATATAGGTAGCGGGATCATAAACGGATTGAGAGGCATCAAATGCCTTAACAGTTAGGTTAGACGATGTTGGTTTAGGAAAGGATACTTCCCTAACGAGATCAAACTCACTGAAATTATTCAAAGTGAAATTATAGGTTCCGGTTGTGATATCATCAAGGAGTTTATAACGTGGCTGCTGATCTTTTCCCATGACGTAAAGAAATAAATCATCGCACAATTTTTTTACCTCTACCGGCCGATACACCAATGAAGTGCTCGTGCTGACGTTATAATCCGGCCAGTTAAATGAACCGGGGGTTGACAAACACGATGCAAACACCTCCCCTACCCCCGCATCGTTAATGCTGATCTTAACGGTTCCTTTCGTGTCGCCACAATTGACTTTACCTGTCTCGTCTTTTTTTAGTATCCATCGCGAAGGCGTATTCACTCCCAGGTAACTTTTAAGGTTAAAAGCCGGTGGGTGCGTGGCGTCTCCTGCATAGGTTTGTGTTGCAATGGTTACACTGATATTATTTTCAGGCATATGTGAATAGAAATGGGTGACGCCATTGGAAAGTGCTTTTGCATCCAGCACTTCTCCGTTGCTGTTGTGAATAAATATCCATACATCCCTACCGGCATTAATATATCCATCCTCCACCGCTACTTCAAAATAAGAAACTCCAGGATCCACATCACTGCAGGCTAGGAGCAGGACTGCGATAAAACCCGATAACCACTGATTAATCTTCATGCCTGGAAAATCTTGTTGACTTCAGAGAGTATAAAAATAGTAAAATAAAATACCAGGTTTTCCCATAGTCGTATGATCAAGTCAAAGCTTGTCGTTTACCAATTAGTGGTTTGCCAGCTACGCTATTCATTACCCGCATCCGGTAAGCATTCATCGCAAACTCGCCAAGTTTTTCTGTAAGCTTATGATTGACATACGCCCCCACCACGGCACCGATACCCGGCACAAGTTGTAGCAACTTCGCCAGGTCTATATAATCGCGGTACTCTTGCTGAAAGTTACGCCAGTCAAATTCCTGCATGGTAGCTGGCAAGGTATTCACATAATTATTCCAGTCCTCAATAATAGCATATGTCTGCTGCCGCCCTTTCTGGCTGCTAAACGTGAGCTGAAAGATGTGCAGAATGTACAACCGCTCTTTATAATCATTTACATCAAACCCATACACAGCCGCGATCTCAAACAACATCTTAATCTTCACGGTAAGCCACAACGGAAAATCGGCCAGGCCCAGTAAAATTCCTCCGGCACCCGTGATGGCTCCTTCCGCAGTAGCCGTATTCCGATAAACTTTTATTTTTTGTCGGGCTGCGATTTCGCGGGTCACAAAATTTACACCCTGCAGCGGTTTGGGATTGGTGAATCCAGACCCCGCGAGCACGCCCCGCACCATCTGCTTGATGGCCGCGGTAAAAACCTGGTGTACTTTTTCCGGAATAATCTTATTCACGCGCGTTTGCAAGCCCTTCGATAGCTTGTTGATCAGCGAAGGCCGCTGCTTCATTTTTTTCTGCCAGCGTGCCAGTTCCAGTAATACATCCTGTTCATATTGACTCATACTGTTTCGTGCGCATTTATCGTGCCGTTCGCAGTCTTGGGACTAAACGCTGCTAACACAACAATCCAATGATTAAGATACAGATCTTAAAACCGCTAACTTCACAACCTGATGAAAAATATACTCACGTTGCGAACATGCATACAAAGGTTAAAGTAACAACCATCTACCATTGTTCATTGGAACGCGCTTTTAAAACACCCATGCTGTGCGATGTTTCAAAAGTTCACACGGGCTATGGTGTTATGCCAAAAGTAACTCATTGCACCGAAGACGAACATTGGGGACAACCCGGCTATGGTAAAAAAGTATATGTTGCCAAGTCGTTAACTCATAAAGGCGGGTGGGCTTCCATGGATAAAGTTCTCGAGCGAATTGAAAACAAGTATTGGAAAATTGAAGTGAGTGAATTTCAGTCGTGGATGCTGGGGTTTTCAAAATTTACGGGCGAATGGCAAACAACCGAAATTGAAAGCAATAAAATTTTAATAGAGTACACCTATACTTTGTATTCCGATGTTGCATTGCTGTATCCCCTCAACTGGCTGTTTGCCAAAACCTTTTGGAAAGTTTATATGAAAAAAGTGTTGGAAAATATAAGGCAACTGGCTTATAACCATGAACCTTATTTGTATCAATAAAAAGTGGTCACCTTACACAGATTACAAACGTTCGGTTCAGCGAGGTTTTCTTTGGATTTTGTCTTCATTAAAGAATGTCAGGATGACAATTCCTTGATGCGATAAAAGACTATGAATGTACGTTGGAATCCGAGGATTTTTAATAATCACTTTTTAACTCTCCATCTTATTATTTACCTCGTTTTTTAGAGGCAGCAGATGTCTGGTTATAATGGACCAAATGATGGAGTCGTCAACGTTGTCGTAGGAGTGAATTAATCTGTTTCTTAAACTGATTATTTGAGAAGCGTATTTCAGGTCGTTCGCGGTTGACTCTTTAAGGAACTTGTTAACCGCTTCCCCGATAATCCCTAAGTGTCGTTCGACTGCTCCTTTTGTCTTTAAGTCCCTCTGGTAATCGGAGAACGATTTCAAATTTTTTGTAAATTCTTCAATCAGTTCGATAGAGCTAGAAATGTCAGATAAAAACTTTCTCTCCTTCTCCGTCATATATTAATTTTTTTGTACGATCAATATTTGATTTGAGATACGGATTTCTGATAGAGTCCTCGGTTAATAAATCTACCTTTCTGTTAAAAAGAATTTCGAGTTTGTCCCAGAGTGAAAGCAAAGCTTCCCCTCGATCGGCTGGGTCTTCAATATCAATAGCAACAACAATATCAATGTCGCTGGTTTCTGGATCAAAATGGTCAGTAATGGATGAACCAAAAGCATAGATTTTATCTACCTTGTGCGAACGGCATAAGTCAACAAACTCGGTATATCTTTCTCTGATCAGGGTCATTAAGTCCATGACCAAATATACCTAAAATTTTAACGGCAATTTCCCTTGGCAAATCTTATTCACAACAACTGGATAAAACTTCCTCGCCCCTGGTCGGTGTTATCACTTACCGTCCCATTCTTAACCTTCCCCTCTACAAATATGCCTCCGCCTTTGGTCTCATTTTTGCAAAACTCAAATTATCCTTATCTTCAACATCAGCCACAACCCAAACCCCGCCTCAATGAAATCACACAAACCATTTTTCATGCTGCTGATGGCAGCACTCATCACCACATCCGCTGCATCACAAAACTGGGCCGCGCTCGATGCCGTAGTCTACAACAACAAAGCCGACAAATATTTTTTCTTCTTTGGTAAATACTTTGTCGTCAAAGAACGCGGCCAATACATTGACGGCCTGCCCTTGCTCATCACCGAAGAGTGGGAGAACTTCCCCAAATCGTGGGGCGGTGGCAACCTCGATGCCGTGTGTTACAGTGCCGACAACGACAAATACTATTTCTTCAAAGGCGATGAAGTGGCCGAAACCACCGTTACCAAAATAAACGGGTTGGGGGCACCTATAAAATTCCCTACACAAAAACTTAGCAAGCCGGTAAAAATCTCGAACGAAAAAGGATTCCCCGGCATCCCGTGGACGAGCATCGATGCCGCTACCTACAACAACGAAACAAAGACTTACTATTTTTTTAAAGGCGATGAGTTCGTTTCCAAAAAACGTGGCGAGCCCGTAGACAAACGCATCAAAAAAATAAACGAGCCCGGTGGCTTTGTCAACCTCGCGGCCGAGCGCCCCATTAAAGCAGTCGACTACAGTGGCGATAACAAAGCCTACTATTTTTATTGGGACGAATACTACATGACCAAAGTACAAGGCGAAGACATCAAGCCTGGCACCCAACCCCGCACCTATGCAGGCGATGGACAAAAAGGATTTGAGTGGGCCGAGCGAAGCAACAACAACTTTGTAGGCCTCGCCAACGAAGCCGGCTATGTTGCCAACTTCAAAGTATCGTGGAAAGCCGGTGGTAAAAATGATAGCTGGACAAAGAAAGGAGTTGCACTCACTTACGAAAAACGCCTCGCCCTTCCCAAAGATGCTACCGACATCACCATCACCTCCTGGGTGTACGATGCATTGGCAGATGATAAAAACGGACCACGCATCTTCAGCGACAACATGAACATCCCACCCAACATATGGTATAAAGTGTATGGCACCGTGTTCGAGCCAAAACATAAAGTCGATAAAAAATCAACCAACATTGTGGGGAGCGTATCGTCCTTCTTTACCAAAGACATAGGCAATGCGGTTAACGATGCCGGCAAATTTTTTGAAGACAATTTCGAAGAAGCACAATACCAAGCCGTAAAGCTGTTGGCCCAGGCCGACCTCAAAACGAAAAAGAAAGTGATTGACGATTTCAGCACCGCTGCTTCCAAAGTAATTACCGACCAGGCATTCATCATGGGGCTGCTGCGCGTGGCCAAAGCCAAAGATCCTAAAGTGGCCGAAGATGTAATGAAACAACTCGTTAACCGCCCCGAGTGGAACGAAGTAAAGAAAGCACTCGAGTTCAAATCCATGAGTGTAGGTTTCACGTCTGGCGCCTCTACTGTTATCGGCCTTGAAGGCAGCTATGGGTATGGCATTGCCATGGCCGCGCCCAACAAAGTAAAAGGCTATGCCGGTCTCGATGGTAGCCTGGGTATTCAAGATGGTCTCGGAATTGGTTGCCAGTTTGGAATCTGGAAAAGTCCGCCCGATAAATTAAGTGGCAACTCGGTAGCTGTTAATGTTGAAGCCGGTGCGGGTGTAGGCGTATCAGTTTCTATTGTATATGATGTAACCCTCGATGCCAGCAATGCGCCACAGTTTTCATTCTCAGGTATTGTAGTTACTCCGGGTATTGGCGCAGGCGTGGGCGCTTCGCTGGGTACGGGTTATTCGTGGGTGTTTTAAATAGCTGAAAGCTTTAAAGTCTGAAAGTTTAAAGCAAATCTAATTCAAGCTTTAGACTTTAAGTTGATCGGAAATAAATCGCATTTCACTTCAACGGGAACCCTGTAGGAGGATGTGCCACCCAATCATGCTGTCATTGCGGGCAAGCATGATAAATGATGATCGCAAAATAGGTTCTATAATTTACTGTGTCTTCTGATCGAGCTCTGGCGCGACCCGCACGTGTCAGCCCACTGGCTGAATCCCGTGAAACGTAGCACGAACGAATTTCATAGCGTAACTCGCATTTCACTTCACTGGGATTCCGGCTCGCGTTTTGAAGTACGGTGTCGTGTTTTTATCCGGGTTAACTTGCCCGCGATGACAGTTAAAAAAAGAATCTACCTATTAGATTGACATTGCGAGCAAGCATGATGAATGATTGATCGAAAAACAAATTTTATAATTTATTGTGCATTCTGATCAAGCTCTGGCGCGACCTGCACGTGTCAGCCCACTGGCTGAATCCCGTGAAACGTAGCACGAACGAATTTCATAGCGTAACTCGCATCTCACTTCACTGGGATTCCGGCTCGCGTTTTGAAGTACGGTGTCGTGTTTTTATCCGGGTTAACTTGCCCGCGATGACAGTTAAAAAAAGAATCTACCTATTAGATTGACATTGCGAGCAAGCATGATGAATGATTGATCGAAAAACAAATTTTATAATTTATTGTGCATTCTGATCAAGCTCTGGCGCGACCTGCACGTGTCAGCCCACTGGCTGAATCCCGTGGAACGTAGCACCAAAACATTTCATAGCCGCACTCGCATTTCACTTCATCGGGATCGCGGGTCTCGTCCCTCGCCCGCGATGACACCTTGTAGAAGAATGTGCTCTATCCAATCAAGATGTCATTGCGGGCAAGCGTGACGAATGGTTGATAGAAAAACAAATTTTATAATTTTGCCCTTGGTCGGTGTTATCACCGACCAACCACCTTCATAAATGCTCTGCATAATGTGTGAGAAACCCCGGCCTATTTTCATTGAGTTCATAAAACCGATACGAAGAATATAAATATTGCTCAGGTGCTTCACAAAGTCCCGCCTTCATAGGATTGTAATGCATATAATCAATTTTCTGGCTGGCTACGACTCGGTTGTACATGGTAGCAGTGTAAGGCCTGCGTTCCCAGAAATGATAATCCCTATCCTTTTGCGTGCTCATGTAATTGTCTAGTTCTTTCGGATTTTGTTCAATCAATCTGAATTTGATTTGCTGCGCAGTATACTTTAAAAACATTTGCTGTATATTTTTTTCTACCCATGCATCCTGCTTGCACCACATCAGATGAATATGATTGGGCATGATCACATAACCGTAAAGCCAGATTCGTTTATCTTCCACCAGGAACTTTAAACTATTCATGATAATATTTTTATGCTCGTCCGGTTGCAGCAAGGGTTGCCATTTTAAACATGTGGCTGTGAAAAATTCAATACCGTTTTGCATAGAATCAAGATAAGAGAAAAATGTAGTATGTAGAAGGTCGGTGACGACACCGACCTTAGGCAAGCATGTAATAAAAATAAGGGAAAGAGTTGAAGATAAGAAGGTCCGAGATAACACGACCTCTGGCATAAAGAATGAAGAAAAGAGAAAATACAACGTGTGAATGTAGTATGAAGAAGGTCGGTGATAACACCGACCTTAGGCAATCTTGAATCCTCCCTGCCTTTGGTCGGTGTTATCACCGACCAAGCTCCCCCATTACACCACCGGCAACAAACCGTGACAAACCCCACCCACACCCATCTTACATTTCTCTAGCTTTGCCACCCTGTGAAAAACTCGCTTCTAAAAATATTTTTCATCACCGCAATCGCGGGGCTCACCACCCTCGCGGCAGCGCAAAACAAACCCGGGGCGGAAGTCCACATCAAGAAAGCCAAAGGCGAAATAAAACTCGATGGCATACTCGATGAACCCGACTGGCTCTCAGCCGATGCCGCATCAAACTGGTTTCTCAACTACCCGGTCGATACCGCACTATCACCTTTTCAAACCGAAGCCCGCCTTACCTTCAACGACCAGTATCTCTATATCTCCTTCGTGTGCTACGATGACCAGACCCCCGACCTCATCAATTCCCTGCGCAGGGATTTTGATTACGAACGCAACGACAACGTAGGCTTAAACATCGGTCCGTTCAACGACCGCATCAACGGCTTCTTCTTCGTGCTTACACCCGCAGGTGTGCAAATGGAAGGTACCGTTTCCGGTGGCGGCAACTCCGAAAGTTCTTACAGCATCTTCTGGGACAACAAGTGGTATAGTCATGTAGTGCGCTATCCCGATAAGTGGGTGTGCGAACTCGCCATACCTTTCAAGAGCTTTCGCTACAAAGCACTGCCCGAATGGAACATCACCTTCGATCGCCTCGATAAAAAACGAAACATAAAATCATCCTGGATTCACACACCCATTCAATACAACACCGGTTCCTTTGCTTACTCAGGCCAACTCGTGTGGGACGACCCCGTACCACAACCCCACACCAATATTTCATTGATACCCTATGTAGCCGGTGGCATGTCGCAAAACAATGAAGTGGATCCCAAAGAAAAAGATGGTGAACTGCTCGCGGGCATCGATGCCAAAGTAAGCATTACACCTTCGCTCAATCTCGACCTTACCTACAATCCCGATTTCTCGCAGGTAGAAGTAGATCAACAAGTCATCAACCTCACGCGCTTCGAATTTCAATTTCCCGAGCGCAGGCAGTTCTTCCTGGAAAACAGCGACCTGCTCGCCAATGCCGGCTTTCCCGAATCGCGATTGTTTTTCTCGCGAAGAATCGGCTTGGTGCAAGACACCACCGGGTTGTTTAGCCGCGTGCCCATCGCCTTCGGTGCACGACTCAGCGGCTCCATCAACAAGCGGTGGCGCGTAAGTGCACTCGAAATGCAAACCAAAGAAAAATTATCATCGGGGTTGCCCGCGCAGAATTATGTGGCCGCTACCGTGCAGCATAACTTCTGGAAACAATCCAGCGTGTCCGTCACCTATGTAGATAAACAATCGCTGCGTGTGCAGGCGGCCGATTCACTCAAATACTTTCACGAAAGTATTTTTCTAAAACCCAATGGCAACACCTCTGTGCCCAACACCTACAACCGCGTGTTGGGTGCCGACCTCGAGTTGCTGAGTGTCGATAACCGTTGGTATAGCAGCGCCTACTTCGCCAAATCATTCGATCAATACAAAACCGATAACACCCTTAGCGGTGGTGGCTTCCTGCGCTACTCCGTGCGCCATGTAGATGTGTCGGGCGCGGCAACCTACATTGGCGAAAACTTCAATGCCGAAGCCGGCTTCGTTCCCAGCTATGGAGTTTACCCCGGGCAGGTAAACATCTTTACCGACTTCGCCTACAAAATGTATCCGCGCAATACCGGCATTGTAGTCATGGGCCCCGTGTTCACCGGCTCACAAACCTATTTGCCCACCGGCACACTTACCGATCGCAACTATGCCCTCGGCTACCGCTTCCAGTTTCTCAACACCGCCACACTTAGGTTTACCTACAACTATGTGTTCAGCAAACTCACCAACAGCTTCAACCCCATCAACCCCGATGATTACCTCAACTTTATTTCGGGCGAAGAATATTCCTGGCAGTTTGTAAACCTCACGGTGCAAACCGACACGCGCAAAACCGTAAACTTCACGGGCCAAACCAGCTATGGTGGTTTTTATAATGGCACCAACTGGAATGTTCGGGGCGAGCTCAGCGCGCGCTATCAACCCTATGGCAACATAGCGTTGCGGGTTGATTATAATGATGTGCGGCTGGCCGATGGCTACGGAGCCGAAAAATTATTTCTCATTGGCCCGCGGCTCGATCTTACGTTCACCGATAAAATATTTCTCACCACCTATGTGCAGTACAACAACCTGCTCGACAACATGAACCTGAACATGCGGTTTCAGTGGCGCTACCAGCCCGCCAGCGATTTCTTTATTGTGTACACCGAAAACTACCTGCCCGCAACCCTGGCCAGCAAAAACCGCGCACTGGTGTTTAAGTTTACCTACTGGTTAAATCTGTAATTATCATTTAGAATTTATTGGGCGTGCCCCTCGTTCCTCGGGCCGGGCTATACACTCCAAGTCCTCGCTCGCTCCCTTGCCTACGCAAAGCTTCGGCAGGTAAACTCGCTGTGGGCTTTCCGTTTCTATCCCTCACGCAGAGTGAGTATCTTTAACCATGGATGTGCACGAACCGGAAGTGAGGAGTTATAACATGAGCCAGACATTTATAATTAAATTGTAAGCACAACATGATTGATTATAGAGAAGTAATTATTTACACAGATCAACCAGTTACTTGTTCCAAATGTGGTTCAAGAACTGAAATCACACTTGATTTATCACATATCAATCACAGTGTGCAAGTGCATCAATGCTTGAATTCCCTATGTAAAAATCAGTTTGTTGTTGAATCCGATAAATAACTAATTGCATGAAAGAAGGTCAGAAACTTTGGTCGCGTGAAGAATTAATTCTTGCAATGAACCTCTATTGCAAACTTGAATTTGGTAAGATTCATAGAAATAATCCTAAGGTTATTGAACTAGCCAAATTGATTGGAAGAACCCCTAATTCTGTTTCATTTAAGCTTGTGAACTTTGCAAGTTTCGATCCAAGCCTTAAAGCACGTGGAATAAAAGGCGCTTCAAATGCAAGCAAACTTGATTTGGAGATTTGGAATGAATTCTATAGTAATTGGGATAAACTACCCTTTGAAAGCGAAAAACTCTTAGCTAAGTATGCGAACAGTACCGTTGAAGAGATAAATAAAATTGACATTAACGATTTGCCAAAGGAAGGAAAAGTAAGAACGCAGTTGGTAAAGGTAAGAGTGAATCAACATTTCTTTAGATCAATGATCATAGCCTCTTACAATAATCAATGTTGTATTACTGGCTTATCAAAGAAGGAACTTCTTGTGGCCGGTCACATTAGGCCTTGGGGTATAGATGAGAAGAACAGAATGAATCCTCAAAATGGTTTAGCATTAAATGCTTTGCATGATAAAGCTTTTGAGAATGGCTTGATAACTGTATTGCCAAACTTCAAAGTGAAAGTTTCATCAATTCTTAAGAAAGAAAAGAATGACGCGGTTAAAGATTATTTTCTAAAATACGAGAATCAAGAAATACATTTACCAAGTCGATTTCGTCCTGATAAGAAATTCTTAGAATATCACAATGACGAGCGATTTAAGAAATAATATCTAATCAATTCTATGGAGATGCCAGGAATGGTGTTTCAAATCTAATTAGAGTTGATTTTCTTGTATATTATTGTTGACCTTTGACGCATAAAAACTATAATCGACTCTTTACCATTCATATCGCAAAAGGAATATAAAAGAAGAGATATTCACACTCTATACGGGGGGAATTGGCAGGGTGGAATTTGTCCTTCAAGTTCCTACCCGTTCATATTTGTGTTTACAGGAAAATCAGGAAATCAGCATGGCTACAAAGACATGTGGGAAAATGAGAATGTATTTTCCTATACTGGTGAAGGGCAAAGCGGAGATATGGAGTTTACAAGAGGCAACTTGGCTCTTCGAGATCATGTAAAGAATGGAAAGCGCGTGTTTTTATTTGAACAAACAAGAAAAGGCTATGTTCAATTTATCTCTGAATTAACCTTTTTTGATTGTGACTATTATTCTACTAATGATACAGCTGGGAAAGATAGAATCGGTATCAAGTTCTTTTTTAAGCGCGTTGGAGCTCATGTTTCTTATGCACTTGAAAAGATCAGTTTTGCTGCAGAACCTCCGTTAGAATATTTCTTACCCACAGTAACAGAGCGATCGGGATTAGTTCTTTCAAGAGTTGGCCAAGGAGCCTATAGAAAAAGCATCATTAACAGATGGGAAAATAAATGTGCTGTTACAGGCTTTCAGGATTCGCGTATTCTCATTGCCTCCCATATTCATCCATGGAAAGACTCGAAAAGCGATGAGCGATTGGATGTGAACAATGGCATACTGCTATCACCTACTTATGATGCATTATTTGACAAGCATCTGATTACTTTCGAGAATTCTGGAAAAATAGTATTGTCCGAGAGTGTGAAGCCAAGTCAGTATGAGAAAATCGGAGTTTCAGGTACTGAAACGATTGTTAGACTCAGCTCTGATAACCTTTTCTACTTGGCTAAGCACCAGGAGGTATTTAATCAACGGTTATGACGTAAGTTGTTACTACCATTTGATTTGGGATACCTTTACCATAATCACCACTTCAATTTTTGTTTACTCATCACCGTAACCATTTTCCCCAGCGGAGTATTGTAGTCTTATAAACCCTAAAATGATGAGCTTCCAATATCGCACCCTGCTTGGTTTCCTGATTCTTGCACTGGCTATTGTTCCGGGCTTTTCGCAGGAGGCCAACACCAAAAAGACAGAAACCAAAACCCCAGTAGTAACCAAAGAAGAACCGCGGTCGGATGGCCTGCGAAAAATAACCACCCGCACCTCGCGCGATTGGGATTTCGACATCCACATCGATGAAGAAGCCCTGGAAGCGAACATAGAACGGGCCGTGGAGCAAGCCATGAAAGACGTAGAGATCGCCCTTGAAAAACTCGAGAAGCTGGAGATCCACCTCGAGCCCATCGAAATCAACCTGCAAGAGTTAGACCTGAACACGAAGCCCATCCAAATCCACATCCCCCACCTGAACATCGACATCGCCCCCATCCTCATCGACCTCGATGACCTGGATCTTGATATCGACATCGATGAAGATTTCGATCATGACTTTGATAACGACATCGACAACGATGAAGATGATGAGGACAATTTTATAAAGAAGGATAAAAACAAAGAGGAGCTGAAGAATAAATCCGATAATAAAGACAAGTCTGACAAAGAAAAGACCGAACAAAAGGAAAAGGATAAAGCGAAGGGGTTGAAGAGGATTAATTAGACCGCAAACGGTTTGTAAACAAGAATAGAAAAATTCCCATAACAAAAATCAGGAGGCTCCTATGGAGCCAATCAAATCTTCATTTCTAATTCTATAAACAGGTAGCTCCTACGGAGCTTATGTTTAGGCGAAATATTTTTTCTACAAATAGTTCGCTCCTTCGGAGCTTAAAATTTTAGCAGCCGAAGCAATATGAATATTTGCTAGAAGCGCACGCTATCACAATTCATAAATTTCAATTTCCGAAACAATTTTATTCTTGCGACTAGCAAGGGCAATTTAAATTCACAAGCTACCAGCGAACAACCACCAATAAAATTTCCATTCTCCATTCTCTTAGCCACCAACAATTATTTTAGTAATCATCAATTGCGAGCGAATGCAAGTAAAAGTGTAATATTTTGAGCATCCGCAGCTTTAACAGCCTTCAGGTATTCTGCTCGAGTATCACCAGTCTTAGTCAAATCAGTATTGGCACCCCATGTAAAAACAGGTAATTCAAAAATCTTTTCGATTATTAAATCTGCCATCATGCGCGAGTGCCGGCCGTTGCCATTGGAAAAGCAATGAATAGATACCATACGGTGCTTAAAGCGAACGGCTATTTCATCGGGTGAATAAGTGCTATGTGCAATCCAATAATTACAGTCGTCCAGCAGGTTTCGTAATTCAATCGCTATCTGGTGCCAGTCCACACCAATATTTTTGTTTGTCTTTCTAAATTCACCCGCCCATGCCCAAACCTCACCATACATTTTTTTATGAATCAGCTTTACAAATTTTTCTGTTAGGATATCGTCCTTCCTGAATTTTCGGGTGAACATCCATTTAATAGCCTTTTCAATATTGAGTTGCTCAAACTCATCCAACTCACCGTGTGTGGTGATAGAGGAAATCAACAGGCCATCTTTTTCTTCGTCATCAAGAGGCGTTTGCCCATCCACTAATTCAAAATCTAATCCCATAAGTAGCGGGGCATTTCTCGTTTAATCTCATCGGCTAATTCACGCACTGCTTTTTCAACGCGGACTTTGCTTACTTGTTGGTCTTCAAGCTTCATCGTGTTGTCTGTGCGCATCACAATTTTTCGGGCAACGGCCAGAGCTTGTTTGTCCAGCATTTTCTCAAAAGAACTTTCCGCAGGCACAAAACCATACACCAATTTCATGTTCATGGCCTGCGCTACTTCGTGTAAATTTTTTAACGTGATAGTGCCATTCTTTTCGCGCGCTTCAATTTCCTGGGCGCTTTGGGCGGTAATGTCCAATCGGGTACCAAATTGCCGGAACGACATTTTCAAGGCAGTTCGTATCGCATGAATCCAGCCCTTGGTTGGTACTTCCGGTAAATTGGTGAGTCCGGCTAATTTCCTGTCTAATTGCTCAATTTGTAGCTTTTGTGTGTTTTTCATAAGGTTATAACCTGATAAATACCAAACAAATATCAGGCTATAACCTGATAAAAGCAAATATAATATCAGGCTATAACCTGATGATATTTCGGGAGTCGCCCGCACCAATTAACATTTGTGGCCGCTTCTGAAATGAAGGAGTTGCGGCAAATTGCTGATCCCTTCATCAGAATGATGCGAAGCGCTTGACAGGTGCGGGTCGCGCCAGCGTTTGATAAAAGTGTTTGTCAACTTGTAAAAACATTTTTTTGATCAGAGCTTCATCAAGCTTGCCCATCTGCTTACGCGTATCTTGTTGATTACTTCTTCTCACTCAAAAACTTATTAAACCGGTCTTTGCTCGACATAAATTTGAAAACATCTTCCAGTGTGTAATACATTGATTTTTCAATTGCCCGGTCATAAGCATACAACACAAACTCCAGGGTTTGATCTTCAAAGTCAAACGTTTTAGCAATAGTGCGTATTTGTTCGTTGGTCAAACACTTGCCTTCGGTAGCCATGCGTGCCGTTTGCATTTTTTCTGCACTGAAGGGTTTTGATTCAATGGTTTTCAACGCGGTGTAATATTCTTTTTCGGTGAAAGAACAATCTGGTTCCGAGGCTTCAACGATTTGAATCACGGTGTCGGCAACCGGGGCCGGAGATTCTGTTATTACCGTGGTGACTACAACAGGAGTTACGATAGGCGTGGTAACATCTTCCACCATGACGGATGAATACAAATTGTTAAACAGCTTCGAATCACTGAAATCGGTATCGCGATCAAGCGTGATGTTGAGCCCGGTAAAGTTTCCATTTTCAAATAAGGTAGCCACCAACCCGTGGGGCACACGTATAGACGAGAGTTGTTTGTTGCCGATCAGCAGGTCGTCTGCCCTGTATTTGCCGGGCTTCAGTTGTTGCGCATTGCCGGCATACCTATCGGCATAAACGATTACATACAATTCCGACTCCGGCCTTTCCGTTACCACCACCGAAGTAGTGATGTTGTCGAACTGCTGACTTTCCAGAAATTTGCTGTCGGCACTTTTGGTGAGCGACATTGAGCGACCTTCCTGGGCGCCATATTCATACAGTGTAACACGCAAGCCATACGGCACCGTTACGGATGACACCGCATTGTTGCCCATGATGAGATCCTGGTATTCGTATGTGCCGGGGGCAAGCGTTTGCGAGCGGCCACTGAAATCCAAATCATATAAAGTCACCATCGGGCGAGGCGCTATAACTTTTGTTTCCTCCCACTCTTCCACCGTAAGCGATGAGGTAACGTTGTTGAAATTCTTGCCGGTAAGAAATTCGGTGGATGCATCTTGCGTAAGAATCAGAGAGCGGCCCTTAAATTTTTCAAGTTCATACAGAATCACGCGATACCCTGCAGGCACCTGCACGGACGAAATTTCATTATCCATAATGTTATAGTCCATCAGCAAATCCAGGTCATAATTACCCGGAAACAAGGTAGCACTGGCGGTACCAAGGCCTCCTTCCGAGATTTTTACAGTCGGAATTTCTTCAATGATCAGCGATGAAGTGACGTTATTAAAATTCAGTTGGTTTAGTCTAGCCGTGTTGGCACCTTCCGTAAGCTTCACCGATTTGCCTTTGAAGTTATCATCCGCAAACAGCACTACCCGATAACCGGGCTTTATAGAAATGGAAGAGAGTTCGTCATTACCAATGCCCAGCATCGCGAGTGTGTATTTGCCTGGCACCAATGTTTTTGATACTCCGTTAAAGTCGCCCTGAAAAATGGTAACAATTTCATCGGTCTGAACCCCTGTTGGCAATACGATAACAGAGTCCTTTTTTACAGGCACCACAACGGGCACCGGCTTTTTCTCTTCAACCGGTATACTTTCAATCCATACGGAAGAGGCAGCATCATTGAATTTATTTTTTATCAGAAATTCGGTGGTGGCATCTTGCGTAAGCACGAGCGAGCGCCCGGCATATCCCCCGTGTTCATACAAGGTTATCTTCATGCCTTTAGGAACTTTTACAGACGAGACCTGATCATTTTCAATGAGACCAAAATCATGGGACTCATATCTTCCTTCGGAAAGATTTTTTGAAGCTCCTGCAAAATTATTCTGATAGAGTGTAATGTAAGGTGGGGTCACAGATAATTCACCGGCTGCCAGCAATTCTACAATCACAGAAACCCGCAAGCCTATTTCGGCAAATCCTTTTGCTTTGAGGTAACGTGTGGTGGCGTCTTCCATAATAGTAAGTGCGCTGCCTGTGTGGTTATCTTCCGCAAAGAGCGTGACCTTCATGCCTGCAGGCACGCGAACAGAACCCACAAAAGAAATTCCTGACTGTGCGAGATAAAGATTATTGTATCGGCCAACGGCCAGCTCTTCTTTCATGCCGGTGAAGTCACCGGTATAAACAGTGACTTTTGTTTGTTTCGGTTGAGCCATGGTATACTGTGCGAGTAGCATAGCGCAAAACAGGAGGGATCGCATAAGGGGTTGGGATTATAGCCAATACAATGTAGAGAGATATTTCAGAATTATATCTGACTGATTCCTTTTTTTATGCTGTCATCGCGGCCCCGATACATCGAGGACCCGCAATCTCGTGATGTGAAATCACTACAAGGCATATAACTTGTTTCCATATAATTTGGTAAACTCGAAACAGATAAATGAGCTATGACGACCAAAGAAATTAAGACCGAGATTCAAAATCCCTGGACAATGTTCCTGAAAGTGTGCTCCATGATATTTTAAATTTTTTGAAGCAGGCAGAAAAGCAATCCGCGAAGAACGTAAGCTTAGCATTACATCTTAGATCCATCTTAACCGAGGACAAAGAACTTCTTGAAAGACTCGCTAAATGATAGGGGTAGAAGAAGTTGAAGAGATTCATGACATATCAAGCTTGCCCGCAATGACAATCTAATAGGCAGATTCTTTTTTTAATTGTCATAGCGGCCCCGATGTATCGGGGGACCCGCGATCTCATTGAAGTGAAACTTGATTCATATGCCTGTAAACCAAAACCAGTTTATCAAACTGCTTCATGATGGTAGGTGCAATGTTTTCGCTGCTGATTTCAGGATCTGCGGGGTTTCTTTGATGAAGATGCTGCCTGATTCATGAATTAGCCATCTATTTGCATACGTTTTTCACTTTTTCACTCAATTAGCGTACATTTTTCACCAAGAGCATACGTTTTTCACCTATATTTGATTGAAATCCAAGCCCCGTCCGCTTTTCACCGGGGTTGGATAAGGCAATTGGTTTTCACTCAAAGCATATATTTTTCACCAAATGACCAGGCAGGTTAAACGTTTTTCTCAAAAAATAAGAGTTTTTCACGGCAGGCATACGCCAGAAGAGGCGGTATTGGTTGGCTATGGTGCATTGATTGAATCATTTAAACTGTCCGTGCCTATGCCCGTTCAACTGTCATTGATCAGTTCAAAAAAGCGCCAATATGAAACCGATGATTGGAAGATCTTCACATCGCGACACCAACCGGAAGATACGCTGTATAAACAATTGGTATTTGCTTTAAAGTATGAAGGCATTAATCTATTATTCTTTAAAAAGTTATTTGAGAAATTATCACAAAAAGAAATAGTAGAACTGATACAAGTCGAGCCAACAGGACAGTATAGTCGAAAGATTTGGTTTTTGTATGAATGGTTGCTTTCAACTCAGTTAGGGATTGCTAATGCTGATAGTAAAATAAAATACACACCGTTGTTAGATGAGGATAAACAATATGCATTAAAGGGACATGAATCTGCGCGGCATAGAATTATAAACAATCTTCCGGGCACACAAAATTTTTGTCCGCTCATTCGCAAGACCGTTAAACTGGAACAATATATAGCTGCCAATTTTGTCGCGCAAAAAGATAATTTTCTGAAAGGCATGCGCAAAGATATTGTGCAGCGGGCCTCTGTTTTTTTATTGTTAAAAGATTCAAAAGCATCGTTCACCATTGAAGGAGAAAGCCCAAAAAGTAAAAGAGCAGCGCGGTGGGGGCAAGCGATAGGGCAAGCCGGCACCAGAGATTTAAACAAAGAGGAGTTGCTCAGGCTGCAACAGCTGGTTATTGAGAATACCCGATTCTTAGAGATGGGCTTCCGTAAAAAAGGCGGGTTTGTGGGTGAACATGACCGAACGACAGGCGAACCTTTGCCCGATCATATTTCTGCCCGGTGGCAGGATATTGACCTGTTACTTTCGGGATTACTGCACACGCATGAACTACTGTTGAAAAGTAACCTGGATGCCGTGGTGGCAGCGTCTGTTATTGCTTTCGGGTTTGTCTTTATACATCCATTTGAAGATGGCAATGGACGTATCCATCGTTATCTTATTCATCATGTATTGGCAAAAAAACAATTTGCACAGCAAGGTATCATCTTCCCGGTTTCAGCCTCCATACTAGATCACATCGTTGATTACAGAAAGACCCTGGAATCATACTCACATCCGCTATTGGACTTTATTGAATGGAAAGAAACCCGTGATCATAATGTAGAAGTAATGAATAACACGCTTGATTACTATCGCTATTATGATGCTACACGGCAGGCAGAATTTTTGTATGACTGTGTAAAAGATACGATCGAAAACATTATTCCGAATGAAGTAATGTATTTAAGCCGGTATGATGCTTTTAAAAAATACCTGGAAGAGGAGTATGAGATGCCGGATAATGTTGTTGCGCTGACAGTCAGGTTTTTAGAGCAGAATAATGGCCACCTTTCAAAAAGAGCAAAAGAAAAAGAGTTTAGCAAACTAAAGGAGAATGAGATACTGGATATAGAAGAAAAATATAGGGAACTCTTCCTGACAGATTAAGCTGTTCTGGATAAACGCTACATTTTATTTTCTTCACCAACATCTTTTATAACACGATAAATCAACACCAGCTTATCAAACTCCTTCATGATTGTTGGCGCAATCTTCTCACTGCTGATTTCAGGATCGGCCGGTGAATAGTTTTTTCCGATGATAAAGGCATAATACATCCAGTCATCAGCTTTGGTGAACTCCCAAAGGGCATCTTCGTTTTGAAATGTTTCGATGGCTTTTTTGTCGCCCGCAATTTCAATCCAGTAGCCAGCACCCAAGCCGGTTAATAGTGTGAAAAATTGTTTTCTGTAGTCGGCATTATTCATCCTGTTCTTAAAACTTTCGCGATCGGCTTTACCTGCATTGGGTTTGCCGGGCACTAACCAGATGCCCACTTCTTTTTGCTGCAGGATGATCTGCAGTTGCATTACCTCCGCCAATGTGGCAGGAGGATATTTTTTCAACCCGGCTTCGCTGGGGCCATAGGCAATCCACATCGCACGTAGTTTACCATCAGGATGATCAGCGGGCTTGAGACTGCTTACGATTTGATTTGAGTCATAATCTTCATGCAGCTTCAACCGGTGCGCGTGATCTTTGATCAGCTCGTGAAGTTGCATCAGTTTGTTTTTTACGTTCTCGCGCTCTGCCAGAATTTCGGGAGTAGTAAAGCGTGCTTTACTGCTGCTTAACGTGAGATAATCTTCTTTTTTAAAATACTGAAGTTTAAACTTGAACTGGTCCCAACTGAACCCCGCGGAAGTTAATGCAATGAATTGTTTCTTTTCCTGTCGCGATAGAATATCGCGTTGCTTCAATGTAGGATACAGGTATTCATATTCCCGGATGAGTTCTTCCGAAAGCGGTTCAGCAAATTCATAGTAGCCAATAAACCACGATTTCAGATTTTCAATTTCTTTGGCATCGGTGATCTTGTAGAAGAGTTCTTCACCATCTTTAATGCCATCCAATGTAAAATGACCCGAGCCCACAAAGGCAACCGCTTTTCTAAACGGCAAATCGAAAATATACACGTTGGCATGAAAGAAGTTACGTGTATAAATATTGAGCGTGATGCGGCCTTGATAATTTCTCCAGATTCTTCGCAGCACTTCCGGTGATGTCGGCACATCCAGTCCCGTCACAATTTCCATCTTGCTTTTGGGTGGAATCCGGCTTCGTATAAAATCAAATCCGGCTTCAGAGATAGCAGCGGTAGCGATGTAACAATGTTCTACTTGTTGCAGTACTTTCTCGTTGATGAATGGAACGGCCAGTTTTTTTATGAGCATCCGATGATTCTTTAAGAGGGCAAATTACGGAACTAAAGTGCGAATGACATGCTGATTGGGTAACGCATCCTCCCACTAGGCGGGCAAGTAACCGAATCTTAGATTCATTCCGACTCAATAAAACGCGACCCGCGATCTCAATGAAGGGAAACTGGATTCGTGTATGATTCCGGGATTCAGCCAGTGGGCTGACACGTGCGGGTCGCGCCAGAGCTTCATCAGTGTTAGTCATAAACTACATTACCTTGTCTTCGATCAACACCTCATCAAGCTTGCCCGCAATGACAGTCTAATAGTTTGATTCCTCTTCTTACGCTGTCATCGCGGGCGAGACCCGCGATCCCAAATGAAACGAAGGTCTGTGCCCTATGAAAAGCATTTCATTCCATGTATCTTTAATCAATGCCCTACTATGTATACATCATGACCAATGACCATCACACAGTTTTGTATACTGGGGTAACCAATAATCTAGAGAGCCGTGTATTTGATCATAAAGTAAAAAGACATAAACGCAGTTTTACTGCCCGATACAATTGCAAGAAGTTAGTTTATCAGGAAGAGTTTATTGAAATCAAGGACGCAATTCATCGTGAAAAGCAATTGAAGAAATACCTACGCACGTGGAAAGAGGAACTCATCACGAGTGTTAATCCCGAATGGAAAGATCTAAGTACAGCATGGTAGGATCCAAAAGAATTTGAACTATTTAAGAAATTCGATAAGTAACTCATGAGCAGATAGCCTCAAATTCATCCCCTGATTTAGAGTTTATCCTATAACCAAAAACCATTCGGTCTGTTACTTAAATTAAGTCATAAAAATATCTCAATCGATCTGTAATCATTAGGCATTGTAAGCAACTAATGGCCGTATGAAAAAAAGAAATAAGAGAGCATCCAAAATCTTTGCAATTACCTTGTTCATGCTTATTGGCGCAGCGGTTGGTTTTTTTGGAGCCAAAGTGGGAGGTGCAGCGGCCAGCACCATGGCTGCTCCGGTGCTGATAACCCTGGCCATTCTTTTTATACCTGCATTTTTCTTTGTAATCGCGTTGCACGAAGGCGGCCATGCATTGGCCGGTGTGTGGATGAATTTTGATTTTAGAATGTTTGTGGTAGGTCCTTTTCTGTGGGATAAAGAACAACGTGGCTGGAAGTTTAAATGGAATAAAAATGTAAACACGTCAGGTGGCATGGTGATTTGTATTCCCACCACGAGTGATAACGTAAGCAAACGGTTTTCCCTATATGCGGCCGGGGGTCCTGTGGCTAGTTTGCTCACAGCTTTGTTGGCGTATGGTATCTACCTGGTTTGTCAACAACTTTCATTCGGATCTCACGCAGGTCAGATCTTTACCTACCTGTGGATGATGATCGCTTTTCTTTCGGCTGCGATTTTTGTTGTAACCTCCATCCCGTTACATGCCGGAGGCTTCTCATCGGATGGCGCCCGCATTATCAGATTATTGCGCGGGGGCGACACCGCCCGATTCGAAGTGCTGCTTTTAAAGATGATCAGCAGCAGTATGGCCGGCAACAGACCAGCTCAGTTACACAAAGAAGAATTAGAGGAAGCACAAACCTTAGCAGAAAAGTTAAACGCACCCATGGGGGTTTACATTTATTACTTCTTATACCAGGCCGCACTGGATCGGGAAGAGTTTGATGATGCCGAGATACAATTGAATAAATACATCGGGGAAGTAGATTCCATCCCGGAAGGATTACGCGGAACAGTATGGATTGAAGCCGCTTTCTTTTATGCCTATGTGAAAAAGGATTTACAAAAAGCCTCAGAGTATTTTGATAAGTATAAACCCGCTGCACTCATTCCGCTCGCGTTGGTCTATGCCACCCGGGCTGCTATCGCGATGTTAAAATATGAAGTGAGCGAATCACACATCATGATTGATAAAGCGCTGAACGAAATTCCAAATATGATGGATAGGGGAATTGCCAATGTGTTGCATGAAAAATTAACTGAAATGAAAGCTCAGGTGAGTTGATCCTCTTATCCAGTGCCTTGGTCGGTGATCATCGCGGGCAAGTTAACTTCACCATACACATAATACGCTTTCTAAAACGAGACCCGCGATCTTGTTTATATGAAACAGGATTTGTGCATCCTTCATAAGATTGCGGGTCGCGCCAGAGCTGGATTGTAGCGATGATTGAATTATTAAAATATTTTTTTTATCAATGCTTTATCAAGCTTGCCCGCAATGACAGTCTAATAGTTTGATTCTTTTCTTACGCTGTCATCGCGGGCAAGTTAACCGAATCCAAAATACACCCTGTCACAACAAAACGCGACCCGCGATCTAGTGTTGTGAAACTGGATTCGTGTATGAGTCCGGGATTGCGGGTCGCGCCAGATTTTCATTATCATTCATAGGTCAAATTTTCTACCTTCGTTGCGCATGTGCTACGATAAAAGTTATCTCACCAAAAAGCTGGAGAAATATGCCAAACGTTATGGCGACAGTGAGGAAGAAGTAAAGTTCCTGCAGGAACAAATCGCCAACCTAAACGTGGGGCCGGTGTATCATGTGTCAGGCTTCGATCATCCCCAAGTGCCCGTCATGATTGACGGAACTAAAACCATTCATCTTTTTTCATGGGGCCTCATTCCCTTTTGGGTAAAGTCACCCAAAGAAGCTGTAGAGATTAGCCATCGCACCATCAATGCGCGCGCGGAAACCATGTTTGAGAAACCTGCCTTTCGTGAGCCCGCACGCCACCGCAGATGCTTGGTGCTGGTGGATGGATTTTTTGAACATCATCATAAAAACAGTAAGACGTTTCCCTATCATATTCACTTTAAAGACAACTCGCCCATGACGATGGCCGGCCTTTGGGACGAGTGGAAAGATGAAGCCTCGGGACTTGTGCGCAGAACGTATACCGTAGTAACTACCAGGGCCAACCCGTTAATGAAACGCATTCATAATAATCCAAAACAGGAGGAAGGTCCGCGCATGCCGCTGATCTTACCGAAAGAACTGGAACAGGATTGGTTAAAACCCATCCACGAAAAGGCAGATCAGCAATTGATAGAAACCCTTGTGCAGCCTTATGATGAAACAGCACTCGAAGCCTTTACGGTAAAGCGCCTGCGCGGTAAAGAAGCTATTGGCAACAAGGCCGAAGCGGTAAAACCGTTTCGGTATTCGGAACTGGAAGAACAACAGGGTTCGTTGTTTTAAATATTTTGATGGCCCACTAAGCCGCTGAGTATTTTAAGTATCTTCGGTTCCCCAACCCCAAACACCATGAAAATCATCTTAGCTCTGATTGTGATTGTTGGTATTCTTCAGGCATGCTCTTCAGATCCTTCGTCTGCGCCTGTGGATTTCATCAAAAAAGTTGAAACGAGTCTGATGCCGGAGGTTTACCTTGTAGGAGACTCCACATGGACTTTGGAAGACCGGATGGCTCACTATGGTGTGCCCGGAGTAAGCATTGCAGTGATTAAAGACAACCAGATTGTATGGGCAAAAAGCTATGGCGTGATGGACAAGGAAACCAAACAGCCTGTTACTGCTCAAACGCTTTTCCAGGCAGGTTCCATCAGCAAACCGGTGGCTGCGTATGGTGCCTTGAGTGTAGTGGAGAGTGGTAAGATTAACTTAGATGAAAATGTGAACACCTATCTCACATCCTGGCAGCTGCCTGATAATGAATTCACGAAAGACAAGAAGGTAGCGCTTAAACATTTGCTTAGTCACACGGGAGGGCTGACGGTGCACGGCTTTTGGGGCTATAGTCCCGATTTGCCGGTGCCTACGTTGATACAGGTATTGAATGGCGAAGCGCCTGCCAATTCAGATCCTATCCGTGTCGATAAAAAGCCTGAAGAAAGTTTTCGGTACTCAGGCGGTGGCTATTGCGTGATGCAACAAATGCTGATGGATGTTGAAGGCAAACCGTTTCCGCAGATATTGAACGAACGCGTGCTGACGCCATTGGAGATGAAGAGCAGCACTTATGATCAACCCTTACATGAACCACAACTATCGCTGGCAGCAACAGGCTACCTGCCCGATGGAACGATGACGAAAGGCAAACGACACACTTACCCCGAAATGGCAGCGGCAGGGTTATGGACTACAGCCGAAGACCTGGCGCGGTTTGCGATTGACATTCAAAACACGGTGAGCGGCAAGAGCGCCAAAGTTTTAAAGCAACCCATGGTTACTACCATTCTCACACCTTTTGTTGCTGATTTTATTGGTCTCGGTATTTTTATTGAAAAGCATAAAGACGATGTTTATTTTGGTCATGGTGGTTGGGATGAAGGATTCTCAAGCCAGCTAGTGGCGCATCGCGATAAAGGCTACGGTGTGGTGGTGCTCACCAACTCCAATCATCCTGCGTTTATTGAAGAATTGATTCGCTCGGTGTCCTTTACCTATTACTGGTCTAATTTTCTGGCGGTTCATAAAAAGATGGAAATGGATACGGCTGTCTTCAAACAAATTACAGGTCGCTATCGCAACACCAGTGATGGCCTGATCCGGATTTATAATGAGGGCGACCAACTGTACCGAACATATTTACGCGGAGAGCCGATGGAGTTATTTAAAATTTCAGACAGCACGTACATCAGCCGCGAACGGGATCAGATCATACAATTTAAAACTAATCCGGTTGATGGTAAGATGAATGTTTTGCTTTACAACAATGAAGGTGAACAGCCCGCCACCTTCGAACATCCCAAATTATCGGAAGCTGATCTTGTTCCATACGAATATCTGCTGGCCGGTGATTTTGACAAGGCACTTGCAGGCTACAAAGCATTGCTGAAAGCCGATGCGAAAGACGAATCCATAAATGAAGATAATTTGAACAGGCAAGGCTATGATCTGTTGCAGTCAGGCAAAAACAAACTGGCGCTCGATGTATTTAAGATTAATACGCTCTTGTATCCGGCCAGTGCCAATGTTTATGATAGCTACGCTGAGGCTTGCATGAAAAATGGTGATACCAGGCTCGCCATAGTAAATTATAAAAAATCATTATCACTCAATCCTGACAACCCAAATGCGGTTAAAATGCTGTCGGAGTTGGAAAGCAAGAAGGATTAGAAGTGAATGGAAAAATACAAGATCTGGTAATGATACTTGTTCTGTTATGCAACCCTGCTTTTGTTAGCTTGTCTGTGTGTCATGAATAAACGAATTGGTTATCTCCTGATCATTTTATTGTGGGCTATCCATGTTCAGGCCCAGAACAGAGACCCGCTGGCCACTGAAATTATTACGGACGACCTGGATCGTTTTTGGGTTGCCCTTGAAAAGGCCGGTCCGGAAGTCAATCCGGTTGCCTTTGATGAATTTTATTTGAAGCCGGGCTCGAAAGGAATCAAGGGATTTACCAAGGGAAGAATTAATAATGCTGAGCATTTGGCAGCCGTTGTTAAATCGCACGCACAGTATTATCACGCTATAAAACCAAGCACCGATAGCATTGCCGGTATGAGAGATCAGATCCGGCAAAGCCTGGTGAAACTGAAAGAGCTTTACCCAGCTGCAATTTTCCCACCCGTATATTTTGTAATCGGTGCCCTGAGTTCGGGGGGAACCTCTTCGAAGGATGGTCTTATCATTGGTGCTGAAAAGTATGGTCGTTCGCAAAATACACCCACCGAAGAACTGAATGATTGGCTCCTATCGGTAATCAAACCCGTAAAAGAAGTACCGCACATCGTTGCGCATGAGTTAATCCATTTTCAACAGCACTATGATGGCGGCACCTTGCTGGCAGCATCGATCAAGGAAGGATCGGCAGATTTTCTGGCAGAGTTAATTTCCGGTCGACACATCAATCAGCATGTGCACGAGTTTGCCAACCCCCGGGAAAAAGAATTGTGGCTTGAGTTTAAAGAGAAAATGAATGGCAAGGATTACACCGGTTGGCTATACAGCTCGGTAAAAGGCCGGCCGAATGACCTTGGCTACTGGATGGGTTATAAAATCACGAAGGCCTATTACGATCAGCAACAAGATAAACAGGCTGCAACACACGAGATCTTCAACATTAAAAATTTCGATCGGTTTCTGGAACAAAGTGGGTACATGAAAAAATTTGAGTAAACAGAATTCTGAAAGGGAAGAGACTCTAGTTGAAATTGGTCAGAACCTCATTCACCTCAAGGTACAGTTCCTTATACAAGGTATTATCCGGGGCACTCAGAAAATCAAACTCCTTTTGCGTTAGATTAAAAATCGCAATCCTCGAGTTCGAGAGGTCAATGAAATGTTGTTTTACCAAAGGAATAATATTTTCCTTTTCGCAGCCTGTCATGCTGATCAGGAAGAAGCTTATCCATGCTACTTGATATAACTTCTGCTTCATCTGGAAACTCCTTAGAAATAAACTCAATATTAAAGGTAATCAAAAATAACACCGGCTCTGGCCCGGATTCATGACACGTTTTTAGTTCGGATCAATTCATTCTTAATGCGCGTAGTATTGCTCTTTGCGAAGAGCTTGAATGCAATTATCAAGCAATCGGTAGTGATGATAAATACACTTCGAGATAGTTCCCTTCCATGCCGTTTCATGTCTGGTTGCTTATCTAACCCACCCGAATACCAATCGCCATGTGCATGATTCACAAGGTAACGATGGTATGATCGCAGGTGCTTCCATTAAAATCTTACTATAAAATTATATTATAATTAATTTTTAATTGACATTTGTATTACTATGGCAAATAGAATTAAACTACCACGTGGTGTGGCTGGTGGTGAACGGACATTTCTTAAGCAAACAGCCGCCTATAAAGTCTGGATCTTTGCTCCCTTCCTGGAAACAGATGATCCGACACTCAAATTCTACTATGACTATACACAAAGTATAGCCGAATACACCAAGGTCTTTTCCGAGATCAACTGCGAATGGGAATGGGTAAATGTAACCATGCAGAACATACAGGAAGTCATTGCGAAAGTTAAAACCAACACCACCAAACAAAATATCGTCCTTAACCTGTGCGATGGTGATGAAATCAATGAGGTGCCTGGCATCTCGGTTATTCATGCATTGGATGCCAACAACATTACTTATACAGGGTCAGATTCCTACTTCTACAAGGTTACTACTTCAAAAATAACTATGAAGGAAGCCTTTGGCGAACATGGCGTTGCCATGCCCAGGTGGGTAAAGCTTAACGGGCATATTGATAAAAACATGTTTCGTAAAACCGGTAAGCCCGCCATCGTAAAACCTGCCATCTCAGCCGGCAGCATGGGTATTAGTGTAAAGAATGTGGTGAATGATCTCGATGAGTTGAAAGATGTGCTGACCGATATTAAGAAAGGTTTTAAAGGATGGAACCTGCATGGTGCCGGCTTACTGGCCGAGCAATTTATCATCGGTAAAGAGTTTACCACGTTATTGGTTGGCTCTTACGAACACCCCGAAAAAATCAAATTCTACAGGCCAATCGAACGTGTGTTTCATTCCTCGTTACCGGAAAAGGAACAGTTTCTATCGTTCGAAAGACTTTGGGAATCCTACGAAGAGGAGAGTCCCATGCCCAATGATGGTCTTTTTTACGAATACGAAGCCGTGACCTGTCCCGAGTTAACAGCGCGGTTAAAAGATTTAAGTATTGATGCTTTTAAAGCCGTAAAAGGAAAAGGGTATGCCCGGATTGATATCCGCATGGAAAAGGATACACAAAAGCTGTTTGTCTTGGAAATCAATGCCCAATGCGGATTGAGTGATGATGAAAATTATACCTCCATTGGAGCTATTCTGCGTGTAAGCAACAAAACTTTCACTAATTTGATCGTGGAAGTTCTGGATGATGCGTTACTTCGCAACTCGGCCGCATAAATTAACACATGAAAGTTTGTGTCCTTCAACCGGATTATAGCACTACCGATGTAGACTATAAAAACTATGATCCTCCGCGCAATCTTTCGCCTCTCTTGCCCGATGATCAGGTAGATCATGTTTTTTTAAATAAGCTTACCACCTATAAGCAACTCAAGGACCTCAGCAAAAAGAAGTATGACATCTATGTAAATCTTTGTGAAGGCTATTTGGATTGGGAGGTTCCGTCCATAGATGTAATCTATGCGATGGAGATGTTCAATCTTCCCTACACGGGCCCCAACACGATATTATATGATCCCCCCAAGCCACTGATGAAGTATGTGGCCTATTGTGCCGATGTTAAAACCCCCAACTTTGCAGAAGTTTATAATGCTGATGGGCTGGCTGAAAAAGTAAAACACCTTTCCTTTCCCATGTTCGTAAAGCCGGCCAAGGCGGGAGATAGTTTAGGGGTGGATGATCATTCGTTGGTGAATGATTTCAATGAATTGCATACAAAAATTGAAGAGTTGTTAGCGCAGGATTATGATGACATTCTTATTGAAGAATACATAGCCGGCCAGGAATATACCGTATTGGTAGCTGCCAACGTACCACCGGCTGTTGGTTGCACCCCGTTTAAGCCCATCGAATACCAATTTCCGGATGGGTATAAATTCAAGACCTATGCGTTAAAAACATCCGATCTGCATACCGATGTAAATAAACCCTGCACGGATGCTGGCGTAGAAGCAAAGTTAAGATCGGCTGCCGAAAAAATTTTCAACGGCTTCTCCGGTGTTGGCTATGCCCGTCTCGACTTTCGGGTAAACAAAAATCTGGAGGTTTATTTTCTGGAGATCAATTTCACCTGTTCCGTATTTTATGAAAATGGCTACGAGGGTTCAGCCGATTATATTCTTAACTATGATCCAATCGGAAAAGCAGGCTTCTTAAAGCATATTATTGCCGAAGGAATTGCACGGCATGCTTCCAAACAGAAGAAATACAAGATAAAAGGCAATGCCCTTAACGGGTATGGTATTGTTGCACAAAAGCCTATTAAAAAAGGTGAGGTCGTTTTTAAATTGGAAGAAACCGCACAACGCATAGTAACTAAACGCTATGTCGAAAAAAACTGGAGCCCTCAACAACTGGAGGAGTTCCGGCATTATGCGTACCCGATATCAGAAGAAGTATATATTCTTTGGGACAATAAACCACAAAACTGGGCACCGCAAAATCACAGTTGTAATCCCAATACAATTTATGATGGGTTGAATCTGATCGCTCTGTGTGATATTAACACAAATGAAGAACTTACCCTCGACTATGCCGATTTGTTGGATGATAACATTCAATCTTTTGTGTGCACATGCGGCCACACCAACTGCCGCAAGATTGTTTCCGGCAGCACCAACAACTCCGTTACCAAACGGGAAAAAAGTACCTTGAAAGTACAGGGGGCGGTTAACAATCCTGACCAGGTCTAATACCTCGAATTATTTTTTCCCGGGTGCCATCCGGTTATTAGTCTTAATTATCCAATGGTCAGGTGTTTCGACCTGATTAATACATACGAGCACGAAAAAGATCTTCTTTTAGTATCTTCACTCAATAGCTGTTCCTATGAAAATTCGAATTATTTCCAGTCTATTGATTTGCCTGGCCCTCACTCAGTATGCAAGAGGTCAATCTTATGTGCCGCTGCTGAACGATACCAAAATGAAAATCCAACCGGCTCTCACTCCGGAGACATATGCATTTCCTCTTGGCGATGTAAAATTGTTGGCAGGACCTTTCAACGATGCCATGCAACGCGATGTAGACTATCTTCTTCAACTGGAACCTGATCGTTTATTGCATCGGTTCAGGTTGTTTGCGGGCCTCACTCCCAAAGCACCCATTTATGGAGGTTGGGAAAGTGAAACCCTTAGCGGCCATACGTTGGGTCATTATCTTTCTGCTTGTGCGATGTATTATGCCGCCACGGGTGATGTGCGGTTCAAAGAGAAAACCGATTACGTTGTAGAAGAGCTTGCTTTATGCCAGGCCGCACGCAAAACGGGCTATGTGGGCAGCATCCCCCGCGAAGACAGCGTGTGGCACGAAGTTTCGAAAGGAAATATCCGATCAGCAGGATTTGATCTTAATGGTTTATGGTCGCCATGGTACACCCTGCATAAAGTTTTTTCAGGACTCATGGATGCCTATCTCTACGTAAACAATAAGCAGGCAAAAGAGGTAGTTATCAAATTTGCCGATTGGGCCGATCACATTACAGCCGGGTTAAATGACGAGCAATTACAAAAAATGCTGGCCTGCGAATTTGGAGGTATGAATGAAGCGCTGTTGAATGTATATGCTATCACAGGAAATAAAAAATACCTGGAAGTAGCCGATCGGTTCTATCACAAGGCTATTATGGATCCGTTAGCCAATCAGCAAGATCAACTAAGTGGAAAACATTCCAATACACAAATTCCAAAAATTATTGGTGCCGCAAGGCGTTACGAATTAACGCAAAATCAAAAAGATAAAATCAGTGCCGAATTTTTCTGGAATACCGTTGTCTACAAGCATACCTATGTAATGGGCGGCAACAGCGAATACGAATATTTGTCCGAGCCCGGCAAACTCAACAATCATCTGAGCCAAAACTCTGCTGAGACTTGCAACACCTATAACATGTTGAAACTTACGCGACACCTGTTTAGCTGGCAGCCGAATGCCTCGTTGTTTAACTTCTATGAGCGCGCCCTGTATAATAATATTTTATCATCACAGCATCCGCAATCCGGTATGATGTGTTATTTCACTCCGCTTCGCATGGGTGCGAAAAAAGAATTTAGTAACCCATTCGATTCCTTCTGGTGTTGTGTAGGCTCGGGTATAGAAAATCATGTAAAGTATGGAGAAGCAATTTACAACCGCGGCAAAGACGGAAGCTTGTATGTAAATCTGTTCATCGCCTCGGAGCTGAACTGGAAAGAAAAAAATGTTGTCATCAGACAAGAAACCCCATTTCCATATGGGGATGCTGTTACGTTGTCGATCCAATCGGGCAAGCCGCAAAAGTTTACCCTACGCATCAGAAAACCTGAGTGGGTAAGTACGGCTCAATTCAAAGTCAACAAAAAAATAATTCAACCTGTGTTGGAAACAAGCGGTTATTGGTTCATCGAGCGTGCCTGGAAAAATGGAGATCAGGTGGAGATCGTTCTGCCCATGCAACTTCGTGCCGAATCCATGCCCGATAATGTCAATCGCATTGCCGTGTTATATGGCCCTATTGTATTGGCAGGCGATTTAGGAAATACCAGACCTGATCCGGTAAAAGGAATTCCGGTTTTTGTTAACGAACTTAGAAATGTGGGTGAGTGGGTACAACCCGTCAATAATAATCAATTGTTGTTTCAGGCCAAAGGTGTGAGCACCACAGGTGACATTTCTTTTAGTCCATTATTCACGTTTACGGATAATTATTATAGTGTCTATTGGGATCAGTTCACTACCCAAAGCTGGGCACAACAACAAACAGCTTACGAGGCAGAAAAAGAACAATTACGAAAACTGGAAGAAAGAACTGTCGATGTCTTGCGCTTAGGCGAAATGCAACCCGAGCGCGATCACAGTGTTACTGGTGAACAGACAAGCAAGGGAGAAGCAAATGATCGCACCTATCGTGATGCGGATGAGCGCGGTTGGTTTTCTTTTCAAATGCAAGTATTGCCCGATATTAAAAATACATTGATGCTCACCTATTGGGGCAGCGAGCGCGGCCGTAAAATGTTCGACATTTTTGTGGAGGATGAGAAGATCGGAACCCAGGAACTGAACAGTAATGATCCGGGCAAGTTCTTTACAGTGGAATATCCGTTAACACCAGCGTTGATCAGGAATAAGACTTCGATTACCGTAAAACTAGTTGCTTTACCCGGCAAGCGAGTGGGTGCTTTGTATGGCGCGAGGACGGTGCGCACAGAAGATGATAAATGAGAAGAACAGAATAGATTCTTTGCCGTTGAGCCAAAATCGTTATTGATATTTTTATAAAAAGGGTAACTTACTTTTTCACGCCAGGTCAAACAAATCAAACTTGAAAAGAATACTTCCTATCGGAATCTCACTCGCGCTGATTGCTTCGGTAGTCACGTACATCTACTGGCCCGTAGAAAAAATTGATTACAGCGCGCAGGTAAAACCGATCTTTAATAAAAAATGCATTGCCTGCCACGGTGGTGTAAAACAAAAGGCTGGGTTTAGTTTACTTTTCCGGGAAGAAGCGTTGGGCAATACAGAATCAGGAAAGCCAGCGATTATTCCCGGCAAACCGGATGAAAGTGAACTGATCCGCAGAATATCATTAGAAGATCCGGAAGAACGGATGCCATACAAACACGAGCCTCTTTCAAAAGAAGAGATTGAAATCCTTACACAATGGATTAAAGAAGGCGCTGAATGGGGTGAGCATTGGGCTTATGTGCCCGTAAAGGAGGAGGTAGTCCCTGCGACAAAAAGCGACTGGGTAAAAAATGACATCGATCCTTTTATCCTTGAGAAATTGAATGCGGAAAAATTAACTCCTGCTGCGGAAGCTGACAAGCCAACCTTGCTGAGAAGAGTTAGTCTAGACTTAACGGGTTTACCTCCGGACGAAAAAATCGCAAATAAATATCTGAATGATACTTCCGATAAGGCCTACGAAAATCTTGTGGATGATTTACTGGCATCGCCTCGTTATGGAGAACGATGGACTTCCCTATGGATGGACCTCGCCCGTTATGCCGACACCCGCGGCTACGAAGCGGATCGTGGCCGCACAATTTGGAAATACCGCGATTGGTTGATTCATGCTTTTAATGACGATAAACCTTATGATGAATTTCTGATTGAGCAAATGGCGGGTGATCTGTTGCCCAATCCCGATGATGCTACATACATTGCCACTGCTTTCCATCGAAATACCATGACCAATGATGAAGGTGGCACGGAGAACGAAGAGTTCAGAACAGCCGCTGTATTAGACAGAGTTAATACAACGTGGAGTGCATTGATGGGCACAACCTTCAATTGCGTTCAATGCCACAGCCATCCTTATGATCCGTTTAAACATGAAGAATATTATAACTTCGTTGCCTTCTTTAATAACACCCGCGATGAAGACACAGATGCTGAATATCCCTTGTTGCGACAATACACTGGTGCAGATAGTGTCAAACTGATACAGCTTACAGATTGGCTGACGGAAAATGTCAGTTCAGAAAAAAGTACTGAGTATTATAAATTTCTAAAAACCTGGCAGCCTACCATCAATTCATTGCAATGTGATGAGTTTACGAATGCCGCCTTAATCAGCAGTTGGTATGCTGGTTTGCGTAACAATGGAACCTGCCGCCTGCCCGATGTAACGCTTGACAACAAGAATCAGCTTATGTTTCGCTACACCAGCAGGCATAATGATGGTACATGGTTTATCTACCTCGATAGTCTGAATGGAAAATTATGGAAGACTATCCCCCTTACCAATACAAAGGACAACTGGAAACTGGCAACCGTAGACATCACACCTGTTTCGGGAAAGCACCATTTGTATTTTAAGTTTTATAGCCCGAGTCTTAAAAACATGGACGAAACCGGAGTAATGTTTGATTGGTTTCAGTTTGGAGAAAATTTTCCGGGCGCGGGTAAACCCGGCTTTGAAATTGTTCAAAAGAATTTTATCGAGCTGATGGATGCGACAGTAGAAACCACTCCGATTCTTGTAGAAAGTAATAACGAGTTATTTCGACCCACGTATGTTTTTGAAAGAGGCAATTGGTTAGTGAAAGGTGATGAAGTGAAACCAAAAGTGCCTGACGTGATGAATCCCATGGACGCGAATACACCCAAGAACAGACTGGGCCTTGCCCAATGGATGGTGGATAAAAAAAATCCACTGGTTTCAAGAACTATGGTGAACCGGTTATGGGAACAATTGTTCGGTCAGGGATTAGCCGAAACGCTGGAAGATCTTGGAACGCAGGGGATCCCGCCTACGCACAAAGAATTACTCGATCATTTATCATGGAAATTCATGAATGATTTTGATTGGAGTGTCAAGAAACTTCTGAAGGAAATGGTGATGTCTGCCACATATCGACAGGACTCAAAAACCAATGATGATTTGCAAAGAATTGATCCGTTGAATAAACTTTATGCCCGTGGGCCGCGCATCCGGTTATCCGCAGAACAATTGCGTGATCAGTCCTTGGCCGTAAGTGATTTGCTCAGCGAAAAAATGTATGGCGAAAGTGTGATGCCGTTTCAGCCTGAAGGAATCTGGCGTTCACCCTATAATGGCGCAACATGGGTAAAGAGCAAGGGCGAGGATCAAAACCGGAGGGCACTGTACACGTATTGGAAAAGGACTGCACCCTATCCAAGCATGATCACCTATGATGGTGGCGCTCGCGAAGTTTGTGTAACGCGAAGAATCCGAACCAATACACCGTTACAAGCCCTCACCACCCTGAACGATTCTGCTTACTTTGTGATGGCCAGGAATTTTGCCTTCAAAATGCAGGCGTTGGATAATGATGTGAACAAACAAATCAGCAAAGGCTATGAGTCGATGTTTTTTAAACCAATCTCCGAAAATAGATTAAACGCTTTAACGGAATTATACACAATATCCAGAAGCAAGTTCTCGCAAGATGAAAAAGCTGCGTTGGAAATTCTCGGAACCAAAGACACGCGTCCAAAACCCGAAACCGCAGCATTGGTAATGGTAGCGAATGCTATGCTGAACCTGGATGAGTGGGTAAATAAAAATTAATGTGCTCGTAATGACTCAAAAGGAAATTCATATTCAACGACTCGTGCAAGAATCTCAGCACAAAGCTCTGCATCATTATACGCGCAGACATTTTTTAAAAGAAAGTGCGATGGGGTTAGGAGCGCTGGCTCTGGGATCATTGTTCGGAAGTTGCGACAGCAAAGCGCCAGCATTAGCAAATTTCTTTGATCCTACCAATCCGCTTGCACCCAAACCTCCCATGTTTCCCGGCAAGGCCCGATCGGTAATTTATATTCACATGGCGGGTGCGCCTTCGCAGCTGGAGCTGTTCACTTACAAACCTGAGCTAGCTAAACTGGATGGTCAGGATTGTCCACCCTCCTTACTGGAAGGAAAAAAGTTTGCATTTATCAGAGGTGTTCCTAAAATGCTGGGGCCCCAAGCTAAATTCAAACAGCATGGAAAGAGCGGGCTATGGTTATCTGAAAATCTTCCACACCTTTCCACCGTGGTGGATGAAATGGCCATATTAAATGCGGTGACTACCGATCAGTTTAATCATGCGCCTGCACAATTATTAATGCACACCGGCACTGCGCGCCTGGGCCGACCAAGCCTTGGTTCGTGGGTGACGTATGGGTTGGGATCAGAAAATAAAAACCTTCCGGGATTTGTCGTGCTGACTTCCGGAGGAAACAATCCTGATGCGGGAAAGAGTGTGTGGGGAAGTGGATTTCTTCCCAGTGTCTATCAAGGTGTGCAGTGCCGAAGCGAAGGCGATCCGGTGCTGTTTATAAAAGATCCACCCGGCATGGATCGCGATTTACGCAAAGCTTCCATCGAGGCCATTAATAAAATCAACAAAGAACAATACGAGGAATATAAAGACCCGGAAACGCTTTCTCGGATTGCCCAATATGAGATGGCTTACAAGATGCAGATTTCTGTTCCGGAAGTGATGAACATCAATGATGAGCCTGCCTACATTCATGAGATGTATGGAACAAAACCCGGTGAAGCCAATTTTGCGAATAATGTGTTACTTGCCCGAAAGCTGGTTGAAAAAGGTCTTCGCTTTATTCAGTTATTTGATTGGGGCTGGGATGCGCATGGCGATTCAGCGGGCAATGCCGTTGATATTGGATTGATTAATAAATGTCGTAAGGTCGATAAGCCTATTACGGCATTGATCCTTGATTTAAAACAAAGAGGTTTATTAGATGAGACACTAGTTATCTGGGGCTCTGAATTTGGAAGAACCCCGATGCAGGAAAATCGTGAAGGAAAGAAAATGCCATTTAAAGGAAGAGATCATCATGCCGAAGCCTTTAGCATCTGGATGGCGGGTGGCGGAATCAAGGGCGGAACTTCCTATGGCGAAACTGATGAGATCGGGTATAGTACGGTAAGTGGCAAAGTAGATGCGTTCGATATTCAGGCAACGATCTTAAATCAACTGGGTTTTGATCACGAAAAATTCACCTATGAATCACAGGGTCGTCCATTCCGGTTAACGGATGTGAGCGGCAAAGTAATTCATCAAATTATTTCATAATGAAATTAAACAGACGACAATTCATCACAGCCTCTGCTGCAACCGGAACAGGTTTGTTGTTCAACGCACTTGATTCCTTTGCAAAACCAATCTTAGCCGATAATCAATCCGGCTATTCATTGCTACTCTTTGCAACCAACTGGGGCTTCTCAGGTTCATGGGATGAATTCTGTGCGAAAGCAAAAAGTGCCGGCTATGATGGCTGCGAACTTTGGTGGCCCGGAGATGAGAACGATCGCACGGCATTATTCGAGGCCCTCAAAAAACACAACCTCAAGATTGGTTTTCTGTATGGCAGTGGTGAAAAGGATTTTATCAAACATGAAAAAGAATTCAAACAATTTCTTACCCAGGCTGCCAGTACAAAACCCGTTTATATCAATTGCCATAGTGGTAAGGATTTTTTCACTTCTGAACAAAAAGCAACCCTGATCACCTATTCACTCGGTGTATCTGCACAAACCGGAGTGCCCATTTACCACGAAACTCATCGTGGTCGCGCCTTGTATTCTGCCCCCGTTACGGCTGAACTCATGCAAAAAATTCCAGGCCTGCGACTTACACTTGACATTTCGCATTGGTGTAATGTGCATGAATCGTATCTGGGCGACCAGGAAGAAACCATTGCCTTGTCATTGAACCGTACCGATCATATTCATGCCCGCATTGGCCATCCCGAAGGTCCGCAGGTAAGTGACCCACGCGCACCGGAATGGAAACAGGCAGTGGAAACTCATTTTGCCTGGTGGGATAAAATAGTAGAGCGAAAAAAGAAAGAAGGCAAGCTGATGACCATCTTAACCGAGTTTGGCCCGCCTGATTATATGCCCACACTGCCTTACACACGACAAGCGGTTGCCAATCAATGGGACATCAACGTGTATATGATGGAGATACTTCGCAAGCGCTACGCATAAACTCATGCAGGAATTTATTGGTCGTTTGCATCCCTTACTCGTTCACTTACCCATCGGCATTCTGTTGCTGGCGATACTATTCGAGTGGTTGCCTATCCGCAAGCCATTCAAATCGATAAGAAGATCCATTCGTTTTATTTTATGGATTGGGTTTTTGAGTGCACTGGTATCAGGCATTACAGGATACCTGCTATCACAATCTGAGGAATATGACTCAAAAGCCGTTACCTGGCATCAGTATTCAGGGATTGGTCTGATCTTTATATCACTCACGTATGCGTGGTCGCGCGGACAAAAACAACTGAAACCAATTTTTAAACTGTTATCCGTGGTGATGCTGGGGTTGATCACGGTTACCGGACATCTGGGTGGTTCCCTTACGCATGGTGAAGATTATCTTACATCAGGATTTGATTCCGTTAAAGAAGTGGATCTTTCAAAAGTGAATTTACAACAAGCCATTTATTATGATGATCTGGTAAAACCGATTTTGGAATCGAAGTGTTATGGATGCCATGGATCGTCCAAGCAAAAAGGAAAACTACGGTTGGATGAGCCCCAGCATATTCTGAAAGGTGGCAAAGGCGGAGTGATCTTAGTAGCTGGAAAAGTCGATGAAAGTGAAATGATTAATCGAATGCTTCTTCCCTTGAATGATGAAGACCACATGCCGCCTAAAGAGAAAAAGCAGTTAACTGAAAAAGAAATTGCTGTCTTGAAGGCATGGATTACCTCGGGCGCTGATTTTAAAAAATCAGTTGCCGGGTCTGGTCAACTCACTGAATTGGAAAATATTTTATCAGCGCAAAAAATGAGTGTGCTTTCGGATGTTCCTGAAAAAGAAGTGCCTCCGGCAGATGCGAAGGTAATAGCCGGATTACTTAACCTTGGTGTTGTTGTGGTCCCTGTAGCATCTGGCAGTAATTATCTTTCAGCCAACCTGATAAATGCCACAGCACTGGATTCTGTGATGGATTTACTGATAGCATTAAAAGCACAACTGGTTTGGCTTAAAGCCGGAGATCAACCGATGACGGATCTTCATCTTCAAAAAATAGCTGCACTAACTTCGCTTACCCGTCTTTCGATGGACCACACCAAAATTACCGATTCAGGATTGGCTTCCTTAACATCATTAACTTCCTTGCATTATCTTAATCTCAACTACACAACAGTTACAGCAGAGGGATTGAAATCACTAAGTTCATTGATAGAACTCCACGCTCTATATCTCTACGGCACCCACCTAAAAACAGAAGAAGTTGCCGACTTAAAACAAATCTTTCCCACCGCGAAAATAGAAACTGGAAATTATGTTGTGCCAACATTGCCTTCAGATACAACAGAGGTGAAAGAATCATCAACAAAATAAACAAGTGGTAGTCGGCTGATTAAAATAACAGATTATATTTAGAGGAGAATGGGATTGCTCGAAAATAAGAAACTGGTAATAATCGGTGGCACCACCGGACTAGGGCTATCGGCTGCCAAAGCGTTTGTGAACGCGGGGGCGCAGGTAGTTGTCGTAGGAAGAAATTCTGAAAGCGTTGCAGAGGCGTCCGTTATCTTAAAAGGAAATGGACTTGCCATAGTGGGTGATGCGTGTCATGAAAGTACTGCCAAAGAAGCGATTGAAATCAGTTTAACTAAACTCGGAGGTTTTGATGGTCTTTATCATGTGGCCGGAGGCAGTGGACGTAAATTTGGCGATGGCCCTCTGCATGAACTTTCTCTGGAAGGATGGAATAAAACCTTTGAATTAAATCTTACTTCGCTCATGCTCTCCAACCAGGCAGCTGTGCAAGCATTTTTAAAATTAAATACTCCGGGCACAATTTTAAACATGGGTTCTGTGCTTGGTTATTCACCCTCACCCAAACATTTTGTTACCCATGCTTATGCCGCAACAAAATCGGCTGTGATTGGATTTACAAAATCCATTGCCGCTTATTATGCTGCCAATAATATTCGCGCCAACGTGCTGGCCCCTGCACTGGTCGAAACCCCCATGGCGCAACGCGCGGCAAATGATGAAATGATTCTTTCTTTTATCAAAACAAAACAGCCGTTGGATGGTGGTCGCATCGGCACACCCGGTGACCTTGATGGGGCTGCGGTTTATTTTATGTCCGATCAATCACGTTTTACAACCGGGCAGATCTTGGCGGTCGATGGCGGTTGGGAAATAAGTGAAGGTCAATATTAAAGTATGGAAAAACTATCCATCGGCATTGACTTAGGGTGTACGCACATCAAGGCTATCTTGGTAAAAGAAGATGGAACTGTGTTAAAAGAACTTCGTGAAGACACACATGAACACAACGACCAGCATTGGAAAACTACCGTTGCCCGAATCATAAAAGAATTTAAATCAGAAAATCAGATAAAGGCAATAGGGCTATCAGCTCCCGGTCTGGCAAATGCCAGCAACACCTGCATTGAGTTTATGCCAGGCCGTTTGCCGGGATTAGAAAACTTTAATTGGTCAGACTTTACAGGTGAACGTGTTTATGTATTAAATGATGCTCATGCCGCGCTGATGGCAGAAGCAAAGTTTGGAATAGCAAAAAATCTAAAACATGTGGTGATGTTAACCCTCGGCACAGGTGTAGGCGGTGGAATTTTAATAGATGGAAAATTATACCAGGGCGTAGGCCAGATGGCCGGTCATCTCGGTCATGTAACGGTCGATGCGCAAGATTCTGTTAAAGACGTTACCAACATGCCTGGAAGTTTAGAAGATGCAATCGGCAACCTTACAGTAAAGGAACGCACGAAAGGGAAATTTGAAACTACCTGGGATTTGGTAAAGGCTTATGAAGCTAAAGATTCTTTTGCGACTGAAGTCTGGCTATCATCTATAAGAAAACTTGCGGCAAGCATAGCTTCCTTTATCAATGTGCTTTCGCCTGAGCTTGTTATTATTGGTGGTGGCATTTCTAAAGCAGATGAATTATTGCTGAAGCCACTGAACGATTACCTTTCTCAATTTGAATGGCGACCAGGCGGTAAACAAACCCCTATTCGTCTCGCCCATTTCTCAGACTTAGCGGGTGCGCTAGGCGCGGCTGGTTTTGCGCTTTCAAAAATCAATCAAAAATTATGAATGTAATTCAGGAATATCTTGGCTTAAGCAGGAAGATAGTTGATCGGGTTGCCGCGCAGGAAGCCGACATACAATGTGCAGCTTCGTGGTTTGCAAAAACTATTCTTGCAGGCCGTATGGTGCACGTATTCGGATCCGGGCACAGCCGCATTATGGTGGAAGAAATGTGGCCACGCTACGGATCATTTCCAGGTTTTAATCCCATTGTTGAATTGTCATTGACGTTTCACAATCTTGTAGTAGGTGCTAATGGTCAACGCCAGGCTATGTTTCTGGAAAATGTCTCGGGTCTGGCAGAGCGCATCCTGAGAAATTTCGATATTGAGTCAGCAGACTCAGCGTTGATCATCTCATCCAGTGGAACCAATATTGTTCCGGTTGAAATGGCTGAGCTCTTCCAACAGAAAAATGTAAAAGTAGTTTCTATCCTCACCAGCAAACACTCCGCGAAAAGTGAAAGCAAACGAACTGATGGAAAGAAGCTTGGCGATTTTTCCGATTTGGTGTTAGATACCGGGGCTCCTGCAGGAGACTCAATGATTACTATTGCCGGATTGGAAACACCAGTCTCTCCGGGCTCAACGGTTGGCGGAGCGTTATTAATCAATTCCATCAAAGCCGAAGTCGCACGGTTGTTGACTGAAGCAGGTCAGCCACCAAAGGTATTAACTGCTGCCAATGTAGTTGGAAAAGAAAAAGCTGTGCAACTTTTCGAAAGTGCTTATGACGAGCATGCACATCGTCTCGCAAAATTGTATCAACATGTAGGGCAATCAAAAAAATAAACTATGCAACCACTTCCTATCCGAACCACTGTAGTGGGCAGCTACCCGTTTCCGGGATGGCTTGAATTCGCTGTAAAAAATCTTCATGAGTTCGGCAATGCCGATCGTGAAGAATTAATTGAAGATGCGGTGATCGCTGCCATCCACGATCAGGTTGCAGCCGGGCTTGATGTGATCACGGATGGTGAACAAACCCGGTTGGACTTCAATCTTTCTTTTTACGGATTTATTAAAGGCATAAAAGAAAATAAAGACGAACTGCGAAACTTTGGTCCCGCAGCGCATGACCAACGCGGAAAAAATTCTATTGTTGATACCCTAACCGCACCGGATGGATTGGGAGCTGTAAAAGAATTTACGCGATTAAAAAAACTTGCTCCTAAGGGTCCCGTGCTTAAAGCAAGTATTCCAGGGCCGTACACATTGAGTGGTCGCTTACTCCCGAATGAAAAATACAAAGACCGCTATGCGATTACCGAAGCGTTAATGCCTTTCATACGCAAAGAGCTGGAAGACCTGGTGGCAGCAGGATGTACCGAAATAACTGTGGACGAACCTTCCATGAGTTGTTATGCTTACAAGGAAGACACAAAGCGTTTTGTCGATATTTTTAATCGTACGGTAAAGAGTGTGGTTGGAAAGTGTCGGTTATCCACTCACTTATGTTTCGGGAATTTTAAAGGTCGGCCGGTTGGATACAGAAGTCTCGCCCCTATGTTACCTGATTTTTTAAATCTATCTGTCGATGAGGTTCATATTGAGATGGCGAATCGTGAATTTGCTGAGATAGAATTGCTGGCCACCTTTGCAGAAAAGATGGATGTAGCCGTGGGAATCATTGATGTAAAAAATTATTACATCGAAACAGAAGAAGATGTAGTTCAGCGAATAAAAAAATGCCTGAAGTATGTGCCTGCTGAAAAATTGGCCGTAGCTCCGGATTGTGGTTTGAGTCAAACTGCACGTTGGGCTTCTAGGCAGAAACTTATTAATATGGTGAAGGGAGCACTGAGGGTGCGGAAGAATCTTTAATTATTTGTTTCTGGTTGATGGTTCCTGGTCACTGGCGACTAGCAGCCAGTAACCAGCAACTAGCAACGAGTAAAATCAAATATGATCAAACCACTTAATCAAGGAGAAAATCTTGCTACCGACATCCGGCATGCCAAAGCAAATGGCCACGAGCAATCGTTCGACATCTGGTGGCTGGGGCAAAGTGGCTTTTTGATTCAGTGGAATAAAAAATGTTTGTTGTTCGATCCTTACCTCTCAGACTCGCTCACAAAGAAGTATGCAAATACCAACAAACCACATGAGCGCATCAGTGAATTAGTGATTGATCCAAATCTTCTTGACTGTATCGATATCGTTACCTCCAGCCACAACCATACTGATCACCTGGATGCAGAAACATTGATTCCGCTTTTGTCAAAAAATAAAAACATCAGGTTAATCATACCCGAAGCGAATCGCGACTTTATTGTCGACCGGGTAAAGTGTGATCGAGAGTTTCCCATCGGGCTAACAGATGGCGACAAGGAGGAAGTTGATGGATTTACTTTTCATGGTGTGCCTGCAGCTCACAATGAAATTGAACGTGACGAACAAGGTCGTTGCAAGTTTATGGGCTATGTGGTTCAGTTTGGAAAGTTTTCGGTTTACCATAGTGGCGATACCTTGTGGTATGATGAAATGGTAGAGATTTTAAAACCCTTCCAGGTTGATGTTGCCTTTCTTCCCATCAATGGAAATGATCCCGCCCGCGGTGTGGCCGGAAACTTAAACTGCGTGGAAGCTGCCCGGCTTGGAAAAGAAATTCATGCAAAGCTCGTGATTCCGCATCATTACGATTTGTTTAAATTCAATACGGCCGATCCAAAGGAGTTTGAGAAGGAAGCAAAGCAAGTAAATCAATCCTATAGAATTTTAGCGCTGGGTGAGTTGATAAGCATTCAAAACTAAGTTTGTCCGACTGAACACTCGAGTGAAATCCCAGGCTACCGTATCAACTTCTCAGGAAATACAATCACAGATTCGTTCCCGGATTTATCTATTGCGGACACACCAAAATTATAATTGTCGATAACGATGCCTTCCAGTGTGAATGCGGCCACTTTTCCTACAAACCGGGAGAAATCCCAGGTAGGTGAAGTGGTATCGCGCCAATAGATTTTATAACCGGCCGCCTTATCGGAAGGAAGTGCATCCCACGTAAGTTTTGTAGAGGGTTGTACAGCTCCGCCTATACTTACATTGGTAGGTGCTGGTGGTGCCCAGGCAATGCCTGCCAGGGTGATGGCGTTGACAGCGGTTAACTTCCTGGCATACTCAAAGTTCACACCTTCAATCACATCCCCATACTTAATGCCATTCTCCACCCGAATGTCCTGATGTTGGCGGGTGTAGTTTTCATGCGTTTCCATGATGCGTATGCCCGCATACCCAAGATCATTGAACGGACGGTGATGCCCTCCGCGACCAAAACGATCCAGACGATAAATTAACATGGGATTCATTTCGGGCATGTATGTTTTGGTTTGCTGATAAACATAACGGGCTAACTGACGCGAAATGCCATCTACTTCACCACCATACACTCTGCGCTGGTTTCTGCGCTGCTCCGTTTCGGTAGCAGGAACTGGTTCAGAGAAAATACGAAACGAGCGGTTGTCGATCACACCATTCACACCTTCAATGTTTCCGATCATGTCGTTGTTAAGCACACCAAGAATATTCCAACCCTTGGATTGTGCATATTTAGCCAGGCCTGCCCCACCAAACAATCCTTGCTCTTCACCCGAAAGGCCAACATAAACAATACTGTGTCTGAATTTATATTTTGACAAAACGCGGGCGGCTTCTATCGCTCCGGCCATACCAGTAGCATTGTCGTTGGCACCGGGGGCATCAATTTCAAAGTTCATGGTATTGCTGGCGCGAGAGTCAATATCACCCGACATCAGGATGAAGTTGTTGGGGAATTCCGTCCCTCGCTGGATGGCCACAACGTTCACGATCCACGCATCTTTGGGTACACGATTATTTCCTTCTTTGGTCACAAGATCTTTTTGGTAGAAAACTTCAAGGCAATTGTTGCACGCCTTCGAAATATTATCAAACTCACTTTTTATCCATCTACGGGCGGCACCAATTCCACGGGTAGTGGAAACCGTATCCGAGAAAGTGTTACGGGTTCCGAAATTCGCCAGGGTACGAATGTCCTTTTCCAGTCGCTGAGCAGATACCGCAGAGACAATGTCATAGATTCGGGTATCCACCTGAGGTGGAGCTTGCTGAGCCATGGAAGTTAGAGCGGCTCCAAAGAATACAATGAGAACACCAAATTTCTTCATACGTTAGCTAAGTGATTTAATTGCAAAAGAAGGGTATTCAGGTGAACAACGGAACGACAAAGAGTTTGAACGGTTGAAAGCAACTGGCCCCAATGAGGATCGACTTTTCGAATTGAAAATCACCAGTTAGAGATTTGTTACCTTATATTTCCAATTTCACTGATTCAATACCAGATTGGGTTCAGAGAAATTTCCAGGTTAATTGTAGACCCAAAGAATTACTACTGGGCTGAAAGATTAATGAATTATATCTATCAACAGCCTTCCCTAACTTGATATGCCTGAAAACGTCTATCCCCAGTTGAGCTACTAATGTGCCTGCGACAACAAGCCAAAATGTAGTCGGATCGGCATATCCGTTAGATGGCAATGTGAATAAATAAATTAAAGGTGCGAATGAAATAACATAGGAAACGTTTCGCAAGGTTTTTGAAGCCCGGAAATGCCGGTTTATTTCTTCATCGTTAAGGGCCATTAGGGGTATCTCCAGGGCCACCGGTGAACTTACCCGTTTTAAATCATAATAATATTGCCAACCCTGCTTTGTAATCGGCTTAAGTTCAATCGTCTGATACCGCTGACCAAATAGGGCCGTTGGAATAAGTAATATGAGAGCACCAATGAATCGAGTCATTCGGAATTATTTGATGGTTTAAGATAAATAATAATAAACCAATCATCAATTAGTCGCTGAAGTTTTCTTCAGCCTTATTGCTGAATATTAATCCTGTCTATTAAATTCAAACAGATTAACTTATATTTATAAAATGGACAGCCACACATTAGTATCAGAATTTTTCCTCTTCCGGTTATTGATCAACACCGCCTTTATGGTACTGGTGGTTCGGGTAATCTACTTCAGAACCTATCACAAAAGTGATCTGTTCTTCACGTTCTTTCTCCTTAACTTCATTGTGTTCCTGCTTTCCTATATGCTCGAACAAGCGAAGGCATTCAATTCACTAAGCAGCGCCTTCGGATTACTCGCAGCATTTTCACTACTCAGATTTAGAACTGAAACGCTAACCACCAAAGACATGACCTACCTGTTCATCATGATGGCGGTGGGCTTGATTAATTCAGTGATGAAGGGATCGTACCTTGAAATCTCCGGAATCAATGTAATGATTGCAGCAGTGGTTTGGGCCGTTGACGGCAATCAACTCATGCGCAATCAAAAGATAAAAATTGTTGAATACGATAAAATTGAAAATATAAGACCCGAGCAACATCAACAGTTGTTACTGGACTTGCGGGACCGAACCGGTCTGGACATCAAGAAGACTACTATTGAGCAAATTGATTTAGTGAAGAATAGAGCCATCATCAAAATTTATTATTACTAAAGTCATGAGAAAGCACCTGGGTATTATTGTAGCATGCTGCATGCTTGCCGTTACCGGTCAATCGCAAAAGAAGGCAGAAGTACCTCCGGTTTTTGTCGATCAACAACCGTTGACATTGAGCATGAATTTTTCAATCAAGGAGGTTAAGAAAAACACCGTAGATAGTGTGTACTTTCCTTCGACACTCAAATTCAAAAATGCAGAGGGCGCCTGGGATTCTATCTCCATAAGAATTCGTGCCCGCGGAAATTTCCGGAGAGCGAATTGCTTTTTTCCACCCATCCGAATGAAAATGAAAAAGGGTGATGCCGAGAAAACCATCTTCGCAGGGAATAAGGACTTCAAACTGGTATTGCCTTGTCAAACCACAAAGTCTGGAAGCGATCTGATTATGAAAGAATACCTTGCTTACAAATTGCTGGAGCCACTTACACCCTATCATTTTCATACCCGGTTAGCGGATATTACACTTACCGATAGAAGCGGAAAACCTAAAACGTATACCATCAAAGGTTTTTTAATAGAAGATGATGATTTGATCGCGCACCGCTTTCACGGAAAAATTATTGAACAGCAAATTCATCCGATGATGCTGAATGACACAGCGTCCGTTGTCAATGATTTATTCCAGTATCTGGTTGCCAATACAGATTGGTCCAGTGCCATGCAGCACAACATGAAAGTGATTCAACTGGAGCCCAATAAGAAAATTCCACTTGCCTATGACTTTGATATGGCTGGTTTGGTAAATGCTCCCTATGCAACCGTAAACGAAAGCTTGCCCATCACTAGTGTACAGGAGCGATTGTACCGTGGCTTTTGTCGCAATGAGGCTACCGTACAATACGTGCGCTCAGAATATCTGCGGCTCGAGCCTGAACTCATGAAAATTGTCAGTGATCACCAGGCATACTTTAGTGCCGGAGATTTCAATGGTATCAAAAAATTTATTGAGGATTTTTTTGGAGTACTTAAAAATGATAAACGATTCAAGGAAGCTATCATTTCCGGATGCCGCACTAAATGACCTGCTTAAAATAAGAGCAAAAAAGAGGCTGTCCCAAAAGTCGTCCGGTCATCGCCCCGATGTATCTGGGCGATCCCAGATTTGAGAAGAAGAATGAGATTCCAGCTAAAAGCCTGCCTGCTCCGCCACCTGGCGGATTCGGCAAAGGCAGGGCCGGAATGACATTTCAATTTTAATTGACTTTTGAGACATCCTTCTTTTGCTTCGTATTATTCATTAGTTATTGATCTCCGTATTTTTTCTTTCTGTTATCACCGCAGGTAGATTTTTCTCTTTAAACATACGGTTGTAGTTGTTGATGTCTTTCTGTATCAACTCATTCAATTGAAGTTTATATTTCGCCCAGTCGGCTTGAACATCGCGGGCCCGATCTTGTGCTCCTTTGGTTAACCGGGGATCGTGGGTATCCGCAACACTTCGAAGTTGGAGAAACTCTGAGTTTAATTTATTTGGAAAGTTGATTACATCCTGAAAGTTTTTGGAGCGTGGCTCAATCAGGTTGGACTCCCACTGATCTATTTTTTTAATCAACTCTTTTCCGGTCTGAACCAGGTCTTTAGCTGTTGGGTCGTTCTTCAGAGATTCATTCAGGGTCTCAATTTGTTTCTTCACCTGTCGCATATTGTTTACCGATTTGTGAATGTCTTCAAATTGCTCTCCGGCTTGCTTCAAAAACTCTTGTTGGGCGGCCCACTCCGCAGCTGATGCTGTTATTTTAGGATCAGAAATAATTTCTAAATCTGTTTCAGAAGACTGGCCTTTGTAAGTAACACGAGCTTTGTATTTTCCAGGTGCTACCCGATGGCCACTGTGGTCACCCATTACAAATACTCCGGGAACACCGATTAATCCTTCAGTGCGAAAATCCCAGGCAAATCGATTTACACCTGCTTCAGCAGGAATAGTTTGTTTAGGGGCCGGACCACCTGGCCAAGGCTTGAAGGTCTCATCTTTTTGATTTGAATAGGAGCGAATTACTTTACCTCCATTATCTAAAATATCAAGTGTAACTTTATTGGTGTCTGCCTTTTCTTTTAAGTAATAATCCAGGATTACGCCATTCTCTGGATTGCGACCTAATCCGGGAATATCACCAAAGTATGCCGGAATTGTTACGGATGACAAGCGATAGGTTGGCTTAGGTGAATATACCTTTACTGTAGCATTAAAAATCCCTTTCGATTGTTGAATCGCAGCGAGATCATCTAGTATCCAGAACGAACGACCTGCTGTTGCCGCAACCAAATCATTGTCCTTTATAATCATATCGGTTACCGGAACAATCGGAAGATTTAATTGAAATTTTGTGAACGAAGATCCGCCATTCGATGAAATGTAAAATCCACGCTCCGAACCGGCATACAACAAGTCCTTCACTTTTTTATCCTCACGAATAACTTTAATAAAATCATCAGCCTCCACACCGTTGCCAATCTTTATCCACGATTTTCCATAGTCCGTTGATTTATACGTATAGTTTGTGAAGTCATTAAACTTATACCGCGACATCGAAATATAAACGGTAGTCTTATCGTGCTGAGAAACTTCAATGGAGTGTACCATTCCTTCGGGCATACCGGCTGGCGTAATGTTGTTCCAGGATTTTCCGCCATCTTTTGTAAGCTGCACCAGTCCACAATCACTGCCTGTATAAATTACCCCACGCTCATGTGTTGACTCAACTACGTAATAAATAGTATTATAATTTTCGCCACCCGCGCCTTCATTGGTGATAGGCCCGCCACTGGTATTCTGCTTGGTGGTATCGTTACGGGTGAGGTCCGGGCTGATTACCTCCCAACTCATTCCACCATCCATCGTTTTAAACAAAACATTTCCTGCATGATAAATTACTTTCGCATCATGCGGTGAGTTGATCAAAGGAGCATTCCAGTTGAACCGATATTTCATTTGCCGCGGCTTGAACCCAAGATTCGTTGCCGGATATTCCTGAATATCTTTTACCTCACCCGTTCGGGTATCTTTTACATCAATGATTCCCTGGTAACAGCCGCCATACAACAACTCCGGATTATTTGGATCATTAAACGCAACCCAGGCACTTTCGCAACCGGGCCCATCAAACCAATCTTTTTCTGTAATGCCATAGCTACCGTTTCGACTTGGTATTGCTACCGAGGAGTTATCTTGCTGACCACCATAGATCCAGTATGGAAAACGATTATCCACATTAACACGGTAGAACTGCGCAGTAGCCTGATTATTTAATGGCGACCATGAGCGACCCGTATTAAAACTTATCTCCCCGCCACCATCATCGGCTAATGCAAGGTTGTTTGTATTTTTTGGATTGATCCATAAGTCATGGGTATCACCATGACCAACACGAATAGTAGAAAAAGTTTTACCTCCATCTATTGATCGTGTCATGGGTGCATTGAGTACATACACCACATCCGCATTTACAGGATCCGCAAATACTTCCATATAATACCACGACCGAGCGGTGATGGTATGATCGCTGGACATTTGATTCCACTTCTTGCCGCCATCATCAGAACGATACAAGCCTGCTTTTGATTTTTCTGCTTCAATGATTGCATACACCCGATTTGGATTGGCGCGTGAAACTGTGACACCAATCTTACCCATTTCCTTTGGCAAGCCATCGATGATCTTATTCCAGGTTTCACCACCATCAGTCGATTTCCAAATGGCACAGCCGGGGCCACCACTTTCTACTTTCCAGGGATAACGTCTGTGTTGCCAGGTAGCTGCATAAAGAATCCGGGGGTTTGTCATATCCATGCTCAAGGCAGAAACGCCCGTATTTTCATCTACATATAATGTTTTTTTCCAGGTAACTCCACCATCGATAGACTTATACACTCCACGATCCTGACTGGGACCATGTAACGCTCCTTGTGCGCCTACCAAAACTATATCCGGATTGGCAGGGTGAACGGCAATCTCAGAAATATGTCTTGTCTTTTCCAAGCCAATATTTTTCCACGTCTTGCCAGCATCCGTAGATTTATAAACCCCATCACCATACGAAGTCATTACACCACGCACGGCATGTTCGCCCGATCCAACATAAATTACATTCGGGTCGTTTTCGCAGATGGCGATGTCACCAATGGAACCGACTTTAAGAAAACCATCAGAAATATTTTTCCAGGTAATGCCGGCATCATCCGTTTTGGCTATGCCACCACCGGTGTAGCCAACATAATACACATTGTCATCTTGCGGAATACCCGCAATCGCGTTGGCCCGGCCGCCCCGAAAGGGACCAATGTTACGCCATTTGAGTCCTTTAAAACTGGAAGCATCAAACACAGGCGCAGGTTGAGGATCAGATTTTGGTTTTGATTTTTGGGCAATTGCCAGCGGGGCAAAGCAAATGGTAAATGCCAGCAAGAGACAGGATAGTTTTCTCATAAAGGGTTAGGTTACAACTACAGATTTAACCAAATCCTGCAAAAGAAACTACTTAAATTATGTATCCGGTTAACGGTTTTTTAACTCACGAATAGCTTTAGAGAAAGCAACTTTGATGGCGTTTTCGTGATGTTGATTCTTAACCACCCAACGCCCATTGACAAGGGTTCCTGAAATGCGACTGGAATCGGAAGTAAAAACAAGTGTAGCCAATCTGTTTTTCTCAGATGTATCAGCTACTAAATGCGATTGCGAATTATAGATGACTGCATCAAAGGGTTGGCCTATGGCAAAATGATTTTTTGAGTTAACTCCCATCGCTTTTCGTCCGGACTCTATTTCTTCATGAACCATGTAGGCGGCAGCATCGCCTTCAAATGTATTTCGTTGATTAGACACCAACCGTTGCCGGTAGTCAATCATCCGGAATTCCTCCATGGGGTTTAGCCCAATGTGACTATCCGTGCCAATACACCAACGACCCCCCAGCTTCACATATTCGCGCATTCGAAAAATACCATCACCCAAATTTCCTTCTGTCGATGGACACAGTACCACATTCGCACCAGATTTTGCCAATGCTTTAAGTTCTTCATCATCAAGATGGGTGGAGTGTACTAAATTAAAACGATTGTTTACTTCAAGATTATCCAACACCCATTGCATGGGCCGTTTGTTACAATAAGCAAGACAATCCGTAATCTCCTTTTTTTGTTCGGCCACATGAAGATGAAATGGCAACTCTTTTGGTCCCTGATTAAAGGTTGTCTTAATATCATTAAGATCAACAGCACGCAGCGAGTGTACACTAAATCCTAAAGATGCATTGGAATAATTTTTAATTGTTTCTTTCGAAGCTTCAAGCAGTTTAAAATATTCATCTGATGTTTTTGAAATAAATCTTCTCTGACGTGGTTGTGGATCTAATCCAAATCCACCCTTCTGATAGAAGACCGGAATCAACGTAATTTTTATACCTGCTATTTCAGCGGCAGCAATCATCCGCTCACCCATTTCAGTAAGGTTGTTATAGTGCGTTCCATCTTTGTCGTGATGCAGATAATGAAACTCGGCAACATGAGTATAACCCACTCGGACCATTTCTGCATATAACATGGAAGCGATGGCTTCAGCCTGATCAGGGTCTACCGAAAGGGCACATTGATACATTGCTTCACGCCAGGTCCAGAAATCATCGGAAGTTCCTGCCGGATGATTCTCTGCCAAGCCGGCCATGGCATATTGAAATGCGTGTGAGTGTGCATTTTGAAATCCCGGCAGGGCAAACCCTAAAACCGATTCTACAGCCACAACTTCTGCAGGTGGTTGATTTGACAACCATTTAATCAAACCATTTTTATCAACACCCACATAAGCGGGCGAAAGCCAACCTTCTTTTTGAAGAATGGAATCGAAGCGGAAGTATTTAGTTCCCTCACCCCGTCCTCGTTCCTCGGACACCCCTCTCCCCGGGGAGAGGGGTAGGGGTGAGGGACTATGCTTCTTCATTTTACTTTCTTTGATTAATAGACTCTTTGATCGAGTCTAATACCTCTCTGATATTACTAATCACCTGATCATTTTTAAACCTAATTACTTTAATTCCATATTCAGCGAGATATTCAGAACGTTGCTGATCATACTTCCTTTGATCGACACTCAAGTGTATTTCTCCATCAACCTCAACACCAAGTCTTGCTGCTTCGCAATAGAAATCGAGTATATACCCTTGCATAGGTTGTTGTCTTCTAAATTTTACATTACCAAGTTTTCTCCCGCGCAACTGTTTCCATAAGAGTTGCTCCGCTTCAGTAGGGGCCTTCCTCATCTCACGAGCATGACCAAGAATAACTTCCGGAGTCTTGTCCCTACTCCAAACTTCAATCTCTCGATTTATTTCATCTTTGGATCTAGACATTGTTTTGGTTGTTTTTGAGTCCCTCACCCCGTCCGCCAGTTGGCGGACACCCCTCTCCCCAGGGAGAGGGGCCGGGGGTGAGGGACTACATTAACTGCCCAATCAACTTCTCAAAAACACGTTTCAGTAACTCCTGCATTTTGGCAGCCCTCACTTCATCATACTTCGTTTCGGTATCGTCCAGGTAATTTAACTTGGTCATTTCCAATTGCAACGCATGCCGATTCTTTATGGGTTTGCCATAATAGCGGGTAATGTAGCCACCCTTAAAAGGATGATTATGCGAAACCGAATACCCGCCCTGATTTAGTATTTCCAGGGTGGAATCAATAAAATTAGGAGCAGCCGAAGCACCGTCAGCATCTCCTAAAATCAAATCAGGAAATTTATCTTTTTGAATAGTCGGCACTACTTGCCGGATAGAATGGCAATCCCATAATAATACCTTCCCAAATTTTTTTCTGCGTTGTCTGAGCAACTCCTTTAACTTGCTATGATAGGGCTGATAGTATAAATCCTTCCTGCGTTTTACTTCGGGCAGTTCAACCTCTTGACGCTCGTCCTTATATATTGACTCACCCAAAAATGTAGTAGCCGGACATAGTGGAGTTATAATTCTTCCATCTGTATACAGTGGCTTGCTATAGGGATCACGATTTAAGTCAATTACCCAACGGCTATAGTTAGCGGTAATCATGGCGATACCCATAGCCGGAGCAAACTCATACAGGGTCTGCACAAACCAGTCGGTATCATCAGGAGCTTTAATCAGTTTTGGTTTGTACTGGTCTTTTATCTCATCCGGAAAAGCAGAGCCACAATGAGGTATACTGATAATGATGGGTACTTCGTGGGTCGGTTTGTTAATTGAATAGACCATACTACTTCAACTTTTTCTGAGCCTGATCCTTCTTCTGCTGGGCATCAATTATTGCTAACCGTAAGTTATCAGTTGTCATTTCCAGTTGCTTTACTTTATCTTCTAATATTTTTGTTTTCTCATCACTCTCTGTCTTACATGCGATTGCAACCTGTTGATTTTCCGCAGCGAGCTCTGCTTGTCGTTTAGCCTCTGCTTGTTGAACAAAAGCATAAACAAAAGAAGTCAATGTTAAAAATGCTAATGCACCAAATGCAAGTGCAGTCCATCTTCTTCTAGCTACATTATTTTCGTTCATACAGAATTATTTTGATTTCAAAACTTTCAATTGTTCTTCGGCTAGCACTCTTTGAATCATCGCTTCATTCTTTGCTACTTCTGCCATTTTCTGAAACTCACGAGCCTCCAATTGCTGCTGTTCGGCAAGCTTCACCAATTCCTGTTTCTCTTTTTCACATACCGCAGTTACTTCATCGATTTGTGATTTTTGCTGAAAGGCATAGCCCAAAGAAGCGAGTGCAACAAATGCCATGGCAATTATTATAAATTCTTTTTTCATAAGTCAATCAATTTTTCTTCGATCTCTTTTTCTTCTTGGTGGTTGTTTCAGCAGGGAGCTCCGCTTTGGTCTCACTAACTTTTGCTGATGAAGCTTCCGTCTGAAGTTTGATCTGATTCTGCAGTTTTGCAATTTCTGCCTTATAAGAAGCAAGATCTTTGTTACCTGTTCGGGCTTTCAATTGCAAAATCCGTTGAAACGATTCGTCAATACGCTCGGGTTTAATCTCCCCGGAGGCAACAAACTTTCTGATAATGGAATGTACTTTATCTACTGTTCGCTCTTCGCTACCGGCAATATTGTTTGAAAAGCACATGATATCAACCCCGGCATTGATAGCGAGTTTAATACTTTCTTCGAGGCCAAAATTTTTGGAAATGGCATGCATCTGCATATCATCTGAAAAAACCACCCCGTTAAAACCCAGGCGCTTGCGCAGAATACCATCTAAGATTTCTTTCGATAGCGTGCCAGGCAAACCCTTTGCATCGAGATTTTTGTTGACAATGTGTGAGGTCATTACCGCATCCGTATAGCCAGAGTCGATTAGTACCTGATACGGTTTTAATTCGACTTCATTCCAGGTATTCGTAACATCGGCTACTCCAAAATGTGTATCTTCTTTGGAACTCCCGTGGCCGGGGAAATGCTTTAGTGATGTTATCACGCCATACTTACGATGTTGTTTTATTACTTCTTTCGCCATCATTACCACGGTGTCGGCATTGGCGGAATAAGACCGCTCCGGTTTATAAATCACTGAGTTCTCCTTATTGAGTGCAAGATCCACACAAGGCGCAAAATTTACATTGAATCCGAGCCCGGCTAAGGTAGCTGCGGTGGCATCCGCATAAAACCTTACGGAATCCAGTGATTTGTATTTACCAAGCATGGCAGCCGATACTGATCTGGTAAATCCATATTTCTCTTTAAGACGATTCACTTTGCCACCTTCCTGATCGATGCAAATGAATAAAGGAATAGACGCAGCTTTTTGATAGGTCCAGGTCATATTCTTAACACTGGCAAAAGCATTGGGTCGGTTGGGAATATTTTTCTCGAAGAAAATAATTGATCCCACCTTACCCCTCTTTATTTCCTCCAACACTTTTGCATCCAATTCCGATTTAGGCATGCCCACCATAATCATCTGGCCAATTTTTATATCCAGCAAATCAGGTGCCTGACTAAACCCAGTAATGGTTAATAAAACCAACAACAAAGAACCACACGTTTTCATCAGCTTATAATTGAGGTTAATATTTTTCATGTATTGTTAACAAAATCTTTTCCATGCGCTTGCGCACTTCCGAAGTGCTTGCAAGGTAATTATTATTCATCATGCTAAAGATTAAAATCTTGCCACTACGGGTAATCAGATAGCCACTCAGGGTATGATTATTACTAAGGGTGCCTGTCTTTCCATAGATAAAAGGCGTTTCCTTCTTATACCAATTTTTAATGGTGCCATTTCTGCCTCCTACAGCCAACAAACTAAATAACCGCTCCTGCGGAACCTGTTGGTAAATTTTATCCCACAGTTTTACAATGGAGCGTGGAGTGAATAAATTATAGCGAGAGAGCCCAGAGCCATCTACCCAGCTTGTTTGATCAGGCAAATCCGTAAGGAAATTCTCCTTCGCGTACTTAATTGCAATTTCAGTTTTTAATGTATCGCTGATCGTGGCCGCACATTGTAACAACAATTGTTCGGCAATAAAATTATCACTGTCCTGCATCATTACGCGATACAAACTATCCAACGGAACGCTATAGAATGAAATCGCATCGTCCTGAACAATCCACGAAATTTCCTCCACCGTTCTCTTTAACGTATCACTTAATAAATCAACAATTAAATCGCTGCTATAATGATACGGAACCTGCCAGCGACTGCGCGGAGATTTGCCTGGAAAGTAGGTCAGTTGATTATCATCAAGGCCGCGGATAATTTCCTCTTGCTTGTGCTGCTGATTTGCCAGACTAAAATGTCTTGAAAAATAATCAGGCACCATCGTAAAACTTTCCGGGGTCTTTTCAATTGTAATCAGATTTCCATAAAGCGGAAAGGGTGATCGCTCTGCTGAATAACTATATGGATAATCATCCCAGGCCCAGCCGGGACCTAAAGTTTCTGTATGAAAATTTGTTGACGAAAAATATAACGTGCCTGGGGCTTGTTGCAAAAATTTAAGCGTGCGGCCATTATCAAAAGTATTCTGATATAAAAAGGAAGCATCGCCCATGCCCCAAAAAATCAATGAATCTCCACGCTGTACATACTTCAACGCAGTTGCTGAGTCGCCCAGCATTTTCAATGAAGTATAAAATGTAAATATTTTGGTGTTGGAGGCGGGTGTGAAATATTTGTTTGCGTTGTGCTCGATTAAATACTTCTTCGACTTTAAATCATACAACACAAAGCCTGCGTGGTTCTGCAAATCATGCTCCGCACTTTTTACTTCTTTTAAGATTGCACTACGCGGAGAGCATGCACCAATCAGTGAAATTAAAATGACAAAATAAAGTACTCTCTTCATTCATCAGGCAAGATACCGCTCTTTCAGCACATGGCAGTGATGTGTTTCGTGGCCGGCAATAATAAAGCCCAGAGCTACAACAGAAAGTTCGTTATTGTTCGCAAGCCCCCTGCGCACCAACATTTCAGGCGTAAAGGATTCGAATAAATCAATTGTGGAAGACCGAAGATGTGCCATTTCAGCTGCTATTTTGTGCAAACTCCTGGCCGATGCATTTGCCTGCGGGGCGTAGTCTCTTTCTTCAAAACCCGCCAAAGGTGTTTTATCATTTCGGGCAAACCGCAGGGCACGATAAGCAAAGATTCGCTCGGCATCGATCATATGACAAAGCAATTCGCGGATTGTCCATTTATCCGGGGCATAACGAAAGTCTGATTTCTCCTCTGAAATAGCATGCACAAGTTCTAAAGCCCTATGCCCTGAAATCCGCAATGCCTGTAATAAATCCGTTTCGTCAATTTGCTTAACATAGTTCTTATAGAAAGATGGAATCGTGCCTAGATTAAGAAGCATAAAAAGTGATTTTAGAATTCAGTAAACAACGCATCGGGTAGTGACTCATCTACTTTTACATTTTTAGGTCCGCCCCCATCGGTTCTATCACCCGATAACAAAATATTTCCATACTTCTGATAATTATCCCACGGCCTTACAAAGTTGGCTGTGTCCTGGCTGGCGTTTGAGTAGTAAGCCCAGTGCCGAACCAGTTTTTCTTTCTTATCAACATACAGTTTGTATTTGTTTTGCGGGGTAACACCCACCTCTTGGAAGGTAAGAACGAGTGAGTTATAGCGTTGCCCGGCTACGGAATCTTCACCCATATATTTAATAGTTACACCACTGTCTTTAATTTTGAAAGGCATCACCAGCCAATAGGAGTCATTGATCCAGATGCTCTTGGCTTTATCCAGAAGTTTCTTCAAACTATCGGGTTCTGTAATCTCTGTTTCTTTAATGCGCACCCTTCCCTCCCCCGTATTTACATTCACCAAATAAATGGTGCTATCGGGTTGACTTTCTATCCTAACCCTGCCGGTATGTTTATCCCAGGTCAAGTCTCTGCGACCAAAGAAATTCCAGGAGATAAAGCGGGTATTGTCCCAGTTCTCCCGCCCACCCATCGCATGCATAATACTGTCGGCTAACTCCACTGCAGCCGGATCGGAACCAACCAAATCAAATCCTTCCGCGGGAGGATTTTGTTCGGACAGCGTTTTTTTGTTTTCCGAAGGATTGCAGGCACTAACCAAAAGCGCCAGCACGATAAGAGGTAATAGGTTTTTCATGAGGGTTGTTTTTTGAGGTTAGTGAAGGTAACTAAAATCTTAAATTTCTAAAGCCAAAGGGAGCTATTTATCCTTGTCCCACGCTCGTTTAATCTGATACTTGCCCTGCGAATATTTCATCATGGCATCGCGGGCAAAAATTTCAATAGGAAAAACTACCAGTGCAATAAATACCTGGATAATAAAATCAATGACCGGAGATGTTTTGCTGCCGATCAACGAAGCCAAAACGGTCTGCAGAAACTGAATCAGCATCACCACAGTAAGTAAGGAAAGTATCTGGCTTAAGTATCGGTAGCGGCTGTTGGCCCGGGCCAGCCGCAAGGAAAGAATTACCAAAAAACTGAACACCGTAAACTCTATCGCATAAAACCACCAACGTTGCCAGTACGGAGGTAAAACATCAAAACTAATCTGCTCAACTTTCGATTCATTACCCAACAGATCGCGCGATTGAACTGCTAACAGGTATTTACCCGGAGGCAGGTAAGAAAAGGTGATGCTGTTGTTTGAAGATGACCAGGTAGACCAGGGCGTATCAAGTCCTTTTACCTGATACCTGTATTGCGTAGTGTTGAGACCAACAAAATCAGGTTGGATAAACTCAAAGACAACGGTGCCGCCCGTTTGTTCCACTTCAATCCGTTGCGACATTGTTACCTCCTGGCCACGTACTTCACGAAGAAAAAGCGGATACTGAGTGGCCGTCATTTCTTTGGGCGTATTGCTTAACTTATACAACTCATTCTCTGCTGTAATTACCCACAAGCCATCGCGTTGTGCGTCTGGTGCCAGGTACCTAAGATTGGGAAACAGACCTAACCAATCCAGTTTTAATGATTGCATTCGTCTGTCTACGGTGCGCCACTTGGCACCATCGTGAAACCAAAAATAGCCTGCGGAAGCAAAGTACTTGCGCGGGCCCGGCAACGAATCGAATTTAACAAAAGCAGATTTTCGATCGTAACGACTGAACTGGCCAGAGGCAGCAATGTATAGTTCGTTGCCATAGGCAAGTCCCACGGTTTCATCACGCGAAGGATTGTTAATCGGAAAAGAAAGGACATCGGTAACATCGCCTTCTACAGTTTCCACTTTATAAATCCGGGTGCGACCGCACAGCCAGATATTCTCTTGCCTGTCTTCAAACGTATGACTGATAAAATCCCGCAATGAGTCAATCATATGGGTTTCCTGCCAACCATCATTTATAGGTTCCAGCGTTTTGATTCGCTCCGCATACGTGCCAATAAAAAGTTGTTGCAACAAAGGCGAAAAGAAAACCGAACGAACCGGCTCCTGCAGAATCGCCTTCGATTTTAATCCATCCACCTCATACACACCACTCATACCGGACGCAATCAACTTGCCCTTTATTTCTGCGAGCTGCGTTACCTTGCCTTCAATGCCAGCAACTTTTCTATAGGAAAATTTGCCCGGAACCAACAAAGTATCTGTTTTTACGATGGGCTGAGGGAGGACTTGTTTTGATTTCTTTCCTTTCACTGGTTTTATTATAGTAGGAATAACTTCTTCTTCATCAACAAGTCCATTCTCCACTAACTGATACAGCCCCAGCGTTGTGCCCACAAATACTTTTCCCTGATACGATTGGGCGCAAAGAAGATTACCATTTAGTCCAGGAAAATGATCAAACGATCGAAACGGGATACTGGGTGCAATCCGGGTGAACCCATATTCATGCGCTACCCACACACCCTGACTTCGATCTGTCATTAATGCATTTACCTCATTATCTGGAAGGCCACTGAAGTAGTCAATAATTTGTTCCGTTGTTCCCGTCTTGGGATTTGCAAACAATACTCCACCCCGCAGGGTGCCAAGCGCAATCAGGCTATCACTTACCCAGACACCCGAAACCAGGATGTTTTTATTCAGGAAGCCTTGATCCTTTAAGATGATCTCACTCACTTTATTATTATCCTGCACGAAGACCCTGTGATCATCCATCCCAATCAAAAACTTAGTTTGATCTATAGCAGGTGTAGAAAATATAAAATTACCCGGAGTGATGTCAGAGGCTACCAGCTTTTGTGCTTCTACTTTCAGGAGACCTCGATTTGCCGTACGCACATAAACATTTCCACTCACTTCATAAACCCCGCGAAACTTTCCATGGGTGCTATCCGAGTTAATGATCCACGCTGTAGCTTTGTTGGAAATGGAATAAGCCATCAACTGATTCTCACTGCAGAAAAATGCGTTGTCTGCTAATGTTACCGTTGAAAAAAAGCCCGTACTGTCAACGATAGGTTGGTAATGTCGTGGGGTTTCATGCTTAGGCCCCAACTTTCCGATGCTGGCAAGACTTGCCGCAAAAACATTTACGCCCTGTATGGACAAGGCATACACAGCACTGGGCACAGCAATTATTTTCCAGTTCTTACCATCAAACTCCAGCACACCGCTTTTGGTGGCAAAGTATAATTCCCCTTGTTCATCTTGCGCAATCGCTACGCTGCGAAAATCAATGCGATCATCCGGAGGGGTGTAATGTGAAAGAAAATAAGTGCCCGTTTGCGCCTGTAACGGAATAGAAAATAGCCATAGACAGAAAAGAAAAGCAGGCTTCATAAGTTCAACTCAGATTATTCATTAGCACTAAGCTTCAACACAATAACTGACCATGACATTATGGGAAGTTGTTGATTTTCATTTGTCAAATGAGGCTGACCAAAAAGTCAAACTATCCATCGAAGTGTCATTCCGGGCCTGACCCGGAATCCCGAATTGTGCGTATCGTGGCTCCAGGGCCGCTATGATAGATTGACTTTTTGGTCAGGCTCATTACAGTTCAAGGTTCTAAAATACCTGAAATCAGGAGGAATAAAAAAGGTGAGGGTTGTCCTCACCTTCAGATTATTCGTAATCACGATTAGCGGGCAACAAAAATAAAATCACTGCCCGGTGCATTGTCACCAAACTCTCCAAAGCGAGGTTGAATTTTCAGTTTCTCTACATAGGTAAATACTTCTGGTAACGTTAAGATTCCATCGCGACCTCCACGCGAACGCAAGGCATCAATAAAGTTTTTGGCAAAGGGAGAATGTTTACCCGGAATACCATCCGAGACGTAGGTCTTACCCCCTGACGTGAGAAACTTGCGGGTTTTGTAAGTAAGCTTGCGCGTAATGAATTCGGTTTGATTTTGTTCTTTATACACTTCATCTTCAGCACCACGTGAAGAAGCAAGCGCCTGATCAAAGGTTCCACCAAAACAAACGTCCATCGCGAGGAATATATGTTCGCATGGAATGTTGTTGGCAATAGAACGCAACCGGTTATGCGACAAGTAAGTTGTTTTAGCTTCGTCATTGAGCAATGATTCTTTTGTTACCACAAATCCCTCTCCGAAAGTCTGATCATACGTGCCGTGACCCGCAAAGAAAATGAAGAGCTGATCCAGCGGCTGATACTTCTTCTCACCGTATTCCCTGATCTTTCTTAACATCGCTGATTGGGTTGCGTTTTCAATCATCTCTACTTTAAAGCCATAGGTTTTTCTTAACTCTTCGGCAATGGTGCGAGAGTCAAAAATGGGATTAACAAGGTCCGACCAGTTGTCGTAATTATCCGTAGCGAAAATAAGTGCGTAATCGGTTCGATTTAATTTAGTTGCATCTGCCAATGAAGCGCTGCCCACATGCACCTTCTTATAACTGATGGTTTTTGTTCCATCCATGTTTTCAGCCACTACTTCAAGTAGATTCTCACCATCCATAAGGGTAAGTGATTTTTCTACTACGGAGTTAAATTGTTCATTCCCTTCCGGCTTTATACTCATAGACCCACGGGATGCTGTTTCAGCTGTTTCCTTAATGGAGATTGTAATATTCTTTAAAGGAGTTATGGATTCAATTTCAACCTTGATCTTGAATTTATTATCCTGCGCATAACTGGTTTCCGGCACCGGTGTTATCCAGTTGATTACGGGAATGGTTGTGTTCGCCAATTTTTTGGGATCGCTAAAGTCAACCTCAAATTCATTGGTACGGGTGGTTACAGTCTGGGCAATACTCCAGGTACTTAGGAGCAACATGCCAACTACTACAATCCAATTAATCTTTTTCATTGTCTTATCGATTTATGATAATTTTTTCTGTTAGCACTTGCTGAGTTCCGTTAGAAGACACAGCCAGACGATAAAAATAAAGTCCACCCGGGTTATTTTGTGTGTCCCAGGTTGTGGAGTAAAAACCTGGCTGATGTTCTGAACTGATGAGAACACCAACACGTTGCCCTACAGCATTGTATACCTCTAGTTGAACCTGGTAGAGCGAATTGCCTTGCGGCAGTGTGTAACTTATTGTTGCCTTTTCATTGGTTGGGTTAGGGAATGGTTTCCCTAAATAAACAAACGAAGGCTTAACTTTATCCTTAAGATTTTCGCCAAAATAAATCTTAAATGTTGTAGATTTTTTAGGATCTAATGTATACGTATGTTGCTCGCGCATATTAACAAGCACCTGATTTACTTCATCCAACAAAAATAAATCCTGTGGTAGGTCCTTAAGTAACGTGTTGTCCCATGACAATTCGGCATCTTCATTAAGACTGGCACCAACCGCAAATGTCCAGGTGTAATCATCTTGCTTGGGAACCACATCTCGCGCAAACCTCTTTGCGAAATGCTCTGGATGATCAAAGTTCATTTCGATATAATCCAAAAACCGAGGCGCATTAATATCATCCAATTGATCATAAGAGAAGTCAGCCTGCTGATGCATTCCTATTCCACCAAAGTTGTTTTCGATCTCTCCTTGCTTTAAGGTAAGTGGTAACACCCAATCCCCTTCTTCAAAGGTTGTTTCTCCTACACGACCACCCGCTGCTGTTTGTCCTGCAAATGGAATTGAAATAGTAACAGCACTCGCAGCCAATACAAACCCACCTTCAAAAGGCTGTAGTGAAGTTCCATTATTATAACTTCCACTATAGGTTTTCAATTGCTGTGCAGTTCCTGTTAGATTATTAAAGGTGACAACATCACTCCAATTAATTGGTGTTAAATAAGGATTGCCAATTTGGTTCCATCCAGCCTTTAAACTTATCTGAAAGAGATTGGTACGGTTGTTTGTAGGAGCAGTTGCTGTTGGCAGTTTGATACCTCCCCCTACCGGGGTCCGGATATTAATAAAATATCCTTTTCCACGGGTAAATGTGGAAAATTCTGAAGGGTATTCATCCCAGCTTGTATTATCCTTTAAGGTGACCAGTCGCCAATCTTTCTTAATCTCAAGTGTATTAAGTTCATCCAAAACAGTACTAACTGCGTTATTCGAACTTAACTCAAAAGGGATTGAAAATATTCTCCACCCTGTAGTTGTCCCACCAAACCCTAAACGCTCAGATGGAATAAGATTATTATCAGTATTATAAACCAAATGCGTGTAGAAATTTGTGGTAGCCGGTAACCGACCAATATTGCCTGTTGGATCTGTTGAACTTAGGTAATACTCCAATCCTGAGGCATCGAAGAAAGACTCTTGCATCGTAAACTCCCATTTATTTTCTCCACTATTAAACACTCCAACAGCATCAACAAAGGCACCCCCTGCCACCTTGCGATGAACAAGTTTTGCTGAAGAAACCGCGCCACTGTTATCCGCAATAGTTGCACTAAGCGTTGTGGAATTAAATCCCTTATTCAAAGTTGAAGGGGCTGTGAAAGTAATTGTCGGCCCTGTTTCATCAAGGGTGGTAAACGACCAGGTGATTGCAGCAGCCAGATTATCGAATTGATCTTTGAAGGCCCCTGCCTCTGCTTCTACGGTATACGTTTTGGCGGCTAAAAGATTTGAAGGCAGTGTGAATGAAACTTTGTTTCCAGCAATAACACCTTCTGTTGCATTGAATGTAATTACAGGTGTAGCATTACCACTTATTAGCACTTTTACCGTTTTTCCTGCTACCGCAATCGGTGGTTCATTGAAGGTAATCTCAATCTTGGTGTTGATGGGTGCATTGTTTGCATTGTTGGCAGGAAGTAATAATGTACTTACAGGACCTGTACCATCTTCAATAATAGTGAGTGTTTGATTGGGTGTAACATCATGGTAGGTTTGGCTTAACCCTGAAGGCCAATCAACTGTGATGGATGTAATTGTTGCATTGCTACCAACACCAAAATGTTGCGTTAAACTGTTTTGAGTTGATTGTGCTGTATGGGATTGTACCTCCCTGATTTGCGTTACCCCTCCGGCAACAAGAGTAACTCTTGCTCCAATGGCTGATCTGTTTGAGACCGTTCCCCTTAAATTTAACTTTATCCATCTCCTCGAAGCCGATGCGAGCGTTGTATTTCGATAAATAAAATTGGCGATGTCTGGATTAGAGAATCCTCCATTGTGGAAATCTAAAAAACCATCATTATCTACATCTTCTAATGCCGGCCCATATAGTTTAGATAAATTTGGCGCATTGAAAAGCTCTTGCGTGTTGTATTTGGTGAATGTTCCATTACCATTGTTGGTATAATAAATTGTATTAAATCCCATTGCAAACAAATCCAAATCCCCATCGTTATCCATATCGCCCCAGCCGCTACCATAGCTACCACCAGTAATTATTTGATCTTCTTCAACTACGGAGCCCGTCACCTGTACAAACGTTCCATCCCCTTGGTTTCGATATAGTCTGTTTGACGATCCTGCTATAAAAATATCGAGGTCTCCGTCATTGTCGTAATCGCCCCAGGAACAACTCCGATCAGCACCAAAAAACGATTCAAACACCGAACCTAACACTCTTGTAAACGTGCCGTCTCCATTATTTCTGTAAAGTCTTGTATCATCCTGCACTGTTGTTGATCCTACCTGGTTAAGCACAATCACATCCTGATCTCCATCATTATCATAATCCGCCCATTGCGTTTTACGAGTGGCTCCAAAATCTGTAACTAACTCACCCTCGGTTATTCGGGTAAAAGTTCCGTCACCACTATTGTTGCGATATAAAATTTTATCTGATGCTGAACCATTTCCCAGCGAAGTTGTTGCTAATAAATCAATAAAGCCATCATTATCATAATCAGCCCATGATGCATCAGGTAATCCGCCTTGAGCGTGCTCTGTCATTTCAACCTTTTGGTAGCTACCATCTGCTTTCTTAATTAATAGCAAATCAAAATTACCAGTCGCTCTGGATAGATAGATATCGTTCAATCCGTCATTGTTAATGTCAATCACATTAATATTTCTGGTTTGTCGGGCTTCGGTTGCTAACTCTGGAATTATATACTTAGTGAACTGACCATTGCCCAAGCTTCTAAATATAAGGGGTGGGGCAAGATTATTACCCGTGCTATCTGTGGTAAGTGGAAGAAGTAAGTCATTAATACCATCACCATCTACATCACCCCATGCACCACCACCACCTGTTCTGCTGAATGTTTTTCCTGGTAAATTATTCATCGGCAAGAATAAATAATTGGTCCTCGGGATTACACTCACCTCACCGGTATAAGCGGAGCTTCCGGTAGCATTCTTTGCCCTGATCCGATAATAATACGTAGTGCCCGCCACCAAAGCCGGATCTAAATCTTTATAAGAAATTGTAGGGAAATTGACATCCGCAATTTTTACAAAACCACTTCCGGAGGTAGTTGATCTTTCTACCTCGAACTGCAAAGTAAATGTCCCACTAGCCCAGTTTAATAAAATTGCACCTGGCGTAAAAACAGATGCTATGAAGTTAGTAGGAACCGCGGGAATTGGATCGGAAGCATTGAGTGTATATACCGTTGTTTCTGTTCTTAGTGGAAATTGAGGGTGAGTTTGCCACGGAATTGTCAATTTGTTCTGTACCGGATCCCAGGTTCCATTGCCATTGGCTAGGTATTGAGTAAGGGGATTCCAAACGAACACACTACCACAATTTTCTTCAAAATTTACTGGCCACGGATTCTGTGGGGTTGGTGATAATCCAACTCCAGCTCCTAATGGTAAGTTTTGAATTGAGTAGTTACCGCTACCACCGGTAAGCGTTTGATTGAGGGCGGTTAATACTCCTACACCACTGGTATTTAACGTAGTTGCCGTCCAACTTCTGTTTTGAGGAAATACTGAAGTCGCGCTACAGTCTGCTAATGTTGTTACGCTTATTTCGTTGGAGGGTGCTGATTTACCCCCCGAGCCTGATGCCCGGATCCTGAAATAATAGGTAGTGTTATTCTTTAAGGCCGCGCCTGCAATAGACGAAATAATTGCAACCCCCTGTGCACGGGTCCATGAAGTAGGTCGCGTAGCTTGGCCAATACTATCATAAGTTAAATTGTTCCCCTCTGAGGCTTCAATAATAAAACGATCTTCGTTGTTAGAGTTATCATTCCAGATGAGTCCGACCGAATTTCTGTCTCTGCCAAATGAAGCCAGACCAGAAGGTGCAATGGGAGGCACAACCGGAGAATTGCTTTTGTATACGAGTCCATAATCTTGAGCTACGTAAGAGTAATTTGCACTTGAAACGATAACTCGTCTATTCGTCTTATTTGTGCTTCCAGGTGAACCTGTATTTACCCAGGTAGTACCCCCATCCTTACTTAGAAAAACACTTGAATTCAAGATGTAATAAGTGTTGTCATCAATAATCTCCAAATTGCCAAAAGAAGTTGTGGTTGTTTTAGTTACCCAATTCACTCCACCATCAGTAGATATGTGAAGCCTACTGTTATTTGTAAGCACATAGAGTTTATCACTGAAAATGTCGAAAGCATTCACATTTAATGTTGCTAAAACAGAAGTTATTTCAGCAGCCACTCCGGTAGTGACATCAATTTTAAAAAGTGAAGATTTATTTAAGCAGTAATCGTAAATACGAACAAATAAATTATTACCGATTAAAAACGTTTCTTTAGTTTGAGGATAGGGTATATAACTGCAACTGGTTGACGGCATACCCGTTACATTTTGAGGGGTAGGAGTCCAGGATGCACCACTATTCGTAGATTTGTTTAACGCCCAAACCCAATTGGTACCATCATAGTTTTGGATGAGTGAATACATGTTGACACCGTTACTACTTGTAGCCAGGTTGTCAAAATATTGAGAGGTGTTAACTTCTGTCCAATTAGCTCCATTGTCAATGGATTTTATAATACCGGAGCCATAAGCATATAGTGTTGATCCTATTTTCTGAAACCCACCGATTCTTCTTGCGGTGGTTCCCGAGGACAGAAAATCCCAGGTTGCTCCATCATCAATAGAAATATGCATGCCATAAGGATAACCAAAGGCATAAAGAAGCCGGCCATTGTCTGTCATGACAAAATCCTGTGGGCTTATAGTTGAAAGGCCAGTGCTAAAGAGCGGAATCCAACTTGCTCCGCTGTCAATTGTCTTGTACAGTGTTACGCCATCGATACCAACATAGAAGGTCGAGGTTGACTCAAAGTATACACTAACTAATTCCCCACTTTGTCCTGATAAAATGGGGCTGTTAAAGCTTGTCCAGGATGTGCCTGTATTTGTGGTTTTCCAAACCTTGGATCCATTAAATGCATAAATATTGCCCAATGGATCTTTCTCAATAATAGTACCCCATCCAAAACAACAATCTGTAATAGTAGTCTTGGTAGAAGCCCATGTTGTTCCATTGTTCGTTGATTTAAACGGCCCAGAATAGCTCAGGACATAAAGTGTTGTGCCACTTATTGTCATTGAATACAAATTCAAATCTGTTAACCCTGCTCCACCGGCAAGTAGATCAAGATTTAATCCATTATTTGTAGAGCGATAAATACCATTGCCATCTGAAACTATAAAAAAATGTCCTGAAGCGTTTACCTCAAAATCGCGCGGATAACCAGTAAATGTGTTAACGGCACCCCAGGAAGTTCCGTCATTGGAAGACCTGTAGATGGTACCGTTTCCGACTATGTATAGAAAACTTGTTGTCTTACGAATAAAAATACCATTTACAAACCCTGAATTCGCAGTTAATGTCCATGTAGCTCCATTATCTGTTGAGGTAAATAGTTGACTATAAGCAACAGCATACAATTTGCCACTAACTGCATCTTTGGTAATATCAATTATATTGAGGTTGGTTAGCCCAGTATTAGAAGAAGTCCATGAGGCCCCCCCATTAGTGCTCTTCAATACACCATTATTGGTGGCTATTGCTAAAAGAAATCCGCCAGCTTCAATTATTTTCCTTGGACTTCCGCCATAAGGCCCGTTAAGTGCAGTATAATTCTGTGCCTGTACTATCAGCCCTGTAAGGGCGAAAAGAATCGGTAAAAGTTTCTTCATCTTCACTAATGCTATCGTTATACAATTTTTTAGTTACCCGGTAGAGCAGGAAGTGGAATTTCATCACCCCCAGTACCGCCTCCACCACCATCATCTCCGCCACCGCCACCCAAAGCGGCCGCTACACCACCAATCGCCAGCACCGGCAATATCTTAACTAACAACGGCACCTTGGGTTTAACATGAAAATTGGAAGTATATAATACATCTTCGCTGTTTTTTGTGTCAGTAATTTTTAAGCGATAGTCGCTACCTTTTTGAGCCTGTGCAGGAACATAAAATGTATGGCCTCCATTATTGGGCTGGTTCATTTCGCCACTAATGCGTTGTCCGCCTTTATACAATTCGATGTTGATGGGATTTGAATTACCCGGTTTCCAGGACATGCTATAACTCTTGCCACGCTTGTAGGATTTTTCCGTATCAAAGTTCTGAAGCTTTACAAAAGGGATGTATACCTTGCCACGGATTTCCAAAGAGATCTTTCCCTTGTATCCGCCCAGTTCTTCGCGGATGTTCCATTCCACCTTGCGACCAGTACCTGGCTTTATTTCAGGGCCGATATCCCCCTTCACTTTTGTAAGCGGAGCTACAAAATTGTCAACGGAGGAATAGAGGTCGAGTTTGTATTCGTTGTTGGGATTACTGTCTTCGAGATCGTAGTATACGATGATCTTTTCACCGGCCAACTCTACTTTTTGGATGGTAACAACCTGCGCGGAGGTGGCAAAAAATGAAAAGCAAGCCAAGGCTAGTAGAAATCCTCTCATATTTAGGGGTTTAGGAAAGATAAAGTTATCAAAAAATACCTTTTCCTTACATGGCTTCTCAACCTAATTTGTAACCAAAGGATCAATATCCCTGAAAAAGGGGAGGTTAGCTTATCCGGCTCCAGTTTACCACCGACTTCTTCATCGAGTCGATCTGGATGCGGATAGCTTTGTTTTCGGGCTTTTCGAGTTGCGGATCTTGTTCGAGGATATGTTGCGCGGCTTCACGGGCTTGTTTAAGAATGTCTCCGTCTTTGCCCAGATCGGCAATAAGCAAATCCAGCGCCCCGCTTTGCTGGGTGCCCATCAGGTCGCCAGGCCCGCGCAATTGCAAATCGGTTTCTGAGATTTCAAAACCATTATTGGTTTTCACCATCGTTTCTATTCGGACTTTTGAATCTGCACTCAGTTTGTTTCCAGTCATTAGGATACAATACGACTGCTCCGCACCTCTGCCTACACGCCCGCGCAACTGATGCAATTGCGAAAGACCAAAACGCTCGGCACTTTCAATCACCATCACGCTGGCATTGGGCACATCCACACCCACTTCAATAACAGTCGTGGCCACCATAATTTTGGTTTCGCCTTTTACAAAGCGGGCCATTTCAAAATCTTTGGCTTCCGGTTTCATCTGCCCATGTAAAATGCTGATGGCAACATCGGGAAATGCGCGGCTTATGCTTTCATAGCCATCCATCAAATGTTTAAGATCTAGTTTCTCCGATTCTTCAATCAGCGGATACACCACATACACCTGGCGACCGGCATCCAGTTGCGTTTTCAAAAATCCATTTACCTGCAGACGGTGCGAATCGTAACGATGTGTTGTCTTGATGGGCTTTCGTCCCTTCGGCAATTCATCAATTACAGAAATTTCAAGATCGCCATACAGCGTCATGGCCAGTGTGCGCGGAATGGGTGTGGCTGTCATCACCAAAACATGCGGATACACCGTTGCATTTTTTTGCCAGAGCTTGGAGCGCTGTGCCACACCAAAGCGATGTTGCTCATCGATGATCGCTAAGCCCAACTTGTTAAACTTCACGCCTTCTTCCAGCAATGCATGTGTGCCTACCAGAATTTTTAATGTTCCGTTCTCCAACCCTTCATGAATAGGTTTGCGTTTGCTTTTCTTTACCGATCCGGTAAGCAAGGCAATGGAAACACCCATCAGGTCTGCAAATTTTTTTAAGTTGGCGTAGTGTTGCTGCGCGAGAATTTCTGTGGGAGCCATCAAGGTGGCTTGCGCTCCACTACCCACCACCAGCAACATGCAGATAAAACCAACAATAGTTTTACCACTGCCCACATCGCCTTGCAGTAAGCGATTCATTTGCTTTCCGCTTTTCATATCTACATAGATTTCGCGGATCACACGTTTCTGCGCTTCTGTAAGTGCAAAGGGAAGATGCTCTTTATAAAATAAAGTGAGTATGGCGGTGTCACTAAAAACAATGCCTTTAAATTTTTCCTGCCGCACCAGTTTCATTTTAATCAGGCGCAACTGAATGTAGAATAGCTCTTCAAACTTCAGTCGGCTGCGGGCTGCCGCAAGTTGTTCATAACCTGAAGGAAAATGAATGGACGTTAATGCAGAACGCTTGTCAATAAGTCTTTGCTTTTGTAAAAGTTCTGAGGGTAGCGTCTCCCGGATATGAGGCAGAGCACCTTTCAAAACCACTTTGACGAGCCTTGATAAAAACTTACTGTCTATATGGCGCGCTTTAAGTTTTTCGCTGACGTTATAAACCGGTTGAAGAAATCCTTCCTTCTCATTGCCCGGTGTTAGTGGTTCTATTTCCGGATGGGCAATGGAAATTTTATTTCCATATCGATTGGGTTTGCCGAACACGACATACTCTGTGTTCGGTTTAATTTTTTCCATCACCCAATTGATGCCCTGAAACCAAACTAACTCAAGTTCTCCGGTTTCATCTTCAAACGTTCCCACCAATCGTTTCTTAAATCCGCCACCAACAATTTCAAAGTCTGTTATTTTTCCTTTGATCTGCACCCCGATACCTATCGGGAGCATCGGGTCATTTACTTCGATGACTTTATAAAACTTTGTGCGGTCTTCATGCCTAAAGGGATAATATTGGATGAGATCACCAAACGTAAAAAGTTGAAGTTCCTTTTGTAACAAAGCCGCGCGTTGCGGTCCAACACCTTTAAGAAATTCGAGCGAGGAGTCAAAAAAATTAGCCAATGGATCTATTTGAAGATTTGCAAATTAGCCAATCATTCAATTATTTTTTCTCTTTTGGGACTTGCCTTTATAGCGAATTGCTTTACCGTGCCACTGTTTGTCATCCCAAAAAGCTTTTAGCACTCCTAAAACAATGAACAAAAGGAAGAACGCGGCAAACCAATAGAAACCAGCGCCAACTCCTATTGTGCTATCGTGAGGGGTTGCGAACCTTCCACCACCACCGCGATATTGTGTAATGACCGAAATCATTTATTTCTTCCACTCAAGTGTATTTATAAAGTGGAGGGTTTCCTTCTTCATAAAATCAATGGCAGGTGCCAGCGAATCATTCGAAACGCGGGTATTAAAATAAAGTGCACCGCGCAAAAAATTCCGCGATGAATCCGTCATCGTAAACTGAAGTTGCGTGGGAACTTCACCTGCAATCTCTGCGATCACCGCTGTTTTACCACTGGGCGTCACCGTTATCAACTCGTCAATAGCCGAAGCTTTGATCTGCTGTTTGGATGTGAGGTTGTAGGAATCGTTGAGTAAGGCCTTCAAAAAATCATCTTTGTTGTTTAGCCTTTTATAAGTGATGTGAATGTTGGCCTTCAACTCAGGATAATAAATTTCAATCCAGTATTTTTCGCTTACCCACGATGAATCGCGTAGTAAGCGGGCCGAGGTTGAGTATTCAAACTGATAGGGTAATGAATCGGGTGAAAGCCGGTATTCATGAGCCGGCAACAATAAACGATTATATCCCTTGGGCTTAGGTTGATAATCTTTCGTGCATCCGGAAATTAAAATCGTGATAAGAAAAAAAAGTGCGCTCCATCGAAGACATTGTTTGCTGATCCCGGAGCGCTTCCCATTTAGATTAGTATGCATCAGAACGGAAGATCGTCTGTAGAATTGTCGGGCGCACCTTTTGCATCATCTCCGGCCGATTGGGAATACTGCGGAGCCGATAAACCACTGCCGCCTGGCTTCGAACCTAACAAGGTCATGTTATCGCCAACAATTTCAGTGGTATACCGGGTAACACCTTCTTTCTCCCAACTGCGGGTGCGCAGCTTTCCTTCTATATAAACCTGATCGCCCTTGTGCAAATACTTGGCGGCTATGTCGGCAAGGCCACGCCAAAGCACAATGTTATGCCATTCGGTGATTACTTTTTTCTCACCTGTAGTTTTGTCTTTATAGGTTTCGGAGGTAGCCATGGTAAAGTTGGCTACCGTTGCCCCGTTCTCAAGATTTCTTACCTCGGGGTCTTTGCCCAGGTTGCCCACTAAAATCACTTTGTTAACGCCTGCCATATATTAAGTTGTTTAATTAATAATTGAAGTCTGTAAAATTATCAAAAATTTCTGCGCTACTCTAAAAAGCCCGACTCCTTTAAGAAACGATTTAGCAAAATTGGCTTGGGAAGATTTTCAATTTGATCTTTTGTATAAGCTTTCAAGCCTTCTCTTTTTATTATAGCTTTCAACGCTGCATCTGATTTGGCAGTCGCCTCAACAAACCGCGTGATCAATTGCTGATGCGAAAGCACATGCTTGTAAATTCCACTTAAGCTTTTTACCGTTAGTTTAGACAGCCGGTTGTCCTGCCTGGTTAATAACTCAAGGGTTACGGGCCGCTTGGTTTCGATCAGCATAAAATCATACAGTCCACTCCAGATGTCACCGGGCCCTCGCTTACGCATAAAAAGTTTACCCTTCCTATTAAGTACCACATAATAGAAGTACCGTTTTTTAACTTTTGGTTTGGAGGTTTTTACGGGTAATACAGTTTGCAGATCATGTAAACAGGCAACACAATTTTTGTTAAAGGGACAAGAGTCGCACTTTGGGTTTTGAGGTGTGCAGTGCAACGCACCAAACTCCATAACGGCCTGATTAAACATATCCGGTCTATCCACCGGTATCAATTCATTCGCCTTCAGCGTAAAATACTTTTTTCCTTCGTTGCTCGCGATGTCATTATCAATGCCAAAGATGCGCGCCAATACACGAAACACATTTCCATCAACAACAGCTACCGGTTCGCGATAAGCAAAGGAGGCAATGGCAGCTGCCGTGTAATCGCCAACACCCGGAAGTTTCTTTAACTCGTTAAAAGTATCCGGAAACTGTCCTTGCAACTCCGTTTCAATTTTTTTTGCACAGGCATGCAGGTTTCGGGCACGTGTATAATATCCAAGACCTTGCCACAACCGCAAGACCTTATCCTCCGAAGCTCGCGCCAATGATTTTACATCCGGGAAATTTTCAACAAACTTTAAATAATAGGGTAAGCCCTGTGCAATCCGCGTTTGTTGAAGGATAATTTCAGAAAGCCATATTTTAAATGGATCGCGGGTATCACGCCACGGAAGATTTCGTTTGTTCTCTTCGTACCAATCAATTATTCTTTTTGAAAAAACTTTTTTATTCATTTTTCGGGTGCGATCCGTTCGCAATGTCTTAAAAAACAGTTCAATCCAAGGTTGTGTTGTGATTCTTAACCGGAAAAGGAACCCATCTGTGTGATAATCAGTAAATTCATTTTGCGTTTGAACAAACTGCGTTTAAATTTGCAGCCCTGAATTTTCAGTATTTAAAACATATACCACCGTGACCAAAGCAGACGTAATCAACCAAATCGCAGAAAAAACCGGAATCGACAAAGCTGATGTATCAGCATCTGTAGAAGCTTTTTTCAACATCGTGAAATCAAACATGGCCAGTGGTCATAATATTTACGTGCGCGGATTTGGCAGCTTTATTAATAAGAAGAGAAAGAAGAAGATTGCCCGCAACATCTCGCGCAATACTGCCATCGTTATTGATGAACACTTTATTCCAAGCTTTAAACCAGCCAAGATCTTTATCAATAAGATTAAGAACAGCGACAAAGTAAAACAGTTGGCTGAAAAGTAATTTCAAGTTGATCGCTATTTGTTCTTGTTGGTTTCTAACAAAGAGCAACCTGTAACGAACAACAACCATCCCTCATGTTAAAGACCCGCATTATTTTGGTTATCGTTGGCGCCCTGCTCGTCTGGCTGATTTTTTTATTGCCCAAGGCAGTGGTAGAAAACGATAATCAACTAGCGGAAGCGGCTCCTGCCGAATCCGGGTCCACAACAGCTCATAGCGATGTGCCAGCCAACCTTTCCGCCACTATCCGGTCGGTACGCGGCCAGTATAAAGAAGACCTTACGAATCAAAAAAATGCTATCTTTGCCGACTCTTTAAGAACCCTCTATACGCAATCAGGCCAGTTTGATAGCGCAGCATGGTTCGCAGAGAAAGCAGCAACGTTCTTTAACACCACGGAGAGTTTTTTAAAAACTGGCAATAGTTATTACGAAGCCTATACATTCGCCATGGAGCCCGTTAAGCAAGAGCAGTTGGCAGAAAAAACCAGGGAGTGGCTGGGGAAAGTTCTCATAAACGATCCGAAGAACCTGGAAGTAAAAACCAAGGTGGCAATGACCTACCTGAGTTCAAAAGCTCCTATGCAGGGAATCACTATGATGCGTGAGGTACTTGCGGAAGATCCCAAGAATGAGTTTGCCTTGTTTAATATGGGTATGCTCTCTATTCAATCGGGTCAATACGATAGGGCGATCGAACGGTTAGAAGAACTGGCAGCGGTTAATCCCAATCATGTACAGGGCCAATTGTTATTGGGAGTGGCCTATATGAATAAAGGAAACAAAGACAAAGCCCGCCAGCAGTTTGAAAATGTAAAAAAGTTAGATAAGGATCCGGCCGTGCAAGCCACAGCCGATTCGTATCTGAAAGATTTAAAATAAAATAGTTGTTAAACCATCCGCCACTGGCGGAGTAAACCAAAAGCATTATGCCTAGTGGTAAGAAAAGAAAAAAGCACAAAATGGCTACTCACAAGCGTAAGAAGCGCTTGAGAAAGAACAGACATAAGAAAAAATAATTCACCTCACCCCAACCCCTCTCCATAGGAGAGGGGCTAAGGTTAAATTTTTAAAGTTTTGAGTAATGAACTTATTATAAGTGCAGCTCAGGACGGATGTCGAATAGCTCTTCTTAAAGACAAACAACTTGTAGAATTCCATGAGGACATGGGAGGAGGCAAGTTTGTAGTTGGTGATATTTACCTGGGCACTGTTAAAAAAGTGGTTCAGGGGCTGAACGCAGCTTTCATAGATATCGGATACGAAAAGGACGCATTCCTTCACTATCTCGATCTCGGCCCGCAATTCGGTTCATTACAAAAGTTCACTAAACTCATCCGTACTAAGAAGGTTACCGGAGGCCGACTGGACAAATTTCAAATCGAGAAAGACATTGACAAGCATGGCAAAATAGGCCAGCAACTTTCCCGAAACCAGTTGATCATGGTGCAGGTGGTAAAAGAACCCATCTCCACCAAAGGCCCACGACTTTCGTGTGAGTTATCTTTGGCCGGGCGCTACCTCGTGTTGGTTCCGTTCGGTTCGGGTGTTAATGTATCCAAGCGCATTTCCAGCAGTGATGAACGCAAGCGTCTGCAGCGTCTCATTCAATCCATCAAGCCAGAAAATTTTGGGGTGATCATTCGCACCGTGGCAGAAGGAAAAGAAGTTGCTGAACTAGACAAGGATCTCCGCAGTCTTGTTAAAATGTGGGAAGACGGCATTGAGCGCATGGTAGAAGGAAACCCACGCGATAAAATCATTGGAGAACTCAGTAAAACTTCTTCAGTTTTGCGCGATGTGCTCAACGAATCATTCGACAACGTGCACGTGGATGATAAGAAGATCTTTGAAGAGGTTAAGACGTATATCCGCAACATTGCCCCAGACAAGGAGAAAATCACAAAACTATATTCTGGTAAAGCCAAAATCTTTGAACACTACGGTATAGAGAAGCAAATCAAATCAGCGTTTGGCCAAACCGTTAGCTTGCGCGGAGGCGGATACCTGATTATAGAACATACCGAAGCGCTTCATGTAATTGATGTAAACAGCGGCAACAAGTCTAACCGGGAAGAGAACCAGGAGACAACCGCTATGTCGGTAAATATTGAGGCTGCGCGTGAAGTGGCTCGTCAACTTCGCTTACGCGATATGGGCGGAATCATTGTGGTTGACTTTATTGACATGCGCAGTGCCGATAACAAAAAGGTGATCTACAACACCATGAAGGAAGAGATGGAATTGGATCGTGCCAAACACACGGTGCTTCCTCTGTCGAAGTTCGGACTGATGCAGATTACCCGCGAGCGTGTACGCCCGCAGATGAATATCATCACCAAAGAACTGTGCCCTACTTGCAATGGCACGGGCAAGATCACGGCCTCTATATTAATAACCGATCAAATCGAACAACACATCGAACATCTTTTTGTAAAGCAAAATGAGCGTGATATGGTGTTGGCCTTACATCCATTTTTGTTCGCCTACTACACGAAGGGAATTATCTCCAAGCGGGTTAAATTTTTCTTCAAGTACAAAAAGTGGATTACCATGGTTAAAGATTCTTCCCTGGCCATTACGGAGTTTAAATTTTTGAATAAAGACGGTGAAGAAATAGAAACCGCGCAGCAAAGTACTTCGGCCCTCGCGGGAGATTAGACTTGTTGTTGTCCTGAAGACTCCCTGATGGCTTCTGTCATCCTGTCACTATCGTGGGATTGGAACATCCTTTGAAGAGTTCCGGGTTCTGAATATTCTATTGTAAAAACTGACAATTATGGCAACTGTAGCTGAAAAAGGTTCGATCTCCATCCATACCGAGAACATCTTCCCGATTATTAAAAAATTCCTTTACTCCGATCATGAAATTTTTCTTCGTGAATTGGTGAGTAATGCTGTAGATGCAACCCAAAAATTGAAGAAGCTGGCTTCCATGGGTGAGTTTGTTGGTGACCTGGGCGACCTTAAAATAGAAGTAAGTTTCGATAAAAGTAAAAAGACCATTACGGTTAGTGATAAAGGTCTTGGCATGACTGCCGAAGAGATAAAAAAATACATCAACCAGATTGCTTTTTCCGGAGCCGCTGAATTTGTAAAGAAGTTTAAAGACAAGGCCGATGCAAAAGACATCATCGGAAAATTCGGTCTCGGATTTTATTCCGCCTTTATGGTTGCCGATAAAGTTGAGGTGGTGTCTAAATCCTATAAAGAAAGTACAGATGCTGCACGCTGGGAATGTGATGGCTCCACGGAATTTGAATTGTCGGACGCTGAAAAAGCAAACCGCGGCACCGATGTAATTCTACATATCAATGCCGACTCAGAAGAATTTTTGGATGAATTCCGTTTAAAAGGAATTCTGGATAAGTACTGCAAATTCTTACCTGTTGAAATTAAGTTCGGCACCAAAGAAGACAGCGTTGAAGATGGTGTTGATAAAGATAACAAACCCAAATACAAAACGGTAACCTCCGATCGTATCATCAACAATACTTCGCCCATCTGGACAAAGGCCCCGCTGGAATTAAAAGACGAAGATTATTTAGCTTTCTATAAAGAACTCTATCCCTTCACGGAAGATCCGTTATTCTGGATTCACCTGAATGTGGATTACCCCTTCAACCTTACGGGAGTTCTGTACTTCCCCAAGATTAAAAATGATTTTGAATTACATCGCAATAAAATTCAGTTGTATTCACGCCAGGTGTTTATCACGGATGAAGTGAAAGATGTTGTGCCCGACTTCCTGATGCTGCTGCATGGTGTGTTGGATTCGCCCGACATTCCGCTCAACGTATCGCGCAGCTATCTACAGAGCGATGCCAGTGTTAAGAAGATCAGTGCCCATATTACCAAAAAGGTAGCCGACAAGTTGGTGGATATGTTTATCAAAGACCGCGGTGAGTTTGAGAAAAAGTGGGACGACATCAGTGTGTTTGTAAAATACGGCATCATCAGTGACGAAAAGTTTTCTGAAAAAGCAAAAGAGTTTGCGTTGTTTAAAAATACAGAAGGCAAATACTTTACCCTGAATGAATACGCAGAAAAAGTAAAACCTAATCAAACCGATAAAGATAAAAACGTTGTGTATCTCTATACCAGCGATGCCAATAAACAACATTCGTTTATTGAGATTGCCAGAAGCCGGGCTTATGATGTACTTGTACTGGATGGTGTGCTTGACAGTCACTTCATCAATCACCTCGAACAAAAACTTGAGAAGACACAACTGAGACGTGTGGATAGTGACACCATCGACAAGTTGATATCCAAGGAAGAATCTGTTGCCAGCGTGTTAAGTAAAGAGGAAGAAGATTCAGTAAAGGGTATTTTTGAAAAGGCGATCAACAACAAAGCCATGACGCTTGCTGTGGAAGCTCATTCACCCGAAGATCTTCCGGTAACTATTACCATGAGTGAGTGGATGCGCAGAATGAAAGACATGGCCAAAACTGGAGGTGGCGGTGGCTTTGGCTTTATGGGTGCCATGCCCGATAGCTATAATGTAGCGATCAATGGTAATCATGCCCTGGTTCAAAAAATTCTAAAAGCTGAAAGCGAAGAAGAAAAGACCAAGCTCGCCAAACAGGTCTATGACCTTGCATTGCTTTCGCAGAATATGCTTACAGGTGCAGACTTAACTGCCTTTGTTAAAAGAAGTGTTGAGTTAGTAGGGTAAAATCAGTAGGCAAAGAGCAATAGGCAGTAGGCAATTAGTACCAGTTACTTTTTGCCCACTGCTTTTTGCGTAGTGCCTATTTTCATTCTATCGTAATATTTTTTCTTTACCTTCGTTGTTGCTGTATGATCAAGCGAAGTCTTCTTTTTTCCTTTGTTATTATTTCAATATGTGCAGCGGCTCAGCAAAAGCCCAATGTGCAGGAAGGGCAGTTTACGTTTGATACCGACAAACCCTTCACCCTACTCGAATTAGATCAGAATGACGAACCCATCGTCACGAAAAAGAAAAAGCCCAAAAGAAAAGTTTACTACGGCATCAAAACCAAAAAAGCATTTACCCGAAAAGGGGTTGGGGATAGAATGACAATTGAACTTTTCTATGTGCTTAAGAAACCCGAGAAACCAACTGGCTTTGCCCGTGATGTGTATTGGTATGACTTTACCCGCAAAGAACTCCGCAAAACAAGCCAGGCAGCTTTTGATGTTAAGAAAGGAGTGCTTGCGCACGGTCCGTATAAAAGAATGGTTGGCGATGCCATCATTGAAGAAGGCATTTATTATAAAGGCACTCGCCATGGACGCTGGATGCGTTACGATCGGCAAAATCTGGTAGAAGACAAAGAGAAGTATTATAAAGGCTGGCCGAAAGAATCACTCGTAACTTATTACGATCCCAACGAAAGAAAAAAGATTAAAGAAATTACTCCCATTGAATATGGAGAGAAGGAAGGTTATTACTATTACTTTCATGAAAATGGACAGATCGCGGTGCTGGGCGAATATCATTGGGGCGAACGTGTAAATGACTGGATTGAAAATTATTCCAACGGCAAGCGCAAAAGAATTGTAACCTACCCGAAAGAGCCCTTTGAAAAAGATACCCGTCCTTATGTTCGCAAAGAGTGGGATGTGAAGGGGAAAGAGATTTATTCGAAGTAAGTTAAGTTCTGAGCTTTGATATATGATTTGTGAATCCAGACTTGTCTTGAAACCAAAATCGCAAATCACAAATCAAAAATTTCAAATCAACATTCTATCTGATTAATAAAAAGCATCCTCAAAGTGCCTGATCTCAGGCTCACCATTTTTCATGCTGATTGCGACTACATCATAGCGCACATTGCCATTATAGTTATTGTCATAGGTGTATTGTTCGGCACCGTAAACAATGTTCTTTGCTTTTTTATAGTCCACAAATTCTTCCGGGTAACCAAAAGCATCAGACGACCGCATTTTAACTTCTACAAAAATCAACCAGTTTTCCCTTCTTACAATTAAGTCAATTTCAGACCTTTTATACCTGTAATTACGCTCGACAATCTCATAGCCTTGATGGGCGAGAAAATCAGCAGCCATATCTTCAGCTTCCTTTCCTTTCTTGATTTTATCGGTCATAAGAATGTTCTACCTTTGAACGAATTTATTACACTGCAAATGAAGAAACTAATCGAAGGCTTTACTTTACAATTGGCCAGTGCTCTCAAGATCGGGCAAACGGTAGATTTGGTGCGGCCGGGAAGTGATATTCGTAACATTCTGATTACGGGCATGGGCGGCTCTGGCATTGGTGCGAATCTGGTGGAGTCACTTACTTTTGGTCGGGTTCCGATTCCTATCACCGTTTGTAAAGGTTATAATATCCCCCAGTTTGTAAGTCCACACACTCTTTTTATCGCCTGCTCCTACAGCGGCAATACAGAAGAAACCCTGGCGGCAATTCATAAAGCCATGCTAAAGAGGGCCCATATTATTTGTATCACCTCGGGCGGTAAAATGCTTGAACTGGCAAAAGAATACAATCTGTTTTGGATTCAGATCCCTGCAGGATCCAAAAGTCCGCGTGGCAATGTAGGGTATATGATGATTTCCCTGATGTATGCCTTGTACCACACGAACCTGATCGGTGCTGCTTTCATCAAAGAAACAGAAAATGCCATTGAGTATCTTGATCGGGGTGAAAAGGCCATTCAATCTGAAGCTGAACTGATTGCTAAAAAACTGAAAGGCAAACTACCGATCATTTATTGCGATGAGCGCCTGAAAGCAATGGCCACCCGCTTTCAAAATCAGATCAATGAGAACGCCAAGCAACTCGCACACATCAATACATTTCCGGAAATGAATCACAACGAAATTGTAGGCTGGCAATTTCCGGAAGCTGTGATACAACATGCACAGGTTATTTATCTCTACTCAGACCACGACCACGAACGTGTCGAAAAGCGCATGGAAATTTGTCGAACCATTTTTGAGAAGCGATCTCATCCCATCATTGATATTGTTGCGGAAGGAGCTTCGCTGCTTGAGCAATATTATTATCTGATTCATCTTACCGATTGGATTTCTTATTATCTCGCCAAAGAAAATGGCGTAGAGGCAGCACCGGTTGAAGCGATTGATCTTCTTAAAGAAGAATTATCTAAAGTGAAGTGAATAAAATTTTAAATAAGGAAACACAATTTTTGGATTTGGGTCTGATTGAATATCAGGAGGCCTGGGATGACCAGACAAAACTATTTCAATCTATCCTTGACGTAAAATCTCAAAACCGATCGCTTCCTGATAACGAACAACAACCCACCAACAACTACTTACTCTTCTGCGAACACCCTCATGTTTTTACACTTGGCAAAAGTGGCGATGAGAAAAATCTGCTCGTGAAGGAAGAAGACCTTCACACAATTGGGGCAACTTATTATCACATCAATCGGGGCGGTGATATAACGTACCATGGCCCCGGTCAACTCGTTGTTTATCCAATTCTTGATTTGGAAAATTTCTTTACGGATATTCATAAATACATGCGACTACTCGAGGAGTCCGTTATTCAAACGCTGGCACAGTTCAATATTCAGGCAGGAAGAATCAACGGTCTTACGGGTGTGTGGATTGATTTTAAGGATGAATCAAAAGCGCGGAAAATTTGTGCGCTGGGCGTTAAGACAAGTCGTTGGGTATCGTTGCATGGCTTGGCGTTTAACATAAATACGCAACTTGAGTATTTCAATCACATTGTCCCCTGTGGCATCGATGACAAAGCCGTTACCTCTTTAGAGAAAGAATTGGGCAAACAACAGAATATGGATCAGGTTAAATCCATACTGAAACAAAAATTATTCGAGCTTTTTGGAATGGAAGTTATAAATTAGGGAACGATTGAATTAAATGAGATTTCGAAAAATCATCTTTTCATCCCTGCTTGTTTGTGCCGGTCTGGCTTTACAAACTTGTTTTCCCGCAGAATCAAGTTCAATTCCTGTAGTATCCAAGCATAAAGGTGTCTGCTGGGTAGCTGGACGCGAAGAAGTAACAGAAAAGGAAATTGATGAGTTGACAAAACACCATGTCAATTGGATTTCTCAAACTCCCTTTGGCTGGCTACGTGATGCCTCCACATCTTCTATTCGTACTAACTTTTCGTCTACCCGGATTTGGTGGGGCGAATCGGATGAAGGGATTTCAAAAACAACAGCAATCGCGCTAAAGTCAGGGGTAAAAACCTTACTGAAACCGCATCTCTGGGTGCGGAATGGTTGGCCCGGTGATATTGTTATGCAAAGTGATACCGCCTGGCAAAAATGGTTTTCAAACTATGAACGTTTTATAATCCACTACGCTGAGTTGGCCGAGAAGAATAAGATTGAAGTATTTTGCATTGGTACAGAATTGCAACAAACAACCAAACGCGAAACAGAATGGCGGGCCATAATTTCAAAAGTTCGGGCTGTCTATTCAGGCAAATTGATTTACGCTGCAAACTTTCACGAAGAGTATGAACACATAAAATTTTGGGATGCCCTGGATTATATTGGAGTGCAGGCCTATTTTTCTTTGGCTGATAAAAAAGATGCCACCCTGCAGGAATTAATTAAGAAATGGAATGGGCCCATGGCATCGATAGAAAGGGTTCATAAAAAATACAATAAGCCGGTTATGTTTACGGAGATTGGCTACCGAAACGATGCTCATGCAGCGATCGAGCCTTGGACCTGGCCCCGTGATCTGAAAGACATCGAGATTTCACCCGAAACACAAGCCTTGTGTTATCAGGCTTTTTTTCAATCAGTATGGAATAAAAACTGGCTCACCGGTGTTTACTTCTGGAAGTGGTATCCGCATGGCCCCAGGCAGGTGAATGAGACTGATTTTACACCGCAGGGGAAGCCAGCCGAAAAAATAATGAAAGAAAACTTTGCGAAGTAAGATGAAGAAAGACATTGAAATTCCGGAGGTAAAAAATGTAACCCTGGCGGTTGTGAGAGAAAAAAGCATTCTGAATCAGGAAGAATGGAAAGTATATTTGATTAACAACAATCCATTTCCTATTGAAAACACATTAGTGGCCAGCACCGGCTATGGCGAAAAAGAAGGCGAGCAACAACGAACTTCAACCCTCCGTCATTTTTTAGAAACTGTACCGGCCAACAGCACAACCATGGTGGAACCCATTGATTCCAAACTATTTCACCTCAACAACGAATATTGGGTAAGTTATTATGTGGGCAACCAGATTTATGATCGCAGATATGTTTTTGTGCCCGAAACTATTTGTGAAGAAAATCTAACGTTTATTAAGGAGTTGGAGATGGAAGGAGTTTTGCACTCATAACTCATTCAGGTATCCAAGTTCAACCAATTGCTCTTCCGTCTTAACCGGATAGGTAGTTCCGTTGGTTAGCAAATAAATTTCATCGGCTATCTCACGAACGTGGCGATGCATATGATCCGTAATAATAATTCCCTTGTTACGCTTTTCCAGTGTAAAAACTTCTTTCAGTTTTTCAATGTGTATCGGCATTAATCCAGAAAAGGGCTCATCTAAAATACAAAATGGATGACTCGCATAGAGTACAATCAAAATCTCAAATAATCTTCGTTCTCCGCCCGAAACTTCCGATGACTTTTGCTTGAGAAAAGTTGCCAGTTCAGGAAAGTCTGCAAGGATCTTCTGCTCTTCGATATTATAAAGTTTTAATGCTTGCTTAAACGTAACAAAGGGAGGCAACAAATCGGATTGCGGTAAATAAGCGATGATCTTTTTGGCCAATTGATCCTCCATTAAACGAGCACCATTAAACCTTACCGACTTACTTTCTGATGGCATCGTACCAAATACGATCTGCATTAAACATGATTTGCCCGAGCCGTTTCTTCCCAGCAATCCAACTATCTGCCCGGTCGTGCACTTCATATAGATACTAGACAGAATCCGGTTCATTCCAAATTCCAGATACAGGCTGTCAAATTCAAGTGTACTCATATCATTAAAGCCAATGAAAATGATGCCGCACAAATCAAGACATCTGGAATTATCAGGTTCCAATAGATGGTACGTCTCGATTGACCCAGATTGTTAAAAAAGAAAAAATGATGTGACCGAAAGAAATGAACAAACGTCAAAAGCAAAGTAGTTGTAATTACTTTGGTCCAGATGGCCGGGACTAGGTAGAGTGGTGTGCACGATTGCCCAAGAAACCCAGAAGTTATGAACGTTATTACTATGGATGGAAGAGCTACGAGACGATAACAAGCTAACATTATTAACATCCGTTGCATATACCCCCTTAAAACAATTATTATACCATTTTTAGCTTTTTAATCTTATGTGTATTTTTATTGAGGATCAAATTCTATTTCCTTATGGATGCTGAGCTAAAAGATATTCTCTTCCTCGACATTGAAACAGTGGGCTGTGTAGATCATTACAGCAAACTACCGGAGCGAATGAAATCACAGTGGGCCCGTAAAGCGAGTTTCTTCAAACGGGAAGAAGGACAAACCGATGAAGACCTGTTTCATGATCGTGCTGGTATCTATGCCGAGTTTGGAAAAATTGTGGTGATCGCAGTCGGCAAATACACAGAAGAAAATGGAGAGCTGGGGTTGCGGACTAAATACTTTGCTGAGCATGATGAGAAAAAATTATTGACTGACTTTCGTGGGATGCTGGAAAAAATGGGGCCGGGTGTCAGGTTGTGTGCACACAATGGAAAAGAGTTTGACTTTCCCTATATGTGCCGCAGAATGCTGGTGAACGGAATCGCATTGCCGAACGTATTGAACATGGCTGGCAAAAAACCCTGGGAAATCGCCCATCTTGATACGCTTGAGCTTTGGAAGTTTGGCGACTACAAGCATTACACCTCTTTGGATTTACTAGCAACCATTTTTGAAATCCCCACCAGCAAAGGAACTATGGATGGTTCGATGGTGAGTAAAGTCTATTACAAAGAAGGCGACCTTAGAAAGATAGCGGAATACTGTGTTGGCGATGTGGTGGCGATAGCACAATTGTATCTTAAGATGAAGGGGATGGAGCTTATCAAAGAAGCCTTCATAATCACCACATAATATGGTTATGGATATTTAGTACTAAATTTGTGACTATGAACGTGAAGGAAAAATACAGAATCGTTGAAAAAATCATACTAACAAATGATGATTCCATTCTTGAGGAAGTGAAGGATTTGTTGGGGATTGATGAACAAGGTGATTTGTGGAATGTACTTCCTGATTCTGTTAAGGAGACTATAGAAAAATCATTGAAAGAGTCTGAAACCGGAAAGTTGATTTCGAATGAGGAGGTCATGAATGATATTAAAAGCCGATTTTTTAAGGAGTAGTAATGCATTATAAAATCTTTTGGACACCCGCAGCGAAAGAATCTTATTATCAAATACTAGAATACTTAAATCTTAATTGGAGCCAAAAGGAAATCAATAAGTTCATTATAAGAACAGAAGAAGTACTCCATTTGATTTCACTCAATCCTAAAGTCTACCCATTCGTTACAACAAATATTTATCGTTCTGTTTTAACAAAGCACAACAGTCTGTTTTATAAAATAGACAAAAATATAATCACAATACTTGCTTGCTGGGATAATAGAAAAGATCCTAAGAAGCTAAAAACTTAGTTTTACTATGAGCAAAAAGAAATTCAAAGAAAAAAAAGAGAAGCGCAACAAAAAAGAGCAGGGTGGAATGTACTCTACGCTGATGTTGTTGCTGGAAGAAATGGCTGGCAAAGCCTACAGTCCGAAAGAACTGGTAAAAAAATTGGGCTTGAAAAAGAAGTCCCTCATTGAGGACCTCTACAAATTATTAGACGCACTAGAGGAAGAAGGCAAAGTAGAACAACTCAGTTCAGGTCAGTATAAAAGCACACGCACCTCAAAAAGCAAAGCTCTAACGGGCCTGGTCGATCATGTCAATCCCCGGTTTGCCTACATTGTGACGGGCGAAGAAGGCAAGAAAGATATTTATGTTCGCTCGCAAGACCTCGGCTCCGCCATCCATGGAGACACCGTTGAGGTAGCCATGACAAATAAAAAAACAGGCAGTAATCCTGAAGGAAAAGTAACCTCTATCATAAAGCGTGGAAGAAATCGATTCGTAGGGCGAATTGAACTCTCAAGAAACTTTGGCTTTGTTGTCCCGGACTTTAAAAAAATCTACCAGGATTTTTTCATTTACCCTGAAAATCTGAATGGAGCTACGGCTAATGACAAAGTGCTCTTCGAAGTAACCAAGTGGGCCGACCGCGATAAAAGCCCGGAGGGAAAAGTAATTGAGATCTTAGGGAAAACCGGAGAAAACGAAGCTGAGATTCATTCCATCATGGCTGAGTTTGATCTGCCCTTTCGATTTCCTGAAAATGTACTGAAAGAATCCGAGAAGATCAGCGAAGACATTACCCCTGAAGAAGTTAAAAAGCGTTGGGATTTCAGGGAGGTTCTTACCTTCACAATCGATCCGGAAGACGCTAAAGATTTCGATGATGCTATCTCATTTCGCAAGCTGGATAATGGTCGGTACGAAATCGGTGTTCATATTGCCGATGTAACGCATTATGTAACACCCGGCAATGTACTCGATGGAGATGCTTTCGACCGCGCTACATCAGTTTACCTGGTTGATCGCACCGTGCCCATGCTACCTGAGCGTTTATCAAATGCATTATGTTCCCTTAGGCCCAACGAAGACAAACTTACCTTTGCGGCAGTGTTTGAAATGGATGATAAAGCTAAAGTTTACAAAGAATGGTTTGGCCGTACGGTCATTCATTCCGATCATAGATTTAGCTATGAACAGGCCCAGGAAGTAATTGAAAGCGGAACCGGAAAGTTTGCTGATGAAATTAAAATTCTCAATCAGCTTCATCATGTGCTTCGCAAAGAGCGCTTCAAAAAAGGAGCGGTAAATTTTGAATCCACGGAAGTAAAATTCAAACTGGATGAGAAGGGAAAACCCTTGGCAGTAGTTCCTAAAGTTCGGAAAGATGCCCATAAACTTATCGAAGAGTTTATGCTCCTCGCTAACCGGGCAGTGGCCACATTCATTTTCAAAATGAAAAAAGGCGAAGACAAAAACACCTTTGTTTATCGCACCCACGATTTACCCAACCAGGAAAAGGTGGAAGACTTTGCACGATTTGCGAAACAGTTTGGGCATAACCTACAGATTGAGTCCGCAAGTATTTCCCGTTCTTTAAACAATCTGATGGAAGAGATTGAAGGCAAACCCGAGCAAAACGTATTGCAATCACTGGCGGTTCGGGCCATGGCCAAAGCAAAATATACAACTGATGCCAAAGGGCATTTTGGATTAGCCTTTGATCATTATACCCATTTCACTTCACCTATTCGAAGATACCCGGACATGATGGTGCACCGATTGTTGCAACATTATCTTGACGGTGGTAAATCTGTAGCCAAAAAAGAGTATGAAGAAAGGTGCATACACTCTTCGGAGCGTGAAAAACGCGCAGCCGATGCCGAGCGCGCCTCCATCAAATACAAGCAGGTGGAGTTTATGAGTCTTGCTGAAAATAAAATCTATGATGGTATAATAACAGGCGTTACAGAATTTGGAATTTTTGTCGAAATCGTGGAAACAAAATGCGAGGGCATGGCCCGTATGGCCGACATGAAAGACGACTTTTATGAATTCGATGAAAAAAATTACCGGGCTATTGGCCGCAGAAGAAAAAAGATTTACCGGCTGGGGGACAAAGTTAAAGTTCGTATTAAGAAAACCGATATCGACAGAAGATTGATAGATTTGACCTTTGAAGAATAACTGTTGATCGAATGAGTTCTCCGATATCCGCTCTTCTTACCCTCATTGAGCAAGAGATTAAAAACCAACCTTTTGGTTCACAACCGAAATCGCTTTACGAACCCATCCGCTACATCATGGCGCTGGGAGGCAAACGCCTGCGACCTCTGTTAGCACTTCTATCCTATTCATTGTATAAAAACGATCCTCAAAAAATCGTTAAATATGCCACAACTATCGAGGCCTTTCACAATTTCACTTTGTTGCATGATGATATTATGGATAAGGCTCCGCTGCGAAGAGGCAAGGCCACCGTACATGAAAAGTGGAATGTAAATACTGCAATCCTTTCGGGCGATGTAATGCTGGTGAAAGTCTATGATCAATTCCTGGACCTGGATGGAGGCGCATTAAAAGAAGTTCTTCGCATCTTTAACCAGTGTGCTGCCGAAGTATGCGAAGGCCAGCAATGGGATATGGAGTTCGAAACAAAAATGAAAGTGACCGAAGCCCAATACATTGAAATGATTCGGCTAAAGACGGCTGTGCTGCTGGGCTTCAGTTTAGAGCTAGGAGCTTTATTAGCGCAAGCAAGCGAACAGGAACGTTTGGCGCTAAAAGAATTTGGCACCAACATCGGCATCGGCTTCCAATTGAAAGATGACTTACTGGATGTTTATGCAGATAAGAACAAGTTCGGTAAACAAGTTGGTGGAGATATTCTCGCCAACAAAAAAACTTACTTACTGATCAAGGCGAAGGAAAAAGCCAGGGGAAAAGATAAGCAGGAACTTGAACACTGGCTGGCTGCAAAAAAATTTAACAAACAGAAAAAGATTAAAGCTATAACTGCTCTCTATGATAAGTTAGAGATAGCACAATTAACCGAAAGAAAAATTGAGGAGTACTTCCGCAATGGATTTCAACACCTTGATAAACTAAAGGACTCTCCTGAAAAGCAACAATTAATCTTGTTTACTAAAGATTTAATTAATCGTCAGTCTTAACAAATCCCTTCTTTTCATAGAATAACAATCGTCCTCGATAGTTCTTCATGGTTTCGCTGAGCGTGTAGAAACCAGCACCATCACGTTGCCATGCAATCGATTCACCTTGCGGCTCGCGATTGTAGGATAGTTCGATGGGTTTACTTTGAATAAGTTCTGGTATAGATTCGTTGTCAATACGCTTCCAATAATAGATATAATCATAATTCTTGATCAGCACTTCGGTGCCATCGGCTGAGATATCAGCGGCAACAATCTCGGTAAGAGGCAGTATATTTTTTCGCTCGGCTACTACGGTATCTCCCGAAGCAAACTCAAAAGGAATCTGGTACATGCGTACAGAATCCTCGCGCTTGGAAAAAATAAATAATTCTTTCGAAGTCGGATCTACCATCAGGGCTTCGGTATCTCTTATCCCATCACTCAATTGAAAGGCAAGTGTATCAAATTGATCAATTACCCGATTGCCTTCTGTTAAGGCAGGTTCTTCAAACCGATAAATAATTTTGTATGCATACCGGGCTTCGTTATCACCAATATCTCCTACATATAGGTAACTCTTCCGTTCTTCAGGTCCGGGACCAATAGTAATATCTTCCCAATCACGATTGGGCACGTTAGGCAGTTTGCAGGTCATTACGATTTCCGCCTTGTTGTTAATCAGATAAACTTCAGCCGGATTACCGCTGTCATTGTGAGTCCAGAAATATCCGGGATTAGTAACGCTTGCGGCCAATCCAGATGCTTCATCCAGTTTCTTATCAACTATTCCTATTTCTTTTCCAATCGAAAATAAATCAGAAGCAGCATTCCTTTGTATACAGCCGAGAGGAAACAAAAAAATCAATAACCAATATCTCATCAGGTTTGAATAACGTACAATATGGATTGATTAATTATTGAACCGGCAAGCCTGCAGCCTTCCACGCCTTCATGCCACCATCCATTTCATAGACAGAGTCGTAGCCCTTCTCTTTCAAAATAGCGGCTGCTTTTGCACTTCGAATGCCCGACCCGCAATAAACAAAGATCGGTTTGTGTTCAAGATTACCCAGCTTTTCCGCAAAGGCATCATCATAAACAATATTAATTGCCCCAGCCAATGCTCCGGCATTTACCTCCTCCACCGTGCGAACATCCAGCAAAATGGCGCCTTCTGTAGCTTTGTATTGAGAATCAAAATCCGCAGGTGACAATAATGATGTTGACTTATTTTCTGCGCAAGCGAAAAGGAATAGAAAAATAAAATACTTCTTCATGATATTGTTGCATTTGGGAAAATGCAAGGTACGAACTTTATCGCTTACTGATTTTATTGCCAGTGATGTTTCGTTGACGCGAACATTTAAAGCGATCCATATCCTGATTTCTTAGTCTTGCAAACTTGGTCTTTCTACCGTTCACACGTTCGCGCCATAGTTTCCAGCTGGAGCGTTTCAACGATTTTCGCATCAACTCAACCACCTGATCCTCGGAAAGACCAAATTGAATTTGAATGGCCTCAAAAGGTGTGCGGTCTTCCCAGGCCATAGCAATAATGCGATCTATGTCTTCATCTGAAATCATCATTACGGTAAACACCGGAAGAGTTTGTTTGTTAAGGATTCCATGAAGGGCGTGAAAAAATCAGATCTTCCCACCAAAACCTGCAAAACCTGTGGGCGACCCTTTACCTGGCGCAAAAAGTGGGCAAAGGATTGGGAAACCGTTCTCTATTGCAGCGATGGGTGCAGAAAATTCAAAGCAAAAAATGCTACACCCTGAAGGGTATTTATAGAAGGAAACCGCCTTTGATTTCCCGTTCAACCCTAACAAAGTAGTACCTTTGCCGCATGAACCCGGTACAGGATTTTATAGCGGAACAGCGACCCACACAAAGGCAAATTATGTCTGTTTTGCGTACTTGGATTCTTGACCTTGGGCCGCACACCACGGAAAAAATCAGTTATAAAATCCCATACTTCTCCTTCTATGGACCTATCTGTTATCTTAATCCTGCTGCAGACGGAGTTGATTTGTGTTTTTCCCAAGGAGCGAGCTTAAATAGAACGCACAAATTGATAGCGCGAAAGGGGCGCAAAACTGTCGGTTCCATTCGATTCCATAGTTTGGCGGAATTGGAAGAACATGAGGATGAACTAAGATTGATTCTCAATGAAGCCGCCATCCTGAATCAATATCTCTTTAATCAAAAAAAAGAAAAATAAGTGAATTACGAAGAAGACTTAATGGAAGACGATGAAGAAGGTCTCTTCGAACATCACCGGATTGTTGCGGATGCAGGGCAAAGTTTACTGCGCATCGATAAATTTTTGATGGCCCGGTTGCCCAATGTTACCCGAACCAAAATTCAAGATGGTATTCACGAAGGCTTTGTAAAAGTGAACGACACGGTAGTGAAGCCTAATTACAAAGTTCATCCGCACGATGTACTCACGGTCTCGTTTCCAGAACCTCCGCGCGACACCGATGTGCTGCCGGAGAATATTCCCCTCAACATTGTTTATGAGGACGATCATTTACTGATAGTAAATAAAGCAGCGGGCATGGTAGTACATCCCGCCTATCAAAACTGGAGTGGCACCCTGGTGAATGCGCTCACTTTTCATTTTCAGAATTTGCCTCAGATGGCAGGTAATGATGGCCGGCCGGGACTTGTACATCGCATCGATAAAGATACTTCGGGCTTGCTGGTAATCGCTAAAACTGAAAAGGCGATGACTTCACTGGCAAAACAATTTTTTGATCATTCTATCGAGCGCACGTATCAGGCAATTGTATGGGGTGTGCCCGAACCGCCACACGGAACCATCAACGTAAATGTTGGCCGTAGTTTAAAAGACCGCAGGGTTACTACGGCTTTCCCCGAAGCCGATTTTGGCAGAACTGCTATTACACACTACAAATTATTGCAAGACCTGCGATACGTTTCGCTGATTGAATGTAAACTGGAAACCGGGCGCACACATCAGATACGTGCGCACATGAAATTTATCGGGCACCCAATTTTTAATGATGCTACCTATGGTGGAAACGAACCGCTGAAAGGAACCGTGTTTTCAAAGTACAAACAGTTTGTAGACAACTGTTTCAAAATCATTCCGCGACAAGCACTGCACGCTAAGACACTTGGCTTTATTCACCCCACAACAGGCGCGCATATGCAATTCGACTCCGAGCTTCCTGCTGATTTCAAAGAGGTGATGGAGAGATGGGAGAATTATGTGAAGTTTAATTAGCAGGACCATCTCAATGATAATTTCTTGTGATGGGCTTAACGCACACATAACAATTTAGCAATCTGAAATTATTTGGGGGTCAACATCCCATCAGGTGCGTGGGAGACACCTGCTATCCCGTAAGGTGAGGGAGATTAGGCTGCTAGGCGCAGCTTCTTTTTATTCTTCTCCTGGCGCAGTGCCTTTCGGATTTCCTTCATCGCTTCCTTCTTGAAAGCTTTATAATCCGGAGTTCGTTCAGGCTGGCTGAGAATGCCCTTAATGTAGGTGAGCACCTCTTCCATTTGCACCTTATCCATGGCATCCAGACTTTGCAGGATGGCCAGCTTAGGTGATTGTAACATACAATTAGTGGTTGTTGTCAGTACAAATAACGGAAATTAATACGTTGAGGTTCAACAGGTAAGCATAGATTTAACTGAAACGTAATATTCAGAGTGAAATCGTACAAAAACGAGTTATCCCAAATCTTTTAAGGCCGCTACAAACGTATCCAGTTCTTTGGTTGTGGTATAAAGATTGGGTGTAATCCGGCAGCCATGTACCCCGGCTCCATCAATGGCCACAGTATAAATTTTATATTTCTTCTGGAGTATATCGGCAAGTTCCTGGGGCTTCATTCCCTTTACACCAACATTTCCAATACCGCAATAGCGGGTGGGGTCGGCTGGTGTATTTACTTCAATATGCGGTAGCATGCGGACCTTGCTCGTCCAGTAGGTTTGCAGATATCTGAGCCGGCTTTCCTTTCGTTCGCGACCAATCTTCAAATAAAAATCAATTGCATCGGCAATGGTCAGGTCGGTATGCACCGGGTGTGTACCTATTTGGTTCAAGCGGGCAATATCATTTTCATCGGTAACGCCCGAGGCAAGCAAAGGCCATACATGTGAAGCATTACCTTTTTTCACGTATAAAATTCCCGCCCCCAGTGGAACACTCAACCACTTATGAAGACTGGCTCCATAATAATCGCAATTTAAATCGCTGATGGAAAAATTAAGATGCGCAAAAGCATGTGCGCCATCCACCAACACCTCCACACCTTTGCTATGGGCCATGTCGCAAATTTTGCGCACTGGCAAAACCTGCCCCGTGATGTTGATCATGTGGCACACCATCAGCAATTTGGTTTTGGCTGTAATGGCGTTTGCATAAAGATTTACAATCTCTTCGTCTGATGTGGGATGATTTGGGACGGATATGATCTTGTTTACTATACCATGTTTTTTCTCCATTAGCTTAAACATATTAAGCATGGAGCCATAGTCTTGTTCGGCCATTACTGCCTCATCACCAGGCTTCCAGTTTTGTCCGCCAATAACAAGGTCAAGTGATTCAGTCGTATTGCGGGTGATCACCAACTCTTCAGGAAGGCAGCCAGCCAAGTTCGCCAGCTTAGCGGCCATTTTTTTCTTATTGTCCCACTGTACCGTGCGCATGTAATACGACCCCTGATAATTCACTTCACGGATGTGTGCTATCTGCTTTTCTAAAATCTCTTGTGGCAAAAAACAGTAGTAACCATTTTCAAGATTAATGTAGTCGGGTTTGAGTTTATACCCGCCCCGGATAGCTTCCCAAAAGTCTTCGTCTTTGGCCAGTTCATCAGCGGGTCTATGGTCGTTTTCTTTCACTAACAATTCCAGGCTTTGCCAAAGGGGCACCCCGGCAACAGGCAACATTCCTAAGTTTTTGAGAAAAGCTCGTTTGTCCATAGCACGTTTGATTTTATGTCAACCAAATCTAACTAACAAATACAAATAGATATAGAAAATGTGATGAACGATATCTAAACCCGTTTTCGAAATTCGCGCTGACATTATAAATTTTTTGAGTAACCTTCGTTTTTAATACCTTTAAATTATTCTAATCGAGATTTGAGTAAAAATATCCAACCGTTCGAGCAGCTTTTCAGGGAATTATTCAAGCCTCTGTGCGGCTTTGCGATGAAGTATGTAAAAGATCTGGATGAAGCCCGGAACCTGGTGCACGAAGTTTTTATTTCGCTTTGGGAAAAAATTGACGGCCTGCCGAGTGATACTAACTTTCGAAGTTATCTCTTTACAGCCGTAAGAAACCGTTGCCTCAATCACTTGCGCGACACTAAGAAGCACATGACCATTGAAAAAGTTGCTGAGCATAGCTTCGTAGCAGAAACCAGGCCGATGGAAGCTGATGAATTGGAAAGAGAAATTGAAATGGCAATAAATTCATTACCAGAAAAGTGTAGAATGGTATTTGAAATGAACAGGCGAGAGGGACTAAAGTATGCTGAAATAGCTGAAAAAATGGAGATTTCAATAAAAACAGTTGAAGCCCAGATGTCGAAAGCGCTAAGCGTTTTACGCGAGCATTTAAAGGAATTTCTATCGCTTATCTTTATTATGCTCGGACTGTAAGGGTAACAATGGTTTTATGTGTTATAAAAGAGGTTAACAAGTGTGAATAAAGACCAAAACCATATTGATGATCTGATCGCCCGTTCTTTAGCGGGTGAGGCTTCTGCAGAAGAAGAAAAACAACTTGCTGCCTGGATAGCCCAACAAGAGGAGAACAACCAGCATTATCAAAAAATCAAGCGAACTTTTGATTTAAGTGGAGTATACTTTGCCAACAAAACTTCAAAAGAACCAAATCTTGACATCGATCAGGAGTGGAATCATTTCCTGAGTCAGGCTAATAAAAATAAAATGGATAACGTTCGCTCGCTCGTGCCGGAAAGAAATCCATTTCAGTTGTGGTCTCGTATTGCTGCGGCTGTGTTGCTTGTGGTGGCATCAGGTTTTATTATAAATTATTTTATTTCAAACAACAACGATACTCAGTTTCAAACTGCTGATAATACACTGGAAATTAGCTTGCCAGATGGCAGCAGAATAGCATTGAACAGGAATTCTGAATTATCTTATGCCTCAGATTTTGGAAAGACATCCAGAACTGTGACGCTGACAGGCGAAGCCTTCTTTGAAGTGGAACGCGATCCGCAAAAACCATTTATTATTCAAATTAACGAAGCGACCATCGAAGTATTAGGCACCTCATTTAATGTGCAGGGCTACATCAACCGAAACGAATTGGAGGTGGTGGTCGAAACCGGGACTGTAAAGTTCTCCGTTTCCGAGGCCAATAAAAACGTTTTATTGAAAGCAGGCGATCGGGGTGTCTTTAAAAAACAAAGCAAAGAGTTAGTAAGCACCACTAATACCGATATTAACTTTCTCTCGTGGAAAACCAGAAAGATTGTCTTTACGGAAAGTAATTTGCGCTCGGTAGTTGATGCATTAAATAAAATCTATAATGCCAACATTACGATTGCTGCCCAGGTGCCTGAAACTTGTGTAGTAACGGTAACCTTCGATCAGCAGAGTCTGGAGGCCGTTCTGAATGTTCTGAAAACAACGCTCAATCTTACTTACATAGTCAAAGACGGTCAAATTGAAATCACCGATGCGGGTTGTTGAAATTAAGCAAGCTTGATTTTGAAATTAATAGCAATGATCCGAATTGCTCCCGTCTTTTATTGTTTGTTACTAATGATCGTGGCGCATTCAGTTGTTGCCCAAACTATTCCCGATGTAAAAATTACACTTAACGCTAACGGAATTTCTCTTGCCAAAGTATTGGAGGAAATCTCACAAAAAAGTAAAATTAGATTTTCTTACAACCCAAAGCGAATTCAATCAGATCAAACGATTAGTTACAAAGCTGTTGAAAAATCACTACTTGAAATTCTAGATGATCTCGGCAACCAGTTTGATTTTCAATATTCGCTTGTGGAGGATCAGTTCATTCTCAAACCAGCAAAAAAAAATGAAAAGCCAGCAGAGCAACTTGTTACGCTCAGTGGCTATATCAAAGATGCCTCTAATGGCGAGGCGTTGATAGGCTCAACCATTTTCATTGAGGAATTAAAAGCAGGTACCAGCACAAATGCATATGGGTTTTTCTCCATCACCTTGCCTAAAGGAATGTATGAAATCAAGGCTTCATTCATTGGATTTAAACCCATAATCAAATCGGTTGACCTGCAAACTTCTATTCAGCAAAACATACTTCTCACCGAAGAACCTCCCCTATTACAAGAGGTAATTGTTACCGACTCGCCTGATGAGGTGGTAGAAGAAATTCAGGTTAGCAAAATAAATGTAAGGCCTCGCACCGTGGAAGAACGCCCGGCTTTGTTTGGAGAAATGGATGTCATCAAATCTTTAGAATCGGTACCGGGTATCAAGTTGCAATCGGATGGGTCTACCTTTTATTATGTGCGCGGGGGAAACCGGGATCAGAACCTGGTGCTCATCGATGATTCTCCCATTTACAATCCCAGTCATTTACTGGGCATTTTCTCAACGATCATACCCGATGCAATAACGGACATCAATATTTATAGGGGCGATATGCCCGCATCATTGGGCGGGCGTTTGTCATCGGTATTAGATATCCACACAAAAAAAGGCAATGACCAACACATGCAAATGTGGGGCAATGTTGGTTTAGCCTCTACTAAATTAGGCATTGAGGGACCAATAAAAAAAGATGTCAGTTCATTTTTAGTTTCGGGCCGGTTTTCGCGGTTGCAATGGCTGTTTCAAAATATAGATCCAAACATTCAACAATTCCGGTTTCATGACCTTACGGGAAAAATAAATTTTAAACTGGATCCCAAAAACCGGATCTTCTTTTCCTTCTATACGGGAAGTGATAACTACTTTTCAGGAAATAACGGAATCAACTGGACCAACACTGCTGGTACCTTTCGGTGGAATCATCTTTTCTCAAACCGGTTATTTGTAAATACTACTTTGTCGGCCAGTGGGTATGATTATTATTTGTATACCAATGTGGCACGGCAACAACGCTGGAATTCACATATTGGCAATGTCAACCTCAAAACTGATTTTAGTTATTTCATCAAACCACAAAACGAATTGATGTTTGGTTTAGGTCTCAACGGCTACAACTTTAATCCCGGAAACCTGGAAGACGGATTAACCAATCAGGTTGTGTCGAATCTTTCCGTTCGCAATTCCACGGAATTTGTTCTATATGCAAATCATGAAGTTGCTTTAAATAAAAGATGGGGACTTAAATATGGTGTAAGGGTTTCAACATGGACTAATACAGGCGAAGCCTTTGAATTTAGGTTTGATGCCAACAGAAATCCAATTGACACACTGGTTTTTGAAAAAGGAGATCCCTATATCACTTACGTAAGAGCTGAACCTCGCATCACCATCCAATATCTGATCAACGAACATACTTCTCTCAAAGGCAGCTATGCACGTAATGCACAAAACGTGCATCTTATCTCTAACTCTATTAGCCCGTTTACTTCACTGGATGTATGGCTCCCCAGTAGTTTTAACATACGGCCGCAAATTTCAGATCAGTTTACGTTGGGTTCCTATCATCAGTTCGCTGAGGCTGGCATCTCACTCGTTGCAGAAGGGTTCTATAAAAAAATGTATAATCAAATAGATTACGAAACTCATGCCGAAACATTGTTGAACCCTTTCCTCGAAAGTGAACTTCGCTTTGGCACAGCCCACGCTTATGGAATTGAGTTGCAGGCAAAAAAAGATGAAGGCCGCTTACGCGGTATGGTTGGCTATTCCTACGCGCGGGCTAAACGACAGTTTGCCGATCTTAATCAGGGACAATCGTTCAACGCTTTTTCCGACAGGCCACATCAATTTAACCTGACGGCAGCCTATGATGTAAACCTACGTTGGACCGTAAACATGAATTGGAATTACCTTAGTGGAACTCCGTATTCATCGCCAGTTGGTTTCTACTCGTACAATGGACTCGAAGTGCCCATATATGGACAAAGGAACAACGACCGCTTACCGGACTATCACCGGCTTGATGTTTCAGCTTCCTTAAAATTGAATAAAAACACAGAAAAGAAATTTCAGCATAGTTTAACTTTTTCAGTTTTCAATTTATACGGAAGAAAAAATCCTCTCTTTATCAATTATAATAAAACTCAATTGAGTGAACGCGATTTTAAAATTCCTTCGAACTTACTGGAAAGCGAACGCGCCATTTCTCAGTTTTATTTATTTCAAGTTACGCCTTCCATTTCATACAATTTCAAATGGCGATGAAGACACGTGCGATTTTTATTATTGTCATTTCTTTTTTCTTTGCCTGTGAAGAACGGATTGATATTCCTCTTCAATCAAAAGATACAGAACTGCTTGCGGTTGAGGGAGTGTTAACCAATGAGAATATCAACCATAAAGTAAAACTTACATTACCTTATCAATCAATAAATGGAAAAGGAGCTCCGGCCAGCGGTGCTGTGGTACTTGTTGCTGAGGGAAACACTAAGGTTTATACGCTCAGTGAACAACCTGCAGGGTCTGGAGAATATTACACGCCCATGTTTCGAGCCGTCTTTGGCGAAGTATACACCTTGTATATTCTCTACCAGGGAAAGGAATATGTTGCGCAGGATAGCTCGGTACCCGTTGAACCGCTTACTCCGCTGGATTATCGAAAAGTCAATGATCAATATACATTAGTGATTAGTGAAAACGGTGAAAGCGCCAATTACATTGACCACTCCATTTCATGGAAAAATACATCGGCCTGCTTACCGGAAAGCAATTGTGAAGGCCGGATCGTATTTTATGATTTGAAATCAATCGATGTAAATGAAATCGCTAAGCCTGGTAAAACGGAATTTTTATTTCCCGTAGGCACTACCATCATCCGAAAAAAATATTCAACAAGTGCTGCCTATCGTTCATTTCTCCGATCGGTACTTTCAGAAACGGAATGGCGTGGTGGTGTTTTTGATGTGGATCGTGTGAATGCTACAACCAATTTAAGTCCTGGAGCCATTGGCTTTTTTGCCGTTACTACGGTAGTCAGCGATACAACCCTTGTTGTTGAAAAGCCCTGATAAACCTCAATTTACCGATTTTAAAATTTTTTATATGGGGTCATAAGGGTGTGGTCCGCCACTTGTGTTTTAGTAGTTGAAAGGGAAGTTCTAGACCGCCCCGAAACAAAAACTGAAATAAACTAAAACACAAAAAATTATGAACTCAAAATTCATCTCTCGTCTGTTCACGGTTGGCATTATTTTCTCACTCGTACTTACTGCGTGCGAAAACAACGAAACCATTGAACCACAACAAGATTTGTTACCACAATCATTTAGTGTGGATATCCCCTCCTCGTTGAGCAATCAAAACAGCATTTCAAATGGAAGGATCTCCGGAAAAATTAAAGAAGACACGTTGCAAGGCAATGACATCTACCTTCACCTTAACACCTTTATTGCCGTAGGCGAAGGTGCCGCAGAACTGGTTGAAGAGTTTATTACCGGCATCCGCAAACACAAAATTGACCGGATCCAATCCCTTACCTACACCAGTGATGACGACATTCGCACAAAAAATCTTATTGTGCTATCCAATGTTACGTTTGAAGACAAAGTGTGGGACTATCAACTCACTGTAACTGATGCAGATTCAGAAAATCAAGCTGATGGTGGCAAAGCGCTGCAGATCTTCTGGAATAAAAGCACGCTTGTAAAAGGTATCGCTATCGTAAAGCCCTACAATTGCGATCGCACCCATAATGTGAAGGCAAAAGATGCTGTCTTCCGGATTGACTATACAGAAGGTGGTGATTTGGGTTATGATGCCCAAATGGAAGTAAGCATTTCAGGTTTGCCCCTTGAAAGCCCGCTTGAAAATCCCTACTCCGTAAGTACACTGCGCATGTTTGCTGGTAAAAAAGGAGATGTGGTAGATGTGTACGGAAACACCAACCATCCCAATGCCATTCTGTTCTCTGGTAATGTTGGCTTCAACTGGGCCTTCGTGGCTTCGGGTAATGATGTAAAAGATATCGCAGTTGCCGAAGTTGGATTACCACCTAGTGACCTTAATGAGTCGGACCGTGAAGTATTATTGAAAGAGTATTCCGTTAAAAACGTTTTCACTAGTGAAATCAATTCTGTATGGCCGGGTATTAATCAGAACTTGCTGGCTGCATTTTTAACGAATACCTCCGCGCCTGGCTATTTTGATAATAAGAAAGGATTTATTGCCGGGGGCGTTTCACCGGGTGCAGATTGGGATGTATTGACTACCCGTTTAAATTCCCTCAGTCCATACAATCCAAAAAACACCAGTGACCTAGCTGTAACTTTTAAATAAAATAAATCTTAATCAGAATAAGCAAGACCTCTGGCGAAAGCCGGAGGTTTTTGTTTCTTTGCACCTCCAAATTTTATTGAAATGTATGAGAGTTTTAATTCTATTTCTTTTCGCAATAGCTAGCACAACCGTTTCTGCTCAATCAAAAAAAGAACTTGCTGCCGAAGCAGCCCGGTTGAGTGCAGAATTGACAACACTAAAAGCTCAGCTGGCGGAACTTCAAAAACCAAAAGTAGCCAACTTATCTGATCAACATAAAAAGGCAAGTTATGGTCTCGGTGTATTGGTGGCCACCAATTTGAAAAGTCAGGGTGGCGATTCACTCGATCTGGAGTCACTCTATTTTGGAATTCAGGATGTTTTCCAGAAGAAAGAACTAATTATAAAAGAGCAAGAGTGTTCAATGATTGTACAATCGTATATGCAACAAGCTATGGAAACCAAAGTCACTAAAATGAAAGCAGAGGGCCAGGCATTTTTAGAATCCAATAAAGCTAAAGAAGGAGTTAAGGTAACCGCTTCAGGATTGCAGTACAAGGTGATTTCAGCCGGAAGTGGTAAAACTCCATCGGCTTCAGATAATGTTACCGTTCATTATACCGGTAAGCTTATTGATGGAACCCCGTTTGATAGCTCTGTTGAGCGTGGTCAACCGGCTACGTTCGGAGTTGGTCAGGTTATTTCGGGCTGGACGGAAGCCTTGCAACTTATGCGTGAGGGCGACAAATGGATTCTTTATATTCCTTCCGAACTTGGCTATGGCGAACGTGGAGCGGGTGGTCAGATACCACCCCATTCAACGCTGATTTTTGAAATAGAATTGATTAAAGTCAACTAAGGTTTCGAGATACTCTGCCCCGAGTGATGCTTCAATTTAAGCGATGACATTCACCACAGCTTTACCTTTTACTTTACGATCGATAAGATCTTGCAGGGCTTGCGGACTTTCTTCCAACGTGTAAATCTTATCAATGTGCTGCTGAATTTTGCCTTCTTTAATCCAGGCAACTAAGTCTGTAAAATTTTGGGCGCTTTGTTTTGGCTCGCGTTCCGCAAAACTGCCCCAGAACACACCCACGATTGAAGCACCTTTTAATAGTGGAAGGTTAGCAGGAAACGAAGGAATTACGCCCGATGCAAAGCCTACCACCAGATATCTTCCTTTCCAGGAAACAGAGCGCAAAGCATGTTCTGCAAGTGGCCCACCAATAGGATCATAAACAACATCTACACCTTTGTCATTTGTAATTTCCTTTAGGCGAGCCCGCAAATCCTCTGTTGAATAATTGATCAGGTAGTCCGCTCCTTTCTCTTTGCATACAATCAGTTTGTCATCAGCCGATGCCGCAGCAATCACGGTGGCTCCCATAACTTTCCCCAACTCAACAGCCGCTAACCCTACGCCACCGGCAGCACCCAGCACCAATAAAGTTTCTCCGGGGTTAAGGGCAGCACGGTCTTTTAGTGCATGATACGAAGTGCCATAAGTGTATAACGTACATGCTGCGTGCGTAAAGTCCATTCCCTCGGGCATCTTAAAAACACGTGTTGATTTTACAGCCACGTATTCTGCAAATCCACCCCAGCCACATAACGCTACAACGTTATCTCCTTTTTTTAAATGTTTAACATTTTCTCCCGCTTCGGCAATCACGCCAGAGACTTCTCCTCCCGGAGAAAATGGTAAAGTAGGTTTAAATTGATATTTATTTTGAATGATAAGAACATCCGGAAAATTTACGCCACAGGCTTTTACCTGAATTAAAACTTCATTCGCTTCAATGGCAGGAACCTTGGTTTCTCCCAACACCAACGTTTCGGGTAAGCCATAGTGATGGCATTGAACTGCTTTCATAATAAAAGTATGCTGCCTGGGTTCTACTTTTTAAAGAGCTTTTTAAAGAGGCTACCTTTTTCAGATTTCATTTTTAATTTATCCAAAGCTGTGCGCAGATGGACCAGGAATACATCATCCTTTAGAATATGATCCGTTACCTTTAATTTTTTAGTCTTGGCAAGCAGTGATTCGTCCTTGCTGGCAGTAATATAAATTACCGGAATCGTAGAATCTTTTTTTCTGATCTCCTTCAGGTATTCTAGGCCTGACTTGGCTGGGTCATTTAAAAATTGATGGTCTAGTATAATCAAATAGGGTTTGACAGAATCAAGTTCCTTAATTGCATCAATACCCTTTTGAAACACTTGTGTTTTGAATTCATCCATTTGTTTGAAATGGCTTTTCATGAAATTCAGATAGACGGGATCGTCATCAATGATAAATACCAATTTTTCCATACTGTAAATATTAAAATTTTGAATGGTTACTTTAATAAAAAGCGACAGTAAAAAAGCAACCATGTACCTTTTGGCATGATTCCCGTACGAAAAGCAATTTTGAGAATCCTGAACCAGCGGAAAAATCTAATATGCTTGCTCAGTATCTTGTAAGATAATCTTGCCGCAACCGATTCCATCACTCATCTGTGACGGAATTCAAAAGCGCTGGGTGCACCACTGTTTAACTCACGGTTGGATACCCCGGATTTGAAAAAGTGGCAAAGCAGATTCACCGGGGACTTAGTCTTAGCCCTTTACGTTTTCTGAAAATTTTAAAGAAAAGTGTGCTTAGCCATCTGCCAGTTTGAAAATAATAGGTAGCACCATGCGTTGTCTTACAGGCTTGCCGCGTTGTTTCCCTGGGTTCCAGGGTGGAGAACTTTGAATGATACGAACAGCTTCTTCATCGCAACCGGCTCCAATTCCCTTCACGGCAACTACCTCTGAAATCCTGCCATCTTTCCCAACAATAAATTCTACAAATACTTTGCCTTCTACACGCATTCTTCGGGCTTGAGCCGGATATTTTATTTGTTCACTTACAAATTTATAGAAGGCGGCAAGTCCGTCTTTGGGAACAGCCGTAACTTCAACAATGGTAAAGACATGTTCCGTTTCTTCTAACTCAACTTTCGGTACTTCAACTACTTCAACCGCCTGGATTTTTGTGTCTTCCGTTACTTCAACATCAAAGACAAACTTAATTTCCTGTTCGATCTCTTGTTCATTGGGAACCTCCACAAGTTGAGGTTGTTGAACAATAATTTCCGGTGTTGGTGGAATTTCAGTTGCCGGCACATCCATGGTTTCTTCAAACGTGTTTGTGCCGCGTGATACCAATTCTACAATTGGTCTTTCATATTGCTTCCATTCAAAAGCCCACAAAACTATGATGAGGGTTATGAATAAACTGATGCTGAAAAAAAACACTTCCTTTTTATCCAGATCAGCCTGTTCGGTCTTTTTTATTTCCAGTGCCATAAGAGCTGATTTTTGTCTGATTCCTTAGTATAAGATTAGAATTCTTTTACCGGGAAATCCATGACATTGGTCAGGTTGCGGGTTGAGAATTAGCAGACTTTTAGTGCCCTAGAAAATGAGCATCAGAAGGAAGGCAAGGATGAGTAATAGTGCCACCCATTTGATAACCGGAGTAAATTCAGTGAACTCGTAGCCACATATTGGGCACAGCTTACTGCTGGCGTCTACCTCCATGGCACAGGATGGGCATTCCTTAGTTTTCACCTACCTTAGTTGTTCAACCATTTTTTAAACTTGCCCCACCAGCTTGTTGGGGTTTCTTCCAATTGGCGTTCGGACAATTGCTCGGTGGGCTCATCCATTAACTTCATTGGCTTGGTTGGCTGCCCTAGCTTCACTTTCTTCAAATAATTTTCTCTGCGTCTCTCTTTCTCGCGGTCGGCTGCTGCTTTCTTTCTTTCCTCCGCTTCGCGGGCTTCGCGTTCCCGCTGCTGGGCTATGGGATTGCGCCATTCTTGTTGGACGGCATTCCCCCTGGATGGCTTGGACAACTCTCTCTTTACTGTACGGTCCTTTCGCTTTTGTTCGGGGGCTGGAATTAACTCCGCTTCAGATTGTTGCTGAGCAACTTCTTTCTTTTTTGGTTCTGGCAATTCTATCTTACCTAAAACTTTAAGTCCTGAAAGTTCAACTTTTGGGGCCTTTATTACTTCTGGCTTTTCTACCGGGGGTTCTGCATTAGAAAAATTAGACGCTACCGGAACTTGCGCCACGAAGTCCTGCTTGCTTACTTCTTCAATAACCTCAACAGGTGGCATCACAACCCCTTCGGACTCCGCTTTCAGGTTGGTAACTATTTCCTGCAGGCGTGTTGGCGCAAAGTGTTTAACGATATCTATAACGCAATCATCATCTATTCGCGCATTTGATCCTTCTTCTAAATGAATCTGTTGTGTGGATAAAAAATCAACAATTTGTGAAGGTCTTAAAGCCAATTTTCTGGCTAACTGTCCAAGCCGCATGTGTTTAGGTTTCTGAATGAAGTCGCAAATATACTGGCTTATACATACTCAAAAAAACTTATGCTATTCAGGTCGTTGCCGCCACTTTTTCTTTTCGGCATGCTGCTTCTTTTCTTGCAGTCGCGATTGCTTTGCCGCCTTTCCTGGTTTCGTTGCTTTCCTAACTTTTTTTGGCGCAAAGGCTTTGGCCAACAATTGCTCCAGTTTCAGAATCACCGCTTCTTTGTTTTGCAATTGCGAACGCTTGTCTTGCGAGGTGAGAATGAGGATTCCTTCTTTGGTTAACCGTGTATGAAGTTTCTTAAAAATCAACTCCCGTTGCGCATCAGCGATGGTCGCGTGCGCAACATCCCACTTCAACGTAACCTTTGTATTTACTTTGTTTACATTTTGTCCGCCTGGCCCACTACTGCGAGAGGTGGTGAACTCTAATTCTGGAGTGATTTCTTCAATTCGTGGAGCTGCAAGGTTCATAATTTCAAAATAGTGCTTTTAAAGATATTAGTTCTTTCACTTCGATTGGTACAAATACCTTTGCTTATATGCTAAAATTAATGGAGATTGTCTATACATAATCATCCCAGACGTGAAGAAGTTCTACATTCTGATATTCTTCGTCATTTTAGTTAACACTGCGCGTGCTAACTCCATTCTCATTCCCATGGATGAATCCCAACGCAATCACCTCAAGGCATATGGTCTTGCCTATTTCGCCTTGCAACAAAATATTGCACTAGACTGGCTGCTGAACTACAGAGGCGGAAGTTTTCTTATTGCCTATTCGCCAGAAGCCCAAAGTGAGTGTTCGGTTAGAGGCATTTCCTTTGAGCTTATTTCATCTGCCAAAACGAATGCTATCCTGCAGGAAATTTCAAGTCCGGCTGTAAACATGAATGTAGTGAGGTTGGAGACTGCTCCCAAAATTGCTGTGTACTCTCCGAAAAACGAATTGATAACTGACGATTCTGATGCTGTTATCCTCGCGCTGGATTACGCTGAAATTCCCTATACAATTCTCTATGATGAAGAAGTTTTAAAGGGTGATTTGGTGAAGTATGATTGGTTGCACTTGCATCATGAAGATTTTACCGGCCAACATGGGCGATTCCTGCGCAGAGAGTCTGCAATCATTCAAGCAAAAATTCAGGAAGCAACGGCTTCTCGTTTAGGCTTTACATCCGTTACAGAAATGAAACTTGTGGTGGCAAAAAAGATAAAAGGCTTTTGTGCAGGGGGTGGCTACCTGTTTGCGATGTGCTCAGGTGCTGAAACTTTCGACATTGCATTGGCGGCCGAAGGATCTGGTATTTCCTTTCAGGATTTCCAGGGCGATGATGCCGGAGGCCTTGATTTCAGTAAATCGCTCGCCTTTGAAAATTTTATTCTGGAGCCGCCAACCAGTCGCAGATTTTCTGATATCAACACCGGGCGCCCCGATTTTTTCCAACCAAGCAGCGACTTTTTTCAGTTGTTTGAATTCTCTGCCAAGTGGGATATTGTTCCCTCTCTGCTCACACAAAATCATGAATATGTAATTAAAGAATTCAGTGGTCAAACAACTTCATTCAATGCTGCATTGATCAAACCAGACGCGCTTGTATTAGGAGAAAACCGAAAAGCCAGCAATGTTCGGTATGTATACGGAGAAATTGGTCGGGGCCATTGGACCTATTATAGCGGCCACGATCCTGAGGGAATGCCCGGTTGGCGAAGAATGAATACCGACCTATCCATGCATCCACATTCACCAGGGTACCGATTAATTCTAAACAACGTACTTTTTCCTTCTGCGAAAAAGAAGAAACAGAAAACATGAAAACTTTTCGTTGGATAATTTTTGCTTTCCTGGCGATTGGTGTTGGGCTGTATCCAATTATTTACTTACTCATAAATGCGCGCTTTGGTTTACTAAGTTCCAAACCGGATGAACTTTTGCATAGCCAACTATGGAACATTGCGTTTTACCAGCATATATTTTTAGGCGGTGTTGCCCTACTTACCGGATGGTCGCAGTTTAACGAGCGCTTTCGCAATCGTAATCTATCCATCCATCGTACACTCGGTAAAATCTATGTGATTGTTTGTTTGCTCAGTGGCAGCGCAGGTTTGTACCTGGCATTTTATGCAACAGGTGGTTGGGTAGCTGGTTTAGGATTTGGTGGGCTGGCAGTATCATGGTTATCAACAACATCATTGGCCTATTTCTCCATTCGCAACAAAGAAATTGATAAACACCAACAGTGGATGATTCGTAGCTATGCCCTCACCTTTGCAGCCGTTACACTGCGTATCTATCTCCCTCTTTCGCAAATAGCGCAGATTGATTTTATTGATGCGTATCGTGTAATAGCTTGGGTATGCTGGGTTCCTAATATATTAGTAGCGGAGTGGCTGATAAAAAGACTTAACCGCACAGTAACCTTAAAAGCAAGTTGACTACTTTCTTTTCATGTCATTACCAAGCTAACTAAACTTTCGAACTCACTTATTGAATGGCGTATTTAACCCTTCATCCATTCATACACCTGATAGTGTTCTCCATTCATTCCCAGCTTTTCATAGACACGTTGCGCTGGCAGATTGGTCTTATCTACATACAATCGAATACCCCGGTAGCCTGATTCCGGGGTAACCAGTTGCTGGATGTACTGATATAAATTCTTATACACTCCTTGTCCCCGATATTCGGGTGATATATATACCGACTGTATCCAGATCACTGTGCCGCATCGCCAATCACTCCACTCGTAGGTTGTCATCAGGCTTCCTATTACCTTTTCCCCATCAACAGCTACATAATAAGAACCTTTGGTAGAATCTTCAAACACTGCATGCACACCCCGGGTAACCGTGTGATAATCCAGTGCGAGGCTCTCCGTCTCCATTGCCATGTTGAGTTGAAAGTCAATGATCGTGATGGCATCATCAAGCGTAGCGGGGCGAACAGTAATCATAATGCCTCCTTAATGTCGTTGATCAAATCTTCTGCTTCCTCAATGCCAACCGATAAACGCAAAAGTTTGTCGGAGATACCCACCGCTTTACGCTCGGCAGGTGTGAGCTTTGCATGTGAAGTTTTAACGGGTTGAGTTATGGTTGACTCTACACCTCCGAGACTAATGGCACGCTTGATGTAGTTGAGTTTTTTAATAAAGCGGGCCGGATCAGTTTTTATCTCAAACGACAGCATGCCTCCAAATCCGCCTGGCATTTGCTTTTTAGCAATGCCATAACCGGGATGGTTTTTAAGGCCCGGATAAAACACTTTCCCCACCTTAGGCTCAGCCTCAAGAAATTTTGCAATTGCTAGCGCATTTTCATTTTGTTGACGAACCCGCAATACAATCGTCTTTAAGCTGCGTTCAACCAGATAACAGGTTTGTGCGTCCAGGCTGCCACCAAAGTGAAGCGCACTTTGTTTTATTTGTTCCGTTAATTTTTTTGACGAAACCATCGCGCCACAGCAAATATCGCTGTGTCCGCCAATGTATTTTGTGCCACTATGAGTTACGATATCAATTCCGTAATCGATCGGGTTTTGATTTACCGGACTAGCAAACGTATTATCAATAATGGTGATGATGCCATGCTTACGTGCTATTTTAGAAACACCCACCAGATCTGTAATTTTTAGTAGCGGATTGGAAGGCGTCTCAACATAAATAACTTTTGTGTTCTTGCGGATTGCCTTTTCAAAAGATTTCAAATCAGATACATCAGACATTGAATATTCCATCCCATAACGTTCCAACTCATGTAATGCTGCATGATGGGTGCCGCCATACAAGTCGTGCTGAAATAAGATATGGTCACCGGACTTTACCATGGCAAAAAGGGATGTCATGATAGCGGCCATACCTGAGCTAAACACAAGGCCATCTTCCGCATTTTCAAGTGCCGCCAGTTTTTGTACTACGGCTTTTTGGTTAGGAGTATTGTAATAACGTGGATAACGAACCTCCGTTTCGTAATCGTAGGCAGCCGATGGATAAATTGGCGTTATAACGCCTCCAAATAACGGATCACCCACGGACCCTACGTGAACACTTTGTGTAAGCTTGGATGCTTTGGAATTCTTCATGTATTGTTATTAAAGCAATGGGCAAAAATATGGAGTTTGAATGATTCTAAATTTTATTTGGAGAAATTTAAATACATTGGTATAAACCATTTAGAAAGCTGCCGAGGTGAATTCTCTTTCCATATCACTTTTTGCATGGGTCGCCATCGCTGGCGTTTGTTTGCTGGTGGCTATCATCTTAATCTTTGTTTTCTGGCAACAAAGGCGAAGTGTTGAAAAACAACTCAACCAAAAGCAACTTGAATCCGACTATCAGCAACGAATGCTACGCCTGGCGCTTGAAGCCCAGGAAAATGAACGCAAGCGGGTATCAAAGGCATTGCATGATGAGGCCGGCATCTTGTTGCAAACGCTTCGCTCGACCGCGTTATCGTTAAACAAGAATGCTCCGGAAGCAGATAAAAATGAAATTAAAAATCTCATAGATCAACTCAACGAAACCGTATTAAGAATTTCGTGGGATCTTATGCCAACCAGTCTAGAGCGCTTTGGATTGGCGGAAGCGGTTGATGAATTGTGTAGTCGATTATCCGTACGTGAGGCAATGGCAATTACTTTTACAGCCACCGGATCGACTACCCCGCTGGATAAAAATCAGGAGATTCTTTTATATCGTATTGTGCAGGAAGCGCTGGACAATGCCATCCGGCATGCGAAGGCTTCCATCATTGAAATTGATTTTGCCTGGCACGATAAAGAACTTTCTATCGAGATTCGCGACAACGGAGTTGGTTTTGAGATGCCTAAGAAAAACAAACTCAATATCAACCAATATGGACTTGGGTTGTTTAATATTGAAAACAGGGTCGGCTTACTGCAGGGATGTGTATCTTTCGAAAAGAACGAACCCGGCACTATTGTAAGAATTGTTTTACCTCAACAGGGATATGCAAAAAATTGATGTTTGCGTTGTCGATGATCACCAGATTTTTCGTAAGGCGATGATGCGATTGCTTTCCACCTTCCCGCGCATTGGAGAAGTGACAGAAGCAGAAAATGGTAGCGCGTGTCTGCAAAAAGTGGCTGAACGGATGCCGCATGTTGTACTGTTGGATTTGGATATGCCCGTTATGAATGGCATTGACTGTGCAAGTCAACTCATTCAGAAATATCCAGATCTGAAGATTGTAATTCTCACGATGCACGATAGTGATAAATACATCCTTTACATGCTTGAGTTGGGTGTCAATTCTTTCTTGCTCAAAAACACCGATCCGGAAGAACTAGAGAAAGCCATTTGTGCGGTGATTGATAAAGATTTTTACCATAACGATTTACTCGCCAATGTGCTTCGCAAAAGCATGAAAACAAAATTGCATAGCGAGCGACCCAAGTTTTCATTATTATCTGAACTTACACCGCGCGAACGCGATGTGCTGCGCATGATTTGCGAAGAAAAAACCTTGAAAGAAATTGCCGCCAGCTTGTTCATCAGCGAAAAGACAGTTCAAACCCATAAGCTCAATCTACAGCATAAACTAAAAGTAAAAAGTACTGTAGGGCTTGTTAAATCAGCTTACGAGCTCGGTATTCTTACATAAACCATCTAGGAAATTCCTTAATTTTCTAAGAAAAAAAGGAGCGCTTCTAAGGATATCCTTAGTTCATTTTTTTAAATGCATTAAAAAAGCGGTTTTTTTATTTCATTTTTATCTAAAATAAGCTCCTCTTCCGAATGCTGTCTTAATCGGCCAATCTCTGACTTTAAAACATTACGATATTGGTACCCAGGCACTAGCCAAAGTTTAAGGTTAATTGTTTGGTCTAATGAAGGTACTGGTAGTTCATCGGCAAAAAGAGGTTACTCGCATCATCAAAAAGCAATTGAGTCCCTGGTTTGTTCATCAGGCTCATACGGGTTTAGAAGGCCTGATTCAAACACGTCTTGAGCGCTTTGACCTGGTGATCAGTAGTCTTGAATTGCCGGTGGTTACCGGTATCGAAATGGTACGGTCAATCCGGCTTTGTTCCTGCTATAAAGATGTGCCGGTGGTAATCATGGCACAAGGGTCTGAATCTCCTGCACATGCGCGGCTTCTTAACCGGCTTAATGCCAACCTGCTTACCATGAAAGAGGTATACGAAATGAGAAAGCTTGAGGTTGATCCGGAAAATTATGTACGCTGATTTCCATTGCCATCCGGCCGCATTAGCCTACGATGCCAAACGTTTATCGACCACAGAAGAAATAAGTTCAGCGCACCCGTGGGCCATACCTCAATCAGGTAAATTGAACCCTAACACCCAACACAATCAGTATAGTCAAAGTGATTTAGCCAAGTGTGTACGGTCTGGCACCAAGCTTTTATTTGCATCGTTATCGCCACCCGAAAAAGGATTTTTTCGTGGTGTAAAGGGTACTCGCGTTGATAAAACATTCATCCAAAAGCTGCATGAACATTGGCATATGGATGGAAGTGAAAAAGCAATTGTCTGGTTGGTGAAGGAACTTAAAACTATTCCTGGTTATGCCAATCTCAAACCATCCGACTTTTCATTCCTTCATAACCGTTCGATGAACTTAACACCCGGGCAGGTGAAAAGAATTCAGCAAGGGGAGTATGACTACTTTGAAGAATTAAAAAATGAATATCGTTTCTTTCTTCGCAAAGCTGGTCAGTTTACGGCTACCTCCGAAGAAATTCAACTGGATGAATCAGGCGTAAAAAGAAAATGGTGGGGATCCTATCACCTGGTTGGTCATGGCCACGAGGTAAATGTTAGTCCCGAGCGTGATGAAATTATTATTGTGCCTACCCTGGGCGGCATTCATTCATTAGGCATAGGCAATCCTGAAGATGAAGACTTACGTCCTGGAGAACAACCACGAGATATCAGTCTGGAAAAACTTAAACATCGCATCCGCCAATTAAAAGGGGAAGAATCATTGCAAGATCCAAGCTTACCAACGTGGAAACACGCACCGTTTTATATCACCTTCGCACAAAATTTTTATAACTCCCTATGCGGCCACACCAAAAATTTTCCCGCACAGGCACGGCTGATGTTTGATCAGCAAAAAGGTCAAGACCTGGATATCACACACGCCTGTATTGACATCTGGCGTGAGTTACTTGGCTTGGATAAAGAACTACGGCCCAATGGTTCCAAGCGCATCCTCATCGACATCAACCATATGAGCGCGGCTGCGCGATTTACTTTTTACAAAGAAATCATCAAGCCTTTTAATAAAGAAAATCCACAAAATCCATTGCCGGTAATCGCGAGTCATGCCGGGTATGCCGGACTGGATTCATTGGAAGATATGGTACAAAACGCAGCACGGAAAAAAGAAACAGATGACTTCTTTTTAAAGGGCTTTCTTGCGTGGAGTATAAACTTATGCGATCAGGATGTGATAGAAATATTCCGGAGCCGGGGACTGTTAGGGATTTCCTTTGATAAAAGATTACTGGGCACCGAGCCGCACGCATGGCTTCATGGTATGAACTTTGGCCCACTGGAAAGGCATCGTGCATTGCGTATGTTCAGACGAACCCTTGAACAATTTGTGCGCATTCCGTTTGAATATAATCTGCCCGAACCATTAATTATCTGGGACCGGATTTGTATGGGCACCGGATTTGATGGCGACACCCAACCCATGCCCCGCTATTCTTCTGTGCTACAGTTTAGCTTATTTGAACAAGACCTTGTTGATATTTTAGATAGCATGAAACGCGAAGAGCCTATGTGGTTTGGCAGCTTTCGTTCGGAAGAACTTGCGCGTAAGGTTTGCTTTGAAAATGCCTACGCCTTTGTAAGGAAGCACTATTAGGAAGATGTTGGCGTTTTTTGGTAAATTCCATCCTGGTGAAAGTTATCCTTTATCATTTTGTTAGTGATGAAATCAAAATAACGATTGAAGCTTATTTTGAAAACGAATACCTTGTTATTGATGGCTACGATATTGGGAAGAGTGTGGAGGCCTATTGGGGAGATTCGGATTATGAATATCAGGTAAAAATACCAAAGGCTGGAATTGACTTTTTATACCATTATCTAAATGTGGTTATGGATGACAAGCGTGCCTTATTAGCAGCTTTGGCATTACGATTCCCTACGAACTCCTGCTATTCTGACATCCGTAAACTAATGGAGGATAACCAAATTGTATGTGAAGGATTTAGCTGGGCATAAAGTGAATAGGAACTCCTCCGTCAACTCTATTGGTTAGTCTCAGAGTTTTAGTATTTTCATTGTGAGATTGTATTCATACCCTGCTAACCCAAGGCAATCATTATGAAGAAAAAAGGTATCTCACGAAAAAAAAAGCCTGCTGCCAATAAAAAATTTACGTGGGAATATTATGACCACACCGGCAAAAGGATTGCCAACCAAAAAATAATAGAGCGCTGCAATAAATTAGTACTGCCACCCGCGTGGGAAGAGGTTTGGATCGCAGTTGATGCAACCGCCCACTTACAAGCCACCGGCAAAGATGTGAAAGGCAGATTACAATACCGTTATCACGAGAAGTGGACAACTGCACGCGCTGCGGAGAAATTTGATGGCATGATTGAGTTTGCTAACATGTTACCAGTGATTAGAAAGAAAGTAGAAGCCGATTTGAAACTGAAAGGAATGCCCAGGGAGAAAGTGGCTGCGTTGATCATCAAACTAATTGACCGCTATCATTTCAGGGTAGGCAATGATGAGTATGCCAAACAGAATAACTCCTATGGGTTAACAACCTTAAAGGAAGGACACATGATTATTGACCGATCCAGAACTGCTGAAGGAACAGGGGATGCAGTATTTGAATTTATGGGAAAGTCGGGTAAACTCTGGAAGCGAAGAATCTGGGAAGATGATCTCGTGGTACTCATCCAGGCATCAGGTGAAGTGGGGGGCAGAAAAAAGAACCAGGACTTATTTCGCTATGAAGACAAAAACGGAAATGATTTTGATATCAAAGCCAATCACATCAACGAATACCTTGATAATATTACAGCCGACCATGCAAAAGTAACAGCAAAAGATTTTCGTACCTGGGCTGCCACCTGGAAAACTGCGTATCGGCTTTCCAAACAATTAGATCCGGATACACAAACTGCACGAAAAAGAGTTTCCAACGAAGTAATCAAAACAGTGGCCTCCGATCTGGGCAACACACCTGCTGTTTGTAGATCGAGTTACATTCACCCTACTATATTATCGGATTGGGCCGAGGGTAGTTTTCGATCTAAATGGAATAAGGCTAGCCGTAGCAGAAAGCACACAGGCTTGTCGAAAGAAGAGACTATAACCTATAATTATTTGAAGTAGGAGGTAACTTCGCACTGATTGTAATCTGTCCTAAATCAAATCCCACTTCTTTCTGTACTTTCTTGACAGCAATGCGCTGGCTTCTTTGTCATCAATAACTTTCTCTTTGGCTGCATTCCACATAAGCGTGCGACCTACACGCCAGGATGCAAGCGCCAAATGCATGGGCAACGTCATGTCGCGTGCATACGCCAGATTAGATTCGGGTTGTGTACGTGATTTAACAGCATCAATAAAATTTTGCTGATGCCCGGGTGATCGAGTTATAGTCTGAGGGATTTCCGTAATCTCAGAAACGGTAACTCCGTTGATGGTAATAGACTTTGTGCTGTAATCACAAATAAGTGTACCCTTATCACCTTCAAAGTAAGCTCCGATATTACGTTCCGCTGCTCCGGGTACATCCGGTGCTTTGGTTGTCCAGAATATTTTTAATCCCTCAAATTCAAAATCTGCATCCAGCCATTTAGGTGCATCAGCCTGACCATCGGTTTTCTCACCGCGGGCTGCTACACTTTTTAGTCCTTTAGGCTGAACCGCCCACCACACTACATCGGCAATATGACACCAGAAGTCGGCAAACACACCACCGGAATAATCCAGAAAATAGCGATAGGTGAAATGAGCGCGCTCAGGAACATATTCCGTAAATGGCGCGGGACCCAGCCACATATCCCAGTTTAATGCAGCCGGTGGGGCCTGCACTTTGGCTTCGCCCAAACCGGGGGAAAAGGCATCCTTCCAGATGCGCACGGTATGCACTTTACCAATCGCACCACTACGAATAATTTCCACTACGCGATGGTAATTATCACCAGCATGAATTTGAGTTCCCAACTGAAAAATGCGATCGTGTTTGTTCAGGTTCTTCAACATCATCTGACCTTCTTTCACGTCATACGAAAGTGGTTTCTCCCCATACACATCTTTACCCGCCTGAAAAGCCAGCGTAGCAATTTGCGCATGCCAATGATCGGGAGTTGCAATCGTTACAGCATCAATATCTTTCCGATCCAGAATGTGACGAAAGTCTTCGTAGGTTTTTGCCTGCGTATCCGGGTGTAATCCCTTTAGCGTTTGGAGTGTACTACCGAGGTGATCTTTATCCACATCGCACAAGGCAACAATCTCGGCATCTGGCAATGCTGCAAACCAACTCATATGTTGATTGCCCATGCCCCCTAAACCAATGTGTGCAATGCGTAGTCTGTCGCTGGGAGGAGTGCGAGTTAAAAAAGAGGGCACGATGGTGAGACCCAATGCGCCCAAGGCACCCGTTTTTATAAAATCCCGCCTGTTAATTGTATTGCTCATAGATCTTGATTAATAATCGAATCTATTAAAAACTCCGGACTTTCTTATCACCATTCTTTTAGTGTATTACCCGTTGTCAATTTTTCCGTTTCCAGGATGCCGCTAATTGCTATCTTTAAATCTCATCCCGAATGATTATGAAATTTAATCAAGTTGCTTCCCGACTTTTTATCATGGTGATAGCAACCATGTTATCGCAATGCACACCCACTACGGATAATCAGAATTTAATTTCATCGCGCATAATCCTGGCCATATTTGCGCACCCCGATGATGAAGCTACTGTAAGCCCGGTACTCGCTAAGTATGCGGCTGAAGGTGTAAAAGTTTATCTGGCTATTGCTACGGATGGGCGATTAGGAATTACGGATCACGCGAAAATTCCTGCCGGGGATAGCCTTGCAGCAACACGCACCAATGAACTTATTTGTGCTGCTGAAAAATTAGGCATCGAACCTCCTATACAATTTGGTTTACACGATCAATTAAAAATGGGGGAAGGATTTGGTCCACTGCACGATCAACTTAATACAATGCGCGTAAAAGTAAAAGAGCTTTTCCTTACAATAAAGCCAGATGTGGTAATTACCTGGGGTGCTTCCGGCTGGACTGGTCATCACGATCATCGGCTGGTAAGCACAGTTGTTACCGAAGTGTTTCAGAGTCAGGCGTGGGACAAACCTGCTCAACTCTATTATTCTGCCATTCCAACTGGCAATCTTCCTGCCGATAGTCCCATGCAACTGGCTACGGTAGATAGTAGGTTTTTAACTGTTCGGGTTCCCATCACTGAAGCAGATCATGAAAAAGCAAAAGACTCATGGCTGTGCCACAAAAGTCAATACACGCCTGAAGTAGTAGAAGGCATGAATGAACTTATCAAAGCATCGCTCCAGGGCACCGCTTATTTTCAACCATTAGTTATTACTTCAGAACAAAAACAATCATTATTCTAATTAAATCAATCCTTAATCCATACCTATGAAATTTATTACGTCTTTCTTTTTTTCGTTTTTAATTTTATCCGGAGTTGCCTTCGCACAAAAAAAATCCACAACCCCAATCATAACACCAAACAAAAAATTAGTCATTCAGTCTGTCGATAATCATTCTGCCAAACTGATTGAGATTAGTGACAAGATTTGGGCCGCTGAAGAAACTGCGTTCAATGAAGTGCAATCCTCCAACCTACTTGCCGATTATGCCGAAGCGAATGGTTTTAAAGTAGAACGTGGCGTTGCCGAAATGCCAACTGCTTTTGTGGCTACGTATGGCAGTGGCAGCCCGGTGATTGGAATTCTGGGTGAGTTTGATGCGCTGCCTGGTTTATCTCAAAATAAAGTACCGACAAAAGATCCGCTTCATGCAGGTCAGCCAGGTCATGGTTGCGGGCACAATCTTTTTGGAACTGCCAGTTTAGGTGCGGCCATCTCAATAAAAGAAATGATTGAGCAAGGCAAACTAAAAGGCACCATCAAATTTTACGGAACTCCGGCAGAGGAAAAATTCTTTGGCAAACTGTGGATGATCCGTGCAGGGTTATTCAATGGGGTAGATGCTGTGATGGATTGGCACCCGGGTGCCGAAACGAAGGCTGCAGTACAAACCGGCTTAGCGCTTGTAGATTTTATTGTTGAGTTTACGGGTCAGGCAGCACACGCTTCCGCAGATCCCTGGAATGGAAGAAGCGCCTCTGATGCGCTTGAACTTTATACTTCCGGCATCAACTACTTACGTGAGCATATTAAGCCATCGGTTCGCATTCATTATCATATTCAGGATGGTGGCCAGGTAGTAAACGTTGTGCCTGACTACTCGCGTCTTTGGGTACGCGTACGTGACACAAAACGCGAAGGCATGCAAGAAGTTTATGAACGAGTAAAGAAGATGGCCGAAGGCGCTGCCATTTTAGCCAATGTAGATTATAAAATCACCTTAGTGTCGGGTGTATATGAAGTGTTGGTAAATCGTACTGGTGGAGATTTAATTACAAAGAATCTGGGTTTGCTGGGGCCCATGTCTTATACGAATGAAGAAGTTGATTTCGCAAAGAAAATTCAGGAAAGCACTGGCAAGCCACAAGTGGGTTTACATACTGTAGTGGAACCATTGGAAGCAACCGATCCCAATGCAGGCGGTGGCTCTACTGATGTAGGGGATGTAAGTTGGGTAGCGCCAACCATCCGGTTGAGTGTGGCTACAGCACCGATTGGCACACCCTGGCATTCATGGGCGGTTGTTGCCTGCGGGGGTATGTCTATCGGGCATAAAGGTATGTTGCATGCATCCAAAACGTTGGCAATGACTATGACCGATCTTTTTGAAGATCCCAAGAAATTAGAAGCAGTAAAAGCTGAATACAAGCAGCGCAGAGGCGATACTCCTTATAGAGGATTGATCCCGGAGGGCCCTCCACCACTTGATAAAAAGTAATTCATTCGTTTCAAAACAATTAAAAAGACTGATCTTATTTTTGTGATCAGTCTTTTTATTTAATACCTGACTGAAGTTAGACGGATGTCCGATTCAGCGAAAGCCTGATCAAATTTTTTCTTTACATCTGCAGCTTCTTTCTTTTTACTCTGGGCCAGCAGACTTTGGTGCAAGCCGTGCAGTGACCATCCATTATTTCTATATTGATTGAGGTCTTCACGAAAGCGCTGCTCGGCAAGTGCCGGTTTCTTTGCTTCCAATAAAATTGCTCCCAATACCTGACGCGTAGGGTGATACCAGTCAGGTGGTTCCTGGTATAATAGGTTATCCTCTATGTCCATCGCCTTATTCATGAACTGAATTGCCTGATCATAATTTTTGAGTTTAGCCTGAATCTCGGCTGCCAGAATATTTTCGCCAATGCCCAACACATTTTTGAAACTGTTAAATCCACCGATGGTGCTCTCCATAAACGGATCAGCTACCAAGCTTGTAAGATTTGATAATTCCTTCTGCGCCTCTGGTACTTTATTCGTCCGGATAAATGCCATACCTCGTGCATAATGCCAAACACTCTTAACATATTTTAGTGAGTCAACAGGCTCTTCTATTTCCAATACCTCATTCCATTTACCGAAACGAACCATGTTATACCAGGGCATCGTATACCAATGTTGCAGTGTAACAAAATCGGGTATGTTCATCATTTCAACAGGAATACTTTTCTTTAGCGCATCCGCAGTGGCTGCAGACTTATCACTCATGCCTGCCATTTGCGCACACGCCAAAAGAAAATGATAATTGTGCGGGTAATAAAATAATGGATAGACGCCTTGCACTTTGCATTGTGCTATGTATTCTTCATCCGTTTTTACTGCCCGCTCATTGGATTCAACTCCGTCAATATATCGGCCTACACGAATGTAGATGTGTGAAGGCATATGTACGAGGTGACCCGAACCAGGTACCAGGTCGATGAGTTTATCGGCACTTTCAACAGCCTTATCAGGATCAGGAGAAGCCTCAAGGATGTGAATATTCAAATGATTCGCACCGGGGTGATTGGGATATTTTGAAATCACCTTGTCAATAATCGCTACAGGTTGCGATGTCCAGGGTTGAGGCTTTCCGTTTTTCCAAAAGTCCCACGGGTGCAAGTCCATCAGCGCTTCTGCGTATAGCGTATTTACTTCTGCATCCTCAGGAAAAATTTTTGCAACTTTTTCCATGGCAATTGCATAGGCTTCATCCAACGATTTTCTATCCTTTAATGCCTCTGCTGTATAACGTCTGCTTAATGCACTGACCAACGCCTGCTCTTTGGGCGATGATTTATCCAGCAACGTCAATGCTTTTTGCAACGCCTTATAAACAGTTTCAGTATCTGCCGGATCCATAGGGAGATTGATGTTAGGTCCTAATGAAAGTGCCTGCCCCCAATAGGCCATTGCACAAGCAGGATCTAAACGAGCTACTTCTTTGAATGATCGATAAGCCTCCAGGTGATTAAAGCCATAATACAAATTGAGACCCTGATTAAAAAACAATTGTGCACGTTCATTGGAGGTTGATACTTTCATTCCATACTTGCCTAAGTTCTCCATCAGCGGAGCCATCTGCCGGGTAGTGTCCATTATTTTAAGAATCGTTCTTGCGCCCGGTGTGCCACATATCGATATGGGCGGAACTACGGCTGCATCCATCTGACTTTGAAACGTAAATAAATCGGGAACACGAAGAGTAGCTACTGAAATGAAAATCAGTAAGACTCCCCCCATAAGAAGCAATATCTTTTTCATAAAAGAATATTTTTGTAAGTCTTAAACAAAGAACATAACAGATACCTTCGGTAATCTTGCCTTGGCAGGCATAGAGAACATAAACCTAACCTAACTACTCCTTCGTAACTATGAAAGTTTAATCGGTAAATCTCTATATCGTTTTCCCGTAGCTGCAAAAATTGCGTTTGCCAATGCAGGAGCAACTGGCGGAACCGGAGGCTCACCTACACCTGTGGGCTTCTCATCATTCTCCACAATATGTACATGTGTTTTAACCAGAGGCACATCTTCCATGCGTGCAACCAAATAGGTATCAAAGTTAGTTTCCTGACTGCGGCCCTCTTTAAAAGTGATGCTACCTTTCAACGCTCCGCTAAGCGAGAAAATAAATCCGCCCTCAAATTGTTGAATAACCGAGTTGCGATTTACTACTTGTCCACAGTCAATAGCGTAGTGTGCTTCTGGTATGGTGAGTTTGCCTGAGTCATCGATGGCTACATGAACTACACAAGCTACATAGGTTAGAAAACTTTTATGGGCACAAATGCCCATGCCATGTCCTTTGGGAAGTTCCTTTCCCCAACCCGATTTCTCAGCTACCAATTCAATTACACCCCGCAATCGTGCAGTACTCCAGGGAAATTTATCCAATGGTTCGCCATAATTCTCAAAGCCTTCCATGTATTCGTTGAAAGGAATCATTCTATCGGGACCCAGCAACTCCAGTAAATTTTTTACAGGATCAACCTTGCGATAGTGCGCGATTTCATCGAGCATACTGCCCACCGCAAAGGCATGCTGAATATTACTTACCGATCTAAGCCAACCGATTCTTGTTTTGGCGGGTGCTACAATTGCTTCGCAGGAAACATTGGGAACGTTGTAAGGAAAGTCTATCACCCCTAGCCCGAGTTCGCCAGTACTGGGTGAGATTTCATTTGTGTTAAAGGTACCGTTAATGGGAGGAAAAGCGCTGCGATGATTCCAGCCCGTAACATTCTTCTGATTATCAAGGGATACACGAATTTGTTGAACGCTACAGGCATGAAAAAAGTCATGCGTCAAATCGTCTTCACGGGTCCAGGTAACTTTAACCGGTGTGCCTTCCAGTTCTTTTGCAATCAACGCGGCTTCCACAGCAAAATCAGGTTTTGATTTTCTTCCGAACGCCCCACCTAGTAAAGTAACATTGACCGTTACATTCGCGGCATCAAGTTTAAGATTGGCGGCCACGCTATCTCGAATCCACTGTGGTGATTGAACCGGTGCCCAAAGCTCCATCTTGCCGTCCTTAAATAAAGCTGTGGCATTGGGTGGCTCCATGGGGGCGTGCGACAAATGTTGAGTAACAAAGGTTGATTCTAAAACTTTTGCCGCACTGCTGATCGCTTTATCTATGGCGCCATTGGATCTGCGTACATCACCTTTCTTTTTTACTTTCGCTTTGAGTTCGTTGATATAAGCTTCCGTATCGTAAGAACCATTAACACCGTAATCCCATTCTACTTGTAATGCCTTACGAGCACTTAATGCAGCCCACGTTGTATCTGCCACCACCACAATGCCTCCTTGCGGCACATCAAATCCTGCCGGGAAACCGGATGATGCCATTTCAAAAATCTTCACGACACCGGCTACCTTCTTTGCTTCTGCATCCGAAAAACTCTTCACCTTTCCTCCAGCTGCAGGGCACCGAAGTATCACGGCATATTTCATCCCCGGTTTTACAACATCTATTCCATATACGGCCGTGCCTTTTACTATATCTGGTACATCATACAAGTTCATTGGTTTGCCGATGTATTTCCAATCCGACTTTTTCTTCAATACGATAGTCTCCTCCGCGGGAGCCGTCAGTTTTGCAGCCTCTTCAGTTAAATCACCAAAACCAAACTTCTTTCCAGTACTATGGACTACTTCATGATTGAGAGCTTTACATTCACTCACATCAACACCCCATTTTTTGGCAGCTGTTTGTTCGAGCATCATGCGTGCAGAAGCCCCGGCTTTGCGCATAGGTTCAAAAAACATACGTACAGAGAATGAACCATCCGTATTTTGGTTGCCATATTTTGCCTCATCGCCAACAGCTTGCACCAGACTTACTTTTTTCCAGTCAGCCTCCAACTCATCGGCAACAATCATGGGCAGGCCTGTGCGAATGCCCGTGCCCATTTCCTGTCGATGTGCAACTATAGTAACTGATCCATCGGGATTAATAGTCAAATAAACATTCGGTGAAAAAGAAACCGTGGATGCAGAGGTAGAGGGTGAGCATGCCCATTGAAGACCCAGCACAAGACCCGTGGTTGTGATTCCCGTGGCTTTCAGAAAAGTGCGTCTGTCAATTTTTTTGATGATGGATTCCTGAATGGGTTGTTGCTTCATGGTGGGAAGAGTTTCGTAAATTCAATATAAGAATATTTTCCGGCTATGGCGAAGCCTTGTTGATAAGCAGACTGATTGCTGTTTAGCAGGTAAAATAAAAGTAACAAAATGGCTATTGATTGGCCAGTGTTTGCTTAGCGAAGTTTAAATTTTGATGTGGCTGGATTTCGATTTGCCCGGCTCCTTCCTTGATGAAGATCCATTGGTTTGGGCTAATTTTATTAAACTCTTGCTTGCGGTTGCTCCCCGACCATTGAATTTCAATGCGATCAATCACCGTTGCGCTACCAATACCGATGTGTGCAAGAATGGGTGAAGATCCAAAACTTCCGCCTGAATTGACATCGCGATAAACGTGTCGCACTTTACCATTTTCATGGAATGTTAATTTTATTCTACTTCCAATACCCATACGATTGGATTGAACACCTTCCAGTTTGATGGCAATCCAGTTGTTTTCACTCTGACCAGGATTCAAATAAAAACAGTTTTGATTACTCTCTCCCTTAAAGGACCCGCCTACCTGTAAATAAATATCCTGATCGCCATCATAATCAAGATCGGCAAATGCAACACCATGGCCTTTTTGTAAATGTCCTAATCGTGTGGATGCCGTTACATCTTTAAATGAAGCGCCTTGATCATTCAAATAAAATCTATTGGGTATAATCGACTTTGAATCGGGGTTTCCGGTGCCGAGATAAAAGTCCAGGAATCCATCATTATTAATATCGCCAAAATTCGAACCCATCGCATTTGCTACAGAAGCCAGGCCAACCTGCTCAGCTATATTCGTAAAGGTGCCATCCCCATTATTATGATAGAGTTTCATCTTCGATTCGTCTCGCAAGGGAAGTCCTAATTTTTCAGCCGCTTCGTAATAGCCCAGTGATTTATCAAATTCATAGGCGCAGAGAAAAATATCCAGCAGCCCATCATTATCATAATCCCAAAACCAGGTAGGAAATGTTTTACTTGCCTGATTGGCAAAGCCAGCGCGATCAGATACATCCTCAAATTTTACTATGCCATCCACAATGCCCGTATTCCGGAATAAATAACTTTTTCGATTCATCGTAGAAATAAAAATATCCTGCCAGCCATCATTGTCGTAGTCTCCGGAAGTAACTGCCTTGGCAAAGTCGATCAAATCCACACCTGCCGCGTAGGCTACATTTTTAAACGTTCCGTCTTTTTGATTGATGAACAATTGGCACGGATGCAATTCCGGTTGGTTGCTTTCATTACCGATAAATACATCCAGCCAACCATCGTTGTTAAAATCATTCCAGGTGGCTGTTTGTGAAGGAGCGAATGAAAGCAATCCACTGGACTGAGTTATGTCGGTAAAGGTATTATCTCCATTATTCCGTAGCAAAGAATTTGGCTGACGTCCAAATTTACCCATCCAACCACCGCGTAAAACAAAAATATCCGGATAGCCATCATTATTGTAATCAGTCTGCACCATATTAAGGCCTCCTGTAAACTCTCCTAATTTTGATTCAACCGACAAATCAGTAAATGAACCATCGCCATTATTCAACCAAAAATGCATGGGCTCATCAAGACCCCACGCAGAGGTTACAATATCCAGGAATCCATCCAGATTAAAATCTTCAATAATTACACCACCCGACATGTTTTCCTCAACTATACCCAACTCACTTGAAATTTCCTGAAAGGGTTTTATGCCGTTAGGAACCTGATCGGATAAACCGGGAATCAAAAATTCTTTCGGAACAGAATTCGGATAAATACCCAACGTCATGTATGCAATATTCAGAAGCCATCGGGTTTCTAAATCCTCTGGGGACACCCGTAACACAGACTCAAAATGAGCAATTGCATTTTTGGAGCCCATGTTATCCAGGTGAATTCCCTTTCCCTGAATAGGAAAAATGCAAGACTCAGCGGTGCGATTGGTTATGCAATTCATTTGTTCGCCTAATCGTAAATACGCTACGCCCAGATATTGATTAACCAACTTGATGGCTTCCTGATCGGTGGAGTCCATGCGGGTAAGAAGATTTTTGTATATCTCAATAGCCTGCTCGGGCTCACCGGCTTGTAAAAGAAAATAACCTTTAAAGTAATTATTGCTGATGATGGCGGATTCTGTTTTAGCCGTTAAAATCAACGAATCGTAATGAAGCACTTTGGCCTCCGGATAAAAAAAGTTCTCGCGCGTTGCATTTTGTTTCTGTAATTCATCCAGATATCGGAGCATCTGTTTGTGCTCCTTCGTTTGGCTACAACCTAAGAAAATCAGAACAAGTATTATAACAGAGAAAAAACGATACGTTCCACTATTCACTTTCATATATTCAAAGATGCAATGCAAAAATACATTTGTCAATGTGTCGATTCACTATTATGTAATAGGTTTAACTGCTCTTTACTTGAAATCAACTTCAACTGGTTGCCAGGTTTGGGAATTTCCGTTGATGCCGCGTGCATAGTTAATGATTTCCAACCGACTTGGAACGAATTTGATTAATAGATAATGCGTTTGCCGATTGGGATAAAAATCTTTCCATGCTTCTTTCCACCGTTTATCTTTTTCATGTTGTTCATTTACTAAAACAGCCTTGCCATAAATAGAAACATATCCATTATCGTTCTTATCAACATAGTGGAGGAGAACATTGGGGTTACTTTTGATCTGAATTACTTTACGACTTTGCGGATTAGTCGCTAACCAGATTGTAAAATCAGTTTCGGGTGCAAATGGATCCATGGTCCGGGCGTGCGGTAGCCCATTTTCGTCTACCGTAACAAATGCACAAGTTCCGGCAGCATTGATCATCTCGCGGGCGACCAATAGAATTTCTTCCCGGCTATGGTCCTTGTTTAATTTCTGGCTTTGAGCGGTAGAAAAGGTTAAGCCAAAAAATAAAAAGGTTAAAGGCTTCACTGTGATTCTGCAAGTTTCCATTGAAATATAGTAAAATAGTGTGTGGTGAGTATCGATCTACATTTTATTAACTTTAAAGTCCTGAACTAACCTCCATGTTATGAAGCGTATTAAGATAATACTTATTAGCCTTAGCCTCTTCGCCTTGTTTTTATTGCCCGGTTGTAAAGATGAGCCAGAAACCAGTATCACTGGCTTTTCCCTCTCTACCATTACATTGAATGAGGGGAATTCAGCGGGAACCCAGGTTTTAACTATTCAGGTTAAAGGCGTCATTGGGTCTGAAACCGTGGTATCGTATCAACTGAAGGAAGTCACTGCCAAATTTGGACAAGATCTAAATACGCTCTCTGGCAACTTAACATTTATGCAAGGTCAAACGGAGGTACAATTACCAATAGAGATTTTAGGCGATCAATTCCTGGAATTAACAGAGAGCTTTGAGATTGTTCTCGCTTTCGGGGGTCAGGAATACATCCTTCCAGTAGAAATAATGGATGACGATTCGATGGAAGCGATTTTAAGTGATGACGAGGGTTTCTATACTCCAGCAGAATATCCTTCTATGCAATTAACGTGGAGTGATGAGTTTGCAGCATCACAATTAAACACCACTCACTGGACTTATGAAATTGGCAATGGTTGTGATGTTGGTATTTGCGGCTGGGGGAATAATGAATTGGAGAAATACACTAATTCACCTGACAATTCACGTCTTGAAAATGGCAAATTATTTATAACCGCCCGCGAGAGTGTTGGCAACTACACATCTGCCCGAATAAAAACACAGGAAAAAGTAAAAATTAAATATGGTCGCATCGATGTACGCGCAAAACTACCGAAGGGGCAAGGTATCTGGCCCGCCATCTGGATGCTGGGGGATAATATTACCTCAGTAGGATGGCCCGTGTGTGGAGAAATTGATATCATGGAACTAGTGGGGCATCAACCTTCTGTAGCTCATGGCACTGTTCACTACAATAACGCGGGCTATCAATACTCAAGCAGTAGTACAAATTTGACAGCCGGTGATTTCTCTGAAAAGTTCCATGTCTTCAGCATTGTCTGGGATAAGAATAAAATCACGTGGTATGTTGACAATCAGGAATTCAAAATATTTTCAAACACTAATATTGCCGGCTATCCATTTAACAATTCCTTCTTCTTTATTCTTAATGTTGCCGTGGGCGGCAACTGGCCTGGTCCGCCCGATGAAACAACTGTTTTCCCTCAGGAAATGGTTGTAGATTATGTTCGGGTGTTTCAATAGTTGAATAAAAAGAGGCGGTGTCAAAAGTCTGGTGTCATCGCGGCCTTTGAGCCGCGATCCAGTTTTTCCCTGGTTAAAATGGGATGCCGGGTCAAGCCCGGCATGACAACGTTGATGATTATTGACTTTTGAGACAGCCTCTTGTATTAAAATTCAAAGTGTTAAACCTTTTCTATTGCGCTATCTCAACAATTTTAGCCAATTGAATTGTGTTGGCAGCAGCTGTTATATCTGCTTCTGTGGTATCATCCATTTTCAGTGTCAACAAGGTGTTGTTCATGGGTATCTGTAATTCATAGTTTGTCTTTCCTGTTTCCGCGTTAGCGTGTTTGTTAAGAATTGACTTATACCCTTGCACCCGCACTATTTTTTGATTCTCGTCACGCATCATACCTCCAATTACGGGCATACTTAAGATTGCATTGAGTGAATTAATCAAGGGAGAATTATTAATGATTTCAATGGATGCTCTCTTGGGATCCGCACCATAATGCCTGTTGACATATAACCCTACATAACCTCCGGTGCCAGACACATTATCTTCCTTTTGAACGGCCAACAAGGAACCCATATTGGCGGGAAGCAATTTTAAAATCTCTTTGCCAATAGCCATATCCAAATCACGAAGCATCTGCTCCATGGCAAAGCGAGAATCCTGAAGATTGCCTGACGAATAAGTGGATCGTGCCGTGGCAATATTTTTATCAAATTCCTGGGCTACTACAGAAATACATGTAACCAATCCCACTACTATAAATGCTAGCTTTTTCATACCTGCTTCTGATTTATTGCTCCCCTAATTCTTTTTTGATTCCATCCAGATTAAAAGTCTCAGCCGCCTTCATCATATCTGGTTCGGTTGCAAAGTTCCTTCCTTCAAACACGATGATAGATGATTGCCCCAGCGGCACACTAAGCTTATACCCACTGCCATCACTGTATTCAATGATAGCACGATAGCCTTTTAACTTGGTTTGTTTCCAGTTTTGTTGGCCATTGGTTTGTTGTGCATAGCCTCCTGAAGTCAGGTAAGCATTAACCCCTGCCATCCAAACTGAATTATTGGCAATAATTGCTGTAAACTGTTTGTCGTTTCCATCACTGTATTCTCGTTGGATGGTAAGACCAGCCCAACCCCAGCCGGTACTTGTTACTCGATCTTCATCCGCTACTTTATTAAGTGCACTAACCGTTTCAGGCAGGGACTTCAAAATCTTATTTCCGATTTCGAGTTCAACTCCCAGCATAGCCTGCTGAACAGAGTAGCGTGCTTCTCCATAACTGTTCTTTTTATAGGCCACTTCAGCATCTGCCAGATTTTGCTTTACATCAGGCGGTGTAGAAATTAATCCAGCGCCACTGTTATTCGAGGGATTGTTACCACCAGCACCACCTTGCCCGTTCTGACCACCAGCACCATTGGCTCCTCCTTGTCCGGATTGCCCCCCAGTCTGATCCTTTTTCTTTCCATTAAAAAGTTTGTCAATTTCCTGACCGGCTTTTTGCTCTGCTTTATTTTCAACTCTGTTTTTCAGCCTGTTCAAAACCTGCGCGTGTGTGCCAGCGGAAATCAGAAATAGTCCTGCACCGAAGGCCACTACATACTTGATTTTCATAAAGAATTATTTGAGACTATAAAATTACATAATTCAAAATCGATTTATACGCAAAGTGCTTGCCAAAAGATTTCAAAAGAATTGAACAAGCTCAAAATCATTCTTTAACTTGATGCTGATTCAAATATTTATAATCCTTCCAAATTATGAAGTCACTTTTTAATCTCTCAGGTAAAGTTGCGGTGGTAACCGGTGCCAGCAAAGGTATTGGTGAAGCTATTGCACAAATCTATGGTGCAGCCGGTGCTCGTGTGGTGGTATCAAGTCGTAAATTGGAATCTGTTAATCAGGTTGCCGATTCAATTATTAAAAAGGGCGGGGTGGCTAAAGCGATTGCCTGTCATATGGGCGATGCGGCCGACATTACTCGATTAGTGGAAGAAACTATTGCAGCCTTTGGGACGATCGATATCATCGTGAATAATGCTGCTGCTAATCCTGCCTTTGGTCCGGTTGTAGAAACAGACGCAAGTGTGTTTGATAAAATTATGAATGTAAATGTGAAAGGTCCCTTCGAATTGGCGAAGAAGGCTTATCCTTTCATGAAACAAAAAAAATCCGGATCCCTTATTAATATAAGTTCGATTGGCGGATTACGACCTGAACCTGGCCTGGGTATTTATAGCGTGAGCAAAGCTGCTTTAATTTCTCTTACAAAAGTTTTGGCCAAAGAATGGGGCGCGGATAATATTCGCGCGAATGTAATTTGTCCGGGCTTGATTAAGACAAAATTCAGTGAAGCGCTCTGGAGCAATGATAAAATCATGCACACCATGATGAAGATGTTGCCCATCAAGCGTGTAGGTACACCGGAAGAAATTGCTGCACTGGCGTTGTATCTCGCTGCTGACGAATCTGCCTATTGCACCGGCAGTGTGTTTACTGCAGATGGAGGGTTTACAATTTAATGAGAGATTATGCTTGATTTATTTTATTCTGAAAAAGTCAAATCACTTCTTCCTCAATACAAATCATTTCTCGAACAAGAAGTCTATCCAATTGAGTTGCATATTATTTCTCATCCTTTCCGGCAATCACTTCCACTATTAAAATCGCTTCGCGCGAAAGCGAAAGAACAAAAGCTGTGGGCGCCACATTTGCCAGTAGATGATGGCGGAGTTGGTTTATCACTCAGCGAATTTGCACATATCAGTGAAGTGTTAGGTACTTCGCCCCTCGGGCATTATATTTTTAATTGCAATGCGCCTGATATTGGTAACATGGAATTGATGCATCAGTTTGCTTCTGCGGAACTGAAAGAAAAATACCTGAAGCCATTGATGAACGGAGACATTCGTTCCTGCTTTGCGATGACAGAACCCGAATTTGCCGGTTCCAACCCGGTGGAAATGGCTACCACAGCTATCCGTGATGGAGACTATTATATAATTAACGGACATAAATGGTTTACCACTGCAGCGGATGGTGCATCATTTACCATTGTGATGGCGCTCACCGATCCCGAAAACGAAAATCCCTATTTGCGTGCGAGCATGATTGTGGTTCCGCTTGACAATCCAGGTTATAAATTAATTCGCAACATTCCCATCATGGGTGATGTGGGTGAAGATTATCTCAGCCACGGAGAAGTACAGTTTACAAATTGTAAGGTGCCTGCTACTAATCTTATTGGCGAAGCAGGAAAAGGTTTTGCGTTGGCGCAGGCACGGTTAGGTCCAGGGCGCATTCATCATTGCATGCGCTGGATTGGAATTTGCGAGCGCGCGTTTGACATGATGTGCAAACGTGCCGTAGCGCGACAATTGAAAGAAGGAAAAGTATTGGCTCATCAACAAGCAATTCAATTCTGGATAGCCGAAAGCTGTGCTGAAATTAATGCTGCCCGGTTCATGGTGTTGAATGCCGCTCATACCATTGATAAAGAAGGAGCCAAAGCTGCCAAAGACGAAATCTCTACGATCAAATTTTTTGTAGCCGATGTATTAATGAAAGTAGTGGATCGCGCTATTCAGGTTCACGGAGGCTTGGGCGTTACCGATGATACGCTGCTTTCGTTCTGGTATCGTCATGAACGGGCCGCACGAATTTATGATGGACCCGATGAAGTGCATAAATCATCACTCGCGAAAAGTATTCTAAAAAAATACATGCAATAGAAATGCTCGATCAACCCACACCTACCCGTGCAGGCGAAGAGCTGGATATTCAAAAATTGCAGGATTACCTGCGCGGCAAAGTGCCAGGCTTTGATAAAGAAATTGTAATCAAACAATTTCCTGGTGGCTATTCCAACCTTACTTACTTCGTACAAGCGGGCGAATATGAATATGTATTGCGCAGACCGCCCTTCGGTGCCAACATTAAATCGGCACATGATATGGAACGCGAGTTTACGGTACTGACTAAATTACACGATGTGGGGTTCACGAAAGTACCGGATACAGTTCATCTGTGCACAGACGAGAATGTAATGGGTGTGAAGTTTTATCTCATGAAACGGGTAAAGGGTGTTATTCTTAGAAACCGACTTCCAAAAGATATTTCAGTAAGTGAAGAGACATTTCGTTCCCTATCAAAAGCAACCATTAAACAGTTAGTAAAACTACATCAGATCGATATACATGCTGCGGGTCTTGATGCACTCGGTAAACCGGAAGGCTATGTGCAGCGACAAGTGGAAGGCTGGACGAAACGTTATATTAATTCGCAAACCGATGATATTGCTTCAATGAATGAAGTAGCACAATGGATGCCTAAGAATATTCCAACAACTTTAAGAACATCATTCATCCACAACGATTTTAAATATGACAACCTGGTATTGAATCCGAATGATCTTACCGACATCATTGCCATTCTCGATTGGGAGATGGCAACTGTTGGTGATCCGTTGATGGATTTGGGAACCACACTTGCGTATTGGGCAGAAGCAAGCGATCCGGATGCTCTGAAACCCTTTAATCTTACCTGGATGCCAGGTAATTTTACGCGCAAGGAAGTTGTTGAGCATTATCAACAACAATCAGGAACACCAATTGATAATATGGTTTTCTACTATGCTTTTGGTGCTTTCAAAGTAGGTGTTATTTGTCAGCAAATTTATTATCGTTACAAACAAGGATTAACAAAAGATCCGCGCTTTGCTTCGCTGATTTATGTCATCAAGGCGTGTGGAGAAAATGCAAGAAGAGCAATTGAAAAAAATACGATCTAAACTCAATGTCCTCCGTGGTGAAAGCATATAACCACGGAGAGCACGGAGAAGACACAGAGGTAAATCACAAGAAACACTTAACCATAATCTATGAAGCAATTTCTTTTAACAACTCTGGTATTCTCTCTGATACTTTCTTGTCAGGATAGAGAGAAGACTGATTTCAGCGGCTGGCCAACCTATGCCGGTTCAAAGGAGGGAAATCGCTATTCATCTAATACCCACATCACACCAGAAAATGTTTCTCAGCTGGAGGTGGCATGGACATACACGTCAGGCGATAAAGACCCTGACAACCGATCGCAAAACCAATGCAATCCCATCATGGTGGATGGTATTCTTTATGGCACCACTCCGCGCCTGAAATTATTTGCACTTAATGCTGCCACCGGAGAAACGAAATGGATTTTTGACCCTGCTGAAGTGGATAGCACTGCTAAAAATGACAAGTATGCATTCTATAAAGTGAACCGCGGTGTCGTGTACTGGCAGGATAATTCCAAAAAAGATCAACGCATCTTTTTTAACACCGGGTCAAAGACGTGGGCTATTGATCTTGCCACTGGGAAACACATACCAAGTTTTGGTAAAGGCGGTTATATAGAGCTATCAGAAAATCTAGATCGGGATCCTGGCACGTTTAATCCATTTATTGCAGCCACTACCCCTGGCGTTATTTATAAAGACTTATTGATCATGGGTCACCGTGTAGCTGAATCAGCCGATGCAGCACCGGGACATATTCGCGCCTTTGATGTGCGTACCGGTGAACTAAAATGGATGTTTCATACCATACCCCGTCCGGGTGAATTAGGTTATGACACCTGGGAAGATCCGGATGCATGGAAAAAATTTGGTGGTGCCAACAATTGGGCCGGCATGTCACTCGATGAAAAACGAGGAATTGTATATGTTCCTACAGGATCCATCGGTGGCGATTTTTATGGCGGCATTCGCAAAGGACAAAACTTGTTTGGCAACTCACTGATCGCGCTTGACGCAGCAACGGGTACGTACACATGGCATTATCAGGTGGTGCATCACGACTTGTGGGATCGTGACTTACCTGCCAATCCTAACCTGGTAACAATTAATAGAAATGGAAAAAAAATTGATGCCGTTGCTCAAATCACCAAAAATGGATATGTGTATGTCTTTGACCGTGAAACGGGTGCGCCCGTATTCCCCATTGAAGAACGTCCGGTGCCAGCTTCCGATTTACCCGGAGAAGTAGCGTGGCCCACACAACCCATTCCAACATTACCTGAGCCATTCGCAAGGCAATCCTTTACCAGAGAAGATGTTTCAGATCTCGACAGCGCTACCCATATCGAAATGCTAGAACGATTTTTGACTATCAAATACGGAGAACCATTTACCCCTCCAAGTAAAAATGGGGTCTGGATTTTTCCTGGTTTTGATGGTGGCGGTGAGTGGGGTGGTGCCGCGGTCGATCCTGAAACGGCAATCCTATATATTAACAGTAGTGAATTGCCATGGGCACTTACGATCATTAACATTCCGGGGAAAGGAAATGATACCTCGCTGAAAGGAATGGGCGAAGCGGTGTATGGAAGATATTGTGTCGCGTGTCATGGCGCAGATCAGAAAGGAAACGGAAGTTCGTTTCCATCCGTACTCAACATGAAATCAAAGTATAATGCGCAACAACTCTGGAGTATTATTGAACAAGGCAAGAATATGATGCCGGCATTTGCCCAGATAAAAGGTGTTGATAAAGATGCATTGCTTGCGTTTTTATTAGAACTGGAAGAAAAAGAACCCGGCACATCGAAGGAGCCGGCTTCCATTACAAGTTCCACCAAAAGTATACTTGATGAAGTACCTTACACAACAACTGGCTACAATCGCTTCCTGGATAAGAATGGTTATCCCGGTATTAAACCTCCGTGGGGTACATTGAATGCAGTTGATCTGAATAGCGGAAAATTATTGTGGAAAGTGCCGCTGGGTGAATATGAAGAATTAACTAAACGAGGCATACCGCCCACCGGCACTGAAACCTATGGCGGGCCATTGGTAACAAAAGGTGGTCTGATATTTATCGCGGGGACTAAAGATGAAAAAATCCGTGCTTTTGATAAGACAAGTGGCAAGGTTCTATGGGAAGCAAAACTTCCTGCTGCAGGCTATGCTACGCCTGCAACCTATTCAATTGAAGGTCGACAATATGTGGTAATTGCCTGCGGAGGCGGAAAAATTGGAAGTAAGTCGGGCGATAGTTATGTCGCCTTTGCATTGCCTGAGAAAAAATAAATTACCTCTGTGAAAACTCCGTGTCCTCTGTGGTTAATGCTCTCACCACGGAGAAAACGGGAGCGACACAGAGAAAAACAGAAACTAATGGAAATAAAAAACATCACCATCATTGGCACCGGTAACTTGGGTACGCGCATTGGCTTGCAAGCGGCAATCTCAGGCTATCAGGTAATTTTTTACGACATCTCGGACACGGCTATTGAAAAAGCTAAGTCGGTGATTGATAAAATAATTTTTCAACTAATCAAAGCCGGAACTCATACGGATGATAAGAAGCAAGCCACGCTGTCGCGGATCAGCTATTCAATTGATTTAATAAGTGCTTTGGCCGATTGCGACTTCATCAGCGAAAGCGTAACGGAAGAATTATCAATCAAAGAAAAAGTATGGAAACAAATTGGAGAGGTGGCTCCTGCCAAAACAATCTTCACGACTAACACTTCATACCTGCTTCCCTCGCAGCTAGCAAACATTTCAGGTCGCCCGGAAAAATTCTGTGCGTTTCATTTTCACGATGTGTTTTATGCCCGTGTAGTGGATATTATGCCACATCCAAAAACAGACCCTACATTGATCCCTTTTTTGTACGAATTAGGTAAATCACTGAACCAGGTGCCCGTGATCGTAAAGAAAGAATCACCCGGCTATATTTTTAATTTCATGTTAATGGCTTTGTTGGGTGCAGCCGGAAGATTGAAAACGAAAGACATCGCCAGCATCGAAGATATCGATCGGTCGTGGATGGTAAACTTTCATATGCCCACGGGTCCGTTTGGCATCCTTGATAACATCGGCCTGGACACGGCCTGGCATGTAGTGAAAGAAAGAGAGGATGCTGCTTCACAAGCATTCGCTAATCTTCTAAAGGAATATATTGATCAGGGGAAATTGGGAGAAAAAACTGGCGAAGGGTTTTACAAATATCCCAATCCTGTTTATCGCGATACTGATTTTTTGAGGAGCTAGCTAGCCAATAATGGCTCTACCTTTTTTGGATTTCCAACTGAGTTGTTTTAAAAATTGATAAATCAAATTTAATCGCCATGAAAAGCCGAAGCCGTTTGACTAAATTTACTTTGTAATCTTTTGGTGCCATGAAAAAGCTACTGCCATTATTACTAATATCAGTTTTGTTATTGCAATGTGATGATGATTTGGATAGCGAAGTGAAAGATGCCAGCGGCAATGTATACGAAACCGTGGTCCTTGGCAATCAAACGTGGATTACTTCTAACTTGAAGAGTGAACGATTTTGTGACGGATCTGAAATAAGTACATCATTTGATTATTTTGAAGTAGATAGCCTGATAAATAAATATGGCCGATTATACCCCTGGAGTGTAAATGATTCCGGTAAAAATCCTTGCCCCTGTGGATACCATTTACCCTCCGTAGAAGAGTATACCAATCTGGTAGATTTTCTTGGCAGTGACGATGGTGCAAAAATGAAGGCGCAAAATCAGTGGCAATGGATAGACGAATATGCAACTGACCTTTCGGGATTGAGTATGATGCCATCTTTCTGGTATGGTACCTTCATGACAAATGCCAGTGACTACATAAATGGTGACTTGAAGGGTCGCGCCTATGGATACTATTGGTTAAATGAATCCTCTTCTGAACTTTATGCAAAAGGTTTTATGCTATCCTACAACGGTAAATTGAGTACTCTGGCAGAATTTGAAAAATCAACCTACCGCGCCATCCGGTGTGTGAAGGATTAAAGCTACCAAAAACACAACTTGCACATGAGTGGTTTTATCACGGAGTATCTCCAAAATCCGAGTCTGCCCTAGACACACAATTGAGAAAACTATAATAACATCAGGGGATCGTCCACCACTCTGAAGTTCTCATTAAACGAATTCATCTTCTTCATGTCATCATCCGAAATTTGAAAATCAAATACATCAAAATTTTCTTTTAGTCGGTTAAGGTTCGAGGATTTCGGAATTGTTGATACTCCTAACTGCAAAGCCCAGCGCAGAATAATCTGGGCCGGAGTTTTTCCGTAATGATTAGCCAGGGCCACTAATTTAGGATCCGAAAATCGTTGTCCACGCACCAGCGGGGAGTAAGCCTGTAGCTGAATATGTTTGCGCTTACATTCACTTAATAAACCTTCCAGAAATAAATAGGGGCTAAACTCCACCTGGTTAACGGCCGGTGCTATCTCGCTGTATGTTTCGAGTTCATTCAAAAAAGGAATCAGGTAGTTGGCAACGCCAATGGCACGAACGCGTTTGTCAGCATGCAATTTCTCCAATGCCTTCCAGGTGTCTTTGCGTGTTTTTTTGATGGGCCAATGAACGAGATACAGATCTACGTAATCACAATTGAGTTTTCGACTGCTCTCGTCAAATGCACGCAATGTGTTGTCATAACCCTGATCACCATCGGCCACTTTAGTGGTAAGAAAAATTTCATTACGCGGTATGGCACTTGAGCGAATAGCATTGCCAATCTCCGTTTCATTTTTATACATCGCAGCAGTATCGATCAATCGATAGCCAATTTCAAGTGCGTTGCCAACAGCCTCCTCCGCTTCGCGGTTGTACATGTCGTAAACCCCTAAACCCAACAAGGGCATAGTGATGCCGTTGTTGAGGGTTGAATAGAGTTGATTCATTTGATAGGTAGTAGTTACATTTTGAATTTAGTGTAGTCACCCTTCGAGTGCCTCAGGGTGACAGGCTTCGTAGTCTGGTTTTCACATGTCAGTCTGAGGCCCTCGAAGACTGACGATCACTACTCCTACTGGCAAGCCTCTTCACTTCCTCCCAATCATCAATAAATAGTGCTTCTTTCTTTTTCCGGCTCCATCCTTTCAACTGTTTTTCCCATTCGATTGCTTTCTCAACATTCGTGAAGCGTAACCAATATTTTAAAACAACAGGCCTTCTCTTATAAGTGAAACTTTTAGGGTCAATGCCCTCATTGTGTTCATCGATTCGCCTGTCGAGATTGTTCGTTACGCCTGTGTAATAAAATCCATCAGCACACTCAACGATATAAACGAAGTAGTTGTGATCGCGAACCATAATTGCATTTATACTATGTTTTGTGTTTGATCCGACTAAGTCACCCTTCGAAGTGCCTCTGCGAGACAGTACCGCGATTCCAATCGACAGGCTGTCAGTCTGAGGCTCTCGAAGACTGCCTCACCACTTCTCCAAGCCCAACAACTTCTTGCCGAGTGGAGTAAGCTCAGCCGTTTTATATTTGGTTTGTTCCCATTTGCGCGGATCACCGGGGAAAGCATAACCTTCAGGGGCGATGCGATCGCGCCACGAGGTGATACGCCATTGGCGCAACGTTTCATTGTCTTCTTCCGCAGGCATCATCGAAATGTATTGAGCAATGCGCACCTTATCTTTTGAATTGTTCGGGCGTATGCCATGCGGCTCAAGGCTGTTGAAGATCAGCAGATCTCCAGCTTCCATTTTTACTTTTACTTTTTCAAAGCCGGTTACATCTGGTTTAAAGTAATCGCGATCGGCTGGCTGTGTTAACTTCCACGTGTCATACGTCCTATACAACTCAGGAATACACTGAAAGCCACCCATGTTCTCATCGGTTTGATCGGCTATCGCCAATACCCCTTGTACATTTTGTGGTTTTGTTTCCGGATCATAATCCCAATGGATAAAACCTTTGTATTCATAACCCGGACGGATCGGAAAGTTGAGATTAGCACGATCAATGGTGCACCAAAGTTTTTCGGTTCCCCAGATATCCACAAATGCATCATATACTTTTTGAACAGAACGATTATCCCACAGGTATTGATGATTATAAATTTCCACCATGCCCGTATTGGTGAGTTCCTTCATTTGCATTTCGGCACGCGGTGGTGCATACCAGGTAGAGGGATCGTTCGGATCTTTTTCTTCAAACTCCCACAGCAGTTTAGCAAGACGGTCGCAGTTTTCTTTGGGCACTGCATTCTTGATTACGATGTAGCCATTGTGAATCCAGAATTTCCAATCCTCTTCGGAGAGCACACGTAGAGGCTTTCCATTAGAGCGATCATTTAATTTCTGCGTGCTCGATTTGGCAACAGAAGGGTTGCCGGGAATTTCCTTATGCACAGGAGCCATGGTGGGGGCCATTGTGGGAGCCATAGTAGCGGGGGCATTTTTTTCCATGAGGTATATGTTTTTTGTTAAGTCAAATGTATTGCAGCTTTCAGGTGGAAACTTCTGCTGGAATTGCCAGTTTTTGTTCTCCATTGATCTTTTGTCGAAGATAATGATATTTTGGGTACATTCATGGTCAAAAAAATCGTAGAATGTCCATGAAGATCAAACTGGAGAAGGTTCAGCCCGATGAGGGAAGTTCGTTCCGGATTTTAAAAAATCCGCGACTGAATGAGCTTTTCTATTGGCACTATCATCCGGAGTATGAATTGATTTTTATCGCTGGCGCGGATGGCACTCGTCACATCGGAGATCACATCTCGAAATTTGAGGGAAGTGACCTGGTGTTCATGGGCCCCAACATTCCCCACCTGAATTTTGATTTTGGCATTCGCACCGAGTATGAAAAAATTGTGATTCAGTTGCAGGAAGATTTTTTGCAGGAAGCACTGGCAGATATTCCCGAACTGTCGGACATACGAACTTTGTTTGCAAAAGCACGAAGAGCCATCGCCTTTCACGGAGAAACTAAAAGAATCGTGGGTGATAAGTTGAAAGAGTTGATGCATGAAAATCATTTTCGGCAGTGGATCTTATTACTGGAAATATTTCAGTTGTTGGCGACCAGTGCAGAAAGCGATGTGCTCAACATCGCACCGGTAGAACACAACTATAACCTGAAAGAGCAGGAACGCATCAAAAAGATTTATCGCTATGTAGAAGAACACTATCATGAGAAAGTGGAAATTCAGGAAGTAGTAGACTTATGTAATTTATCAACGGCAGCTTTTTGTCGCTACTTCAAGCGCATGACAAACATGACCTTTACAGAATTCCTGAATCAATATCGGGTGAACCAAGCGAAGAAATTGTTGCTCAAGAATTACAACGTGAGTGAAGCGTGCTTCGAAAGTGGCTTTACTAACCTGTCTTACTTTAATAAAACATTTAACCGGTATGCACAGGAAAATCCCATGCATTTTAAAAAGCGACATGTGCACACACTGAATTAACCCAACAATTTAATCCCTACCCCCAAACCTACTTTAATTTATGATTGCAAACCTCAGTACGATCGATCTCATTATTGTGTTCGCTTATTTTGGTGTTGTCTTTTACATTGCCCGCTGGGCTACGCTCAGGCGAACACATAGTCATAGCGACACCGCATCAGCCGATTATTTTTTGTCTGGTAAAAGCGAAGGCTGGTTTGTGATTGGCGCTGCACTCTTTGCCTCCAACGTTGGGTCAGAAATCATTCTCGGACTTTCCGGCTCTGGTGCCCGAGCCGATATGCCCAATGCACAATTTGAAATTCTTGCTTCGCTGGTACTGATTATTTTGGGATGGGTATTCGTTCCATTCTATCTGAAAACGGGTGTGTACACCATGCCGCAGTTTTTAGAGATGCGCTATTCACCCGCTGCGCGTACATATCTTTCTGTTGTTTCTATTTTAGCGTATGTTCTCACGAAAATTTCATTGATCATTTTCTCCGGGGCGTTGATCTTCGATATGTTTGGTATTCCTTTCTGGACAGGCGCGATCATCATTGTACTCTCCACCGGATTTTATACTGTGCTGGGAGGATTGACCGCGGTGATTTATACGGATTTAATTCAGACCATTATATTATTGGCAGGAACCATTGCTGTCACTTTTTTTGGATTGCATGAGTTGGGCGGCTGGAATGAAATGACACAGACCCTGGCGGATGCACACGTCCAATCAGGCACACCTCCGGCCGAACGCTTCTTCAACATGTGGCGACCGATTTCCGATTCCGAATATCCGTGGACAGGAATGCTTTTCGGTGCTCCTATTCTTGGCGTGTGGTATTGGTGCACGGATCAGTTTATCGTTCAGAAAGTATTGTCAGCAAAAGACATCAGCCAGGCGCGCAAGGGCACTTTGTTTGCGGGCTTCTTAAAACTTCTCCCGGTGTTTATTTTCTTAATGCCAGGCGTTATTGCCTTTGCACTCGCTCAAAAAGGACTGCTTGCCTTTTCATTGGATAACCCGGATCAGGCCATGCCCGCGATGATTACGAGTTTACTTCCGGTGGGGCTTAAAGGGTTAGCGATTGCAGCACTGCTTGCCGCGCTCATGAGTTCATTATCTTCTGCCTTCAATTCATCATCAACATTGTTCACCATCGATTTTTATAAACGATATAAGCCCGAGGCTTCAGAAAAGCAATTGGTGTTGGTTGGGCAAATTGCAACCGTAGTGTTAGTCATCGTGAGTTTAAGTTGGATTCCATTTATGAGAACCCTGATGGGTGGAGGTATGTTTCATTATCTGCAAAGTATTCAAGCCTACATCTCACCACCGATAGCCGCTGTATTTCTTTTAGGACTTTTTATCAAGCGTATCAATGCCCGCGGAGCTATTGTTTCTCTTTGGGTAGGATTTGTGTTAGGTATATCGCGATTGGTTTCGGAGTTTATGGCAAAAGAAGGAATGATTCAGATTGAAGAAGGAAGCTTGCTTCACATGATGTTAGGCATCAACTTCCTGCACTATGCCTTGTTTCTCTTTTTGGTTTGTGGAGTAATATTAATCCTGGTGAGTCTTACGGCACCACAGCAGTCCGAAGAGCAATTGAAATTAGTCACCTATAAACATACGCCATCCGTACAAGGTGAAGGGCATTCTACGGATTTTTGGCTCACGATCTTGTTGATTGGTTGTGTGATTTTCTTGTGGGTGCTGTTCAGTCCGTGGGGATTGGGGGGATGATGCATTAGCCACAGATTCACTGATTTTATTTAGTCAGTGAATGTGTGGCTTTTAATTTTTGACACATTATACTGACCAGCTTTTTTAAATTGACTAGTGTTTCGGTCTGTGAGTACACAGGCCGAGGGTGGGGGATGTCTGGAAATAACATATTACACCTTATATTTACATAATGCCCTCCATACACCCTGACTACACATATGATATTTTCATCAGCTACCGTCATAAAGACAATAAAGTTGATGGCTGGGTAACCACTTTTGTTACAAATCTAAAGAAAGAACTAGAGGCCGCTTTCAAAGAGGATGTTTCTGTTTATTTTGATCAGAATCCGAATGATGGCATTCTAGAGACCCATCATGTGGATGGGACAGTATCCGATAAAATCAAATGCCTGGTTTTCATTCCCATCCTCTCTCAAACCTATTGCGACCCGAGGAGTTTTGCCTGGGCTCAGGAGTTTAAAACGTTTATCGCTTTCGCAAAAGAAGACCAGTTTGGTTTGAATGTGAAACTGCTTAATGGCAATACTGCTTGCCGGGTATTGCCGGTGCGCATTCATGAACTGGAGGCAGCGGATAAAAGTTTAATCGAAGCTGAATTGGGCGTAGTTCTCCGCGCCATTGATTTTATTTATCATTCCTCAGGTGTTGTGCGGACACTTCAACAGAATGAGGAAAATCCCAAAGCAAACCTTAACCACACGTTCTATCGCGATCAAATGAGTAAAGTGTTGCGTGGCATTAAAGAGTTGATTACTGCTATGCAATCGCCATCAAATGCACGCGTACAAGCAATCAAAACCTCACGCCCAGATGTTCCAGCTTCGGCAAGGAGAAAATTCTCTTTGGCAGCAGTAGTTTTGCTCTCTCTTGGAATTCTGGGTTATGCTCTTTTCTACTTCTCTGGCATCGGGAGTAAATTTTTTCAGGAGCGCGACCGGTCTATTGCTGTGCTTCCTTTCGAAAACATGAACCGCGATTCCACCCAGGATTATTTCAGCAACGGCATAGCCGAGGACATTCTAAACCATCTCGTTAAAATTTCTGATTTGGAAGTGAAGTCGCGCACTTCTACTCTGCAATATAAAGGCACCACCAAAACAGCACCTGTTATTGGCGATGAGTTGGGCGTGAGCAATATTGTGGAAGGCAGTGTGAGACGTGTAGGCGATAAGGTGAGAGTGGTTGTTCAGTTGATTGATGCCAGGAATGATAAACATCTGTGGAGTGAAACCTATGACCGCGACTTTAAAGATGTCCTCGGTCTGCAAAGTGAAATAGCCAAAGAGATCGCCAGGGCGCTGGAGGCTAAACTGACTGCTGGAGAGAAGATCAATATTGAGAAAGAAGCAACACAAAATGTAACAGCCTACGATTACTTCCTAAAAGCACAAGAATTTGCCCGAAGGGGAGCGGGAAAAAAGGCCGACCTGGAAATCGCGCTCCAACTCGTTAATAAAGCCATAGAAAATGATAAGAACTTTGCACGGGCCTATGTAATGAAAGGCTGGCTGTGGTTTAACCTCAGTTCTTTTGGTGTGCCAGAGAAAGTTTGGTATGACTCTGTTATGCTCAGTGCCAACCAGGCTATCGGTTTGGATCCCACAAACCCTGAAGCATTGTTGTTGAAGGGCAATACGTTTTGGTATGTAGGAAAAATAAAGGAATGGAATGTCTTAGTCAAAAAGGCATATGCATTAGCCCCAAACAATCCCGAAGTGATGGGGGCTTACGGGTGGCAAATGCTCCAGGAGGGAAATGAGGAAGGTGCAGACCTCATGTTGAAATCTGCAGAGAGGCAATTCTCTTCTAAAGACCCCAACTCATATGGGTCATATATTGGGGCTTACTTTAGTACAAATAATTGGGAAATGGTTGAGCAGTTATGCAACCAGCAAAAGATGTTAAACCCTGAGAACTTAGGCCCATTTAACACCTTGTCTGCGGCCTATTTCTTTCAAGGCAAATACGACAAAGCCATTGAAGAATTGAAAACGGTAGAAAAGATAAACCCTAACTCCCAGTGGATGATCGATCGCATGGCGTGGACATATTTTCAAAAAAAAGACTTTGAGGCCGCAGCAAAATACTGGGGGCGATATCGTGAGATCGAAAGAGGTTTTCCTGACACTACTCAAAGGGTTCCGTTCAGACATCGGCTGGCGATGACGTATGCACAATTGGGAAGGACAAAAGAGGGAGAAAGACTAGTACATGAGGATTTACAAATCCAAAAGGAATTACTAGGCAAACAGCGAGGTATGGGTAGCTGGGATAATTTTGGAAGTATCTATTATGATCTGGCTGTTGATCATGCTTTTCTGGGCAATAATGATCTTGCCGTGCACTGCCTGGATAGCGCGTTGCATTATGATTTTTACATGGACCCAAAAGGCTACGGCAACGACCCAATGTTCGAGTCGCTTAAAGGCCGAGAAGATTTTAGAAGGATAGCCAAAAAACAAAGCGACTATTTTTTATTCTGGAAACAGGCATTCTCCAATGCCCTTAACCGGGCTCAAGCCAACAAAGATTTGAAGGGGTTGATGGAAAAGTAGAAATGCAAATGGTTAATGACTGAAATCAAAAACCCTCATTTAAAGAAATACCACTTAACCATTGAGTCTTGTTCAAGCATGAGAAAACTGTTTTATATCCCATTACTGATAATTTTGATCTTAAGCTGCAAAGAAGAAAAACCTATCGGCTGGATTGACAATGAACGATTAACCAATCGCGAAGCAAAAGATTGGTTATCGTTAGGCGGTGATCACATGATGCAACATTATTCTCCGCTCAATCAAATCACCAAAGAGAACGTGAAAAATCTTGGATATGCGTGGGAGTATGATGCCAGCACCATCATCGGCAATGTGCCCAGAGGGTTAGAAGCAACTCCGATAGTTGTTGACGGAATCATGTACACCTCAGGTGCGTGGGGTGCAGTGTATGCCCTCGATGCAAAAACCGGAAAGCAATTATGGATATACAAACCAGAAGTGGATGCATCGTATGGTCGCAGAGCTTGCTGTGATGTTGTGAATCGTGGTGTGGCTGTTTGGGAAGGAAAAGTGTATGTAGGAACATTGGACGGGTATCTTGTTTGTTTGAATGCTGAGAATGGTACGGTACTCTGGAGTAAAGACACGTTTACCGATCGCACCAAAGCGTATACGATTACGAGCCCGCCCCAAGTGGCTGGCAGTATTGTGATGATTGGAAATTCCGGAGGGGAGTATGGCGTGCGTGGATATATTACGGCTTATGATTTAAAAACCGGTGAAGAGAAGTGGCGCTTCTGGATTGTTCCTGGTGATCCAGCCAAAGGTTATGAAAGTGAAGAGATGGAAATGGCCGCTAAAACCTGGGATCCCAATTCGCATTGGGAGTCTGGTATGGGCGGAACCGCCTGGGGCGAATCAGCGTATGATCCTGAATTGAATTTATTATATGTAGGCACTGGCAATTCAACACCCTATCCGATTTGGTTTCGTAGTCCTGCCGGTGGCGATAATTTATTTCTCTCTTCGATTCTGGCGATCAATCCCGACAACGGAAAATTAGTATGGCACTATCAGACAACACCCGGTGAGATTTGGGATTACACCGCTACACAAAACATAGTGTTGGCGGATATTGACATCAATACAAAGCCCAGAAAGATTTTGATGATGGCACCCAAGAATGGATTTTTTTATGTGCTGGATAGAGCAACAGGCGAACTGATCTCCGCAGAGAAATACACCAAAGTGAATTGGGCCAGTCATGTAGATTTGAAAACCGGACGACCTGTGTTAACGGAAAACGGACAATGGTATAAAGATAAACCCAGGCTCGTAGTGCCTTATCTTGGAGGCGGGCATGTATGGCAACCGATGTCATTCAACCCAATAACCGGATTGGTTTATATTCCTGAGCGGGCTGTGCCGCAAGTATTTAAATCATTTGACACTTACACGTGGTTGCCCGATGTAGATAATACGAATCTGGATTATGGCAACATGTTCAAGTTCAAAAAAAATGTGGCCGATCAGATCAAGAGTGCTGAAGATACGCTTCGATCCGAAAGTTTATTGGCATGGAATCCGGTAACACAAAAAGTAGCTTGGACATTTACAGAAGGCGGACCAGATGGTGGCATCATGTCAACACCCGATTTGGTTTTTCAGGGAACACGCACCGGATATTTCAATGTACATGATGCGAGAACAGGAGAAAAATTAAAATCAATATTTACAGGCACTGGAATTATGGCAGCGGCCACAACGTACAGCATTGATGGCGAACAATACGTTGCCGTAATGGCGGGCTATGGCGGAGCAGAGACCAGTGCTTACTTGCCGGATGGTGTTGTGTTTCAATATGAAAACAAAACCAGAATCATTGCATTTAAACTGGGAGGCGGTGAAACTCCTATACCGCCAAAGAAAAAGTCAATTGAAACACCAGCACCTCCGGATACAAAAATCAAAACTGAATTGCTTGCGAAAGGAGCCACCCTTTATGATTTCTACTGCTTTATTTGTCACGGCAACTTTGGTGACAAACACCTTTCTCAACATCCTGATCTTTCCAAGATGACACCAGCAAAACACATGGTGTTCAATGATATTTTATTAAAAGGAATTCTTTCACAAAACGGAATGGCGAACTTTAGCAATTCGCTTAGTGAAGAAGATGTAGAGGCAATACATCACTACCTGTTGAAGAAACAATCCGAAGGGTATAAGGTAGAACAACCATCTAAAAAGTAATTGTTCTATCTCTGATATCTTTACCTTTACAGTCTTGCAAATCTTAAGCTGCTTCTATCTGTGGTTATATAGAACGAGGGTTAGATCAGCGATCTTAAACTGAAAAAACTTATGAAAAAATTAACTTTCTTATGGATCCTCACTCTTGGACTTTTGTCACTGGCATGTGATGATGAGCTTGCCACCACTGGTACACTTGTTGTAAAGTCGGGTCCGTTTAATAAGGTAGTCGGTTTATATGATCCCGCTTCTGTTACACCAAATGGAGTAAATACTTTGGATGCAATTTATATTCAAAGCTATAAAAGTTCAGGAGAAGCCACATTCTCAAATATTCTTCCCGGTAATTATATTGTTGTGCTTCATGAGAACTTCTTTGTGCGAAAAGGAGTTCAGGTAATAGCCGGGGAAATTGTAACCATAACCCTATAAGTGAATTTCAAAATTTAAGAAACTTGGAAAAACTGACTGACGCTTGGTTTTGTGAACGGTCCTTAATTGTGAAAATGGTTATTCATAACAGACGCGTAATCAGCAATGGCCAATTCAGGGGCTTCCAATTCTGGGTGCCAAAGCTTTTCCCACTCAAAACTGTAATACCCTTTGTAACCACCTTTTGATAAGGCATCAATCGCTTCGAAGATGGGAACCTCGCCTTGTGCCAGGCGCGTATAGGTGATCGTTTCATTCACCTGCTTTGCATCCTTGATATGAGTGTGACGAATGTATTTCTTTAGTTTCTCGTACGCCATGGCAGGCGACTCTTTAGTTTTGATCCACATGTTGGTAATGTCCCAGACCAATCCCACGCTTTTATTTTCCGAAGCACTCATTACTTGTTGAAGGTCATCCACATAAATCAAATCACCATGAGTTTCAAGCAGCACTGCCACATTACTTCCTTTGGCGTGATCGCCCAGTTCCAGTAAGCCCTTCGCGATTAAATCCATCGTTTGATTTTTTTCCTGGTCCTTGGGAAAGTTATTTGGAAAGACGCGGATGTAAGGACATTTGAGTTCTTGTGCGAGATCGATGTATCGCTTTCCTTCATCCAGGTTTTTCTTTCGCGTGTCAGCATCAGCAAAATGCAGAGTAGATGAAGACCCAAGATTAATAAACTCCAGTCCCTCGTCTCGCACCATGCGTAACGAAGCAGCAATATTTTCTTTAGTGAATTCGGGACATGTGGTGAGATCAATTTTTCTTTTCAGTCCGCGTACCTCAATTCCTTTAAACCCATGCTGAACGGCAAACTCAACAATCTGCGCAAGCGTCCAGTCGGGACAACCCAAGGTAGAGAAAGCCAGACGAGGTGTTTTCTTTCTGAAATCAAACGCGGAGACACCAATTGCTGAAGAGATCAGGGCAGCACTGGTTTGTAAAAAATCCCTGCGAGATCTAGTATGAGTCATGATAACCCAAGTTATTGAAAAGAAGTGCTTGCTACAAGTTGTTTAACAACTGATCTTATTCACCCTGTTTTCGTGGCGCCCGCCTTCGAAAGAGGTGGTTAGAAACTTTTCCAGAATTTTTTCTGCCAGTTCAGGAGATACAAATCGTGCGGGTATACAGACTATGTTAGCATTATTATGCTGGCGGGCGAGTGATGCTATTTCTTCCGTCCAGCAAATTGCAGCCCGAATACCCTGATGTTTATTTGCCGTAATCGCTACACCGTTAGCGCTGCCACAAATCAATACACCTATTTCAAACTCCTTTTTTTCAACGGCATTGGCTACGGGATGTGCGAAGTCGGGATAATCAACTGAATCTAGACTATGGGTGCCAAAATCTTTTGATTCATGCCCAAGTTTAGAAAGTTGTTTCTTCAACAACTCCTTATACTCGAATCCGGCATGATCAGCACCGATAGCAATTTTCATAATCAGGACGTTTGTTGGTCAGCCTTTAACTCTTCGAGTTCCCGTTTTGTTTTTCTACGAAGCTCCATGGCCGAAACAAAAATACTTACTTCATACAGAATGTAAAGCGGAACTGCAATAATGGTTTGGCTCAACGGATCAGGAGGTGTTATGATTGCACCAACAACAAGAATAATAATCACCGCATATTTCCGGTTTGTCCGCATAAAGGTAGGTGTCATAATGCCAATCTTCGTTAAAAAGAAGATCACCATGGGCAACTGAAAGAGGACCCCGCACCCCAATACCAAGGCTGCTACCGTTGATACGAAGGATGTAATATCAAATTCATTCTGCACCATAGTACTGACCGAATAGTTGGACAGAAACCAAACTACCATGGGGCTTAACACAAAATAGCCAAAGGCAATGCCCAACAAAAAAAGAAAGGAAACAAAAAATACCGCACCTCTCGAATGGTTTCTCTCTTTAGAATAAAGGCCCGGTTTAATAAATCGCCAGATTTCCCAGAATACATACGGAAATGCAACAATCAACCCCAACACAAACGAAACGGTTAATTGCATGGAAAACTGCCCGGTAAGAAGCCGGCTTTGAATCTTCATTGGAATCTCAGTGATACATAGCGTATCTGCTGAATTAAATAATGTACCGATTGTACATAACCATTTGAAAAAAATGAAGTCGGGCTTGCCAACCGCAAAAATGATATTATCGAATATCCAGGTTGAAAAAATAAAAACCAGAATCATTCCAATAAAAATAGCGGCAACTGCCCGCACCACATGCCATCTTAATTCCTCGAGGTGATCGAGGAACGACATCTCTTTTTCTTCGCTCATAATTCACTATCTCCAGACTTAAGCTTGCGCTAAGCCATACGTACACCGTTAACTCAATTTATTTATACAAAGGAAATTTTTTCATGAAGGTATTCACCTTTCTCTTTACAGCTTTCAGGTGTTTTACATCGGTTGGCTTCTTCAACACTTCATCAATAAGATCCACTACTTTAAGAACATCTTTCTCCATCAATCCACGGGTGGTAATAGCCGGGGTGCCGATGCGCATCCCTGAAGTTACCATGGGTGATTGCGTATCGAAGGGCACCATATTTTTGTTGATCGTGATGTCAGCTTGAATCAATGCTTCTTCCGCAATTTTACCTGTCAGGTTCTTGGAGCGAAGATCAATCAACATCAGGTGATTATCCGTGCCGCCTGAAATAATTTTATAGCCTTTATCAACAAAGGCCTTTGCCATAGTCTTGGCGTTTTTCGCCACCTGCACGATGTAGTTTAAATAATCCTCACTCAGCGCCTCCTCAAAAGCGACTGCCTTGGCTGCAATCACATGTTCAAGTGGACCACCCTGCGTACCCGGAAATACTCCGGAATCCAATAGGGACGACATCTTGCGTAATTCACCTTTCGGAGTTTTTAATCCAAACGGATTATCGAAGTTTTTGCCCACAAGGATCAAACCGCCACGGGGTCCGCGCAAGGTTTTATGCGTGGTGGTGGTTACGATATGGCAATGTTCCATTGGATCGTTGAGAAGGCCACGGGCTATCAACCCGGCAGGGTGCGAAATATCGGCTAGCAATAAAGCTCCTACACTATCGGCAGCCATCCGCAACTTTTCATAATCCCAATCGCGGCTATAGGCAGAGGCACCGCAGATGATCATCTTTGGTTTTTCACGCTGTGCTATTTCAATAACTTTATCAAAATCAATTTCGCCTGTCTCTTGTTCTACACCATAAAATGAAGGCTGATACAGTTTACCGGAAAAGTTTACCGGTGAACCATGGGTAAGATGGCCACCATGCGATAGATCAAATCCTAAAATTTTGTCTCCGGGTTTCAAACAAGCCAGCATGACCGCAGCATTCGCTTGCGCGCCTGAATGCGGCTGCACGTTAGCCCACTCAGCACCAAACAATTTCTTGATACGATCGATGGCAAGCTGCTCCACTTCATCCACCACCTCGCAACCTCCATAATAACGCTTGCCAGGCAGGCCTTCTGCATATTTGTTTGTCAAAACCGAGCCCTGGGCCTTCATAACCTGTGGTGAGACAAAATTCTCAGAAGCTATTAATTCAATGCCATGCTCCTGGCGTTGCTTTTCTTTTTCAATCAGATCAAAGATTACTTTATCACGCTTCATAGTGGATTCTAATTCAGGGGCCAAAAATAGAGATTATCATTAAGAAGGACAGGCAATTACTGTAGAAAATTGGAATCAATCAGGCATTAAATCGCGTTTAAAACTCAAAACATATCGATCCCATGAAGAAAGCCCTAACGTTGATAGCACTAAGTCTGTTCACCCTTACACTACGGGCACAAAAGCCCTACCTTACCGGGGATGGTGAGGTAATCCTCGGATTTGCCAATATAAGCCAAAATGGAGTCGAGGAACAATCCATTCCACGCTTTACAATGTTCTTTCATGGTCAATCTCTGGCTCATTTCGACCAAGGCAAGAATTTTGGATTTTTTACAGGACTCTCACTTCGAAATGTAGGGTTCATTTATGATCAGGATGCCTCCACCCGCAAAAAATACAGAACGTATAACGTAGGCCTGCCCATCGCCATAAAAATTGGTGACATGGATAATTATTATGTGTATGGTGGTTATGAATTTGAAGTGCCTGTCAACTACAAGGAGAAAACCTTTATCAATGAAACTAAGGAAGACAAGTTCAATGTATGGTTCAGTAGTCGCACCCCGGGTTATTACCACACGCTGTTTGCAGGAGTCCGGTTTCCGCACGGCATCAGTTTAAATTTTAAATACTACCTGACGCCCTTTTTCAACAAGAACTATACACAGATTGTCAATGGTGTTTCAACGCAGCCATTTCAAAATCTGGAAGTCAACACCTTTCACATTGCATTAACAACCATGATAACGAAAGGTAAAAAAGTAGTTGTGGGCGATTAACTATTGATAAACTTGTCTGCGCTCAAGCAACGACTTTTGAATAGCCGGGTCAATAATCAGCACATTGCTTCTTCTTTTCAAGTCCAACGAATTACCAATTTCGGAGCCCAATGTTTTCGATGCTTTGATTCTTCCAAAATCGGTGAGCCCGGTAATTTCCTGTAAGGCTCGGGTAAGTAAACGCTCGCGCGGATCACCAAGCGGATAGATGATCAGACTATTGTCTTCCACTAAAATCTGCGGATTAAATCCATTATCGTAATCGGATTGTTTTAAGCTGTTAAATGATTTCGTGATAATTGGTTGCATACCCCAAGTATTTTTAGGATCATTCTCTTCATTGAGCGTAATCGAGCCAACATTTTTACCCACTGTTTTATTTCCGATTAGAAAAACATCCATGTATGGAAGCAGGCCATTGATCAGTAGCTCACTGGCAGAAGCTGTGCGCGTTCCGGTAAGGATATAAACACGATTATTCTGTAACTGACTACCAATGTTCTGAGACTTATTTAAAAACTCTACCGAAAGAAAATCTTCACCCAATTGAGGGTCATTTTTTATCTCAGCAGTTACCTCAGCATTGTACTCACGAATGCTAAATATTTTGGTTGCATTTACTCCTTTGCCAATTAAACTTGCCAGGTTGTTCGTAGCAGTCTCGGCTCCGCCACTATTGAAACGCAAGTCAATAATCAGATCGGTTATCCCTGCGGATTGAAACCCGGCAAAAATCTCATCCATCTCCAGGTTGTATTGGGTGTTCCCTTGATTGGGCCCTGTGGAAAACAGATTGTAAACATAATACCCAATTTTGCGGTCGTTGTAAACGAATACTTTGTTCAGGAAATTTGGGTTCTCTGCATACACAACCGTGGTCAAACTTTTTGTTTGCTCTGTTTTAAATAATTGAGCTGCCAAATCAAGTTCACGATACGCAATAGAATGATTTTCTGTAATGGCGCCTAACAAGGTCTGGTAGTTGGAAAGCGTAAGTTGCTCGTTATTGATTCGGGTAATTACATCCCCGCGTTTTAGTCCTGAAGTTTCGGCAGGTGAGCCTGGCTTAACATATACAATCTGGGCAAGTACATTATTGTTATCCGTGCTTTCACGAAAAAGGGCAATCTCATACCCCGCTTCCTTACTTACTCCCTGCAAGGAATTGATCAGGTCTTGAAAATTATCCTGAATCCAGGAGAAGCGATCCTGTGAATTAAGTAATGATTTAAAAAACTCTTCATGCTCCTTACTTTTATCGGGATTTTCCGGCAAGGTACTATTCCAGTAGTACCAGAAGTCCATGTTGGTTAAGATCCAATTGTTGACATACGCATTGGGATGTTCAGGTTCATCTTTATCACACGAAGGGAGAATCAATAATGTGAATACCAGACAAACGAGTACAACGCGACTTAACCACGATTTTTTTTCTGCCATCATATTTTGAAGTTCATCCGTCAATTACCAAGTCAAAAAAGCATTTTGTCTATAACGTTTATACCCGCGCTTACTTGCTGGTAATCGCTACAGATCGGAATAAGATGTAGGGCGAAGAAATGTTATTTCGTTCTTCGACACATTCTTTTGATACTCGGGCATAGCAACAAGTTTTTTCCATTGCGGATCCTCCCCAAATGCTTTCCAATGTGCATCCCGGGCCTCCTTATTCTCAAAAGTTGTCATGTACATCAGGTTGGGCATCCGCGGCCCGCTTAGAACTTCGCCATAAAACACGGCATTGAACCCAAGCCGTTTGAATAACCCGATTTCATCACCGGCATTGAACATGTCTACCTTGTTGCGATAGATTTTTTCTGTGTGGCCTTCGTAGCTTCTTAACTCATACACGCGTTCGTTTACCGGATTTTTTAAATCAGGAACAGCTAACTGTGGCATTCCTGAAAAAGATTTTAACACGATTGTCTGGATACGATAGTAAGGTGGGTTGTCAAACGTGGCATCGATATAGTCTTTACCTTCTGTATTATAAACTTTGTCTTTAGCCAATGTCTCTGTGAGATTGACAAATTTATCCATAGAGGTATAGGGAATCAGAACGTATAATCGTTTTCCAAATGTGGTATCCGTTTCCAAAGGTTTAAATACTCCCGCTTTTTTTATTCCCGCCCGATGGAGCGCAGGTAAGAGAGCTTTCTCCAGGTAATTCTCGGTTCGGGTTTGTTGATCTCCCGTTTTAAAGTGATAAATCCGTAATTCGAAAAACTCCCGGGGAGCAGCCTGAACGCTCACAGCTACCAACATCAACAATGACAGGAAGCTAAGTTTAACTGACTTTTTCATTATTTATTAGTTTACCCCTCAAAAGTAACAGGAAGCGGTCAATGAGTGTTCATAATACCCGGAACAATTAATTCTCAATCGGAATCTCTATTTTTATAAATAATCATACGCTTTTGGCATTTCAATACATTCTTGAACTTTTTGGCACCTTCTTCTTTGCCGTGTCGGGTGCGTTGGCCATGCAAGACAAAGATCAGGATTGGTTTAGTGCCGGCTTTACAGGATTTATTACCGCTATTGGAGGCGGCAGCTTGCGCGATATACTGCTGGGCAGCTATCCGCTGGTATGGGTAAAAGACATCAACTTCGTGTATTCAATCCTTGCGGGTGTTGTAGTTGCCATTGTTTTTCATAGAAATATTATCCGATTCAGGAAAACCTTTCTGCTCTTTGATACACTGGGAATTTCATTCTTTACCATTCTGGGTGTAGAGAAAGCAATAGGTTTGGGTGTGCGCCCGGAGATCGCGGCCATCATGGGCATGTTTACCGCGGTGATGGGTGGTGTTATCCGCGATACGCTAACCAACGAGTTGCCGGTAATTTTCCGGAAAGAGATTTACGCGACAGCCTGTCTGACGGGTGCCATCATTTACCTGATCTTAGATTTGCAAACTCCTCTCGAAAGAAACTATAACCTGGTCATTTCCATCTCAGTTATCATTCTGATCCGGCTTTTTTCTGTAAAGTACAAGCTGTCCTTACCCGGATTCAGGAAGTAAAAAATCCTAAGTTCTTAACCGCGTTTTGCCAATGATCACGAATTGCTTGTTCGCTCAATAGGCTTTGATAATATTGCGAATAATGAAGCGCCCAGGTCTTATTTTTATTTTTATACTATGCGTTTTAACCGTAAGCGCTCAGAAAAAGAATGAAGCCTATGAGCTTGCTATTCGCAAAGCTGGTGCTGCCATTCGCATCGATGGCATTGTTGACGAAATAGACTGGGAACAAAGCGCTACGGCCACTGACTTTTTTATGATTTTACCTATGGACACCAGCCGGGCCCAGGTGAGAACAGATGTGAAGATGACCTATGATGATGACAACCTTTACCTGCTGGCTATATGTTATCATGCCCTTCCCGGGCCTTACATTGTTGAATCGTTACGCAGAGATTTTTCATTTGGTAAGAATGACAACTTTCTGCTTTTCATGGACACCTTCGATGACATGACGAATGGATTTTCCTTTGGTGCCAACGCAGCCGGAGCTCAGTGGGATGGTCTTATGTATGAAGGGGGCAAAGTGGACCTGAACTGGGACAATCAATGGACATCGGCTGTAAAAAATTATGAAGACAAATGGATTTTTGAAGCGGCCATCCCTTTCAAAACAATCCGGTATAAAAATGGTATTACGAAATGGGGAATTAATTTCAGTCGGCTGGATTTAAAAACTACTGAAAAGTCGAGCTGGGCACCGGTGCCGCGACAGTTTCCATCTGCGGCTCTTGCCTTCAGCGGATCGCTCGTATGGGATGCGCCCCCTAAAAATGCAGGGGCAAATGTCTCCGTAATTCCCTATGCATTGGGTGGTGTAACAAAAGAATACGAGAATGAAACGCCTACTTCCCATCGTGGTGAGGTAGGTCTAGATGTAAAAGTAGCCGTTACCTCTTCGCTCAATCTTGACCTTACGGTGAATCCGGATTTCTCGCAAGTGGATGTAGACCGACAGGTGACCAATCTCGATCGCTTTGAATTATTCTTTCCCGAAAGGCGACAGTTTTTTCTAGAGAACGGAGATATGTTCAACAATTTTGGTTACTCCACCATTCGACCTTTCTTCTCGAGACGCATTGGGCTTTCAGCGCCTATTCAGTTTGGTGCCAGGCTCAGTGGAAAAATTGATAAGAACTGGCGCATCGCCATGATGGACATGCAGACAGGTGCTGTTGACAAAGATGCGTTGCCCGCACAAAACTTTGCAGTAATGGCGCTGCAACGCAGAGTCTTCGCCCGTTCAAATATTGGTATGCTCGTGATCAATAAAGAATCACTTAACTACAATCCTTCTGAAATCACAACGGGACCTGTCTATTCAGAATATAATCGAAACCTGGGGTTTGAATACAATCTGGCTTCTTCCAATAATCTATGGACAGGAAAAGCATTATTTCTAAAATCATTTAGTCCACAACAAGTAGAGAAGGATTTTACCTATGCGGGAAACTTGCAGTATGCCAGTCGCAAACTCATGATCAATGGGCAATATGAATACGTGGGCAGCGGCTATACCGCGGAGGTGGGTTATGTGCCTCGCAATAATTATATCCGCACCAACCCACAGGCCTCTTTTTTATTTTTCCCGAAAGGAAAAACACTTTTAAGTCATGGCCCAAGAGTTGCTACCAGTATTTTCTTTGATCCTTCTTTCAAACAGACCGATAGTGAAACATACCTGGCTTACCTTTTCAATTTTCGAAAATTAAGCACGCTCACTGTATGGGTTGCTCATGATTATGTAAAATTACTTCAACCCTTTGATCCAACCCGATCGGGAAAAGAAAGCCTTGCTGCCGGAACGGAGCATGCCTGGAATTCCTTTGGTGGTGAGTTCTTTTCAAAACCACAAAGTACTTTCACTTATGCTTTTTCATGGCGTTCAGGAGGTTATTACGAAGACGGCACAAGACATTTTTTAAGTAGCGATATCGGATATCGTGTGCAGCCCTATGTAAGCTTACTCTTAAGCTCAAGTTATAACGACATTCGGATGCCGGAGCCCTGGGGGCGAAATACGTTTTGGCTGGTAGGGCCAAGAATAGACATAACATTTACCAATAAAATTTTCTGGACTACTTTTCTCCAGTATAACGAACAACTAAACAATATGAATTTAAATACGCGGTTTCAATGGCGCTACCGGCCCGCATCTGATTTATTCATTGTCTATACAGATAACTATCTACCTTCCACCATGTCTGTGAAAAATCATTCGTTGGTAGTCAAGTTTACCTATTGGTGGAATATATAGCCTGGGCAATAGAAGGTAATTTTAAACAACTGAATTTGTTAGTTATACAACTTTTGGGGGTTGACTTAAACGACTTAAGAAAATAATCATGCATCTGTATAAAACTTCTGAAGGTCCGTTATGGATATCGCAAGGCAACGCATACCTGTTACAGGAAGAATGGGATACCCTTATCAACCAATCTGATCTTCATCAGCAGCTAAATAACTTATCAGCGAAAGCCAAAAAAATTTCTGATTCTCAATCATTGATTAAAAAGTCTACAGCTCCTATTGGCAGTCAGGAAGTGTGGGCAGCGGGTGTTACCTACTTGCGTAGTCGTGATGCGCGGATGGAAGAATCCAAAGAATCGGGGGCGGCTGATGTATATCAGAAAGTGTATGAGGCAGACCGCCCAGAATTATTTTTTAAAGCTTTGCCTGCACGTGTGGCAGGACCCGGTGAACAGGTTTTTATTCGATCTGATTCCTCCTGGAATGTTCCAGAGCCGGAATTAACACTGTATATAAATTCTATCGGTGAAATTCAGGCTTACACTATTGGCAACGACATGAGTTCACGAAGCATTGAAGGGGAAAATCCGCTTTATCTTCCACAGGCAAAAATTTATGGAGGCAGTTGTGCCTTAGGTCCGTGTTTATTTGTGCCCTCACAACCCATTGCAGCTGAAACAAAAATTTCAATCGTAATTAAAAGAAATAGTTCAGAAGTTTTCAGCAATTCTATTCAATTGAATCGCATGAAACGAAAATTGCCTGAGTTAGCAACCTGGCTTTATAAAGCGTTAAAATTTCCGGTAGGTTGTTTCCTGATGACGGGCACAGGCATTGTGCCGCCCAATGATTTTACACTGCAAGAAAATGATGAAGTAATTATTTCGATTGAGGGAATTGGAGTATTGTCGAATGTGGTATCTGTTTTAGATTAAATCTGTCAGGTTTGAATCCCTGACAACAACGAAGAAACTGTTTTGATCCACTTAGGTTAGAGCAGTCGGACCGCTTACACATTAGATCACCAGCTACCACTACTGCCACCACCACCAAAACTTCCACCGCCTCCGGAGAATCCTCCGCCTCCACCCCAACTACTACTGCTGGATGAAGAACTCCAACTGCTTCCCCGTGAAGAGCCTCCAGAACCAGAGCCACTTTCTTCAAATTTTTTAGTCATGCTCTTGCCCCAGGCGGTTCGTCCAACCAGCCATTTTATAAGTGGAAAAATAAGTATGAATGCAACACCGGGCACATACCATAGGTGAGCGGGAAAAACAAAAGCCGGAAAAATCGAAAAGAAGGGAATCAGAAAAAGATACATAAACCAACCCCAACTTCCTTTTATAAATAATCCGAAGAAGGCGAAAATGCTCAGGAAAACATAAATACCTAACCCTATCAGCACACGCGCGGTGGTAGTTAGCTCCATAATCTCGTTACTATCATCTGCGGTATATTCGCCTCCTATTGCCGCAATAATACTGTTGACGGCTGCAGTAACTCCTGTATCAAAATCTGCCCTACGAAAATTGGGGGCCATTTCATTGCGGATGATTCGGCTGCTTAATGCATCGGTTAGTACACCTTCTAATCCCGCGCCAACTTCAATCCGCATTTTATGATCATCAACAGCAATTAATAACAATACCCCATTATCTTTTTCTTTCTGGCCCAGTTGCCATTTTTCTACTACACGCATTGAATAGCTTTCTATCGGATCTCCATCCAACGAACTGATAATAAGAATCGCGATTTGATTAGAAGTAGAATCCTCATAGGCTTCTAACTGTTTTTCCAATACATCGATAGTCTCTTGCTTCAACACATGGGCATCATCGTGCACCCGCGTATTCCATAATTCGGGAACAACTTTCTGACTAAATGCAGAAAGAGATATCAGCAAAGAGAAAATCAAAAATCTTACTCGCATAGTCAATTCAAAATTCCTTAACGTTCTATACTTACCACGAATCACTTGATCCGCCACCGCCTGAAAAACCTCCCCCGCCAAAATCACCGCCACCACCGCCCCAGCCACCCGAACTCCGGCCTGAGCCACCTAACATGGAACCCAGCATAGCCGCTGTCCAATAGCCACCCATGCCTGATCCTCCACCTTTGTTCTTGCGCGACATTAATAAAAGCATAATCACAAAAAATATCACCGTACCCCAGGGCGACTTTTTCTTTCGCTTTTGTACTGTGGGCGCATCGTTCACGTATTCACCTGCAATGGTTTTTATAATAGCCATCGTTCCCTCCTGAATGCCGGCATCGTAATTTCCTTGCCGGAAGTGCGGAGCCACTGCGTTCCGGTTTATCCGACTGGACATTGCATCGGTTAATACACCCTCCAATCCGTAGCCAACTTCAATGCGCATTTGCCGCTCGTCCATAGCAACTAAAAACAGCACCCCATTGTCTTTTCCTGCCTGCCCCAGTTTCCATTCGGCAAAAACACGCACCGCATAGCCTTCAATATCTTCCCCTTCCAAATTAGGAACAACCAGCACGGCAATTTGATTGGAGGTTGAATCCCGATGCGCCTTGAGAATAGCTTCCAGTTGCGCTTTCGCGGAAGCGGATAGAATGCCCGCTTCATCGTGTACCCATATGGCGTTGTGTGCGGGAATACTCCGCTGCGCCAGCGCTGGTATCAGTAAGAAAAAAAAGAAAACAACAAAAAATGATTTCATTGGAACACTAAAAAGAGAATGATTCATCCGGCAATACAATTATTCCATTCGCAAATCATCCTTCAATTCATTTACGTCATCAGGTGTAACTACAAATCCTTTCTCCAAAAGAATTTCGCCACAACGTAAAATAGCAGCCTCAATACCATCCGTTATTTTACCTTGCTTTACATGTTCTATTATCTTCCGAACAATGGCGTCCCACTCCTTTTGTTCCACTACTTTGCTGATGCCCTTATCGGCCATAACAATAACTTCGTGTTCAAAGAAGGAAATGAAAATCATTATTCCTGTTCGCTGCCGGGTATTAAAAACCTCTTCCTCCAGAAAAGCACTTTGTGCCCGTTTGCGGGTGGCCTGGTCCATGTAGGATTGACTTAACATGAGCCGTTTTACAGGGTTGATAAAATGTGATTTTATTGCCCCAATAAATCCACCCAACATCACCAATACAAAAATCAACACCGGATCATACACGGCCAAAGCGGGCACATATCGATCGAAAATTACAATCAGAAAAAAAACGGCAGCGGCACCAATCAAGGCTGCCCTGTAATTGGCAATGGTATAATGACTGCTCTTTTCTACAAAAACCGGCACAATTTCACCGGATATTTTACTCTCGGCTGTTTTCACTGCATTTTTAATGCGTTCAAGTTCAGCCGGACTAAATCTTTCTTGAATTGTCATAATTACAGGAATTATAGTTGGCAAAGATACAAGGAAACCAATTGAATTTTCATCTGGATATAAGTAAGTTATTATTCGTTTAGTATTTTCGCAAGGTATGGTTGCTACACTTCTTTCACACAGTTGGAAAAAATTGAGACGCTCGATTTCTTTTACAAAGGAACTTGCTACAAGTATTTTTCTTTCTTTTTTTGCCTTGATGGTGGTGGGCTATTCGCTGGCCCTGGGCTTTGCTCTTGACAGCATCATTACAAAAGGTCTTAAGCAGGAAGACAGTTTTCAATTCCTCAATAGTTTACTCATCTATTATTTTGGCTTCGAATTCATGATGCGCTACTTCATGCAAAACCTGCCCGTGCTCGATGTGCAACCCTATCTGCACCTGCCCATGAAACGCTCGCGCATTGTTCATTATCTATTGATTAAATCCCTGGTGCATGTCCTTAACAGTTCTGTGTTTTTGCTTTTTGCACCATTTGCTTTATCTGTAGTCGCCCAACGATTTGGAGCAGCGGCCGGATGGAGCTGGCTTATTTCACTTTGCCTGATCAGTCTTTGCGTTCATTATATTGTCTTACTCTTTAAAAAAGGACTTGATGATACGTTGCTTGGTTTTCTTGCCTTGGTCGGTACCTTGGGGTTACTGGCAGCTTCAGATTATTATGGCTGGTTTAGCTTATCAGAACTAACGGCACCACTTTTTTTCAGTTCAGTGCAAAATGGTTATTTATTAATGGGTATCTCCCTTGTGTTTGGTGGTCTGTATTTTTTAAACTATCGGTTTTTTCTAAAGAGCATGTACCCGGATGAGTTGGTGGTTCATAAAACTACCACATGGGGTAAAAATCAGGACTGGGCTTTTCTGCAAAGTTTGGGTTCAATTGGCGAGTGGATTAACCTCGAAGTAAAACTGATTCTGCGAAACAAACGACCTCGCACGATCCTGTTCCTGAGTGCCTTCTTTCTGCTGTACGGCTTGATCTTTTATACACAAGATACCTACACCGAGAAAATGCCAGCCTTCCTGCTTTTTGTAGGAATTTTTATCACCGGTATTTTCATGATCAATTACGGTCAGTTTTTGTTTAGCTGGCAGGGGAGTCACTTTGATTTTACACTTACCCGACCAATTTCTATTCGTCAGTTCATTGAATCTAAATACTGGATGTTGAGCACCATTACAGTGGTTTGCTTTCTACTGAGTATTCCCTATGTGTACTTTGGCTGGAAGATAATCTTTATTCATGCCGCCACGACACTCTTCAACCTGGGAATTAACATTTTTGTGATTCTCAACATGGCTATGTGGGAACCAAAAAGGATTGATTTAAAAAAAGGTGCCACCTTTAACTACGAAGGAATTGGTGCTGCCCAATGGGTGATGTCTATTCCCATTTTGCTAGGCCCGTACTTATTCTATTTACCCTTTAGTTTTTCGGGTCATCCTGATTTAGGAATTTTAGCTGTTGGGGCGGCCGGCTTAATTGGGATTGCTTTACGTCCTTTCCTCTTGAAACTTACTACCCGAAGACTTGAAGAGCGTAGATATACCATGGCCTCCGGGTTCAGAAAAGAATAATTTATTTTATGATATCTATTCAATCACTTAAGAAATCGTACAAAGGAAATCCGGTTGTGGATGTTGATCAGCTTTTCATCGGGCAAAACGAAAGCTTTGGATTAGTCGGAAATAATGGAGCCGGAAAAACAACCTTGTTTCGCATGATACTCGATTTGATCCGGCCCACAGAAGGCACCGTAGAGATCCATGGCAAAAATGTGCAGGGCAATGACGAGTGGAAACATTATGTAGGATCTTACCTCGATGAAAACTTTCTGATCTCTTACCTCACGCCCAATGAGTATTTCAAATTTGTAGGAAAGTTGCATAACTATTCCGATGCTGATCTAAAGGAATTTCTGGAAAAGTTCGAAGAACTCTTCCATGGCGAGATCACAGGCAAAGACAAATATATTGGGGATCTGTCCAAAGGAAATTTAAAAAAAGTGGGCATTGCGGCTGCCTTCATCGGAAATCCGAAGGTTGTTATTTTAGACGAACCGTTTGAAAACCTGGATCCTACTTCACAAATTCGGTTGAAGCAACTCTTGGAACGGGAACAAAAGGAACGGTCGCTCACCTATTTAATTTCCAGTCACGATTTAAATCACGTTACAGAAATCTGCAAACGCATCGTTATTCTTGAAAAAGGAAAAGTTATTCGGGATCTTAAAGGAAGTGATAACCTATTAATGGAATTAGAGGAATATTTTAAGGCGTAGGTATTCAGTGTAAAGTCTTACACGGATATAATTTTATTTAATTGAATTCCACCACTCTTCGTTAGGAAGTTCACTGCCCAAAATAATCGGCTCACCTATTTTTGGCGTGGTTACTTTCACGTGTAACGTTCCAGCTTGTTTTTTGGCACGTTCAATCGGGTCCTTCCAGGCATGATTAGCCAACACAAATTTTCCCCAGTGCACCGGCATCAATACGTTAGCTTTTAAGTCGATGCTGGCTTGCACAGTTTCCTCAGGCATCATGTGAATAAGCGGCCACTGCCTGTCATACTGACCACACTCAAGCAAGGCAATATCAAAGGGGCCGTGCCTTTCTCCGATGGTTTTAAAAGCCGCGTCATAGCCGGAATCACCTCCAATAAAAATATTATGTGTTTCCGTTTTTAACACGTAGGAAGTCCACAACGATTTGTTGCGAATAAATCCTCGCCCTGAAAAATGACGCGCAGGAGTTGCCGTTAATTGCATGCCCGGAAATATTTCTCCTGAATCCCACCAATCAAACTCTGTAATCCTGCTCTCCTCCACACCCCAATGAACCAAATGCTGTCCTACTCCCAACGGAGCATAAAATTTTATCGCCTTTGATTTTAGTTGTGAGATGCTGTTATAATCCAGGTGATCGTAATGATCGTGCGTGATCATCAATACATCTATTTCCGGAAAATCTTCTGCAGAATAAACTCTGGCGCCCTCAAAAGATTTTGTTCCCAGATACTGAACAGGCGAGGGCCGATCGCTAAAAACCGGATCCACCAGAATGCGCTTGCCATGCATGACAATTAAATACGAGGAATGTCCAAACCAGACGATCGAAGGCGTATCAGAGCTCCAATTTTTTAAATCTGTTTTTACTGAAGGGATGGCAGCCTGCGGATAGCGTTCAGGTTTGTCTTTGAAAAACTCGCGCATCATAGAAAAGTAAGAGACTCCCTCAATCATCATGGGTGTTTCCACCAGATTTTGAAAACTTCCATTCTTATAGTTTGGTGATTTCTCGATGCGCTGCTGACGGACACCGCGTGGCAGTTTTCCAAAAGATTTTTGTTGCATAAACATTACAAGGATTAAACCCAATAAAATGAAAATGGTTAATAAAACTTTGCCTGCTTTTATTGCCATGAAAGGAAAGACGTTACAACAGGTTTTTTAGTCTACAATGAAGTTAAAAAGAATAGGTAGGTTATTCCCCTGATATTACACAAACCGATTTATCTGATCTGTCTGCCTCCCCGATGAATCGGGGTCGAAGGCTGTTTTCACCAGGCCGGATAAGTTTTCGTCCCGATTCTTATCGGAACAAACTGACAGCACACAAAGTTTTGCATAACATCAGTTACTCTTTCACGTCAAAATACTTTTCGGCATACACGGGCTGTCCTTTGGATGTTACCCCTTGTATAACAATCCGGTACCGGCCAGCCATATCAGAGGTAAAAAATTTGAAGCCATAGTTGACGGTAGTGGCATCCTGTTGTAATTCGGGAGTCCAATATAATGTCGAGCGATAGTCGCTCATGGAACCATCCTGATTTGTATCCGCGTAGTTGGGACTCACAAACTTCATGGGGCGGTTAAAACCCTTTAATTCAAAGCTCAAATTTTCGTTTCTACTATCTGTGTACCTGTTAAAGCCATCTTTTAAATAAACTGCAATGATACCGTTGCGACCCTGATCTCCATAAAGCGGATTTAACCGTTGACTTGTTTCAATTCTATCAATTATAGTTACATCGATATTTTGCAAGGTTAACCCGGCAGGGCCTCCCATCGGAATATCATTTACTAAAACCAATGGCTCTCCACCATCACTAAACGAAGTACCAAAAGTTCTTTGAAATCTTAACGTGCACGGATACGTGCTACAATTAATCAACAATCCTGGTATTCTCCCCTGTAAGGATAGCAGCAGGTTTCCTAAGTTCGTAAGATTCTCGGCTTTTACTACCTTATCCGCACCACCCTGAATACCTTTAAATCTGGGGGCTTCCTGACGGACTTCACGCACCTCAACTTCGTCAAGCATTCTCACATCCGGAGGTGCCAGATAATCAGCTAATGCACGTTGAGGCAACTGTGCCTTTTCTGTATCAAACCAAATACCTGGAATAATCAACTTATGCTGAGTCTCTTTTTCAGGATCAATTTCTATTCTTCCAAAAAAAATATTTCCCTTCTTTCCGCGCTTTGCTTTGTAGTAATAAGTAATTGAATCATAAAATTTAAGTCCATTAACCTGAAACCATCCATTTTCATCGGTAATGAAATCTAGTGTCTCGGTTAGGTCTTCACGATGAATTGAAAGTGTCACTTGCTTTCCTGTGTTAAATTCTGTAAGAAAACGTCCGACAAATCGAACTCCTAATTCCACATTGTTACTAACATCAACCGGAGGCACCTTGTCAATGTTGGCATCAAAACCCCAGGCCGTTAATAAAGTAGATTCGCGCACGGGAACAACCTGATTTACATCTGTAACCGAAACACTAAAATTTCCACCGGGACCGCCATCTTCTTTATCCTTGAACTGGAGCCCAACATTTACTGGGCTTCGCAACCCGTAACTTGAATGATCGGTGATAATATAACTATTCATAGTTTGTTGAAGATCTGAAACTGCAGATGATGCAGGAACACTTGCGGCAAGATCAAGCACGGGTATGGACTTGTAAAAGAATTGATCCTCACCAAAATTATTCATAAAGCGCGTATACGCTCTGAGCACATAATTGCCCGGCTGCATTTCATCGGGCAGTAAAATGCTTCCTGCTAATCTGCCACTATCAAGTGAAAGAGTATGACGCATCATCACGTATGAATCATTGCGCAACAACTCTACATACACAACCCGGCTCAGCGAATCTCGCTTGTTGAGATCAAAATAATTCATAAAAGCTTTAAGCCAGATTATTTCTCCCGGATAATAGTAGGGCTTATCGGTAACTACGATAACTTTTTCACGATACTGATTTAGCTCTTTCAGTAAGGGAGGTAAGGCAGGCAATTCCTCCTTCAACATTTTAATGGTTATTCCATTTGCTTTTGAATCAATCTTAACTTTCAGTGTAATAAAAGCATAGCCGGGTTTTCTCACTTTTAATTCAAGCTCTCCGTAGGGAACCCCAAGTAAAATGAAGTTGCCCTCCTTATCTGTTTCGGCTTGAATGGGCAAATACAATACTTCAACCTTTGCTCCACTTATGGGCACGCTTGAACCATCGGTTACTTTCCCCTTAATCAGGGCTTGCCCAAACGAATTCATGTTGGCAAAGAAAGAAAGGTATAAAACAATTATAAATGTGACTGGAGTAGACCTCATAGAAATCCTAAATTTATACGTTTAGTGAATTTAATTCAAACAAACGTGGTTAAAGGATACTGGCACAACTACCCCTTCTAATTAATAGGGATCCCATTTTCAGATGGTGGAATTTTCCGCTTCAACCATTTATACAACTCCACCCACATTACTCCCGCAAAGGCCGCGGCAAGACATAATCCTATTGTATTAACGGGTATTTCTTCAAATTCAAAAATCCGTTGCAAGGGGTGAAAATAAATTGACAGGAATAAGATAGCCAATGAAATCGAGAGTACAATCGGGATTAAAATGTTCTTGTATTGAAGTGTGGTAAAAATAGAATAACGAAATGACCGGTTAGCCAACGTAAGAAACAGGTTGCTGAAAATGAGTGTAGAATATATAACAGTTCTTACAAACCCTTCACTCTCCCCTGCTTCCATAAAATAATAACCTAGTGCGAGACAGGCCAGTGTAATCATCAAGCCCTGAACAATGCTCATGGATAACTCAGGCCACGAAAAAAAAGTAGTACTCATCTTGCGTGGTTGCTTTTGCATAGAGTCTGGTTCAATGGGCTCGCGCTCAAAAATAACAGAACAGGTGGGGCCCATAATCAGCTCCAGAAAAATAACATGCACGGGCGAAAAGATGTCCAGATATTTCCACATCAAAAGCAAGGGCATAGTAACAATCAGGATGATGGGAATGTGAATGGAGATAATGTACTGAATTGCCTTCTTCAGATTCTCGTAAATTCTTCTGCCTAATGCAACCGCTTCGGTCATATGAAACAAATCATCATCGGCCAAAACCAGTGAGGCTGCGCTTTTAGCTACCTCACTTCCGCGCAAGCCCATGGCAATTCCAATATGCGCAGCCTTCAAAGCCGGTCCGTCATTCACTCCATCGCCTGTCATGGCAACTACTTCATCATTGGCTTTTAAGGCTTCAATTACTTTTAATTTTGCGTTGGGAAACATGCGTGCAAAAATATTAACAGTACCAACCTTGGATTGTAGTTCCTGATCGCTCATGGCAATAACCTGATCACCAGTTAGCACCGCTGAACTGTTTTTTAACTCAATCTGATTGGCAATGGCAATGGCAGTTTCCGAATAATCGCCTGTGATCATTTTCACATTGATACCGGCACCATAAAATTTTTGAAGAATCTCCTTCATGTTCTTTTTAGGAGGATCATAGAATCCGATCAGGCCCAAAAATTCAAATACAAACTCCTGCTGGCTCGCAGGAAAGTTTTGATCCTTAAAATCAGATCGGCCAACCGCCAGTATCCGAAATCCTCTGGAGGCAAGCTGACGAGTTACCTTTAAAATAGTTGACTTCTGATCAGCCGATAGGTTAGATTGATTTAATACACCTTCTACACCCCCCTTGCAGGCAATGATGCGTTCGTTTTGCTGCTTACTGAAAACGTGTGTCATGATTGGTGGTTTCCCACCCAACGGATATTCATGAATTAATTTATAATCGGGTCGTTTATCTTCAGGGGCTGCCGTAGAATACGCAGCATGAATAGATTTCTCCATGGGATCAAAAGGAGTTGTCTCTGATGACCACATCGCAAACTCAAGCACAGTATTAAATTGAACTGGCCCAGCTGTATAGTCATAGGTTTTGTCTTGTGCGAAATCATATATAGCCGAAAGGCGCATTTCATTTTCGGTGATCGTGCCAGTTTTATCGGTGCATATTACTGTTGCCGCGCCTAGTGTTTCTACCGTATGGGGCGAACGCGCAATCACTTTTTTCTTGTATAGGTGGTAGGCCCCCAATGCCATAAAAGTGCTGAAAGCAACGGGAATCTCTTCTGGCAAAACAGACATAGCTAGAGTCAATCCATGTAATAAACTATGTAGGATGTCTTTCGATAAATAATAATTTACTCCCCACACAATAAGAAATGCCACCGCTCCGGCAGCAACCATTATCTTGACAAAACTTTTGATCTGTTGCTGAAGTGGCGTTTTAACGTCTTCTATTGTCTCAAGAGATTGACCAATTTTTCCTAACTCGGTTTGCTTCCCAATTGCCACAATGTGTGCAATGCAAGAACCTGTCATGATCATGGTTCCCTGAAAAATCTTTGATCCCTCCGATTCCTTAAAAACGGGTAATGATTCGCCCGTCAAAATGCTTTCGTTGACAGAAAAATCATTTTGTTGTAGAATGATTGCATCGGCAGGCACCAGGTTGCCATCTTCCAGCACAACCAGATCGTCAATCACCAAATCTTCGGCCTTAATCTCAAGTGTGAGGTTATTGCGAATAACTTTTGCCAAGGGGGCCGATAATTTTTTTAATGCCTCTACGGCAGTGCGACTTCGGTTTTCCTGATAAATTGAAATGCCTGAGACAAAGCCAAGGGCAATCAACATGATAACAGCCTCACCTGTTTCACCCAGTATTAAATAAATAACAGCTGTACAAACCAGAATGATAAAGAGTGGCTCGGCTACTATTTCCCTGATAACGGTCAGTAACCGATGTTGTTTCTCTGTTTGTACAACATTCCGGCCATGCTTTTTGCGACTGGCCAATACCTCCTGATCGGTTAAGCCCCATAGCTTCTGCGGCTGGCCCATGTTGAAGTTTCTAAACTATTTATACTATTAACTCAAATCTTCTTCCCTTTCCACTTACCCGATCGCATATAGAAGAAAGCCATCGAGAACATACTGAGCCAATATACCCATTCGCTACCCCAACCCCAACTGATCGATAAGTTCCAGTGCTCTAACACCAGGAAAACATACACGCAATAAATGACAATCGTCACCAATTCAATCAGCAGGTTTACCCGCGTATTTCCGGTGCCCGTTACAGCATTGAGCCAAATGGTACCCACCGACATCATCAGCAAGGCCACCGACACGATTCGTACAATAGGCACAGCTTCTGCAATAAATTCATCTCCCTGACTGTAAAAAGATAAAAAGAACTCGGGCACAAGATTTAAAATCACAAAAATGAAGAGCGAAATGCCCAGACTCATTTTTACTACCTTTCTTATCAAAGGTATTACCTCTTCCTGCCGTCCCTGACCAATGATGTTGCTTACCATGGTGTTGGTGGTGGAAGCAAAAGCCCAGCAGAAGATTCCAAACAAGCCAAAGATGTTGCGCATGGTATTCGAGATCGCCAATGCGCGTGGGCCGTGGTGCTCAACCAAAATGTAAAAATATTCCCAACTCATGATGCTGATAGCAAACTGCAGAATGAGTGGTGCCGACATGGTGAGGATTAATTTGATAATCGAAACATCAATTTTAGTCTGTTCAAAAAATGCAAACGACTTATGGATGCCTTTGAAATGAATGACGGCATAAATCACAAACAAGCCCGATGCTTCCGCGATGATAGAAGCGTAGGCTGCACCATTAAAGCCAATTGCGGGCAACCCGAAGTGTCCGAATATCATTCCATAATCCAACACAATATTTACCAGTGCTTCTGCCAGCGTGCCACACACTAAAAAGCGGGTTTGATTGGTGCCCACCAACAAGGCGTTGCGCATCACATACAAATAAAGAAACGGAAGTCCCCAGATCCGGATCAACAAAAATTCAATAACCTGATCGGCAATTAAAGGATCATGAATAAACGAGCGTAATACAATCGGTGCAAACAAGTACGTAGCGCCAATGCCTAATCCCGCAATCCCCAAAGCAACCCACACACCATTAAAAAACAACCGACCAATTTCTTTGGGAAGGTTTTGCCCGGCCCTGCGCGCAATCAAAGCCTGCAAGCCGTTATTAAGTCCGTTACCGATGACCGCAAAGATTAGGTAATACACTCCCGTGATTCCGGCACTCGCCAGCTCCTGTTCACCCAACATGCCTAGAAAAATATTGTTGGTGATGAAGTTGATTTGTGGCACCAGCATAGCCAGCGAAATGGGCAATGCCATGAACAGTATTTGCCGGTAGCCGGTGTTTAAGCGCAGTTCCATAAGCGGGGACGAAGGTACTAAATCTTCCATGTGCCCTATGTGACTATGTGGTTAAAAAAAATCTCAATTCATCATATTGGAAATAGAACAGATTGACTGAAAAACTGCCGCCTATCCAACTAGCTGATATACTTTCTTAAAATCTTTTTAGCTTTCTTGAAAACATAACCTATGAGATTGATCACCACTCTCCTTTTGTCTTTGTGCTGTTGGTATTCCTTCGGCCAACCCACCGAAATGCCTAGCGAGGTTTATCCGTTGATTGTGCAATTCGAGGCCGACCGTGGAAGTCTGGAACGATTCTACTTCGTGGAGGGAACGCAGGAGCGCAGAGATCGCTTCAATCAGTTTTACAAAGATTATCTCACGCGCTTAGAGCAACTTCCGTTTGAAAGTTTCTCAACCGGAGGTAAAGTCGATTTTATTATGATGAAGCGCATTTTTGAAAATCAACTCACGTTGCTGGCGCAGGAAGAAAAAGAAGCTATGCAGGTAAATAAACTTACGGCCTACGCCAATCCGGTTTACGAAATTGAAAAGCAGCGCAGGCGTGGTTTGCATCTTAATAGCGATGTGGTTGCGCAACAATTCAATGATATTAAGAAGCAAGTGCAAACAGCGCTTCAAAAATTACCTAAGGAGCCTAACCTAACCGCGGCATTAGCGAGTCGGGCTGCGGCCATTGTAGGAGGACAGCAAGTGGCATTAAAAAGTGTGTATGAATTTTACGATGGATACGATCCACAATTCACGTGGTGGATAAAACGACCCTATCAGCAACTGGATAGTATCCTTGGCAAATATGCCAGTGCCCTCAAAACCAAAATCGATCCGGCATCTCGTCCGAAGGATGATGGCAGTGGCATCCTTGGCAACCCGATTGGGCATGATGAGTTGTTGCGTTTATTGCAACTGGAAATGATTCCCTACTCGCCTGAAGAGCTGGTGGATATTGCCAATAAAGAATTTGCCTGGTGCGATGCCGAGCTACTTAAAGCTTCACGCGAAATGGGCTTTGGGGATAACTGGAAAGCAGCACAGGAAAAAGTAAAACAAGCGTATGTTCCGGAAGGTTTTCAGCCGGAAGCCATGCTGAAACTTTACAATGAATCAATCGACTTCTTAAAAAAGAATGACTTAATAACCATTCCTCCTATTGCTGAAGAAACCTGGCGCATGCGGATGATTCCGCCACGTCAGCAATTAATCAGTCCTTTCTTTCTGGGTGGCGAAGTGCTTCAGATTTCATATCCTACCGATGCGATGGATCACGAAGCCAAGTTGATGAGCATGCGTGGCAACAACCCGCACTTCTCGCGCGCTACTGTTCATCACGAACTAATTGCAGGCCACCACCTGCAGGGATTTATGAATAACAGAAACAAAACCTATCGCCATTACCGAAATCCGTTCTGGACGGAGGGTTGGGCTCTGTATTGGGAGTTGATCTTGTGGGATATGAAATTTCCACGCGGCCCGGAAGACAAGATTGGCATGTTGTTCTGGCGCATGCACCGCTGTGCGCGAATTATTTTTTCACTCAATTATCATCTGGGCAAATGGACACCACAACAGTGCATCGACTTTTTGGTGGACCGCGTGGGCTTTGAACGCGCCAATGCAGAAGGAGAAGTGCGCAGGAGTTTTACCGCAAACTATGGCCCCTTATATCAGTTAGCTTACATGACGGGTGGCCTCCAGTTTTATGCTCTCAAAAAAGAATTGGTAGACTCTGGCAAAATGACCTACAAACAATACCACGATGCCGTGTTGCGCGAAAACAGTTTGCCTGTGGAAATGGTGCGGGCCATTTTAATTAATCAACCGCTTACGCGGGATTATAAACCGAGTTGGAGGTTTTATAGGTAAAAGCTATTTTCGTTTAATGTAGTTCGCTATGCGCATCCGCAAAGAAATCTCCCCTTTGAATGGTAAGATGTTTATCCGTCTTGTCCTGATTCTATTCCTCATTTTAAACGGATTTATTGTTTTGCTCAATACGCTGAATGGGCAAGCATTATTTGGGTCTCAATACAACTGGGTTTTAGGGTTGCTGCAACCCATCTTGCTAGCCTCTGTTTTTACCTACCACGGCAGAAAAATTTCTTTATTTATAAATGATCATCAAAACATTGAATCGTTCGAAGATAAGCTCAACAAAAATATTTTGAGCCAAGGAACGACTGCTGATCAAACTACCGAAAACACCACGCGTTACGTTGCGACAGGATGGTTTTATAAGTTATTCAACTATTGGGCTGGTGTAGAAACTGTTACCGTGCGGTGGGGAAGCGAAGTTGTGATTGAGGGTTCTTCACGAATCATTTCACAGGTAGAAGATTCGCTTACGTGGAGTATTGCATTTAAACAAATTACAACTTAGGTACCAGCCACAGAAACCCGGCAGCAATTAAGAATATAAAATAGAATGCCCATAGCGGGATAGGTTTGCGCTCCTTAATTATCTGCTCTTGTTTGATATCGGACAATTTATTTTTTGAAAATAATTCGTTGGCCTTGTGCTGTTGCGAGACGCGCAACGATTGCCACTCACCGGGATTTGATACATAATAATTTGTTGTTGTCGAATCCTGCGGAACAGTGAATTGATGCCAGCCTGTTTCGCCCGCCCATGTCTTTCCATGCCAGTAATCGTCAATCACTACATCTTCGCGTAAAGGAATTTCTACAGCCTTTGAAGTGAGTCGTGGTTGATCCTCTGCGGCTACAATCGCAATGTCTATTGGTTCATCCTGGTAAACAGGAAAAGGCTGAGTCATTTCAATTTTGAAAGTTGACTGTTGAGTTCGTGCTGTCCGTTCCAATAATGGCGACCATAAACCCGCATACTCAAATGTCTTCCCTTCAAGAAGCAATCGATAGGTTTCTAGTAATAGTTGAAAGCCAAGTTTACCAGCATTTTTGTGTACGTACCCATTTAATACTCGGTCATTACTTCTTATCACTGACTCAACACCATCAGCAGTAATAAATTCAGGCACAACCGGGAAAGTATAAGAAGAGTTTCCTAGACGCAAGCGTACAGTATCCTCTTTCGATTCCCTTTGGGGAAGCGATAGGTACGTCTGATTTTTTCTTTTATCTGGCGAGATATAAAAAACCAGGATGCCTAAACCTTGCTTAACAGATTCTTCCATCATTTTCCTTTCATAGGATGGTAAATCAGCCAGCGATTCATTATCCATGAGAACAAGATCAAATTGCTTCAATAATTCGGGAGAGAGTCTGTCCAGGCGAACAGCTTCTATGTTGGCATATTCAAATCGAAAATTAGTTTTAGAGAGTTGTGATCGTATGGCCAGGGCATGGCCTTTTTCGGTAAGGAAATTTTTTAGATACCGCGTTTCTGCTGTGGGGTAATTCTGCAGAAAGAGAATACTTAGCTTTTCATTGGCTGCTACTTCTACCGGAAATTTATCAGTGTATACTTTGTTGTTTTCTTCCACAAGTATAGAATAAGTAAATAAGCCAGTTTGTTTTGGTGTAAACGATAAAGTAAAGTCGTGTACACCCTGAGTAGTAAAAACTACCGAATCCTCCACACCACCTGGGCTAGTCAGCCTAATTTTTGCGTTTTCACGTGCACGAAATGTACCCTTAATTTTAGCTTGCTGATTGACCTTGTATTTCATTGGTGGGACCCAGTCAATAATACCGTAGGGAAGTTCGCCTTTTATAAATTGAAAACGATTCTTTGTTTCCGTTAAGGCATATTCCGGTAGTCCATCACCCAACACAAACTGAATATCTAACGTTGATAAATCGTTGAGTGACTTTGATTCAGCGTTTGAAAAGGGAGCAACATCAGGTGTCCTGCTTAAAGTTAATTGTGGATTTGTCTCTAGTAGGCTATCGACTTTAGAAGATTTAAAATTGGGGGTTAACAACACCAATCCCCTTGATTTCCTCTCAATTTCCCACGATGGTTGTAAAAGCACCCCCACGACACTTATTAGCAGCAAAACAATGGCAACGATTCGTAGCGGAAGAAATTTCAGTTTGCGCTTAATCTCCTTCCAAAGGAAAAAACCAAGGAATAGGAAAAATCCTATAAGGATCAACCACAACGGAAATACAGGATGTATACCCAAGCCCCACTCACTCATGTTGCAATTGCTCAAGGCTGTTTAAAAACTGTTCGTCCAGGTCATGAGTAATCAACTCCTTTTTGCCGGGTGACAAAGACTGTGGCGGCACTACCTTCCAGAAAATTCTTTGAACTGCATTTAATGTGATGTGAAACTCCGATGGATCAACTGTGTCTTCCGTTAATTTCTTCAACAACGAGAGTCCTTCCAAATAATTTCCAGGCATCGTTAACGCAACTCCAGCTAACTCCTGCCCTGCACGATGAAGTTGTTCCTTATGCACGGCTGATAACACATTTCTCTTTTCTTGTTGTAACACTTCTATCAATAACAAGGCTTTCCTAATCTCTGGATAAATTTCAGTCTGTAGCTGTCTATTCTTTCCTATTGAATTAAAAACTTCACTCAGATCAGCGGATAATCTTTTTTCCTCTTTCAGGGGCGGTGGATCGAATCCTGTGCGATGCACGTAGATACGCGAGTCATTGCTGATTTCTTTCAATAGCTTGAGCGCGGTGTATTGATACGGTAATGATTTTGCAGGCTCATATAAACGCAAATGCAATTCAGCATCCCACATGACGGTGAGCGCAGCTTTTAGTTTGGCACGTACTGATTGAATAAAAAATGTTGCCTGCTCGCTATCATCATGGTTATGGGCAAATGCAGCAAGCGGATCTTCTTTCTCACCCGGTTTTTGTCCTTCATGCGCATGTTCCGCTGTTGCTGGTTTTTTATCAGCTACCAAATTGTGCTCATTCTCTTTATCGTGTACGTGACTAAACTTCTCAATTGTGCTCTCATGATCATCCTCTTCTTCTTCATGCGAAACCGGGCCAATCTGGCCTTCAAACTCCTCACCCAAAAATTGTCCGTAACGCAAGCGCAACACTTTTTGATCGTAACCTAATTCGTTACTGATGCTTTTAAACTCTTGTACTGTTTTCTGTTTGCGCTCTTTCAATAGTTTTTCAGTATCAATAATCAATTGGCGCTGACTGCGAAAATAATCCGGCATTAAGTCTACGCCCAGGCCTTCATCTTCAACAGCTTCCTGTCTTGTAGTGTCTTGCAAGGCAATGAAAAATGTTTCAGTACGACTATAGTTTGGCGAAGGCGTTTTGTTGTCGGAAACTTCCACATAAAAGTATAATTCATCACCGGGCTCCAGGCCTAACTTTCGTAAGTCTAGCGTGCGCGAAGCTTTAATGTTTTTGCCGGAAATAATAGTTGGCGATTCAAACATCAGTTTTTCTTCACGAAACTTTACCGACTCGCCACTGCCCTTGCTCACAGTAGCAATGATGGAAGCACGGGTTAATCCATAGTCGTCTGACAGCGTAGCTTTCAACGGCACAGTAAGTTTATCGGCAAAGGAGAGTCTGGTGAATTGATTGAGATTGTCAATTGTTATTTTAGGTGACTGATCGTTCAAGATTTCTATTCTGAAATAATCTGATCGGATAGTCTTATCAGCGCGCCATTGAATTTGATAAAATCCTGACTCCGTCAGATCTAATGTGGTGGAATAGGAATTGCTCTTCGCCACCAAGGCAACAGAATCCTTTCCCGAAAGAAGCAATGTCGCATCTTTAATTGAATCGGAGAATTTTACAGACCAGGTTACGGCACTTCCCTCAGGTATTTTTAGATTTGATGATAGCGATTCGAATGACTTCAATCCGGTGTAAGCTGGAGGGGAGACAGAGATTGAAAGAAAGCTGATGGCTGCACTGCCTTTCGGTTGATTACTCAACGTTGTTGCCAGATTAGTGACATTGCTTTCACTTGATTTTGTTCGGGGCGAGACAAACGAAGTAAGGACAAGATAAGCAGCCATACAAACAACAAAGGCACCTACTGATTGGGTAAGACGATTGGGAAGTTTGATTTCCGGATAAACCTCATCAAATCGCTGCAATACTTTTTGCAATTGCAGACTTTGCAATCCCGATAAAGAAACGGTGGCAGCCAAAAGTAAATCAGCGCTTTCTTCAAGTTGCGGATAGTGCGCATTCAGGTATTGAATAAATTTTTGATCGGTAAGCTGAAAGAGTTGATACCTGATAACCCCAGCAATAGCAAAAGCTGCGGCAAGACCTGCTGTGATAAATAATTTTATGACGGGGTTAACCGGAATTAAATAGAAGATAGCCCCAATCACCAATGCAATGGCTGTAGAAAGTAAAATGATCTCACATCCGCGCAGCAGGTAATACCGGGCCTTTAATTTTTTTATTTCATATCGTGCTTCCTCGCAACTCATTGATTTCTGTGGTAAGCGACCAATCGTTCTATGAGTAAAATCAAGATCAACAGCAAAATCAAATATTTATTCACAGGTGGCACTACACCTGCTTCCACTTTCGTGGGCTGAGATTTTCCTGCAAACAAAATGCTATCTGGCAGCGTGCGCCTGTCGTGCTCTGCTATCTGACTCCATTTTACTTTTTCGTCAATTAGCAAAGTAGCCAATCGCAATGTCAGATTTCCCTCACGTGCTGTTTCGATGGTGAGTCGTTGGGATAACTCCCAATGATTTTCAGAAACCTGTTCCAAAATTTTAGAAGATTTTTTCTGACTCCAGCTGATAACCTTTACCGAATCGTTTGCTACAAAACTCTTCTTCGAAAGCCAGATCAGCCAATCGGATGAAACTTCAGAAACCGTTTCAGGTGTCGCTTCTAGTAAATTAATCTTGACGGACAGCGTTTTTGCAATCGCATCCAAAGAAGCTTTTGCAATCAGCTTATCGGTTATAAAATCTGCATCACTCACAAGCAAGACTGAAACACTTGGTAATTCTTTTATTGTTATGGAATCAGGCAATGAGGTATTTGACTGAACTGTTTCAAAGTGAGTTTGTACAGCGTTGGAAAAACCTCTCCTTATTAAAATACGATCGGGCGTTTGTTGAATTGCTTCCGCGATAAATTCATGCGCTTCAGCAGGAAACGTAATCCATTGAATATTGCTGTTCATCGCTCTTCGTGCTCCCGTAAAGTCTTCTGCACAGCTCTGCGAAAGGACAATAGCTTGTGTTAACTCCTGTTGTTGCAAGGATTCAATCAGGTGCCAACCATTTACCAAACTTTTTGCTGAAGAAGAGTGCTCTAACGGAAAGCCACTTTGCAATACATGTCTTTCAAAACCCTGTGCTTCCAGACTATCAATCAGTTTTTTAGCTGTCGGAATTTCCTCTATTCCCTTCTCAACAACTATCCATCGCTTGTCTCCTAAACTATCCCAGTGTAAACCACTGATTAGCAATACAAAAAGTATTACAAGCAAACTCCTTAAAGTCAGCAATAAAATTTCATTGAGTTTAATGCCGCGAAACTGCTGGGTACTCGTTTCGCGCAAGTGCCGTAAACTTCCTAAACGAATTACCTGGCCTTCCTTACGACTCAATAAATGAATTGCCAACGGAACAGCTAATCCTGTCAGTGCCCAAAGTAATATCGATTGTGTAAACTGCATCAGCGCACCACGCGTTTACGAATGGTTAAAAATTTTCTGAGCACTTCATCTATAGGCTCATTTAGTGTGACCAATTGATAATTGATCTGCTTTTCCAGCATCCACAATCGCGATTGACTTAACCACGCTTGTACCCGTTCTTTATAATCGAGTTGTTGCGAACGCGTGTCGGCTTTTGTCCTCACTCCGGTTTCTAAATCTTCAAACGTAAACGACCCATCAAAATCAAGTTGCGTTTCGTGCTGCCCCATTAAGTGAAAGACAATTACTTCGTTTCGTTTTGTCTTCAATCGTGAAATAAAGTGTTGAATGTCTTCGGCATCATCGTATAAATCAGTCACAAACACAATCATCTCTTTTCCATGATGGTCAAAGAGTTGTTCAATGCCCCGCGACTTCTCCCACATGCCTTCGCTCTTCACCGAGATGAGTGCTGTTAAAAATCGAATGAACTGTTGTTGCTCAAATCGAGGCAATACGGATTGTATTTGTCGATCGTTTACTGAAAACAGGCCAAACGTATCGCCCTGTTTGCGTGCTAAAAAAGCCAGTGCCGCCATCAATACCCGCGCATATTGCAGTTTGCTGATTCCATTTTCTGCATACGCCATCGAGTGACTTGCATCCAGCATAAACTTTACAGTGATGTTGGTTTCAATTTCTGCTTCTTTAATATAATATCGCTCAGAGCGGGCAAACATTTTCCAATCCAGTTGTCGCAAGTCGTCACCCGGCTGGTAACTTCTGTATTGACTAAACTCCTGACCTGACCCCACGGTTTGACTTTTATTGCTACCGCTCATGAAACCCTCCACAATGACGCGCGCTATTAATTCCAATCCGTTGATGGAATTCAAAAGAGAAGGCTTTAATAATTCTCTGATGCGCGCATCCATGATCAAATGCCTTTTTTGATGGCGATGTTTTCTAGAAGATGTTTCGTTACCGAGTCGGAAGAGATTCCTTCTGATTCAGCTTTGAAGTTCATGAGAATACGATGGCGCAACACCGGATAGGCCACATGGCGAATATCTTCTTGCGTAACCGCGAACCTGCCATTGAGCAATGCCCTGGCTTTTGCTGTAAGAATCATCGCTTGTCCGGCACGCGGTCCTGCGCCCCAGCGAACCCAGTCATTCACGTACTTAATATCACTCGTTCCCGCACGGGTTGCGCGTACTAATTCACTCACCCACTCAATCAATTCGCTATTAATATGCACTTCGCGCACACTCTTTTGTGCTTCCAGAATTTTGCTTCCTTCAATTACTTTCTGAATGGCTTCGCCTCGTTTGCCCGTAGTATTTTCAAGAATGGATCTTTCCTCTGCTGCGGTCGGATAACTTACTTTGATGTAAAGTAAAAACCGATCGAGTTGTGCTTCTGGCAAAGGAAAAGTACCCGCTTGTTCAATCGGATTTTGTGTAGCCAAAATAAAAAATGGACGCTCGAGCGGATAGGTTACTCCCGCATACGTAACTTCAAATTCCTGCATCGCTTCCAGCAACGCGGCTTGCGTTTTGGGTGAGGTTCTATTGATCTCATCGGCCAATATGATGTTGGCAAACACAGGGCCTTTGTTGAATTTAAAAATTCGTTTGCCCGTGGTGTGATCTTCTTCCAATACTTCCGTGCCAATAATATCTGAAGGCATTAAGTCGGGCGTAAATTGTATTCTGCGAAAGCGCAGGGCAATCGCTTCAGACAACGAACGTATCATTAATGTTTTTGCCAACCCCGGCACACCCTCCAGCAAGGCGTGGCCACCTGCCAAAAAAGTGATAAGTAATTGCTCGATGATTTCGTCCTGTCCAACAATTACCTTCTTGATTTCCTTTCTGAGACTATTCAGATCAGTAATGATTTCCTTTACCGATTTTTCTACCTCTTTTAAATCACTCATTGAATTTGTTTTTTATATGTTCACAGACCACGGTCGAAAGTCGACTGTCAACTGAGGTCTGTGGACTAACTTGTTAACGCATACATAATAATATTCACACTAAACTTTGTATTGTCAATCCGGTAAAACCGTTTGTTCCTAAAATCATAATCCCACTCGCAGCCGTAGTCTTTATTGCTATACAACACACCTATCTTATTATTAAATTCGATGGCTTTCAAATAATCGTGTACTATGTCATCACCCCAACCGTTGAGTTCCTGCGAAGTGGTGGGTGGTCCTTCAAACTGAAAGAATGACGAGTAGAGGGGATGTGTCTTTGGAATTTTCTTCAAAGAGTTAACTCCAAAGATCCGATCCATTTGCGACTCAAACGATTTGGCAAACAACCCATCAATATCGTGGTTACAATCATCTACAAACACAAAGCCGCCATTCTTCACATACTTCTCAAAGTTCTCTTTTTCTTTGGCCGTAAACTCTACCAGTTTATGACCGCTGAGGTAACAAAACGGGCACCGGAAAACATCATCACTACTTAAAGAAACAATGTTTTCATTGGTGTCTATTTTCAACGTGGTATATTCAATCAATGAATTCAACACATTCACCGGCATGCGCTGATCCACATCCCAATCGCCCGACTCGTATTGAAGGCGGGTAAAAAAGAACTTATTGCCTGGGTTCAGTTTCATTTGAATAACCAATCCGCAATTTTGGATTTTAAACGCTTACTCTACGAATTCGCAGGAGTTATTTATACAAGCGGACACCTTTGGATACAACCGTCATAAATAAAAATCCCCGAAATCGGTTCCGGGGATTGTATTGGTTTGCTAACTGATCCATTTCATTTAAAAGAACAACCACATAGGTCACATAAGCAAGTTCTAAATCTATGTGGCTTATCTTTCTATGTGGTTAATGATTACACCGCATCCGACAAACTGGAGAAGGTAAAGTCGCGCACTTTTAGAGGCGGTAATAAATAGTTCTGGTTCGACTCCACACTCACTGTCCGTTCTACCCTTCCGAGCTCTTCCAGATTATTCAGCATGATAATCGGGCTTTCATTGAAGCGGAAGTTTTTAATCGGATATTGAATCTTTCCATTCTCAATATAAAAAGTGCCATCGCGTGTTAATCCTGTTAATAACAATGACTGTGGATCCACATCGCGGATGTACCACAAGCGAGTCACCAACACACCTTTCTTCGTTCCGGCTATCAATTCTTCCAACGATTTGGTACCACCTTCTATAATGGCGGCATCCGGACCGGGTACTGCTTTCACTCCTTTTTTCTCAGCCCAATAGCGCGAGTAGGAAAGATTTTTAATTACCCCTTTTTCAATCCACGATACCTTTTCCTGTGGGCGACCGTCACCATTCCAGGTGCTGGTAGGCAATTCCGGATGAAGTGGATCGGAATAGATATTTACACGTTCATCCACCAATTTTTCACCAAGACGTGTGCCACCACCTGCTTTACTTAAAAAGCTTCGACCTTCATCGGCTTGTCGGGCATCTAATCGGAAGAAAATATTTTCCAATAACACAGCAACGGCTGCGGGTTCAAGTATCACTGTATATTTTCCAGGTTCAATCGCTTTAGCTTCCGCAGACTTTAATGCTTTTTCAGTGGCGACCTGCGTTGCTTTTTTTGTATCGAGCTTAGTTACATCGTTATAGCCACGCGTTGCATACCCGGAACCTCTTCCATCTTCTGTGCGCACGGTAACAGAAAAATTTGTGTTGGTTGAAGTATTGTAAGCAAACAATCCTCTCGAATTCGCCATGGCTGCATAGCCATTATTATCTTCGAGAAAACCTGCCGCTACCGCTTTGCCCTCTTTTGCAACCTGTAAACTTTGCGCCACCAGATCCGATCTCAGTCGTGGAGTAATGTTAGCCGTTGCCGGTACATACGTCTTGGAATCAGCATACGTCTGCGGACCAAGGAAAGAAACAAACTCTGGATTTTCAGGTGCCAGTTGGGCTAGCTCTTCTGACCTGCGCACCACTTTTTCAAGAGATGCATCATCAAACTCATTGATGGTGGCAACACCCAATTTTTTTCCAAAAGCAGAAGAAACTACTAATTGTGTCTGGCTCACTTTGCCACTGGTAGAAACAGAATTTCGCGCATAGCGAATATTAGCACTATCCGTACCGTTCAGGTTTACTTCGCATTCGTCAGCTTTAGAATAGCTCAGCACTTTCTTTAATAATGCCTGAGCCTGGTCTTTTGTAAGTATAGACATAATTATCCGATATTTCTTGCTGTGTTAATTACATTCACTCCATTGAAACGCGCTGTTGACGAACCATGCGACACAGCATTGCTTTGTGGTGGCTGACCTTTACCGTCTCCAAATGCACCCCCTAAACGATAGTCGCTGGCATCAGCAATACCCACGCATGAATTCCAAAACTCCTGACTGTTGGCCTGGTAAGCAACATCTCTAAGCATGCCAACAATTTTTCCGTTTTTGATTTCATAGAATAATTGACCACCAAACTGAAAATTGTACCGTTGCTGGTCGATAGAAAATGAACCATCACCAATAATGTAAATTCCCTTCTCAACACCTTTAATAAGATCATCGATGCTCTTCTTTTCTTTACCGGGTTGCAAAGAAACATTGGGCATGCGTTGGAACTGAACGCTACTCCAGTTATCTGCATAACAACAGCCTTGTGATGCCTTCAAGCCAAGTATGTGTGCCTGATCACGGATGGTTTGGTAGTTTACCAAAATACCATCTTTGATAATATCCCATTGACCGCACTGCACACCTTCATCATCGTAACCCACAGCACCTAAAGAACCTACTTGTGTTTTATCAGCAACTATGTTCACAAGCTTGCTGCCATAGTTGAATTTTTTTGATTCCCATTTATCGAGTGTGAGGAAACTCGTGCCCGCAAAGTTGGCTTCGTAGCCAAGCACCCGGTCAAGCTCAGTAGGATGCCCTGTGGATTCATGTATGGTGAGCCATAGGTGAGAAGGATCTAGGATCAAATCATACTTGCCAGCCTCTACGGATTTTGCTTTTAATTTTTCGCCTGCCTGTGCGCCTGCTGCGGTGGCATCTTCAAACATATCGTACCTACCTTTATATAAAGTGGTAACTCCTTTAATTTTATCCTGTGGTCGAAAGTCTAAATACTCATAGCCCATCCCCATAGGGGCACTCAATGAATTCCGTGTTTCAAATTTTCCGGAAGCCTTATCTATTTTTGTAATAAAGAATGCTGGCCAGATGCGATGAATGTCCTGATCGATATAAGAGCCATCGCTGGAAGCAAAATACTTTTGTTCATTGACAAGAAACAATAACGATGTGATGTAGTCTGCACCGGCTTTCATGGCCGTACCATTTACATTCAATAGCAGATCTACTTTTTCTTTGATCGGTACTTCGAATCCATTTTTCTCAATGGGTGCCTTCCAACTCACTTCACCATAACCCTTTTGTGGAGCCAGTTGCACCGGTTCGGTAAGCAACCTTGAGTTTTCTTTCGCAATGGCTACCGCTTCTTCAGCGGCTTTCGCGATACTGTCTTTATCCATTTTGTCGGTAGCCGCAAACCCCCAGCTTCCGTTGGAGATTACGCGCACACCCAACCCATAAGATTCTGTGTTTACAATGTTTTGCACTTTGTCCTCGCGGGTTATAACAAACTGATTGAGATAACGACCTATACGTACATCAGTATAGGTAGCGCCCTTTACACGGGCCGCATTGAGGGCTACATCGGCCAATTGTTTTTTGAGTGCTACATCCACAGTCTCCTGTGCACGACTGGGATCAATGGTATTTCCCATCAAGGGAATGCCTGGCATCATGGAAGCTGCTGCACCCATGCCTGACAGATAAATAAAATCTCTTCGTTTCAAAGTATTTTATGTTTAGTGATTAAGATCAGATTTTGATAAGACGTTAATGTTCAATGAAAAGTTGACCCTATTTAGTACTTATTGGTTTAGAATACAATGTTGTGTCCGGATGCGAACGACATAAACTTACGGATGATTAAATTATCTGTTAATAATAGACGCCCATTAAAAAAGAGAAACTATATGTCATCCCTAAAGGGATTTGATACTTATTCGAGTAGCTTTTTACCAACATGTCGTCCCTAAAGGGACTTTAATTACAAATACAATCTAAAACGAGTCCCGCTAGGGACGATATTGGTAAATAGAAAGTGACTAGAATGCATTCAAGTCCTGTAGGGACGACATATAAAAGCTTAGTCATAGATTTTAAATATAGCTTACACTACCTCTAGTACACTTTTAAAGTAACGACTATAGTGATCCAGCAACTACAACGGGTGACTAAAAAAATTAAACGGCATCCGACAAACTCGAAAATGTAAAGTCGCGAATCTTCATTGCCGGAATCAATGAGCTGCCACCACCGCCTCCACCTCCACCACTGGCTACACGCATTTGCTTGCCAAGAGTCTCGAGGTTATTCAACATGATGATCGGGCTTTCATTAAACCGGAAATTTTTAATTGGATGTTTAATCTTTCCATTCTCTATATAAAAAGAGCCATCACGGGTAAGACCGGTGTACAACAAGGTTTGCGGATCTACCGCACGGATATACCAAAAGCGAGTGACTAACACTCCCTTCTTCGTGTCTTTGATCATATCTTCTACCGAGGCGGTGCCGCCATCCATAATTCTATTTCCCGGAAAAGGAGTTGGCTCTGCATTTTTTTGTGAAGCCCAATAGCGGTCGTAAATTAAATTGGAGACTGTGCCGCCCTTAATTAAATCCATTTTCTTACGCGCCAGTCCGCCACCCGCCCAATTGCCAGTGGGTACTTCTTCATGCCATGGGTCGGTATAAATATTCACGCGTTCATCAACAATCTTTTCACCCAACTTGGTGCCACCACCTTTCTTCGACATAAAGCTGCGACCTTCATCAGCGGTGCGCGCATTGAAGCCACCAAACATCAATCCAATTAAATCCGCTGCAGCATTAGGTTCAAGAATTACCGTATACTTTCCGGGTTCAATGGCTTTTGCATTGCGTGATTGCAATGCTTTCTCCATCGCAATGGCGGACGCTTCGGCAGTATTCAATTTGCTTACATCATTGAAGTTGCGCGCTACCCAACCGGAGCCGGTACCATCGTTGGTCCGCATGGTCACCGTGAAGTCAACACCTGTAGCCTTGTTGTAAGCAAACAGACCTTTGCTGTTGGCCAAGGCATTAAATCCGCGGCTATCCTCTAAAAAACCTGCCGCTGTAATATCCTTTTTCGTTGCAGGAATAATACTATCGGCTGCAGCTTGCGCACGATAATCAGGTGTAATTTTAGCTGTGGAATCAATAAACGTTTTTGATTCCGCACCATACGTTTGTTGTGGCAGAGGTTCCAAAAATTCGGGATTCTCCGGAGCGAGTTGTGCTAACTCCTCAGCGCGCCTCACTACTTTCTCTAACGAGGCATCGTCAAACTCATTCACCGTAGCGGTACCAGATTTTTTCCCGAAGTATGTTTGTACACTCAGGCTCACATTGCTGTCTTCACCCGCAGTGGACACACTGTTACGCGCATAGCGAATGTTGCCGCCATCATTGCCGTTCAGGTTTGCTTCGATGCCATCAGCCTTGCTAAAGCCAATTACCTTATCTAATATTTTTTTCGCTTCTTCTTTTGAGAGTATGGCCATAACTATTTCAGATTTTCGATTTAAGACTTACGATTTAAATTGTTCTTCCCGTATTAATCACATTCACACCATTAAAGCGGGCAGTTGCTGATCCGTGCGAAACCGCATTCGACTGACTTGGTTGTCCCTTGCCATCGTTGAATGCTCCGTTGAGGCGGTAGTCACGCTCGTCACAAATTTGCGTGCATGAATTCCAGAATTCTTGTGAGTTAGCCTGGTAGGCAACATCTTTTAACATGCCCACAATTTTTCCGTTCTTGATTTCAAAGAACAGCACGCCCCCAAACTGGAAGTTGTAACGTTGCTGATCGATAGAGAATGATCCGTCTTTCACAATGTAAATTCCTTTCTCAATGCCAGAGATCATTTGGTCTGGAGTAAGCGGCTGCTTGCCGGGTTGCAACGACACATTTGCCATGCGTTGAAACTGTACATCGCCCCAGCTTTGAGAGTAAGAGCATCCGTGCGATTCTTTTTGTCCGATGATGTTCACCTGATCGCGGGTAGCCTGGTAGTTAACCAGCACGCCATCTTTAATTAAGTCCCACGATTTACATTTTACGCCCTCATCATCATAAGCCACAGCCCCCAAAGAACCCACTTGTGTTTTGTCGGCTACAAAGTTTACAATGTCGCTGCCAAATTTGAATTTCTTTGTTTGCCATTTATCGAGTGTAAGGAAACTGGTGCCGGCAAAGTTGGCTTCGTAACCCAGCACGCGGTCTAATTCGGTTGGATGGCCTACACTTTCGTGGATGGTTAACCATAGATGCGAAGGCTCCAACACTAAATCATATTTACCTGGCTCAACTGATTTGCCCGCTATAAATTGCTTGGCTTGCTCTGCAGCCATGGCTGCATCTTCTACTATGTCATAGGAATTGTTGTATAAAATGATGCCTCCCGGAGCCTGAATTTTATCCTCTGCTTTGCCATCCAAATATTCATAGCCTTTACCAACGGGAGCGCTAAATGCAGAACGGGTTTTAAACTGCCCCGACTGCCGATCAACCACCGATACCTGAAAGTTAGGCCACGTGCGGTGCACATCCTGATCGATGTATGAACCCTCGGAAGACGCAAAATATTTTTGTTCGTTAACCAAAAACATAATGCTGTTCACAAAGCTGGCGCCTTTCTCCATGGCTCTCGAATTTGCGTTTAACAGAAGTTCCACTTTTTCTTTTACGGGAACTTCAAATCCATTTTTTACAATGGGTGTTTTCCAACTAATTTCTCCGTGCGATGGTGTCGCTGCCAACTTCACCGGTTCTTTCTGAAATTTTGAATTTGCTTTCGCGATGGCCACGGCACGTTCGGTAGTTTTTTTTATGCCATCAGCCGTTACATTGTTGCTTGCTGCAAAACCCCAGGTTCCGTTCGCAATTACGCGGATGCCTACACCAAATGATTCGGTGTTGGTAACCCCTTGTACTTTCTTTTCGCGCGTGGTAACAAATTGATTTAAGTAACGACCAATGCGCACATCGGTGTATGTGGCTCCTAATCCCTTCGCAGTGTTCAGGGCTACATCTGCCAATTGCTTTTTCTGCGCTGTATCGAGCAGTGGAGTTAGCATGTGCGCTATTTCCACATCATGTGCAAAGCTTGAGAACGGAAGAGCCATCGCTCCCGCACTCATCCCGGCCAAGTGAATAAAATCTCGTCTCTTCATCAATCAAAAATTAAAATTCAACATTTAAATTTTCCTGCATGCTGCTTTCTGCCAACTGCCTACTTTTCAGATCGTCCTTCCCGTATTAATCACATTCACACCATTAAATCTCGATGTTGAACTTCCGTGCGAAACTGCGCTTACTTGTGAAGGCTGACCTTTGCCATCGAAGAAAGAACCAAACATCCGGTAATCCTTTTCATCGCAGATTTTTACACAACTATTCCAAAACTCTTGTGTATTTGATTGATAAGCAACATCATTTAGCAAGCCTACGATTTTTCCGTTTTTGATTTCGTAGAATACCGTGCCGCCAAATTGAAAATTATAACGCTGCTGATCGATGGAGTAGGAACCACGACCAGCAATATAAATTCCTTTCTCAACATCTTTAATCATCTGGTCGATGGAGTAAGGCTCTTTGCCCGGAGCTAACGATACGTTCGGCATACGTTGAAATTGTACATCGCTCCAACTTTGTGAATACGAACATCCATGCGATTCGTTTTGACCTAACATGTGTACCTGATCGCGTGTAGCTTGTAGGTTGACCAGAATACCATCTTTAATGAGATCCCAACGCTTACATTTCACACCATCATCATCGTAACCAACAGCACCCAGTGAGCCGGGCTGCGTTTTATCCGCAAAGATGTTCACCACTTTGCTGCCGTAGTTAAAAGTGCCAGATTTAAGTTTATCCAAACTCGCGAAACTGGTGCCGGCATAGTTGGCTTCATAGCCAAGTATCCGATCAAGCTCCAGCGGGTGGCCTACACTTTCGTGAATGGTGAGGCCAAGGTGATTAGGCTCAAGTACTAAATCATATTTGCCCGGCTCTACCGACTTGGCCGTGATCATTTCTTTCGCTTGTTTGGCAGCGGTAGCGGCATCTTCAATCATGTCGTAGCTGTTGCGATACAACACCATGCCTGTGGGAGTTGAGAGTTTGTCTTCGGCCTTTGGAATCATGTACTCATACCCCATACCCATAGGGGCACTCATAGCATCGCGCGATTTGAATTTGCCAGAGGCCCGATCTATTACGTTCACGCTAAACGTAGGCCAGATGCGGTGAATATCCTGATCGATGTACGAGCCATCCGTAGAGGCAAAATATTTTTGTTCGTTTACCTGAAAAAGATTAGAGCTGGCGAACGAAGCACCATTCGTTTGAGCGGCCGCGTTGGCACTCAACAACAATTCTACTTTTTCTGAAACCGGAACTTCGAAAGCATTTTTTTGAATCGGGGTTTTCCAGGTCACCTCGCCATATCCCGGTACGGGCGCAAGTTTTACAGGTTCGGTTTGAAATTTACTATTGGCTTTCGCGATGGCTAATGCACGCTCGGTGGCTTTTTTAATTCCGTCTGATGATACTTCGTTGGTGGAAGCAAATCCCCACGTGCCGTTGGCAATTACACGCACACCAACGCCAAACGATTCCGTGCTCTGGATATTCTGAACTCGTTTTTCGCGGGTAGAAATAAATTGATTGAGGTACCGACCAATACGCACATCGGCATAGGTTGCCCCGCCAGATTTAGCAGTGTTTAGCGCAACATCAGCAAGTTGCTTTTTCTCTGCTACTGTTAAAGGAACAGCCAGCAATTCTTCGATGGATACAGAATTTCCCAGCATCGGGAATGGTAGCGCAAGAGTACCTAACCCCAATCCAGCCAATTGCACAAAGTCTCTCCGTTTCACAATTCAAATAGTTTAGTTCTTACCAAAGATGGAAAAGTATAAAAAAGGAAATGGCTAAATGGAAAAAATATGTAGGCAACACAAATCAGTGTATTAACGGCAATACCGCACGATAAACTTAAGCTAACCGTTAAAATCAAATAACTCCTTGTGCTTGCATTGCCTTAGCCACCTTTAAAAAGCCGGCAATGTTTGCACCTACAAGATAGTTACCTGGTTTTCCGTACTCTTTTGCGGCCTCCAGACAGGCATAGTGAATGTCCTTCATAATTACATGTAGTTTCGCATCAACTTCTTCGCTAGTCCAACTGGAGCCCATATAGTTTTGGGTCATCTCCAACCCAGAGGTAGCAACCCCACCGGCATTGGAAGCCTTGCCAGGAGCATACATCACGCCATTATCAATCAGAATATTAATCGCATCAATGGTGGTAGGCATGTTCGCGCCCTCTGCCAATAATTTTACACCGTTCTTTATCAGATTACGTGCATCCTTTTCACTCACTTCATTTTGTGTTGCGCATGGAAATGCACAATCGGCTTTAATATTCCATACTGGATTTGGATTCTGGCTTGCATCAAGTGTTTGATACTCGCACTTAAAAGTGTCTGCATACTCTTTGATCCTGCCTCTGCGATTGTTTTTAAGATCTTTCAAAAACTCTAACTTTTCCTGAGTTATCCCAGCCGCATCATAGATAAATCCATTTGAATCAGATGCTGTCACAGCTTTCCCGCCCAGTTGAATTATTTTTTCGATCGCATACTGCGCCACATTTCCTGAACCTGAAACAAGACATGTTTTTCCTTTGATCGAATCCTTCTTTTCTTGTAGCATGTGCTCAGCAAAATAAATGAGGCCATAACCGGTGGCTTCGGTGCGGATTAAACTTCCGCCCCAACCAATTCCTTTGCCGGTAAGAACACCGGTAAACTCATTTTTGATTTTCTTATAGGCTCCAAACAAATAACCAATCTCACGACCGCCCACACCAATATCACCCGCGGGAACATCCAATCTATGGTTGATATGTCGGGCCAACTCGCCCATAAACGCCTGGCAAAATTTCATCACCTCCGCATCCGACTTTCCTTTCGGATCAAAATCACTCCCGCCTTTGCCCCCACCCATCGGAATTCCGGTTAACGCATTTTTAAAAATTTGTTCAAAAGCTAAAAACTTCAGCACACTGGGATTTACCGAAGGATGAAAACGCAAGCCTCCCTTATATGGACCTATTGCGCTACTCATTTGCACGCGGTAGCCACGATTCACTTGCACATGGTTTTTATCATCCAACCAGGTTACACGAAATGAAATCATGCGCTCCGGTTCCAGCATGCGTTCAAGCAAACGAAGCTTTACAAATTCAGGGTTGTGCTCCAATACGGGCCAAACAGAAAGAATTACTTCTTCTGCAGCTTGTAAAAATTCTGGTTCATTAGGATTGCGTTGTTTTACAAGTTCGATAATCTCTTGCGGAGTCATGGGTAGTCGGTTTTGCGACTACAATTTAAAGGGAAGTCTTTTAAATGCAATCGATTTAATGCAATCAAATACTGATCATTTGAAGTCGATGTTAACTTTGCCACAAATACTCAGTAACTTGAATGCCTCAAATAATTTCACTTACCATGAACATAAAGAAAATCGCGATCATTGGCGGAGGTAATTTAGGCGTTGCTATTGCAGAGGGGTTGTTGAAGAGCGGCTTTGCAACTCCGCAACAAATAACGGTGACCCGAAGAACATTGTCTCGGCTTGAATCATTAAAAGAACAGGGCGTAACCATTACCGACAACAATCAAGCGGCCATTGAAAACAGTGAAGTGATTATTGTGGCTTTAAAGCCTTACAATGTTAAAGAGGTATTAGAAGGATTGAAAAAATCATTTGATCCGAAAAAGCACATCGTGATAAGCGTTGTTACCGGAATCTTTCTTAAAGATCTAACCGCTATCGTTGATCATGGCGTTCCTATGTTTCGCGCGATGCCCAATACAGCTATTGCTATTCAGGAATCGGTGACCTGTCTCTGTCAAACCAATGCCACAGACTCACAGATTAATTATGTTACTGATTTATTTGATCAGTTAGGCATCACTATCTCCATTGATGAAAAACTGATGGATGCTGCTACCGTATTAGGCGCTTGTGGCATTGCCTATGCGCTGCGATTTATTCGGGCCGCTACACAAGGAGGAATTGAAATTGGATTTGATGCTAAAACAGCAAATCTTATTGCTGCTCAAACTGTAAAGGGCGCTGCTGAACTTTTGCTGAAAGGCAATCGCCATCCCGAAGAAGAGATTGACAAAGTAACAACGCCAAAGGGTTGTACCATTGTTGGGCTTAATGAAATGGAGCATCGTGGGTTTAGTTCTTCGTTAATACGAGGAATTGGGGCTTCATATAATAAGATTAGTTCCTAACCATGTTAAGAATATTAGGTTTACCAATTCTAGTAATTTTGGTTGGCTGTCAACCATCGAATCATCGTGTTTCAAAATTAAAATTTGATTCTACCAAAATTGTAATTTTTTCTCTGGACACTACGACTATAAATGAAGAGAAAAATATTGAGCTTAGTTATCTAAAAAAAAATGGTTCTCCAATTTCACTTACTCAGGATGAATTAGATTTAGTCGAGCTAAAACTTGGAGAGGCTTTGAATAAAATAAACGAGGATAAACGAATAGAATTTGAAGCATATAAGCAAGGGCACCCGAATGATACATTGACTTTTCAGGATTTTTTGGTTAATCTAAATCACTACAACAGACAATATGTTCCGTATAAAAGTAAAGAAGGAGAACGACATGTCTGGGTTAACTGCTTTTGTTCCCGAACACAAGAGCGGTTGGAATTCGCGAAGTCCAACATTATAATGCCATTAGGTGGCGGTTCTTGTTATTTTAGCGTCACTATAAATCTTTCAAAGGGGATTTATCAAGATCTTTCTGTAAATGCGCCAATGTAGAATTTAAATTAAAGCCATGTCCAGCTTCACCACTACCAACCGCATCATCATCAGTTGTCCGAAAAGACTTTCACCTTTTTTAGCGCAAGAAGTGGAAGAACTTGGTTTTACACTAGATCGAAAATTCATTACCGGTGTGGAACTGCAAGGTTCTGTCAATGATTGCATCCGGCTAAACCTCAACCTGCGTTGTGCCAGCCAGATACTGTATTCTCTGAAGGAATTTGAGTGTAACGGGCCTGACGAATTATATGACACATTGATTCGTTACCCCTGGGAAGAGTTGCTTGCCACAGAAGGTTATTTTTCTGTGACGAGCAATGCCGATCACTTTACAGTGAACAACGAAATGTTTGTGAACGTAAAAGTGAAAGATGCGATTGCCGACAGAATGCGCAGAGAAACTATGCGCAGACCCGATTCAGGATCGGAACTAAAGGGTGCCGTATTCCATTTGTATTGGAAAGATGAGCGTGCTGAAATTTTTCTGGATACCTCCGGAGAAACGCTGGCAAAACACGGCTACCGAAAAATACCCGGCAAGGCTCCCATGCTCGAATCGCTTGCTGCCGCTACCGTGTTGGCAACCAAGTGGGATCGAAAATCACCTTTCGTAAATCCTATGTGTGGATCAGCCACCGTTGCCATTGAAGCTGCATTGATAGCGACTAATCGCAGACCTGGTTTATTTCGCAAGAACTATTCATTCATGCACATAAAAGGCTATGATCCGAATGTGTATCAGTCAGAAAATAAAAAGTTACAGGATCAGATTACAGAGGTTCCTGGTTTGAAGATTCTCGCAAGCGATATCAGTGAAGACGCTATCAACATTTCAAAAATTAATGCGGGGATTGCGGGTGTAGAAGAATTAATTGAATTTCAACAATGCGATTTTGAACTAGCGGTCATTCCCGAAACACCCGGAGTAATTTATTTTAATCCGGAGTATGGCGAACGATTAGGTGAAGTGAGCGCCTTAGAAGAAACCTATGCCCGCCTCGGTGATTTTATGAAAAAGAAATGCCAGGGCTATCTGGGTTACATTTTCACAGGCAATCTTGATTTGGCTAAAAAAATTGGCTTGAAAGCAAGTCGTAGAATTGAATTCTATACAAGTACGATTGATTGTCGTTTGCTGGAGTATGAATTGTATGGTGGAAGTCGAAGAGCGCCTAAACCATAGTTTCAATTACATGCCATTTTTTGTAATTTTAGAGAATTGCAAATAAATAGTAGTTATGAGTTCAGTTGAGATAAAACGTAAATTGTTCGACTACATTCGAGATGCTGACAATCGAAAAGTTAAGGCTATTTACACAATGGTAGAAAAGGAAATTCAAGAGGATTCAACAGTCTGGACAGATGAATTTGTAAAGGAACTTGATAAAAGAGTAACTGAATTCGAAACCGGGTCAATAAAAGCCCATACATGGGAGGAGGTTAAGGCGAACGCAAAAAAGCGAATTAAGAAATCTTAAATCTGCAATGGCCTATCAGGTTCTTATTCACCCACTGGCCGAAAAGGAATTTATCGATGCATTTCTTTGGTATGAAGAACGATTATCCGGCTTGGGGCTTCGATTTCAAGAAAAAATTGATATCCATCTTAATCTGATCAGTAAAACACCTCTTTCATTTCCTAAAAGGAAAAGAAATTTCAGAGAAATAAAAGTTCATACATTTCCATATCTGATCGTTTATAAAATTCTTGTCAAGAGAAAAATCATAATGGTTTCTGCATTTCATCACACTAGCCGAAATCCAAAAACAAAATATAGAAAATGAAAGCGCCTTTTGTTTTTCTGATTTTTTTTGTTTCGTTTCAAGCCATGAGTCAAAATAAAATTACCACTTACGTAATCGCTCATCGCGGTGCCTGGAAAAACACCAATGTTCCGGAAAATTCCATTGCTGCACTTCAACACGCTATACGCTTGGGCTGTTATGGTAGTGAGTTTGATGTACACATGAGTGCCGACTCAGTACCATTTGTACTGCACGACCACTCTATTCAAGGTATTCATATAGAAAAAACAAGCGCTGCTGAACTTAGAAAAGTCAAACTAGCTAATGGCGAATCACTGCCCACATTAGAGGAATACCTGTTGGCTGGAAAATCACAAAACAAAACCCGGCTTATTCTGGAAATAAAATCTTCGAGCATCAACAAAGAACGCTCCCTCGCACTCACCAAAAAATGTGTTGATCTGGTAAACAAAACCGAGGTTGCCGAACTTACCGATTACATTGCGTTTGATTTTGATGTTTGCCTATTGGTAAAAAAGCTGGCTCCCAATGCGCACGTACAATATTTGAATGGCGACAAAACTCCGGAACAACTGGCTGCTGCCGGATTGAATGGGTTCGATTATCACTTTAGCGTATTAAAACGCAACGAAACCTGGCTTGCCGATGCGCATAAAAGAAAACTAAGCACCAATGCGTGGACGGTAAATGATGAAGAAACTATGCGCTGGCTCATCGGCCGAAACATTGGAATGATTACCACCAACGAGCCTGAAAAATTGATTGAGCTTCTCTCTAAATGAAGATGAGGCAGAATCTCAAAAAGTCAAATGACATTCTATCTTTCAAAAACGGGATCGCCCCGATGCATCGGGGCGATGACCAATAGACTTTTCAGACGGCCTCATATTTTATTAGTACCTCTTTTGAAAATCCTTATCCGTTAGATTCAGGTTTTTCATAGTGGCATTATAGTCGGAGTAATTTACTCTTCCCATGATATCTGCCGGCACCACCACCACTCTGAAAACCTGATCGGCAGTCCATTGGTTAGCTAGAGTCGTTAACGGAAATGTTGCATCTAAAAAGATGTTCACATCTACATCCGTAAAATCAAAATTGTATTGCATCAGGCCTTCTTCAAAAAACACCTGCTGGGGTAGCAATCGCCAGATGTCTTTACTATTCTCAACATCCCACAATACATACACCAATGTAACGTCAGACGATAGCACATCAAAACCATACGGTTCAAGGTGTGCATAATCGTTTGCTTCCGTAAAATCTACCTCAATCTCAAATGCCTTCGAAGCAATGATTGATCCATCTTCACCAGGAATGCCCTCCGGCCCCATAGGCCCTTCACATGCCACACCTACCACTATAACCATCAGGAACAGTAACTTTTTCATATCGATTAAATTTAATGGAACATTCACCAACGTTGTGCCAACTCTATCAGAGTATACGATACATGCCAACATAAATTGGGCTACTGGCATAACTACCACCGGACAAGTCACAACCGAACCCATATAGTGCTTTTCTTCCACTGGTATAATCAGGATTGGTAATGCGATTGAAGCTCTTGATATTGCCTTCTTAAAATCTAAATTCATGAACAAACGTATTCTGCTCGCTTCGGTATTTATTGTTAGCGCAATGACTGCATTTGCACAACCGGAAAGAGTGCTCCCGGCCGAGTCGGCCATAACCTCTACTGCTTCGGTAACTATTAAAGGCAAGGTTGTTCCTTATAAAGTAACGGCTGGTACCCAACCTGTTTGGAATGCTGAAGGCAAACCAAGTGCAGCCCTTTTCTATACCTACTATGAACGCACCGATATTTCGGATAAAAGTCGCAGGCCATTAGTAATTTCATTTAATGGTGGCCCCGGCTCGGCTTCCGTATGGATGCATGTAGCCTACACGGGTCCCAAAGTCTTGAACATTGATAGTGAAGGGTATCCGGTTCAGCCCTATGGCATAAAGGATAATCCAAATTCTATTTTGGATGTTGCTGACATCGTGTACATCGATCCGGTAAACACAGGTTTCTCACGCATTCTTGATCCCAAAGCTGAGAAGTCAACCTTTTTTGGAGTGAATGCAGACATCAAATACCTGGGCGATTGGCTCGACAATTTTGTTTCGCGCGTAGGTCGCTGGACTTCACCTAAATACCTGATTGGCGAAAGTTACGGCACAACCCGTGTATCAGGGTTGGCCTTAGATCTTCAAAACAATCATTGGATGTATTTGAATGGTGTGATTTTGGTTTCGCCAACAGAAATTGGAATCAAGCGCGATGGTCCGGTTAACGATGCACTTTCTTTACCCTACTATACAGCCGCAGCATGGTATCACAAAGCACTTCCGGCCGACTTGCAACAAAAAGATTTGCTTGATGTGCTTGCGGAATCTGAAAAGTTTACGATCGATGAATTTATCCCAGCGTTATCCAAAGGTGGATTTATTGATCCTGCCAAACGAAAAGAAATAGCAGGCAAAGCTTCGCGCTACTCGGGTATAAAAGAAGATGTGATTCTGAGCCACAACCTGGCCGTGCCCACGCAATATTTCTGGAAAGAACTTTTACGCGATAAGGGTTTTACTATAGGTCGATTGGATTCGCGCTATAAAGGCATTGATAAAACGGCTGCGGGCAGCGGTCCGGATTTTAATTCGGAGCTTACTTCGTGGTTACATTCTTTTACGCCTGCCATCAACTACTACTTGCGTGATGTGCTGAAATACAAAACCGATTTACAATACAATATGTTTGGCCCCGTTCGGCCGTGGGATAACTCAAACGACAACACGGGCGAGAACCTACGCTTGGCGATGGCTGAAAATCCGTATTTGAATGTGATGATTCAAAGCGGTTATTATGATGGTGCGACTACTTACTTCGATGCCAAGTATTCGATGTGGCAACTGGACCCAAGTGGAAAGATGAAAGATCGTTTACGCTTTGAAGGCTACCGCAGTGGACACATGATGTATTTGCGTGCTGAAGATCTGATTTCTTCCAACGATCACATTCGGGATTTTATTAAGAAGTCAACCCCGGCAAATGGAGCGCCCGCGAAATACTAGCATCAACATTTAATGAACTAAAATGCCCTATATAATGTATCGGGCATTTTTATTGAATTCTGCGTAACACATTCCTCACTCATGCTTCAACGCCTCTGTGGCATTTGTATTAGCTGATCTGATTAAAAGAAATATGATCGAGGCAAAAGCAAAAAATGCTACCAATAAAAAGGGTAAGATAAAATCCAGGGAGCCTACCCAAATCCTTACCGGATAGTTTGATAACCAGAAGTTGCTTGCATAATAACTAATTGGAAAGGCACATACTCCGGCTAGTAGTAATAAGATTGCAAACTCTGTTGAAAGTAATCGGATGATATTTAGCATTGTGGCACCCAATGTTTTTCGAATCCCAATTTCCTTCTTGCGCTGGTACGTCATAAAGTAGGTAAACCCGAAAAGCCCGAGGCAGGCAATGCTTAAACCGATAGCTGATAAGTAACTAAAGACTTTTTGTAATTGCTTTTCACGCTGATACTGCCGGTTAAAAAATTCGTCCAAAAAGAAATAATCAAAAGGCTTATCCGGAAAAATAGTTACCCATTGTTGTTGCAGAGAGGTAAGCGTTTCTGTAACATCATTTGAGTTGATCTTAACCGTAATGAATTTCACGTACCCTTGCCCCGGTGTATACATGGAGGCGAGAATGGGTTCATGTAACGAACGCTCATGAAAATCATTCACTATACCGATAATCTCACTATCACCCATCAACTTGTTCCCTACAGCGTCATGCGCATTTTTATACCCAAGCATAGCAACGGCTGTTTCATTTAAAATAACTTGTTTAAAATTTTCATCAGCGAAATTTCTTCCGGCTATTAATTTCAAGCCATACGTTTCAATAAAGTCTGCATCCACACGCGTACGTGATGTTGAAATCATTTCCGGATTATCTTCAGATTTTCTCAAACGACCCAACCATTCGTTTTCGCGTCCAGGAATTGAAGAAGTAATGGTGGCATTAACGACATATGCCTGATCTTTAACCCTGCTCTTAAAAAGTCTTATCTTGTTTGTATACGCACTGTCCGTTTCGGCTCCTGGCCCATTAATCGTTTTGATAACAATATTTTGATGCACATCGAAACCCAGTTCCTGATGTTGCATAAACGAAACCTGGCGTTGAATAATTAAGGTTGCACTGATTAACAAAATTGTAGTTAGAAATTGTACGGATAGTAAAGACCTTCTAAGAAATTGTTGATTTAAGTTCGAAAACTTTCCGCCTTTCAGGGCAACAACAGGATTGATGACGGTAAGATACCTTGTAGGATAAAATCCTACGAAAAATGAAAAGATGATCAGAAATCCAAAAGCTATCGAAGTAAATATGGGATTTAACAGAACGGTCAATTCCATTTGCTTTCCTGTTAACGAGTTAAAAACTGGTAATAGAATTAGGGACACCAATACCGCAATGGCAAGCGCAATTAGGTTGATCAGAAAGGATTCTGTAAAGAACAAGATCTGTAGTTGATAACGACTTGAGCCAACAATTTTGCGGATACCAATTTCTTTGGCTCTTCGGATTGCTCGAGCCACCGATAAATTGAGATAATTAATCAACGCGAGAACGAGAATAAACACAGCAACCCATTGAAGTACATGTATGATTTGTTCGTTTCCATTTACCTGCATTTCGCCCGTGATATTCGAATGTAAATGAATGTCTTGAAGGGGTTGTAGAAAAAAACTGGCTGTTGCGCGGTTGGCATTCTCATTGCTTTCCATTTTTGCAGTCAATACTTTTTGCATGGTGGTTTCTACTTCGGCAAGATTAGTATTGGGTCGCAGTAGCAGGTAGGTATAAAATCCATCCCAGTTCCAAGCGCTTCGGTCTTCATACACATTCATCCATGAAGCCAAGAAATTAAACTGCATGTGCGAGTTTGCTGGCAAATCCTTGTAAATACCCGTAACAATCCAGTCGCCCATTCCTTCCCAATGGATTGTCTTATTAATAGCTTCAGAATCTCCAAAATATTTTAGCGCAGCAGATTCTGAAAGAATTATTTTAAACTCACCTTTCAGCGCAGTCAGCGGATCGCCTTCAATAAAATCTAAAGAAAAAATGGTTAAGAAGGTTGAGTCCACAGCATAGACCGATGATTCCATAAAGGTTTTCTGTTCACCACCTTCGTCAATCATCATCACGGCCTCAACGTGAGTAGTTATCGGAAACAAGCGAGTGTAGTTTTCAACCGCAGGAATCACTGTTTTCAGCGTTTCGCCAACGGCTGGAAAAATTTGTGCCCTGCTGTATTGCAACTCATTGTCAATAAGGCGCGAATAGCTCACGCGTACAATATCTTTCGATCGTGGAAAAAATGCATCATAACTTTTTTCGAAGGAAACATAGTTTAACATGAGCAAACAAACGGCAATGCCCATGGCTAATCCTGCAACATTAATAAATGTGAAAACCGAATGCCTTCGCATGCTGCGAAAACTGAACTTCAAATAATTTAGAATCATAACTGGACGAGATTGAGGTGAAAATTTATTTCTTAAAAGTATTCCCGGCCTTAAGAACCGAATCGTATTCCATATCAATCTTCGCTTAGCTTTTCTTCTCCCAAGCGCTTTTACATCCTTCTCAAACTTTTGAAGCAGGTCGCCTTCAATTTCTTCCAATAAATGTTCTGGACAGAACCAGGTGAGAAACCGAAGAGCGATACTTTTCTTTGGATTCATTTCAAATCACTGTTAAGACATTTTCAACTGAGGTACCATTTTCCACAAATCAATACGCGATTCCTTCATCGCTTTCAACAACGCCATGCCAGCATTGGTAATCGTATAGATTCGTTTTCTCCGGCCTCCGCGTTCGTTGGTGCCGCCTCCCAAACTGGATTTGAGATACCCTTTGTCTTCCAACCGGTAAAGGGTAACATGCACAGCACTCAGATTCACCTCGCGCTTTAAGCGGGTTTCGATTTCATCAGAGATGGCTGCACCATAAGCATCCTCTTGCAAGGCTGCAACCATAGTTAATATTAGCTCTTCAAACTCACCTAAAAATTCCTTAGCCATATGCCTATCATTTGTATATCCTTATATTTTGTTAAGCATATTAGCAAAAGTTTAAGAATTGACCAAATAGGTATTATAAATAACTCAGAAATGTGCCGCGATGTTGGCTCTTAACACGGTCATACACATTGCACAGCGGGTATATAAGCAGCACGATTAAGACCCAAAATAAAAGAACCCATGGAAGTGAATAGCCCCCTTCGGGCGTGATGCCTCCAAATGATTTGGCAAAATGAAAATCAATCTCGGAAAATGATTTTCCGGTTTTAATCATGAAGCTTATCAGCGCAAGTACATGTATTAGATAGAAATGAAGAATGAAATAAAATAACGGAACACGACCGATTGTATTTAATGGATTAAGGGTTTTTGCATTGCCTTTTTCCAATAGCGAGATTAAAATCAACAAGGGACCTATTGTCATCAATAAAAATAAAAGCGAAACTGGATATTTTGTTGTGTTTATAAAACTGAGCACTGTAAACCAGGTGCTTTGTTGGTTACTCCACGGTGCCGGGTCTCCATATACATTGACGAATCGTAAAATCACAAATGCAATCACACAAATGAAGCCAGCCGTTAGCAACCATTTTTGTCTTGTTATGGAATCAATCTGATTGCTATACCAAGAGCCGAGACCATAGCCCACTAACATAACTCCCAGCCAGGGCACTATTGGATAAGAAATAATGAATGCAACATTAGGGTTTACAGAAAGAAATCCCACTCTCATTAATATTGTCCATGGTGCAAACCAGAAACTTGTTGGATCAATGGCAACAACATCCAGCAAATTGTGACCAAACACAATGACTAGCCCAATCACCAACAGTACTTTGTTCGGTAAATAAATTAAAACCGAAAGAAGAATCATGCATATGCCAAACAGCCATAGAACGCCCAGGAGAGTGATATCGAAATAAAAATTGAATAGCATGCCAAAGCGCAAGACTGCAATTTCTAAAATCACCATCCACACTCCGCGGGTAAACAAATACCACGAAAGTTCTTTTTTGGTTTTCCGTGCCAGCGAAATTCGACTGGCCACTCCCGATAGCAAAACAAAAGCAGGCATACAAAAATGTGTAACCCAACGGGTAAAGAACAAGGCAGTGTTGGTTTTCTCAAGATTGGTAGGATCAAACACAAACGCATCGGCATGAAAATAATCTCGCGTATGATCGAGAGCCATGATTACCATAATCAGACCACGGGCAATATCAATCGAAGAAACACGAAATCGATGGCTACTTATCTCACTCATGGTTTCAATTTGTATTTGCGAGATTAAAGAAGCTCCGCGAGGTTATCAAGTGCGCCAGGCAGACAGCTTAATTTTGGCAAAACTACCAGAGGCTAAGCCTTCAATTTTGCTTTCAGAAATTCTGCGGTGTATCCACTCGCCTTCTTCACCATCTCTTCTGGTGTGCCTGCAAAAAGGAGATTGCCACCTTTTTTCTCACCACCCTCGGGACCGAGATCTATCACCCAATCAGCACATTTTATTACCTCCATGTTGTGCTCAATCACAATTACAGTATGCCCCTGATCGACTAATGCATTGATCGCTTTAAGAAGTTTCGAGATATCGTGAAAGTGTAAGCCTGTGGTGGGCTCATCAAAAATGAAAAGTATGTTGCCGGTAGTGTCTGAATTATTCTTTCCTAAAAAGGAAGCCAGCTTTACACGCTGTGCTTCACCACCCGAAAGTGAGTTCGAAGATTGACCTAATTTAACATAGCCTAAACCTACTTCATACAAAGGAAGGATTTTTTCATACACGGCTTTTTTGTCTTTGAAAAACTCAAGTCCATTTTCAACGGTCATGTCCAGCACATCAAAGATATTCGCACCTTTATGTTGCACCTCCAATACTTCTTGCTTAAAGCGCTTACCATGGCAACTTTCGCATTTCAAAAAGATATCAGCCATAAACTGCATCTCCACTTTTATTTCACCTTCACCCTGGCAGGTCTCACATCTTCCGCCTTCTACGTTGAACGAGAAATGGGAAGGTTTATAACCACGCTGTTTACTGAGTGGCTGTTCGGAATAAAGATTCCGAATAGCATCGTAAGCTTTTACATAACTGATAGGATTTGAGCGCGAGGATTTACCAATCGGATTCTGATCTACAAATTCTACCTGAGAAATCTTGGTAACATCTCCCTCCAGGCGATCGTACTTACCAGGAGTTTCTGCCACCGAACCATTCAGTCGGCCTATAGCCGGATATAATATTTTCTTGATGAGTGTAGACTTACCAGAGCCACTTACTCCCGTAACAACCGTAAGCGCACCCAATGGAAATTTAACGGTCAGATTTTTCAGATTATTCTCGCGGGCACCGGTTACGGTTACTGAGTCTTTCCACTTCCTGCGAACTTTCGGAACAGCAATTTTCTCTGTGCCATTCAAGTAATCGACCGTGTGTGATTTAATCTTACTATTCAAATCTTTTTTCGAACCCTGGAAGATTAACTCACCACCATGCGAACCGGCATCGGGGCCGATGTCAATAATCTGATCGGCCGCACGCATAATTTCCTCCTCGTGCTCAACCACGATTACGGTGTTGCCCATGTCGCGCAACGATTTCAAAACTTCAATCATTCTCGCTGTGTCGCGTGGATGAAGCCCGATGCTGGGTTCGTCCATGATATACATAGAACCTACCAGGGCACTACCTAATGACGTGGCCAACTTAATTCGTTGAAACTCTCCGCCTGACAGGGTTGATGTAACCCGATTAAGGGTAAGATATCCTAGGCCAACCTTTGTCATATACTCCAGTCGCGAACGGATTTCTGTTAGAATTCGATCAGAGACCTTTTGTTCGTAAGCCGGAAGTTTAAGCTTTTCAAAAAAGACTAACGTCTCTTCAATAGGCATCAGCACCAGATCCGTAATAGACGTGTTGGCAATCTTAACGTAGGCAGCATCCTTTCTCAGTTTCGTTCCACGGCAATCCGGGCATGTGGTTCTTCCGCGGTAACGCGAAAGCATTACTCGATATTGAATTTTATAGGTTTTTGATTCCAGGTACTTGAAGAAGGCATGAATACCATCAAAATATTCATTGCCATTCCATAACAAGTCCCGTTCTTTTTGGTTGAGTTCACCGTAGGCACGATGGATCGGAAAATCAAACTTAATTCCGTTTTTAATCAATGGTCTTGCCCATTCATTCATCACCTCGCCCCGCCAGGGTGCAATGGCGCCTTCATAAACAGAAAGGCTTTTGTCGGGAACGACCAGGTCTTCATCGATGCCTAAAATTTTTCCAAAGCCTTCGCAGGTCTGGCAAGCACCAAACGGATTATTAAAACTGAAGAGATTAATAGAAGGCTCTGTAAATGAAATTCCATCCAGCTCAAAGCGATCCGAAAAGTTAACTTTCTTTTCCCCTTCCGCATAAATCACACAATCGCCATGTCCTTCAAAGAAAGCTGTTTGCACGGAGTCGGATAAACGAAACGTTAAGTCTTCGTCATTAGCATTCACGGCTGCACGGTCGATGAGAATTTCGACCTCTTGTGGATCAATTTTAGGAATGGATTTTTTTTTCTTTCCCTCACCCCGTCCTCGTCCTTCGGACACCCCTCTCCCCGGGGAGAGGGGTTGGGGTGAGGGGTTTAAAATCTCCTCAATAAACTTCACCTCACCATCTATCAACACTCGCGTAAATCCTTTGCTCAGCAAAAGGTTTAATTCGTCTGCAAGCTTACGCCCCTTCATCACCCGCAGCGGGCAAGCCACCATTACCCGGGTTCCTTCTTTTCGCTGGTTGATAAAATCAACTACATCAGTAACCGTATCGCGCTTTACTTCTTTGCCTGTAATCGGTGAAATAGTTTTGCCGATGCGGGCGAAGAGCAACTTTAGGTAATCATAAATCTCCGTAGTGGTTCCGACTGTAGAGCGCGGATTACGCGTATTGACTTTTTGTTCGATCGCGATCGCAGGCGATACCCCACGGATGTAATCTACCTCGGGTTTTTCCATGCGACCCAGAAACTGGCGTGCATAAGAACTTAAGCTTTCCACATACATACGCTGGCCTTCGGCAAACAAGGTATCGAAGGCGAGGGATGACTTGCCGGATCCTGAGAGGCCAGTGATAACCACCAACTTGTTTCGGGGTATAGCAACGCTCAGGTTCTTTAAATTATTAACCCGGGCACGTTTAATAATGATATGCTCCCTGGGATCGAGGTCGTCTAAATAAGAATCGTTGGAGATTGGGTGCATGCGAAACCGCAAAAGTAAAAAATGAAAGAGCCTGGTCCTAGGATGGGTTCAAAGTTTGGGAGTAATCCAAAAACTCTATAACAAAAACGCCATCTGTTAGTTGCAGATGGCGTTAATAAAATCCTGTTGGTTATTAATTAGTTATCAAAGTCAGGGTCATAGCTGGCTTCCTTGGCGGGACTATCACTATCGTAATCATCGCCACCACTATTGTCAAAATCATCATCCCCAGCTGCTGGTGTGCGAAGGTCATCATCATCACCATCAAACTCCTGCTTTTCACTTGATTCTACATCGTAGCCGCCATCACTGTTTTTGGTAGCCGGAACCTTAACGAGGTAAACAGAATCATCAGTTTCCAGTGGAAAAACAAAAATAGGTTCCCGCTTTGCATTGGTGATGCGGGTGATGCTCGCCTCATATCCATTGGGGTATTGATCCTTTAATAAGTCCCGTAGGTCTTCACTCAGGTTTTCGAGGCTTTTTATTACACGTTTCTTTGCTACTGCCATTGTACTTGAAAATCGGGCTCAAATAGCACAAGAAAATCTTTAGAAGGCAAATTTTTTTCAATTTTTTTTGCACTTTCCGACTTTATCTCTATTTTTCATTTCTCAAAACAATCATTTAACCCCACATACTATCGAGCGAGACATCTACGTTACTTAAACGCAAGACAGATGATTGACAACAGATTCAGCGACAGCCAATTGGTTTCGCTCTATCAAACCGGTAACGAAGAGGCGTTCGAGATGCTACTTCACAGACACAAATCCCGTATTTATACGGCCATTTACATGATTGTAAAAGATCGCTACGAAGCACAAGACCTGCTTCAGGATACCTTTATCAAGGCGATTAATACAATTAAAGGTGGACGGTACAACGAAGAGGGCAAATTTTTGCCCTGGATCAGTCGCATCGCTCATAACCTGGCCATTGACCATTTCCGCAGAAGCAAGCGCTACCCCGAAGTTGTGCTTGAAGACGGCAGCCGGGTATTTGACTCGATGCAGTTTTCGGAGGAGTCCTATGAATCAAAGCAACTTCTTCGTGATACTAAATCGCGCGTTCGTGAATTGGTTAAAGAGCTACCCACCGAACAAAAGCAAGTGCTGATTATGCGGCATTACCTGGACATGAGTTTTCAGGAGATTGCCGATAGAACCGGAGTAAGTATTAACACCGCACTTGGCCGCATGCGCTATGCGTTAATTAACCTTAGAAAGAAAATGATTAAAAACAATATTGCCTATGATAAAGACCTTTACCCAAGACGATCTGATCAGGTTTCTATACCACGAGACCTCAGAAGAGGAGACGAAGGAGATTAACAAAGCACTTCTTCGAGATAGTGAACTACAAGCTCAGTATAACGAACTGAGTAACGTGCGTTCTGAATTAGATGCAACTCAACTAGAGCCCCCGGCTTCAGTAGTGCAAAACATTCTGAATTACGCCCACGGTTTTCAGGAACATCATTAAAAAGTAATCTGCGTAACGTCATTCAAGGTCTTCCCCAATATGGAAGACCTTTTTATTTAACAACCCATCCACACGGATTTACAGTTCGGTAAGGAAAATATGGACACAGACCTATGTCCGTCTACTTTTGATTCATGAATTTGGAAAAACTCTTATCACTCATGTTGGTGCTGCACATTGCCGGTGGCACGATTGCACTTATCAGTGGATTGATCTCAATGCTGGCAGTCAAGGGGAGTCAAGCTCATAAACTAGCTGGGAAAATTTACTTCTGGGGCATGACCGCGGTGTTTATGGGTGCTCTCATTATAGCCACTAGTCGTAAACTCGACTTTCTGCTGATGGTTGCCTTCTTCAGCTACTACATGACGGTGCGCGGCTACAGGATTTTATCACTCAAAAAACTTCATCAGGGTCAGCAAGCCGCTGTTGTCGATTGGGCAATTTTAGTAGTCTCCGGAATTTTTATTGTGACCTTGTTTGGGTGGGGAGTTTGGGTACTCCTGCAAGGAATCAGCATGGGCATTGTTGCCATTGTTTTTGGTGCCATTGGATCTTCGTTCTTATTCCATGACGTAAAGCGGTTCTTTATTCTACCAAAAGAAAAGATGCATTGGTGGTATGGACATATCAGCAGCATGGGAGGAAGTTATATCTCGGCTGTTACTGCGTTTATTGTGGTCAACATTCAGTTACCTCAACATCAGTGGATACTATGGGTGTTGCCCGGATTAGTAGGTGGCATGTTGATTGGCCAGACAGTAAGAAAATACAAAATGAAATTTAACGCGGCATTATAATTTACGAACCTGGATACTCATCGCTTCCGCGGGATTTGAAAGTAAGAGTTTATCAAAATCAGATTCAGAAAATCCCTTTTGTCTTAACCGTGGCAAAAGCTCGGTAAAGATATTGGTATAACCTTTGAACTCACCGCCCAAAGGTTCTCCGGGTTTATACCAGCCAGCATCGTGCGAAATCAATACGCGATTAAGCAGGTTTTCATTCTTTAAGCGTACTATTGAATCCGTATAGTTATCAAAATCCCCCCAACCAATTCCGTCCAGACTAATCCATGCTCCGAGTCGCGCTGCTTTAACATGATTGCTTTTATCTGATTCGCTTTGTGCATGAACCCATACAAATGCACTTGGATGAACATTCATCGTTTGAAGAATTTCAAGTTGTTCTAAAGCAGCCGTTGCCGGACCGGTGTGCGAACAAATAGTAAGTCCGGTTTTCAGATGTGTAATGGCTGCGGCTCGTATCAGTTTTTTATGAAGTTCCGATAGAGGTCCGTCTCCATCAACACCTATCTTAATGAATCCAGGTTTGACTGAGGTTCCAGCTATTCCATGTTTGAATTCTTTGATCCATCGTTTGGCCAGATGCTCGGCAGTCTCTGAAAAAGCCCATGCAGGTAAGTACTTGTTTCCTACCGCCCCGTAATAACCGGTGTTGGTGATTATCTGAACACCACTCTGCTCCGAAAGCATTTTCAAAAGCCCAACATCGCGCCCAAGAAAATCAGGAGTGCAATCAAAAACACTTTTTACACCTGCCTGCTTAACTTCCAGCAGGTGCGGTAGAACCTTTTCAATTACTTCGGTTCGGTTCCACCATCAAAACTGATTTTGTCAGCGCCTATAAAGTCGACCAGGAAATGTTCGTGTATAAGTGTTTTGCCCAACCGGCCGCTGGGTATTGATCCGTGAACTGTATTAATGTATGTCTCTTTCGTTCGCCCATTCCAAAATAAAAAGCCTAACCCCGCAATCAGAAAATCCCTTCGCGAGATCATGGGCTTACAATTCAGTAATGAAAATTTTTCGCCACTTTACTTTTACGCCTCCACCATCGTGAATTTGCAATGCAATCTTGCCGCCTCGCGATCCGATCTTATCATCAGTAAGCGTAATCATTTGCTCACCATTCAGCCAGGTGGTAACTACATTGCCTTTCACTCTCACTTTCATTTTATTCCATTCTCCTTCTTTTAAAAACTTTTCTTTATCGGCCGTTGGTTGTATAAGCCAGCCCCTTCCATACGATTCATAAATCCCTCCACTATGTTGATTCAGTGGCGCCACTTCCGCTTGCCAGCCGCTTACCGTGGTGCCATCAATCTGCGAATGAAAAAACACCCCACTGTTTCCGTTCGATTCCTGCTTAAACTCCAGTGTCAACTCAAAATCCTTGTACTCCTTTTCTGTGGCAAAATATCCGTATTGTTTATCGGGTCCGCTCTCGCAAACCAGCAGGCCCTTCTCCACATACCACTTTTCTGTGCCATAAATTTTCCAGCCTGCAATATCCTTTCCATTAAAGAGAGATTGCTTTTTCTGAGCCTGCGAAAAAGGTACCAAAAACAGGGTTATAGCAACTAATAAAATCAATTTCTTCATAAGAGGTATATTATCTTACCAAGGTAGGAAAAATAGAAACGCGAAGAATAGGTATAATATTTTTATAACTTAATTTATGCCAACCTAAACCATCGCTTATGCGGATCATTCTGCTATTCTGCTGTATCATTCTTGCTGGGTGTTCAACCCATTCAAATTCGGTGACTGAAAAGTCTGATGCTGATCCTTTAACGGAAATACAATCTGATTCGGATTTTACGCTGGCCAGTCTGGCTGGTGAATGGCACATGGTAACACTGCAGGATAATAATTGGGTGCTTTTCTATCCCTGCGATGCGGATAACACCTTCGTTCAGATTAAAGGAGATTCCATTGTCATTGGCTGGGGTCAGGATGCAACGGCCGGAAAAATCGAGTCATGGTCGCTCACCCATACAGATGAATTATCGCTGGTTGTAAATGATTCGTATGCTACCAACACCTATCGCGTGCAACAAACCGATGATGGCCTAACCCAGTGGTGGCTTTGGGAAGATGCAGAAGGACCCTCCTATTTCATTCCTTCCTCAGAAAAAAGTAACTACCCAACGATTAAGCAGCCTTGCAAAGAATGTTGGGAAGATTGCGAAGAGGAACGGTAGTATAAAGTCTGTTCTGAAAAAATCACGAGCCCATGTGGTGAAGCTCACTTGGTTTTCTTTCTTTGCACCGTGAAAATTTTGATCCTCCATCAGCATTTCAATACGCCTGAAAAAGGTGGGGCCATCCGGTCGTATTACCTGGCAAAAGCCTTGGCGGATAGAGGAATAAAGGTGGTTGTGATCACTGCACACAACGAAAGTCAGTATAAAAAAGAAATCACCGAAGGCATTGAAGTTCACTACTTACCCGTTGCTTATGACAATCGGTTTGGGTTTGCAGCCCGAAGCTGGTCATTCATAAAATATGTGAAAGGCGTAGTGGAACTTGCAGGCCAGTTCAAAGATTTCAAGTATTGTTATGCGATCTCTGTTCCCCTAACCGTAGGCCTGGCTGCCCTGTGGGTTAAAAAGCGTTACAACATTCCTTACATTTTTGAAGTAGGCGACTTGTGGCCCGATGCGCCCATTCAAATGGAGTTTGTAAAAAATTATGTATTCAGCGAGGCGTTGTATTTTATGGAGAAGCGTATTTACAAATCCGCACACTCGATTGTTGCATTATCACCCGCGATACAATCAGCCATTGAAAAGAAAGTGCCGGGTATAAAAATACACCTGATCCCTAACATGGCGGATTGTGAGTTTTATAAACCAGAAAGCAAAGACCCGGTATTGGAAGCGCGCTTTCGGGTGCCGAATAAATTCGTTGTCTCGTATATCGGTGCGGTAGGTGTTGCCAATGGCTTGGATTATTTTTTGGAATGTGCCAATGCCGCACGCAAAGCAGCGCTACCGATTCACTTCTTTATTTGTGGTGATGGCGCGCTGGTAGACCGACTGAAAAAAAATGCGCAGCAACTTAGCCTTACCAATCTTACCTTCCTTGACTTCACCAACCGAAAAGGCGTACAGGAACTTCTGAATGTAACCGATGCTTCGTTTATCTGCTACAAGCAGGTTCCCATCTTAGAAACAGGATCGCCTAATAAGTTTTTTGATGGCCTTGCTGCCGGTAAATTGATCATCACCAACTTTGGCGGCTGGATAAAAAAAGAGATTGAAGAAAATCAATGTGGAGTCTATTGCAATCCGCAACAGCCGACAGACTTTGTAAAGAAGATTACTCCGTTTCTGGACGATCAAGAATTATTGTCCAGCTATCAAAATGCCTCAAGACATCTTGCAGAGAAGAAATATTCCCGAAAACATTTGAGTACCAAATTTGTTTCGATTCTTAACTGACTAATTCTACGTAAAATCAAATACTAATTGCCTGTCCAATTACTGGCTCTGTAATCATACTTTAAGAAATAACAGATGAGAATTTATCTTTTACTCTTTGTATTATCTAGTCTAAATACTTTGGGGCAACAAACTCTGTCAACAGAGCAATTTGAAAAACTAAACAAAATTGCAACTCAGGATGTGCCCGATAAAGCACCGGGGATTGCAACTGCAATAATCAAAGATGGAGAAGTAATCTTTGAAAAGTATGCGGGTTATGCAAATTTAGCTGATAGCCTATTGATAAGCCCAAGTTCTAGATTCAATATAGCTTCAAACGGTAAACAATTCACAGCCTTAGCAATATTAATGTTAGCCGATTCCAAAAAATTAAGATTGACAGACGATATAAGAAAGTATCTTCCGGATTTGTTTCCTACGGTGGAAAACAAAATCACAATAAATAATTTACTCAATCATACAAGTGGGATCAGAGACTTCTACGACTTACTTTCCCTACAAGGAATAACCTGGTGGGAAAAGAACTTTACAAATGAGGACATCTATAAACTGATAAAAAATCAAACCGAATTAAACTTCTCTCCGGGTACAAAATATCTATACAGTAATACAAACTATGTTCTGCTAGCACTAATCATTGAAAGGTTGAGTAAAGAGTCATTTGTCACTTTTACCAATAAAATGTTTCAGCAACTTAACATGCCTAATACATCTTTCGTTGATAACGCATCTGAAGTTCATGAACCCATTGCAAAGTCTTATTTTAACTTTAATACCTGGACCACTTATGATTGGATTTGGAATGCGTGTGGTGACGGGAATATATTTTCAACTCTGAAGGACCAAATTCAGTGGGAGCTTGTGGTTCAAAGAAAAGCTCCGACCAAAATCAAGAAAAGAATAATTGAGCAAAGTCAATCCCTTGTTCCCCATTCAATAAAGAATTATGGATATGGTCTTGAATTCGGGACTTACAAAGATATTGAATACCGTTTCCATGAGGGGGCAACAGGTGCGTGGAAAGCTACGACACTAAGAATACCAACTAAAAATTTATCCTTCATAACCTTGACCAATACCGGCAAATCAATTCCGTATACACAAACAAGGCAAATGGTAGATGTGATCTTAGGATTAAAGACAGATCAAGAGTACTTAGTAACCAAACCCAAAGAAACCGGACCTTATATTGACGAATCCGAAGTAGTTGGCACCTATCTTACTGATAACAATTTTGCGTTTCAATTTGTGAATGTGGAAAATAAAATTTATCTAAAACGTATTGGGAGAAATGATGTAGAATTAGTCAGGGAGTCAGATAATATCTTTAACCAAAAGTATGATCCGGATTTCAAGCAAGAATTTCGAAAAAATAAAAATGGTGAATTGGAAGTAACCGCCTATTACATCAATCACTCCCCCTACACATTGAAAAAAGTTTCCACCGATTGGGATAAAATTGAATTTAAATCACTTGACGGAGACTATACTAATCCGGAAACGAATGTTACTATTAGCATTCGCCATAAAAACAAAACCGACTATGACATCACCATCCGCGATGACTATAAAACAACTGGACTTTTGATTTCCAATACTAAAATGTTAGTAGATTTTTATACTCTTGAACTTGAACAAACCGAAGAGAATAATCTACTTTATTTAAGTGGTGACAGAATTAAAAAAGTGACTTTCAGGAAAAAGTAATGACATCCAAGGACAAACTGTACTGCAGTCTCATAGGTATCTCGTGCAACCCTTACTTCTCCTTCCTATGCTTTATAATTTTTGAATGTTCTATTCCAAAATCCTTCATTAACTCCAGACCGTAGTTTCGTATTGCATCTACAATTACGATTGCCTTTTGCCCCCTCTTGGTAATTGAATATTCCACTTTTGGCGGAACAACCGGAAAAACTTCCCGTCTAATAAATCCTTCTTCCTCCAATTCTCTTAGCTGACTGGTGAGCATTTTATGCGTGACGTGGGGAATGTCATTTTTCAACTCACCATATCGCATGACTCTATCCTTTAATCTCCAGAGTATAGGCATTTTCCATGTCCCCCCTATTCTGTCCATGGCAAATTCAACAGGGTTGTAATAGAGTTTCTTGTTGTATAAGAATTCAGGCATATCGTATGTAATTAATAATCAGCATACTTTCCAAAAAGTGTGTATCACTATTCAGGGTAAGTATATTGGCAAAGGTAGTATATGTATGCAGTTTTGATGAATAAAATTTATTGAAATGAAAAAGTTGATTCTATTGACTTGCGTTTTAACACTAGCCTTTGTTACTGCTTTTGCGCAAACCACCCAAAACAAAAACAACAACAAAATGAACAAACCACAAGAAAGATTAAATTATGTACACCCACACGGTGCATCTGTCAAAGGTAAAATTCTAATGGTAGCAAGCTCGCCATCGGTTTCAAAACAAACGGGTTGGCCCATTGGATTTTGGGCTGCTGAATTAACACACCCCATGCGAGTGTTTCAGGAAGCAGGCTACGAAATTGAATTGGTGTCAACCGAGGGCGGAAAGTTGGAGATGGATGGCTATTCAAACCCCATGGACGCAAGCGGTTATTCTGCAAACGATATTATCTCTTTGGGATACCTGCAAAAACCTGAGTTCAACCACATGTTGAATAACACCAAAAAGTTGACTGAAATAAATCACAACGACTATGTCGCCATTTTTCTGGTGGGTGGACAAGGACCAATGTATACGTTTAAAGGCAACACCGATCTCCAAAAATTATTCGTTTCCTTTTACGAAGTCGGTAAGCCAGCATCAGCGGTTTGCCATTCAACTACACTTTTGTTAGAAGCAAAAAAATCAAATGGAGAACTTCTGGTAAAGGGTAAAACATGGACAGGATTTGCAAACGCAGAAGAGGATTTTGCTGACAATGCCGTAGGCCAAAAAATTCAACCTTACAGAATTGAAGATGAAGCCAGGAAATTAACAGGCACAACTTTTAAGGTAGCTGCTCCCTTCTCCTCTTATGCGATTCAAGACGGGAATCTGGTAACAGGACAACAACAAAACTCAGGCGCTGCAGCGGCAGAATTAGTTGTGGAAATACTTACAAAGTAGCAAATCCAAAAAAGGTGGGCCAAACCTCACCTGTTTCAGTTTAGCAAAAAGATGCGAAAGGGAATTTATATCATTCTACTCTGTAGTTATGGCACTACAAAAGCGCAAATTCCCGTAGAGGTTTTTGGAGGACATGAACGCACCACTGTGGATATCATGTTTTTTAAATTTTTTAAAAACAACCAGGGCGAAAATTCACGATGGCTCTTCTTTAACAGAAACAGAGCAAGTGCTGATTATAGAATGACTGAAACAACCTATTTGCCTCAATTCGGATTCACAGAAGCAATCTCATACAATCATGAGAGGCTAAAAGGCTTTGCCCCCGTAGTAGTCGGGCAGGTGCTAAGTTGGGGCGTTTATCCAAAAGCAGGAATTCAATATGCGCATGTCAAAAAGGATCTTACTGTATTCACGTGGCTGGTTTGCGAGACGCTGGAACATCCTGACTTAGATTATTTTCTCTTATTCAGATATACTCCCAAACTATCAGATAAAGTGAATCTCTTCACTCAGGTGGAAAGCGTAAATGCATTTCCTACCGTAAGCTCAGGTAATTACAACTTTATCCAGCGACTTAGAGTGGGTATTCAATTGAAAAGTTACCAACTCGGAACCGGAGCAGATTTTAACCAAACAGGAAACTACACATTTACAAAAGCCTTCAACCTTGGAGGATTCATCCGGCATGAATTTTAGCTATGATCGTTAAACGAAATTTTAAGCCCCTAAAGGTAGTTCGCTATGTAAGAAATGAATTGGCATTTGCCATTCTTACAACAGGAATTGTATTTGTCTTGCACAAGCAGAATATCACTGCCATTACCTTTCCGTTTTCCATTTCAGCTATTTTAGGTAGTGCGCTTGCTATTTTTATTGCCTTTCGTAACCAAAGTTCCTACAGCAGATGGTGGGAAGCCAGAACACTATGGGGTGGTATAATAAATTCAAGCAGAGTTCTGGCACGCTTGATAATAACATTTGCTGATAGTCATTCGCATCAACAAAACTTTGATAAAGACCGTAGCGAACAATTCAAAAGGGAAATGATTAACAAACTTATTGCGTGGGCTCATGCCCTACGCATGCATTTAAGAAATCAAGACACCTGGCACGAGCTTAAACCCCTATTATCAGAACAAGACTTTGTTATGCTTAAAAATGTACAGAACAAACCAAACTTTCTCCATCTACTTACAGGAAAAAAGATTTACGATGCAATGGCTAATGGAACACTTGGCGGATTTGACAGCTTCCAAATGGAGGGACAACTTCTAGCTTTGGTAAACTACCAGGGCAGTTGCGAACGTATTAAAAATACGCCTCTGTTGAGGCAATACGATTTTTTTACAAGACTATTTCTTTACACATTTATGTTGCTTCTGCCTTTTTCCTTGATGGGCGATTTCACCAAAATGAATATCGATTATTTGTTGATTCCTGTTTCTGTTCTGATATCTTTTGTGTTTGCCATTATAGGCAAGGTGGGAGAAGTAAATGAAGATCCGTTTGAAAACAAAATTACGGATGTACCGCTAACGGCCCTGTGTAACACGATCGAAAGAGATTTACGAGAAATGTTAGGTGAAACGGATCTACCAAAAAAATTAGAGGCTGAAAACGGATTTCTCTACTAGTGAAATCTTTTATAATTTACTATAGCTCCTTTGCGTAGGGGCAATAGGTTATTCCATAAATTTCGATAGGGCACTACAACAACCCCTGCTCCTCCAGTGTTAATTTGAGTTTTTCATGGTTTGCCCAGAACTTTCGCTTTACTTCCTGCAGCAGCTTCTTAAACTCAGGCGAGGCTTCTGTTTCGGTTAGCTCCGGGCCTTTATCCATAAACAGAATGACCCAGTATTGAATATTATCTTCCTGGGTAAAGAGCCTGAGGTGCTCAAGGGCTTTAGCGCTATCGTTCATCTGGCAATAGTAAACGGCAAGCCCTATGTTTTTGTAAGCCGTTTGATCCGCTTCTACATATCGCCTGTATCTTTCATAAAACTCTTTTGCCTTTTCGGTTTCGCCCGCTAGTTCATATACCCTGCCGATGACAAGGTTTTCATGCTCATATACATCCAGTTTGTGTGTGTCGCGGTACCGGTTAAATCTTTTATAATACTGGTAGGCGGTATCATATTCTTTAAGATAATAACTCACTTTGCCTATATCCTGCAGGATATCAAAGCGGTTGGTGTCTCTTCTAAACTCTGTCCGCAAAAGTTGCCGTGTTTGTTTCAGGTCCCCGTTTTTAGCATACACCACAAAAGCCCGCACATACCGCGAGAAGGCATTGTCCGGATAATATTCCAGTGATTTATCAATGTGTTTGAGTGCTTCATCTACAAAGCCCGTTTGTATTAGCGCATTGCCAAGGCGCAAATGAAAATAACTGATAGATACAGAATCGCCTGAGTTCGCATTCCGTTTTAAGCCTTGTAAGGCATGCTCCAGGTACTTGCCCGTATTAGGCAAATACATATAATAAAAATCAGTAAGCAGCCCAAGAACTTCTGCTGAGTTTGGATTGTATTCCAAAGCCCGCTCCAGGTAGGGTAATGCTTCTTTGTACTCCTTTCGAATAAGGTAGTACATTCCTTTCGTCATTAAACTCTCAGCCAGCTTAGCATCATGAAGCACTGCCTTATCCGCGTAAGCGCCTAGCTTATTTACGTATATTTTCTCGGCTTGAAACATGTCTAAATAATAACAAGCCATACCAGCGCAAGCGTAGGCCAATGCAAATGTACGGTCCTTCGAAATCGCTTCATCGAAAAGTACCAGCGACTGTTTGAGGTTTGCTTCTCCACCTTTCTTTGACAAGTCCACACCTTTTAAGAACAGATCATATGCTTCCAGATTTTGTGTGGGTACTCTCTGAATCCGGTTTTTTTCTTCGGGTGTAATAATGGCTTTTATTTCAACGGCTATATCGTTAGAAATTTCCTGCTGTAGCGCAAAAATGTCTTTGGTTTCACGCCTGTATTGTCGGCTCCACAGGTGGCGATCGGTGGCACCGTCAATCAATTGAATGGTTAACACAATGCGATCGCCCATCTTTTGTCCGCTGCCCTCTACAAAATAAGTTACGTTCAGCTCGCTGGCCATCTCCGGAATTGTTTTGTCATTATTCCGGTATTTCTCTACCGAGGTGCGACTGATTACGCGCAGGTCTTTAATCTTCTGAAGGTTGTTAAGTGTTGACTCCATCAGGCCGTTGATGAGATACACATTAGTGGAGTCGTTGCTGTCGTTCTTGAATGGCAGAACAGCAATAGATTTCTCTACAACCTCCTTTTCTTGAGATGGCCAATACGAGTATGCAAACCATCCCATCGCAACGATCAATAAACCCACAACTCCGATTAGAATAAACTTATTATTACTTTCATTCGTAGGGGGCGGAGCTAACGGAACAGGCTCAGGTTCGTGAGCACGTTTGCCTACTTCACCTGGCGGATAGCCATAATATTCGCGAAAGCATTTAATGAAGTACGAGGTACTGCTGAACCCCACCTGGTGCGCCACTTCGGACACGTTGAGCGAACCCGCACGCATTAACTCCATGCCGCGCTTCAACCTTACCTCACTGATAAGCTGACTCACTGATAGATTGGTGGCTTTCTTCACCTTCCGTAACAGATTGGAACGGCTCATATTAATAGCCGAAGCAAGTTCAGTTACACCAAACTGCTCGTTAGCAATGTTCTGCTCTATCTCGGCTAAAAGCCGTTTAACAAAATCACGGTCTACAGGAGCAACTTCAAGCATTGTTGGTTAATTATTGAACTGGATTTACCCGCTAAGGTACCGCTGAAACTTATACGAATTTAGGTTTGTGACGTCACTTGCGTCAAAATTTATATCGATGCGTCAAAATTAGCACGCATTCCAGAAAAGTTGATGGTTTTGGGCGCAAGGTTAATAAGTCTTGCCAGTGGGTTGCCCGTTTCTTTGTGGATATAAAACAACCCAAATTTAAACATCAACATCTATGAAAGCTAAATCAATCAACATCACTCTTTATGTTACACTGTTGGCAGCGCTATTACTTTCAGCCTGCGGAGGTAAAGGCAACACGGACCCAAATGCAGTCGAGTCGGACATCAAGGTTCCTGAAATCGACATTCACACAGCTGTAATCAGTGACAACATAGAAACTGTAAAACAACACATTGCCGCTGGTAGCGATTTAAATGTACGCGATCCGTTTGGCGGATCCAGTCCCTTAATCAGTGCTGCGGTATTCGGCAAAACCGAAATGGCCAAAGTACTTATTGATGCCGGAGTTGACCTCAACTTTCAGAATAACGATGGTTCTACCGCATTGCACACTGCAGCTTTCTTTTGCCGGCCCGAAATAGTACGACTGTTATTAGAAAAGAATGCAGATAAAACCATCAAGAATAAATTTGGAGCAACGGCTTACGAAAATGTGGCCGGTTCGTTCAGCGATATAAAAGCTGCCTACGATATGATGGGGAAAGTATTAGGCCCTATGGGTTTAACACTCGACTACGCTTACATTGAAAAGACAAGACCAGAGATTGCTGAGATGCTGAAATAGCATCAAGACATGAGTATTGAGATCTGAGATGGTGAGTCTCGATCTCAATACTAAGAACCAACTATTTCTCAATACTAACTACTATATACTGTTTCTATGAGACGATACGATATTGATTGGGTACGCGTAATTGCTATCGGGCTGCTTTTAATTTATCATGTTGCGATTGGCTTTCAGTCATGGGGTATCATTATCGCATTTATCACCACTGAAAAACCATGGGCGGCTTTATGGACGCCCATGACTATGCTGAATGTGTGGCGGATACCGCTGTTGTTTTTTGTTTCTGGCATGGGCGTGTATTTCGCCATGCAGCAACGCAACTGGAAACAGTTGATGACCGAGCGCACCTTCCGTATCTGGCTGCCTTTTGTGTTTGGCATGTTTGCCATTGTGCCGTTGCACCTTTTGTTATGGCAGCATTATTATAAAATGGAGCTAAAGTATGTTTATGATCCCGGCCATCTATGGTTCCTGGCCAACATTTTCATCTACGTACTTATACTATCACCGCTATTATTTTTCCTGAAGCAAAATGAAAGCGGCAAAGTAGTTGGGATGATAAAAAAGATCTTCAGCAATCCGCTCGGGTTGCTCATTGTGATCAGCGCGTTTGTAGCGGAAGCGCTGATCATTAAGCCCGTGCCCTACGAATTGTATGCGATGACGTGGCATGGATTCTTTCTCGGGCTACTGGCATTCTTTTTTGGATTTTGTTTTGTGCTTAGTGGCCCGGCCTTCTGGCAAATGATTGTGAAGTGGCGCTGGGTGTTTCTTGGTGTCGCGGCCTCTTTGTTCGCATTGCGGTTATTCTACTTTGGAATGACTACGCCTAACTATCTGGTTGTAGTCGAATCACAAGCATGGATTTTTACTGTTTTGGCATTTGGTAATACATATCTCAACCGACCGGGCAAAGCGCTCACTTATTTAAGCAAGGCCGCCTATCCGGTTTACATCCTGCACATGATTTTTCTATACCTTGGCTCGACACTTATTTTTCCTTTGCCGATTGCTGTGCCGCTGCAATTCTTACTCGTGTTGTTGTTCACGGTGGGCGGATGTTTTGCTAGCTACGAAATTATTCGAAGGATTCGTTTCGTTCGAACTCTGTTTGGTATTACCTGAAATTAATCAGATACATTGCGTTTTTAAAAACCATTCTTACATAGCAAAGCGTTATTTTGAAGCCGGACTCTTCGTGTTGCCATAACAAGAACAATGCACAATTTTAAATATGGAGAATTCATGCGTAACTTGACTCTCATTGTACACTGGTATATCATTGCACATGAGGATTTGTTTCGTATGTATTCTTTTTGTGGTGATTCATGTTCTTCCCAGCTACGCCCAACAAAGCATTCTCTCAACTCCTGTTACCATTGCTGAAGCCGACCTCCCGATCTCCCTCGCAGATTTCATTGAACGAGTTGAAAAGGATAAGAAGATCAGGTTTTTCTTTTACCCTGAATGGATCAGTTATTTAAAGATCGAGAAAGCACATTCAAACTCCCCTCTTGGCTTTGTTCTTGATCAAGTTCTTGATGGCTCTGATTTGTCGTACTCCGTTTTTCAGGACTACGCAATCATCCTTCTAAATGACAATTCGCGCCTGGTGCAACGAGAACAAATTCTGAGAAAGATTATTTCTGAACGAAAACAAATTCAGCAAATCAGAATTGGAATTCCTGAAGATTATAATCCCGCAAAGACTGTTGTTCTGAAAGGCTTTTTGACTGATGAAGAAACCCGGTTGCGCATTAAGAGCGCCACCATTTCAGTCTTAACTGGTGAGTACAATACAATCAGTAATGAGCAGGGGCAATATGAGTTATCGTTGCCTTCTGGCGAATACCTGCTTAGTTTCCGGCATGCCAATTATGCTGAAAAAATTATTGACCTTCAGCTATATTCCAGTGGCGATCTCAATGTGGAATTGGGGGAGATGGCGATTTTATTGGAAGAAGTAATTATAGCCGATCAGGCAATCGCGAATACGAATATCGGTGAGCTTAACGTAAAGATGCTGGAGATGAAACGGTTGCCCACGTTTTTAGGTGAGGTTGATCTTGTTAAGCATGTGCAGACTCAGGCCGGTGTAACCACAGTAGGAGAAGTGGCAGCGGGTTACAATGTGCGTGGTGGTGGGGTGGATCAAAACCTGGTGTTGTTTGATGGTATTCCGGTATTCAATTCATCGCATGCGCTTGGTTTTTTCTCGGCCTTTAATGCCGATGTAGTAAATCAAATTTCGCTTTATAAAAGTGCTATCCCTGCAGAATTTGGTGGGCGTGCATCTTCGGTAATGAATGTTAGCTCAAGAGAAGGCAATTACGATAAATGGTCGGGCAGTGGTGGCATTGGAATTATTTCGGCTCATGCCAATGTTCATGGCCCGATAAAAAAAGACACCACGTCAGTGTCAGTTTCATTTCGAACAACGTATTCCGATTGGATGCTTAATCGAGTCAGCTCCCAATATTCCGCACTGGGCAACAGCTCAGTTTCATTTTATGATGGCACACTAAAATTTTCGCACAAATTCTCTCCTCGTTCCAAGATCACATTTTCTGGCTATGCGAGTGAAGACAATATGAGATTGGTTTCGGATACTCTTTTTCAGTGGAGAAACCGCACCGCTTCACTTCGGTGGGATAAGGTAAGTAGTGAGCATCTTTTTTACAGTATCACCTTGGGAATTGGAAACTATGCCTATCAAATTCAGGAGCCGCAGGAATTTCAGGCCTTTAACCTTAAGTATAGCAACACGTATCCAACCCTCAAGGCTGATTTCAATTACACAAAAAAGTGGCCAACGGCTTTCGGATTTCACGCAACATCCTATAATCTAAACCCAGGCACATTGACTCCCTCAACTGCAGAATCGTCTATAAAGACTATTAACATGCAACTTGAGAAGGGTGCAGAGTTAGCGCTTTATTATAGCAAATCGTTCGCCTGGCACAATCGGATATTTGTTGATGTGGGGATTCGTTATGCACTGTATGCCAGCCTTGGCCCGGGAAGAGTTTACCAATACCAGGACAGCGAACCTCTGGAACCCCAAAATGTAGTTGATTCGGTATTCTATGAGCGAGGCGAAATAAGTAAACTCTATCATGGCCCGGAACCACGCGTGTCATTGCGATATAACCTTAATCCTGCAAGTTCAATCAAAGTGGGATACAACAGGGTACATCAGTTTATCCATTTAATCAGCAACACCGCTGCTATTATGCCTGTGGATGTTTGGCAGGCAAGTAACACCTTCTTCAAACCACAATTAGCCGATCAGGTGTCGGCCGGATATTTCAGGAACCTGAAGGAAAATATGTATGGCGTTTCCGGAGAATTGTTTTATAAGAAAGTTGACAACGTTCTGGAATTTAAAGATGGGGCTCAACTTATCCTGAATGATAAGCTTGAAACTGCACTCCTTCCCGGTAAGTCGCAATCTTATGGAGTGGAGGTATCCGCTTCTAAACAAATCGGTCAATTACAAGGATCTGTTAACTACACATGGTCTCGTTCGTGGCGAAGAATAAGAAGTTCATTCCCAGACGAGCAGATCAATAGTGGAGACTGGTATCCGTCCAACTTCGATCAACCGCATGTCGTTAATGCAACGTGGCGTGTTGGCCTCACCAGACGACATTTCTTTTCCGGAACGTTTTCTTATCACACAGGAAGACCCATTTCTCTTCCGGCACAGGTTTTCTATGTGGATGGAACCGGCATTAATAATTTCCCCGAACGAAACACGTATCGCTTATCCGATTATCACAGATTGGATCTTGCCTTAATTATAGAAGGAAATCATAAGCGTAAAAAATTCTGGGATGGCACATGGATTGTTTCAGCGTACAATGTGTATGCAAGACAAAACGCGTACTCTGTTTTCTTTAGTCAGGATAGTTTTGGCGTGTTGAAGCCTTACCAACTATCAGTAGTGGGCACTATAATCCCAACCATAACCTATAACTTCAAGTTTTGATGCGATTGCTGAGAACCATAGTGATGTTAGTGTTCGCCATTCTTGTGGGTAATTGTATTGAGCCTTACAGTACTCCTCCATTTAATGAACCCTCGTTATTAGTAGTTGACGGATTGATAACAACTGAGCCCGGGCCACATTTTGTTAAACTCTCCAGGTCAACAACATTGAATGAGACCGCGATTGAAAACCCTGTTGTAGGGGCACTGCTTTCGATTATGGATAATTCAGGCGATCAAATTAACCTGATTGAAACCAGTCCTGGAATGTATCAAACAACGCCTGCAGACTGGCATGCCGAATCGGGCAAATCGTATACTTTTCAAATAGAACTTTCGAATGGAAGACTGTTTAAATCGACAGAACAAGGAATTTATTCCGCAGGAACAATTGACTCCTTGTTCGCCACATTTTCACCCGATGCTATTACCAATGTTGATGATCCATCGCTATCACAAGATGCGTTTTCATTATTTCTGAATGCTTCGGGTGAAATGCGTCTTCCCAATCTTTTTCGCTGGCGGTGGAAGGGCACCTATGAAATATTTACCCGACCCGAGCTTACGCTGTCAGTGATTCCGGGTTGCTGTACTGTGCCTGATCCACTTCCGTGCAGTGGTTACAATAATGCACTGGAGTCCGTTCAACCGTGCACATGTTGTACGTGCTGGGTAACTGAGTATAGCCGACAAGCACGGGTTTCAGCCAATCAATTTGCAAACGAGAATCTTTTTCAAGGGGTTAATCTTGCCAAAATTCCGGTTGATGGTTTGCGCTTTTACAGTAAGTATTATGTAGAGGTGGAACAACTTAGTTTGGATGAATCCTCCTATTCGTTTTGGAAACTTGTACAGGCACAACAAGCCGGAGCAACCAATATTTTTCAACCCAATGTTATCCGGATTCAAGGCAATATCAGCAACGTTGCTAACCCGGAGGATAAGGCATTGGGTGTTGTGTCTTTCGCTTCGATCGCTCGGAAATCAATTTTTATAAATCGATCAGAAATTTTGGGAACCAAACCCTCTTTGCCGGTACTGATACTCGATTGTAGCGAATATGACGAAACATCGACCACTACTAAACCTATCTTCTGGTAACCATGATCAGGTCACTAATCATATTAGTCTGCTGTATTACAAACCTATTTGCGCAGCCAGCACCTATTGGCAAGTGGCAGCAGGAACTCGCAGCGTATTACGCGCATAGTACTCCCGTTAAACTTCATTTGTTTTTCAATCAACCCGCCTATGCTCCTGGCGATACCGCCTATTTCAGAGCAGCATTTGTAACCGCATCAGATAATACACCCGTGGAAGGCAACCAGATCATCACGCTTGACGTGGTCAATGAATCCGGTGAGGTTCTATTGCGGCAAGAATTCAGAATGAACAATGGATGGTCAGGTAATCAATTAGTAATTCCTTCCGATTTCAGTCGGGGTGTTTTTCGGGTGATTGCCTATAATGACTGGATGAAAAACTTCGATCATCATGCATACTTTCAATCCTTCCTGGAAATTACCGGCCCTCATGAAGTGGAGTATGTTCCTAAGAAGCATGCCTTCAGATGCTCTCCAGAGGGAGGAAATTTGGTAGCCGGCCTGAAGACAAAAATAGCAGTGTTTGCTGGAGAATCGGAAGTGATCTCTGTAGTTGATAGCAAAGCAAACAAAATGGCAGAACTGACAACCAATGAAGCTGGACTTGGATTCTTTTTTCTTACACCTTCGGCCAACGAAACGTATTTTGTAAAGTCCCCGACTGATACACTAACTCTCAAACCCGTAGCGGATGGTTTTTCTATTCTCTTCACGCCAGGCGCAACGGCACAAGCCAATCACCGATTAATCGTTCAAGCTGCTCAGGGGTCTCCATGGCGAAACCAGGATGTTGTCTTGCTCATAAGCAGACACGATCAAATCTATTATTCGTCCATCCTGAAATTTGAAAGCAAAGAATTCATTGCGCTGAATATTGACCCAACGCTGTTGCCCGATGGACTGTGTCAGATATCGATCAACTCTACATCCGGCAATACGCTTGCTTCACGTCTGTTTTACAATTCAGGAAGCAAAACGATAAAACCCGAAATCATTTTGCCTAAAGCAACTTATGGTACTCGCCAACCCGTACAAATTGATTTTTCGTTGTTGGATAAAGATGACAACCCGTTGCTGGCCCGCATTTCCGTTTCCGTTTATCGAACAGATTTATTTAGATGCTATCCTTATCAGGCTAAAAATAAAATTGACAGGTATTTATCCCTGCACAGCGATCTCTCAACCAACCATGATGAAATTGAACCTAATCTTGAACAACCTGGCTATCTTGATTTGTTTTTATTATCACAGCAATGGCCTTGGTATTCGTTGAATAAAATTTTGCAGCCTCCCGGTAGGCTTCCTTATGACTTAAGGGATTATCAGATTGTGGCCGGAAGATTGATTAACAGCCAAACCGGTGAGCCGATAGAAGAAGCAACAAGCATAACCTTTTATTTCTCAGGTATTGGCAAAATTTATACAACATTCACCAATGAACAAGGTGCATTTGAAGCGTTTCTCTTGTTTGACTTTTTTGATGATGAACGTGTTTTCTATCATATCGAAAAAGATAATCGTAATCTGAAAAATGTTTCCATTGAAATAAAAGAGCACGAGTCTGTTATGTCTTTTGAGTCTGGCGTTTTTGTTCCTCGCGATTCAAACCAGTATTTCGGATATCATAATAAAACAACCAGGTATACAGATTCATATAAGTTCTTTTACGAACATCAAAAGCTTACTGCCTCAGAAGCTTCCAATCCAAATTCTTTGCTTGAAAAATTGGTGAATGGTGTTGACATTGAAGTAGACCTTGATGACTACTTGCTTTTTCCTACCATGAAGGAAACGCTAACCGAAGTGGTTCCTTTTCTTCGGAATATTAAAATCAACGGCAAAGATGCCGTTTATGTTTATCGGCCCGATAATCCAAGTGCAATCAATCTGCCCCCGCATTTTATAATCGATGGAATTATCACCGATGATTATACCTATTTTTTAAATCTGAATCCAGCAAACGTCAATAAGATCAAGCTTGTTCAATCTGCAAAAAAACTTGAGCGGTTGGATGTATTAGGCAAGAATGGTTTTGTGGTTGTTGAAACCAAGTTGCAGCGGAACGATGTGAGTGTTTTACAAAAGAGTCAACATCTATCAATTAAGGGATTGGTTAAAGAAATAAGTTTTCCACAATCGCCATCTCAATGGCAGCTGGCCAACGTTCGGGCTCCACGATTTAAGTCGACTTTATTTTGGAGCGCCAATGAGTTGCTGGATAACCAGGGACATGCAAGGTTCATGATAAATACATCCGATGACACCGGCAACTATGTAGTGCGGATTGAAGGTCTTACAACTACAGGAATTCCGTTTGTTGCAGTGAAGGGGTTTGAAGTAAAGTTTGATCAATAAAAATCCGGTTTAATCATTAACTGATAACCTTCTCGGAGATTTTTCCGGTCTTTTTATTCTTAATGATCACCTTCTTTGCCCCATAATGCGTCATCTCTTCTTTCACCAGGTAATGATCCGCATCGTACTCAACCAGGTGACCATCTTTGCTTACGCCTACTTTGCCGCGCCAGATGTCCAGCTTCACGGGCTCCCATAGTTTGGTCTTTGCCGATTTATACGCGGCATCCAACACCGAGTTTACTACATAGCCATCATAGAAAGTTTCCCGTGGCTGCACACCTTGCTCCATTGAGTTGAACATATCCATAAACATGTGATTATAACCCAACTCATTTAACTCATCGCCTACCGGAAATAACCATCCTTTGTCTGTCTCTGCTTTTTCAGCTACATAACTTGCTGCTTTACCGGTCGTAAACATTTCAAAACCTGTGCGCAAAAAACTATTTACCCAAATGGTTCCTTCCGTGCCCATCACTTCATCGCGTAAGTCCAATCCCCCGCGGAACGTCCAGCTTACTTCAAACTGAGCCATGGCTCCATTCTCATATTTTATCAAACCAATTGCGTGATCTTCTGCATCAATAGGTTTCACTTGTGTATCGGCCCAACACATTACTTCAATAGGTTTAATATCTTTGCCAATGTAACTACGGGTGATCTCCACGCAATGGCAACCGAGATCAAGAATACAACCACCGCCTGCTTGTTCAAGATCCCAAAACCAATCGCTGTGTGGGCCGGGGTGCGTCTCACGCGATTTTGCCCAGAGGATTCTTCCCAACGCCCCGTTCTTCACACTTTCATGGGCTTTGATAAACTTCGGAGTATAAACCAGGTCTTCGAGATACCCATTGAAGATGCCGGCCTTCTCTACGGCCAATAACATGCGCTTGGCTTCTTCAGCATTACGACCTAATGGCTTGGTGGTGATCACCGCCTTCTTGTGTTTACAGCACAGATTGACTGCCTCTTCATGCAGATTATTAGGCAACGCTATACATACTACTTCTACTTCCGGACGATTGATTGCTTCTTCCATGTTGGTGGTAGAAAAAGCAACTTTATAGTCTGTAGCAAACTTTTTTGTACTCTCTTCCCTGCGTGAATAAATGGTCACAATTTTGTCTTTGCTTCTATAGCCCTGAAGGGAGTCTGCATAGAAACGGCCGATGAAGCCGGAGCCGAGCATGGCAATGTGCATGATGGTAGATTTAAGTTTTTAATCGTATTAAAATCATGATCTGTCAGGAACAAGATTTAAGTTTCAAATTTATTTGTACCCAAGGTCTGTGAGGACACAGACCCTAGCATGAGGATACAGACCATGGCAAGGAACAATTTATGCTGCTTTGATTTCTTTCTTCTCATTAAAGAAGAAAATAAAATAAACCATCACGGCAACAGCAATGTAAGCGGGCACGTACCAGATTTCCCGCCATTGGTGTACACCATCAACGGTATAATAATCTGTAGCAAAACCCGAAAACCAGGTACCGATAAACATGCCTACACCATAGGTAGCGAACGTAAATAATCCTTGTGCAGCATTTTTGATTTTCTCCCCTGCTTTCTTTTCGGTATACATATAACCCGTCACAAAAAAGAAATCATAACAAATTCCATGTAAGATAATGCCCGCATACAACATCCACAGATTAACATCTGCATTGCCATAAGCAAAACATACATAACGCAACACCCAGGCCGTCATACCCAGCAGCAACATTTTCTTAACTCCAATGCTGTTAAATAAGAATGGAATAGCGAGAATGAATATCGCTTCCGACATCTGCCCTAAAATCATTTTCCCTGCTGCGTTTTCCATACCCACCTCATTCAAAAAGAGATTAGCAAAACCATAGTAGAATGAAAGCGGGATACAAACCAGAATGGCGGCAATAAAAAAGATCAGGTAAGGCTTGTCTTTAAACAGAACAAAGGCTTCTGTACCAATAGCTCTTCCTGCTGTTGCATCAGTGGGTTTACCTTTAGGCGGAGTGTGTGGAAGAATAAAACTGATGAACCCCAACAACAACGAGGCGCCAGCTGCCATCACCCAGGTATTGGATGTTTTTTCAATACCCAGATTGCCGATCATAAACCCAGCCGCAATCCAACCCAGGGTACCAAATACCCTAATCCAGGGAAACTGCTTACCCGGATCTGTCATTTGCTGAAAGGCAATGCTGTTGGACAATGCGATTGTTGGCATGTACAGCAAAGAGTAAAAAACAATAAGCCAATAAAAAGCAGTGTTGTCAGTAATCTGTGTTGCAAAATAAAGTAATACGGCACCAACCAGATGCAATACACCCATGATGCGCTGGGCTGCAAAGTAACGGTCGGCCACCATTCCGACAAAGAAGGGAGAAATCATAGTGGCGATAGCCAATGCACTATAGGCTGCACCAATCTGCACCCCGGAGGATTTCAAAAACTCAGACATATACGTGCCCATCGTTACGTACCACGCACCCCAAATAAAATATTCGAGCAGCATCATCACAGACAACTTGGTAAATACAACAGGCTTCATAGTCTTCGGGTTAATGTGAAGAAAGATAGAAACGGTTTTAGTAATTACGAAGTGCTGTTGGGAATTTTATCTGAACGGCACGGGAAATAATCGCAACGCTTGTCCAGGCTGAATCATTGTTATTTCTCTACAGGCCGGTAGCGCGACTCATTGAAAATTAACTTCGCATCTTTCACTTTCATCAACTCAGGTAATGACAAGTCAGATTTTCTGGCCGCATAGCTATTAAAAATCTGCCACCCCACCCAGGTGCCAATGCGGCCAGGGGCCTGATCCCCAACCTCGTGGGTTTTAGGCCGCTCGGCAATATAGCGTTGTTTGGTCTTGGCGCTGGTATCAAAAAAGGCTTCGTCCTCCACTAATCGTTTCCAGATCATATCCTGATTGGCGCGGGCTCCGGCAATTTCTTCGGCTGTGTAACCAATAAAAATACTATCGGCTACGCACGGCATCATATGCTTGGCAAAGTAATACGCCTTTCCATAGGTGATCATATCTGCCAGCACAGTATGATCCATAAAATCCGTTTCGTTATAGTGCGTATCAATTCCATAGAGAAGCATCACAGAAGGAACAATAAAATTCTTTTGATACCTGCGCAACATATATTCATACATGTTCGGCTTGTAGCGTGCATTCTTGCCGAGATAATAGTCGAGCCCAACAATAATGAGTGAGTCGGTTACAAACAAGTCAGTTTCCAACCCGGTAATTACCAGTTGTATTTTAGGAATCTCAAAATCAGGATAATAATACTTCATGTTTGCGAAGGCCGTGCGGAATTCGCTCTCGAGATAAGCACCATCTCCAAATACCTTTTTTGTTTCGAACAGCAGGGTGTCAATGTGCGGATTGGAAAACCGGGCATATAGTTCGTTGATAAATACGGAATCGCTAGGGTAAGAGCTGCGGCTGAAAACAAAATCGCGTAAGGTTACATGACGGGCAAGAAAATCAACCAGGTGTTGCTTGCTGGTGATGGCAGGCAAAGAATCTTCTAAATGCTCAACTTCCAGTTCGATCGTTATCTCCTTTGTGTCAGGGGTAAATACACACTTTTCTTCAACATCTGAATTACAGCCAGCCAGCACTACAAAAAGTACCAGAAAAATAATAGTAAAACGCATGCAATAAGTTTTGAGTTGCGAAGATGAATAGAATTTAAATGATCGCAAAAAGACCGATCTAATTATTCGATGGATTGCAATTCTTACTTGTTATTATGAATTTGCACAACTAAAATTTTCTCAGTGACATCACAACCTAAGCATATAGCCGTAGCCGGCAACATCGGATCGGGTAAAACAACGTTAGCGGAAAAACTTTCCAAACATTATGGTTGGAATCCACTGTACGAATCAGTCGATCATAATCCGTATTTACGTGATTTCTATGATGACATGACCCGTTGGGCCTTTCATCTTCAGATATATTTTTTGAACAGTCGCTTTAATCAGGTACGGCAAATCCGTGAAAGCGAAAAAACAATTATCCAGGATCGCACCATCTACGAAGACGCTCACATTTTTGCAGCCAACCTGCACAAGAGTGGTCATATTAACGAACGTGATTACCAAAGCTACCTTGACATCTTCAACTCGATGATCAACTTTGTGCAGCCGCCCGATTTGTTGATTTATCTGAAAGCCGACATACCCAAACTCGTGCAGCAAATTCAAAAGCGTAACCGAGATTATGAATTCAACATCAAACTAGATTATTTACGGACATTGAATGAACACTACGAAAAGTGGATTGGTGGCTATAAGCTTGGGAAACTGTTAGTAGTAGATGTAAATAACATGGACTTCGTTGAACGTGTGGAAGATTTTTCTGATATCGTTGGAAAGATTGAACTGGAATTGAACAGTTTATTCAGCTAAATGAAGGCACTCACCTTTCATGGTAAGGATACGATAGCCTATGAATCGATTCCCGATCCTGAAATTATAACCCCTACAGATGTAATTGTAAAAGTAAATCTCTGCGCTATTTGCGGCTCCGATCTGCATGTGTATCACGAGCATGAAAAAGGTCTTGATCATGGCACCGCTATGGGGCATGAGTTTGTGGGCGAAGTTGTTGCAGTTGGTAAGGATGTGAAAAAGCTTCGTGTTGGAAATCAGGTAATGAGTCCGTTCACTACTAGTTGTGGGAATTGTTTCTATTGCAACATCGGATTAACGTGTAGATGCATCTATGGTCAATTATATGGCTGGCGACAACAAGAAAAAGGATTGCATGGTGGCCAGGCCGAATTTGTGCGTGTGCCCTTAGCTGAAAGTACACTGATGAAAATCCCGGAAGGAGTGACACTTGAAGAAGGATTATTTCTTGGCGATATTTTGTCCACCGGATTTTTTTGTGCGAAACAAGCGGAGATAAAACCTCAGAATATTTATGTAGTGGTTGGGTGCGGGCCCGTAGGATTGATGGCAATTCTTGGAGCGCGTGAATACGGTGCCGAAAAAGTATTTGCCATTGATACTATTCCTGAACGCCTCGATAGGGCCAGACAATTTGGGGCAACTGTTATTAATCCCTCAAGTCAGAATCCGGTAGAAATAATCAAAGTATTGACGGATGGTCGTGGTGCCGATGGTGTGATGGAAGCAGTAGGTAATTCTGCTACCAATAAACTGGCCTATGAACTTGTGCGGCCCGGAGGAATCATTTCGGCAGTGGGTGTTTGCACCGATGAACATCTTTCCTTCTCGCCCTCGCAAGCCTATGATAAAAATCTCACATATAAAGTAGGTCGTTGCCCGGCTCGATTTATGATGAATGAATTAGTGCCTATGGTGCAACAGAAGAAATACAACTTTACATCTATTATCAGTCACAAATTGCCACTAAGCGATGGCGTTGCAGGCTATGATATTTTTTCAAACAAGAAAGACAATTGTTTGAAGGTGCTGCTGCAGGTTTGAATGGGGAGCTGAGTCTCAAGATTACCATTACATTGCATTCTTATAAATGATCATGGTCCCCTGCTCTCTCCTACTAGAGTTTTGCATCAATGGTGGATGTTTCTCCCGGAACAACCTGACCCACAAATCTTATGGCGTTATTAAAATAAAATTCTACCACATAGGTACCGGGAAGTAAATTCCGAAAAGTTAATGGGGTATTATTGGAAATGATAGATCCTTCCCGTAAGGGCAAATAACTGCCATCCAGGTAGGCGGCTTCGGTGAATAATGCATATTGTGTTTCCCCTGTTATCCCGAAGTTAACTTTCACGACCAGATCGCCTGTTGCCTTAATTTCATCTTCATTACAAGCGCCTACAACAAAACATAAAATGAAAAACGTGATCAATCTTTTCATACCCAGATTATATTTTGGGATTTTACGAATAGGGCCAAAAGAGGTTGCGGGTTAAAATAAATTTTATGTTAAAAATTACTGCCCTACCATAAATATAGCATTCGAAAAAATCATCTTACCATTTTCCCAGAAGCTGCGAAACATCGGATTGTCTACCATATAAACAACCTGGCCCTTGCCTTTATCTTCCACGCCAAACACCAGCGTGTTCTCCAACTGCTTGTTAATCTTATAACCGGCAAAACCCAGTAGCGGTTTTTGTTTTCCTTTCAGAATACCAACGTTCCAACCTTTATCGAGATAACTATAATGCCGTTCGCTGGTGCGGAGCGACAAATAATTATCTCCAAGGCCAAAAGCCAGCGGGTGAGTTTTATCTAATGTCACTTTATAAATCGCACCAAAAATGTTATTGGATAATTCTTTGCGTTCGGCCTCACCATATTTTACAGGGCCTTCTTTCTCTTTCTGATCCTTCTCTGCTTTCTCGGCCTGTCTCTTTGCATCCTCTGTTGCAAACTCTTTCAATCCAAAACCCTTCTTCTCTGCAAATGCGGATGTACCCCCGGCTATCACAATCAAGCGGCCGCCATCACTTACCCAGCGCTCGATCGTTGAAAGCGTTCCCTCATCAAACATTCGATATCCGCCATCAGGAACAATAAATACATCATACTTCCAAAGATCCACATTGCGGAAATAATCAGTGCCCAGGATTGTGACCGGATAATGAATTTGTTGCTCGAAGAAATGCCAGATCTCACCATGAGCCAATGAATTGGTTTGATCTCCACCTAGCAATGCTATCCGCGGAGCTTTCAAATAATTTACTTCTGATGATCCGAAGTCAGAGCCTTTATCAACATACCCGGTTGTGGTAGTATAAATTTTCCTGCCAAAGGTTTTGGCGGTTGATTGAACCACATTATCAAAATCTGCAATGCTTTCGTTGTTTCTGCGTGTAACAATCAATGATCCCGGCTCAAAGGTCTGGTTATTGAGAGAAAAGCCCTTTTCGCTACTACGGACTTTCACACTCTTTTTCATGAGAGCCCCCAGAAACTCTACATCATTCAAACTTTCATAGCGGAAAATGTAGGCATACGGTTTTGTTGCAATCGATTCATTCACAACTGCTTTAGGTTGAAATGGCTTTGTTACTGAGACTTTTTCATTCAATGCATAGGCTTTAAGCCCATAACCATAAATTAAATTCCAGGCCGTGATGTCGTAGGTAAGTGAGTCGGTCAGTTTGCTTTGCGGCTCAAAAACTGTGGTAATAAATTTTCCTTTGGGTTGATTAATGTTGATGATAATATCATCGGTGGAGAATGAAACATTTCCAACCATTTGAGTTTGAAAATCAAATCCACGGGTTGATTTGCCCGCTGCCGCATGACCAAACTGAATGCTGTGCGAAGCCAGCCATGCGGTGAGTTTGTTTATCTTATCTGAATTATTATCGCCTTTAATAACGTAGGTTTTATAAGGAGCAGACGGAGTATTGATTGTTTCCTTAAAATATTTCTCAAACTCATCTACTAACCGGCTAGCATTAACCGAAGAAGTTTCGAGCGTAGCCATCCCGGTAGTGAAATGATGTGTAAGTCGATCTTTCAATGTCATCGGGTCGCCTTCGGTTGTGGTTACTGTAAGGCCGGCACCTATACCGCCTTTTTCATATGTCATTCCGATCGCACCATTGTATGTTGGATAGGTGTCGCCATAACTGGGATAATAAAGATCAAACCGTTCTTTGGTAAAATACAACCAGCCCTGCTCATCAAAATATTTTGCATTGTTTCGTCCTATGGTATTCTGAAACTCGCGTTGCCACGGAGTGATTACTTCATGAAAGGGCTCTGCAGCCGGGGCAAAATAATACGGGTTGTTGTAGCCTTGCTCGTGATAATCTACATGTACATGGGGCATCCATTGATTGTAAATTTTTATACGCGCTTGTGATTCAATTTGTGTTTCCCACGCCCAGTCGCGATTTAAGTCAAACAGATAATGATTCGCACGACCGCGCGGCCAGGGTTCGGCATGTTCACGTGCCTGCGGATCGGCATTGGGCGGATTATTGCCATACTGATTGAAGAAGTTTGCAAAGCGATCGCGACCATCGGGGTTGATGCAAGGATCCATAATCACTACCGTATTTTTTAGCCACTCTTTAGTTTTTGGATTGGCGGGATTCACCAATTCATAAACCGTTTTCATGGCAGCTTCCATCGAGTTAGCTTCGTTGCCGTGCACGTTATAACTCAGCCACACTATTGCCACTTTCGTGGACGGAGTGCCCTCCATCATACCGGCACGTTTTAAGTTATCCTGTCGGATTTGTTCCAGATTCTTAAAGTTATCGGGCGATGCAATCACCGCATAAATCAGCGGCCGATGTTCATACGTTTCACCATATTGTTTTACCTCCACATTGTCCGATACCGCATCGATGTGTTTGAAATACTCCACCATGCGATGATGACGGGTAAAGCGATCACCCAGTTCGTAGCCAAGAAATTCGGCTGGCGATTGAAGTTGGGTTTGGGCGATTGAACTGAATGCTAAAAGGGAAAGTGCAACTAATAAGTATTTCATAAAAAGATTGGATTAACCTCACCCCTGCCCCTCTCCAAAGGAGAGGGGTATGAGACCATCATCAAGATGTTAATAAATTATTTCTGCTTCAACAGCTTTTTGATTTGTGGTTGATGATGAATGATATGCTCACTAAAAAATTTCAGCGTCTGTTGAATATTTAGTTTCCCCGCTACAGGGTGCTTGTAGACTTTTCGCGAAAGCTGGGAGTCATCGAATTGATTTAACAGTTCCTTTAAGTCTGAGCGGGTTTTATTCCATGCGGCTTCAATTTGCTCAATACCTTCAAAGTGCGGAGTATTTTCTACAACTACTCTTGGGGCTTTAAATTTGAATGGTAATCGTTGTGAAATATACAACGCTCCCATTTTTAATTCTTCAACCAAGCCCGTATCAGACGCATCGTTTATGCCTTGAAATTTCTTTTTAACATAGCCAATAGACAGTTGTTCGGCTGTGATAATATGTGCCAGCACCTGGTTTGCGGACCACTTACCCGGTGGATGTGTATTTAATTTTTCCTTAGGAACTAACCTGATTTCGTTTAGCAATTTGTTGCGCTGCGACTCAAGGGTATTGAACAGAAACAGAAGTTTTGGATTCAAGCGACAGGCGTTTTGGTAAAAGTAACAAAATCAAGTTTGCGGGGTCAACGAATTTTTCTATTTTTAATAAACTAACCAAAACCCAATCACATGAACACAAATTATGCAGGATTCTGGATGCGCTTTGTTGCAATCATCATTGATGGAATCATTATTGGAGTTGCCCAATCGTTCGTTCTGGTTCCGCTCTTGGCAGCCGTTGGCTTCGGATTTGCAAGCAATGCAGATTCCATGGATTTTTCTGATCCCGATCAGGCGGCTGGAATAGTTGCTTCTATCGCGGCACTTATGGGCGGCTATTGGGTTCTGGCGATGGTCATTCAGGTTCTTTATTTCACTTTCATGGAATCTTCAAAACTTCAGGCAACCGTTGGCAAACTTGCCCTCGGCATAAAAGTGACTGATTTGCAAGGCAACAAATTGGATTTCACAAAAGCATTGATTCGTAACCTTAGCAGGATCATCTCAAACTTTACGTTATTAATTGGCTACATTATCGCTGGCTTTACAGAAAAAAAACAAGCGTTGCATGATATGATTGCCAGTACGTTGGTTGTTAAAAAATAGATTGTAATAAACTAACATAGTGAAAAGCATCTCCATCGAGGTGCTTTTTTTATTTCCATAAAAACTTAATCTGTCCAGCCAATAGCTCAACAGCCGCTGGAAGAAACCCCATTAGTTCTCCTTCCGCTTCTATAGCAACAGATTGAGAAGAGGTGATCTCAATTTTGGTTGTAGTTGAATAAGCTACGCTCGGGTCTTTAATTTTTTTCTTATTCTTTACTACCTGTAGATAGAATAAAAATTTAAGTAGCGGGATATCCGAAACCAAAAACGTTGAAAACACGCCATCATCAGGTTTTGCATCCGGTGCTATATAAATTTTACTGCCAAATGATTTGCCATTCGCGATGGCCAGCACCCGCACGTTACCAACCCAATTCCAATCAGAAGTTTTGATCTCAATAGGCTCCGGTATATGCGCGAAAAATGCACGCACAATAGATTGCAAATAACGCAGTTCAGCACCGAGCCATGGCGGGGCTTTTGTCATTTGCTTTACGGTAGCCGGGCCCATGCCTACACTGCATGCATTGATGAAGTACTTTACCAATTCTTGATTGCTGGCGTCCTTACAGATCAGTTTACCAAGATCAATTAGCCGAGGTTGGTTAGTTGACAACAGTTCCAGTAATTCAGCCGGATTGGTGGTGGCACCAATGGTGTTGGCAAAATCATTGCCCGATCCTAATGGGATAAGGCCCAGGGTTGGCAGTTGATTATGATGAGCAACACTCATTATACCATTTACCACCTGATGCAAGGTACCGTCTCCACCAGCAGAAAGAATGATGTCGTATTTGTCGATTACAGCTTTAGTCGCAAGCTGATGCGCATGATTTGCAAAACGGGTTTCAAAAATTTCTACGGAAAATTTTTCTCTGAGTGGAGGAAGAATGGATTGATAGAATTTTTTCTTCCTTCTCGAAATGCCATTGAGAATGATGGCAATCTTCACTTCCCGGTTTTACAATTTTTCTTAATGGCTGCTTTCGCTTCCACAGATCCTAGTTCTTCGGCCCGCTTGAGGTCTAAACAACCATCATAATTATTATTCATTAATAATTTAACAAGGGCTCGTTGGTAATACGTTTCAGGATCGCTGGGATATAGCTCAATGGAGATTGTGTAATCCTCCACGGCACCTGCATAATTTTCCTTTTCAGCTTTGCTCAAGGCCCGATTATCATAATACGTTGGATTGGCTTCATCCAATTCCAGCGCTTTTGTATAATCCGCAATGGCTCCATCGTAATCTTCCATCGTGTGTTTCAATACACCCCGAAGGTTATAGGTTTCCGGATCCTGATCATTCAGTTCGATGGATTTGTTATAATCCTCCAACGCGCCTTTTAAATCTTCCTTCGCTGTTTTTGCTAAAGCCCGGTTCTCAAACTTAAAGGGATCCTTCGGATCAAGTTTAATCGACTCATTGTAATCGGCTATCGCCCGATCAAAATTGCTGGTGTTATAAAAAGCTACCCCTCGGTAGTTATAAAGATCAGCATCGTTCTTATCCAGCTCAATCGCTTTGGTGTAATCATCTATAGAGCTTACAAACTCGCCCAACTCAGCTTTTACTAACCCGCGATTGAAGTATTTATCCGCATCCGGAGGGCCCAGTTCGAGAGCTTTTGAGAAATCGAAGTACGAACCTTGCAAATCTTCGATGTTATATTTCGCAAACCCGCGATTGGTGTAGGCATCGGTATAACGAGCGTTGAATTTAATTGCTTTATCCAAATCCAGTATGGCTCCCTCATCATCACCCAAATTAATTTTAGATTCTCCACGAAAGTTTAATGCTTCCGCAAAAGTGGAATCAATTTCCAGCGCAAAATTAAAATCGCCAATGGCCCCATAATAATCCCTAAGTTCCATGCGCACCTGGCCACGAAGGGAAAAAGCATTTTTGTTTCTGGGATTGCTCTCAATGATTTTAGTAAGGTCTGCTTTGGCGCCAGCAAAATTCCGGGCTTCAAGTTTTTTACGAGCAGCTTCCAGAGCGGCATCGGTTTGCGCAAAGGCCATCACCGGAATCATGAAAAAAAGGATAATCAGGTATTTCATGCGATTGATTTCATTAGGCAAGTTAACAAGAATTGCCGGATCAAAAACGAAGCCGTGAACTGTAAAGTATTTACTCACCTAATAGTTCGTGCGCGGATCGGTCTTCGAGCATGATGAGCCCAGTAGCCCTCTGCCCAAACATAACGTTGAAAACGGGGACTCCATTTCCAAAAGCCATTTACCCAAACTCTGGTGGGTGCCGCTACTCCTGATTTTACTTTTATTACTGTTACCTGCGCCTGACTGGTTTTTGCAAACACAACAACCAGTACAAGTGTCAAAAACATCGTAAAAGAAATCAGCTTTTTCATGCTATCAGAAATTATATCACTTGGATACTAATACTGATTATGGGTTTAATTGCCATCCAAACAATTTTTGAAACCGGAATAACTGTTTATCGTAAATTGCTTCGTTAATCGTCTCGTTTATGAAGAAACCTCTGTTGCTGCTCACTCTTTTGTTCTCTTGTTTGCTCGTCAGTGCGCAGGAAAAACCATTGGATATGAAGATGGATTTTGAGCAATACGATCCGCCATCTACGCTGAAGGTAGAAGAACACAAACTCAAAAAATCAAAATACCCGTTTATCGACATCCATAATCACTATGGCAACATGAACACCGCTGATTTGAGCGATCGTGTAAAGTTTATGGATCAACTCAATATGGGGGTGATGATAAACCTGAGCGGCAGAGGCTTTAGAAGTAGCGGAGACCATCTTGAAAAATCTTTTGAGAATATTGCCCGGCAATACCCCAATCGATTCATTCTTTTTACCAATGTTGATTTTTCCGATATAGACAATCCTGAGTGGTCGATCAGAATCACAAAACAATTAGAAGACGATGTGAAGCGCGGAGCAAAAGGGTTGAAGATTTATAAGAACCTGGGTATACACATGAAAGACAGTAAGGGCAAACGCATTTCCATTGATGACCCTCGTATTGATCCGATCTGGGCCAAATGCGGACAACTCGGTATTCCGGTCCTAATTCACTCGGCTGATCCAAAACCTTTCTGGGATCCGATCGACAATCAAAATGAACGCTGGCTGGAATTAAAATTACATCCCGGCCGAAGGTATGACGAAACCTTTGCCAGTTGGGAAACCATTATTGCTGAGCAGCATCATGTATTTAAAAAGCATCCAAAAACTAAATTTATCAACGCCCATTTGGGATGGTATGGAAATGATCTGAAAAAATTAGGTGAATTGATGGATGCCTATCCTAATATGTACACTGAAATTGGAGCGGTGATTGCTGAATTAGGAAGACAGCCCCGAGCAGCTAACGCTTTCTTTACCAAATACCAGGATCGCATACTTTTTGGAAAAGATAGTTGGGTGCCCGATGAATATGAAACCTATTTTCGCGTTTTAGAAACCACAGACGAATATTTTCCTTATCACAAACGCTATCACGCCTTCTGGCGGATGTATGGCATTGGATTGTCTGATGAAATCTTGAAAAAGGTTTATTATAAGAATGCGATGAGTTTGATTCCGGGAATTGACAAGAGTTTGTTTCCGAAATAGAAAATGACCTATACCGGATTGCTTGTGCATATTACAAGGATGAAAGCAGTTGTGGTTTTGTTGTTATTTCTATTGGAATCTCTGCCATTAGACGCGCAGTCCGTTGAGGTTGCCTTTCGGATCTCAGAAAAGGATTTGATCCCTGAAGGGATTGCCTACGATCCAACATCCAGAAGCTTCTTCGTAAGCAGCATTCATAAAAACAAAATCATACGAATCGATGAACGCAACAAAGTAAAAGACTTTATCAAAAGTGGTAAAGAAGGCATTGGCCAGGCGTTGGGTATGAAAGTACGTGACGGAAAATTGTGGGTATGCAGCAATACCGGTAAAGGAAATGCACAAGACCGCTCCATGGTGCATGCCTTTGATCTTGCCAGTGGTGATTTGGTTAGCAAATGGAATCTGCCGCCAGGAGAAGTACACCTGTTTAACGATCTTGCTCTTGACAGTCATGGAAATGCAATTGTTTCCGACTCAGAGTATGGTGCTATTTATCGAGTCAGTCTCAAATCAAGTAATGTGGAACTGCTTATCAAAGACGCCCGGCTGCAATATGTGAATGGAATCACTATTGCCCCTGATGATGCCGTAATTGTAAATACCTTCAAAGGATTCTTTAAAATTAATACGGATACACAAGAGTTGAAAGCTCTGCCGTTTCCTAACTACTCCGTAATTGGGATCGATGGACTTTGCTTTTACAAACAATCGCTGGTGGGAATTCAAAATGTCACGTACCCGGTTAGTATTAATCAATACCAGTTAAATGCCACATTTGATAAAATTGAAAGTGCCCGCGTATTGCTTGCGGATCATCCGCACTTTGATATTCCTACAACCGGGGTAATTGTTGATGATTGGTTTTATTTCATTGCCAATAGCCAAATGAGTAATCTGAAGAAGGATAAAATAATAGATCCCTCGCGGCTCAAAGACGTGCTGATCATGAAGATAAAACTCAATTAAAAAATATCCGACCTAAAAATCGATACATTCGGAAAATCTTCACCAAGAAAGTATCCATCTTTGTCTTTCTGTTACTTACTATATTGCTTTGTTAATGCGATGTAGCATAAATGAAGTAATTATATCTCACGCAAGGCGCAAAGTTAAATCAGCTTAGCGTCTCTGCGTGCAAAAAGTACTCACATGAATCTCATAAACGGCATCCATCACATCGCTATTATCTGTTCCGACTATGATGTCTCTAAAAAGTTCTATGTTAAAATTTTAGGGTTGAAAATTCTGGCCGAGCACTATCGAGCAGAGCGGCAATCTTACAAGTTGGATTTAGCGTTGGATGATCAGTATGTCATTGAGTTATTCTCTTTCCCACATCCGCCCAAGCGAACAAGCAAGCCCGAAGCTGCGGGCCTTCGTCATCTGGCATTTGCTGTGAGCGATATTAAAAAAGCCATTCAACATCTGAAAGAAAATGGAATTGAGACGGAACCCATTCGTGTCGATGAGTTCACCGGCAAACGTTTTACCTTCTTTTCTGATCCGGATGGATTGCCGTTAGAATTGTATGAAGATTAATTATTCCGACAGACTAAGAATTCCTTTTTCCTTTGCGTCCAAAACGGTAGCTCCGGTAAGAAACTGATCTACCGCCCGGGCAGCTTCACGACCTTCGCTAATCGCCCACACCACCAACGATTGACCTCTACGCATGTCTCCGGCTGCAAATACTCCCTCCACAGAAGTTTGATACCGAATGGCTTTTACGTTACCTCGCTCGTCATAATCCACTCCTAATTGATCGAGTAAGCCATTGTGTTGAGGATTCAAAAAACCCATGGCAAGCAAGGCCAGTTCGCAAGGAATAACTTTTTCCGTTCCCGGGATTTCTGAAAAGGAGGGTGCTTTTCCGGGTTCCGACTTTACTTCCACTTCTGAAATCTTAATTGCCTTCAGGTTTCCTTGCTCATCCCCCATAAATTCTTTGGTGACAATAGACCATTGGCGTTCGCATCCTTCTTCATGTGAAGTTGACGTACGCAAAATCATCGGCCAACTGGGCCAGGGCATTGCTTCGGTTCTATCCTTCGGTGGCTTTGATAAAATTTCAATCTGAGTTACTGACTTGGCTCCATGGCGATTGGATGTTCCCACACAATCCGAACCCGTATCACCACCTCCAATGACAACCACATTTTTTCCGGTTGCCCAGATTTCCTCCACCATTACTTTTTTACCGGCTACTCTTCTGTTTTGTTGAGTTAAAAAATCCATGGCGAAGTGAACTCCTTTCAGGTTTCTTCCGGGTATCGACAAATCGCGCGGAATAGTTGAGCCGCCCGTTAGCAACACAGCATCAAATTCTTCTTTCAATTGTTCTACTGAAAAATTCACACCCACATTCGTGTTAGTCTGAAACTTTACGCCTTCCTCAATCATAAGATTGATTCTGCGATCAAGTACTTGCTTGTCTAATTTGAAGTCCGGAATGCCATAGCGAAGTAGTCCACCAACTTCATCGGCACGTTCGAACACAGTGACATGATGGCCGGCATAGTTTAGCTGTGCTGCTGCCGCCAACCCTGCAGGGCCCGAACCTACAATGGCCACTTTTTTATCCGTGCGTGATGATGGTATTCTGGGTTTAGCATAGCCATCCTGAAATGCTCTTTCAATAATAGATTTTTCGATGTATTCGATAGCCACCGCAGGTTTGTTAATGCCCAGCACACACGAGGCTTCGCACGGGGCCGGACAAATACGACCTGTAAATTCAGGGAAGTTGTTGGTTGAAATCAGGATTTCATAGGCAAGCTGCCAGTTCTCCTGATACACGGCATCATTAAATTCAGGAATAATATTGCCAAGCGGGCATCCATTATGGCAAAAGGGAATGCCACAATCCATGCAGCGCGCAGCTTGTTTTTGTGTGATCGACTCATCAATGACAGAATCCACTTCATTGTAATCGCTGATGCGTTTCTTAGGATCGCGCTTCTTTGGAAGTTCCCTGTCCTGCTCTAAAAATCCTGTTGGTTTTCCCATTTCACTCTAATCTTTATCCGTGGTCTGTGTCCTCACAGACCTTTTCAATTTAATTTGATGAATATTTAAATTCCGTATTGCCCAATGACGATTTCAACGCTTCACTTTTTTTCTCTGCTTTCTTTTTCTCCAACACAGCCTTATAATCAATTGGCATTACTTTGATAAATTGCTTGAATGCAGTTGGCCAGTAGCTGAGCACATGAGCCGCCAGATTACTTTTAGTAACCTGTTGATGCGCTGCAATCATTTTGTGAAGTAACTCTTCGTCTTCAGCATCCAGCGTATCGAGCAACACCATTTCCATGTTGCAGTTTTTCACAAACGTTTTGTTTACATCCCAAACATACGCCACTCCGCCACTCATGCCCGCAGCAAAATTTCTTCCCGTATCACCAAGCACTACCACAATCCCTCCGGTCATGTATTCGCAACCATGATCGCCCACTCCTTCCACAACTACTTTCACCCCTGAGTTACGCACGGCAAATCGTTCGCCAGCCATACCCCCAATAAATGCTTCCCCCGAAGTAGCCCCGAAGAAAGCCACATTTCCGGTTATGATATTCTTTGATGAGTTATAGGTTGCTGATGCCGGGGGATATAAAATCAATCGGCCCCCGGAAAGTCCTTTACCAAAATAATCATTCGCATCTCCTTCCAGTTCGAAGGTGACACCGCATGTTACAAATGCACCGAAACTTTGCCCTGCTGTGCCATTGAATTTCAGGTGAATTGTGTCTTCCGGTAAACCGGGACCGCGATAAATTTTTGAGATCTCATTCGATAACATCGTGCCCACGGCCCGGTCCTGATTGGTGATCTTAAATTCGCCACGAACCGGAATCATTTCCTTCAACGCAGGCTGCGTTAACTCAATCAACTTTCTGTCAAGCACCGAAGCAATTCCATGATCCTGTTCTTCTTGTTTGAACATAGCAGTATCTAAACTGATCGGATCTTTCACAAGCAATGGCGATAAATCCAGATTAGAATATTTCCAATGATCATCCAGATCCCGAACTTCTAATCTATCGGCTTGTCCAACCATTTCATTCACCGTGCGAAAGCCTAGTTCGGCCATAATTTCACGAAGCTCTTCAGCCAGGAAGGTGAAAAGATTCACCACATATTCAGGCTTACCTGTGAATAGTGCACGTAACTCTTTGTTTTGGGTTGCAACACCTACCGGGCAAGTATTTAAATGACACTTACGCATCATGATGCATCCGGTTGTAACAAGTGCAGCTGTTGCAACACCCCATTCCTCAGCGCCAAGCAAGGCAGCGATTGCTAAATCACGACCCGTGCGAATCTGCCCATCGGTTTGCAGCACCACCCTACCACGCAGTTTATTTCTTACTAAAGTTTGATGTGCTTCGGCAAGCCCTAATTCCCAGGGTAATCCTGCATGACGAATCGAACTGATGGGTGATGCCCCAGTGCCGCCATCATGACCGGCAATTAAAATTACATCAGCATGCGCCTTGGCAACCCCCGAAGCAATCGTACCAACACCGGCTTCCGAAACAAGCTTCACACTGATGCGTGCTTCGCGGTTCGCATTCTTTAAATCAAATATTAATTGTGCTAAATCCTCGATGGAATAAATATCATGATGTGGGGGCGGTGAAATTAATCCCACACCCGGAGTGGAATGACGCACGCGCCCAATCCAATCATCAACTTTATGACCCGGCAACTGACCGCCTTCACCAGGTTTAGCCCCTTGTGCCATTTTTATTTGAAGCTCTTTTGCGTTGGTGAGGTAATAACTCGTTACCCCAAAACGACCCGAGGCAACTTGTTTGATAGCCGAGTTTTCCCAGTCCCCATTTTCTTTCCGTGTAAAACGAACTTCATCTTCACCACCTTCACCACAATTACTTTTACCACCAATGCGGTTCATGGCAATCGCTAATGTGCTGTGTGCTTCATGTGAAATCGATCCGAAAGACATGGCTCCGGTTGCGAAACGTTTAAAAATGTTCTCTTTCGATTCTACTTCACTTAACGGAATGGATTTGCCCTTTTTGAATTTCAATAAACTACGCAGCGTTATCGCCTTCTCACTCTGGTCGTTGATTAGTAAAGAGTACTTTTTGAAGATTGCATAATCGTTGGTCTTCGTTGAGTGTTGCAACAAATGAATGGTCTGCGGATTAAAAAGATGCTCTTCCCCGCGTTGCTTCCACTGATACACACCCCCCACAGCCAGCCTCGGTAACCAATTGGTTGTCTTTGGAAATGCAAGTTTGTGTTTTGCCAATGCCTCGCGCGCTATGTCATCCAGCCTCAAGCCACCAATACGCGAAACTGTTCCCGAAAAATATTGATGAATAACTTCTTGATGAATCCCCAGAGCTTCAAAGATCTGTGCACCGTGATACGACTGCAACGTAGAGATGCCCATCTTACTCATGATCTTCAGGAGTTCGCCTGCTACCGCCTTCTTATAATTTGTGATTGCTTTCTCTTCGGTCAAATCTTCTTTCAACACATTGCGTTTCTTCATGTCGTGAATCGTTTGATACACGAGATAGGGATTAACACCCGATGCGCCATACCCGATTAACGTAGCATAGTGATGAGTCTCCCAGACATCCCCGGCCTCGACAAGCAGACCAACTTTTCCACGCAGGCCTTTGCGAATTAAATCATGATGCACTGCAGCCGTTGCAAGTAATGAAGGAATCTGCGCATGACCGCTGTCAAAACTTCTGTCCGATAAAATGATGATCGTGAAGCCATCCTCAATAGCATCCGTTACATACTGACACACACGGTTCAATCCTTTTTCTAAGGAACCCGGTTGACCATCGGCTTTAAAGTATGTATAAATGGTTTTGGTTTGCAGATGCCGGTGATCGATGTATCGGATCTTTTCAAGATCGTTGTTGGTAAGAACCGGAGTTGGTAGTTCGAGGGTAATACAATGTTCCGGTGACTCTTCTAAAAGATTCAACGAACCACCCACGTGTGATGCCAATGACATTACCAAACGTTCGCGGATCGGATCAATGGGTGGATTAGTAACCTGTGCAAATAGTTGTTTGAAATAACTTGATAAATGTTGCGCTTGCTGCGAAAGTACAGCGAGCGGTGTATCATTGCCCATGGAACCCAGCGCCTCTTTCCCGGTCTCACACATTTGCGTAAGAATCATGCGCAGATCTTCGGAAGTATAACCAAAGGATATCTGTCGCTTAAGAAATGTAGTGGGATCGTACTTATGAAAACTTCCTCCGGGCTCAGGTAAATCCTGAAGCCTTACTTTGTTATCCTTTAACCATTTGCCATACGGCTTGCGGGTACAAATTTCCTTTTTGAGTTCATCATCACTGATGATGCGGCCCTGTTCAAGATCTACGACAAACATTTTTCCAGGCTGTAGCCGGCCTTTGGTAATTACCTTGGCGGGATCAACATCCAACACACCTACTTCGGAAGCCATGATCACCATGTCATCATCCGTAACCACAAACCGTGAAGGACGCAAGCCATTTCTATCCAAGGTTGCCCCAACTATTTTGCCATCAGTAAACGTGATGGAGGCCGGGCCATCCCACGGTTCCATCAGGTTCGCATGGTATTCATAAAAATCGCGCTTCTCCTGGCTCATGCCTTCGTTGCCATCCCACGCCTCAGGTATCAGCATCATCATTACATGCGGAAGAGAACGCCCGGCATGCACGAGTAATTCAATTGTGTTATCCAGATTAGAAGAATCGGATTGCTTTGGGTTACAAATCGGAAGAATCATGTCTAACTCCTCACGACTAAAATACTCAGAAGTAAAAAATGCTTCTTTCGAATTCAGCCAGTTGATGTTTCCACGCACGGTATTGATCTCACCATTGTGCGCAATAAACCGGAAGGGTTGTGCCAACCTCCATGAAGGAAAAGTATTCGTAGAGAACCGTGAGTGGATTACGGCCAATGCAGAAACTACATCTTCATGTTCGAGGTCCGCAAAGTAAGGACGCAACTGACCAGATGTCACCATGCCCTTGTAGGCAATGGTTTTATACGACAGTGAGGCAAAGTAAAACTGATTATCAACGCCTTTTACCGATTCGGTGATAATGTGTGTTGAGTATTTTCTAAGGATAAAAAGCTTGCGCTCGAATTCATCCGGGGTTAATAGGCTCTGTGTTTGTTTGATGAAGATCTGTTCCATCACCGGCTCAGCCTTAAGCGCGGTCTCTCCCAAATCCGAGTTATTGGTAGGGAGAACGCGATAACCAAGCAATGTCATTTTCATGGACTTGATCTTGCGATTCAGTACAGTGCGGCATTCTTCCCGCACTTTCTTGTCCCGCGGAAAAAACACCAGCCCCACACCATAACTTCCATAAGCTGGAAGTTTAAAACCAAGTTTGCTACACTCGCTGCTAAAAAACTCATGAGGCACCTGAATGAGAATTCCAGCACCGTCACCTGTATTCGGTTCGCAACCACAAGCGCCACGGTGTTCCATGCGCTCCAGCATGGTAAGCGCATCACTTACGATCTGATGCGATTTGCCGCCTTTGATATTTGCTATGAAACCAACACCACAAGAGTCTTTCTCAAATGATGGATGATATAATCCCTGCTGATCTGTGTCTTTCAAGTTCGTTACGGGGTTAAACTAAAGAAAAGTAACTCACAAGTTAACGCGATTACAAATCGGATGCGAACAAAGCAGAAGAGAATCTTTTAAATATTTTTTAAAACCAACTAACAGTTAGTAGCGAAAACGATTGTAGTTCGTCAAATCAAAAAGTAGATTTGACTGATGGAAATTTCCCTGCACCAAAACGGATTCAAGCTCTATCATGTCTGACAAACAATTGATCATCGTTGTAGGTAGTTCAAATACGGACATGGTGATAAAAGCGCCTAAGTTTCCTGTGCCCGGAGAGACTCTTCTTGGCGGAACCTTTTTTATGTTTCCGGGGGGTAAAGGTGCAAACCAGGCGGTTGCTGCAGCGAGATTAGGCGGACAGATAACTTTCGTAGCCCGGGTAGGGAACGACATTTTTGGAAATCAGGCTTTGCAGCAATTCCAGCAGGAAGGAATTAACACCGAGTATATCATTTCCGATCCTAAAAACCCATCGGGTGTCGCGCTCATCACCCTTGATACAAAAGGAGAAAATACGATTGTGGTTGCTCAGGGTGCCAATGGTGCGCTTACTCCTGAAGATGTAAACAAGGCAGAAAAAGAATTTGAAAAAGCAGAAATTATTCTAATGCAATTAGAAACTCCGCTTGATACAATCAGAAGTGCCATCGCATTGGCTAGTCGCTACGGCAAAAAAGTGATCTTAAATCCCGCGCCAGCTCAATCTTTGCCCGAGGATTTATTCAAAGAATTATTCATCATCACTCCCAATGAATCCGAAACAGAAACACTTTTAGGAGTTAAGATTTCAGATTTAAATTCTATTGAACAAGCTGCTCAAAGACTATATGGGCTGGGTGTAAAAAATGTTGTGATCACACTGGGCGTTGAAGGAGCGTATCTATTTAATTCAGAAGGAGGTCGGCACATACCTACCCTTAAAGTTACACCAGTGGATACAACCGCAGCCGGTGATGTTTTCAATGGAGCCCTGGCGGTTGCTATCGCTGAAGGGAACTCACCTGTTAAGGCTATTGAGTTTGCCAATCGAGCCGCTGCATTATCTGTTACCCGCATGGGCGCCCAGTCATCGGCTCCTTACCGAAGTGAATTAACCAATTCCTCCACTCCCTAAATCAAAACTCATGTTTATACTTGAGAGCTATTCCGTTGCCGTTCTTTTTTGCATCATCACGATGTTATGCTGGGGCTCGTGGGCCAACACGCAAAAACTGGCAGAGAAAAACTGGCGGTTCGAATTGTTTTACTGGGATTATGTAATTGGAATTTTAATCCTGTCGCTGGCTTTTGCATTTACATTAGGCAGTTCGGGTGAACAGGGTAGAAGTTTTCTGGCAGATTTTCAACAGGCAGACAATAACAGTATTCAATCTGCTTTGATTGGTGGAATCATTTTTAATCTCGCAAACATTTTATTGATCGCTGCCATTTCCATTGCCGGTATGTCCGTTGCTTTTCCCGTGGGGATTGGCATCGCTTTGATCTGGGGCGTGATCGATAATTATCTGAAAGTGCCAGCAGGAAATCCAACCTTAATTTTTTCTGGTGTGATTCTGATAGCCGTAGGCATTCTTGTGAATGCTTTGGCTTATAAAAAACTTACAGGAAGTGCGCAAAAAGTTTCCTCTAAGGGATTACTTATTTCCATCATAGTCGGCATTCTCATGGCCCAATTCTATGGTTTTGTTGTGAGCGGTATGGTTAAAAGTTTTTCTGATCCGGAAGTCGGAAAACTTACGCCCTATACATCTATTGTTATTTTTTCCATCGGAATACTGATTAGCAATTTCCTATTCAATTCAATTTTAATGAGAAAGCCTGTGCAGGGCGCACCGGTTTCTTATGCAGATTATTTCAATGGAAATTTCAAAAGTCACCTTACGGGAATTTTGGGTGGAATCATTTGGTGCATGGGAATGTCCTTTAGCATTATTGCCTCCGACAAAGCCGGCCCGGCAATTTCTTATGGTCTTGGACAAGGTGCTGTATTGGTGGCGGCCATTTGGGGTGTATTCATCTGGAAAGAATTTAAGGCCGCGCCAAAAGGAACCAGCACGCTTCTATACATCATGTTTATTTGCTTTTTAGTAGGCTTAAGTCTGTTGGTATATTCTAAAATTCCCTGACGATTAAACTTCAAAGACCAGATTATGAAAAGAATTGCATTGCTCGTTTTCTTTGTGCTAAGTCTTTGTGTTTGTTACAGCCAAAGCTACACGGTTGACTCAGTTCCGAATACAAAACTTATCAACAACAGTTATGTAAGTAATCCTGACAATCTCCTAAGCACGGCCGCTGTAAATCGAATCAATGTGCTGCTCGACTCACTGGAAAAACAAACTACCGCACAAGTTGCTGTAGTGATGCTAACTTCGATTGGTGAAGCAGACGTAACTGATTTCGCACAATCACTTTTTGTCAGCTGGAAAATCGGACAGGCTACCAAAGACAATGGGTTGCTGATTTTATATGTTCAGGATCAGAGAACCGTGCGGTTTCATACCGGCTTTGGGTTAGAGGGTGCGTTACCCGATGCCATTTGCAAGCGTATTCAAACACAAAAGATGGTGCCCTTTTTTAAAGAAGGAAATACCGATGCTGGTATGATGGCCGGAGTTGAAGAAGTTTCAAAAATTCTCACCAACCCAACGTATGCAGAAGAACTTCATGCAGTTGATGAAGGATTGGGAATTTCAGACCAGACGGGGCTTTCTGTATTTTTTATTTTTTGTTGGTTTTTTGTTGGTCTCTTCCTGTTCTTTTCTAAACGCAAGCGGGAGTTTAGTAACTCCAAACAAGCCCCCAAAAATGTTCCAACCGCAAATATGTCATCATGGCAATGGCTGTTATTTATTTACTTAATGCCTATGGCCTTGGCTTTGTTACTGGCTAAAGCCGAACGATGGGATGTTTTGATTGGTGGATTGTATGGTTATTTCGGACTTCTTACTTTCATTAAATACAATCGGATTGTAAGCACGGCCAATAAATGGCTAAAGAAAGGTCAGTACCAAGCCGTGCATAATTTTTATAAGGAAAATTCATCCTGGACGGATTCAGCCGTTCTCTTTCCGATTCCGCTTGCCTTTCTTATTCCATCCTTCAAAAGGAAAGCGGCTGCCGTACGCACTTACCCAAGGAATTGTCATACCTGTAATAAGCAAATGACACTGTTAAGCGAGGCAGCAGAAGACGAATATTTAAGTAAAGAAAAACAGTATGAAGAAACTCTGAAGTCAGTCGATTATGATGTGTGGAAGTGTGATAATTGTTCTGCCGTAACCATCGAACAGTATCCAAACAATAAAACAGAATTCAGTGTATGCCCTAAGTGCCGCACCAATGCCTACTATACACTTAGTACGTCAATCCTTAAGAGCGCAACCACCACTGCCAAGGGTGAAGAGGAGATCATTAAATCCTGCAAATTTTGTAACCACCGCCATCGGGCCCTGGCGATTATTCCTATGATCGTTATCTCAACCAGTAGTTCATCGTCAGACGACTCAAGTAGCAGTTGGAGCAGCAGTAGTAGTTCTGATTCCGGTGGAAGTTGGGGCGGTGGAGATTCCGGTGGTGGAGGTGCGAGTAGTAGTTGGTGATTACTTCAATATCATATTTCTGATTTTCTATGAGCCAGGATGAATCAGCTGATAAAAGAATAGATGAGTTACTGGCATCAGGAATCGCTTTACATGTTATTACCCATGAGCCCTTAACGAAAAATGACAAGGCCCGGTTGATGAGCTCACGCAATGAGCAGATGATTGCCTATATTTTTATGGGAATTCTTTTGGTGGGGGTTCCTTTTCTGGCTTCTGAAGAAGAGCTTGCGTGGCTTTATAAAATCTTGATTGCCACAGGGGTATTTCTTGGCTACGGAACGCTGGTTGTTTTGGTATACAAAAAAATGAACCGCGTATACAATCAAAGTGGTAAAGAAGTAATTAAAGGGTTTGTTACCGCAAAGAATGCCGAGCGCAAGGAAAAAAGCACCCACTATACGCTGATGGTCGGAACGCAAGAAATAAATGTAACCGCGGGTGTATTCGCTCATTATCAGGTAGGCGATGCCGGAGAGTTTCACCGTTTCAGTGGATGGGGAACCGTGTTACTAAGCCATAGAAAAATTGATGGTGCCAGCATTTTACCAAGGTGATCTTTACACCTTCCCAACAAAAGAAAATCTTACCTTGCACCTATAAATTTCTTCCTCATGATCAAAGAATATATTCAATCCAATCAACAGCGCTTTTTAGATGAACTTTTTGAGTTGCTCCGAATTCCTTCGGTAAGCGCTGATAGTCGCCTGAAAGCAGATGTGCGCAAAGCTGCTGAGTATGTCGTTAAAAAACTAAAGGATGCCGGTGCTGATACCGTAGAGCTATGTGAAACTGCTGGCCATCCAATCGTATACGGTGAAAAAATAATCAATACTTCATTGCCGACCGTTCTGGTGTATGGTCATTATGATGTGCAACCGCCCGATCCACTCAACCTTTGGACTTCACCGCCTTTCGAGCCGGTAGTAAAGGATGGAAAAATCTATGCGCGTGGTTCGTGTGACGACAAAGGCCAGTTTTATATGCACATCAAAGCCTTTGAGGCGATGACCAAACTCAATCAGCTCTCCTGCAACATCAAGTTTATGATTGAGGGAGAAGAAGAAGTGGGGTCCGACAATCTTGGCACGTTTGTAAAAGAAAACAAATCCAAACTAAAGGCCGATGTGATTTTAATTTCTGACACATCACTGATTTCTCTTGACACGCCATCGATCACCGTGGGCTTGCGCGGATTAAGTTACATGGAAGTAGAAGTTACCGGCCCTAATCGCGATTTACATTCTGGTGTGTATGGAGGCGCAGTGGCTAATCCGGCTAACGTGCTGAGCAAAATGATTGCATCCTTACATGATGAAAACGGAAAAGTGACGATTCCGGGATTTTATGATAAGGTTGCTGAATTAACAGCGGCTGAACGCGAAGCCTTGAATAAAGCTCCTTTCAATTTAGATAACTATAAAAAGGAACTCGACATTGAAGACATTCGCGGAGAAAAAGGCTACACTACATTAGAGCGCACGGGCATTCGCCCAACCCTGGATGTAAATGGAATCTGGGGTGGTTACACAGGCGAAGGTGCTAAAACAGTGTTGCCTTCAAAAGCTTACGCAAAAATATCCATGCGGCTGGTGCCGAATCAGAACAATCATGAGATCACTGAATTGTTTACCAAGCACTTTCAGTCGCTGGCACCAAAATCTGTAAAGGTAAAAGTTACGGCCTTGCATGGTGGCGAGCCCGCTGTAACACCCACCGACTCAAAAGCATTTAAAGCTGCCAGCAAAGCCTTTGAAGAGGTGTGGGGCAAGTCGCCCATACCAACGCGCGATGGAGGAAGTATTCCCATTGTATCGCTCTTTAAAAAAGAATTGGGATTAGATACAGTGCTGATGGGTTTTGGGTTAGACAGTGATGCGATTCACTCGCCTAATGAACATTACGGGATCAAAAACTTTTTGATTGGCATCGAAACGATAGTAGCCTTTTATAAACATTATAGTAGTAAGTAGTTTTGTCATTCATATCCGTAATTAAATAAAAAAATACGCAGCCTTTCGACTGCGTATTTTTTATGTATAGAAACATCTGCTTAATAAAGGGTTAACAAGAGTTGCTGCATCAACTTCTTCGATTTTTCCGGTTCTATGGGGCCTGAAGTAGTTCCTGTTTTAAATTCCTGTTCAGACAATATTTTCAAAGTCTGCACCAATTTATCACTGGCTATTGTTGAATTTATTTTCTTCAGTTTTTCTGTTCTGATTATATCAAACTTCTTTTGCACATCGCTTATCTCTCCTGCAAGGTTGCCTACACGCTCTAATTGCGAAATGCCCGGCTTGCCCGGATAACCATTAACCTGACCATATAACTCAGCTACTTGCTCGGTAAGCCTGCGTTCGGTAGCAACATAAAAATCTCCACCCTTAAAGGCAATAATCCCATTTTGTGTCTCTAACTCCTTAATCAGTGGATTAAGCGTTTTAGAAAACTTAGGATATTTCTGCAAGTGTTCTTTAGATTGAATGAGGAGATCAGCTTGCGCGGCATATATATATGCTAACTGCTCTGCCTGTCGATATAACTTCATGGTGGTTTCGCTTTGAAGTTTTCTATCGGCCAGTGTATACACTGAGTTTTCCGGGTATTGTAAGGTGAATGATCCCCAAAATTCTTCCTTACCCTTAACAACCCTTACCTTATAGGTGCCGGCTTCCAATGACGGACCTACCAAGGCACCCCCTACAGCTTCGCGGGTATCGGATGGGGGTATACGTGGCCGGTCGCGGTTTAACACAAGATCAACAATGTTAATGCCTGCACTTTTCCCTGCCGGAATTTCTTTCATCAGCGTGCCATCCAGGTCATAGATTTCAATAGCCATTTTTCCAAACGTGTGCCGCTTACTCATGTAATACACCAGACGTGGGAGTGGGTTGGGATTTTCGCCAAAAAAGACATCATCGCCTGGCGAAGGATTTCTCGTGCTGCCGCCTACTTCACTTAAAATCGTTGGCTTACTTTCCAGAAAATGGAAAGTCTTGGACATAATCTCAGGTGTTATTTGACGGAGTGGGGTAATGTCATCAATGATATAAAGCCCGCGACCATGCGTGGCGATCACCAAAGCGTCTTCGGTTGGGTGAATCACCATGTCATGCACAGCAACTTTAGGTATATTATTCTCAAAGCGATTCCACTTTTTCCCTCCATCAATGGAAACAAAGAGACCAAACTCAATGCCTGCAAAAAGCAGGTTTGGATTTTTTAAGTCTTCGCGGATTACATACGCGTGGCCCTCAAGATCAGAAGTTACCAAAGAGGTCCACGTTGTCCCTAAATCAGTTGTCTTGTAAATATAAGTTTGCTTATCCCCATTACGGTGATTATCAAACGTAACATACGCTACGTTGCGATCATGTCTGCTCGGTTCTACATAAGAACACCAGTTGCCTACGGGTAGCCCTGCAATGTTCTTGGTAACATTTGTCCAGGTTGCGCCTTGGTTTGAAGTAACTTGAACGAGTCCGTCATCAGTTCCAACCCAAACTAATTTTTCATCTATCGGTGATTCAGCCACCGCGTAAATCGTAGTGTTATTTTCTGCCGATGAATTATCGATGGATAAACCTCCGGTTTGTTTTTGGCGCTGACGTTTAGGGTCGTTGGTGGTTAGATCTGGTGAGATTTTTTTCCATGTATCACCCCGATCCTCCGACATAAAGAGAAACTGGCTTCCGGCATAAATTCGATCTGCTTTATTTGGGCTTTGTACCAAGGGCGAATTCCAGTTAAAACGCAAATCCGGATCGCCTTTGCCTGGAAAGGGTTTTATTCCCTTAGCTTGTCCGGTTTTTGTGTTTATCCGATTCATTTCTCCGCCCTGATATTCTGAATAAATGATGTCTTTATCGGTGGGGTGGCGATGCGAATAAAATCCATCTCCATAAAGCGACATCTTCCAATCGGCATTGGTTACGCCACCTGCGCCTTGCGAGGGGCCATACCATGATCCGTTGTCTTGCAGCCCTCCATAAACATTAAATGGTTTTTCATTATCTACAGTAACATGATAAAACTGACCCACTGCCAGATTATCCCACATACGAAATGTATAACCCTGATCAAAGGATTCGTAAACTCCACCATCGGTGCCTAGTAAAATATGTTTTGAGTTGCGCGGGTCAATCCAACCAGCATGCACATCGGCATGGGGGCTACCCATTTGCCTGAACTTTAATCCACCATCGGTACTAATGATGGGTACGAAGGCGCATTTCAATACATTCAGTTCATTCGATGGATCAACTGTTATACGGGAAAAATAAAACGGTCTAACGGTGTTACTGAAATCACTGTTGACCTTCTTCCATGAAGCTCCCGCATCTTCTGATTTATATAGACCTTTGTTTTCATCGCCTTTGGCTTCAATGCTTGCATATAAAACTTTTGTGTTAGAGGGTGCAACGGCAATCCCTATGCGCCCTAACGTTGTAGTGGGTAAGCCTGTGTGAATTTTGTTCCACGTCTTTCCGCCATCAGTAGATTTAAACAACGCACTTGTGCCGGTTAAGCCAGAGTCAAAAAAATCAGGATACCTGCGATGACTCCACATGGCCGCATAAAGTACGTCCGGATTTTTAGGGTCGATATCCATGTCGGCACAGCCAGTATTTTCATCGATGTATAAAATCTTGCTCCAGGTTTTCCCCCCATCCGTAGTTTTAAAAACTCCGCGCTCCGCATTGGCGCTCCATAGTTGACCTTGCACCCCAACAAAAACAGTATTGGGATCTGTAGGGTGAATAATAATGTCGCTGATATGCTCAGATTCTTTCAGGCCAACAAATTCCCAGTTCGTTCCGCCATTGGTCGTTTTATATAAACCTGTTCCTACCCCCACGCTGTTACGCACCCAGGGTTCACCCGTGCCAACCCAAACTGTATCAGGATGATTTTGATCCAGTGTAACTTTTCCTATGGACATCGTATAGTCATCAAACACAGGACGCAGGTTAGCTCCGGCACTGATTGATTTCCACAACCCTCCTCCGGCTGTGCCGACATAAAGCAATTCAGGTTTCTTATTAGAAACTTCAATATCTGAAATCCGACCGCTCATAATGGCTGGACCAATAGCGCGTGCGCGCAATCCCCCTAACAAAGCCTTGCCCGAAAGTTCGGTTTGCGCCTGTAGCGGCAGCGTAAGTGTTGCAAACAAACTGAGAATAAATAATCGTTTCATTGCATAAGAGTTTGATATAAAAAAGAAAGGCTGCAAAAGCAGCCCTTGATCAGTTAGCATAGTTTACTTCTTAGGAAAGGCAAATAATGCGTCTTCAACACTTTCATTAACCGTAATTTTTTGAAGTGTCATTTTTTGCACTGTCTGTCCATTCACTTTAGTCTCCATCGAAAAGGGCATCATTAAACCATCTACCTCCTGGTAGTCGCTCAAATACGTTTTGGCTTCCTGACCTTTCATGGGGCCTGAGCGGGCAAATGCTGTAGTCATGATGGGAACAAAGTTTTCAGCATCGAAGTAGTGAATTTCTGTTACATCTTCTTTGTCGTTATTTTTATTTTTTATCAATTCGATTTTGAAGCAAGCGGTTCCATCTACTTCTTCCTTTCCTAATAACTTCACTTCGTGGCCTTTCTTTTTATAGTCGATAAATTCATCTTCTATTTCCTGTTCCGTCATCTCCTTTGCTTCCTCCGCTGGAATTTTTACTGGGTCTTTACCCCCCATAAACGGATTAAGCATCCAGGCATCTGTTCCATCATAAGCCTGAATAATCTCCTGACCTTGAACCATGATTTTTATCAATTGCTTATTGGGCACCTTGCTGGTCATGTTAAAATCCAGATCCATTCCTTGCATTGTCATCTTACCAGATGCCTTCATTGTTTTTAAGGCTTTCATTTTTTCAATACCTCCTGTATTTTCAAAATACTTGGCAATAATTTCATCGGCCGTTTGTGCCTGAACTGCTGTTATTCCGATAAAAAAGAACAACAGCACAAATAGATTACGATTCATAGTTTTTAATTGGGTTGAGTTGTTAGTTAAAAGTTTTATTGACACGGTAAATCCTCCAGTTAGTTGCGGAAATACTACTAAAATTACAGGAATTATTTTTGTTAAAGAGAAGTTATTCAAAGCAATTGATTCTATAAAGCTCAATCGCATCGTTAACTTTGCTTTTTGAACTGCCTTATGAAGAAGCCCCTTCTCCTTATTCTTTTGTTTTCAGCGTTTTTTCAAATAAACGCGCAGATTTTAACACCAGCCAAATGGACGTATTCGACCTCAGTTAAAGAAGCAAAAACTGGCGATGAGATTGACCTGATTTTCAAAGCCACAATCGATAAAGACTGGTATTTATATTCTTCGGAATTTCCATGCGAGGATGGCCCCATAAAAACAGCCTTCAATCTTATACCGCATCCAGGATTCCAACTTGTAGGAAGTTTAGTACCCATCAATCCAGCGGATAAGTATGATGATATTTTTGAATGTGATGTTAAAATCTTCAAAAAGACAGCCGAGTTCCGTCAAAAAATAAAAATCCTTTCATCATCACTCTCCATCAAAGGCGAATCCGATTATCAGGTATGTACTGAAACTACCGGACAATGTGTTCCGGGTAGCGAAGAGTTTTCTTTTATCGTAGAGGTGTCAGGCGAAACCATCATCAATCAAAAGGATGTGAACGTTAACTTACCCCAACCACAGACTGACAGTGCTCAGGTTATTGCAATCAATCCTTTCAATCCCTCAGAAACAAACGGTCCGATACTCGATTCAACTCTTGTAAAGGAAGATCCTGCCGGAAAATCGTTGCTTGGGTTTTTGTTGATTTCATTTCTGGCCGGCCTTGCCGCGTTGATCACGCCCTGCGTCTTTCCTATGATTCCCATGACGGTAAGTTTTTTTACGGGAAGAGGCACAAAGTTTCAGGCGTTGATGTATGGATTCTTTATCATTCTTATTTATTCGCTTATCGGTGCTGCACTTGCTCCGTTGATGGGCCCGGAAACCGCCAATCATCTTTCAACGGAATGGATTCCTAATCTCATTTTCTTTTTGGTGTTTATCATCTTCGGCCTTTCGTTTTTAGGTCTGTTTGAAATTACGTTACCTGGTTCCATCATTAATAAAGTCGATCAGCAAGCTGAAAAAGGTGGTCTTGCCGGAGTGTTTTTTATGGCCTTTACGTTGGTTCTTGTATCGTTCTCTTGCACAGGACCAATTGTAGGAAGTATTTTGGTTTCATCGGCCGGTGGCGAATTTATAAAACCAATCCTGGGAATGTTTGCCTTCGCACTCGCGTTCGCAATTCCATTCACGTTATTCGCATTTTTTCCAAACTGGTTAAAATCATTACCAAAATCGGGTGGGTGGCTCAATACCGTAAAAGTTGTGCTTGGGTTTGTTGAAATAGCACTCGCCTTTAAATTTCTTAGCATTGCCGATCAGGCTTTCCATTGGGGAATTCTGGATCGGGACATCAACATCGCTATCTGGATTGTGATTGTTGTGCTGATTGGTATCTACCTGATAAAGGGATTTAGGATGCCAGGTGACACCGGCAAAGATGCAGAAGATAAAACGATCAGTGTGCTACGGATTTCATTAGCCATGCTTGCTTTTGTGTTTGCGGTTTATTTACTACCTGGCATGTGGGGCGCACCCCTTAAAGCCTTGGCCGGATATCTGCCGCCCATGTACACGCATGATTTTAATATCAACGCATCCCCGGAAGGGAAATCAAACAGCTTGTGTAATGAACCTAAGTATGCCGACTTCCTTCACTTGCCTCATGGACTGAGCGGCTACTTCGACTACAAAGAAGCCTTGGCTTGTGCCCGGCAGCAGAACAAACCACTATTCATCGACTTCACAGGCCATGGTTGCACCAACTGTCGCGAAATGGAAGCCAATGTATGGTCCGATCCTCAAGTACTTCAGCGTTTAACCGATGACTTTGTGGTAGTTGCTCTTTATGTAGACGATAAAACGCAATTGCCCGAGAGCGAATGGTATACCTCCACTTATGATAATAAAGTAAAGAAGACGATTGGCAAACAAAATGCTGATCTTCAAATTACCAACCTGAACAATAATGCACAACCTTTTTACGTATTGGTGGGTAAAGATGAACGCGTATTGATATCTCCCTATGGCTACAATCTCGATGCTGAAAAGTTTGCCAAATTTCTGGATGCTGGTAAAGAAAAATACAAGGAGCTTTATCGGTAAAAGTCCTATATTTGAACGAATTGCTGGCTCTGAGGCCAGGTTTTTTAAACTAAACTTGTGGCACCTTAGGGCCACTATTTTTTAACATCATGATGTTTTTCAAATCTGCAATAGCAAAAAGTATAGTCATTGCCGGTGTTTTAATAATTGTGGCAGGCATTGCTTTTTTTTGGATTGATTCCAGGACTTCCATTTTCTCACAAGAAGGTGATTATGTTGTCGAAAGTGACTCGTCACATCATGTGGAGCGGGAGATTGTGCTGCCCGTTTTTCTGCATGGCATGGTGGTCAATAATCTGCATGTGGTAGAAGACGAAGTAAAGCGCAATCAACGGTTTACCGATTTGCTGTCCGGGTATTATGTTTCGCCTTCAGTTTTGCAACAACTCAATCTGTTGCCCCGCAGCACCTATGACTTCCGAAAAATCTCGGCTCATAAAAAATACACGTTGCTGGTAGAGAATGATTCCTTAAAAACAATTCGCGCCTTAGTGTACGAACCCAACCCGATCGATTATGTAGTCTTTCATTTAAGTGACTCCCTCTTAGTAGAGTCATGCAAGCGAAAAGTTGATACCCTGGAAAGACAAATCTCAGGAAGAATTGAATCGACACTATCACATACCATCGAAGCGATGAATGTGTCGCATGATCTTACCAACAAATTTGTAGACATCTTTGCATGGGTAGTTGATTTTCAACGATTGCAAAAAGGGGATCAGTTTAAATTGATCTATGAAGAAAATCTGGTGGACGAAAATCCCATTGGAATAGGACGGATTCTGGGTGTGTACTTTGAACATTCCGGAAACGGTTATTATGCATTCCCTTTCGATCAGGGAGATGGTATTGATTACTTTGATGAAAAAGGAAATAGTTTGAGAAAGGCACTATTAAAGTATCCTATCGAATTTTCGCGCATCAGTTCGCGCTATTCAAAAAATCGTTTTCACCCGGTAGTCAAAGTGTTCAGGCCGCACCTGGGCACCGACTTCGCGGCCCCAACAGGCACACCCATTCGCTCGGTAGGAGATGGTATCATTGAAGAAGCGCAATACAAAACCAACAACGGCAATTATGTAAAGGTGCGTCACAACAACACCTATACAACGGGTTATTTACACATGTCAAAAATTGCAGCCGGTGTGAAGCCGGGCACTCGCGTTCGTCAAGGGCAAATTATTGGATATGTAGGAAGCACCGGTTTGGCAACAGGTCCACACCTCTGTTATCGGTTCTGGAAAAATGGCGCACAGGTAGATGCTCTTAAAGTTGAACTACCACCCTCACAACCTGTAAAGACGGAACATTTTCCTTCCTTCGAAAGTGTGAAGGAAGATCTTATAAAACGTTTGCAAATCATCTCATTTCCGGCTACAGGAATGGAAATGGAAGTTGCTGCCCGCTGATTTTTTTTATTCCTGCAATTTTTCTGTTACTTTTTTGTTTATAAGTAACTTACAGAGGTGATTTTCCCGTTAGGGTTATTGAACTTCATGCTTAAAAAATATCTTACCATATTATTTTTTCTTTCTCTCTACTTACAAGGAGTAGCGCAAAAAGTAGGTGTGGTGTTAAGTGGCGGTGCTGCCAAAGGGATTGCACACGTGGGCGTGCTTAAAGCACTGGAAGAAAATGAAATCCCGATCGACTACATAGTTGGCACATCGATGGGTGGAGTGATTGGAGGATGCTACGCTGCAGGCATGAGCCCGGATCAGATAGAAGAAATAGTTCTCTCCCAGGAATTTTTACAATGGATTAATGGCCAACTTGAAGAAGGGCATAACTATTACTTTGCCCGCAATGACGATGACGCTTCTTTTCTTCGTCTCAATCTATCGTTAGACTCAACCTTTTCAATCCTGCTTAACACGAGCCTCGCGAATGATTTATCCCTAAATTTTGCGTTGGCTGAGAAACTTGCCCAGCCATCTGCGATAGCCAAAAATAACTTTGATAGTTTATTTATTCCCTTGCGGGTAATTGCCTCTGACATCTTTACACAAACAGAGGTAACTCTTTCCAGTGGCGTGCTAAGTGATGCTTTACGCGCAACGCAAACAGTTCCTTTTTTTTATAATCCTATCCGCATTGATGGAAAATATCTCTTTGATGGTGGCGTATATAATAATTTCCCGGTGGATGTATTAGAGCGAGAATTTAAACCTGACTTAATTATAGGTTCGAATGTATCCTCTAAAATCTATCAGGAATATCCATACGGAGAAGATGATAAATTAATCTCCAAATCTCTCCTCTATATGATTTTGGATAAATCTGATCCCTCTGAGATAACGGAAAGTGGTGTTTACATACAACCCAATTTAAATCGATATACTGCTTTTGACTTTGGTAAGGCGAGAGCTTTAATTGACAGCGGTTATGCTCAAACCATGCGCCAAATGGCAGAGATTAAAAGTAAGGTTAGCCGACAAGTTACCTGCGAGTCAGTGGCCGAGGCCCGCAATAAATTCAATAACAAAAGTTCGCCCCTTATCATTGAACAAATTCAGTTTGATGGATTCAGTAAAAATCAGAAAAAATACATCAACCGGTTTTTTAAAAGTGGAAAACGACCGCTTACTTTCAACGAGGTGAAATCAGGATTTTATCGCCTGGTGTCTGAAGATTATTTTAACAATCTGTATCCGGGTTTCATTTTTAATGCAGACAAACAAAATTTTGACTTTAGCTTAACCAAAAGACCACAAAATAATTTTCAGGTTGACTTTGGTGGAGTTATTGCCACCCGAAACATCAGTAACATTTACCTGGGAATGAACTACTACTATTTTAACCGGGCTCTTACGCATGCGAATGCAAACTTTTATGCTGGTAATTTTTACAAAGCCGCTCAGGTAAAAGCACGAATTGATATTCCCAATCGGGGTCAGTTTTATCTTGAACCCAGTGCTACTTTTAATGTTTGGGATTTTCTGGAGGGAAACGACCTCGTGGTGAAGAATACATCCCCCACTGTGTTGAATCGCATTGATCGGAAAATAGGGGGTACGTTGGGTATCCCTGTTGGAAAAAATTATAAGATGACTGTTGAGGGCTCGTACATCAGTAATCGGGATCAATATATCAATTCTGAAGTATTCATTTCCTCTGACACACTCGACATTTTACGACTGCGCGGTGGACGGGCAGGCATTGGGTTTTCTACCAACTCACTTAATCGAAAACAATATGCATCAAAAGGAAAATCTTTCTCCTTTTCAGTTGATTGGTTTGGTTTGAACGAAACTCTTGAACCGGGAAATACTTCTCAGAAAACTGCAACCGAAACAATTTATCGGTCATGGTTACGGGGAAAGATATCACTGGAGCAATACTTCAACAAAGGGTTTTATAGTTCTGGATATCTTTTGGAAGGTGTCTTTTCCAATCAACCGGTTTTTCAAAACTACTCAGGCACAATTATAAACGCTTCGGGGTTTAACCCCATCCAGGACAGCCGGACGTTGCTATTACAAAACTTCCGGGCATTCAATTATGTAGCGGGTGGCTGGCGAAATGTATTTGCGATCAGAAAAAGTCTTGATTTCAGATTGGAGGGTTATTTATTTAAACCTATTGAGGCGATTGTATTAACTCAAAATCAGGAGGCAGCGCTCGATAAAGATCTTGCTAATATCTATTTTGCTGCAACGGCAGGTTTTGTTCTCCATTCAAGTGTAGGCCCTATTGGCTTAAGCGTAAATTATTATGACGACCCGGAAAACGAGTTAGGGGTTCTCCTGCATGTAGGGTTTCTCCTCTTTAATAAAACTTCTATGGAGTGATTTCTTCTAAAAAGGGATTTGCCTCAAAATGAATCGCGTTGTTTGATGTAATTATTTCCCCGTTTTTCAATTTTTAGCTATGTTTATCCTTTAATCTAAACGCATAGTCTTTCCCTGGAATTCTTTATGAGAAAACTTTTACTACTCCTTTGTCTTTCGCTGGCAGGGGTTCAATTCTCAAATGGTCAAACGGTGCAATGGGCCTCAAAAGTTCTTGAGTTTTCTTCCGAGTTAACGCCTGTGCAATATTCTGCACAACAGGCTCTGGGAAAACCCAATGTATTGCCTGCAGGCGGCCAGAATCCTGCTGGCTGGACTCCCGATAAACCAAAACGCAAAGAGTTCATTAAGCTAGGGTATGACAATCCCATTCAAATTCAACAGATTGCTATTGCAGAATCTTATAATCCCGGGGCCCTCTTTAAGGCGTATTTGTATGATGAAGCTGGCCGGGAGTATTTAGTGCATACGTTCAACCCTATGGTGGTGCCTTTGCAAGGCCGCATGCTTAACGTTTTTGTTGAAAAGACAACCTATAAGGTTTCAGCGGTAAAACTTGAGTTTGATGGAAGTGCCCTGCCTGATTATTTCTCGTTGGATGCCGTTGCGATATCCGATTCTCATATTCCCATTATTGCTGATATTGACTTGCCGGAGTTACTGAGCAAAGGACTTGTTGTTGAACGTTTAGATACCAATGTGAACAGTGATTTCAGTGAATATAATCCCTTGCTTTCCCCCGATGGAAAGACTCTTTATTTCAGCCGTAAAAACCATCCGGAAAACGTAGGTGGCACCAGCGATAAAGAAGACATCTGGTTCTCTGAACTTGGCTCTGATGGTAAATGGTCGCTCGCAAAAAATATGGGGCCTCAATTCAATAATGCGCAACCAAATTTTGCAAACACGATTGCCGCTACCCCCGATGGAAAGTCCGTGGTCATGATTTTGGGAAACAAATATTTAGAGAAAGGAAAAATGGTTGCCGGGGTTTCTATCAGCACCAAAGTGGGTGGGGTATGGAGTGACCCCAAGCCGATTGAAATTGAAAATGATTACAATTACAACGAGAAGGCCAATTACTTTCTGGCGAATACCCGAAAGTCACTTCTCATGTCAATTGAACGGGAGGACACGCAAGGCGGAAGAGATCTTTATGTGAGCTTCGAAAAGGATGATGGCACCTGGACGCAACCCCTTAATCTTGGCAAAACAATAAACACAGTATCTGAAGAGACTGCGCCCTTTCTGGCATCTGATGATAAAACCCTTTACTTCTCATCCAATGGCTTCAGTGGTTATGGTGGCAGTGATGTGTATATGTCAAAAAGATTGGACGACACATGGACTAACTGGACTTCGCCTGAAAACCTGGGACCAGATATCAATACCAAATTAGACGATTTGTTTTTTAATATCCCATCCACCAGCGAGTTTGCATACTATTCCCGGGGAATTACAGCTGATAATTCCGACATCTTCCGGGTAAAGATGCCCATGTTTATGACTCCGGATCCTATCGTTATTGTGAAAGGAAAACTGATCGATGCAAAAACCGGGCAACCTATTGGCGCAAAAATTATTTATGAAAGACTTTCTGATGGGAAAGAGGTAGGAGTCACGTACTCTGATCCTGTGACAGGTGAGTACGAAATTCACTTGCCGGGAGGTCAACAATACGGGTTCCGTGCTGAAGCTAAAGATCACATTTCTGAGAACCAGAATCTGGACCTTCGAAACATGACCAAAGACGGTGCTGTAGCTGTCAAAGACATTACCCTAGCACCTATTGAAGTGGCTTTAGTTGAGGAAAATGCAATGATTACACTTAATAACATTTTCTTTGATTTCGATAAATCCATCCTGAAAAAAGAATCATTTCCAGAGCTAAATCGGATTGTAACGTTGATGAAGGAAAAACCAACGATGGAAGTTGAAATTGCAGGACATACCGATCCTGTCGGGCCTGGTCTCTATAATATGGGGCTTTCAGAACGAAGGGCAAAATCTGTTACAAAGTATCTGGTTGATCAAGGTATCTCTATGAAAAGAATTACAACTTCATTCTTTGGTGAAACTCGTTTAATAGATACCAGCAATACTGTTGATGGAAATCGTAAAAATCGAAGAGTTGAATTTAAAATCTCAAAGATGTAAACCATGAGAGTATTTTCTTTTCTACTACTATTCGGCTGCTGTTTTTCTACTTTTGGTCAGTCGCCTGACACGTTGATTTATGCACAAGGAAAGATCTTTAATGCTGTCACCAAAGAACCCGTTACTGCCCGCATTTCATACCAGAGTTTACCGTATGGTAGTAAGGTGGGATTCCTCTCAGGAAATTCTTTTTCGTTCCCACTTTTTGATGGAGAGAAATATTCGATAACAGTGGAGGCGCCTGGATTTGCTCCCTCCAAGTATATGCTTGATCCCGCTGAGGCGAATAGCGAAAGAAAAGTATTGAAAGATATCGAATTAAATCCGCCAGCGGGTGCTGCTCATAATGCCGAAACTACTCATACAGTTGGCAAAGTAATGCGACTGGATGACCTGAACTTTGAAGCAGGTAAAGCAAAAATCTCTGCTTCTTCGTATGAAGAACTAGACGAGGTGGCCCTGATGTTAAAAAATAATCCCCGTATGGTTATACAATTGGAGGGGCACACAGATACTCGTGGCAATGCAAACCTAAACGTAAAGCTTTCTCAGGAGCGGGTAAATGCCGTTAAAGCCTATCTCATCACGAAAGGAGCGAATAAAAATAGAATCAAAACGAAAGCCTTTGGCGGCAAGGTGCCATTAAGCCTGGAAGATACAGAAGAGGCCCATTCGCTCAATCGCAGAGTGGAGCTTCGGGTATTGGAAAACTAACGCGAGGCAATAATAGAATTGGAATTTCTTAAATACTTTACAAAAGGTCTTATCAGTTCCTTTTTCATTTGTTCATCCAAGTCACTGGCCACAACTGATTTCACTAAAATCACTGCAAACTCTGCTGTGCGTGGAGATTCATAAATCCTGCTGGCTTTAATCAATTTATCGGCACATTCAACCAGGTTTTTATGATTATAGGCAACCACTGCCTGATTAAAATAAAGTAATCCTGGGAGTTGATACGGTAGTACTTGTTGATACAAGTTAAAACTGAAGTCATAGTAATTCTTATCTGTTTCGGACGGATTAATAACTAATTCGTTTGTTTTATATTTTGAAATCCGCTCATCAATTTGTTTTGCGTCCGTTACAATTCCATTGAATTTATCTGTGGATTCCAGAAGCACAGGGCCATCCTTTGTTTCTACATAAAGAAAAATGTGGTAGTTGGTTTCAATTATCTTATAGTCAAAATCAAACTCTTCAAGCAAAACACTCAAAAAACTGGTGGCGCTAAGACAATCGTAGTAACCCTTTTCAAAAATATCTGCGAATTGAGAATACAATTGATAGGATTTAAAGTATTTATGGTGCGACTCGCGAAACACAACTTTAAGGAAGTTCTTTTCGGTATACCGACTCTTCTTTTTTTGTAAGTCCGAAACGAACCCTGCCATTTGATTGGATATCCTCTGCGAATTTGAAAGCGATTGACTGTTTAACAGCGCTGGTAATAATTCATTACCCTGACCAGTTCCAAAAATTGGAATCAGGATGAAAATTAAGCCTATGAAATGCCTGTGAAACATTAACTCAATGTTATACTTATTGACTTAAATTTAACATTTAGATAATATTAGTCAACAATGGGTAACATATTCTTAACATTGAGACATTCAAAACCTCGAAATTGATTAAAAATCGAAGATTCCATTAATCGGCTTAAAAATAGCTAACCTTTAACCATGCGTCCACTTTGTCACAGACAGGAATAGAGCAGGTAGGGTTGAAGGACTGTTAAGGATCGACCCGGTTTTCAAAATCTGTGATAGCAGTGAGTATCCTATTTGGCTCATTGATGGGCACGTTTCTTTAAATGGCACTGTTGTACGTTCGGTTAGCAACCAGATTGGCTTTGGAATTGCTAATTTTGCTTCCCTTCAAATAAGCGGAAATACTATGAAAATCATGAAGAAAGTTCTCATTGGCCTTGGTGCATTTGTCATTCTTTTGGTTGCCGCAGCGTTCATAATTCCTGTGGTGTTTAAAGACGATATCAAAGCGGCTATCGATAAAGCAATTGCTGAGAATATAAATGCCGATGTAATCTTTGAGGTAGACAATTTCGATCTTACCATTTTTAGAAACTTCCCAAACATAACAGCCGAAGTAAAGGATTTTGGCGTTTTTAACAGGGCGCCTTTTGAGGGTGTACCGCTCTTCGTTGTAGAAGAATTAGATGTTGAGATCAACCTGAAGGACCTAATTTTTGGTGATCAGCTAAAAATTAAAGGGATTACACTCATTCAACCACAAATAACCATCAAGGTGCTGAAAGATGGCCGGGCAAACTATGATATCACTTATCCTTCGACAGATACTTTGCAAACTGGTTCTGAAGAACCTGCCTCTTTTTCTTTCGGAATTGACCATTGGGAAATCGTGGATGGCGAACTTGAATACGATGACCAGTCCTTACCCTTTTTTACTTCTCTAAAAGGATTAAATCACTCCGGTAAAGGTGATTTTAATGAGCAGGCGTTTGATCTGACAACACGAAGTTCTGTCGACTCTGTTACTGTGGCATACGATGGCGTAGAATACCTCACAAATAAGCACGCGATAATCGATGCTACTATTGGCATTAGCGAGGACTACACGCGGTTTACATTTAAAGACAACCTTACAAAACTCAATGATTTTGCCATGAGTGCTGACGGATGGTTCAAGATGAATGAGAATGACTATGGAATGGACATCCAGTTTAAGAGTCCAGAAAATACGTTCAAGAGTTTATTATCCTTAGTGCCGGGTATTTACTCGAAAGACTTCAACAGTATAGAAACAAAAGGTGATTTATCATTTGCCGGTTTTGTAAAAGGAACATACAGCGACACCCAGATGCCGGCTTTTAACGTGACGCTAAATGTGAACGAGGCTATGTTTAAATACCCTGATTTGCCAACTGCGATTTCGAACATCAATCTTGACTTACTTGTAGACAACAAGACGGGTGTCATTGAAAATACAGTGGTTGATTTGAAGAAGCTTCATCTCGATTTTGGAGCTAACCCGGTAGACGCCCGATTGTTAATCGAAAATCTGAAAGACTATCGCATGGATGGAAATCTGAAGGCCTCTTTAAATCTTGCTGAGTTGAGTAAAATGTTTCCTTTGGACGGTCTTGATATGAAAGGTATGTTCTCTGTCAACGCTACAGCCAAAGGTGTTTATGATAGTTTGAAAAAAATAATGCCAGCCATCAATGCTTCCATGTCCCTGGCGAATGGCTATGTTAAATCTGCAGAGTTCCCGTTACCACTTGAAGATTTACGTTTCAATTCTACTGTTCAAAATACAAGCGGTAACCTGGCCGAGACCATAATCATTGTTAATGATTTCGGTATGGTATTAGACGGAGAAAAACTTACGGCCGATCTTACCCTGCAAAATCTTGATGATTACACCTGGGATTTGAAAGCCATGGGTGGAGTTGATCTTGAAAAAATTACCAAGATCTTTCCACTTGAAGGGATGACGCTTGCTGGCAAAGTAAAAGCAAACATTGAGACAAAAGGCAAATATTCTGATGTGGAAGCCAGTCGATACGATCGTTTGCCTACCAGCGGCACAGCTTCATTAAAGGATTTCAAATTCAATTCAAAAGATCTTCCCTACTCCATTACGGTAAGTCAATCCGAAGCCGTGTTCGATCCGAAGAAAGTTGAACTTAAAAATACCGTAGGAACCGTAGGAAAAAGTGATTTTACAATAACAGGAGCCATCAACAATTACATGGGTTATTTATTCAATCCCAACGAAACCATAAAGGGTACAGTTAATTTCAATGCTACTCTTCTGGACTTAAACGAATTTATGACGGACACCGATGAGGCTGCAACAAGCACCGATACAACTTCTTACGGTGTAATTCCTGTGCCCGAAAATATCGACTTCTTACTTCGCTCCAACATTAAGACCGTGAAGATGATGGATTTTGTGATCTCTAATGCCGTAGGTGATATTGTAGTAAAAGATGGTGTGGCAAACCTGAACGGAATAAAATTCAATATGTTGGGTGGCGCTTTCCTGGTATCCGGTTCTTATAATACGAAAGATATCAAGCACCCGCTTTATGATTTTGGATTGAAGATCGATAACCTTTCCATTCAACAAGCCGCTAACTCCTTCTCAATTGTTCAAACCTATGCGCCTATTGCAGGCCTGGTAACAGGTAACTTTGGTACTGATTTTAAAATAAGTGGCGAACTAGGGCAAGATATGCTTCCTAAAATGAATACAGTAAATGCAGGTGGATTAATCAAAATTGCTCAGGCTGCATTGACACAATCCAATCTTGTTTCAAATATTACATCCTTAACCAAATTAGACGATGCGAATCAGGTGACTTTAAAAGATGTAATCATGTCCGCAACTATCAAAGAAGGTCTTCTGAGTGTTAAGCCATTCAACGTTAAGTTTGGAAGCTACGTTACCAATGTGAGTGGAAGTACCGGCCTTGATGGCTCAATTAATTATTTACTCAAAATGAATGTGCCAGCCGGAAAATTAGGCTCACAGCTACAAGGCTTTATTAATCAGAATACAGGTTCCACGAATTCGACTTCGGAAATTCCGGTAACCATTGGATTGGGAGGTACCTATAAAGATCCCAAAACCTCCTTAATGACTCAAGAGCAACAACAACAAGCTAAAGAGGCTGTAACAGCGGCCGCTGAAGAGAAAGGTAAGCAAGCCATAGACGATGTATTGGCTGGTAAAAAACCAGAAGATGCGCTTAAAGATTTACTTAACCCAAAGAAAGACACGAGTAAAACAATTGGAAAGGATACAACCAAAACGGATGTCCAGCAGGAGACTCAAAAAGTGCTTGAAGATAAATTGCAGAATCTTTTAAAGAAGAAAAAGAAGAACTAAGCGAATAGCTGTCATCTAATTTTTCGCAGCTCAATACCTGTGAAATATCCTTCTTTAATCAGCTGCAACAACTGTGATGGCGTTGGATTAATTTGATAAAAGGTGTCGTCATTGCGTTGAATCTCCTTAACGGGAACCTTCCTTGAAATCTTGCGAAGAATTTCTTTTCGCTTGGAGTCATCCTGAATGTCGATGGAAAGAAAATCAAGAATGCCTGGTGACTTTTCCCTAACAAGGCGTAGAACCCATTGATCACCCTCCTTGAAATTTACGAAGTATATATTCTCGTAAAACTTAACAACAAGCGAGTCGCTAAGCGTTCCCTTACCAAGCCAATCCTGATCATTTTTATCTTTAAAATGATATCCCCAAGACTCAATAATCAAGGTGTCTCCAATTTCGCCCGTGGCCTTGTCTCGTGTGGCATACGAACCTCTCAATTTCAGCGGAATTTCTTTTAACGTTGAAACTCCTGCCGGTTGAGGTTCGCGAAACGTTACCTCTTTACAAGAATAGAGGAGTAATGACCAAAAAAGAATAAGAATAAACAATCGCATAATTCTATTACGAAAGAAATTAAACCAAGTTATAAAATTATGAGCTACTTTATGCTGAAATAAAGCTCTCCTTGTTGTTTGTATTCTTTGCGTAAACGTGGAATCCGATCAATTACTTTTGGCATTAAATTTTCGTGATCAACGATAACCTCGGGTGGATCTTGCTGAAATAACCGGTCGATCAAAACAATATTTTCGAAATAATCAGGTTCAGCAAATATCTTCTTAGCTACCTCCCACTCCATAAAGCCGGTTGCCATCTTATTTGTCTCATACAGCCCCCAATCGTTTCCCAAAATTAACACCCGCTTTTTCTTTATCTGGCCATCGTGCGATGATTTTTGGTAAAAAAGACGACCATAATCAACCGCCCTTAATTTTTCATAGCGTGAGAGATAACTGATCAGAACTATTCCGCCAATAAATATCCATAGCATTGTTTCTCCAATCCATTTTCGTCTGATAAGAAGTAAAAAGTGGCTGGTGAAGTATGCCAGGGGTGGCGCATAGGTGATAACACGTTGCGGACTCATCCTTCCGGCTACCGCAATTTCTATTATTGCTATCACAAGCCAGAGAAACATTATTTGTAAAAGTTGCGACTGATACTTTGTTAATCGAGCATCGCGATTGAGCATGACCAGAGAAAACACAAAATAAATGATTGGAATAGCCGAAAGATAGATCATCGATGAAAGTGACATCAGGTTATTACTGAACCATTCATGACCTCGGTAAAAGTTGATTGCAAGAAATGTAAAGTCGCCCTTCATAAAATAGGTCACCATGAGCAAGCCATGAGGCAGCAAAAAGCCAAAAAATAACAGTAAAGTTTTACGAATAGTAAGGCGTGTAAAAATTCCCAGAACAAGAAGTGTCCCCACTAAGAAAACAACGTAACTCAATACAAACAAAGAGGCAACTCCCAGATAAACCCCTAGGTTAAGAACAATACTGTCGCGTTGAATTCTAAACTCAACCTCCTTAAAGAGATTGTTAAGGGCAAAAAGTAAAAATGTGGATGCCAGAAGTTCCGCGGAGAGTGAAAGCGTATCAAATGAAAAGAAACAAAGCACGCCAAAAATTAGCGCAGGCATATACGTGCTCTCATTTTGCGCCTTGTTGTTGATCAGAAGTATAGCAAAGTAGGCCCCTTGAAAGAAAATAAGAAGAAAAGCTAAACTATGGCGTGCCGTTATGGATCGGCCAAAGGCCAACTCAAGCCATCCATAAAACCAGGCCGCTAGCGGTGGGGTGCTGGTAAATACTTCACTATATAGATGTTTTCCATCATTCAGCAATTCGCCAAGAACGATGCTCTTTAACTCGCTTAACGTAAGTGCCGCAGGATCTATAAAAAAAGCCAGACTTATTAAAACAAGGGTGACAAATATTCCTAATAGTCGATAGGGATCATTAATTCGAAAAATGCGAAGGAGCACGGGCAGTTATTTGTTGCGCAAATAAAATAAAAAACTTGACAGTCTGGTGGATATAAAAGCAGCGCAGGTTATCTTTAGTATCTTTGTGCTATGAGTGGGACGGTAAGACAACAGAAATACAGCAAGCTGATTCAAAAGGAATTGAGCGAAATCTTTTTACGTGATAAGAGGGGAATTCTTGGAAATGCCTTTATTACCATTGCCGATGTTCGCATGAGTCCGGATTTGAGTGTTGCCAAAGTATATTTTAGCATGACGCTTGCCAAAGACAAAAATGCCATTTTAAATAATATTGAGTCGCATAAAAGCGAAATCCGAAAAGCGCTCGGTGACCGGATTCGAAATCAGGCCAGAATTATTCCAGCTCTTGTTTTTTTTATTGATGAACTTGAGGAGAATGCACAGCGCATTGAGGATGTAATTAAAAACCTTAATATTCCGAAAGAAACGAAAGGTGATTCGGATTAACTTTTTTCAGAACTTCTTTTGAATCTTTCTTTCTTCATAGCGAGACGGTATTTCCTTTCGAAGAGAAAGAAAAATTTCATTAATATCATCTCCTTTCTTTCCGTTATCGGGATTGCTTTCTCCACCGCAGCGTTGATTATTGTTCTCTCCGTATTCAATGGATTAGAAGGACTGTTGCGCTCATTATATTCTTCCTTTGACCCGGAATTGAAAATAGAATTGGCTAAAGGTAAGTCGTTCGAAACTTCTGTTGGCTTCCTTGAGAAAATCAAAGCCGTGGAGGGGGTTAAAATTGTTACCGAAGTGATTGAAGATTACGCGTATGTACGTTATCGCGATGCTGATATGGTGGTGACTTTAAAAGGAGTAAGCGATAATTTTCTTGATCAACACAGGTTAGATCAACACCTCGCAGAAGGGCAACTGGTGTTGAAAGATAAAGGCGTTGATTTTGCAATTATTGGCAGAGGGGTGCAGTACGCCTTGTCGGTTTCGGTTACTCAAAATCTCTTTCCACTTCAGATCTTTTATATCAAAAGTATGAAGGGATCTTCGTTAGATCCTTCGCAGTTGTACTCTCGCAAAGTAATCGAACCGGGTGGCGTCTTTTCCATTGAAAAAAATTATGATGAGAATTATATCTTTGTTCCACTGCAATTTGCTCAAGAGCTTCTCAACTACGGAGACAAACGCACATCCCTGGAAATTCAAACCGACAAACAATTCGATCTAAGAACTATCCAACAAAAGCTTATTGGTGTGTTGGGCGATGATTTTAAAGTTCTCACCAATGAAGAACAACATCAGGATTTATACCGGCTCTTAAAAATCGAAAAGTTATTCACTTTTGTTGCGCTTATCCTACTCATTCTGGTGGCATCCATTAACATCTTTTTCTCACTAATGATGTTAGCGTTGGATAAGAAAAAAGATATTTCCATTCTCTTTGCGCTGGGTGGTTATGACCGGTTCATCCAGAAGATTTTCTTAAGTGAAGGCGCCCTGATTGCTTTTGTAGGTGCAGCCATTGGTTTGTTGCTCGGTGGCGCCATTTGTTGGCTTCAGGATAGGTTTGGCTTAGTTGGCATGGGCATGGAAAATGCAATTGTATCGAGCTATCCTGTAAAATTGAGGTTGACTGACTTCCTGACCACCTCATTGGTCATTATTGGAATCACCTTACTCGTCTCTTTTTATCCGGCTCGGTTAGCAGCCCGATCTTACTCTGTCGAGAGGTTATAGGATGTAATTTGTGAGCATGTTTTATGGCCAAATTCTGATAATTTATTGGTCAAATTTCCCTATTTTGCAATTCTGCTTACTGCGTAAACTGCCAAAAATGACCATTTACGGTTCTTTTTGAAAAACTCTGATAGTTTATAAGTCTGGCATATAGGATAATTTATTATGAAAGTATCGGCCGCTCAGCCTTTTCAAATCATATACTCACTGTATCAGCATGAGTACCTGGGCTATATTTTTGAATCTTTCATCGTGCACCTGGACGATAAGGGAAAATTAACCTATCAGCATCAAAACATCTCTCATAAAAATGCGCGCGAGTTTTCGAAAGGACTTGACGATCGTGATTTTGAGTTAATTGAAATGATGGATGGCATGAGCCAGGATGCCGTGCTCAAACATTTCACCAAAAAAGTAATGAAGCCCGATGAGTTCTTCAGCAAGGTTTTCAAGAAAGATAAAGGCGATGAATTACTTCAGGAACAAATCGAAGCCTTTATGGAAAAGCGAAGGGCCGCGGTGTTGGATAAAATGAAAGGGAAAATGCTTTTCGAAATGGGTAACGATGGGGAGCCCACCTGGCGGAAAGTTGAAGTTTTGGAAAAAAGATCGAGCATTCAATTTCACTTTCGCAGAAGTGACGAAAACACAAATTATTATCCTACAATTACCTACGAAGGAAAAAAAATCGACATTCCAAATCCGGGCGCATATTTGATTTGTAAACACCCTGCCTGGATGGTGTTGAATGGGAAGTTATATGGTTTTGAAAAAGTAGTGGATGGGAAAAAACTTCTGCCTTTCTTAAGTAAAAAGCATGTCGTAATTCCTAAAAATCTGGAGGAGACTTACTATAATCGTTTTGTTGCCCCCTTGATTGCATCCTTTGACGATATTGAAGCTCACGGATTTGAAATCAATAAAAACGAATACGATCCTCATCCTTTTCTAACAATCTCAGAACTACCGCCTGCAAATTCAAAAGAAGTGCCCACCTTGTTTGGGGCTTCTAATTCTTCAGAAGGTGTGAGTAGTGACGAAGCCGGAAAAATTGTGTTTGATCTTTCGTTCAAGTATGGTAAACACCGCTTTCGCGGAGATGCTTTTGGACCGGTAAGCGTTACTGTTGAAAAGAAAGAGAACGACTATGTTTTCCATCGTGTAAAGAGAAACGTAGAGGCTGAAAAAAAATACGCACAAACATTAATAAAATTAGGCTTGCAGCTACGTGGGTTTCGCACAGCCGTTGATAAGGCGCAGGCCTTTTCCTGGCTTAATGAAAATCGTGTCAACCTGCTCAATCTTGGTTTTGAAGTAAGTCAGCCTGATAATCGGGATAAGAAATACTTTGTAGGAAAAGCAGTGATAGAACTTGAGGTCAAAGAAAATATCGACTGGTTTGATATTCACGCTAAAATTCGTTTTGGTGAATATGAGATTTCGTTTAAAGAGTTGCGAAAACTTATTCTTAAAAAGAAAGTCGAATTTAAACTTCCGAATGGAGAGATCGCAATAATTCCAGAAGCCTGGCTCTTGAAGTATGGAGATCTGTTTGCTATGAGCGAAACTCATGGAGACAATGAAAAGCCCGTATTAAAAAAACACCATATAAATTTATTACGTGAACTAGAAGAAGGAAACCTTGCGAAGGTCCACATGAGTGAACGCCTGCGTAATCTTCAATCATTCAATGGCATAAAAGATTATCCGTTGCCCGATAAATTTGAAGGCACGTTGCGTCCGTATCAGAAAGCGGGCTATAACTGGTTGCGTTTCCTCAATGAATTTCATTTGGGTGGTTGCCTTGCGGATGACATGGGCCTCGGAAAAACCGTTCAAACGCTAGCCCTTCTCCAGTCAGAAAAAGAAAAAGGTAAAGCGGGAACTTCATTGTTAATTATGCCAACTTCCCTGATTTACAACTGGGAAATGGAGGCCTCAAAATTTACACCCGACCTAAAAATTTTAACGTATACGGGCACGCTGCGCAATAAAGATATAAGTCGCTTTAGTAAATACGATGTGGTGCTCACCTCGTATGGCATTACCCGATTAGATGTGGAGTTATTTCAAAAATTCTATTTTAATTATATTATCCTGGACGAATCTCAGGTAATTAAAAATCCGACTTCAAACATTGCCAAGGCTGTTATGGAATTAAAGTCCCGGTTTAAGTTAACCCTTACCGGTACTCCGTTGGAAAATACCACACTTGATTTGTGGTCTCAAATGACCTTCATCAATCCTGGATTATTGGGTGGGCAAACATTTTTCAAGAATGAGTTTCAGGTTCCGATTGAAAAAAGAAACGATGAGGCAAAAACCAAAAAGCTCAATTCGATTATAAAGCCCTTCATGTTGCGCAGACTAAAATCGCAAGTGGCTACCGATCTTCCGGAAAAAGTGGAGAACGTGTATTACACCAATATGACAGTTGAGCAGGAAAAGAAATATGAAGAGGCTAAATCATTTTATCGGCATAAAATTTTAGATCTCATCGATAAAGAAGGTATTAACAACACGCGCATGATGATTTTGGAGGGATTGACCAAATTGCGTCAGCTATCCAATCATCCCAAAATGATTGATCCGCGGTACGAGGGAGATTCTGGCAAACTCGAAGACGTTTCGCACATGCTGGAAAATGCACTGCTGGAAGGACACAAAGTTTTAGTGTTTAGTCAATTTGTAAAACATCTTGAAATCATTAAAGAGATGTTGAAGGGTCGCAAAATTCCATTTGCCTACCTGGATGGATCAAGCAATGACCGAAAAGAGCAGGTGGAGAGATTTAATAAAGATCCCAATCTTAAATTATTTTTAATTTCAATCAAAGCCGGGGGCCTGGGATTAAATCTAACGGAAGCAGACTATGTTTTTATTCTTGATCCCTGGTGGAATCCCGCGGTTGAAGCACAGGCTACTGACAGGGCCCACCGTATCGGGCAGAAAAAGAAAGTATTCAGCTATAAATTTATTACCCGTAACACAGTTGAAGAAAAAATTCTGACACTTCAAAAGCATAAACTGAAACTCTCCGAGAACCTGGTTCAGACAGAAGAGAATGTAATCAAATCGCTTTCGCGCGAAGACATTGAAATGTTGCTGAATTAAATTTCACTCACGGGTTTTCCAGCGATTGTGAGACCATAACCAGCCTGCAGGATATTGTTTGATAATTCGTTCTGTTGCCTTTACATAGTCTTCAACTATTTGTTGGCTATCTTTTTCATAGGGTGGCTGAGCTACCAAAATACCTTCTGCCTCGTAATAGCCGCGCTTTATCTTTTTTATACCAAAAAAAACAGCCGGGTATTGAGTCATAAAGGCAAGCTGGCCGAGACCTAAAAAAAATGCTGTGCGTTGATTCATAAATCGGGTCCAGTATTTTTTGTCATGAGAATGACCCGGGAATTGATCGGCCATGATGGCAACGCCTCGCAAGATATTTTTTCTTCTGATAGCTTCGCGTCCAACCTGAAAACGCTCGATTGGAAAGGCACCAAATCTGCTGCGTCCTACCAATGAAAATCGATCAAATGTTTTGCTGCTTTGCCGTTGATATACGTAGTCAACACCCAGGGGCAGGTATAAACAACCCGATACCAACAACCACTCCCAATTAAACTGGTGCGAGGTAAGTAGCAAGATGGATTGATTTCTGTCGGCAAATTGTTTAACGATTTCCGGGTTCTTATAAACCATCCTTCTTTTTAATTCCTCTTTAGAAATTGTTAAGAGCTTTACTGTTTCAACACCATAATCACAGAGATCCTTATAAAATTGTTTTTCAATCTGATTACGCTCTATTTGCGATTTTTCAGGAAAGGAATTCAGAAGGTTTTTTTTAACCATTTTTCTGCGATACCCCACCAGGTAATAACTAACAAAAAAAAGAAAGTCGGAAAGAAGGTAAAGTAGGGATAATGGAACTCTGGAGAGTAATCGTAGAATAAACATGGCTTCAAAAATAAAACAATGTTTTGATTACTTTTACCCTACATTCATACATGAAAAACAAGGTGGTTATTATAACCGGAGGCTCATCCGGTATCGGTAAGGCGTTGGCGGAGAGGTTTGGTGCCTCCGGGTCAAAGATTCTTATTACCGGTCGCCACCAAGAAGATCTGGACAATACTGTCACTGAACTGCGCGCCAAAAATATCGTCATCCATGCCTTTCAGGGTGATGTAAGTATTGAAGTGAACAACATAGCGATGGCCGATGAGGCAATTCGTCTCTATGGTACCATTGACATTCTTATTAATAATGCCGGCATTTCTATGCGTGCATTATTTTCTGAAGTAGATATGGATGTGGTTCGCAAAGTGATGGATACTAATTTCTTTGGGGCCCTGTATGCAACTAAATACTGTCTTCCTGAAATAACAAAAAATAAAGGATCTATTGTGGGTATCTCCTCCATTGCGGGTTTCCTTGGACTTCCCGGACGCACCGGTTATTCATCATCTAAGTTTGCACTAAATGGTTTTTTAAGTGTGTTGCGTACAGAGCTGCTTGATACCGGTGTCCATGTGCTAACTGCCTGTCCGGGTTTTACAGCATCCAATATTCGCAAACATGCGCTAACGAAAGATGGTCATGAACAAGGTGAGTCGCCACGCACAGAAGAAAAAATGATGACAGCCGAAGAGTGTGCCCATCACATCTATCGTGCGGTAGTCAAAAGAAAGCGCACCTTGGTACTTACAGGCCAAGGTAGATTAGCGGTATGGCTGAACAAATGGTGGCCTACCATGGCTGACCGGCTTGTCTATTACGTTATGGCCAAGGAGACGAATGCTCCGATCCGATAACTTAGGTTTTTGTTACAAATACCATCTTTAAATTATCCGCTTTGTTCATACTCTTGTAGAAGTCTATTAGCTCGGTGTACGATTCTGGAGGAAACTCGCCTTTGTTCATTTTAATTTTACGTGTGTAGACTAACTTGCCCTGGTCTAATTTATAAGAAGCTTCATACTCACCAAATTGAGATTTGATTTTCACTGGCTCGGGTACAAACTCTGGATATATGTCTTCCGGAAGATTGTAGTTAATTGTATCCAGGTCTATATAGGCTGATTTTCGAATAACCTTTGTTTTTCGCGTCTCCAGTTTTTCTGGAACATACGTAGATCTATTCATCAAATTAGGAGTTAAGAACAGGCGCTTACCACTTACCGATGCAAATCGATTTAATTGCAGATCCGTAGTTACTATGGCTGATGGAATTTTGTTTTTAATGTTTATCATTGAAAACGACTTGATATCAAAACTTGGTATTTCGGTATTTTGCTGAATCCATTTCCGCTGTTCGTCATACTGGTTTCCTAAAACAAAACTTAAAGCATTATTCTCATACTGAAGACCGGAGTAGGTAGTTCGAACTTTAGCTTGTGCATTTCCATTGGACTGAACAAAAACATCGGCTGTTCTGGATTGAACATTTTGATCGGCCAGGTACTTAGGGGTATTAACAATTTTTGCCCCATTATCTGTGATGGCAAGAGCCGTTCTATCTCCGGTATGAGTACCGGCATAACCAAACGGATTGGTTTGACTTGTACATTCAAGCCAGATAGTGTCTGCGCCATTCGGCACAAAAGCGATGGCATGGTTAAACTGTGAACTTGGAAATTCAGTAATCATTTTTGCTGCATCCCTTCCTGCTCGAATTAACGCATAGTTGGCTTTTACACCCGCAACTTCCAGCATCGAAATCATATAGTTCGATAGAGCCTTACAGTCTCCGTATCCGGTTTCATCAACCACGGAAGCCTCAAAGGGTTGAAACCCTCCTATTCCTAGTTGAATGCTTACATACCGGGTTTTACTTTGCATATACTCATAGACAACCCTGGTTTTTTCTTCATTTGTTTTAAGACCTGTAGTGAGTTGTGCTATCTTCTGTTTGGTGGATTCGGGCAACGCGTTTCTACCCTTATTAAGGGTGTTAATCCATTGGCCAAATTCATCCCAGGTTTCCATATTGCCAACATAGCCATCAAACTCGAATTTTGAGGGAGCTACCATTATTCTTGGTATGATGTCGAGCCGAGAACTTAACGGCTCAAACTTGATGGGCAAGATGTTATTAAATTCCCAGGTTAGTGATTCAAAACCATCAATCATTTCTTTCCGGGGCTTACTGTCAATATTAATGGTATGGTATCGGGGGGCAAGTTGTGGAGGGTAGATTAACTTATATAGAGAATGTTGAACGGAGATCTTTTCGTTTGGAACAATTACAGAACCATCTATCATATAGAGAAACTTATATTCCTTCTCATATTCAAATACAACCGTGTAAGGGTAGATACTGTGCGAAAGATCTGCCGATTTTACACGATTGTCATTATATAGACTACCATCGTATACACTTTGATCAGCGATTTCATTACTCTTCAATTTTCTGATGAGTATACCGTTTGCATCATATACGCTTCCGGTAAACTTGGTTACTTTCGTTAGCTTATCATAGTAAACATCTTGTGTGGCATAGTCTTTGGCGCGATCATTAAAAATAGTGATTGCATAATAAGCCGAAATGGTTGCTTTACTTTGCGTAAGGATTTTATAAATCATTTTGTCCTCGCGAATTACAGCATTGACGTTTTTCTTATACTCTTCAGGAATATCCCGGACCGGATATAGGGGATCAACAGCGTACAATCTTATCGCTGTCAATTGCAATGCGATAATAAAATTCAGCGCTTTCATAAATCATTTCTTTTTTAACACAACTTGCTCATCCTGCTTGGCCACTACCTGATTGTAAAACTCGCGGAGGTTCGGGTACTCAAGTTGTGAAAAGATGCTTCTATTAATTTGAAAATTACTTATCACATTTAAAATATTTCCAGCCTGGGTCACACTGTATGAGTATCGACCTGCATTCTCTGGCAACGCTAACATTTTTGGTTGTGGCAATTCATCCACCTGGTAACCATCGGGGATTTTGATCCTGCACATATACACCCGTTCAAAAGGACTGCCAAAATCGACCGGATATTCACGGTTTTCAAGTTTAAAAGGATTCTCCTCAATCCGATAAAGAAATAATGGGTTTAAATAAATCTGATCTCCTGCGGAAGTCATTTGTTCGTTCATGACAAGCTCATATATCTCTTTTAAGGGTTGTTGAATTTCCCTGGCATTAGTTATTTCCGTTTTACTTATTTCCCACGATCGGCTTCCCACAAAACTTTTAACATATTCTTTTTCGTCACGAGAGAAATATCTTTTACGACCTGCTAAGCCATCATAGCCTCCGCGATCTATTTGCAGTTTACCTGCGAGTTCCATCTCTTGGGTTAATTCTAAGTCCACATTGACCACAACCCTTGACTTAGTGCTGGATTTCAGGGGTATCCATTTATAGCCACCTTTTGAAACTACAAACCCTTTGCCGTTCAAGCATCTTTCTGGAAGAACTCCGGTAGGTAATAATTTTTCTGTGGCGTCCAGGAGAAATGATTTTTCTCCAATCATGGCAAGGCAAACTACATAATTGAATTGTGAAGATATCGGAATTTCTTCGCGTATAAAGCCATGATCACGTGTGCTTAACAAAACAGGAAAAGATGAAATGCCCGCTTTATCCAACATAGAGGCTAATAAAAGATTAATCTCTGCAGAATTTCCCTTTTTGTCGTCCAGCACATTTCTGAATGTCTTTGTGGTAAATTTCCGGCTCGTTTCATCCCATGTAATATTCTGTTTTACATAGTTGCTAATGGCTCCAATCTTTTCTTCAGGCTCACTAATCCCAGCCGTAATTTCTTCTACCGTTCTCTTCAAAAAAGGGTTTCCCGAAACCTGATCTCCAAAGTCTGCACTTTCTGCATACAGTTTATTGATGTCTTCCCAACTGCCCATATATCTTTTGATTGGTTGACCAGGACTTTGAGTTGATGACAACTCAAAATTAATTTTTGAAATGTAATCCCGAGGTGTGGTTATAAAGGGTTCGGGTTTAAATGCGGGGATATCTACCGCGCCCCATCGATAGCGACTTTCTTCATAATTAATTTTATCTGTATAAAACTTAGTTTGACCCCCAATGCCTTCTGCTCTTTCTTTAGTGGTAATTGAGATTGAGGCCGGAAATTTACTTTCTTCGTTTATCGAAAGTCTAATATAGCCCTGCATAAATTTGTCGTAGCTAAAATATTCAGGAATCCGCGCACGATATTCACTCATCACAGTTGGGATATCGCTTTGAAACTCCCAATCCTGAAAATTGAATAGAAAATCAGATAAGATAGTATAGGATATTTCTACAATTGAACCTTCTCTTACATTGGGAAGAGTAACTTTTGTCAGGTCAAGATTGGAATCACTTTTTTCTTTAAATATTGCATCGTTCTTAGCTTTGGTCTCAACAATTTTTCCGTTCTCAAAATTATAAGTAACTGCTTTAAGGCCAGAAACTTTTTCACTGTTATTTCCATCATGATAGAGGGGTATGCTAAAATTGGCATAGTCAAGGCCATCCTTGGTTAGGATTTTTATTCGCTTTAGTCTTTCAAACTTCAATTGAAATCCTTCATTTTGATTATACTGAATTATTGATTCGCCATAATCAGCCAAGATCACTGCTGAAGCGGAGGAGTCCCTCTCGTACTTTGTCATTTTCAGGTCTTCGACAGAAATTTCGCCAAACTTAACAGGTGGCTTTTGTGCTACGCTAATAGCAGGAATGCTAAATAAAATCAGGAATCCGATTAAAGATTTCATATAGACGGTAGGTTAGGTTAGTGAAAATAAAGATATTATTTGATTCTCTAAAGAGGTTGAGGCATGTAAGTTTGTTTTACTTTTGAGAGATTATCTCTGATTCAATTGGCCAAATCCAAAACTCTTTTCTTTTGTCAAAGTTGTGGGTACGAATCCCCCAAATGGGTTGGCAAGTGTCCTTCCTGTGGTTCGTGGAATAGTTTTGTGGAGGAAGTGGTTTCAAAAAACGAAACCAACCGCAATGAGTGGCGGCAGGAATCATCTAAAAGCCGAACGAGCAAACCAAAAACTCTCAATGAAATTGAATCCTCCGGAGAAATTCGGATTGCAACTCCCGATCAGGAATTAAACCGGGTGTTGGGCGGAGGCATTGTGCCCGGCTCATTAATTCTCATTGGAGGTGAACCGGGCATTGGCAAATCAACCCTGATGCTTCAACTCGGACTGTCGCTTCAGAAAGCAAAAATCTTATATGTATCGGGTGAAGAAAGCGAGCAGCAAATTAAAATGAGGGCCGACCGCTTGTCAACGAAGCCGTCCGGCAGTTTTGAGAATTTTTATATGCTTGCTGAAACGTCAACAAAAAATATTTTTCAAGCCATTGAAACGGTGCAACCCAATCTCGTCATCATTGATTCTATTCAAACACTTCACTCACACATGCTCGATTCATCAGCGGGTAGTATTGGTCAGGTGCGGCAATGTGCCGGGGAATTGATGAAGTTTGCTAAGGAAACTAATACTTCGGTATTTCTTGTAGGTCACATTACCAAAGATGGTATGCTGGCAGGACCCAAAGTTTTGGAACACATGGTGGATACTGTGCTTCAATTTGAAGGTGATCGTCACCTGGCCTATCGCATTCTACGTACAACAAAAAATCGATTCGGCTCAACTTCTGAAATTGGTATCTATGAAATGCTGGGTAATGGATTGCGCGAAGTTTCCAATCCCTCTGAAATCTTAATCTCACAAAAAGACGGGCAACTCAGTGGCGCTACCATTGGTGCCACCATTGAGGGCAACAGGCCATTGTTAATTGAAATTCAATCGTTGGTGAGTCCGGCATCCTATGGCACACCACAGCGTACGCCTACGGGATTTGATCAAAAACGACTGAACATGTTGCTTGCTGTTCTCGAGAAGAGGTGTGGATTCAGGATGGGCACCCAGGATGTATTCGTGAATATGGCCGGTGGCATTTATGTGGAAGATCCGGCCATTGATCTTGCGCTCTGTATCTCCATCATTTCATCGATGGAGGAAATTCCGGTAAGTGATAAAATTTGTTTTGCTGCAGAGATTGGGTTAGGTGGCGAACTGCGGGCTGTTAACCGAATTGATCAGCGAATCTCTGAAGCAGAAAAATTGGGGTTCGAAGTAATTTATATTTCCAAATACAGCCAGAAGTCGTTGGATCTTAAGAAAGCAAAAATTACCGTAAAGTCTTTTGGCAAATTAGAAGAAGTGTTTAAAGATTTGTTTGGATAATTAAAGAGCCACAGATTCACCGATTTAATGGAATCCTTTTTCACAGAAACCTTTAGTCTCTCCTCAGAAATTTACAGCTATGTGGTTTTACCCCTGCTCATTTTCCTCGCGCGCATCTGCGATGTGTCTATCAACACCATTCGTATCATTTACATGCTGGGCGGCAGGCGATATACATCCACACTGCTTGGTTTTTTTGAGTCTTTCATTTGGTTGATGGCCATTAGTCAAATTTTCAAGCAATTGGATAATTGGGTGTGTTATGTGGCTTATCCGGCAGGTTTTGCTTCCGGCATTTTTGTAGGGATGTTAATTGAAGAACGTATTGCTTATGGAAAAGTAATCGTGCGGATTATTACGCGAAAAGAAGTTGTAGATCTGCTTTTATATCTAAACCAACAGCGTTTGCGCTACACCAAAGTGAATGCAGAAGGTCCGGATGGAAATGAAACGCTTGTCTTCACCGTAGTGGAGCGCGACCGTTTGGAAGATCTTTTGCAAAAGTTAAAAGAGCTTATCCCTACTGCTTTCTATACAGTAGAGCGGGTGAAGGCAGCTGCAGAAAGTGGAGCGCTGCCCGAGGACCATAGTGGATTAAGGGTCTTTACCTGGCTGCGGGGAGTAATCAGAATTTAATGGACGCTCTTCCCTGAAGACCTCCGGTATGAATTACGAGAATCGTTGAGCCCGATTCGAAGAATTTCTTTTTTATTAAATCCATTACTCCAAACATCATCTTGGCTGTATATACCGGATCGAGTGGTATGTTGAATTGTTTTTCAAACTGATCCATAAATTCGGCCAATTCTTTGGTCACTTTCGCGTAGCCACCAAAGTGGTACTCATAAATTAGTTGCCAGTTTTTCTTTGGTGTGTGCTTTCTAATTTCTTCCTCCAGAAAATTTGCTCCTTTTAAAACAGGAAATCCAAGGATCATTTTTGAATCATCCAGACCTTCAATTATTCCTGCTAATGTCCCACCCGTACCCACGGGCAAACACAAATAATCAAATTCTGCTTCACTACTGAGTTGGCTTGCAAACTCTGCACTTCCTTTCACAGCCAGTTCATTCGTGCCTCCTTCCGGGATCAAATAAAAATCGCCAAACTGATCGTGAAGTTTTTGAATGAACTTTTCCTCTGTTTTTTGTCGATAGGCTTCACGCGAAACATAGTGCAACTTCATTCCCCGGCTTTCCGCGAAAGCGAGCGTATGGTTAAGTGGTTTGGTTTCTTCGCCCCGAATAATCCCGATTGATTTGAACCCCAATTCTTTTGCTGCCGCTGAAGTGGCATAGATATGATTAGAATAAGCTCCACCAAAAGTAAGCAGTGTGGTTTGCCCATTGTTAGCAGCCTCCTCCATGTTGCATTTGAGCTTCCACCACTTGTTACCAGAAACAAAAGGGTGGTTTTGATCCTCTCTTTTAATCAATACTCTAACTTCTGATTGCTCAATAATTTTGCTTTTAAGCTCGAAAATAGTTGTTTTTTCGTATCGGATCAATGTTTTACTAAATTATTTAGTATTATTGCTCATGGATGAATCTTACTTCAAAGGTCGTGGGGCCCAAATAAAAACTGAAAACCGGTTTCTAAAAGCTCACTATGTAATCGATCATATCGAAGGTCTTGACGAGCCATTACTCGAATCGCCTTCCACACAAATCTTTTTCGAAAGTCCGAAAAAGATCGTGAATAAGGTAGACAGTCCGGATTTAAGTATGATGTATTCGATGAATCCCTATCAAGGCTGCGAGCACGGATGCATTTACTGTTATGCACGAAACACACACGAATACTATGGCTTCAGTGCCGGACTGGATTTTGAAAGCAAGATCATCGTCAAGAAAAATGCGGCTACACTTCTTGAGCAACATCTCCTCAATAAAAACTGGAATGCTGTGCCTATCATGCTCAGCGGCAATACCGATTGCTATCAGCCGCAAGAAAAGAAATTTGAAATCACCAGGAAGATGCTAAAAGTCTTCGCTAACTATCGGCATCCCGTTGGAATGATCACCAAAAATAGCCTCATCCTTCGCGATATTGATCTATTGAAAGATCTGGCTAGTGATAATCTCGTGCATGTTTACATTTCTATCACGACACTTAATGAAGACCTAAGAAGAATTCTCGAACCACGCACAGCCAGTTCCATTAAGCGACTAAAAACCATTGAAGAACTCGCCAAAGCGGGCGTTCCTGTGGGGGTAATGAATGCGCCCATCATTCCGGGTTTGAATCATCATGAAATACCGCAGGTTTTAAAAGCGGCATCCGAACACGGTGCGATGGCTGCCGGCATGACGGTAGTTCGGCTCAATGGCTCCATCGCCAAAATCTTTGAGGACTGGCTCCGCAAGAATTTTCCTGATCGCTTCGATAAAGTGTGGAATCAGATCTGCTCTTTTCACGGTGGCCATGTGAATGATTCACAATTCGGCAGGCGAATGTCTGGTGAAGGAAATATTGGTGATTCTATTCATCAGTTAACAAGAGCCTCAAAGAAAAAGTACTTTTCAGGAAAGCAAATGCCTGCTTATGACTTAACAAAATTCCGCAAGGGCGGGAATCTCTCCTTGTTTTAAGTTGTCTAATCAATTGCCCGGGTGATATAAATCATATTTTAAATTACCAGAGCGTGGTATTTTTATATATGACCAAATCCATCAGCATCCTGCTTTTGTCGCTGACCCTAATGGGTAGCATGGTGGATTTACACAGCCTGGCAAAGATGCCCAGACTGATTGAACATTATCAGGAACACTGCAAAAGGGTGTCCAATTTTTCTTTTATTGATTTCTTAAGCTTACACTACGGCAGTCAGGCCGATCAGCATGATCAGGATGAACGCGGCAAACATCAGAACCTTCCTTTTAAATCAAGCACGTGTACTTTTTCTCATATCCTTAGTGTCATTTCAAGTGTCAACGCTTGCGAAATAACCTCCATCAATTTCTACCGATCCTATCCGAATTTCTATCAGTCAACTTTCGACACTGGATTTAGTGAGTCTATCTGGCAACCTCCACGAATTTAAAATTAGGATGCAAAAGGTGATTCAGTTTTAATGACACCTATTCATTTTCAATCCTCTTCTGTTTACTTAGGTGGGTGCTTCCAAAAACAGCGATCCACGTAACTGTAAAATCAGGTACGATGCTAAATAAAATAATAGAGTTTTCTGTAAGACAAAAATTAATCATCGGTCTATTCGTAGTTGGGCTCATCAGCTATGGTAGCTATGAGGTTACTCGATTGCCCATTGATGCTGTGCCCGATATAACAGACAATCAGGTGCAGGTGATTACAGTATCACCGGCACTAGGCGCAACAGATGTCGAGCGCTTGATCACTTTTCCTATTGAACAATCTTGCAGCAATATTCCGGGACTAAAAAATATCAGAAGCTTTTCGCGTTTTGGTCTTTCGCTGGTGACAGTTGTATTTAAAGATGGTGTCGACATCTATTGGGCAAGGCAACAAATCAGTGAGCGTCTGGCCCAGGTAAAACAAACCATTCCGAATAGCATTGGCATTCCTGACATGGCACCTGTTACTACAGGGTTGGGTGAAATTTACCAATATGTAGTGCGCCCCAAGCCCGGTTATGAACATCGGTATAATGCCATGTCGCTACGCACCATTCAGGACTGGACGATACGAAGGCAACTGCTGGGCACTCCTGGTGTGGCCGATGTCAGCAGCTTTGGTGGTCAACTCAAGCAATATGAAATCGCAGTACGAACAGAACAACTGAAAGCGTACGGGGTAACCATTGCTGATGTTTTCATAGCGCTTGAAAACAATAATGAAAACACCGGGGGTGCCTACATCGAAAAGGGGCCAACGGTACTTTACATCCGCACCGAAGGACTCACCAAAGGAATTCCAGATATCGAAAAGATTGTTGTGAAAAAATTGGCCAATGGCATGCCCGTTCTCATGCGGGATGTTGCTTCGGTTGGTCTTGGTTATGCAACCCGATACGGGGCCATGAATTATAACGATCAGGGTGAAGTAGCAGGAGCCGTGGTGATGATGCTGAAAGGCGAAAACTCATCCGCAGTAATAAAAAATGTAAAAGCAAAAATTGCTGAGATACAGCAATACCTTCCTGAAGGAGTCATGATTGAAGCGTTCCTGGACAGGACCAAGATGGTAAACAATGCCATCAACACCGTTAAAACGAATCTGATAGAGGGAGCTCTGATTGTGGTCTTCGTGCTCGTCTTCTTCTTAGGAAATCTGCGTGCCGGATTGATTGTTTCCTCCGTAATACCGCTCTCCATGCTTTTCGCAATAATCCTGATGAACCGGTTTGGAATAGGAGGCAATCTGATGAGCCTTGGTGCCATTGACTTTGGGTTGATAGTAGATGGATCGGTCATTGTCGTGGAAGCTATTCTTCATCGGTTTACGCACTCCCAACATTTTGCAAAAGTAGGCGTGCTTACCCAGCAAGAAATGAATCAGGAAGTAGAACATTCAACCGTATCTATGATCAAGTCAGCTGTCTTCAGTCAGATCATCATCCTCATTGTCTACATCCCTATTCTCTCCCTCGAAGGTATAGAAGGTAAGATGTTTAAGCCGATGGCCTATACCGTGGCCTTCGCCATTTTAGGCGCCTTTATTCTTTCCGTTACGTATGTGCCTATGATGAGCTCGCTGTTTCTGAATAAAAAAATAAGTCACGCAAAAACACTGGCAGATAAAATGATGGCATGGGTAGAAAGAAAATATCAACCGCTCCTTCATAAAGTTCTCGCATTTCCAAAGACAGCGATTGCTACTACGTTAAGTTTATTTGCTGTTTCTGTCTTCGTTCTCTTAAATATGGGTGGTGAATTTATTCCTGAACTGGAAGAAGGTGACTTTGCCATCGACACGCGATTACTTACGGGAAGCAGTCTTACCAACACGATCCATACCACGCAGAAGTCAGCAAAAATTTTACTGGACCGTTTTCCGGAAGTTGAAAAAGTGGTCACAAAAATTGGAAGCTCCGAAATTCCCCTGGACCCCATGCCGCTTGAGGCAAGCGATATGATGGTGATACTAAAAGATAAAAGTAAATGGGTTTCTGCCTCCTCGTTCGATGAGCTAGCAGAAAAAATGGGCAAGGAGTTGGAAGATATTCCAGGTGTGAGCTTCGGGTTTCAATTTCCGGTTCAAATGCGATTCAACGAACTCATGACTGGTGCACGGCAGGATGTGGTTTGTAAAATTTTCGGTGAAGACCTGGATACGCTTGCGCGATATTCCAAAAAGCTGGGAGAGTTAATCTCAACGGTTGATGGTGCGATCAATCTGTATGTGGAAACGGTAACAGGCATGCCGCAGGTTGTTATCACCTATAACCGGGAGGCAATGGCCATGTATGGACTTAACGTGCGTGACATCAACAACACCGTGAATACCGCGTTTGCCGGGCAAAGTGCCGGACTTGTGTATGAAGGTGAAAAACGCTTCGATCTTGTGGTTCGTCTTGAAAATGAATCGAGAAGAAATGTTAAAGACATTCAAAATCTTCTGATCCCCATTGACAATGGTACTCAAGTGCCACTCTATCAGGTAGCCAGCATCGCGGAGATTGTTGGCCCTAATCAGATTCAACGCGAAAACACGCGAAGAAGAATTATTGTTGGCTTCAACGTTCGTGGGCGTGACGTTCAATCTATTGTAACTGAATTGCAGGATAAGGTGTCGAAGAGTTTAAAGCTTCCTCCCAGTTACACGATCAAGTATGGTGGAGCCTTTGAAAATCTGAATGCGGCCAAGGAGCGATTGGCCATCGTACTTCCTATAGCACTGCTTCTTATTTTTCTTATGCTCTATTTTGCTTTTGGATCGATCAAACAAGGTTTACTCATTTATACCGCCATTCCGCTTTCTGCCATGGGCGGCATCTTTTCTCTTTGGATCCGGGATATGCCTTTTAGTATTTCAGCGGGCGTAGGTTTCATCGCTCTTTTTGGCGTGGCGGTACTGAATGGAATTTTATTGGTTTCTCAATTTAATCTGTTAAAGAGCGAAGGTTGGACGGATACAGAACGCATCGTTATTCACGCCACCAAATCAAAGTTGCGGGCCATTCTCATGACAGCGTTTGTTCCTGCACTTGGATTTATCCCTATGGCGATCAGTCAGGGGGCGGGTGCTGAAGTACAAAAACCGCTGGCTACTGTTGTGATTGGTGGATTGATTATTTCCACCATGCTCACCCTATTTATACTACCCGTACTTTATTCCATGCTTGAAAAAAGATTTTCAAATCGAATTATTTAATAAAATTTCAAATGAAAAGAATTGTATTTGCACTCAGCGTTGGCTTGCTACTATTCTCCTGCAAAAAGGAAGTTGAACAAAACAATACAGCAACACCTGGCCTTGAGAATAATATTGTTCAACTAACCTCAGAACAAATTAAAAATGCTGAGATTGTCGTAGGCCAACCACAACAAAGGGACATGAGCACTACCATTCGTTTAAATGGTGTGATTGAAGTTCCTCCTGCCAATAAAATATCCGTTAGCAACCCGTTCGGTGGATACATTAAAAAAATGAATCTCTTGCCTGGAACCCGGGTAAAAAAAGGCGACATGCTGGTCATCATGGAAGATCCTCAGTACATCCAGCTACAACAAGACTACCTGATGGCGAAAAACAAAGAGGAGTTTCTCAGTAAAGACTTCCTGCGGCAACGCGATTTAAATGCTGATAAATCTGTTAGTGATAAAACATTTCAACAGGCGAGCAGCGATTACATGGGTCAGAAAATTTTAACAAAGGCGCTGAATGAGAAATTAAAGCTAATCCATATCAATCCCGATGAGCTGGATGAAACTTCATTATCCGGATCAGTTACGCTTCGTTCTCCCATTAACGGTTACGTAGCCGCTATCTATGTAAATGTTGGAAAATATGTTAGTCCCACCGATGTTTTGCTATTGCTGGTGGATGAAAGTAAGTTACATGTTAGCCTGACTGCTTTCGAAAAGGACATAGCGTTGATAGTACTTGGTCAAAAGGTAAACGTCTACTCTAATGTTCATCCGCAAAAAAACTACACCGCCCGTGTCCACCTTATTAATAAAAGTCTGAATGACGAGCGAACCAGTGAAATACACTGCGATCTGGAAAATGCCGACAAGGATCTTCTTCCGGGCATGTTCGTTACCGCAGAAATCCAACTTAAGAACAGTGAAGTTATTTCAGTTCCCGAAGATGCCATTGTAAGCTGGGAAAATAAATATTATGTGTTTATAGAAAAATCAACCGGTGTATTCAACATTTATCCAGTTGAAATCGGAATGACAACCAATGGTTTTACAGAACTCAAGAACATTTCGATCACGCAAAATCTGGTTGTCAAAAATGCTTATAGTCTTTTGATGAAAATAAAATCAACTCAAGAGTAATTTTGCTAGTGAATTTCTACCCGGCATGGTAATAATTGTACGACTTAAAAAGTTAAAATAGAACCACCGGACCGACCTTATCCCCTGTTTTAATAGTATTTTAAACCATTTAAATCTTTCATTCAGAATCTATTCAGATTTTCTTGTTTATTTTACACTGCTAAATATTTCATCTCGTGTCAATTCACAAGGCAATCGGAATCCTGCTAGTTAATGTAACCCTTTTGGGTTGCTTGCTCGATTTACACGACCTTGTTAAACTACCGAAGTTGATTGAGCATTATCAACAACATAAGGCCAAAACGGCTGATGTTTCCTTTATTGACTTTTTAGACCTTCACTATGGTTCTGGGGCTGCACAACATGATCAGGAAGAACATGAAGAGCATCAAGGTCTGCCTTTTAAAACCACAGATTGCACATTCACCCACACTGTAATAGTGCCTTTATTCAAAGCTCCTGAAATAGCTTCGCTAGAGTCTGTAGTTAAGTATTCCAATTTTTACCACTCCCCCTTTTCTTCAGAGTTTAGTAAGTCTGTTTGGCAACCCCCACGAATTCTTTAATACCACAGTGCCATCTTAGTCCCTTTGTTCCTCGCCCGTTTATTTTGGGATTTCAAATGCAATCTAAGTGGGATCAATTGCATGTGGTTTAAGTGTCTTTCAAATGGAAACCTAAAAAGTAAGAAGTATTGAGCGCATCAATATGAGCGTTCTGATCAATTTAAGAAAGCGATGTTAAATAAAATCATAGAATTTTCGGTACGACAAAAATTAATCATTGGTCTTTTGGTGATCGGTCTCATTGGCTACGGTAGCTATGAATTCACACGCCTACCCATTGATGCCGTGCCCGATATAACCAATAACCAGGTGCAGGTAATCACCATTGTTCCATCCTTAGGCGCAGCAGATATTGAACGCCTGATCACATTTCCTATTGAACAAGTAAACAGCAACATTCACGGTCTTCTTGAGATTCGGAGTTTTTCGCGATTCGGATTGTCGCTGGTAACGATCGTATTTGATGATGACACCGATGTGTACTGGGCCCGCCAACAGGTGACCGAACGTTTACAGATTGTCAAAGATCAACTTCCAAAAGGGTTAGGTGTTCCTGTATTGGCGCCTGTTACAACCGGGTTGGGCGAAATCTATCAATATGTGGTAAAGCCCAAAAAAGGATATGAGGGCCGATACGATATTACGGAGCTGCGCACCATTCAGGATTGGATTGTAAGAAGGCAACTCTTAAGGGTTTCGGGTGTGGCGGACGTAAGCAGCTTTGGGGGAAAGCTTAAACAATATGAAATAGCGATTGATCCAAACAAACTGAAGTCATACGGACTAACGGTTAGTGATGTGTTCAGTGCCCTGGAGAATAATAACCAGAATACCGGGGGTGCTTACATTGAACGACAAGCAACCGTGCTATACATTCGAAGCGAAGGATTGATTGGCAATCTCGCTGATATCAATAGCATTGCAGTCAAAAACACTGAGAATGGAACTCCTCTATTCATAAAAGATGTGGCCGAGGTAAGGATAGGCAGTGCCATTCGGTATGGAGCGATGACCTACAATGGTGAGGGTGAAGTGGCTGGTGCTGTGGTGATGATGTTGAAAGGCGCCAATAGCAGCATAGTCATTAAAGATGTCAAAGATAAAATTGAGCAAATCAAAAAGATTTTACCGGAGGGCGTAGAGATAGAGCCCTTTCTGGACAGAACCAAAATGGTAAGCCAGGCAATCGGCACCGTTGAGAAAAATCTAATGGAGGGGGCCTTGATTGTAGTGTTTGTGCTGGTGTTGTTCCTCGGAAACTTTCGTGCTGGTTTTTTAGTAGCATCGGTTATTCCTCTGGCCATGCTTTTTGCAGTGATTATGATGAACCTGTTTGGTGTAAGTGGGAACCTGATGAGTTTGGGTGCTTTAGACTTTGGATTGATTGTCGATGGTGCCGTGATTATTGTAGAGGCCGTTATGCATCAACTGGCACATGGCAAAAAGTTTAAGTCCCTCAATGCAATCAATCAAAACGAAATGGACGGTGAAGTAATCCACTCGGCAGGAAGAATGATGAACAGTGCCGTGTTTGGTCAAATCATTATCCTGATTGTATACCTTCCTATCTTCAGCTTACAAGGGATTGAAGGAAAAATGTTTAAGCCCATGGCACAAACCGTTGCCTTTGCGTTGTTAGGGGCGTTCATTCTTTCGCTCACCTACATTCCTATGATGAGCGCTGTTTTTCTAAGTAAAAAAGTGAAACACTCGAAAAACATATCCGATAGGATGATGGAAAAGATTGAACGCCTTTATGAACTCGCGCTGCAAAAAGTGTTGGGCTTTCCTAAAACAATAGTGATAAGCGTTATTGCTTTATTCATTAGTGCCCTCATCACTCTTTCTTTTCTTGGTGGAGAATTTATTCCTGCACTCGAAGAGGGTGATTTTGCTGTTGACACACGTGTTCTAACAGGAAGTAATCTCAGTGTTTCTGTTGATGCTACGCTGAAGGGAGAAAAAATACTCCTTGAAAAATTTCCAGAGGTAATTAAGGTGGTGGGTAAAACGGGAAGCGGAGAAGTGCCAACAGACCCTATGCCTATCGAAGCCAGTGATATGATGGTGATCTTGAAAGACAAAAGCGAGTGGACTTCGGCAACCACCTTCAATGAGCTTGCTGAAAAAATGGGCAAAGCGTTAGAAGCAGTTCCCGGAGTTACGTTTGGTTTTCAGTATCCGGTGCAGATGCGTTTCAATGAGTTAATGACGGGGGCTAGACAAGATGTGGTTTGCAAAATCTTTGGAGAAAACCTGGATACCCTTGCGTACTATGCAAACAAGTTAGGAAATGTAATAAATACCGTAGAGGGAAGTGCCAACCTATATGTTGAAGCAGTGGGTGGCATGCCTCAAATAGTTATAAAATATAATAGGGCAGCAATCGCTCAATACGGCTTGAATATTTCTGAGATTAATAGAATTGTCAATACTGCATTTGCCGGGCAAAGCACCGGTCAGGTGTACGAAGAGGAGAAGAGATTTGACCTGGTAGTGCGCATGGTGGGCGAGCAGCGCAAAAGTATCACTGACGTTCAGAATTTATTAATTCCATCTCCACAAGGAAATCAAATTCCCCTGAATCAATTAGCTGAAGTCGAAATTAAAGAAGGGCCGAATCAAATTCAGCGCGAGGATGCCAAACGCAGGATCATTATTGGCTTTAATGTTCGCGGCCGTGATGTGCAAACCATCGTAACCGAGTTGCAGCAAAAGGTAGATGTCCAGATAAAATTTCCAGTCGGTTATTATGTAACCTATGGCGGAGCGTTTGAGAATTTAAATGCCGCCAAGAAAAGGCTAAGTATAGCGGTTCCGGTTTCGCTGTTATTAATTTTCGTTATGCTTTATTTTGCTTTTAAATCGGTTAAACATGGCTTGCTGATTTACTCTGCTATCCCACTTTCAGCAATCGGAGGAATTTTTGCCCTCGCAACACGAGGCATGCCGTTTAGTATCAGTGCTGGTGTTGGTTTTATCGCGTTGTTCGGTGTGGCTGTGTTGAACGGAATTGTGCTGGTTGCCGAATTCAATCGCCTGAAAGCGGATGGCCAATATAACCTCATTCACATTGTGATCTCAGGAACCAAACTGAGGTTACGCCCCGTACTCATGACTGCATTGGTTGCATCCTTAGGTTTTTTGCCCATGGCCTTGAGCAATGGTGCCGGTGCTGAAGTACAGCGACCTTTGGCCACCGTTGTAATCGGGGGTTTACTGATTGCCACGTTACTTACTTTATTTGTTCTGCCTGTGTTATACATACTATTTGAAACTAAACTCGGAAAGAAAAAAAGAATGATGCCTATCGCTGTTTTATTGGTGTTTGCCCTGCTGACCGCCTCAGTTTCAGGAGCAAATGCACAAACTCACATTACCGTACAGGCGGCCATTGATACTGCGTTGACCAATAACTTATTGGTGAAGAACGAGCGATTAAAAGCGGAATATCAAAAGCAATTGATCAAATCTGGTGCGAATATTCCGCAAACAACAGTGACGGGTGAGTACGGTCAGATGAATAGTATTTTCTCCGATAATCGATTTGTGATCAACCAGAACATCAACTTCCCCGCTGTTTACTCGAATCAAAAGTCGGTGTTAAGAGAAGAGTGGAAAAGCAGTTTACTGAACGTAGCATTGAAAGAAGTGGACCTGAGGCGGCAAGTGTCACAGGTCTATTATTTGCTTGCGTATTTGCAACAAAAGAAAAAGTTACTTCAACAAAACGATAGTTTGTATAGTGAGTTTTTGAATAAAGCTAATTTGAGGTTTAAGGCAGGGGAGAGCAACATTCTTGAAAAGACCACCGCAGAAACACAACGCGGGCAAATTGCCTTGCAACTCAATCTACTCAATGCCGATCTGGATTTATTGCAGGCTCAGTTTCAACTCTTATTAAATACCACGACTCTCCTCGTGCCGCTAGAGGGTGACTTTAAAATGAGCAGACTTGAAATGATCGATACGGCTACCGTGTCGCAGCATCCCGCCATTCAATTATTACAGCAACAGAAACAGATCTCGATCAGGAATACTCAACTGGAAAAATCAAAGCTGCTGCCCGATCTCACGTTTGCTTATAACAATATGTCGATGCGGGGAACCGGTGCTGACAATATATCCTACGATGGTTCAACCCGGTTTCAGTCAGGTCAGATTGGTTTGGGTATCCCATTGTTCTATGGATCACAAAAAGCAAGGATCAATGCCTCTAAATCCATTCAAAAAATAACCGAGACAAACTACCTGGCCGGATTGCAACAGTTCAATACCGAATACCAACGAGCCATTACACAATACTTGAACTTTTCGAAGTCGGTTGACTATTATGAACAAACTGGTTTAACAAACGCTAAGCTTATCACAGATACTGCCAATAAACAATTTGCCAATGGCGGCATAAATTATCTGGAGTGGGTAATGCTAACCAACCAGGCTATATCTCTCAGAAACGAATATCTGATTGCGGTAAACAATCTAAACGAAAGCATCATTCAACTCAATTACTTCATTTATAAATAAGATTTCATTCATGAAATGAGCATAATGATCGCTATACCCAAGGGTATGTTACTATGCGAATTCCATGTGACCAAACCATAAAATATAAAAATTAACACATGAAAAATATCCTTCAGACATATACGATTACGATATCGCACTACATAAGGAAGTCCATTGTTGCGATTTGCACTCTGACGGCAGTCATATCCTGTGGGTCAAAAAATGAGACTCCAATCCAGACCGATTCTCCCCAAGTCGAAAATTCCGTTACCCTATCCACGGATCAACTTAAAAATGCCGGAATCGTTACGGGTAAAATTGAACAAAAGTCTATTTCAAGTGTGCTGAAAGTAAACGGCCGCATAGATGTACCGCCTCAAAATATGATTTCAGTAAGTGTGCCGATGGGTGGTTATCTTAAATCAACCAAGCTGCTTCCGGGCATGCATTTAAATAAAGGCGAAGTAATTGCGGTTATGGAAGACCAGCAATATATCCAGCTGCAACAAGACTACTTGACTGCTAAGGCTCGGCTAAATTTTACAGCCAACGAATACCAGCGTCAAAAAGAGCTTAATCAGAGCAAAGCAAGTAGCGATAAAGTTTTTCAACAAACTGAAGTTGACTATACGACAGAAAAGATCAATGTAAAGTCCCTGGGCGAACGCCTGGAGCTTATCGGGATCAATCCAAATAAGCTGGATGAAAATACCATTTCAAAGAGTATCAATCTTTACTCCCCGATTGATGGATATGTTTCTAAAGTGAATGTGAATATTGGCAAGTTCGCTCAACCCAGCGAAGTGCTATTTGAACTAATCAATCCTGCTGATATCCATCTGGCGTTAACTATTTTTGAAAAAGACCTGAACAAACTATCAATTGGCCAAACGGTATATGCATACACCAATAGTCAACCAGATAAAAGGTACGAGTGTGAAATTATTTTAATTGGTAAAAATCTATCTGCAGAACGCAGCACGGAAGTTCATTCTCATTTTGAAAATTATGACAAGAGCCTGATACCGGGTATGTACATGAATGCCGAAATTGAAATAAAAAATAACAGTGTTTATGCACTGCCCGAAGAGGCGATTGTTCGCTTTGAAAACAATCAATATATATTCTTGTCTGAAAACAAAACCACATTCAGCATACATGAAGTTAAAACAGGTAATTCAGAAAACGGATTTATCGAAATCATTTCCGGTGACAAGCTACTCGACAAAAATGTTGTAATGAAGGGTGCCTATAACCTGTTGATGACGATGAAAAACAAGGTGGAGGAGGAATAGGTGCCTTCCAAAAAATTAATCGGGTGGACTTTTTCAAACAACTTTCCTGGCAAGATATACTCATTTACGGGTTGGGCTTTTTTGCCCAATCGTTGTTTGGCGCGCGCACAATAACACAATGGATCCAATCAGAGCGAGCGGGCCGGGTGGTGTCGCCCACTATTTTCTGGATTTTCAGTTTAGCAGGCTCTTTTCTATTTCTTATTTATGGTGTACTAAGACATGATATTGTTATTCTTTTCGGGCAATCTATTTCCTTTTACATCTACATCCGTAATCTTCAGCTTAAGGGGTTTTGGATTAAGATTCCAAAGGTTTTGCGTATGGTGATTTTTCCCCTTCCTGCTCTTTTGTTTATATGGGTAAGTGTATTTTATCCCGGATCATTTCAACAAACATTTGATCAGGCCGATTTTACGGATCGGTTTATTATCCTTGGCAGCATTGGGCAACTACTGCTCAATTTCAGATACCTTTATCAATGGTATCATTCTGAAAAAGTAAATGAATCCATTTTGCCACTGGGGTTTTGGATAATCAGCGCGGTGGCATCGGTAATGGTTGTAACCTATGGCATTTACCGTCACGATCCGGTATTGTTGGTAGCCCAAGGACTAGGGTTGATAGCCTATTTGCGAAACATTTATTGGTCGTTGGTTAAATTGCCGCGCTCCTCTATTCAGGAATGATGCACGGGTGAAGGTGTCTTTGAAAAGTTGTTGGCAAGCCAAAAGCAAAGGGCCATCAGGAAGGCTCCGACAAAAAACGGCACATGAAAATTCATCCCATATAAAAAACCACTCACGCCCATGCCGGCAGCGCGGGCAACTGATCCAAAAGATTGATTGACCCCTAACACCTGACCTACATCTTTTGGGTCAGTATATTTTGTAATTAAGGACGTGATACTAGGCGTAAGGCAGCCGTTGGCAAGAGCTACCAGTGCTAAGCCAACTAATTCTAACGGAATAAAATAGGATTCACCAACCAGTGGCAACATGACCAATCCAGCAATCATAAAAAATACTCCGTAGGTCAGCATCTTGGTTTCACCTAACCATTTCACCATTCGGCCCACTAATGCACCTTGCACAATGGCGGTAGCTAATCCTACAAAGGCAAACACATAACCAATTTGTTGGTCACTCAGTCCATCCACTTCTTTCCACATCAACGAACTAGCCATTTGCATCAGCATAAAGGCAGCAATGAAGATGAAGTTGATCAGTAATAACTCTCGTATGGATGGCTTCTTCAACTCCTTAATAATGCCTGTTACTACTCTAAAATTAAAAGGTGCATCTGCACGCTTTGTTTTGAGAGATTCGGGAAGTAAGAAATAGGCTAAACCAAAATTGATAAAAGACATGCCGGCTGTTACGTAGCCAACCCAATCAACCTGACCAGGCGCTGATATACTTTTGAGAAACCCGCCAAGCGTTGGTCCTATGATAAACCCTATTCCAAAAGCAGCTCCTAAAAATCCGAGTGTCTTCGTTCGTTCCTTCGGAGTGGTAACATCCGCAATATAGGCCTGAGCTACTGAGATATTCGCTGAACCAATTCCGGATAACATTCTTGAAAAAAAGAGAATGATCAATCCGTTTACCTGTGCAAACACGAGATAAGCAACTCCGGTGATAAAGACACTTATTAAAATAATGGGTCTGCGCCCGTGCCGATCGCTGAGCGTTCCCCACATAGGGGCAAAAAAGAAGTTCATGATCGGATAGATCATGGCAATAAGTCCTATCTGGTAATCCTGCGCCCCCAGTTCTTTGGTGAATATGGGTAGAATGGGGATAATGATTCCAAATCCCAGCATGTCCAGAAAAATGGTAATAAAGAGAACAAACAGGGGAGATTTTCTCATCGTAAAAGAATAGCGCGCGAATTTGCAACTTTGCCTTCATGTCAACAAATTATCTTTCCCGAATTGCAAATCCAGATGTTCAGGATTTTATCATTCATCATGAACGCGAGGATGAAAGACAATTTGTATTAAGACATAAGGAAGTATTTGGTTTACCGGCTGCATGGATTGCCCAGCAGTTGGTCGGCAGAAGGAAAGCAAAAGTAAAACTTGCAACCTGGTATCAAACGAAAGGCATCATCTATCCGCCAACGCTGAATCTCGAACAATCCTCCTCGCAAGCAACCGCCTTATTTAAATCAGAAATAGTTGAGTCAACTCTTGGCGATAGATCGGTCGCTGTTGATCTAACCGGTGGTTTAGGTGTAGATAGTTTTTACTTGTCGAAGATTTTCAATTCGTTTCATTACATCGAGCCTGATAAAGAACTATTTGAAATTACCCGGCATAACCACGAAGTGTTGAAAGCCGCAAACATTATCCATCACAATACCGATGCGGAACAATTCATGGATAAAACTGATCTTGACTTTGATCTTGTTTTTATAGACCCCAGTCGGAGAGACAGCAAATCGCGCAAAATTATTCGACTCGCTGATTGTTTACCTGACGTAACTCAACTTCAAAAAACAATTCTAAATCGAACCCGGTTCTTATTAGTAAAAACTTCCCCCTTGTTGGGTATCCAGCAAGGACTGCGAGAGCTTCATCATGTTAAAAAGGTTTATGTCGTTTCGGTTGACAATGAATGTAAAGAGCTTCTCTATCTGGCTGATAAGAACTATAGCGGTGAAGTTTCAATACAAGCTGTTGATCTCTTCTCCGATGGACAAATCCGATCAACGATTTCGTTTACATTAGAAGACGAAAAAAATTCATTGGCCATTTTGGGTGAACCTCAAAAATATTTGTACGAACCCAATGCCAGCATATTAAAAGCTGGCGCATTCAAATTGATTTCCGAAAAATATCAGCTGCAAAAGCTTGCGACCAACACTCACCTCTATACCTCTGATAAATTGATCAAGAATTTTCCGGGAAGAATCTTTCAGATTGATGAGTTGAATCCTGAAGTCAAGCAAGTGCCTAAACTTTTACCAAATAGTCAGGTAAACATTGTAACCAGAAATTATCCACTTAAACCTGAAGAAATAAAGAAGAAACTTAAACTTCGCGATGGTGGCGATAAATACCTGATCGGATTTTCATCCGAAAAGAAAAAGTATCTAGCGCTTTGCTCTCGCCTTACAAACTCAAAATAATCTGATCCACCGGAGTTTCGCCCAAAAAAGATTTTACAAATCGCTTTTCTTTTGAGTAAACATAAATGGCCGGAGTGGGGATAGATCCAAAGTTCATATAAACATCTGCGCTCTCTGCTTTGCCAAAGCGAACGTTGGCTTGGTCAGCAAGCCCGTAATCATTAGCAAATTTCTGAATGGACTCTACCGGATCGGCTGCAATAAACAGAAGTGTGCTCTCCTTGAAGGATGTCAGCTTCTCCTGAATGGCTTTGGCTTCCCGTTGACAATGGTCGCAATCCGTGGTAAATAAAATAATTATGCTGCCGCCTGGTAAGTCGCGCGTTGTGGTGGGTGTGCCATCCAGGTTATTGAACGTGAGGTAAGGGAGTTCATTAATTTCTCTTTGAACTACGGGTGGCTTCTTTTCTTCTTTTGTGCACTGCATAAAAAGCACCATTGCCAACATCAAAAACAATACTCGCTTTATCATATCTCAACAAAAATTTTCAGTGCGAAATAAATAATTAAAAACAACAAACCCGAAGAGCCATAGAGTTGAATTACCTTTTTCCGGTTTTGCACATCTTCCCACCAAAGCATGATCCAGGGCTTTATCAATCCCAGAATCATAAAAAAAAATGATGTAAGACTGATGAGAAGAAATAACAACCGAACGTAATACATCGCATAAAGTTAAGGTATATTTGCGACCTGTTTTCAAATTCTGTTGGTGTGAAGGCGCACGAGTTTCTTTCTATTTATCGTGCGGACAGCCTGGTACAGACGCTGGCCGATGGGATTCGTACGTCCGCCCATGCCAACATTCGCATAAAAGGCCTTCATGGAAGCCTGGATACCGTTGTCTTTGCGGCTGTATATAATAGTGTACGGGCATCACATATTATTATTGCCCAAGATAAAGAAGAGGCTTCATTTCTCTTAAATGATCTTCAGCATTTGCTTGGCGAAAAGGAGGTTCTCTTTTTCCCGATGTCGTACAAGCGGCCTTACGAGTATGATGAAATTGAGAATGCGAACATTCTCATGCGGTCCGAAGTTCTCAACCAAATCAGCAATCACGCTGATGGTAATGTAATTGTAACGTATCCCGAAGCGATTTCAGAAAAGGTAATCAATAAAAAATCGCTGGCCACAAATACATTTCTGATAGCAAAAGGTGAAATTCTGGACCGGAATTTTCTGGAAGAGTTTCTTCATAGTTATGATTTTGAAAAAACCGACTTTGTTTTTGAAGCTGGGCAGTTTGCAATCCGGGGTGGCATTATCGATGTCTTTTCTTTCGCCCACGAACTTCCCTATCGCATTGAATTAATTGGTGATGAGGTTGACAGCATCCGCAGTTTTGATCCGGGATCGCAACTTTCCGTAGATGTACTCACAAAAATAAGTTTGATGCCCAATGTTCAAACCAGGTTGGTGCAGGAAGAGCGCCAGTCTTTGTTTGATTTCATCTCCCCTTCTTCGCGGATCTGGATAAAAGATACTGAGCTTACCAAAGACATTGTTGAAAAGTGTTTTGAAAAGGCCAGTACTTCGTTTGATAAAATTCTCCGTGAAAGCGGTCAAACCAAAGTCGTCTTAGAACCTGAACAACTTTTTAATACAGGTGCCGGTGTACTTAAAAGTCTTACAAACCTATCCTGTATTGAGTTTGGATCTAAGTATTATCTTGAATCAAAGCATGAGTATGTGTTCAATAGCTCGGCACAGCCCTCGTTTAACAAAAACTTTGAATTGCTTGCCGCCAATCTGCTGGAACACCAAACACAGGGTTGTGCCAATTTCATAGCTACGGAACAGCCACGGCAGGTTGATCGGCTGCATGGAATCTTTGAAGAGATTCATCCCGAAATCAAATTTCAATCCCTCGAGTTTTCATTGCGCCAGGGGTTTGTTGACCACATCTTAAAGATAGTTTGTTATACTGATCACCAGATCTTCGAGCGGTTTTACCGATATCGTCAAAAAGAAAAATTTTCAAAATCTAAGGCCCTTACCTTCCGGGAATTGCAAACCCTGCAACCCGGAGATTTTGTCACTCATATCGACTATGGCATCGGCAAGTTTGCAGGCCTCGAAAAAAAGGAAGTTGATGGGAAGGAACAAGAGGCGATCCGGCTTGTCTTCCGCGATGATGACTTGCTTACGGTAAGCATTCATGCACTGCATAAAATTTCCAAGTATTCCGGCAAAGACGGAACGCCACCTGCAATCAGCAAACTTGGAAGTGGCGAGTGGGATAGCAAGAAAGCGAAGGCAAAAAAGAAAGTTAAGGACATTGCCAAGGAGTTGATCGAACTCTACGCCAAACGAAAAGGCGCTCCGGGCTATGCATTTAGCGAAGATGGTTTTTTGCAGGCCGAATTGGAGACTTCATTTATTTATGAAGACACGCCCGATCAGGCAAAAGCCACTGAAGATGTAAAGCGTGATATGCAACAACCGCACCCTATGGATCGCCTGGTTTGTGGGGATGTGGGTTTTGGCAAAACTGAAGTTGCTATTCGGGCGGCATTCAAGGCCGCAACAGAAGGCAAACAGGTTGCTGTGTTAGTTCCAACAACTATTCTTGCCATGCAGCACTATCGCACTTTTTCGGAGCGACTCTCGGGTATGCCGGTTAAGATCGATTACGTATCGAGGTTCAAAACCGATAAAGAGATCAAACAAATCATCAAAGAAGTAAAAGAAGGCAACATCAATATTATTATTGGCACGCACCGCGTGGTGAGTAAGGATGTTGAGTTCAAGGATCTGGGCCTGTTGGTAATTGATGAAGAGCAGAAGTTTGGGGTAAAGGTTAAAGACAGATTAAAAGAGCTTAAGGTTAACGTAGATGTCCTCACCCTTACGGCAACTCCCATTCCGCGCACGTTGCATTTTTCCCTTATGGGCGCGCGCGATCTGAGCATCATTTCAACGCCTCCACCTAACCGCCAACCTGTAACCACGGAGTTACACACCTTTGATGAGAGTATCATCCGCGATGCGGTTAGTAGTGAACTTCGCAGAGGTGGGCAGGTATTTTTTGTTCACAATCGTGTAAGTGATATCGAACAAGTGGCGAATACCATTTACAAACTGGTGCCAGATGCGCGGATGGGAATTGCCCATGGACAAATGGATGGCGACAAACTTGAAAAGGTAATGGTCAAGTTTATTGAAGGTGAATATGATGTGTTGGTATCTACAAACATTATAGAGTCTGGGTTGGATATACCCAACGCCAACACGATAATCATTAATCAGGCCCACATGTTTGGCTTGAGTGATTTGCACCAAATGCGTGGCCGGGTGGGCCGATCGAACAAAAAAGCATTCTGTTATTTATTAACTCCTCCTAGCTCGGTATTGTCATCTGATTCGCGCAAGCGCCTGTCTGCTTTAGAAGAATTTTCTGAGTTGGGGGATGGCTTTAAAGTAGCGATGCGCGATCTCGACATCCGGGGTGCTGGCAATTTATTAGGTGCTGAGCAAACCGGCTTTATTACGGATCTGGGCTTTGATACTTATCACAAAATTTTGGATGACGCCATCCAGGAATTGAAAGAAACTGATTTCAAGGAATTGTTTGCGGAAGAACTTTCAGCGAAAGCGAAGTTGCTAGTGCCTGACTGCTCGATTGAAACAGATCTGGAGATCCTGATTCCCGACACCTATATTAATAATACCAGTGAGCGCTTACAACTTTACGCCACCCTCGATAATATTAAAGACGAAAAAGGTTTAGCTGGTTTCAGAAACTCATTAAAAGACAGATTCGGAACTCTGCCCGATTCGGTTGAGCAATTGATTAATTCTGTGCGCTTACGTTGGATAGGCGAAACGTTGGGCTTTGAAAAACTAAGTTTAAAAAATGGCAAGCTTAGAGGCTACTTCATTTCTGGAAAGGATGAGTATTTTAAATCCGATATTTTCGGAAAAATATTGTCATTTGTTCAGAGTCATAATAAGCGTTGCCGGATGAAGGATAGCATGGGTAAACTAATTCTTACTATTGAATCTATTGCAACTGTGGATGCGGCCATAGAAATACTAGGGCCGCTTGCCTCCTACGAAAGCAAGTCAATCAGTGAAACCTCTTCGGTGTAAGGTATCAAAGCCTCCGCATCATTAAAGGCATGAATTCTCAGAACTTTCTTATAGCGGGTTGAGTATAAGACCTCAACAAAAAATTCACCGGTGTGATAAAGGTACATTTTTGTATCCTCCATTGAACTAGATGCAATAAACTCAGTGTAATTTGTAATCAGGTCACATTTCTTTTCGAAAGAAGAAACCTTAAACTCATGAATGGTAATCATGGGGTTGATTTTTTTCAATACCCAATAGAAAAAGGTGTACCAACCCCAGTTCGTTAGGATTTCACACATTTTGCAGGTCAGTTCAGCCCAGGTATGGAATTTTTATCCCATTTTGGAATTAGATACTATAGCCTGATTTACAGCGTTAAGCAAACCGTAAAGGGTCGCTACCTTCTATTAAGGATTCATCAAAAAAACGCTACCCTTTGGAAAACATTGATTTATCTATTTATATTAGCGGTTACTTTTATGTCTAACCAAAAGCAAATGAAGTATTTCAAGTCACTCCTGTTGTTAGTTGCGCTATCGGCTATTATTAGCTCCTGTTCTTTATTCGGCAATCGCGGGGGTAAGCCCACGGCTCAAAATCCTGGTCAGCTCAGTACGGCCACCGGATTAAAGTATACCCGGGATGCTGCTGAAGGTTTTCCAGTAATGGAGTATAACTCTCAGCCTGATGCCCCAAACATGGTATTAATTGAGGGTGGGCGAACCGTATTAGGTTCGCTGGAAGAGGATGTAATGTCTTTCCGCGATAACGTTGAAAGAACCGTTTCGGTAGCTTCATTTTACATGGATGAGACAGAGATCGCCAACATTCATTGGCTTGAATATCTATATCATTTATCAGTTGATTCAACTAAAGTGGATGGAGGAAAGGCTTATTCACTGGCCTTGCCTGATACTTTGGTTTGGCGCTCGAACCTCGCTTTTAACGATCCTTATGTAGAGCATTATTTACGATATCCCGGTTTCCGTTATTTCCCGGTTGTGGGTGTTAAATGGAAGCAAGCTAATGAATATGCTAAATGGAGAACCGCTAAAGTTAATGCTGACCTGGCTGAAAAAGCGGGTATCGCTGCTCCTGAAACCGGGGCCGGTCGTATTCCATTGGAGTCTGGTGTTGTAATTCCTGCTTATCGTCTTCCTACAGAAGCCGAATGGGAGTATGCTGCCCAGGCATTGATCGGAACACAGTGGCTGGATGAAATGCAAACCCATCAGCGGATTTATCCATGGGATGGCCATGCATTACGTAATCCTTATGGAAAACAAATGGGTTCATTCCTTGCAAACTTTAAGCGTGGTCGTGGTGACTATGCCGGTATTGCCGGAAGACTTAACGATGGTGCTTTGATCACATCCTACATCTATGAATATCCTCCTAATGATTACGGACTTTATAACATGGCTGGTAATGTTAGTGAATGGGTGATGGATGTTTACCGCCCTCTTTCGCACCAGGACTTTGATGACCTGAACCCTATCCGCAGAGATGACTTTATAGATAGTCATAGTGAGTACAGAAACCGGTACACCAAAGAAGCCAGAGATTCTACTGTTACCATGCCAGATGGTACTACCAAAAACATCCGGACATTCGAGTACACCAAAAACCCACAAGGATTTATCTCCTTGATTTCAGACAAGGTTCGGGTTTATAAAGGAGGATCATGGAAAGATGTTGCTTACTGGATGTCACCTGGTACCCGCAGATTTTTAGATGAAGACTCAGCAACGGCTACTATTGGATTCCGTTGTGCAATGATTCGCGCAGGATCAAACTACTAAGAGAACTAAGATATATCGATCATAAAAAGACCCTCCCTCGCGGAGGGTTTTTTATTGAGGCTGTCTCAAAAGTCAAGACCGTTATTGCGGGCTTTGAACCGCAATCCAGGATTAGAAAATCTAGAAGAGATTCCGACTCAAGGCCTGCCTTTGGCAAAGGCAGGGCCGGAATGATATTTAACTTTTTGATTGACCTGTGAGACAGCTTCTTTTATTGCGCCTCCGCAAGGCATGCGATACTCAGTTCTTTGCAGCCGGCATCAATCAAATGTTTGCCGCACGCTTCAAGGGTTGCGCCAGTGGTGATAACATCATCGACCAATAAGATCCGGGCATCCTTAATCTTTTCGCTTTCGCGGATAGCGAAAACATCTTTCACGTTATCCCAACGCTCAACCTTGGTTTTTCGGGTCTGGGTTGATGTGCCAACTTTTCGTGTACTGATCGTTTCATCCCAGGGAATTTGCAAAGAGCTGCTTAGCCCTTGTGCAAAACAAGCACTTTGATTGTAGCCTCTTCTGCGTTTGCGCGTTTGGTGTAATGGCACCGGAACAACCAAATCAAATTCATTGGAATAACCAGCCTGCATCAATTCGTTACCGTAAATTTTTCCAAGCCTAATGCCTACTTCTGGGTGGTTGTTATATTTCAATTGATGAAGCAGGTGCTGAACAATTCCTGTCTTTCTGAATTTCAAAAATGCCATTACATGTTTGGCGGGTAATCGACCGGCCAATCGTAGTTTGATTGGATTATCTGCTTCGAGATGGTATCCGGTTTTTGGTAGATCAAGAATGCAGCGGGTGCACAAAATTTCTTCACCTTTAAACAATGCCTGAGAACATCCGAGACAATATTGTGGGTAAAACAACGAGACAAAATCGCGGCACAGGTCGAGCGCTGGATTTATTACATTTGATTTAATCCGAATTGAACTCATCTTTGAGGAAATAATTCAGAAGTATGGGACTCGTAGAGCAATTTAATGAATACCGCGGCAAGATGAATGAGAAAATTCTTTCAGCCGATAATCTTATAATCAAACGCATTTTTAATCTAGATACCAATGCTTATCAAGAGGGCGCTTTAGATGTAAAGTCCAAAGAATTGATCGGGCTTACGTGTTCGTTGGTTCTTCGATGCGATGATTGTGTAAAATATCATTTGGGTAAGTGCAAGGACGTTGGGTTTTCTACTGCCGAAGTGCATGAGGCAATGGGAGTAGCGACCCTGGTTGGCGGCACCATCGTAGTTCCACATTTGCGCAGGGCATTTGAGTATTGGGAAGAACTCACCAAATCATAGCCTTATGTTTCAACGGGATTTGGACCTGGAACGTAAATGGCAGGGCTTACTTGAAGAAATTGAAAAACTGCTGGAGAAAAAGCCGAAAGACCTCAATGCCGTTCTCTTTATTATAGGTATGCAGGAACTTGGTCAGGGCCCGCGGCTCTTTTCGAAGGAAGAAAAGCAAGACCTGATGCACATCGCCATCTGCAAAGTTCTTAGTCTGGCTGGGTATTATGAATTGGAGGGTCAAGATGCTGAAGGGTGGCCCCACTGGAAACTTGTAAAAAAACTACCCCATTTTGATTTACTGGAGCAGGAGAAGCTTTTAAAGATGCATGTGCTTGAGTATTTCGAGAAAGAGTATGATTGGCATTTTCCTGATCAAAAAATCACACCATAAGCGGCTTGATTTGAGTGCACACCGCACCTATCTTCGTACGATAAAAAAACTATCTTTAGGATAAGTTCGTTTTAAAGGGAAACATGGGTGAGGGGATAAATCGGATCAATGAAAAATTAAACTCCTTTACAAGGAGATATTACCTGAATCTGTTGATCCGGGGCAGCATCTTATCGCTTTCTATTCTTCTTGCATACTTCCTGATTGCATCGCTTATTGAGTATAATCTTTGGTTGGGCAAAGCTGGTCGATTTTTGATTTTTGCTTCTTTCTTTGCTGTGGCGGCTTTTTCAATTTTTCGTTTTCTACGAGAGCCGATTGCCTGGTGGGTTTATAAAAAGGGATTGCGGCAGGAAGAGAGTGCAAAAATGATTGGTCGTTTTTTCCCTGATGTATCGGATAAACTTTTGAACCTTCTCCAGTTAGCCTCCACACAAAACCGCAGTGCTTTGTTGGATGCTGGTATCAATCAGAAGACTGTATCGTTGCAACATATTGCCTTCGAGCAAGCGATTGACTTAAGAGAAAATAAGAAATACGCCAAATACTTTCTCATTCCCTTCTTCTTAATTCTGGCGCTGCTACTTATTAATCAAGGCATTTTCACCCAGAGCACCAGGCGAATTGTACAATTCAATCAGGAGTTTTCACCTCAAGCTCCTTTTCAGTTTATTGTGCAGAATGAAAATCTTCATGCCTTTTTTAATGAAGACTTCACCTTAAAAATAAAAATGGAGGGTGAGGCATTGCCTGCTTCTGTTTACATCGTGTCCGGAGAACAGCGATGGAAAATGGAAAGTGCCGGTGTGGGTTTATTCACTTATTCGTTTGATAACATCCAAAATGAAATTGATTTTCAATTGGAGGCTTCTGGTTTTTTCTCTGATCCAAATAGAATTCAATTGATTAACCGGCCTGAATTAACACAACTTAAGGTCACCTTAAACTATCCCGGATACTTGAGATTGAAATCTCAGGAGTTAAACAATGCCGGCAACCTGGAAATTCCGGAAGGCACCAACGTTACCTGGAAAATTGGCGCTGCTCACACGCAGAAAGCCTCCTTGTTATTTTCATCCGAACCGGGGGAAAATAACATGCAATTAATTGATAATGAGTCTTTTACTTTCAGTAAGGGCTTCAGAAATCCAGATGAGTATTCTCTTTTATTAGAAAACGAAGAAAGTAAAAATAAAGACCAGATTTCGTATTCAATTCGTGTTGTAAAGGATCAATATCCTCAAGTGGTGGTTGAAAATCTTCAGGATTCTGTGCTTTATCAATCAATCTTATTGGGTGGTGCAGTAAATGATGATTATGGAATTACTGCATTAACACTCAACTACCAGGTTGTAAAGGGAAGCAAGGAAATGCCATCCAAAAGTAAACCGATAGCTATTGCGGCAAATCAACAACAACAGAATTTTTATTACCAATGGAAAATTGACTCACTTGATTTACAACCTGGGGATAAACTCATATACTACCTGCAGGTATGGGATAATGATGGAGTAAACGGTAGAAAGTCATCACGAAGTGCCAACTATATTTTCGATCTACCCGGTGAAGAAGAAATCAAAGCCGAAATAACAAGAGCTCAACTAGCAGCAGAAAATAAAATCGATCAAAGTCTTCAAAAAGCAAAAGATTTGAAAAAGTCTATTGATGATGCGCAGGAAAAACTTCGTGGCAAACAATCGCTGGACTGGCAGGACAAAAAAATGCTAGAGGATTTAATCAAACAAAAAGAAAAACTGGACGAGGCGATTAATGCCCTTCAAAAAGAAAACTCACTGCTTGAACAAAAGAAAGAGTCATTTTCAGAAGAAAGCGAGCGCATCAAAGAGAAATCCGAGCAGATACAAAAACTGATGAATGAGTTACTGGATGAAGAAACCAAAAAACTCTTTCAGGAATTAGAAAAACTTTTAAAAGAAAATGCGGACATGAATCAAATTCAGAAAATGCTGGATAAGATGGATCGCAAAGAAATCAATCTTGAAAAGGAATTGGAAAGGACCCTCGAGCTTTTTAAACAATTGCAATATGATTACAAGTTGGAACAAGCTATTGAAGAACTAAAGCAACAAACTGAAAAGCAGGAGGAGCTATTGGAAAAGACAGAAGAGTTAACGGATTCTAAAGAAAAAGACGATAAGGGTAATGATTCCAAAGGAGACCAGAATGAAAAGACTGAAAAGCCAAGTGCGGAAGAACTTGCTAAAGAGCAAGAGCAGCTAAAGAGTGAATTCGAAGACCTCAAAGACAAACTGAATGAACTCGATAAACTGGGTGAAGAATTAAATAAATCCGAAGAAACCTCAGATCCGGAAAAACAGGAAGAGGTTGAACAGTCTCAGCAAGAAAGCAAGGAATCTCTCGATAAAGGGGAGCCAAAAAAATCGGCTCAACAACAGAAAAAGGCTATCTCAAAAATGAAAGAGATGCAGCAGGAGATGGAGGGCATGCAAAATTCTATGGAGATGGAGATTGATCAGCAGAATCTTGAAAGCCTGCGCCAAATCATCCATGGGCTGATTAAGCTTTCGTATGATCAGGAAAATCTAATGAAGGAATTTGCACCGATTCAACAAACCGATCCAAAGTATGTGCAACTATCTCAAAATCAACTTAAGCTAAAAGATGATGTTAAAGTGCTGGAAGACAGCTTATTAAGTCTTTCAAAAAAGGATCCCTTTATGGGATCGGTGGTTACTCGGGAAATTGGTGAGTTAAATGATCACGTTGAAAAAGCAGTGGCAAACATTAAGGAAAGACGCAAAGCCAATGCCAGTACAGAGATGCAACTTTCCATGACCAGCATTAATAACCTGGCGCTCATGTTAAATGATCATTTTGAAATGATGATGAACATGATGGCCAATGCGATGCCGGGAAAAGGAAAGAAAAAATCACCGGGTAAACCAAGCCTAGGCAAACTTCAGCAACAGTTAAATCAGCAGATGGAAGATATCCGCAAAGGGGGCAAGAGCGGACGCCAGTTATCAGAAGAATTTGCACAAATGGCTGCGGAGCAAGAAAGAATCCGAAGGGCGCTTCAGGAAATGCAAGAGAAGATGAAACAGGAAGGTGGCAAGATGCCGGGTGGTGATTTACCGGGCAAAATGGAACAAACAGAAATGGATCTGGTTAATAAGCAGATCACGGAACAAACGATTCAACGGCAAAAGGAAATACTAACACGACTACTCGAGGCTGAGAAATCCATGCGCGAACAGGATCTTGATGAAGAGCGTAAAGGTGAAACAGCCAAAGACTATACGAATGAGATTCCACGGGCTTTTGAGGAATATTTAAGATTAAAAGAAAAAGAGGTAGAATTGCTGAAAACCGTACCTCCTAAACTATATCCTTATTACAAACAAGAAGTTGGGGAGTACTTTAAGCGAATCAAAACCCTTGAAATAAACTGAGTTGCCTGGCATGAAGAATATCCGCATTGAAATTCCTTCCCTTTCTGAAAACATCAGGATGATTGAAAGCTTCATAGACAATGCCAAGGAAAAATTTCATTTGGATGATGATATCTATGGTAACATTATGATTGCTGTCACTGAAGCTGTCAACAATGCTATCAAGCATGGGAATCGGGGAGATTCTACTAAAAACGTATCACTTGCTCTTTCACTTGAAGAGGGTCTGATCAAATTCAGGGTTGAAGACGAAGGTGTGGGTTTTGATTTTCACAACTTGCCAGATCCAACAGCTCCTGAGAATCTCGAAAAGCCCGGTGGCCGCGGCATATTTTTGATGAAGCATCTGGCGGATGAGGTAGACTTTACAGAAAAAGGTAAAGTCGTTGAGTTAAGTTTTTATATGAATTGATGCGTTCCGTTCGGTTCTTCCAGGAGGATGTCAATTATTCCCTGCCTCACCCAAGGAAGACTGCCTCTTGGATAAAAGAGGTTCTCAAGATAGAAAAGAGATCTAAAGCTGAAATCAACTACATTTTCTGTACTGACAAATACCTTTCCAGGCTTAATAAGGACTTCCTGAACCATAACACATTAACGGATATTATCACGTTCGACAATTCCAATGGTAGTGCCGTCCTTGATGCTGATATCTATATCAGCATTGAAAGAGTGACAGAAAATGCCACCAAATTCAAAAATTCTTTAGATGCGGAGTTACACCGTGTGATGATTCATGGGGTTTTGCATCTTTTGGGGTTTAAGGACAAAAAACCAGCTGAAAAAGCCCTTATGCGCAAAAAAGAAGATGCTTGTCTATCTTTGCGTAAATAAAGTTTCACGTGGAACTCAAGTTTTTAATAATGTGAGAATCTCTATGTTTCACGTGAAACTTTAGATCGAATAAGACTTAAGAATTTTAGGTTTCACGTGGAACAACCAAATACTAATGTTTCCTGAATACGATGTAATTGTAGTTGGAGCCGGTCATGCCGGATGCGAGGCTGCTGCGGCTGCGGCAAATATGGGTTCGAAGGTACTACTGGTGACTATGAACATGAACACCATTGCCCAAATGTCGTGCAATCCTGCTATGGGCGGTGTGGCTAAAGGCCAGATTGTGCGGGAAATTGATGCTCTTGGCGGTTATTCTGGAATAGTATCAGACAAATCGATGCTGCAATTCCGCATGTTGAATCTTTCGAAGGGACCGGCTATGTGGAGTCCACGAACTCAAAATGACAGGATGCGCTTTGCTGAAGAATGGCGCCTTGCCCTGGAACAAACTCCAAATATTGACTTCTGGCAAGAAATGGCCACAGGTCTGCTTGTCAAAGACAAAAAAGTAGTTGGAATAAAAACAGCACTGGGCTTAGAAGTAAAAGGGAAAACCGTAGTGTTAACCAATGGAACATTCCTGAATGGAAAGATCCACATTGGAGAAAAGAGCTTTGGGGGCGGGCGAGCTGCAGAAAAATCAGCCACTGGAATTACTGAGCAGCTCATAGAACTTGGTTTTGAATCTGGCCGAATGAAGACTGGTACACCGCCACGTATTGATGGACGTTCTCTCAATTATTCAGTAATGGAAGAACAGCCTGGAGATGAAAATCCTGGAAAATTCTCTTATTCGGACACCAAGCCCTTAGATCGGCAACTCAGTTGCTGGATCACCTACACCAATAACGATGTTCATAAAGAACTTGAAAAAGGATTTGATCAATCACCTATGTTTCAGGGCAGAATCAAAGGACTTGGGCCACGGTACTGCCCTTCCATTGAGGATAAAATTAATAGGTTCGCTGAACGGGAACGGCATCAGATCTTTGTTGAGCCGGAAGGATGGAATACTGTAGAAATCTATGTTAACGGATTTTCAACATCACTCCCCGAAAATATTCAGTACCAGGCAATCCGAAAAATACCCGGCTTTGAGAACGCGAAAATGTTCCGACCTGGCTACGCGATAGAATATGATTTCTTTCCTCCTACTCAATTAAAAATGAGTTTGGAAACTCAACTTATTGATAATCTGTACTTTGCAGGACAAATTAACGGTACTACCGGCTATGAAGAAGCTGCGTGCCAGGGCCTCATGGCTGGAATCAATGCCCACAACAAAGTACATAATAAAGAACCCTTCATTCTTAAACGATCGGAGGCATATATAGGAGTTCTGATAGATGATCTGGTTAACAAAGGCACCCAAGAGCCCTATCGCATGTTTACTTCACGTGCCGAGTATCGGATTTTGCTTCGACAGGATAACGCAGATATTCGACTTACCGAACTTGGTTATAAACTTGGATTAGCTTCCGATGAACGACTAGCAAAAGTTATTGACAAGAAGAATGAAATCGCTCAACTATCTAAAGCATTGAAAGAAATTCGGGTACTTCCTGAAGTTGTAAATGAGGAGTTAACTCAACTTAGTACATCAACGATTTCAGAAAAGATTTCTGTTATCAATCTCTTGCGAAGGCCACAAATTGGAATCAATGAATTGAAAAAAATTGATCCTGCAGTTAGGGAAAAACTCAATGAATATTCTGACGAAGTTCAACAACAAGTTGAGATAAATTTGAAGTATGAATCATACATTGAACGCGAACAAAAGTTAGCGGAGAAGATTGAAGGTCTTGAAGACTACAAAATCAAATCCGACTTTGATTATGATCGGGTCAAAGCCCTTTCATCAGAAGCCCGGGAAAAACTAAAACGGATTCGACCTGAAACGATAGGACAGATGTCAAGAATAAGTGGCGTTTCACCAGCGGATGTATCTGTGCTCACTGTCTACCTGGGTAAGTAATGATCTTAGAAAGTATTACCTCTTGTCCGATCTGCTCAAGTCAATCATTTAAACCCATTCTGGTTACTAGGGATTACACTGTTTCTCAAAAAGATTTCGGATTACAACAATGTGAGAATTGTAAATTTCTTCTTACAAATCCGCGGCCTAACCAAGCATCAATCGCACAATTCTATCAATCGGATAAATACATTTCTCATACAGGAGGCAACCGAAGTTATATCGATCTGGTTTACTTACAAGCGCGCAAGCTTACCCTCCGCTCCAAATTGAATCTTATCCATAAATATAAAAAGACGGGTAGGCTTCTTGACTATGGTTGTGGAACGGGTGAGTTCCTTCACTTCATGCAAAGTCATCACTGGGCAATAGATGGTGTAGAGCCCTCAGAAAATGCGAGACAAAAAGCTCATCAACTTACATCACAAAAAATCTACAACGAGCTTGGTGATATTTCTAAAAAATTTGATGTTATAACTTTATGGCATGTACTTGAGCATGTCCATACCCTCAACGAAAAAGTTATAGAATTAAAGTCACACATTAACCCGGATGGCATCATTTTTATTGCTGTACCCAACTACGAATCTGCAGATGCAAAAAAATATGGTTCCTATTGGGCGGGTTATGATGTTCCCAGACATCTTTGGCATTTTTCCCAAAAGAGTATGAATTCACTTTTATCCAAAAATGGACTTCAGGTTATACATATAGAACCAATGAAACTAGACTCCTATTATGTTTCATTACTAAGCGAAGGTTACAAACGTCCTAAAAGTTCTGGATTAATAAGAATGATTAATGCTATAACTTCTGGAATGTTATCTAACCGATCCGCTAAAAAATCAGGTCAATATTCGAGTCTCATCTATATTGTAAAACCAACATGAGGCTTTATCAGCTAGCAATAATTACCCTAATCTTAGGCTTACTGGGCTGTGCTAACCAAACTACTCCCACCGGGGGGCCCAAAGACGAAGCTCCACCTGAGTTAATATATTCTAGTCCAACTGACGGACAGAAAAATTTTAAGAATAATGTTGTAGAACTAACATTCAATGAGCTAGTCAAACTTAAAGATCCAAAGGAAGAAATTTTAATAACACCTTCACCCGGGAAAAACACAAAATTCACAGCAAGAAAAAATAAAGTACTCATAGAACCTGAATTTCCCTGGCAGGAAAATACTACTTACAGTATTTCTTTCCGAGATGGAATTCAAGATCTTACTGAAAACAACCCTGCAGAAAATTTGCGACTTGCCTTTAGTACCGGGGACACGATCGACTCTCTTTCCATAGAAGGTTCTATCGGTGAAATCTTTTCCGAAAAGATACCCGACAAAATTACAGTGGCGCTATATCAAAGCGACACGTTTAACATTTATAATCATTCTCCAACGTACTTTACAAAAAGCAACAAAGAGGGTTCCTTCTCCATTAGAAATTTAAAAGGTGGAGAATATTACCTCTACGCATTTGAAGACAAAAACAAGAATCTCAAAGTTGAAAGTAAAACCGAAAAGTTTGGTTATCTGTCTAAGCCGGTTGAACTTCAAGAAAATGTTGACTCATTAATTATTAACCTGATTAGTGTTGACGCAAGACCCCCCGCTATCACGAGTATCCGGAATACAGATAAAACAACACTCGTTCGATTTAATAAATATGTTGACTCCCTACATGTTAAAGTCGATTCTAAATCTCAAGCAATTTATTCTTATGGTGACGCTCAAAATGAATTAATCTTCTATCAGTCATTTCCTATTGTCGACTCACTAAAAGTAGAACTATTTGCACAGGATAGTGTAATGCAAAAGCTTGATACTACGTTCTTTATTAAATATTCCGAAACAAAGATGCCGACCGAAACATTTGGCTTTAAAGAACTATCTGAAAACTATAATCTTGTCACGAGAGAATTCAAACATATTCTGTCCTATAACAAACCCATCTCTTTTATAAATTATGATAGTATCTATGTTAAAACCGATTCATTAAATAGAATTACTCTCTCTCAAGAAAATCTGACATTAGATACATTACATCATAAATTATCCGTGAAAATTTTAGTAGAAAATAAATCCGATACGATAAAACGCGAAAGGGGCTATAAACCTTTTATTCCAATTCTGCGATATGGCAAAGGTGCATTTATATCGATTGAACTTGATAGTTCCAAAACCATAACAAAAAATATAGCGATTATAAAAGAAGACGATACTGGGATGGTAACGGCTAGGGTCGACACTAAAGAAAAAAACTACATTATCGAAATAATAACCGCAGACAATACAGTAATTCAAAAACTTTACAATCCACTGCAAATAAACTTCAAATTTCTAAAACCTCAGGACTACAGAATCCGCATCTTAATTGACACTAACGGTAATGGAAAATGGGATGCAGGAAATTTTAAAAACAGGATCGAACCTGAAAAAGTTATCTTTTACAAATCCGAAGAGGGAAAATATTCCTTTCCAATCAGAGCCAATTGGGAATATGGACCTTTGGTGATAAAATTCTGAATAAGTTGTTAATCATTGTTAACAATTGACGTTACCCGTATGAAAATGCTCCTTGGCTATAAAAGGATGAAATACATGTTAATATCTGACCATCTAAATCATCTTATACACCACTTGTTAATTCATATTCTCCGCTAATTCACAAACTGTAAAAATGTTGATAATTTGATTGTATCTTGCTTCTGGCCAATTCTAAGAAAGAAATCCTGCATAATATATCCACAAACAACTAACCTGCGTTAAAGAAATAGAACTTATCCACAAATGCACAGAAACAATTACTATTACATTAAATATATATATATATTAATAAGAATACAGTTTGTGTTCTTATGTGTACTACTTTCATCCAGTGCCTACTCCCAAGACTTACAAGAAATTCAAATTGCGAATGAATATATTTTGAAGGGAGAAAAAGATAAAGCTCTTGCGCTTTACGAACAATTGATAAAAAAAAATGAAAACATCGCCCTGGTTCACACGAATTATCTCAACTTGCTGCTCGATGTAGGAAACTTTAAGGATGCGGAAGAGTATGTTGAAAGACTGATTAAGAGAGATGGAAAATTTAATTACAGGTTGGATTTGGGAATTATTTATGTGCGCTCTGGTGATATCGCCAAAGCGGATAAATATTTTAAAAGTATTATCAAATCGCAAGCAGATGATCCCTACAAACTCAAAGCAACTTCAGACTATCTCGCTTCACGCAATCTGGTTGACTATTCCATTCTTGCACTTCAACAGGCTCGAAGTTTGTCGGGCAATCCAACCCTGTACACACTTGAACTCGCCAACCTCTACCGCCTATCAGGCAAACGGGATCAGATGGTGGAGGAATACCTGAATTATGTAACACAAACACCCGCCAATATTTCGTATGTTAAAAATCTAATGCAGATCCTTTTAACAAAACCCGAAGAGTTAGAGAGCCTGGAAAAATTATTATACGATCGGGTACAGAAAAATCAAAATTCGGAAGTATTTGTGGATTTGCTTATTTGGGTAAATCTGCAGCAGAAAAACTTCTATGGTGCTTTTATCCAATCACGAGCCTATGATAAACGATTTAGAAAAGAGCAGCCAAAGACATTGGAAATAGCACAAATCGCTTTGAACAATGGTGATTTCGAAAATGCAGACCGATGTTTTTCATTTGTAATAAAAGAATATGCAAACACAGAAAATGAATTGCCGGCTCGCCTCGGATTGATCCAAACCCGTGAGGCAAAAGTAAAGAAGACCTATCCGATTAATAAAGACTCAGTCAAATACCTTATTTCTGAATATCAGAAGTTCAGGGAATCCTATCCAGACCACATCAATAGTTATGAGGCTGTGATGAGTCAATCCCTATTGCATGCCTATTATCTGGACGAAAAGGACTCTGCTGTAAATGGACTGAATCAGCTTATTGTAAACAACAAGGTTTCGCCTACTATGAAGGCAAAAGCAAAAATTGAACTGGGCGATATTTATTTACTGAAAGAAGAACCCTGGGAAGCAACGTTGTTGTATTCGCAAGTGGAAAAAACGCAGCGGGAATCACCCCTGGGATACGAGGCTAAATTGCGCAATGCAAAACTTTCTTATTTCAAAGGCGATTTTCTTTTAGCCCAGGAGCACCTTGACATTTTAAAGCAAGCCACTACCCGTGAAATAGCCAACGATGCGATGGAACTAAGCATGCGGATAAAAGAAAACACGATTTATGACACCACCGGTGCAGCTCTAAAAGAATTTGCGGCTGTTGAGTTGTTGTTAGCCCAAAATAAAAATGATCTTGCTCTCCAGCGTCTTAAGGATTTCAGAGTTACTAAAAAAGTAAAAATGAGCCGGCAAGAAGCCCTGGCGAAAAACTTGTTGCCAATTGATGAATCCATTAAGACCGATGAGCTTAAGAATTTGAAGGAGGAACTGGATCGACAAAAACAAAATCCAACGGCAGTGTCTAATGTAACCGATTCGGTTTGGGTAGAAGTAGAACAGGATTTCACATCCATAAAAGATGATATTTACTGGCTCGAGGCAAATCTTCGTATGCAGCAAGGTGAGTTTGATCAATCCCTTGTTCTGCTTGAAAAAGTAATCACGGAATTTGGAGACGATATACTTTCTGATGATGCCTATTTTTTGCAAGGTGAAATTCACGAACGCTACCTGAAGAATAATGATAAGGCGATGGAAATCTATTTGAACTTTTTAACTAAATACCCGGGCAGCGTTTATGCCGCAGAGGCCCGCAAGCGCTACCGCCAATTGCGAGGGGACTTCACGGATCCGGAAACATCACCAAAATTTTAGAATCTCAATCCCCGCTCACTCCCAATTTATAGCTATTCAATAGCCACATCGTGCGCTTCATACCAAAGCGTTATATCACAAACGCTTTTGTTGGGTTTAATAGACAAACCGTTTAACAAACTCATTATGATAACAAAACAAAAATATCAATTCTTCCCGGGCCTGCACACGAAAGTGTTAGCCTTTGTACTCGCCTTCTCCTTTGTGTTTTCCAGCTGCGAGGATGACGACAATGAAGTCGCGCCAACGGAAAGCATTGTTGCATTTGCCCAAGGCAATCCGGAGTTAAGCACACTGGTTGCTGCTCTTATCAAGTATCCGGATTTAGTGACCACGCTTAGCGGAAGCGGAACCTTTACCGTTTTTGCTCCGACTAACACTGCATTTGCTAATCTCCTCACGGCTATTGGCCAAACAAGCCTTGATGATATTCCGGAGTCGGTATTGAGAAGTGTATTGCAATACCACGTTGTTTCCACAGCCGCTGTTTTGTCTACGCAACTTACCAATGGCGATGTGACTACAGTTGGTGGTGAAGCTATAAATGTCAATGTTACTTCAGGAGTAAAGTTAAACACATCCGTTAATGTTGTTACCGCGGATGTTCGGGCCACCAATGGCGTGGTGCACGTAATTGATGCAGTGCTTGTGCCGCCTTCAATAACTCCAATTGTGGGAACGATTGTAGCTCCGGCATATTTCAACAAGAATTTTTCTACCCTGGTTTCAGCTGTTGTACAAACAGGTTTATTGCCAACATTGCTGTCAACAACTAATCAGCTAACATTATTTGCACCAACAAATGCAGCCTTTACTGCAGCCGGTATTACATCATTGCCTCCAAACACAGCGGCTGGTAATGCCTTGTTAACATCTATACTTGCCTATCATGTTATTGCAGGTACCTCGGAAATCACAGCCGCAAATATTGCTACAGGTCCATCATCAGCCACCACTTTCGGTGGAGGCAAGTTATACCTAAGCAAAGGCACAGCAGGTGTGTTTATCAATGGCACCACGCAAGTAACCGCTACTGATATTCAGGCTTCCAATGGAATTGTTCATGTAATTAACAGAACGTTGGTTCCGCCTACTCAAACAATTGCTGAAATAGTAGTTGCTAACACCACCGCTTCATCACCACAATTTACTCAGCTATTGGCTGCTTTGGCCCGCACAGATGGTCAAGGTGCTGATGATTTATTAGAGGCGGTAAGCGCATTAACAGGTGAGTTGACTGTATTTGCACCTACGGATGCCGCATTTCAGGCCTTATACACAGCACTTGGTGTTAATAATGTAAATGAAATTGAACTTTCAACTTTAATTGCAGTGCTTAAAAAGCACGTAGTTGGAGTTAGAAGATTCTCAACCGATTTAGTTTCCGGAGCGGTGCCAACACTGAATGGAAATGTAACGGTGAACACAGCAAACTTAACTGTAGTTGGTGGATCAGGTACTCCCGCTGCTCTCCAGCCAACATTGTTAAATATTCAAGGTAAAAATGGAGTTATACACGTAATTGATAAGGTACTTCTTCCGTAAGTGTAGAGGTGGGTTTGGTAGTAGGGTTGAAGCCCCGCAAATTTTGCGGGGCTTACCCATTACCAGATAATTTAGTTTATTTGAAAAGCTTTAATTCTACAACAGTGTTTTCAGTCCGCTATCGATACGTATTTATTCTCCTGCTTTCCGTCTACTCCTTCATTAATATCCGGGTTACGGTGGGCACCCGCCTGTTTGACTTTGAGCTTACTAGCGGATACTTATTTGCGGTGCTTGCTGTGGTGGTGTTAGGTGTTTGGGAATTAAACCGCATGGCCGAAAAACTTGTCATGCCTAAAGTTTCGCGTGTACACCCACTGATCATCCTTTTCCTGGCGAGTATGGTGAATGTTGTTTTGGTGTCAACCCTCTCACTATTTATTCTCTATTTTTTCCTGGGAATGCCGTTGGAGTTAAATTTTACACACTGGAAACTTCTTACCGCATTTGGGTTTCGGGTGAATCTGTTTTTAAACTGTCTTAATGCGATTGTGTTTTTCATGAACAGGTTAAAGAAAACACAATTGGAAGCCGAGCAATTGAAAAAGCAAAATATCGAAGCTCAGTTTGAAGCCCTGCGAAATCAAATCAACCCACATTTTTTATTTAATTGTTTTAATGTCTTGTCTACGTTGGTGCATAAAGACGCGGACGCATCGTCTAAATTTATTGCCCAGCTTTCACAGGTGTATCGTTATTTACTTTACAACCAGGAGAAGAAAATCGTCCCGTTAAAAGAAGAGCTGGCTTTCCTGGATTCTTACACATACTTGCTAAGAACCCGGTTTAATGATAATCTAATCATTCAAAACAAAATTTCAGAGGGTTCGAATGCGATGATGGTGGCTCCGGCATCCCTGCAAATGCTTATTGAAAATGCCATTAAGCATAACGTGGCCTCTAAAAAGTCGCCCCTCAACATTATACTCGAAACGGAGAGCGACTACATCTGCGTGAGCAACACGCTTCAGAAAAAAGAAATTGAGGAAGAATCCACAAAAATTGGTCTCAACAATATTGTAAGTCGTTATAAACTTTTAACGGACAAACCGGTTAAAATAGAGAAGACAGAATCACATTTTACTGTCAAATTACCAATTCTTTATCTGGAACCATGAATGTTTTGATCGTAGAGGATGAAGCCCTGGCAGCAGAACGCCTTACTTCTTTTTTGCAAAAAACGAGGGAACCTTTCCTCATCCAGGGTATTTTAGAAAGTATTGAAGAAACCGTTTCCTTTTTTTCTTCCGGCAGAACAACAGACTTACTTTTTCTGGATATCGAATTGGCAGATGGAAAGAGTTTTGAAATTTTTAATCAGGTTTCCGTAGACGCACCTATCATTTTTACTACGGCCTACGATCAGTATGCCTTGCAGGCATTCAAACATCTCAGTATCGATTACCTGCTCAAACCAATACAGCAAGAAGATCTGGAAGCAGCCATTGCCAAGTTGAAACGCATGCGTGAACAACCGGGAAATGTGAACATGCCATTAACAGAATTAAAAGAATGGCTTTTAAAGGAGAAACAAAAACCAAAAGAGCGACTCCTGGTGAAGTCTGGAAATAAACTACAGTATAAATCAACGGCAGAGGTTGCCTATTTTTTTGCTGATGGTAAAGAGGTTTACATTTATACGTTAGACGACAATAAAAAATTTCTTATCGACTATACACTTGAGCAATTGGAAGGACTATTAGACACAGATAGGTTTTTTCGCATCAGCCGAAAGGCAATTGTTAACGTGGATGCCATTACTGAGGTGAAAGGTCTTATCAGCACACGACTAGAGGTAAAATTAAAGCAACCCAGTATCCACGAGCTTACTATAAGCCGCGAACGATCATCACCGTTCAAAGCGTGGCTTGACCGATAAGTGACTTGCATGATCACCCATGCGGTTTTATATTGGCGAAGAATTAAAATATATGATCCGGATATTTTTCATTACGTGTTTTATCGCACCTGTCTTATGTTTTGCACAGACAGACTCAAAGGATGTTGAGCAATTGAAAAAAGAAATTTTGTTGCTTCAGGGTGATGTAGAGCAGATACAAGTGAACCTTAGCCAGGCACAAAATAAATTTAAGCGCGGCATTATCGTTGCAACCATAGGTTATTCGGTTACCATAGCCGGTGGACTTATGTTAGGAAGAAAAAATGATGATTTGGGAAAGGTGCTTTTGGTATCGGGCGGCATTACCGGCATTACCGGAACCTTTTTAATGGCAGATGCTTTTAAATATCTCGGCAGAGCCGGTCAAAGAAATTCGCGATAAAAACTTTCGCTGAATAGGTCATCTTGTTTTGAATTTTTATAGCTTGGAAGTTATGACACGATCTTCCAACCCTCTTGTTCTTGCTTGCAGTCTCTTGCTCATTCTGATTGGCTGTTCCGCACCATCTTCAGTCGACACAAAAAAATCTACTACCCACGAACAGCTCGTGGAGTTATTCAAATCGTGGCGTGAATTTCAAACGCCAAAAATGAATGAAGGAGTGCCTGATTATTCTGTTTCGGCCATGAAGAAACAACACGAAGAACTGAAAAGCTGGCAACAACAACTTCAGAATTTTGACACGACAGGCTGGCCAATAAAACATCAGGTAGATTGGTACATCATTAATGCCGAAATGAACGGACTTGATTTCGATCATCGTGTCTTGAGACCCTGGGAACGCGATCCTGCTTTTTATAAAACTCTTTGGCTAGATCGTAGCGATGTGCCTGCTCACGAAGGCTCCACACATCATGCCATCGTAGATCTTTGGAAATATCAGTTTCCATTATCCGGAGAGAACAAAGAAAAACTGGTTAAGCAACTACAGGTGATTGTATCCTTGAATGAACAGGCAAAGACTAATCTAACCGGCAACGCCAGAGATCTATGGATTGCCGGAATCAGGGATATTAAAACACAGACGAGCGATCTTGAAAGTATTATGGAACTTCCCGGAGTTAGGGATCAATCGGACCTTGTATCCGTTATAAAAGAATCCATCCAATCCACCAATAGTTTGGTCCAATGGCTTGAACAGGAATCAACTTCGAAAACCGGTCCGTCAGGAATAGGAAAAGAAAATTATACATGGTACTTACAAAACGTACACCTGGTACCACTTACCTGGGAGGATGAAGTAATGTTGCTCAAGCGCGAGCTCGCCCGCGCCTGGACTACGTTAAAACTGGAAGAACACCGAAACAGAAACTTGCCGGAACTAAAGGCGGTGGATACACCAGAAGCTTTCGCTGCGTTGACTGAACGCGCAGCTAAAAGCCTAATGACCTTTTTAGAAAAAGATGAAATCGTAACGGTGAAAGAATATTTCGAACCGGCTTTGCGCGAACATCTCGGTAGTTTTGTGCCTGCTGAGAAACAAAATTTTTTCCTCATCACGTTACATCATGATCCACGGCCGCTGTATTCGCATTTTTACCATTGGTTTGAACTTGCCCAAATGGATAACGAACCGCATGCCAGCGAAATCCGAAAGGGACCCTTGCTTTATAACATTTTCGATTCACGCAATGAAGGCACGGCTACAGCGGTAGAAGAAATGTTTATGCAGGCCGGATTGTACAATGATGACCCGCGTGTAAAAGAAATAGTTTACATCATGATTGCGCAACGCGCTGCCCGTGGCCTGGGGTCCTTGTATGCCCACGCGAATGAGATGACGATGGAAGAAGCCGGAAAAATTCATTCGGAGTATACACCACGCGGGTGGATGAAAACGGAAAAGGAATTGTTGATCTTCGAACAACATCTGTACCTCCGCCAGCCAGGCTATGGCACCAGTTACATCACCGGAAAATATTTATTAGAAAATACCCTGGCGACATTTGCTAAAATGAAAGAATCCAGGAACCAACCCTTTCTGGTGAAAGACTTTTTCGATCAGCTTAATGCGATAGGTTGTATACCCACTTCACTTGGACAGTGGGAGATGACGGGCGACAAGAGTCTTTTGCATTAAGACACCGCAATTCCTATCAGTCATAATCTTGTAATTACCACAGATCACAAATTCGGAAGCTCACTCTAATATTTTATTACCTTTCAATTTCAAATATTATTCCAATGAAAAAGCTAGTTTATCTATTATTGGTAATTGCTTCCAATGGATTTGCGCAAACCAAAGCCCTTGTGGGCGGCACACTCATTGACGGTTTTGGTGGTAAGCCGCTGCTTAATTCGGTGGTAATCATTGAGGGCGAACGCATCAAAGCAATTGGTCAGGTAGGCTCTATTGAAATCCCGAAAGGCGCAGAAATAATTTCAACAGAAGGGATGAGTGTGATGCCCGGTTTGTGGGACATGCACGTGCATCTGATGATCAATGGCCACAGCGACTACACCCATTGGGATAAAACATATTTGAAATTAGCGAAGGATGTAATCATGCCATCATCGGCCCATCAACTGTTAATGGCAGGTGTAACCAGTGCCCGCGATCTGGGCGCTCCGCTTGACGCAAGTATTTCTGTGCGTGATCGTATCAACAAGGGAGAAATTCCGGGGCCGACCATGTATATGAGCGGACCGTTTATTCAGCATGAGCCATATCCCGGCACAGCAGAATTTCGCTGGGGCGTGAAAGGGCCAGAAGATGCTCGTGCAAAAGTGAGACAGTTGGCTAAAGCAGGGGTGGATTGCATTAAGCTGATCGATCAGGATCAGATGACAGAAGCAGAATACATGGCGGTGGTAGATGAAGCCCATAAAAATAAACTGAAAGTGGTGGGACACTCACACCGGCCCGATGAGATCCGGAGAGGCCTAAAGGCAGGCGTTGATAATTTTGAACATACCGGTCTGGCGGCTGCGCCTGAATATCCGGATGATATTATGGCTGCCATTAAAGAGCGCACAGCCAAGATGAGTCTCGGCCCGCTGTTCTGGACACCCACAGTGGAAGGCTTACACAACTACGAATATATGCGCGACAATCCGGAAGCCCTCGACAACACGAGCTGGAATTTAGGTTTGCCCGATTCCATTATTGCCGACATCAAACAATCAATCAGGCATCCTGGTCGCTTAAGTTATTTTGGTTTAAATCCCATTCGCAAACCCACGCTCGAGAAAAAAATCAACCAACTAAAAAACGCAGGGGTAGTGTTATTGATTGGTACCGACAGCGGTATCCCCATGAAGTTTCATAGCCAGAGCACGTGGAATGAATTGGATGTGTGGGTAAATAAATTTGGTTTCGATCCGATGTACACCATCCGCGCGGCTACCTACTGGCCTTCGGTAATGATGGGAGTGGATAAAGATTTTGGTACGATCACGGAAGGCAAGTATGCCGATATCATTGCGGTGAAGGGCGATGTGCTGCGCCACATGGCGTTGCTGCAGGATGTGAAGATGGTGATTAAGAAAGGGAAGCGTTACAAATGAGTAGGCAGTAGGCAAGGAGAGAAATTGACAAGCTTTGCGTAAATCAACGTGTATTTATCCGTGAACCGTGCGGTGCAAAATGAAAAAATACATTGAACAACTTCTTAGAGACCTTGAAAACGCTACAGCTAATATTTCCTTTCCTTTCATAGAAAAAGAGTTATCCATTCATGACTGGATTAGTCCTGAGGAGGAAGACGCATCAGCCCCGGTTCGCAACCTTGAAACGTGGACGGGTATTACCAGCGAAATGCTTCCACCCGTTGATCAGCTTGCCGATGAATATGTAAATCAACTATTGGATGCACTTAATAAGTTACTAAGTGCATGCAATTGCGAATTTGTTTTGCAAACAGAAGTTCCGAAACGGATACAATATGAAACCATCAGGCTGAACTTCAATCAGGATGTTAAAGTTAAGCAATGGCACATGGGTTTTTTTGAAATGTGTAAAGAAGGCACTAAACACAAAACATGTGCATTGGGAGAACACTGTCAATGTGCGTTTTATGCAGAGCTTTTTGATGGCATGATTGATGAACAACGAACACCAGACGAAGAAAGAGCACGAGCTCTTGAAATAGAGGTGCAACACATAAAGCGCAAATACGGAGATGAGTGGATGAAGTATTATCCGTATCACCTTGATCCTGAATATGACGATGAAAATGGTAATCCCCACAATTATGGATTCGATATGGATGAAGACGAAGAAGATGATACCTGGTGGAGGCGGTGATGCATAGATGAACTGCCTTAATGATTATCTACAAACAATCGTGTAGCCTCCATAAACTTTTTGTTTTCAGTAACAAAAGGTTCGTGCCATGATTCTGTAAAGAGAACTACTTCGCGCGATGTTTCGGTTAGCAGATCATACGTTTCGTGTGCAAGGGCAACCGGAACAACACCATCTTTTTCACCCCAGAAAAGAGCAACTGGAATAGTGATGTTTTGCAAATCATCAGCCTTCTCAAAGACCAAGCCATCGGTTTCAGTAACTTCTCCATAATGTTTGCCATGTGTAAACTGAGCAAACGTTAGGTTTGGCGAAAAGAAAATATAATTACTTACAAAAGAAGCATCGCTGTATAACGAAACCGGATTTCCGTCCAGCCGATACATGTGCCGGTATAACTCTATCCACGGATAACTTAAAATAGATTCCTGTTCCACAGGATTTTCAAGCGCAAATTTTTTAGCATCGGCATCATTCAACTCTGTGGCGCGGGCCAACACCCACTCACGCATGTTATAAATCCAGCGATATGAAGAATAGATTCCATTCACCGCCATAAAGCCTTTTACTTTTGCCTGGTTTTCAGGTTTGCCCAGGTATTGCCAACCAAGTTCTACTCCAAAACTATGTCCCATTAAATAAATTTCAACGTTGGGAAATTCTTGACGCAATAAGTCAATCACCAATTCTGTGTCTTCGAGAAACTGAGTATACGTTAGCGTGCTCACATCTGTATTACCCGAAGATGATCCGGCAATGCGTTGATCCCAATACGCCACCGCATAGTCGCTTTCCAGTTCTTTAAAGTAGTAACGGTAACACATAGCACAATCGCCCGGCCCTCCATGCAAATACAAGATCAACTTTCCTGAAGCAACATTACCCCGCACCCAAATGGGCATATCGGCTCCTTTATGGCGCAGCCTTAGATCGCTCGTTACATTCAAATCGCCCTCATCGTTGCAGGCCGATAACAGAATTGAAATCAAAAAGAGAGAGGCTATTACACGTTTCATGTTCAGATATTTTTAGAATTTTTTAACCACACCTACTTCTAAGGCAAATCGCATTAGCGAAGATGCATTGTAGGGGTATTGCCGCATTACATTAACGCGGTAGTACCACATAAAAGGAATTTCACGGTTCACAGATATGTCCCGGCCACCACCTATACTAATAGTAGGCAAAAAAGCACTTCGGCCGGCTAAAGGAATTTTATGGAATTCGGTTCCGTTGTATTCATAGGTTTGGCCTTCGTAGAAGTAGCGAAAATAAGCGGGAGCAAATGCCACATCAAACAAGCCACCACGCTTATTAATTCTACGCCATGTTATTTCCGGGGAAACAATTAAACCCACCAGCTGATGTGGATGACGAAAAGCTGCGAAACTCCCTCCATAAAGAAATTCTTTTTTAATACCGACACCGGACTGTTTCGATTTTTCCCATGTTGTAAAAGACTTATCAAAGGCAACCTTTATTCCGTAGTGAGTAATGCTTTCGCCAAAGTAAGCAGCCCGCAGCTGGTGTTGCCCAAAACTTAATAAAGAAAGCAGCGAGAGCAGACTGATAAAGAGTAGTTTCATGAAAAGGATTTTTAATGCATCCCTTTACGGATACAGTTGTGGGAATGTTCAACTGTTAAGTGCGATTCAGACCGAAATACGGATTTTAAGGACTGAAGTCAGGCTATACAAAAGCGAAATTAATCGTTATTGAGCCAACCAACTTCGGAATTCTGCTGCACGCTTCTGGCTGATGCTGATGGGTTGGTCTGGTTTGGTGGACAAATGCAAGGTGAGCTTTCCGGAGCGGTCGGTTGTGAAGTGCCCGCAAGCCTCCCGATGAATCAGAATCTGCCGGTTAGCCCGGAAAAAATCTCGCGGAGCAACCATCATCTCTAGCTCCTCCAGATGATGGGGCGAAACATATTGTTGTAAATCAAATGTGGTGATCAGGTAATGATCGCCTTCTTTGGAGAACGTAGCGATTGACCGCATGGGCAGCGGCACGGTCCGGTTACCCTGACTGGCCAGAATGGTAGTTGGAAACACCGGGCTTTTTGCTGGCTGAGGAACGAGCCACAAACTCAGTACAATTAACACCAGGTTGATCATGAAAATGATCACAATGCTGATGGGAAATTCATAAACAAAAAAGCTGCCCGACCGGATATCCAGATTCAGCAGATAATGCATATAGGCAAACGTTAACAGGAAGGAGAGGAATGCCGGAATTAAAATACCCATCCCCGCTTGCCACATCAGTCGCTTTGCAGGTACTTCGCGAAGTGGCAACTGCTTGTCCAGGTTACTGTGAACTGTAACGCAATAAAAAAGGATAACAAAACTGATGACTGAAACGAAAGCAAGATCAACGTAATACCACGGTTGCGTGATATAATCCGTGATTGTTTCTGTCCGCCCCAACGACACAAAAAAATGCCCAAGTACAAGGGCACAAGGTACTAACACAAGTAGTTGTTTTTGTGAAGGCCAACTCATAAGAAACCAAAGATAATACGGGATTTAAACTCAGCCACAAATCAAATACATTTACTAAGTTTGATTTCCTGAAAATTATGACCAAGCTTCTGCAGCTTATTCAAGAACATCAATCGGGCTATAGCCTGGCGAAACCGTTTTACCTGAACCAGAATATTTACGAAGCAGAGTGGGAACACATCTGGAAAAAATACTGGCTCTTTGCCGGCACCCTTGCTTCCATTCCTAAACCGGGCGATTATTTTGTTTATCAACTCCGAAACGAATCGGTAATTGTTATTCGTGGCGACAAAGGTGAAGTGTTTGCCCATCACAATTCCTGCCGGCATCGGGGTTCTTTGATTTGCCTGGAAGAGTCGGGCCATGCGGCAAAACTTATGTGTCCGTATCACCAATGGGTGTATAACAAAGATGGCTCCCTACACAAAGCAAGGCTTATGCCCGATGAATTTGATTTGCACCAACACGGTCTTAAACCTGTAGCAGTAGAGCAGGTGGAAGGCCTGATTTTTATTTCGTTGCACGAATCACCGCCCGACTTCGCACCGGTTCGCAAAGACTTCGCGCCCTTCCTAAAGCCATTTAAAATCGGACAGGCAAAAGTGGCGTTTCAAAAACGGTATGTTTTGCGAACCAACTGGAAACTGGTGGCCGAAAATTTTAGGGAGTGTTATCATTGCGGCCCGGCTCATCCGGAATATTGCAGCGCTGTCATTGGCGCCAACCTGCGCGAGTCTTCCGACAATGAGTTACTAACTAAACAACAACTCTGGAAAGACAAAGGCCTTGCTACCGATACCGTCAACTTTACTGACGACTCTTTTCATTTTGCTATTCGTTATCCTTTACGGCCTGGTGTAACTACTTACAGTTTAGATGGCAAAGCGGTAAGTAAACCGATGGGCGATCATCACGATTATGATGCAGGTGTGGTAGGATTCGTCTGCTACCCCAACTTCTGGATGGATGCTGTAAGTGATTACATCTGGACCATGCGCCTGACAGCTACCGGTCCAAACGAAACTATTCTTGATCTTGCCTGGCTGGTTGATGGTGATGCAAAAGAAGGGGTTGATTATAATGTGAATCGCTTGGTTGAGTTCTGGAAAATAACCGGAGAACAAGATTGGCAACTATGCGAAAATAATTTTAAAGGAATTGAAACCAGTGGCTATGAGCCCGGTCCTTATGCGCCTGCCGAAATAGATGTAGCCAAATTTATTGAATGGTACCTCGGCCGGATGAAAGCCGGTATTCAGGCGACCCTTTTAGTTTGATTGCGAAAGCGGATAAAAACGCTGCATAGTATAGCTACAACCAACACCAGAAAACCGTTGAGCATAAAAATGCGCCCAATGGAAATCTGTTGATCGTAAAGCCAGCCCGTCCAGAAGTTGCCGGCAATTTGTCCGGCACCAAAATAAACCGCATACAATACAGATTGACCCGTAGCGCGCCATTGTGGCGGCACGAGGCTATTGACACTTTCCACACATACTACCCAGAATAAAGACCATGAAATGCCATGCAGCAATTCAATTGCAATCGCCCATTGCGGATCGCTAACCCAGCTGTATAAAAACAAACGCAGGGCAGTGGCAACGAGCGTCACCATCAGCGTGGCTTTAACACCAAGCCGGTGAATGATGGCTGTGGCAAAATAAAACATCGGCAGCTCGCACAATCCCTGAAAGGAAAGACCATACCCCACCAGCGTAGCAGTAGCTCCGATTTCTTTCATGTAGATGGAATAAAAATTCCAGATGGTGGTGGCAGCTATTGAAACCAACAGAATAGCCGACAGGAGAAACAACAACATTTTGTTCTTAAGTACATCGAAAATATTATTGGCTTCACCTTCAGGGTTTGTTTGTGTTGTAAAGTCATTCAGCGAAAGCGAAATGAAAAATGCAAACGTTAAACTCAACGAAGATGAAATGAAAATTACGCTGGTGCTGAGTGAAGTGATAAAATAGCCCACCGTGATTCCGGTAAAGGCCCAGCCCGCAGCGCCCGCCAGGCGAAGCGATCCGTAATTAAGATTGGGTTGCTCCTGAACCAAACCTAACGTAACGCTATCCAGCAGGGGCTGAAGTGCGTTATAAAACAATGCCATGGCTACCGTTGCCGCGATCAGGAAAAGAAAACCACCACTCAACAAGAATAACAAAAAGCTTAATGCTGCTAAGAGCGTGGAAAAGATCAAACATTTACGAATCCCAATCTTATCCGCAAGCACGCCATACCATGGCTGAATCAAAAGCATCATGATGGGTGTTACACTCAGCACCAGGCTGATCTCTAGCCCACTTAGTCCCTGCGCTTTCAGATGATCGGCAAAAATCGGCAACCACGATGCCGTGCAGGAGAACACCAGAAAGTAAAGCGCACGAACTTTGTTGGCTTGTGTAAACATCCAGCGCAAGATACTATGTTGAAGATTTCCTAAGTAATTTTATTTACCTCGTTTCGTTTCTATTCGTAACGCCAACACTCATGAATTTCAGGACACTCATTTTTCTGCTGCTTGTATTGACGAGTTGCGCCCCTTACGCCAACGGTCCGGTATTTAAAATACAAAACGCAAAAGATACGTTCGCACCCATCCTGGAGTTTATGGAAGCAAAACCCGGTATGCATGTGGCCGATGTGGGTGCAGGGTCAGGCGCGCTTACGGTTATTATGGCTACGCAACTGGATAGCTGTACAGTTTACATTCAGGACATTGATAAAAAGATTCTGGAACAGGAAAATGTAAACAGGATGATAACATATTATTCCAAAAAGCTGGGTTATGATTTGAGCAAAAGAAACACATTTCACATCACCCATGGCGAGTTAACACATTCCAACCTGCCCAATGATGCGCTGGATCTTATTTATTCAAATGCTACGGTGCACGCCTTCGATCAGCCCGATTCCATGCTTACGGACTTGCGCAGGAAAATGAAACCAACCGGAAGAATTTTTATTCGCGACAGCTTTCATGGCGATCAGGGAGAAGGCCCGTTTTGTTCTGATGTAAAGTGTGGCAAGCCACTTTATACCATTGACGAATTTCTTACCATGATGGATCGCAATGGATTTAGGTTGGTAAAACAATCGCCTAACATGAGCGGTTATCCAATTTTTGGATTTGAACGAACCGGCAACCAGTAAGTCCTCTGATCTCACTCCAAGAAATATTTTCCAACAGCGTGATCTTAATTAGTTGAATTACTTCGATTCAGATACAGCGAAAATCCAACCCGAAAACCAAACGATGTGTTGTCTTCTCCAATGGCCAGGTTCAAGGAAGGCTCAACAGCAATATTGCGTGTAATGAATGCGGCATAGCCAACTTCAAAAGGTATGGAAGTTTGACCGTCCTGATTTTCATACTTCACCACATTAAAACCCACACCGCCAAAAAACTTCCCCTGATAATAGTATCGACCGAATAATCCGAAGGTACTGACAGTAAAGTCGTCAATTTTTTGATAACCCAGGTTTAAACCCGCGGTGACATTATCCATAAAAAAATATCCGCCCTTAAGACTCAAATCAAAAATACTATAGTTATCGCCATTGTCGGGCGAGAGGGAAGTAAAGTTGAGATTGGAAGCGGCTCCTGCGAGGACGGTCCCTTTCTCGATTTGAGCGAAGGCAGACCCAGCGATGAGACAAACAATAGTGATAAGGAAATACTTTTTCATAATAATGGGTTTAAAAAACATACGCATTTTTTTAAGTTGCACTGGCACCTCAAGAATGTGAGGTATTGGTAAAGATCATTCGTAGCGTCTGTTGTGAGGAATTGATTTCCGATAATCGTACTATAAATCCGATAGGTGATTTAGATTTCTAAGTCAAAAAATCAATTTGTTGAACGTTTTCCTTTTATTATCTTCATTCCAAAATATTCCCAACCCCAAACGAAAATAGTATGGACTTCAACCAAACCTCCACATTAGTAGAAACATATATTAAAGCTCTTGGTGTTGATCCGGCTGCATGTCGGGGTCAAAAACCAGGACAATGGGCAATAACTTATAAGGGAGCAATTCTCTGGATTGATGTTTTTAGTATGCAAGCATCACCTGATCGCTGGTATTTTCAAGTGATGAGCCCGTTGGTTGAAGTACCTGACAAGAACCAGGAAAGTTTTTATCAAAACTTATTGGAAATCAACCACACTTTGTTTGGTTCCTGGATTTGTAAGAAAGATAAGTGGACCTATGTGATGTTTTTGAGAGAAGCAGCTGACCTTGATCAGAATGAAGTGAATGCAACCTTCGATAGGGTCGCTCACTATAGCAGTGACTATCAGGGTAAGATAAAATTCAAATTTGAAGGCAGTTGGCTCCCCAAACCACCACAACCTACTTCAAATTCAGCTGATGGACCGGTGAATAAATAAACGGGCAATCACTTTTGAAGATTTTCATTCCAACTTCACAAAAAGCTCGGAATTAATTTTCCATGAGCCATTTATTTTTATCCATTGGGCTGAATATTTTCCTCCGGTAACAGACTTATTGCCAGATTCAGGAAGGTATCCTTTCCACGTTCCCGCTTCCCAGGCCAATCCTAATTCTTCGTTGGCATCAATGTCTACCGGTGTTCGTACCCAATACATTTTTGTACCCGAATTAGCTTGAATGTATTTGCGGAGATTTTTCTTTCCCTGAATCAGCGTGCCATTGCTGATTGTGGTAAGCACGCCCTCCGTTAAAAAAGAAAGACTAAGATCATGGTCATAATTTTTTAAGGCAGCGTTATACTCGTTTCGAAGACGCAGAATTTCGTTGGTATCATCTTGTACCTGCGCTTTAGTTGAATAGGAAACGCAGGCAATAAGTAAACCCGCTAGCAACGCGGTTCTAAATCGACAGGTGTTTATAAAATCCAGATTCATCGTAAAAGGGTATTTCATTTAAAGTTAAAGAAATTTAAATCTGCCAGTGAGTTGATGAAATGCATTAAATTTGATCTCTATGAAAATCATCATTTCAATTTTTATGTTACTGGCATTTTCTGCAAACGCACTAGAGGCACAGCAACTCACAACAATTCCTTATCCTTTGTTGGTAGAGAATAACCCCCTTAACTATTCTATAGTAAACAATGAGCTAACCATCATTGCCGGAGAAAAAACCGATATGTTTAGAGATCCCAATGTAACGTATAATACAGACAATGCTCCTAAACTTTTGTTTAAGGCCGATGAGGACTTTGTACTATCAACAGCTATAGAACACTCTTTTTTCAGCAAGTGGGATGGTGGCGCCATCCTCATTAAGAGCGATAGTTTGAATTGGGTAAAATTCTGTTTTGAAAAGGACTACACGGGCGCACGCAGGGTGGTTAGTGTAGTTACAAAAAATATTTCTGATGATTGTAATTCCGTAGAAATTGATTCCAACAAGGTATTTTACAAAATCGCGAAAGCGGGTAATGTGGTTACGTTGTATTATTCAACCGAAGGCACCAAATGGTTTTTAGTACGCCATTTACAGTTTGATGCAAAGCCAGGCTTTCAGGTTGGCTTTTTGGCGCAATCCCCTACCGGCTCCAGATGCGAAGTGAAATTTTCGCAAATCAAGTACGAAAAAAGGAAAATCAAAGATCCCTATACAGGAGAATGATTAAGTGATTTAAGATTTTCGAGTTCAGATTTACGGATAAAGAGGTCCCGATATTAAGAGTAAATTGTTGAATACGTTTTTCCAAATGACGGAGATTGGTACTACAGTTAACAAAAATCCCTATCACCCCGATGTGGCGATATTTCTCATTCTCATTCCCTTTATCAGTGCATTCAATTATTACCTCACCTACACCAACATCCAGTTGAATGGATTTTTGCTCCTCACCTTTACCATCGACACGGTGCAGGGATATTGTGCGTGGTGGGGTGTGCGTACATTCATTTTGTTTCTCGATAAAAAATTGCCGTATGAAAAGGGCTTGATCAGGCGAATCGCTTTTCAATTAGTCAGCACACTTATCATTGGTCTTTTTATTATCAGTATACTCACTGAAGTAGTGAGTTTGATTGCAAAGGGAAAACCCGCACCCCTGAATTTTTATACCATTGATTTGTTTATCATCAGCATCTGGTTTTTTGTAATCAATGGCATTTACCTGGGGCTTCATTTTTACAGCCTTTACCAGGAATCAGAAGCGAGGCGTCAACGCGATAACCAAAGCAAGCCAGACGGGATTTTTGTAAGACAAGGAAAGCAAGACATTCGCCTGATGCATGACGAACTCGAAGGATTTTATGTGGATGAAGATTATGCAGTAGCCAGCCAACTGGGAGGAAAAAAATTTTATCTTACCCAATCTCTCGATAAAATTGAAAAGACGTTACCTTCTGGTTTCTTCTTCCGGCTTAATCGCCAATATATCGTTCATCGTCAAATCATATCCGGGTTTAAGCGTGCCGACAACGGCAAGATTCTGGTGATGCTTCAAAAAACCACCAACTTTCCGCCCGAAATACCCGTAAGCCGACTCAGAGCACCTTCATTTAAAGGCTGGTTTCAACCAGGTTGATTGCACCTCAACGGAAAATCTGATACACTACAGGGGGAATCCTTATAATTCAGCGTCTATCGGTAATAGGTTCGCGTAAACTTGCAGGGTAAAACATGTAAGGACACCATTCAGTTGTTTGGTACTTTATGCAAACCAACCATTACGTATGAGATTAAAAATCCTATTAACGCTCTTCGCAATTAGCCTCGCGGTTTCGGTGAATGCTCAGGCAGACAATCACCATGGCTATCGAAATTTTCCCCTTATTATCATGGTTCAGTTCCATAACCTCTCCATGCCCTTTAAGGATATGAAGTCTAACTTTTCAAACATTGGCTTTGGGTTGGGCACTGAGTTCAGCTACAACAGAAAAAGCAATCTGGTGCAGCAGGTTAGCGCAACGTGGCATCACAACAAAACGGTAGGCAATGGAATATTGCTGTATTCACAGGCAGCGTGGAGACCCACGATGGCTTCCGGGGTTTATACAGAACTAAAAGGCGGAGCGGGTTACATGTATTCATTTCGTCCGGTGGAATCCTTTCAACAAAACAAGGGCGTTTGGGAATCAGCCGGACATAAAGGGAAAGGCATGTTTACCTTACCTATTGGGATTTCATTAGGGTATCAATCCTATTCGGAGAAGACATATATTTCTCCATTCATCTCTTACCAATTTTTGCTTATCAGCGGATATAATCAAAGTATTCCTGTTGTTCCGGAAACCCTCATTCAGGTTGGCTCGCGTATTCATTTCAGTAATTAATCAAGAAGAGTATGATGATGAAAAAGATAATTGTTTTTACAGTCCTTGTTTTACTAGCAAGCAGTTGTGCGAATTATATGCAGGATCTGAGTATCATCAACTGTACGCCAACAGAACAGATAAATCCAACCTACTCCAGATCAACAGAACTTCAGTCTGCCATTGACCAATTGGTTACGCAAGGAGTTCCAGGGGCCGCTGTTGCAATTTATTCTGAAGAAGGCTGGTGGGCTTATTCGGCAGGCCTTGCGAAGATTGAGAACAATACACCGATGGAAGTTTGCCACCTGCAATATCTTCAGAGTGTTGCAAAGACTTATTTGGCAGTAGGTATTTTGAAATTGTATGAACAGGGTAAAGTTGATTTGCAGGCACCCATGACCAATTACCTCCCCGAAAAATATACGGGATACTTTCCTGATGGTCATCGTGTAACCATACGAATGTTGTTGAACCATACTTCCGGCATTCCCGAGTATAATTCTCAAACAAATTATGTTGCCAAACTTTTGCAACATCCGGAGTATATCTTTAAGTCTGAAGAATATCTTGATTATATAAAGGGTAAACCGTTGGACTTTGAGCCAGGCAGTAAATTCTCATATCGAAATACCAACTATCTGTTGCTTGCACTTATTGCAGACGCCATCACAGGGGACCATGCAGTTTTTCTCTCAGAGGTAATCTTCAAGCCATTAGGATTAATAAGTACCTTCTATCGGAACGATGCAAGCTATCCGGAATATCCACAACTGGTAAATTCGTACTGGGATCGGCATAGCAACAGCATCGTTGAAAATGTTTCGCAAATGCAACGTAACAATGTGGCTTCTTTAATAGGTGATGATGGCATTGTTGCCACCCCTTCCGATGCTGTAAAGTTTTTACGCGGCCTGATGGAAGGCCAGTTGCTGAAGCCCGCAACCCTTGACTTAATGAAAACGTGGGTAAATGACAGCAAGGGAAATCCTACCTATGGACTGGGGTTGGATTATGCATTGTTTCAAGGTGAAGTTGCCTATGGGCATAGTGGTGGAGGTCTTGGTGCAGGGTGCAATCTGTATTATTTTCCGAAGCAGAATCTTTACGTATTTATTGGTATTAACCTGGGCACGGTAACGGAAAGCCCCATCACGAAATCGGCCGGGAAATCGCTGGATAAATTTTATGAATTGCTGCTGAAATGATCATCTTATCGGGTTCCATTGACAGCGCAAATAAATACCGTGTTCGCTGAATGAATTTTGTCGAATAGAAATGGTGGTTAGTGGAATTTGGTATCTTCATGTCTTAAAATCCACATCATCGATAAAGGTTAATTGTTCTATGAAAAAATTCTTTCTTTTTCTGTTAGCCGGAATACTGGTGCTGATTACGGTGATCCTGGTGAATACATTTAGAATGCCATCACTTCAGGTTCAGGTTAATGCAATACCGGCACCGGAAATCAATGCGAAATCCCTTCAGCACTTTCAACAAGCAATTGGCTACAAAACCATTTCGTTTGGAGATCCCTTGTTATTCGACTCATCACAATTCATTGGTTTCCGGAAATTTCTGGAAACCACATACCCTAATTTTCACAGTAAGCTTACGCGAGAAATCTTAGCTGGCTATAGTCTGCTTTACAAGTGGGAAGGAAAAAATCCTCAACTAAAACCCGTCATTCTGATGGCGCATCAGGATGTAGTTCCCATTGAGGAGGCTACCAAAAGTATGTGGACGGTTGATCCTTTTGCAGGTGAGATCAAAGATAATTTCATCTGGGGGCGTGGCACTACCGATGATAAGATTAATCTCATTAGTATGATGGAAGCGGCAGAAAAACTACTTACAGAAAACTTTCAGCCGGAACGCACTATTTATTTCTCCTTTGGTCACGATGAAGAAATTGGTGGACGGGGAGCCATTGCAACGGCTGCATTATTAAAATCCAGAAACATAGAAGCAGAATTTGTATTGGATGAAGGCGGAATAATTACCCTTGATAAAATGCCGGGTATTACAAAGCCCCTGGCGCTATTAGGCACGTCTGAAAAGGGTTATTTATCAGTTGAGCTTACAGTTGAGGAAGCAGGCGGCCATTCCTCCATGCCGGCAGAAGAAACATCGATTGATATTTTATCTAAGGCCTTGGTTAATCTGCGTTCAAAACCTTTTCCATCCGAACTCAAAGGATCAACGCTGGAAGGAACGGAATACTTAGGCCCGGAAATGCCGTTTGTTCAGAGAATGGCTTTTGCCAATCAATGGTTATTTAGAGGATTGATTATAAATAACTATGAAAAATCTCCTCAGAGTGCTGCCATGGTTCGTACAACCATGGTACCAACCATCATTGATGCAGGAATAAAAGACAATGTGATTCCTACAGTTGCCAAAGCAACCGTAAATCTGCGGCTATTACCTGGCGATTTATCAGAAGCGGTGATAGAAGAAGTGAAAAGAAAAATAGGGGATGAGCGTGTTAAAGTTCAGCGTCTCAATATCAACGCGGAGGCAACTCCGGTAACCTCTGCTTCGAAGAGTGGGTACAAAAATATTGATGCCGCGATCAAGAAAAGTCTGTCGCAAACCATCAGTGCTCCTTTCCTGATGATCGGTGCTACTGATTCCCGTCACTTTTACGATGTGTCTAAAGACATTATAAAATTTAGCCCGATGATTGACCCCATCGGGTTTCATGGAATTGATGAACGCGTTAGTCTCGATAGTTATAAAACTGCTTTATGGTTTTATGAGAATCTGATTCGAGACTTAAAGTAATTAGTGAATAAGAAACTATTCACTCCGTAATGATTTCACCGGATCGCTGGATGCAGCCTTGAAAGATTGAAAACTCATGGTTAACCAGGCGATCAGCAAGGCAGCTATTCCCGCCAGGAGATATAAACCAACCCCTATTTCAGTCTTGTAAGTATAATCTTTTAACCACCAATCAATTCCAAACCACGCAAGCGGTGCGGCTAATAAGAAGGCGATCAGCACCAGCTTACCCAATTCTTTAGAGAGCAAAACAACAATGCTGCTGATGCTCGCGCCAAGCACTTTTCTTATTCCAATTTCTTTGGTGCGCTGTTCCGCTGTAAATGAAGTTAAGGCAAATAAACCCAGACAGGCAATCACCACTGCGAGCACAGAAAATATTCCAAAGATTCTTCCAAGCCGGGTTTCGGCTGCATACATAGTACCAAAGCGATCATCTAAAAAGTAATAGGTAAAGGGTTGGCCGGGTGCCATCTCTTTCCATTTCGATTCAACAATCTGAATCACATCTTGTGCATTTTGTGATTGAAAACGAAAAGATATTGGGCCCTCGGGTCTCTTGCTTAACTCCATCATCAGCGGACCAACATTTTGCTTGAGGGACTCGAAGTGAAAGTTTTCTACAATACCCACTACCGTTAAAGAGATCTGTTTATTGCGATCAGGTTCACCATTTCCACTATCGCCAAACGTAGCGATTTTAGCACCAATAACATCGCTTGTAAAATTAAAGGCTTTCAGGGCGGCTTCGTTGATAATAACCGCAGATGAATCTGAAGGGAAATCGCGGGAGAAACCCCGCCCCTCTTTCATGTTCATGCCCATGGTATTAATGTAATCGTAATCTACCCGCCAGTTTTGAATGCTCACCATGTTTTCCTGCACCCCCGGATCGCGACCCTCTACCCACCACGGATTATCACTGCGCCAGGTGCCGCTAACCGGTAAAAATCCAGTCATGGTAGCGTGCTCCATTTTTCCGCTGCGCATGATTTCATCTTTGAAGGGAATTCGGTTGTTACCCAAAGCATAGGCATCGTCAATCACAATCACCTGATCTTTATTAAAACCAAGTTTTTTGTTTTGGATGTAATTGAGTTGTCGATTAACCGCCAGCGTGCCGATGACAAGGAAAATAGAAATAGTAAACTGAAAAACTACGAGCGCGCATCGGATAAACCCACTTTTCATACCTAAGGCAACATGACCCTTTAGCACACTTACAGGTTTAAATGCCGATAAGAAAAAAGATGGATAAATGCCGGCCAGCAATCCAACCAATAGGGCAGCGAGGATAATAATTCCATACAGTGATGGCTGCTCAAAAGGAATAGTAAGCGTTCTGGCTGAAAGCTCATTAAAGAATGGAAGCAGTAACCACGCGATTATGACAGCAAGCACAATGGAAATTAAACTTAATAAGATTGACTCTGTGAGAAACTGACGCATGAGATGCGACCTAAAAGAGCCCATCACCTTTCGAATGCCCACTTCTTTTGCTCGATTGGCAGATCGAGCAGTGGAGAGATTCATGAAGTTGATGCAGGCAATAATCAGTATGAATAAAGCAACGGCAACAAACAAATAAACATAAGCGATATCAAAATTAGGTTCAAACTCCCCCTGCAAAGAACTTTTTAAGTGAATATCGGGAAGTGGTTGTAAGGCATATTCTATTTTGTTTCCGCTTGCAATGAATTTTTCCAACGTTAAATCGTTGCCTAGAACCTCAGCCATTTGCGGCATAACATGTTTTACAATCAGGTCCGGAAATTTGCTTTCCAGTTGAGTTGCATCCGCTCCGGGGCGCAGAAGAATATAAGTCTGGAAATTATTGCTATACCATACAGGTCTCTTGGCTTCTTCCAATCCTTCCAGCGCAATAAGGATATCAAAATGAAAATGGGTGTTGGCCGGGAGGGTTTTATAGATGGCCGTAATTTTCATGTTCTCTTTATTGTCGAGTATAAGCGTTTGACCGAGTGCATTTTCATTGGGGAAATATTTATTGGCAATCGCTTCGCTGATGGCAATAGAATTAGGTTCGGCCAAGGCGGTTTCAGGATTACCGGCAAGTACCGGAACAGAGAAGACCTTGAAAAAATCTTTGTCAGTCCAGATTACATGATCTTCTTTAATATTGTCTACACTTCTTTTCACCAGGTAAGAACCGCGCTCACGAAACCGGATAGCCGCTTCTACTTCCGGATATTCAGTAACGAGGGTATTTGCCATTATCGGGGGTGCGTACAACATGTTGTAATGATTGCCTCCGAATTTGATTTCGCTTTTGACGCGATAAATGCGATCGGCATTCGCGAAGTGTTTATCGTAACTGGTTTCATTGATTACAAATAGTATAATGATCATGCAAATAGCCAGTCCTATGGAAAGACCCGCTACATTGATAAATGAATAGAAACTATGCTTACTCAGGTTACGGATAGCGACAGTAAAATAGTTTTTTAACATATCCTTTGGTTTTGAGTTTTCTGATCGAATTGTTTGTTTTTGAGTTTCGCGCAAACCTGCGGTGTGCCCGAATGATTTTAAGATCTTATGATAGGCATCAATGAACCGTGCTCCATTAGCCATTTCTGTTTCTACTGCCGAACAGATGTGATCAATCAATTCATCCTGAATACCCTCGGCTACAATGCCCCGATAATTGAGATCTTTGATGATGTAACTAATGTGATCGTCTGTTAGCATTTTCTGTATTGTCAATTGAAAATTGTCAACTGTCAATTAATTTCAACCTGTAACACATTCCCCATCGTTCTGATAAAATCAACAAACTCACTCACGCGCTCTTTCACCAGACTCTTTCCTACCGGTGTAAGTGTATAATATTTGCGCACACGCTTGCCCATCATCACCGTTTCTGTTTTCAAAAGACCTTCGGCTTCTAGCTTATGAAGCGAAGGATATAAGGCACCTTCGGTAAGAAGAATCCTTCCGTCTGATAATTCTTTTACCCGCTGGGTAATTTCATAGCCGTACATCTTGCCATGATCTTTTAATACCTTAAGCAAAATGGTCTGAAGTGTGCCTTTTAATAGTTCGGGAGAATGCATAAGGTATTAATACATAAGTGAATTATGCATATAAGACGTGTGGTGAACCGAAGAGGTTGCACCATCTCACTTCTTTTTTAACTATTTTCGAAGATCAAAAAAGTATCCGCAATGCCAGATTCACTTCAAAATAACCTATCAAGGCTAGAACGGATTTTAGATGCTACTACCGAAGGCTGGTGGGAATTAAACCTTCAAACGGATTTAACCTACTGCAGCCCGGGTTGGTTTCGCATGATGGGACTTAAGGCGGAGAGCAGCGGCACTTTTGATAGGCAATCGTGGAATTCAAGACTACACTCAGAAGATAAAGATCGAGTTATTGCAAATCAAAAACTTTTTAGCCAGCAGGATGAACCTTGGGAGCAAGAGTTTCGAATGCTTCATACGAATGGTGACTATGTTTGGATCCAGTCTCGAGGCAAAGTGTTGCAACGCGCAGCCAATGGAAGTGCTTTGTTGATAGGTGGATTACATATAAACATAACTCCGCAAAAACAATTGCACCAGCTCAATGAAGATTTGAAAATGCAGGAGGAATTGGTTCAGGGCATACTAAAAGTGTCACTTTCCTCTGTTACCATGATTGACTTTATTGCCAAACGAATGACTTTCACCTCAGGGCAGATTATGAAAAAGTTAGGATATCGTGAGGATGAATTTGGGCAACTGTCAACTAATTTCTATGAAAGTATTATAAATGAGGAGGATAAACTGAAGTTAAAAAACCACATTGAGAAGTTAGTTGAATCCCAGCCTGGTCAGGTATTTGAATGCCTGCTGCGTTTCCGCAACAAGGAAGGGAATTACCACACGTTAATGCTTCGTGATTCTGTATTTGCCCGTGACGCTCAAGGCTATCCACAAGAGGTAATCTGCTCAGCTATCGATATCACGCAATACCTTCTTATAAAAGCAAGAATGGATGAGAATATCAAGTTCATAAAAGAACTATCATTCAAAAACTCACACGAAATGCGCGCTCCTGTAGCTACTATCCTGGGCCTTGTTCAGCTGATGAAACATGAATTACATTCACCGGGGCTGGTTTTAGAATTGATTTCATACTTGGAGCAAACAGTAATTAAAATGGATACGGTTATCAGAGACTTAACAAAAACATTGAATGAAAAATTAAGAAAGGAATGACTGGCTTGGAAAACCAGAGTCAATTGCTGCTTTTTGTTTAATTTCGCAGGTCATTTCTATGAGATCGGTCTACATTCTTATTGGAGTATTTTTTGTCTGGTGCTTTCTGGCAGCCTTCTGGTATTTGTTTTGGGTTAAAGGCCTGGACCCTCAACCCATCAATATTAATCCGCATGAATCAGCCTGGGCAATTGCCGAGATTCTCATTATGCTTTTGGTTTCCGTTTTTATTGGCTTTGGCATTGCATGGATGCTACGGGAGGACAAGGCAATGAAAAGAGAACACTATATTCAGAATTTATTATCCGATCGCGAAGCGCTCAAGGCAAACAACCGTCACCTACAAGAACTTGCGCAAAAATCAGAAAACACTTTGGCGCGTGCCCGCGAAACTTTTCGTGAAGATTTTGTTACGGTTTCGCGCGACAACGAACGACTTAAGACAGAATTGGAAGAGGCACGAAATACAGGGTCGCACGTAGAAGAGCTTAATCGGATTCAAATGCTGGTGCAATCACTGCAAAGTCAACTCGATCAAAGCAAGCAGGAGACAAATCTGCTGGAGGTCACCCGACAGAAATTGCAGACCGAAGTTGAAGAGTTACAAAAGAGCAAGCGCGAAATAAAAAAATCGTCTGATGTAACCGAGAAGCAACTCAGTGTGAAAATCATTGCTGATGAAAAGGACGACCTTCAAATAATCAACGGCATTGGGCCGGGCATCGAGAAGAAACTTAACACGTTGGGTATTTACAGTTTCCGGCAAATCAGCGAGCTCACCGAAGAATCTATAAAACAACTCACTGAATCAATCAAATTCTTTCCGGGCCGCATTGATCGCGACCGGTGGGTGGAGCAGGCATCAAAACTCTATCTTGATAAGATTAGAAAGTAGTCTATGCGGGCTGGGGTACTGCAATAAGTTGTTTGGTTAATGCAGTAATCTTTTCTTTCAACTCCGCCAAAGAATTCTCTATTTCTGGCGAAAGCAACATACTTAACGGCTGCACTTTTTCAATAGACATGATAAAGAGATGAATGTTGGGAAATTTTCCCAGTAGCATTAAACCTTCTACCAAATCCTTCAAACCGATTTCGTGTGTGCTCATCGCACTCGGAAAGTCTTTTGAGAAGCGCGGTTTTATTAATTGAATGGTTCCCGCTGGTTTTCCATCCAATGTGGCATCAACCATAATCACGTGCGGATAAGATTCCAGGTATTCCATCAATTGAAACCCGGCCGTGCCGCCATCTACAATGTCGGCAAGACCGGGTTCCATTTCCTCTTTTAACTGATTGGCAACATGAACACCCAGGCCTTCATCACCCATCAGGTAATTGCCAATGCCAAGAATTAAAACAGGCGATGAAGTCATGGTCTTACTTTTCTTTTTCTTCGTTCTTTTGGAAAGTCTCTTCTTCGATAAATTTCCAACCACCACCCATCGATGAAATTTCACCATGGCCTTCTACATAGTCGTGATAAAACACCAGGTAAACATGAACAACCGTGAATAGAATGAAGAACCACATGGCCCAGTGGTGAATTGTGCGCATCATAAAGTCGCCACCAAAAAGTGTGGGCACCCACGAAAACAAATTTGGTAACCACCAATCACTCATGGCAGAATATAAACCAAAGCCAGTTAAACACTGGATTCCAAAAGCGATGAAGGTTAGAAAATAGATAAATCCCGCAAGGCGATTGTGGCCAATTGTATGAATGTTGTAGCCTTTGGTCATGAAGATGTCTGACTTCAGGATGTTCCACATGTCTCGGAAATATTGCCGGTTGGTAGGAATAAAATTTTTCCAACTGGCATATTTATTTCCTACAAATCCCCAATAGATGCGGAACAGAAAATTGAAAAGAAAAATATAGGCTGCAACAAAATGGATGAATCGTGTCGTTCCAAACCAATAACTGGAATAAGCTTCTTTGCTCGTCATGATGGCCGGTGGATTACCAATGATAAATCCGGTGGCAATCAAAACTAGAACGCAGCCGGCATTTAGCCAATGATAATAACGCACCGGTAATTCCCACACAAATACTCGCCTGAGTAATTGCGGTCTTGATGATATAGTTGTGCTATTCATACCGCTGAAATTAAAGTACCTGAACTTTACTTACATGCTTACCGTCTTCATCATACAAATGCACAGCACACGCCAGGCAAGGATCAAAAGAGTGAATCGTACGAAGAATTTCTACTGGCTTGTTGATATCAGCAATCGGTGTGTCTTTCAAGGCAGCTTCATAAGCTGATGATTTTCCTTCCTGATCGCGTGGAGACGCATTCCAGGTGGAAGGCACAACCAATTGATAGTTTTTAATTTTCTGATCTTCAATTACAATCCAATGTGCAAGAGCACCGCGGGGCGCTTCTGTGTGTCCCACTCCCTTTGCATTGGCAGGCCAGGATTCCGGATTGAATTTTTCCATGTTGGCCATTCGGGTATCACCGTTCTTTATATTGCCAATCAGTTGATCATAAAATTCAAGGGCCCACTGTGCAACGAGTATAGACTCAAGACCTCGGGCTGCTGTGCGTCCTAAGGTTGAGAATAAGGCTGCAGCGGGTACATTCAATTTAGCAAGTGTACTATTCACAACTTCTTTAAAATCTTCGCGACCACTGGCATAGCCAACTAATACCCGCGCTAATGGACCAACTTCCATAGCATTGCCTTTCCAGCGTGGAGTTTTCAGGAAGCTGTATTTTTCTTCAACGTTCAGATGATCGAAAGGTGGCTTCGGTCCGGTATAATTTAATTTTGTTTCACCTTGCCAGGGATGCAGACCCACGCCATCACCACCGGCATATTCATACCAGCTGTGTGGAATAAATTCTTGTACTTCCGAATCGTTGCGTAAATCTACTTCGTGAATTTTGCTCAGGTCCTTATTTAAAATAGCTCCGGCCGGGAATTTATAATTCTTCACGTCTGTATAAGATGACGTGGAGAGATCTCCATAGACAAGGAAATTGCCAAGCCCACCACCAATAGCACCCCAATCGAGGTAGTACGGTGCGATTGCCAATAAATCAGGAATGTAAACTTGTTCCACAAACTCTTTGGCTTGCTTAAGAAGCTGATGCACATAAGTAAGTCGTTCGGCATTGATACCACTCGAGTCGTCCAGACTAATCGAACATGCCATACCACCCACCAGAAAATTCGGGTGTGGATTTTTGCCACCGAAGATTGTGTGAACTTTTACAATTTCTTTTTGCCATTCTAGGGCTTCCAGGTAATGAGCAACACCAATCAGGTTTATTTCTGCTGGCAGTTTATAAGCGGGATGACCCCAGTAGCCGTTTGCAAAAATTCCAAGTTGTCCGCTTTCAACAAACTTCGTTAGCCGCTTTTGCAAATCGGAAAAATATCCTGGTGAACTCTTGGGCCAATTAGAAATACTTTGAGCAATCTCAGAAGTTTTTTTTGGATCGGCTTTTAGTGCACTAACCACATCTACCCAATCCAAGGCATGAAGGTGATAGAAGTGCACTACGTGATCGTGAATATTCTGTGCACAGAACATCAGATTACGCACCAATTCTGCATTGGGAGGTACCGTAATACCAAGAGCATCTTCAACCGATCGTATCGATGCAAGTGAATGGACGGTTGTGCATACTCCGCACACACGCCCTACAAAAGCCCATGCGTCTCGCGGGTCGCGGCCACGCAAGATCTCTTCAATCAAGCGCACCATCGTGCCTGAGCTATAAGCCTGGTCAATTTTTCCGTCTTTTATTTCTGCTTCGATCCGTAAGTGCCCTTCTATACGGGTAATGGGATCCACAACAATTCGTGCCATGGTTAATCGTTTTTAAGTTCGTGTTCGGACTGTTTTCCTTCCGCAATTAATTCATCAACTACTTTATGCTTGCGCAGATTAGTAGCTATAGCATGTGCAGCTAATCCGGCAGCGGTAACGCCCAAAGCAACCATGCCTACTTTATCGGCATTTTCTTCAATACCAAAACCACCGGCATTTACCATGCGCTCATAGATAGGACCATTGTCCCAGAAACTTTCTTCGCTACAACCAAAGCAGCCGTGCCCGGATTGAATCGGATAACTTGTTCCATTATTCCACTTCATAATACCACAAGCATTGTACGTGCTCGGTCCTTTGCAGCCGACTTTGTATAAACAATAACCACGTTTTGCATTTTCATCGTCAAAGGTTTCAACGAACATGCCCGCATCGTAATAAGGTCTGCGGTAGCAACTGTCGTGAACGCGTTTCGAATAAAATGCTTTTGGTCTTCCGATTCCATCCAGTGCCGGAAGCGTATCAAAGGTTAAGATGTGAACCAACACACCCGCCATTACTTCACCAATAGGAGGGCAGCCCGGAACTTTAATAATGGGTTTGCCTTTAATGATCTTATGGATAGGTGTTGCCTTGGTAGGATTAGGTTTAGCAGATTGCACGCAACCATTGCTGGCACAACTTCCCCAGCAGATAATAGCCTTGGCGCCTGCCGCGGCTTCGTGTAAAATATCCATAGACGATTTACCACCAATCATACAATACACACCATCCGCCCCGGTGGGCACGGAACCTTCTACACACAACACATATTCACCATAATGTTCTGCCATGGTTTTATGCATGGCCTCTTCAGCCTGATGTCCGGCAGCCGCCATCAAGGTCTCTGTATAATCGAGCGAAAGCTTATCCAGAATGATGTCTGCTACAATAGGATGTGAAGAACGAATAAAGGATTCACTGCAACAGGTACATTCCTGAAAGTGTAGCCAGATGACAGGGATCCTGGGCTTTGTTTTCAAAGCCTCGGTCACCTGCGCAACACCACTTGATTGCAAGCCCAGATAAGCTGCCATCATGGTGCAAAACTTCATGAAGTCTCTGCGCGAATGGCCTCTCGCCTGCAGTTCTTCAAAATAAGTTTTTCGTTGGGTAGAAGTTTCGGTTAGCATGTCAGATTTTTATTTAGAAAGTTTCTAGGGAGAGAAAATCTTTTGAAAAAACACATAACAAGCTTAGTTCTATTCTAAATTTCAGCGCATGATTAAATTCATACATGCATATGACTTTCATCAGGTTTAAGAATTTAGGGAACTACTACTTTAGAATTCACAAAATCATCTCCTATGAAAGCGATTATTAAAAAACTTATCCTTTTGACAATAACAGTATTACCTGTCCTTGCATTTGCTCATCCAGGTCATGGTCATGAAAATCCATTGAGCCCCGGACATTACGTTTTCAACCCGGAACATTTCATTCCGCTGGCGTTAACGGTGGCGGTTACACTAAGTATTGTTTTAGGGTATCGGGCTTACGCGATCCGTTCGAGGCAACACAAATAAAATTCAGAGCCATGCATGAGTTTTCAATCGTCATGAGCATCGTTGAAACGGCTGAAGAGAAAGTGAAAGAACATCACGCTCACGCAGTCGAGTCAATTGATTTAGTTATTGGGGACTTAGCCGGGGTGGATAGCCATGCGCTTGATTTTGCATGGGAGTCAGCGGTCAAAGACACGGTGCTGCAAACAGCAAAGCGGAACATCATTCATGTTCCGGCAAGGGCTAAGTGTTTGGAATGTGATTGTGAATTTGAAATTAAAGAACTGTTTGATGTGTGCCCCTTGTGTGGTGAACCACTTTTACAAATTATACAGGGAAAGGAATTACAGATTAAATCGATGATTCTTAACTAACCGTTAATAACCAACAACTAAAATTATGTGTGCAACCTGCGGATGTGATAGTGATGCCAAAGTAAGTATTCATCGGGTGAATGAGACCGGTTTATTAAATGTGGAAAATCTAACGCTGACCCCGCTAAAAGAACCTATTCATCCAAGCCCCGAAAAACGCGATCGAAAGGAAATTACACTGGAGCAGGATGTGTTATTAAAAAACAATTTACAAGCCGAACGCAACCGCGGCTACTTTTTAGCGAAGGAAATTCTGGCACTCAACCTGGTAAGTTCTCCAGGCTCGGGAAAAACCTCCTTGCTGGAACGCACACTGTTGGATTTAAAAGGAACGGAAAACTTTTATGTGATCGAAGGTGATCAGCAAACCAGTAATGATGCCGATCGTATTGCGGCCACTCAGGTTCCGGTCGTGCAAATCAACACGGGCAAGGGATGTCACCTTGATTCAGAAATGATTTCCAACGCGCTTCAGCAACTTCATCCGCAAAATAACAGCACCCTGTTCATAGAAAATATTGGCAACCTGGTGTGCCCTGCCATGTTTGATCTTGGCGAACAAAAACGCGTTGTTATTATCAGCGTTACGGAAGGGGATGATAAGCCTATTAAATATCCGGACATGTTTCTGAGCAGTCAGCTTTGCATCATTAACAAAATTGATTTGTTACCCTATTTAAAATGTGATTTAGACAAGCTAAAACAGTATGCCCGAAGAGTAAATCCGGCCATGGAGTTTATTGAATTGTCCTGCACTTCGGGCGAAGGACTTTCGCATTGGTATGATTGGTTAAAAATGGAAAAACTCCAGAAGCAATCCATGTTGGTATGAAATGGATCCGCATCCATATTGAAGGAATGGTGCAAGGCGTGGGCTTTCGTCCGTTTGTCTATAAGCTGGCGGATTGGTTAAACATTAAAGGCACTGTGTGCAATGGGGTGGATGGGGTGCATATAGTGGCCGGGGGCACGCCTGAGCAATTAGAGATGTTTACCTACCTGCTCAAGGACGATGCCCCGCAAGAGTCAAAGATTACAAAGGTTTGTTGCGAGCAAATAGAAGATCAGCAGACAGATACTTTCCAGATAGTAGAAAGTAAGGCGCTGGGTTCACCTACGCTGCTGATCACACCCGACCTCGGGTTATGTGAGCATTGCCGGGAAGAAATTTCCGATCCTGGTAACAGGCGATTTAATTATCCATTCACAACCTGCACGCATTGTGGCCCAAGATATTCTATTATACAATCCTTGCCCTACGATCGCCCGGTCACTTCCATGAGTGTATTTAAAATGTGTGCCGGATGCGAAGCGGAATATAACAATCCATTAGATCGCAGACATTTTTCACAAACAAACTCCTGCCCGGATTGTACGATTCCCATACGTCTGCTGAATAATCAAGGTGTTCAATTAGCCTTCTCATGGACAGATGCCTTACAACAACTGGTTGATAGATTACATGCCGGAGAGATTGCTGCGGTAAAAGGTATTGGTGGATATCTATTGATGGCCGATGCAACTAATGAAAAGGTCATTAAGAAACTCCGCGACCGCAAACACCGACCCTCCAAGCCTTTTGCACTCATGTATCCGGATTTAAAGACGCTTGAAGGGGATGTTGAATTAAGTGAAGCGGAAATGAAAGCTTTCAACAGTATTCAATGTCCGATTGTGTTAACCAGGATTAAACCAAATCCGCTATCGGGTATTTGTGTAGACGATATTGCCCCAGGTTTGGAACATATTGGTGCCATGCAACCCTATACGGCACTATTCGATTTACTTCTGAAAGCGTTTGGCAAGCCCATGATTGCTACCAGCGGAAACGCAGGCGGCTCCCCTATTTTATTTGAAGATGCCAAAGCGTTAGAGAACCTGAAGGAGATCGCGGATGTGTTTCTTGTAAACGATCGACAAATACAGATTGCACAGGATGATAGCGTGGTTCGGTTTACGAAAAGAAATCAACGAATAATAGTTCGCAGGTCGAGAGGGTATGCACCTAATTTTATTAATAACTTCTTTTCAACACAAAAGAAATGTGTGCTGGCCATGGGTGCTGATATGAAGAGTTCTTTTGCCATACAAGCAAATGGCCGGGTTTATACAAGTCAGTACCTGGGAGATCTGGAAAGTTATGAAAGCCAGGAAAGTTTTCGCAAGGCATTAAATCATATGCTTAATCTGTTGCGAGTAAAACCTGAACAAATTGTACTAGATCCACATCCAAACTATTTTTCATCCAGATTAGGACGAGAATTGGCTAAACAATGGCAGATCCCTGTAGAAGAAGTTCAACATCATAAGGCTCACGCATATGCCGTGCTTGCTGAAAACAACAGGCTGCAGGACCCAACTCCGGTTTTGTGTGTTGTGTGGGATGGCACCGGCTTTGGCGATGACCGTAACATCTGGGGCGGAGAGTTTTTCTCCTATGAACATCATCACCTTCAGCGGTTAGCACATTTCAATAACTTTCCGGTGTGGCAAGGAGATGTGATGGCTCGCCAGCCCCGCTTGTCGGCTTTGTATTTATGCAAAGACTTTTTAGAAGAGACACCATTAGCGACACACTTCAGTGATAAGGAATGGAGTTACTATACGAAACTCGTTCAAACCAAAGCTCCGCTTCATACCTCCAGTGTGGGCCGGTTATTCGATGCCGTTGCAGCGCTGCTCGGTTTATGCGTACATAATTCTTTTGAAGGCGAGGCTTCCATGCTGTTGGAAACCCTGGCGGCTAGTGGCCCGTGCGAGGACCACTACCGTGTGCATTGGCACAATAATAACATTGATGAAAAAGGATTAATCAAACAGATCTTAACAGACCTTAAACACCATGTACCGAAAGACGAAATCGCTTATAAATTTCATGCATACCTGGCCGATGTAATTGCAGAAGTAATGCATAAACACAAATTTCATCAGGTTGCCTTAAGTGGAGGTGTTTTTCAGAATGCTTTACTCGTGGAGCTGATCTGGCAACGGCTTCATGAGGATTCAAAAATTTTTATGCATCAGGAGCTTTCGCCTAATGATGAAAACATTGCCGTAGGTCAGTTAGCGAGTGTTGCACTTGGTAAGAAAAAGGAGAATTTGTCGTTGTTGTACACCGTTAATTTAAATTAGAATATATGTGCCTTGCCATTCCCGGAAAACTCACTGCCATCACCGGCCAACTGGATGAAACCTTTCGGTTTGGTAAAGTTTCTTTTGGGGGCATTATGAAGGATGTAAATCTGTCGATGGTACCAGAAGCCAAAGTGGGTGACTATGTTTTGGTTCATGTAGGCGTGGCGATTAGTCTGGTGGATGAAGAAGAGGCTAATAAAACGTTTGAATACATCCGACAAATTGGAGAACTGAATGAGTTGAATTCGGATGAAACAATACAAGGAGATCATAAAAGGCTGCCCAAAAATTGAGTTGTTAGAATGCTTATGAAATTATTATTTGTATCAAGTGCTTTGCCTTTGCGCCTTCACGGTGTATAATGAAACCGCAGAGGCGCTAAGGCACGAAGACATTAAATAGAATAAAATGAAATTCCTTTCCGAATATCGGGATGCCGAAGTTGTTGATGAGTTGATCAGCAATATAAAGCAGGTAACAACCAGGCCATGGACCATCATGGAGGTCTGTGGCGGACAAACCCACAGCCTGGTGAAGAATGGAATCATGGACATGTTGCCAAATGAAATTACGATGGTACACGGTCCGGGTTGCCCCGTATGTGTTACCCCACTTGGAATTATTGATGAAGCCATTTATCTGGCCGAAAATAAAAATGTAATTCTGTGTTCCTTCGGAGACATGCTCCGTGTGCCGGGTTCGAAGAAGAGTTTACTCGAAGTAAAAGCCATGGGTGCCGATGTTCGCATTGTATATTCACCACTCGAAGCCGTTACACTGGCCCAAAATAATCCCGAAAAGGAAATTGTGTTTTTTGCAGTGGGTTTTGAAACTACGGCCCCGGCAAACGCGCTCTCTGTTGTGCAGGCCCATAAGTTGGGGGTAAAGAATTACAGCATTCTTGCATCCCACGTGTTGGTGCCACCTGCCATGGAAGCGATTCTCAGCGATCCTGAAACCCGCATAGACGCTTTTCTGGCCGCGGGCCATGTATGCACCATTATGGGTACAGAAGAATATGATCCCATCGTTGAAAAATATAAAGTACCGATTGTTGTTACGGGCTTTGAACCGGTGGATCTTTTGCAGGGAATTTTGATGGCCGTGATTCAATTGGAAAAAGGAGTAGCCAGACTGGAGAATCAATATGCACGCGTAGTGCAACGTGAAGGAAACCGCTTGGCACAAAATACAATTAATGAAGTTTTTGAAGTTTCCGATCGTACATGGCGTGGCATCGGTGAAATTCCGATGAGTGGCTACGAGGTGAAGAATGAATACAAAGTGTATAATGCACGCACGAAGTTTAAGTTGAATTTGGAATCCGTTCCAGAAAATGCCGAATGTATTTCGGGCGCGATTATGAAAGGGCTAAAGAAACCGGTGCAGTGCCCCAACTTTGGAACGAAGTGCAACCCGGAGCATCCGCTGGGGGCACCGATGGTTAGCAGTGAAGGTGCTTGTGCTGCATATTACCACTATTCTAATAGTAGTGCTGTTGTAGAAAATATTTAATAATTTACTCTTGGTGTAACTTTGTGTCTTTGCGCCATTGTGGTTCAAAAAAAATCAGAACTACGAAGTCACTAGGTTCACGAAGAACCATAAAGAAATTGTCCGAATGGAAAATAAGCTTTCAATAAAACTCAACTGCCCGCTACCCAAATTAGATTTTGATGTAATTACCATGGGGCATGGCAGTGGCGGACTTCTTACCCATCGGTTATTGGAATCTGGTGTTTTTGATTTGTTGAAGAACGAACACCTCGATCAACAACATGATGGCGCTTTTCTTGAACTGCATGGCAAGATTGCTTTCTCAACGGATAGTTATGTTATCTCCCCCATCTTCTTTCCCGGTGGCAATATTGGAGAGCTCGCAGTAAATGGTTCGGTCAATGACCTTGCCATGTGTGGCGCTATTCCAAAGTATCTTTCCTTAAGTTTTATTATTGAAGAAGGTTTGCGCATGGAAGATTTTTGGGAAATTCTACTGGCGATTAAAACTGCAAGCGATAAGGCCGGAGTAAAAATCGTTACCGGAGATACCAAAGTAGTAGAGCGCGGCAAAGGCGATCAGATTTTTATCAACACTTCAGGTATTGGCAGCATTCACCCCAAAGCAAATATTCATTATAGCCGGATTAAGCCCGGTGATAAAATTATTCTCAGTGGCAAGATGGCTACACATGGCATTGCCATCATGTCGCAACGCAAAGGGTTGGAATTTGAAACCACCATTGAAAGTGATACTACCAACCTGAATCATCTGGTCAAAAAACTTTTGGATCATGCTGGCGAACACATTCATTTTTTGCGCGACCCAACCCGGGGCGGTGTGGCTACCGTAATGAATGAACTGGTAGGTCAATCCAAACTTGGTATAGACCTTGTTCAGAAAGACATTCCAGTAGATGAACAAGTAGAAGGTGCTTGTGAAATGCTGGGCCTCGATCCGTTGTATGTAGCCAATGAAGGTTTGTTTATTGTGATCGTTGACGCTACGGTTGCAGATCAGGTGTTGGAACTCATGCGTAAGGATGAAATAGGTAAATCTTCTGCTATTATTGGTGAAGTAGTTTCAACCCATCCCGGTCAGGTGGTAATGGCCAGTCGCATTGGCGGCAAACGCGTGGTGAACTATCTTACGGGAGAACAGCTGCCGAGGATTTGTTGAGATCAATGGAACTCAGAAATCATTACAATTCATTAGGCATAATTTAGACATGTTCTAAGTTATCTCACCTTCGTAGTTCATTTCACCACCAAAATTCAGAATGTCCTCAGCATTGATTCCCAATCATGATTTGAATCATCTTTTAATGTGAGCGTTGTCAGCGGTGCGAGTTTTTATGATCATCAACTTTAGATACAAATAAGTAAGATCATTAAAACAACACGTTATGAAACTTTATACATCAAAAATCAGTCAGGGCCTAACCATTATATTGATAGTGCTAGGCTATGTAGGGTATCTGGTAAGTTGTACCAATGAAGATCAGATCATTGAGCCTGTAACACCAGAAGCCACAAATGAATTACTTTCCCTAAAAGTGTCAACAGCGCCCGGTATTGATGGCACAGTTGATGCAATTTGGAATGATGCCAAAAAACTTGAGACTAGGGCAGTAGTACCAAATCCAGAAAACGATGTTTTTACCGGCTATGTGGGTAATGGCAATGATTTGACATTGCGCTCACTTTACGATGATCAATACATCTACATACTTGCCGAATGGGTGGATGCAGAAAAGAGTACCAAGCACCAGACCTGGTATTATGATCCTGCGGACAAGCGTTGGAAAAGAGAAAGTGCAGTTCCAATTTTTGTGAATAGTCTTGAATCCAGAAAGGCATTCAATGAAGATAAACTTGCATTCTTATTTAATATCAATAAATCTACTCTTGATTTTGACACTAAGACATGTTATGCAACTTGTCATACTAACCTGATGGTAGATCCATCAACTGGATTACCTACAACGCCTGGCGTTTCTGGGGGAACGGCTCGCCATTACACCAACGCAAGCAACGAGCGGGTTGATATGTGGCATTGGAAAAGTGTAAGAAATGGAGGAATGGGTGTAGCTGATGATCAGTATCAGGACAACCAAAGACCTAACGGAAGGAAAAGTGATAGTAAAGTTTCAGGGGGCACCACAAATAATACACAAAACCTTACCATAACCGGCACGGCTACTTCGGTAGCGGTACCCAAATATATTATTACGTCTCGCGACAATTACGATTGGATAGAAAAAGCCGAAATAGATGGCGGTACAGCAAAATTAATTACGGCTGTTGATGCTAATGGAGTGCTAACTCTTGCCGACAATTCCACTATTGATCCTAATGCAGGAACTGATTATCAACGCGTTGGCGCAGGGGTCGGTAGTAAAACGATTCCGTACATTATTACTGAACCTATTGTGGGCAACTACGGAGATATAAGCGCAGCTGGTGTATATACAGGAACAGGCTGGGTAGTAGAATTAAAGAGACTGCTTAAAACAACAGATGCGGTTAATCAAGATGTAGATTTTTCAGGTAAGGAAGATCAGCCTTTTGGAGTAGCCATATTTGACAGAGCCGATAAAGCTCATGGTATAAAGACTAATCTGGTTTTGAAGTTTAAACAATAACCGAGAGAGTTTTTAACCGAACTCAGTTATTAATACTACGACCATGAAAATATTTAAATATAAAAACGTATTCCTTCTCACGCTGATTGCCCTTGTAATGAGCTCATGCTATTACGATGAAGTGATCAAAATAGAGGAAGACATAGATGTTGGCGAAGTAGCATTTACGATTGACGTCATTCCGATTTTTAACCAGAGCTGTAACATCTCGGGTTGCCACAACGGTAGTGTCGCTCCTAATTTATTACCCGCCAATGCTTATAATTCATTAATCAATGGAAGTTATGTTAATGTAAATGCTCCCAAGAACAGTGAATTATACTTATGGATGAGAGGAGAAAAGAACTTACCTATGCCGCCATCGGGTCCGGATGCTAATGACAACGCAATAATACTGGCGTGGATAGAACAAGGAGCCCTCAACAATTAATTAATAAATAGTATGAATTCAAGATATAATCATAAAACGATCCCGGCTTTGATAATCATCATTTTTTTGATGAGTAGCGCCATGCTGGCCACAGCTCAGGACACAACGGCTGTTGAAAAGAAGGCAGCCAAGCCGGTAAAAAGTACTTTTGAAAGTACATGGATAATTGATAACCAAAGCGTGATGGTTCCCGCAAAAGGGACTATGCAAATGGACATTATGCACCGCTTTGGAACGGTGAAGAATGGCTACGATGATTTCTATGGTATCTATGCACCTTCCAACATTCGCATAGGCATGAGTTATGTGCCTATTGAAAAATTGATAGTAGGATTTGGCTTCTCTAAAATTAACCTTACCTGGGATTTTAATGCCAAGTATGCATTGGTGAAACAGGTGAATTCGGGTGGTTGGCCCGTAAGCATTACCTATTTTGGAAATGTAGCCGTGGATACACGCCCCGAAGAAAATTTTGTGAATGGGACAGACAGACTCTCATATTTCAATCAGCTTATAATCGCGCGCAAAGTGACTGATAATTTTTCTGTTCAGGTTGCGCCAAGTCTATCTCACTTTAATGCAGTGGAGGGCTATGTGGATGAGGAAGGAAATACTCAGGGAAAAATGAAGAATGATCATATCGCTATTTCTGTTGGTGCCCGCTATAAAGTAACACCCGGCACAGTGATTATGGTTAACTACGATCAACCAATTACACAACACACAACAAACAATCCTCAGCCCAATATTTCTTTCGGTGCGGAGTTCAACACCAGCGCACATGCCTTTCAGGTATTCTTTTCGAACTACTACAACATTGTTCCTCAGTTGAACAACATGTATAATAAGAACGACTATCGCGAAGGTCAGTTCCTGATCGGCTTTAATATCACGCGCTTGTGGAATTTTTAAGATTTAGAGAGTATGAAGAAAAGTGAAAAACATAACCGCAGAAAGTTTTTATCCCTAGGCCTGTTAAGCGGAGCAGCCCTGCTCTCGCCCTTAGTAAAAGCTGAATCTCTGCAATCTGAAAAGAATGAAGAGACGGTTATGTTACTCACACCTGATGGAAAGTTGGTAGAAGTAAAGAAAAGTATTGTGCAGGGTGCCAAGTCAGGTAGTAAAGTCTCTAATCAGGATATATTGAAATGGTCAAACCGAACAAAAACAGATAAATAGATGTACGATGGAGCAACCAGAAAACACAACCCCAAACACCCGGAGAAATTTTCTAACTAAGTTAGGCACACTGGGTGTTGCTGCGGCTTGTGGAAGTGCGGCTTGTTCCTGCGGTTCAGGGTCAAATCACGAGCACACAGAGGCGGGTAAAAAGGTAAAGCTACTTTCTCCTGATGGCGAGATGGTTGAGATTGATGAATCTCATCTCCGCCATATCCATAAGACGGTGGGTGTAAGCAGAGAAGAAGCACGTTTCGGAATTCCCGGTAAAAAATTCGTAATGGTGGTCGATCTTGCAAAATGTAAAAATGCAAGAAAGTGTGTCACGGCATGTCAGAAAATGCATCATATTCCCGAGGATAAGGAATGGCTCTCGGTCAAATTAATGAAGGATAGCGAACAGGCTGCCCCATATTGGTTCCCTAAAACCTGTTTCCATTGCGACAACCCACCTTGCGTAAAAGTTTGTCCTGTGGACGCCACGTTTAAACGCTCCGATGGTTTAGTGCTGATCGACAATGAGCGATGTATCGGTTGTAAGTTTTGTATGGCTGCTTGTCCTTATTCAACACGTGTTTTCAATTGGGATGAACCTGAAGTTTCTCCAGAATTAGCGGCATTGAATTATTCTCCCGAAACCAGTGTGCCCAGTAAAATCGGCACTGTAGAAAAGTGTGACTTCTGTCCTGACATGCTGCGGGAAGGAAAACTTCCGGATTGCGTTACGGCTTGCCCGAATGGTGTATTTTATTTCGGTGATGAGGTCGAAGATGTAGTTACCAATGGCGATGAAACCATTCGATTCACTCAGATTATTGCCGAACGTGGCGGATATCGTTACGCTGAAGACCTGGGCACAAAACCAAGAGTGTATTATCTGCCACCTCGTGATCGGATCTTCCCGGTTGAGCGTGGACTAGATGGCAAATCGGATGAGTTGAAAGAACGCTATAAAGATATTTTGGGAGATGGCATGGCAACAGAGTGAGAAGTTGTCGGTCTATAAATAACACAGTATTACCATGGAGTTGAACCAAAAACAATCAGAAGCCTTACGCAGATTTGCACCGCAGATAGAATCTTTTAGCAGGGCCGGTATGGTGTGGGTTTATTTGCTTTTAATTCCGATCGCATTAGCAGCCTATGCGCTATACATTCAGGAAAGTCAGGGCCATATTGTTACTGGTATGCGCGACAATGTTGTCTGGGGATTGTACATCGCTAACTTCATTTTCTTTATAGGTATTAGTTATGCGGGAGCCGTAATTTCTGGGATCTTACACTTGCTTCATGTGGAGTGGCGTAAACCCATTATACGGGTAGCCGAACTAATTACGGTCATTGCAACATTTATCGGACCTGTATACATTTTATTGTGTGTTGGTCGCCTCGATAGATTACATCACTTGATTATTTATGCCCGCCTTCAGTCGCCCATTACCTGGGATGTACTGGCGATAACAACCTATCTGGTTGGTGGCATTTTATTTCTTTATCTGGCAACGATCAAAGACTTTGCGATCTATCGGGATGCAACTGAATTGAAAATTCAAAACTGGCGAAGACGACTTTATACTTTTCTTGCCCTGAATTATCAAGGCACACCGGAGCAGAAAAAATCGCTTTCAGTATCGATGAATCTATTATCGATCATGATCATTCCATTGGCTATTGTAGTACACTCTGTATTGTCTTGGATTTTCGGAATGACTCTTAGACCCGGTTGGCACAGCACGATCTTCGGCCCTTACTTTGTACTGGCTGCTATTTATTCAGGCACGGGTGTTTTGATTATTGCCATGTGGATATTCCGTAAGGTGTATAAGTTGAATGATTACCTCGAAGACAAACATTTTGAATATTTAGGTTATATCATGATGGTGCTCGGAGCTGTGTATGGCTACTTCACTTTTTCCGAATACCTCACCGATTGGTACAGTTCTGAAAAATGGAATGCTGAATTGATTTCGAAACTGTTTAACATACATGAATTTGGTGGCCTTTTCCTTTTTGCAAACCTGGCGGGCATTGCCATCCCTATTTTAATTGTTGCTATTCCTAAGTTTAGAACACCCAACCTCATTACTATAGCTGCCTCTTTTATGGTACTTGCCATGTGGGTTAAGCGTTACCTGATTGTGGTACCTACACTGGAAACAACACTATTCCCGGTGCAAGATACCCGCACTGAATTTGTTACCTATTCTGCCACTTGGGTAGAATGGGCCCTTACGATAGGCGGTGTAGCAACTTTCTTATTGCTATTTACGCTTGCCTCTAAGTTTATGACAATTGTTCCTGTGTCTGAATTTGAAACTAAAAAACATGAATAAGTCCTTCGTTTATGCTGCTATAAAGTCGGCCATCCTACTTGGGTTACTGATGTTCTTTTGTGAGCCTCTGGTTGCTCAGGAACAAGAGAAAGAGGAGGTTAAAAAAACACCTGCCCGTTTGAGTTTTAGTAGCACACAGCTAAATGGAGATTCGATATTGCTTCAAACAGCAATTAAAACCAGACGTGAGAGCGGATTGCAGGCTGTTGCATTTGAATGGGTCCAGTTTACGTTGATTGCCGACACGGTTACAGAGTTTATTGGAAAATCCCTTACAGACGACAAAGGAGTGGCCTCATTAATGGTTGGAATTAACCAATTGCAAACAGGTGAAGATGGATTATGGAGTTTCACCTCATCCTATAATGGCAATGACTCAATAAATTCCGGAGAAGCAGAGTTATCAATACGCCAAGCTGGTACGGTACTTGTAGGAGAAGAACAAGATTCGATAAATGTTCTTACTGTACGATTGTATAACCCTTCAGATGAAAGCCCACTGGCCGAGACCGATGTAAAGTTTTATGTGAAGCGTTATTTCAGCAACCTTGAAATTGGTGAAGGAACGACAGATGAAAATGGTGAAGCCAGTATTGAAGTCGCTAGGAATCTGCCAGGTGATTTGAAGGGAAACCTCACATTGATAGCCAAAGCAGAGGACCTTGACGAATATGGAAGTGTTGCTGTTGCGATAATAAAACCTTGGGGCATTGTTCAATTGGCTGCAGATGTAAAGAAAACGCGCGAATTATGGAGTCATAGTCCTCCATTATGGATGATCATTACTTTTATTGTTTTGATGAGCGTAGTATGGGGACATTATATTGTAATTGTTTATAATTTATTTAAAATCAGAAACTCAAAAATTCAGAACTTATGAAAATCAACGCTATTATTTTTTCGATTATTTTTCTCTCTAGCCTGATGTTGTTTTCTTTCAAACCATTGCAGAATAAACCTTGGCCTGTGCCGGATAAGTATGATAAAATGGCTAACCCGGTAAAATCAGATGCTGAGTCTATAAAAGCTGGAAAAGCATTGTGGACTAAGCATTGCGCATCGTGCCATGGCAAAACAGGGCTGGGAGACGGAACAAAGGCTGCACAACTTGATACTGAAGTACATGATATCACAACAGCCGAAGCTCAAAAACAAAGTGATGGCTCTTTGTTTTACAAAACATTGGAAGGCCGGGATGATATGCCATCCTTCAAAAAGAAAATTCCAGATGAAGATGAAATTTGGCAACTCGTAAATTTTATGAGATCACTAAAGAAATAGGTTATACTGTAGGTGTAATTTTTGTTTTGAGTTTAAGAGAGCAAGGAGTTTTACCTCTTTGCTTTTTTTATGGCTAAAGGCTTGAACGCTTCTTATGAGTAGGTGTTTAAAACATATCTTAACGCATTTTTGAAAAATCTTTATCTTCAACCGGTTAATTATAATTACGGTATACCTCAAAGCATCATTCCGGTAGGAAATAAGGGCGGAGCGAATGTTCCCCTCTACAACCCATGGAAATTCCTGCAGATCTCAAAAGTATACTGCAGCAATTCGCGAGCTAGCAAATTGGGATTTCAATTTCCGCTGTTCGCTTTTTTAATCAACAGATATTCTGCAATATTTTGTGCATCTACTACCCCTATCAATGCTTGACCCGAGGTTACCAACGCAAGGGGCTTGCGCGTTAATTGCATTTTCTTTAATCCTTCTTCGAGCGACAAGCCCGCATCCAGATAAATCAATTCTTTATCCATCGCATTTTCCACCAGCGATTGTTCGCCCTGCTCAGCAAGCGCTTTGATAATTTCTGAATGCGATAAAGTTCCTACTGGTTGGTTATGGGTAACAACGACAAAGTTTTTATTTTGCCCATGAAGTAATTGTTGCGCAGCTTCGCGAATGGTGATATTAGCTTCCAGCGAAGGTACCTCGCGCATCATAACCTGTTGAATAGTTACACCACTGATAAACGCCCGGTTTTTAACTTGCTTTGCCTCGCCCCGCGCACCCAGAAAAATAAAGACACCTATGAAAGCCAAAAAGGGATTTCCATAAAAACCCAAAATAATAAAGCCAAGGGCAATCACCTGCCCGATTGTAGCCGCGATTTGAGTAGCTTTTACCCGATCCATTTTGTAAGACAATAGCGCGCGTAGCACCCGGCCTCCATCCATAGGAAAAGCAGGAATCATATTAAAAACGGCAAGCGTTAGATTGACACTAAGTAAGGAAAATAAAAAGTTGGAGCCTCCTACCTTACTAAGTCCCCGAAAGGCATCCGTTAATTCTGGCAAATAGATAAACGGTAGCAGTACGAGGGCGATAACGATGTTTACCAACGGTCCGGCCAGCGCTACAAACAATTCTTCTTTTGGTTTTTCGGGTATAGATTCCAGACTGGCCACACCACCTATGGGAAGTAAGGTGATATCTCGTGTTTTAATGTGATAACGTTGTGCGGTAAGCGAGTGGCCCAACTCATGAAGCGTAACACAAACAAAAATTGAAAGTACAAACGCAACAGACCACAGGATTTCGGTGGTACCAAGGCCTGCCTTTACATCATTGTAAACGATCCAGGCTATAAGCAAAGCGAATGTCCAGTGGATAAAGATTTTAATACCGGAAATTTTTCCGATGTAGAGTTTATAATTCATGAAACGGAGGCAAAAGGAATGGGCATAAACTTTATTACAAATTGGGATCCAGTTTTAAGACCAGATGAAAATTCACCATCAGGTCGTCTTGAACTTTAATGGTGCCCATCATGCGCGAGGGAGGAGATAATCCGAAATCTGCGAAAGTAAACTTTCGACCTCCTTTTAAATGAATCATACCATTGGGTTTAGCTTCGATGAAGCAATCGACCTCAAATAACTTTGTAACACCGGCCAATGAAATTTTTAGAATGCCTTTAAAACTTTCTTCTTTCTGGGTATAGCTGGGTGTGCGTTCAAACGAAATAAAGTCGATAACTATAGCCGGAAACTCATCTGATTTTACGGTCTTCCTAAAATCAGAAGTCATGATGGACATGCCGCAGTCAAAGGTGGAGGCATCTAATCCAACAGATCCTTTAACAAAAACAGGCCGTGTATTTTTTCCACCCTCGTGCAAAACCAACGTGTCGGTACCTGAATAGTTGGCGATGGCGCAGGTGAAGGAATTGATATTGGTTTTTCCATCGATCGAGAGTTTACTGGCCGGCAGTACGATCAGGCGGTGAACGAGATTGGCATCACTGACTATAAAGGCAGAGGAAATAAAGAAAAGCAGAATGCAGCAGATTAGCCTCATGGCAGAGAGTATCAATAAAAATGATACCAAAGTTAAGCGGTAACTCTGAAAATGTAAGATGGGGTAGCAAAAAAACGGAGGCTTCAATATTGCCCTCAGGTTCATCATGAATAATCTAAGGACTTCCTTAATTTTTGAAATAAAAAAACCGGCCGACTCAACGAGCCGGCCGGGGTGTTTCCTAAATAAACCTATATTAGAAGGAGATTGCTCCTTGTACTACGAATCCATCAAACTTAGCTCCAAAGAATCTTTCTGTATCAGGATAACCACTATATTCCTGCTTAACATATTCAGCCTTGAGCAACACGTTACGTGTAATAAACCAGCCAGCAGCAACAGATAAACGATTAATTTCTACATCAAAAAGAGTTCCTTGCGTTGCAGCGGTCTGTCCGAAAGCAAGATTAGAAGTTAATTTTTGGTACCGGGTGCCTACATAAAGATTTTCTGTGTTTCCGAAGCGATAGATCAACTCGCCTGAAGTCTGATGTGTCTGACGGTTATCAATATCTCCATAACTAGATCCTTCACCATTTTCAAGTGCGTTATTTCCTTTTGCATATTCCCAGGTTCCGAAAAATTCAAGACCACCAAATTTTACGAATGGGTTAACCATGAAGGAAGTGATGTTATCGCGGTAGCCAGGATTGAAGCGACCTGAAGTGTACGCTGTCGTTACGGTAGCGGCAGTGTTATCAGTTACAAATTGATAGTTTGAACCAGTGCGATCGCCACCCATTAATGTGTTGCTTACAGAAGATTTGGTTGTGTAAGCAGAAGCAGTCAAGCGCACACGCAGGTTATCTTGTAATTGTTTGTCGTAACCAACTTTGCCATAAAATGATGGTTTGCGTTTTGAAACATTTGGTAAAGAAGGGTCATAGATGTTTCCCTGAATTTCACCATCTGTGTAGGCACCCATCAGGATAATACCATTTTTCTGCCAGTATAATTCGGCACCAATTTCAGTAGTGAACGCATCCATGATGTTGTTCTCTATCCAAGGATTTTGCAAGGTGTGGCCACCATCACTTCTACGATAGTGTGCATCACCGTAGTTAATTTCCATATGACCAACTTTCAAGGTTAAGTTCTTCCAAATTTTGTCCAAAGCCTCACTTTTCAGGAAGCTTACTTTGTCAACTTTAATAAAGCCGCCTTTTACCCAAAATTCATTGTGGTGGTGAGAGGCCATGTAAGATACCAGATTCAAACTTACACCGTCTGCCAATTGAACATCGATATTGAAGTTAGCTTGAGCCAGAGGGAATCCACCACCCATTTCATATAATGCATTGGCGTTGGTATAGGGTGTAGTACCAACAAGGTATCCACCATATACGTTTGGATTTGTCGTAATACCTGTAGCAGGAACACCCGTTGCGCGGTTAACGAAACTACCAGAACCTGGAGAGGTTTCTACGAATACTGCTCCAGTTCCAGAATTTGGATTCAACACTGCTTTTGCACCATTTTGGTGATTCAGACTTTGGTAACCTTGTGTAAAACCAGCGCCAATGCGTACTTTAAAACCATCATATTGAACGGAGTCCGTATCTTTCTGAACTTCGAACACATTAATGCCACGTTTGTCATAAGGTTTCCAATATTGTATTGCAGATTGCTGAGCAAAGGCCAGCAATCCTGTGAACAAAAGCCCCAGCATTATCAGCAGGCTTTTAAGGGAAACGATTCTTGTTTTCATAACTGTAGGTTTTTAATTTAAATTTTAATTGTATTAGAGTTTATCGGGAGTCAGTGTTACATCGATGGTGATAGTGATATCATTGCCGGTTTTAACAGAACCAAACATGAAAGAAGGTGGCTCTACATTATAGTCGCTCATCTTAATGGCCTTCGTGCCTTTGAATGCCAAAGCCCCATTTTTTACTTCGTAAGCAACTTCAACATCAATAGGTTTTGTAGTGCCTGCTATGGTGAGGCTTCCGCTACACAGGATTGTCTTGCCGGTTATTTTCGCTGAAGAAAGCTGAAAGGTGATTTGCTTGTGCTTATCCGTCTTCAATGAGTTGTAGGCATTTTTATCCATAGAGCCTTTTCCGCTTTTTAAACTTTCAGCGGGAATCGTAACTGTAATGGAATTGAGTTTTGCAGGTGTGCCATCGGCATTCACTTCAAAGAGTGCTTTGTAGGCAGCTTCTTTCGTAGTCATCGTCCAGTCGTGCATGGTCGAAGTGCCAGCGATGGTAATGAGTGAACTTCCTGTCTGGCGGTAACTTTGCTGGGCGACCCCACACATTATTACAAAGGCCATCAGGGAGGTGAGAACTGCCCGGGTAATCATTTTTCTGTTCGTTTTCATACTGATTTGGTTTTTGTGCCTGTTAAGCGATACAAGGTTAGGGAGATCAACAAACCGGCCACATGATTGTGGCTACCTCTAAATATGATTTATATCATATAATTATTAAAGTAGAATATTATAAATCACATATAATCAATTCATTACAAAATTCAACCTTTTCTCTATTCAAGGTTAGGGGGCATTTCCTGATTACAATTCGTCATTTATTTTGATTAGTTGTTTAGCTTTTTATTAAAGAATGGGGACTTATTTCATGGGTAATAATCTCAGCAAAATGTAGGCGAGCGTTTAATAAATCTCCATTTAGTATGCATGCATAACAAATTTTTTATACCTTCGGCAACGTTTGCAAATTCATGAAGCGCGAAGAAACCATAGACTATCACATTCGATCTGCCTGGCATGCGATCGCCCGCATGTACAATCAGCAAGCGCTTAAGTTTGATGGCACCATGTCCATTGGGTACGCATTATTAAATATTTCATCGGAGGAAGGAACAGCTGCCATGAAGATTGGCCCATTGATGGGATTGGAACCACGCAGCCTGACCCGATTACTAAAATCCATGGAAGAAAAAGGATTGATCACTCGTCAGGTTGATAAAAATGATAAACGTTCGGTGCGGGTACAGCTCACCAAACAAGGGAAGAAGATGAAAGAAAAGTCGCGCGAAACCGTATTGCGTTTTAATGAAGCCGTGCGCGAAGAAGTAGCCGAAGAAAAGCTAACCGTGTTTTTTGAAGTGGTGCAGAAGATAAATCAGATTGTTGACAGCGATACTATTTACGATAAAGTTTTACAATGATTGTTGCAGGTTGGTGACATGACCAGCCATCGACAACGAATAACGAACAACTAAAATATGAACAGAACCATTCGCAAAGTAGCAGTTTTAGGATCGGGCATCATGGGTTCACGCATTGCGTGCCACTTCGCCAATATTGGGGTAGATGTACTCTTGCTCGACATTGCACCCAAAGAGTTGACGGAAGACGAAAAGAAAAAAGGTCTAACGTTGGATCATCCGGCTGTCAAAAACAGAATTGTCAACAGTGCTTTTGAAGCAACACTGAAAGCAAATCCAGCTTCGCTCTTCAGTAAAAAATTTGCCTCGCGGGTTAAGCTCGGCAACTTCACAGACGATATGGCGAAAATCAAAAACTACGACTGGACGATTGAGGTTGTGGTTGAGAATCTCGACATCAAGAAGAAAGTTTACGAAGAAGTAGAGAAGCACAGAACACCGGGAACCTTAATCACCTCCAATACATCAGGTATTCCTATTCATCTGATGGCTGAAGGCAGAAGTGAAGACTTTCAAAAACATTTTGCGGGCACCCACTTTTTTAATCCACCACGCTACCTGAAGTTATTAGAAATAATTCCAACGGCTAAAACGGATCCGGCTGTTACAAAATTTTTGATGCACTATGGCGATCTTTTCTTAGGCAAAACAACCGTATTGTGTAAAGACACTCCGGCTTTCATTGGAAACCGCGTAGGAATTTTTGGGTTGTTGAAAGTGATCGACTCCATGGGAAAATATGATCTCAACGTTGATGAGATCGACAAACTTACCGGCCCCGTTATCGGTAGACCAAAATCAGCAACCTTCAGGACCTCTGATGTGGTTGGTTTAGATACACTTGTCAAGGTATCAAACAATTTATATGCAGGATTGGTGAATGATGAAGGCCGCGAGATGTTTAAGCTGCCGGAAGTCGTTACCAAACTCGAGCAAAACAAATGGCTCGGTGATAAAACCGGCCAGGGATTTTATAAGAAGACCAAGAATGCCAAAGGCGAAACCGAAATCCTAACGCTGGATTTAAAGACCCTCGAATACAAACCGAAAGCAAAAGCAAAATTTGCTACGCTCGAAACCACTAAAACAATCGATAATCTGAAAGACCGTTTCAAGGTGTTGCTGGCCGGCAAAGACAAAGCAGGTGATTTTTACCGCGATTGTTTTTACGGACTGTTTCAATACGTGAGCAATCGTATTCCTGAAATCAGTGATGAACTTTTCCGTATTGATGATGCAGTGAGCGGTGGCTTTGGTTGGGATCTGGGCCCATTCGAAACGTGGGATGCTGTGGGCGTTGAGAAAAGTATTCCGTTAATGGAAGCGGCTGGTTACAAACCCAATCAATGGGTGTATGATATGCTGGCATCAGGGAACAAATCATTCTATAAAGTAGAAGGTGGGCAGAAAAAATATTACGATATCCCCACGAAGTCGTACAAATCAATTCCGGGAAGGGAAAGTTTTATCATTCTTGAAAGCAAGAGTGAAAATGTGGTCTGGAAAAATGCGGATTCTAAAATCACAGACCTGGGCGATGGCGTGATCAACTTTGGATGGCACAGCAAGAGCTTTACTCTGGGCAGCAGCGTAATTGAAGGACTTAACAAATCACTTGACATTGCAGAGAAAGAGTATCGAGGCTTAGTGGTAGGCCATCAGGGTGCCGACTTTTCATTAGGAGCAAATCTCGGACTGGTATTTATGTATGCCATTGAGCAGGATTATGATGAGATTGATTTCATGATCAAAGCATTCCAGAACTCTGTCATGCGATTGCGCTATTCATCCATACCTGTTGTTGTGGCTCCGCAAGGAAGAACGCTCGGGGGCGGATGTGAAATGACCATGCATGCGGATATCGCGCAGGCAGCAGCGGAAACATATATAGGCTTGGTAGAAGTTGGCGTTGGGCTAATACCTGGCGGTGGCGGCACAAAGGAGTTTACGAAACGCGTTAGTGATGCTTCGCAGGAAGGGGATATAGAATTGAATGCTTTACAAAATGCATTTATGACGATTGCTACAGCAAAAGTTGCCACGTCTGCCGAGGAGGCACGCGAACTTGGCATTCTTAAAAAGTTAGATCGGGTGTCGATGAATAAAGACCGGCAGATAGCTGATGCGAAGCAAGCGGTGCTTGATTTAGCAGAAGCGGGCTACACCATGCAGCCACAGGCAAAGAATATAAAAGTGCAGGGTCGTACGGGGCAGGCGTTATTCCTCGCAGGACTTCAAGGCATGCTGATGGGCAAGTTCATTTCAGAGCACGATGCCAAAGTTGCGAAGTGGATAGCCAACATCATGTGTGGAGGAGATCTCACATCGCCACAAGAAGTAAGTGAACAATATCTGCTTGATTTGGAACGAGAAGCTTTCCTTTCACTAACGGGTGAGAAGAAAACGCTGGAGCGGATTCAGGCTATTTTGACGGGAGGTAAGCCGCTTCGTAATTGACAAAAGTAAAAAGTGGCAACACGAAGTATAACACTTGCCTACTGCATTTGCCTATTGCCTACTTTAAATAACATGAATTAAAAACATAACCAACATGGACGCATACATCGTAGCAGGTTTCAGAACCGGAGTGGGGAAAGCCAAAAAAGGCGGGTTTCGTTTTACACGACCCGATGACTTAGCGGCTGAGGTAATCAAACACCTGGTCAAATCTATTCCAGGACTTGAAAATAAAATGATCGATGACCTCATTGTTGGCAATGCAGTGCCCGAAGCGGAGCAAGGTATGCAGATGGGCCGCATGATTTCATTGCTGGCATTGGGCATGGATGTGCCCGGTATGATTGTGAACCGCTATTGTGGATCAGGCGTAGAGACGATCGCTATTGCAAGTCAACGGATACAAGCCGGCCAAGCAGACATTATTATAGCGGGAGGAACCGAGTCGATGTCGTTGGTGCCTACAATGGGCTTCAAGACCGCCTTGAATTATGTAATTGCCAAGGACCACCCAACTTATTATACCAGCATGGGCTTAACTGCCGAGGAGGTTTCAAAGCAATTTAAAATTACCCGCGAAGAGCAGGATCAGTTTTCGTATGAATCACACATGAAAGCAGCCGCAGCCTGGAAGGATGGAAAGTTTAAAGATGAGGTCGTTCCCATCACGGTGAAAGAAGTTTATGTAGACGAGAACATGAAAAAGAAAACCCGTGAGTTTGTGGTGGCTACCGATGAGGGCATTCGTACGGATACCACGGTTGAGGGCCTTGCGAAACTAAGACCTGTATTTGCAGCAGGCGGAACAGTTACAGCAGGTAACTCTTCTCAGACTTCGGATGGTGCTGCATTTGTGGCTGTGATGAGTGAGCGCATGGTGAAACAATTGAACTTAACACCTATCGCTCGCATGGTCAGCTATGCAGCAGCGGGTGTTGATCCGCGCATCATGGGCATTGGCCCGGTGGCAGCGATACCCAAAGCATTAAAGATTGCCGGACTGAAACTTGATGATATAGACCTGATTGAATTGAATGAAGCATTTGCGGCACAGTCCCTGGCGGTAGTAAAAGAACTCGGAATCAATCGCGCCAAGCTAAATGTAAATGGCGGAGCGATTGCGGTCGGTCATCCGCTGGGATCTTCGGGCGCACGTTTGTCTGTACAATTATTCAACGAACTGCGAAGACAAAAGAAAAAGTATGGCATGGTGACAGCTTGCGTTGGTGGTGGTCAGGGTGTGGCGGGGATTTATGAGTTATTGAATTGATAGTAGGCAATAGGCAAGTGCAGTAGGCAAGCCTATTGCTCTTTGCCTACTGCCTACTTCTTATATAAACAATCAAAATTTTAATCAGAAAGAAAAATGGCAACAGAAGTAGAAACAAAACGGGCCCTCAAAGGCGGAGAATTCTTAATCCGGGAAACACAAGCGCACGAAATCTTTATCCCTGAAGATTTTAATGAAGAGCAGCGAATGATTGCGCAAACGTGCAAAGACTTTTTGAAACAGGAAGTATATCCACGTCTCGATGAAATTGATTCGATGAAGGATCTTACCCTCATGCCGAAGTTGATGGATAAAGCCGGAGAGCTGGGATTGCTCGGAACTTCAGTACCTCAAGAGTATGGCGGCTTTGGCATGGACTTCAACACAACCATGTTGGTGGCAGAAGTCATGGGTGCAGGACATTCTTTTGCAGTAGCTATTTCGGCACACACCGGTATTGGCACACTACCAATTCTGTATTACGGCAACGATGCTCAGAAGAAAAAATATATCCCCAAGCTGGCTACAGGCGAATGGAAAGCAGCGTATTGCCTGACCGAACCAGATTCGGGTTCAGACGCTAACTCCGGAAAAACAAAAGCTGTATTGACGCCCGATGGAAAACATTATGTGATCAACGGGCAAAAGATGTGGATCACCAACGGTGGCTTTGCCGATGTGTATGTCGTGTTTGCCAAAATTGATAACGATAAAAACCTAAGTGCTTTTATTGTTGAGAAAACATTTGGTGGCATTACGATGAATGAAGAAGAAAAGAAAATGGGTATCAAAGGATCGAGTACTCGCCAGATTTTCTTCAACGATTGTAAAGTGCCGGTAGAAAATTTGTTAAGCGAGCGTGAAAACGGATTTAAGATTGCCGTAAACATTCTCAACATCGGCCGGATTAAATTGGGCGTGGCTGCTGTGGGCGGCAGTAAGATGACAATTTCTCTTGCAACAAAGTATGCAACCGAACGCAAACAATTTGGAGTGCCAATCGCATCTTTTGGGGCGATCAAACACAAGATTGCCGAGGTTGTAACAAAAATTTATGCATCCGAGTCGGCACATTATCGCGCCAGTCAGAATATTGATGATGCCTACAATGCATTTATTGCAGGAGGCATGGATTCCGCGCAAGCAAGATTAAAAGCTCTGGAAGAATTTGCCATTGAATGTGCGATCTTAAAAGTACATGGATCAGAGGTGCTTGACTTCAGTGTAGATGAAGGCGTGCAGATTTATGGTGGCATGGGCTTTTCAGCTGAAGGCCCGATGGACCGCGCTTACCGCGATGCAAGGATCAATAGAATCTTTGAAGGAACCAATGAGATCAATCGCTTGCTTACCATCGACATGCTATTGAAGCGTGCCATGAAAGGTCATTTGGATCTGATCAATCCCGCCATGGCAGTGCAGAAAGAATTGATGTCGATTCCGGATTTCGGAAGCTCGGATGATACAGCCTTGTTTGCGAAAGAGAAAAAGGCCTTGAACAATTTGAAGAAAGCCGGGCTGATGGTATCGGGAGCCGCTATTCAGAAATTCATGATGAAACTTTCTGATGAACAAGAGATACTGATGAACCTGGCCGACATGTTGATTGAAGGATATGTCGCTGAGTCGGTGATTTTGCGTGTAGAGAAACTGATCAGCTTGCGTGGCGAGAAAGCCTGCGTGGCGGAAAAGGAAATGGCGTTAATTTATTTGCACTATGCTATAGAGAAGGCTGCTTCCGCTGGCAAGAGCGCGATCACTTCATTTGCCGAAGGCGATGAGCAACGCTTGATGTTAATGGGTCTCAAACGCTTTACGAAAATTGATCCTTATAATCTGAAGGAAGCGCGCAGAAAGGTAGCGAAGCTTGTGATTGATAAGGGAGAATATCCTTTTTAGACATAAGACATAAGAATAAAGATGTTTGACTTAAGACCCGGAAGTAATTCCGGGTTTTTTTGTAACCGTGTAACATTTCATCCAGATTATCGTCATCTTGGTTAATCATTAGAAAGATGGGCTCAAACAGCGCTAACAAATTCTCACCCCAGACTTACGTAAGAATTGGTGGCGTGATCTATTTGATTATCATCATTGCTGGATTATTCGCTGAAATTTTTGTACGAAGTAAACTCGTTGTATCGGGCGATCCCACCGCAACCGCTACCAACATACTGGATTCTCAATTGCTTTGGCGCATTGGCATCTGTGCCGATCTGATTATGCAGGTGTGCGACATTCCTTTAATGATGATCTTTTATGTTTTACTCAGACCGATAAATAAAAATCTGGCGTTGCTTAATTTATTATTTAACGTAGTACAAACCGCTGTTTTGGCTACCAATAAATTAAGTCTGTTGATGCCTTTGTTTTTAGCAGGAGACGCAGACTATCTAAAAGCAATTGATCCGCAGCAGCTACAAGCATTAGGTTATCTTTTCATTAAGCTGCATGATCATGGTCTGGGTGTTGGACTCATATTTTTTGGCTTTGTATGCCTGCTGGAAGGCTATCTTATTTTTAAGTCTAGGTATTTTCCCAAAACACTGGGCGTGTTAATGCAAATCGCAGGAGTATGTTATCTGGTCAATAGTTTTGCGGTATTTCTTTCGCCAGAGCTTGCAGGTATATTATTTCCATTTATTCTGCTGCCGTGCCTGATAGCAGAATTGTCACTTGCTCTGTGGATGATTATCAAAGGTGTAAACACTTCGGAATGGGAGAAGAAGATGGGTTAGATTTCTGAAAGATCTTTCATTAGTGCGCGGTCTTTACGATGGCTACCGGACTTACCAGAAAACCACGTTCTTTTAATTGTTCCAGTAGTCCGCATGTATAATTCAGATGCAGAAAGCCGACAGCAATAAAACAATTTTTTGTTGAAAGTAAGTCGGGGAGGATTTTCATCCACGCTTCATTTCGTTGTGTTAATAAAATGTCATCCGGGCAATCCACAGCTAATTCATAGTCCAGATCAAACCTTCGATACATGTTGGTGAACAGGCAGTCTTCCGGATCAACTTCCTTATCGGAAAGTTTATCAATCCAAACGCGGATCGATTTTTTGGCTTCTCTCCAGTCGGGAGAGCTGTATTCTTTGATAAGGCTCAATTGAAGGCTGTCGGTTTCCAATCCCAGCAACGCAATATCATTTGATTTAGCGAGGTGAATAAGGTAGTTATCGAAATGATCCCACGTATCGAGGGGGCTAACGGTGTTACACTTAACGCGCTGAAATTCTTGCCGGAGGGCAAACAGCAATTCAATCGGTTCAAGTTTATAGATATCCACACTTAGTTCTTTGCCTATCACCTTTAGCTTATTGAAATATTTTCGGCTAAAATTCTTTTCAATGTCAGTAGATGAGGATCGTGAGTTAATTACATTGATGGTAGTCTCGCTATCGTCTATCGATTCGAATATCGCAAGCTCCGACTGCAACAAGGCGTCTTTCAGTTGTGGAATGGAATCAACAAAGGAATTACCAAACTGATGAAATGTGCCAATGATAAAGGATCGTTTTGCAGTTACAGTGTCCCTTACTTCCCATAAAATGGTATTCTGTGCCACCACAGGTTGCAAAATAAGACAGATGATTATAATGACGAATCCAATTTTCATCTTTCGTAATATGTCTTTGGTAATATGCTGCTTCAGCACGATAATAAAACAAGTTGATGAAAAAAACTATCGGATTATTTATCGGAATACGCCTGAGTCTTACACCGGTATGTTGAATCAATCGTGTGACTTCGTCCGCCAGCCATTTGGAAACATCAGGAATACGAATACACAAATCATCAAAAAATTAAATTCAACACCGTTTCTTCCACCGCCCACTACAAACCAACCCTCTTTGTAATGCACCATCACAATTCCCATAACCAAAATTATAATGGTGATAACAGAGGCGGGTTTGATGTATTTGTTAAGCACTAATAAAAAAGCACACACCACATGCGATAGTTTGATGGCCCAGGCAAGTGGCAAACCAATCGGGGCAAACCCCACCTGGTTTAAATACAATTCGCCAAACGCGTTAATGCCACCATTAAACATACCGGGCACACTATGAAACAAAAGAATGACGGCAAGGGCAATCCGTAAAATGAATGTGCCATCAAAAATCTTTTGAGTATTACCAAAAGTAGATTTTGCCATGGGTTGCAAAGTTTATCGTTTGAAAAAATGCAAGTTAAAAAGAAGGAAAGATCATTGCACTAACCCAGGTAAGGGGAGCGGTTCTCACTTTCTTTTGGATGAGACTTCCAATAACGAGATCGCCCCGATACATCGAGGCGATGACTGATCAATAGTAAAATTGAACTTAATCCTATTCGTACTTCAATGAATCAACCGGATTGGTGTGCGCTGTTTTTAAGGAGTGAAAAGCGACCGTTAAGAAAGTAAAGATCAGCGCAAGCAAAGCCACCACGCCAAACGTTAACGGGTTGATGGGAGTCTGGTAGGCAAAATTTCCCATCCACTGCTGAATTACATAATAGGCTGCGGGCACCACCGCGATGGCCGCGATAATCACCAGGTACATCACGTCTTTGTAAAGCAAATAGATGATGCGTGGAATGCTGGCGCCATGCACTTTGCGGATGCCAATTTCTTTGGTGCGCTGTGCTGCTGTAAAAGCTGATAAGCCCAACAAGCCAAGCACAGAAATAAAAATGCAAATGTATGAGAGTGTGGAGAGCAACGCATATTGGGTTTCATCACTGCGATATTGTTCGTTAAAGCGCTGATCTAAAAAGAAATATTCGTAGGGATGATGAGGATCGTAGCCGGCCCATTTCTCTTTTATGAAACTCATGGTCTCAGGTAAATTTTCACCCGAAACTTTTAGGTGCAGAAAGCCACCTTCTTCGCGTGACTTCACAATCAGCAATGGCTCAACCGGATTGTGCAACGAACTATAATTAAAATCTTTTATCAGCGCTATAATCTGCCCTTCGGTTTCCCCATGAAACCATTTTACTTTTTTACCGATCGGATCATCACCCCAGCCCATCAGTTTTGCTGCGGCTTCATTGCACATAAAAATATCATCTATATCCGCAGTGGGGCCAACCTGAAAGTCACGACCCTTTAAAATTTCGATATCCATTGTCTTGAAATAATCCTGCCCTACCACCAGCAATGAAAAAGCCTGCTGCTGCATACCTTCTTTCCCCTCAGCCCACATCACCGGTCCGCCTACACCCATGCCCAATACATTATACGAAGTTGTGGCAGCGCTAATGCGCGGGTTTTGCAACATTTCGTTTTTAATCGATGAGATTTGCTTTTGCACCAGCGTATCCTGAATGGGCAGGATCAGAATATTTTCTTTATCAAAGCCGAGATCTTTGCTGCGCACATAATCAATCTGGTCTTGCATAAAGAAAGTACAGACCACAACAAAAATGGAAATTGCAAACTGCGTGGTGATAAGTACCTGACGCAGACGATGGCTCGACTTTCTGTTTTTAAATGAACCCTTCAGCGCACTTAGCGTGGGTATCTGTGGAAGATAAAAGGCTGGGTAAAGTCCGGAAAGAAGGCCGATGCCGAGGGCAATGCCCAACGAGCCAAATAGCAACAAGGGGTTGTTTAAGAAATCGGCCGTAAGGTTTTTGCCAATCAACGTATTGAAGGAAGAAGTATTTAGCACCGTAAACACCAGCCCAATGGCTAAAATCAACGAAACGAACGAGAGAAAAACGGATTCTCCGAGAAAGGAGAGCACCAGCGCACGCTTACCCGAGCCCAGGGTTTTCTTCATGGCAATCTCCGTAGCCCGCTTCACCGATTTGGCGGTTGAAAGATTCATGTAGTTGATGCAGGCCAGCAGAATGATGAAGATACCGATGCCGGTAAAGGCATAGAGATAGGCAATGTTGCCAACGGGTTCGTCTGATTGAAGGTTAGAGTGAAAGTGGATGTCGGCCAGAGGCTGTAGGATAGCAGAATATTTTCCACCCACCTGGTCGCCAAAGGATTTGTAATACTTATCGTAGATGGCAGGAAATTTTTCATAGAAGCGTTGTGGATCATACCCCTCGGTCATTAGCAGGTACGTAAATACATCGGGATTCCAAAAGGCTTCAGACTTTACTTGTCCTCCTTCCACAACCCACTCGCGGGTTTTGCTTAGGCCTGATAAAACAATATCAAATTTAAGGTGCGTGTTTTCGGGCGGGTCTTTAATCACGGCTGTCACCTTCCACAGTTCGCCATCGATGAACAACGATTTATCGATTGGATCTTCACTGCCAAAATACCGCACGGCTGTAGACTCTGTGATGACGATGCTGTTCAATAAATTCAGACAGGTTTTTTCATCGCCTATAATGAACTCATGGTTGAATACCCGAAAGTAGGAGGAGTCGGTGCGTACTATATCTTCTTCATAGTTGGCTACCTCTTCGTCTTTGTTTTGATATTTTACTAAGGTGTGATCCCAGTTGTTGGCGCGGGTTACGGCAACGACTTCAGGAAATTCGGTTTCCAGAATTTCGCCCAACTCGCGACTCGATCGCGCAACCTGAATATCAATGCCGGTTGCCTGCAGATGCCCACCTAGCCGGTAGATACGTTCGTGGTTTGCATAGTGCTTGTCGTAGGTAAGATCGTGCTGTAAGATCAACAGCAAAATGATACTTACGGCAATGCCGAGCGCCAGCCCCAGTATGTTGAGGATGGAAAAGAACTTGTCTTTAAGAAAAACGCGGATGAAGAATTTCAGGTTGGTGAGTAGCATGAGGAGGCCGTTTGTTTTGAGATGATAAAAATCGACAAAAAGTTTCTCAATCTTCAATAACAATGCCGACCGGAAAGCAGCTTTTTCTAGTTGTTATGTGGGTTGAATGAGGCGCGGTTGATCGATTTTGAAACAAATCTGTTCGAAATCATAATAGCTAAAAGTGGTTTTCAAGGATTACAATCGGTCGAACTTTTTTGCCAGTCTGCATAAGCAACAGTTGTCTTTATCTAATAGATGCTATTCCTTTTAACTCTGGACTGTTTATTGAATCAAAGGCATTGTAAACAAAACAATATGGATATGAAAAAGAGTTTGTTGTTAGTGGCAGGGATGATGGCCGGGTCCATACTTTTTGCACAAGATCACCAAGGGCATAAGCGAGGCCAGTATGAAAGCATGAAGACGGTGCTGTCGCTGGATGAAAAACAAGATGCCGCTATTCGTGATATTAATAAGAAGCATGCCGATGAGTATGCTGTGCTGAAAAAAGATTCCGCGCAAACACGCGATGAAAAGAAGAAAGCGGGACATGCCATTCAGGAGCAGCGGCAGAAAGAGATCAGTGCTGTACTTACACCTGAACAAAATGCCAAATGGAAAGCACACCGAAAGGCACAGGCTGCGCAACGTAAAGAACAGATGAAACAGGCCATGGAAAAGCGCGATGCAAAGTTGAAAGCAGATCTGTCACTTTCGGATGATCAGGCAACAAAAATGAAAGCAGCCGACAAAGACTTTGCAGAGAAAGCACGGGCGTTGGGTAAAAACGGCCAGCGTGATAAGGCCGAGTTCAAAAAACTAAAAGCCGATCGCGAAGCAAAGATCAAGACCATCCTTTCTACAGAGCAATACCAGAAGTGGAGTGCGCTGAAAAAAGAAAAGAAGGGTAAGCACAGGCCGAAGAAAAAATAAATGATGTGTTAATAAGAAGCGTTCAGGAGAACGCTTCTTTTTTTGTTTAAATCAGTTGTGATGCAAGGCTTTTCGAATTCGATAAGCAGTTTATTGGGTCGGAAAAGAACTTGTCTTTCAGAAAAACGCGGATGAAAAATTTCAGGTTAGTGAGTAGAATGCGGAGTGGTTTGTGTTGAGATGATAAAATCGACAAAAAGTTTCTCAATCTTCAAAAACAAATGCCGATCCGGAAAGCAGCTTTTTCTAGTTGTTAAATAGGGTGAGTTAAGTAAAGCTGGTCGGTTTTGGTACAAATCTGTTCGAAATCATAAAATGAAAAGCATACTGGTTCGTGACATGAAGCAAGGAATGGTAAATGCTGCACCTATTTAGTTTTAATTGTTACTATCACTCTTTTATATCTTGATAGCTGCGGCTCACCTTTATCAGTAACCTTCAAAATAAAATGTGCCGTCTCTTCTTTATCTACTTTAGGCGCAGTAAAATGAGCCTTATACACATTCTCCGCTCCGTTTACTTTAATAAGTTTTTTATACGTACCAGCCTCCGGATAGTTAAACCACAGGAAACTGAAATTATCCCCGTCAGGGTCATGCGTCTGGAAAGCGTCTAACGTAAAATTCTCTCCTGATTTGACTGTTATTTGTTCGGGGTGAGATAAGACAGGAACGGGCGGATGATTGGCTTCCTCATACGACATCAGGCACCAGTCCATGCGGGCCGCAAAATCATTTTGAAAATCATCTCGCCAACGCCACAACGTAACTTTAAAATCCGTAAATGTTGTCGTGTCTTGTTTTACCGATCTGCCAAATTCATTTAACCTGTACGGAGCATAACTATCATTGGCATTCGTCCAGATTGCTCTTGTTTCAGGAGCGATGGTAACAATGGATCCTCCTTTCTTCGTTTTTGAAAAGTCAGGTTTATAAAGTTCATAGCGACCACCCCATCCACCCCACTCGGGATGTTCTGCATTATTTAATCCATTCGGAATTAACGAAAGAAACGAAGGGGTATCACCTTCCATACCCCAGGCTACATCAGGATAAACTGCGCCTAAAGGCCCGTGATTTTGTTGAATGTTCTGGGCTAGCCAACGATTACTAATCGTGGTGTGGTCAATCCCTTTTATGTTGCTTGTCATGATACCGGTCCAGGTTGCATTTCCATAATCATCACCCGGGCTTACGATATAAAACAATTCAGGAAATTTATTTCGTATCCAGAGGCCACTGTCATCCTGGTCAGAAATGGTATACACGCGAAGTTTTGCAAGTAGCCTTTTTGCTTCACTTTTACTTTTTGTTTTTTCTATTTTGTACAAAGCTTGTGCAAGCGTGTTAGCTCCGCCCCATACCGGAATCCACAACGGACGCTCATCTGCATTTTCAAGAATCTTTATGATCCAATCAGAACCTTCAGAGTCCATCCCTTCGCCAACGCCTTTCATGCCATAAGTTGGCAAACCCTTTTTTACCAATGGATATAATTCTTTTGCATCTGGGAAGTTGGGTTGATGCTTTTTCAGATTTGGCTGAATTTTTTCGTATGCCTGAATAACTCGGGTAATCGATTCCGGATGCACAGCATCGGGCATCCAGCAGGACGTAGTAGCGACAATTCCCTCAATATCAATTTCATTAGAATATAGAAGCAACCGAACCATCGATTGTGTATCATCAGGTTCATTCTCTATGTCAGTGAGGATAACGACTCGGCTTTTTTGAATGGATTGTCCATAAACAAAATCAACCGTCAGGAAAACCAGTAGCACAAACAGGAATGTTTTCATACTAAAAATATTTATTGATAGAGTAATATCAATTATCGTTTGTCAATTTTCAACAGTCATTTCCATTCATCTACTTGATTTTCTCGAATGTCTCAATTTGACCAGTTCTATTTTGAGAATAAAAGTTTTCAATAAGAAACCTGTCATTTGAAGCAGTAAATTGATAGTCTGCAAAACAGTAGCAACTCGAAACAGTGTTATAAATGGAAATTTTAGATGCGGTAAATTTATATTCGTAAATGCTTGAATATAGTTTATTGTATCCTTTTATCTCTTTGTCACTCTTAAGAATAAAGGATTGCTTGTCTCCGTTGTCAAATTTTTGGTCAAAGGTAATTGTATCTTTTCTACCATTTATTTCAACCCAGCTTCCGCTTAAGTCTGTCAAAGGAGTTAAGCTGTTGTCACTACAACTTAATAGAATCAAACAAAAAGAAAAAGCCAGATATTTCATGTGTTCTATTTAATCAAACATTTTGATTTTCCTTTAAAAAATTGTTTGTGCTTAGCAAACATTATTGTCCACATCGTCAAACATTATTTCGTCCCTTTTGTCTTTGCAACATGCACGGCAATTTCTCTTTGACGCATTGCTTCCATCATGTTCATTTCAGCAATCTTTCTTTGTTGCTCCGCTAGTTTTGATGCTCTTCCGCTTTCATCATCATTTCTCTTGCAAGTCGCTCGTTTTCATTTGCTCTTACTTCATTCTCATCTGCCCTCTCCTATTGGTAGTAACCATACGCAAGTGATAAAACTGTAGCAAGAGTCAGGAGTCCGATAAGTAGATTCTTTTTCATGGTCAGGTGTCTTTATTAAATTTCGTGTTAATCTGAGGAGTTGGCAACAGCTATTTTATTCGAGCCGATAAAAAGAGAGTAACAGGCAAGGTTAGGCTCAGGTCTGTAGTTTTTTGTATAGATTCGGGCTGGCCGATGATCGACTGACGATCTTTCATAAAGCGCAAATAGTAGGTAGCTTCCGTACCCAAAAATATTCTTTCACTAATGCCAAACATAAGTCCAACACGTGGACCAAAACCCCATTGATTACCTTTAGTCTCTATGGTTAAAGAAGCTCCTCCCTGGTCGGCATTTGTTTTTAACTTACTTCCCCCTAATACAAGATCGTAACCATGCAATGCAATCCATCGTTTGCCCCACTTGGTTTTACGCTCGTATCCAATTCTGAAAGTAAGAGCACGATTGATTGTTTCGCGCTTAATAAAATTTGAGTCATCAATAAATTTATTATAGTCATAGGTTAGCCCATAGCTTATACCACGGCCCGTTTGTATTGAATTGCTTGCGTATTGTATAGCGAAAGGGTTGCTGGAAGGCGTATTATCCGAATTGAGATTGATGATTTGTTGTAATAACTGGGTTATCTCAATTCCAAAATACCGAATCTTGGCAGGTTTTGTTTTTGATGAAAGCCGGGCTGGGTCTTCAAGATGTTCGGTTTTGTTAATAACACTTAAACTGGGAGCAGATGTCACAGTATTTTTTTGAGCGCGCAATGGATAGATAACTGGCTTGGTTCCGGCACACTGACTTTCCGATACAAAGTGAGCAATAAGCTCGTCCTCATCGTAGCCAAGGTTATTAAAATAATGCAAAGCACTATCATTACAATTTACAACCTGTGCCAAAGTCTCTTTGTAAGTTTCGTTTGTTTTAATCTCATTTATTGTTTTGTACTTTTTAAAGATCAATTGCTTAATAGGCTCACCTTGTTTATTGAAGAAATAACGTTTCAGCCCATCACCTTCAAAGGCATAAAGGTTAGTGCTTCCTTCCACCAGCGTCCAAAGAAAGAGAATCTCTTCATGCCACTCGGGCTCAGGCGCATAACTCAACAGGGGTGGATTATCGCCCGAGATATCAATTGATACGCGGGCTTTTTTGATTTTGAATAAGCCATCTATACTCACCTCCCGTATCTCGGTCAGGGATTTTTTTATTGGCGTATCTTTATAATCAATTCTGTAAGTAATTGAGTCGTTGGCTTTCCAGGCCTCCGACTTCAAATAACACTCCGTTTTTTGGTTGTGGACATCAATAAAGTATCCTTTTTCGAAAGTACTTTGAGCTTGTGTAGCGAGTGCCACTAAGGCGAAGCCAAGCGAATAAGATAGGTTGAGAAAGAATTTATTCACGATAGATTACTTGGGAACTATCGACTTTTGAATGGATTAGCCAACTTCGGATCGTTTATCATTTCATAATCCGTTAGTGTAGTAAGAAAGGCCGTAATGGCTTTTATCTCGGCCTGGCTCATGTTTAATTGTTTTGTTTTGCCGTCAACACCTTTAAAGCGCGCGTCTAAGTTGGGGCTGTTCTTAATACCATGACTATAATGCTCCAGCACTTCTTCCAGCGTTTTAAATCTTCCATCGTGCATGTAAGGGCCTGTGAGTTCTACGTTGCGCAAGGAAGGAATTTTAAACATACCAGCATCATTATTATTGCCAGTTACAGCAGAGAAGCCTGCATCTTTGGGGTTTGCATCCAGTCCGATATCAGCAAAGCCGTTTGATTCATGGCAACTGTTGCAGTTAAATTTATCAAAGAAAAGTCTCCGACCTAGTTCTTCTTGTGCGTTAAGCAAAAATCTGTTTACGTTAGGATCTGCCTGGTTCGAAGTATTTTGGAATGTAACTGACTTATCAAATTTGGATTGATTCGATCGAATACTTAATAGAAAAGAACTGAGGGCAGTTGCTATTTTTTCTTTGCTCACTTGCTCATCATTAAAGGCATTGTTGAACAAGTGTTTATATTCCGGTATGGTGGATAACTTAAGCGCCAGCACATCCATATCATGAATACCCATTTCGATATGATTCATAATGGGGCGCGTAACCATGGTTTGCAGATCGCTCTCGCGGCCATCCCAGAATAACTTTGTTGGCTGTACAAAAAAGTCAGGGGGCACAACTACTCCGGGCAAGTAGGTAATGCCCTCATCTGTAAAAATGGTATCGATAACAACAGTTCCTCCCGAAGAATCAATTAGAACAGATTCACCTTTAAATACATCTGAAATTATATTTTGAATAGGCATTGAATTACGTGGGGTGATGCGATTTTCAAAACCCCGGCTAAAAGCAGTATTGTCAGAAAAAGCAAGCGCTTGCTTATGGCAACTACCGCATGAAACCGTGTTGTTAATTGAAAGGCGGGGATCATAAAAGAGAACGCGGCCCAGGGTTGGGATGTGATCAGATAATCCTGAAACATTGTAAGAGAAGGGCTCGGCCGGTAATTCAAGTGCAACCTCCCGATTTTCGGAATAAAAGGGATCGCAGGAAATAACTACAATCACCAAGGCAGCAACCATCCCAATGTGCTTCATTTTCATAGCTGTTAATTATAATTGAGCAATCTTGATAAGTAAGTTAAACAATACTTCTTTTAGACACAACTGCCCGAGTTTTCGTTGGAAAACTAACTGAATTTTCATCGTAGGATTGATCAAAGCAGAGTTATATCAATTTGCAAACCCATTCACCTTCTCTTAAATTGGAAGGTTATTTTCACCCATGGCCAAATCAACACCCCCTACAGCACCAAAAACCGATGTGGTTTTAATGGGCGCGGGTATTATGAGTGCTACGCTTGGCACCATCCTGAAAGAACTTAATCCGAACATCGACATTCATATTTTTGAGCGAATGGATCGTGCCGGGTTAGAAAGTTCGGATGCCTGGCATAATGCGGGTACCGGACATGCCGCCTTTTGTGAGCTCAATTATACTCCGCAAAAACCAGATGGTTCGGTGGACATTTCCAAGGCTGTTAAAATCTCTGAATCGTTTGAGGTCTCACGCGAGTTTTGGAGCTACCTGGCTGAAAAGAAATACCTAAACAACCCAACTGAATTTATTTCGAATGTTCCACACATTAGCCTGGTCTGGGGCCAGGACAACGTAGACTTCTTGCGTAAGCGATATAGCTTAATGAACAGCTCACCACTTTTTGGTGGCATGGCTTACTCCGAAAACCACGATGAGATTTCTGAATGGGCACCGATTGTCATGCGCGGCCGAACAAAAAAACAACCTGTTGCGGCAACGCGAATGGGAATTGGCACGGATGTAAATTTTGGTACGCTTACACGTGGTATGATTGACCAACTAATTAAAAAGCCGGGTGTAACCATTCACTATAGTACGGAGTGTCTCGATCTTGATCCGGATGGTAAAGGTGGCTGGGATGTTTTTGTAAGAGACATGAAGACAGGTGTAAAGAAAACAGTCAACACACGTTTTGCTTTTATCGGAGCTGGTGGCGCCACACTTCATTTACTAAAACGCGCAGAGATAAAAGAAAGAAATGGTTATGGTGGTTTTCCGGTGAGTGGACTTTGGTTAAAGTGTTTGAATGAAGAATTGATTAATAAACATCACGCGAAGGTATACGGTAAAGCTTCCGTTGGCTCTCCACCCATGTCGGTGCCCCATGTTGACACGCGCTTTATCGAAGGAAAGAAAGAATTACTGTTTGGTCCCTTTGCGGGATTTTCAACCAAGTTTCTTAAGAACGGTTCGCTGATGGATTTACCCAATTCAATTAAGCTGGACAATCTCATGCCCATGATCTTTGCGGGAATCAGAAACGTGCCATTGACTCGCTACCTGATTGAACAACTTCGTCTAACTCCGGAAGATCGTCATGCGGCCTTACGGGAGTATGTTCCTTTCACGAAGCAAGTTGATTGGGAGTTGATGGAAGCCGGTCAGCGGGTGCAGGTAATTAAGAAAGACAAAAAGAAAGGTGGTGTATTAGAGTTTGGAACCGAGTTGGTTGTCTCGGAAGATGGAACTGTGGCCGCATTGTTAGGTGCATCACCCGGAGCATCAACGGCTGTTTCCATGATGCTTGAACTTATTCAAAAATGTTTTCCTAAAGAAAGTAAATCGAGTGAGTGGCAGAACAAACTAAAAGAGCTTGCTCCTTCATTCGGCAATTCAATTTCAAAAGATCAAAATCTTGTTGAAGAAACCCGCAAGCGCACGAATGCGGTTTTGGGTCTTGTTAAAAATTGAAAGAATCCCTCACCCCCGGCCCCTCTCCCTGGGGAGAGGGGTGTCCGCCAGCTGGCGGACGGGGTGAGGGAATTTCAAATCAATTTTTCCATTCTGGCCAACGCCCTGGTGTATAAGGAGCACTGTTGAGTTCCAATTCTTTTTCCAGTTGTTCTATTGACGAGTGAGTTTCTTTCAAATCTTCAAGAACAACTGTAAATTGTTTGGCTGCGATGTCGTACGAATCTTTATATGTTTTTGGAATAGGTGCTGTTGAACTCCACACGCTGCCTTCAATGCCCGACACCCGTTCGTTGATGGCTGGAATGGTTTCAAAATCTCTGCGACCTCTCGTTTGATCGCCATTCATCCGCATTCTCAAATCTTGTAATTGTTTTGTGATAGCATACGATTTTTCAAGAAAGGATTTTGCCGGTGCAGGCATATCCTGAACCGCCAGATTAATATTGCGCACGCGTTGATCCATGTTATTCATTAAATCTCCAGCGGCACTTACAGCTTTTCGAATTTTAGTAACCTGCTTGTAGAAGGCAACGTTGGCACTCATGTCGGTCGGGATGCTGCTTTGATCCAGCAGTTTGCAGCTAAACTTAACAGGGGCTACCAATTCTGTAACAACTCCATCTTCATATTTTGACAACATTACTGTGTATTGGCCAGGCATTGCCAGATGACCTTCTTCGGCACCACCAAACAGCTGATCAGGCGCAGGTGTAAATCGATTGTTTACCGGAGCGGGTGATCCATATCGAAAGTCCCATACCAATCGTTGCAATCCTTTTTTAGCAGGCGCTTTCAGATGTCGCACAACGCTGCCTGCCTCGTCTTTAATAGTGAAAAGAAGATAGGGTTCTGGTTGCTGATCTTCCATGCGCAAACTATCCATGCTTGGATAAAATACTTTTTGTTTCTTTTCGTATTTAGCTTTCTCGGCATCCGCACGTTTTTGCTTTAGGGTTTTGATATCGTCTTTGAGATAATAAGAGAACACTGCCCCCACGCTTGGATTAGGCGTAGAAAAATAACTACTGCCTAAATGCCCTTTGTCGCGCAAGCCCAAGGGAAATCGTTCGATAAACATCAGACTTTCTTTTACTGGAAAAATAATGGCGGGCTTATCTAAATCATCTTTTTTGAGATTTCTCAGTAGTGAATAATCATCGAGCACATAAAACCCACGGCCAAACGTTGCAAGCACCAAATCATTTTCCCTGCGTTGAATTTCAAGATCGCGCACAGCAATGGTAGGCAAGCCCGCTTTTAGTTGTGTCCAGCTTTGACCTCCGCTGGTTGAAAAGAATAATCCAAACTCTGTTCCAACAAAAAGTAAGTTAGCATCAACATGATCTTCGGCAATTGAATAAACACTACCACGAACAGGCAGATTACTTTGAATCGGCTTCCAGGTTTTTCCGGCATCAGTCGTTTTTAACACATACGGTTTAAAATCTCCATATCGGTGATGATTGAAGCAAACATAGGCGGTGCTTTTATCATGCAGCGAAGCAATGATCTGATGCACATAACTCATGGATGGAACTCCGGGCAGGTTATCAAACTTTGTCCAGTTTTTTCCACCATCATTCGTAAGGTGGATGAGCCCGTCATCGGTGCCAACCCAAAGCATATTCGGATCGAATTTAGATTCAGCAACACTGGTAAGCTGGCCGAAGATATCCGTGCTGCCATTTTTTGCGATTGCATCTACCGACCAGATTTTTCCCATAACCTCCAGTTTGTTGCGATCTATCTGTCGACTTAAATCCGGACTAATCACTGTCCAGGAATTGCCCTGATCATCGGTGCGAAAAAGTTTGTTGGCTCCAAAGTATAATCGCTTGTTGTCATGCTGACTGATCAAGAGCGGTGCATCCCAGTTCCAGCGATAGGCATCTTCGCCTTCGCGCTCGATGGGTTTAATAAATAAATACTCACCACTTTTTTTATCAAATCGATTTAACCCGCCATACTGACTTTGTGCATAAATAAGATCGGGATTGGATTGATCCACCTGCGTTTCAAAACCATCGCCTAATGAAGTGATATACCAATCGGCATTGACGATTCCGTTGGCAGAGGTGGTGCGGCTGGGTCCACCCAAACTTAAATTATCTTGTGTGCCACCATGCACTCCATAAAAAGGATAAGCGTTGTCGGTTGATACTTTATAAAATTGAGTAACCGGTAAGTTTGATTTGAAGTCCCAGGTTTTTGCAAAGTCCCAACTCTCATAAATCCCACCATCACAACCCACCAATAAATGATTGCCATCGGTGGGATCTATCCAGATGCAATGATTGTCGATGTGTTTATTGAGCTCGCCAAGGTTAGTAACTGTTTTGCCGCCATCGCTGCTAACTTTATAATATGTGTCGGTTATAAAAATCCGATCCACATTGTGGGGATCGCACGTTACTTCCTGATAATAATTGCCCGATGTATAAAATGGATTTCGTTTTTCCCAACTCGCACCTTTATCGATGGAACGGTAAATTCCACCCTTATCTTCATTTGCTTCTACAACGGCATAGAGTACATCCGGATTTACCGGACTAATCGCCAAACCAATTCTACCTACATCGCCACCTGGCAATCCACCTTCCAGTTTTTTCCACGTAGCACCACCATCGGTAGATTTATAAAGGGCCGATTCAGGACCTCCGCCTATGTAGGTAAACACCTTCCGTATGCGTTGATGAAAAGCAGCATACAACACCTCCGGATTTCTGGGATCCATGACCAGATCGTTACACCCGGTGTAAGCACTTACCGACTTAACATTAATCCATGTAACTCCTCCATCCGTTGACTTATAAACACCACGCTCGCCACCTTCGCTCCACACCGGACCGTATGCACCCACGTATACAATGTTGGGATTAGTGGGATGTACAATGATTTCAGAAATGTGCTCTGAATTTTTCAAGCCCATATTTTTCCAGCTTTTGCCGCCATCGTCACTTTTGTAAACCCCATCACCATACGACACTGACCGTTGATTGTTATTTTCGCCACTACCAACCCAAACCGTGCTTGCGTTTGACGGATCGAGCGTAACGCAGCCAATAGAATAAGAACCCTGACCGTCAAAAATGGGTGAATAGGTCACTCCCTTGTTGGTTGTTTTCCATACTCCACCAGAAGAAGTGGCTACATAATATTCTCTTGCGTTGGCTGGGTTCACGGCAAAATCAGAAACCCGACCTGACGTAACGGAGGGCCCGATAGAACGCAACTTTAAACCAGAAAATGTTTCTGATAAAAATGTTGGAGTACTTTCCGGGGCTGCCTTTTTCTGACCAAACACTGGCTGCAGAACAGCACTGGTGATAATCACGCATGCTAATTTCAGAGATAGTTTCATAAATGAGGGATGATTTAAAAGTCTACTACAGATCAATTGAAATTTAGTAAAAAGTATATAAGCCTTACTTACCAATGCCACAATATTGGACAAGCGGCTATTCGATAAACTCAAAAGGCTGTTCATTTTTGTAAACCGGAGTGTTCATATTTATACAATTCAGAACATGGAAAACGAACATTTCTTCGATTTTCAGGCAAATACGAACTCTGTAATTTTATGAATGATTTTTGTTGTCTGCCAAATGAAAATCTATCGCCTATGTCAACCCGAAGTTCATCTGGCTCAACTTTACTCATTGTCATTATTCTGGTGCTGACTTTTCCGGTTTGGATTGCCATTGGTGGTGCACTTATTGGGGTTGTTGCCGGTTTGTTTGGAGCTATGATTGGCATCGTGGCTGCTTTGTTTGCCGGCATTGTTGCCTTAATAGCACTTCCCTTTAAAATTCTATTCGGCTGGGGTGATTGGGGTTGGCACGGACCTGAATTTTTTGGCAATGGTTATGTGTGGTTTGCTGCTTTGATTGTAGCGGCTCTGATTATTTCCAAACGAAACAAGAAGTAGAAACTTTAGCCACTGATTCACAGATTAAAATTCTGACATTCAATTAGCAAATCAGTGAATCTGTGGCCCCTTAGCATTTCAAATCCTGCCGCAAATCGTTTCTTCTGCAGGAATTATTTTTAATTCAGCGGAGTAATTGAGTTTGCCACTTGAGATACATCCTAGTCAAGGATTTTCTTAGCCTGATTCACAGATTAAAAAACTGAGTTTCCAATAACAAATCAGTGAATCTGTGGCTGCTAGTATTTCAAATCCTGCCGCATCAATTGCAGATGATTAACCAAAGCAGCTTGCCACGAAGTATCGGCATCCCACTTGTTTCCTAAAAACAAATTTCCATACTCCAGGTGCTTGATATAAAATTTGTAAATCGTTTCCTCTGCGGGAATGGTTTTTAATTCAGCTTCGCCACTGACCACCACTACAGAGGCAATTGAGTTTGCCATTTGAGATATATCATAGTCAAGGATTTTTTTCGCTACCAATCCCCGGGTATGAACAAAACGGAGCACCGTAATAAATCCGCGACTACTGAGGTCCGATTCACTCAGCGAAGGATCCACCAATTCATACTTTACAGGAAAATGTTCTTTCAGAATTTGTTCCAGCTCAGCATCCGCTTTTTCATTGCCAAATTTTGGCACGGCCACCTTAAATGATTTGACCATGGCCGTGTACGTTTCATTTCTTCGTCCTGTAAAATATTTGATCGGGATCTCGGTTTCAGGAAAATCATTGATCAGAAAATTTTGCTTTTTCTGATTGCTGAGAGCTAACCGATAAATGGTTAATAAAACATCTTTTAAGACAGTTCCGGTTTGCCGCCAGGCACTTGCAGCAGGTTCTACAAAATCACTGGTGTTATTGAATCGGGTAAAGATCAAGGAATATTGTTGGTTGTCCTTTGTTAGAAAGATCAGGAACGACACATTTCGCGAAGTCAGATATTGGGCAAAAGCTTTTTCCGGATCGGCCCCAGCCAGCATAAAGTCAGTAACGAAATAAGCAATGGCATCAATGCCTGTCTGTTGAAAAGCTTGTTGGGTTTCCTCCAAATCCTTTTGCGTAATTCCCTGATCATACAATACAATAGAGCGGGTCGCCAGCAATTCTTCCGGGACTGATTCAGTGAATGACAACCTGCTTAACAGCGCATCCTTTTCGTAGGCAGGTTGGGCATGCAGCGAAAATGAAAGTATGGAGAGAATCAAAAGGAACAACCTATTCATGAAATAATTTTGATTGATAACGACTGGCGCTCATCGCTATTGCAACATAAGTTAAATACCAATATATAAACCATCCTCGTCTGCTTTAATCGGATAACAATCAACATCAGGCGATCGTTCCTGAAATTCGCGACCGGTTTTCAAATTGAACTGATGGCCATGCCATGGGCAAACAATTTCACCGGCAAAGTTTACCAACCCCTTACTCAACGATTCCCCGTTATGAGGGCAACGGTCATTCACCGCAAGAAAGTCAGTTCCTCTTTTTACCAGACAAATTCTTTTTCCTTCTACAATGAGTAGTTGCGGTTTATTTTCAACAAGCCGCTTGTCTGCTTCCGCTGATCCTGTAAAGATTTTCACCCACCGCATTGAATTCCTTTTGTTCAGGGCACCTTTTTTATACCTTGTTGAAATTACCCAAACCTATGAAGAAATTTTATCAAACGATATGCCTTTCCCTTATTGGCATCGCTGCCTACGCGCAGATGGATAGTAAGCTGAAAGCAAGGCTGGATGTGCAAGTGCAGGAATTAGAACCGAAGATTATCGAATGGCGCAGGTATTTTCATGAGCATCCCGAGCTCTCCAATAGGGAAGTAAAAACCGGAGCGCGAATTGCCGAACAACTAAAGTCCTTAGGGCTAGAGGTACAATACCCGGTGGCTAAAACGGGTGTAGTTGCTTTATTGAAAGGCAGTAAACCGGGACCGGTGATTGCATTACGTGCAGATATTGATGCGCTTCCTATTACAGAAAGAAATTCATTGCCTTTTGCATCGAAAGAGAAGGTGATGTTCAGCGGCCAGGAGACCGGTGTGATGCATGCGTGTGGTCATGATGGACACATGGCGATATTACTGGCGGTGGCCGAAATTCTTACAAAAAATAAAACCGAGTTAAGAGGTACCATAAAATTTATTTTTCAACCCGCTGAAGAAGGTGCGCCCGTTAGTGATGGAGTATCAGGTGCGGAGCTTATGATCAAGGAAGGCGTTCTTGAAAATCCGAAAGTGGAGGCGATTTTTGGATTACACATACAGTCACTATTGCCATCGGGGCAATTGGCTTATCGCTCGGGCGGATTGATGGCCTCTGTAGATGGTGTTGATATAAAAGTAAAAGGTCAGGGCGCGCATGGAGCCACTCCGTGGGATAGTGTAGATCCGATTGTAATCTCGAGCCAGATAATCAATGGACTGCAAACTATTGTAAGCCGGCAAACAGAATTAACAAAGGGCGGAGCGGTGATCACTATTGGAAGTATGCATGCGGGAATTCGAAGAAATATTATTCCTGAAGAAGCCATGCTGGAAGGAACCATTCGTGCTTTTGATGACAACATGCAGAAGAAGATCCATGCAGACATAATCCGCACGGCAACAAAAATTGCAGAGAGCGCAGGCGGTAAAGCAGAAGTAAATATTCAGGTAATGTATCCGGCCACCGTGAATGATGCAAAGCTCACTGAACAAATGGCGCCTAGTTTACAACGCGCTGCAGGAGTTGAAAATGTGAAGATCACATTGCCCGTTACGATGGCCGAAGACTTTAGCTTCTTTCAACAAAAAGTACCTGGCTTTTTCTTTTTCCTGGGTGCTTATCCGACTGACATGAAATTAGATAAACAACCGACCCATCATACAGCAGATTTTATGATTGACGAAAAGGCGTTGACAACCGGAGTGAAGGCCCTGATCAATCTTACCATGGATTATATGATGATGAACATTAAAAAATGAATTAATAAACCTAAATCAACCCAACCGGTCTGACCGGTAAACCTTAACCCTATGAAAAAAATTCTTCTCTTTCTTCTACTCATCGCTGCGCAACAAACTTTTGCCCAGGTAAATCCCAAACTTCAAACCAAATTAGATCAACAAGCAAAAGAAGTTGAACCAAAAGTGATTGACTGGCGCAGGCACCTGCATCAAAATCCAGAACTCTCTAATCGCGAAACCAAAACTGCGGCTTATATCGAAGCACATTTGAAATCATTGGGATTAAAAGTACAAACGGGAGTAGCGGTAACCGGTGTGGTGGCCTTGCTCGAAACGGGTAAACCCGGTCCTGTGATTGCCTTACGTGCCGATATGGATGCGTTGCCTGTAACCGAGCGCAACAGCCTACCTTTTGCTTCAAAGGTTAAAGCGACATTCAATGGTCAGGAAACAGGTGTGATGCATGCGTGTGGGCATGATACACATGTGGCTATGCTGATGGGCGTTGCTGAAATACTTTCCAAAAATAAAGCTGACCTGAAAGGAACAATTAAATTTATCTTTCAACCTGCAGAGGAAGGTGCACCTGTTGGCGAAGAAGGGGGCGCAAGCTTGATGGTGAAAGAAGGTGTTCTTGAAAACCCGAAAGTTGAAGTCATTTTCGGTTTGCACATCAGTTCCATTACTCCCTTGGGAAAACTTACCTATCGCCCCGGTGGAATCTTGGCTGCGGCCGATAATTATTCTATTAAGGTATTGGGTAAACAAGCACATGGCTCTGCACCCTGGATGAGCATCGACCCGATTGTTGTTTCGGCTCAGATTATTACCGGTCTTCAAACGATCATCAGTCGCCAAACGGAATTAACAAAAGAAGCTGCTGTAATTACGGTAGGCCGGATTCAGGCAGGTATCCGTGAAAACATTATTCCCGAGGAAGCATTTTTTGCAGGAACGATTCGCACCTTAGACACGGCCATGCAGCAAAAGATTCACGACAAGATTATTTTAACAGCTACGAAAATAGCTGAAAGTGCTGGGGCTAAAGCAGAAGTTACCATTCGCAGAGGCACACCAGTTACTTACAACGATCCTGCACTCACACAGAAGATGGCGCCCAGTTTACAAAAGGCTGCTGGTGTTCAGAATACTTTTGTGATCAATGCCATAACAGGAGCGGAGGACTTTGCTTTTTATCAAAAGAAGATTCCTGGGTTTTTCTTTTTCGTAGGCGCGATGCCCCCGGATCAGGATCCCAATACGGTGCCGTCCCATCACACGCCTGATTTTATGGTCGATGAAAAAGCGTTTGTTACCGGCATGAAAGCTATGCTCGATCTTACCGTAGATTATATGTATATGTCAAAAAAGTAGATGACACGAAAAACCCCACGCGAACTTTTTGAGAAAGGACTGATAACAGAAGAGCAATGTCAGCAAATTGAAACCATTACGTCAGGTCGTGTGGTTTCTGTGTTCTATGAACTGCGCACAATGTTGTACCTCGGAGTAATGTTGTTTACTACTGGGGCAGGTATACTTATCTACCAGAATATTGGCGACATCGGGCATCTTGTAAGTCTTGGATTGTTGATTGCCTTAATGATTTTATGTTTTGGATTCGCGATTAGGCACCAGATTAAATATTCAAATGATTGTGTTCAATCTCCCATACCCTATTATGATTATGTTCTATTGTTAGGATCTTTGCTTTTCATATCCATTCAAGGCTATATACAATTTCAATATGGTGCTTTCGATGATCATTTGGGTTTGAATACACTTGTCACTGCTTTCTTCTTTTTCTACCTGGCGTATCGGTTTGATCATGTAGGTGTGCTTTCATTGGCAATAACTGCCTTTGCGTCCTTTTGGAGCCTCACCATCTCACCTCAGAAATGGTATAGCGGAGAGTTTTTTTCGGGGTCGCACCTTCACATTACGGCAATCATATTTTCTGTTCTGCTCAGTGTTGTTGCGGTAGTGCTGGATAGAAAACAAATCAAGAAACACTTTACGTTTACCTATCTGAATTTTTGCATGCTTATTTTTTTTGCAGGGAGTGTGGCCGGACTATTTGTAGATGAACAGCTTTACCTGGTGTATGTTCTTCTGGTTTATGCGGGTTGTTACTTTGCCTGGGTTGTTGCCAAACACAGAAAATCATTTCTGTTTTTGTTATATGCTTTCCTTGCCGGGTATATCGCCACCACCTATTTGCTGGCCAAAACAGTTTTTGAAATAGAACCCATGTTGTGGTTTTATTATTCCATACTTTCCTGTGGCGGGTTTATTTATTTTATCATTCGTTACAAAAACTTCTTTAAGCAAGCATGAAGAGCGCCTATAATCATCCATGGGTTTATAATCTTGCCGTGATGAAGGAAACAAAGCGGTGGGCAAAGCATAATTTTATTGCGGATGAGCAGTTTTTGAAAATCAGTGAGGGTTATAAGGTACCTTTTTATCATCCCAATCTTATAATACGAATCTTACTTTTTGTTGCCACGTTGCTGGCCCTTTCGGGTGTTACCGGCTTGTTTTTCTTGTTTGTTGCAGATGCCGGCACCGTAGGAATATCAACGATGTGTATGGTGTATGGCATCGCTTCATTTGTTGTGTTGGAGAAATTTTTTATCGAAAAGAACCATTATAAGTCGGGGGTTACAGAAGCAGTTTTATACCACGCCTGTGGATTTACGATTGGTGGAATAGCGGGGCTGAATGATTTTGACAATACTCAACTCCTCCTCATAACCTGTCTTGTCGTCTTTTCATTTTCGGCTATCCGGTATCTTGATTTAATTACCACAGTGGCTGCCATCGCTTCGTTTGCTGCGATGTTATTTTACAATTGTTTTGAGGCGGGTGGAGTTTTTAAACAGGTAATACCGTTTGTTTTTATTTTATCATTTTCTGTCACTTACTTTATTACTAAAAAATTACAGAAGAGAGATGATTTGAATATATGGAGTAATAATCTACTCCTTGTTGAGGCAATCAGTCTGATGTTAATCTATGTAAGCGGGAATTATTTAGTGGTCCGTGAACTCAGTGTAAATCTGATGGACCTTGAACTTACTGAAGGAGCCGATATTCCATTTGCTTTTCTCTTTTACTTTTTGACAGTATTCATTCCGCTTGTCTTTTTATACGTTGGAATCAGGAACAAAGACATGGTGCTATTACGGGTTAGTCTTTTGGTGGTGGCTTTATCTGTGTTCACATTTAAATATTATTTTATTCCAGGCAACACAGAACTTATCATGATTCTGGCAGGAGCCATCTTGATTGGAATTGCGATCGCACTGATGCATTATTTGAAAAGTGTTCGCAATGGATTTACCAGAGAAAATTTATTATCGGAGAAATGGCAAAACCTGAATGCGGAAGCGTTTATTATTTCTCAAACGATGGGGGGTAATCAATCAGTAAACCATGACGGTGGGCAAATCGGAGGCGGTGGTGATTCAGGTGGAGGTGGTGCCAGCACTGAGTTTTGAAATTCAATCCGCTTTCCAGATCATCACACCATCGGTAGCTTCATCATGAAAGGTTGGACATTTCCCATCCCCTTTTCCGGTAATGCCACCACCTGGCGCACAAAGGAATGCGCATTCGGCCGTGTAAACGGATGTATATTGATCGCAACAATCTGGCACAGTGAGATACACAGTTTGATTCTGAAATTGATAGCGCCAGACTTCTAAAGGTTGGGCTGGTTTATTCCGGATCAGTTCTTTTACACAAGACGGCACATCCCGCGGAATGTCGTTGGGATCGCATCCTGACAACGCAACGAAAAAGAGAAATACACTCAGAAGAGATTTCATGGTTATTCTTCAGTGATGGAATGTACTTCCTCAAGGCAAGTAATCTTTACAATTTTCCCAACCATACAAATACTGGCTGCATCGGTAATTTCTTCATAATTGATGCGCACTTGTTTGCCATCCACCCAATCGAAATCATAAAGTGGATTTTCTGTAATTTCTTTCGGTAGTGGGGGAGTCCCACAATAACCAAGCATTTGAGGCTCAAGCTTTGTGCCATTGGCCAATTCAAAAGCAAAACCACATCCATCCAACCCTCTCAGATCGCGCACGGTAGCCAATACACCATCCTCACACGTAGTTCTCATCAACTGTTCTTCATCACAATAAAAGAGCGAGAAGGAAGAAGAGGCAATCAAAAAAATGGGCAATAGTTTATGCTTCATATCAGTTGGTCTTATACCGATTTAGACACAGGGTTTCAGCTTGTGGTTGGAATCAGTTGCAATTTTTTAGCCGGGATCCGGTTTCTGGATAAAAAACGAATGCAGCGGCATACCTGTATACCGACTTGGCTATGCGGAGGCAGCCTGGTACGATACTGTTATTCAATTGTGGATTTTTGAACCAGTCTTTTTTCATTTACAGCCTGTTAATCACCGATTCTTCCATCGGTGTAAAACTGCCTTACTTTCTGATTCTATTTCACTTGGTTGAAGTACCAAAAACCTTTTTATGAATCGTTCAATAATTCTATTACTAGTAATTTCTATACCGGCATTCTCTCAACGAGTGCCAACTTTTGAAGAAGTAATCTCACTTCGCAGTGCTGGCGGGGTAACGATTTCTGCGGATAGCAAGCAGATTGCGTATACCGTACAAACAACCGATTGGAATGACAACCGATACGATACCGAAATCTGGTTCTCACGGGATGGAGCAAGTCCTTATCAGCTAACAAACAATCCAAAAAACAGTAGCACGAGCCCACTCTTTTCTCCTGACGGAAAATGGATTTCATTTTTATCGGATCGGGGAAATAAAAATCAGATTTATATAATGCGCACCGAGGGCGGAGAAGCCCGTGCCGTTACACATGAGGAAGAAGGTGTCTCATTTTACGACTGGCATCCGGATGGGAAAAGTTTTGTATTTGTAAAACCTGAGAAAGATAACAAAACAAAAAAAGATCGTGAAAAGCGATACGGTGCTTTTGAGTCAGATGACAAGGAATTTACGTTGTCACACTTATGGCAAATAGAGTTCAAACACGATATGATTGATCCATCAGAATTTCCGTGTTACGAAACAGTAGATTCATTGAAAGTTAAGACCGGGTGTATTGAATTTCCCAAAGCAAAGAGAATTACAGAAGGCAAATTTACTGTTACCGGATTTTCAATTTCACCAGATGGTTTGAAGGTAGCTTTTGGTCATCAACCCGATCCTTTGATTAATTCATTCTTGCGATCGGATATATCCATCGTTGTACTTGCTGACAATAAAATAACTCCGTTAGTAACAAATCCAAGCTCAGATGCTTTGGAAGATTGGTCACCTGATTCGAAAGAGATTTTGTTTACCTCCAACCTTGCAGACACAACTTCAAATTTTTACACTAATTCAAAATTGTTTGCTATTCAAATTGAAACGAAAACAACTCGACAGCTGGCAAAATCGCTCGATGAAGATCTGGGTGGCTTTACCTGGGAGCGAACCGGAATCTATGCTTCGGTTTGGAATAAAACACAACGACCACTTTATCGCATTGATCCTATAAGCGGAGCACATACAGTATTTAAAAATTCACCGGATCAGATTTTTTCCTTGTCATTTTCTGGTGATGGACAAACATTCGCGTTTACCGGTCGCAATGGCGATCAACTAAACGAAGTGTTTATTTCTTCTCTTACCAATTCACCAAAGCAGCTTACCGACTTAACCAGTCAGACAAAAGATTGGAACGTTGCCCAGAGTGAAGTGATCAGTTGGAAGAGTAAAGATGGCGCCACGGTTGAAGGTGTACTTCACAAGCCAAAGAATTATGACCCTTTAAAAAAATATCCATTGATGGTTGTAATCCATGGCGGCCCAACAGGCATTGATACCCCCACACCTGTGCCCGGTTATGTATATCCGGTTTTACAATGGCTTGATAAAGGATGTTTGGTGTTGCGTCCTAACTATCGCGGGTCTGCAGGTTATGGCGAAGCCTTTCGATCACTCAATGTAAAAAATCTTGGTGTAGGTGACATGTGGGATGTAATGAGCGGTGTTGACTACCTCGATAAAAAAGGAATGATTGATAAAACTAAAATGGGCAGCATGGGTTGGAGCCAAGGTGGTTATATCTCAGCCTTTCTCACCACGAACACCGATGTATTTAAAGCAATTTCTGTCGGGGCCGGGATATCAAACTGGATGACGTATTATGTCAATACAGACATTCATCCCTTTACACGGCAATATCTGAAAGCTACACCGTGGAGCGATGAGTTGATTTATAAAAAGACATCGCCTATGACGAATATCAATAAAGCAAAGACGCCCACACTGATTCAACACGGAGAATTTGACAAGCGCGTTCCCATAGCTAATGCGTATGAATTGGCTCAAGGTCTTCGCGATAAAAATGTGCCAACCGAATTAATCGTATACAAAGGCTTTGGTCATGGAATTACCAAACCAAAAGAACGACTAGCCGCCACCTGGCATAACTGGCAATGGTTTAATAAATATGTGTGGGGAGAAAATGTTGAGATGCCGTTGGGTGAAGAAAAGAAATAGATCGTTAGCCACAGATTCACTGATTAATCTGTCTGTACAGGAGTCTCGCCACTTCGAGTGGTCTTGACGCCTGATGCTTAACGCTTACTTTTTAAACCTACTTCCACTTAATTCCACATCCAATCGCTTTAGTTTTGGTGACAGGAACGGTTACTCCTTTCAATAATGCATCAACAGCATCCTCGACATATCGTTTAGTGACTCCAGATGCATTTCTTGGACTGTCATCAATTGCACCGATATAAGACACTTTTAAATTTTTAGTAAGTACAAAAACATGCGGTGTGTTTGTTGCACCATAAGCTTTGGCTGTTTCCTGACTTTCATCATAGAGATAAGGGAATTTGTATTTCTTCTTGTTGGCAATTCGCACCATTTCAGAATACGAATCTCCGGAACCTTCATTCGCGTTGATGGTAATCACAGGAAATCCCTTAGCGGAATATTTTTCATTTAAATCAATGATGCGCTCATTGTACGCTTTGGAATACGGACAGGTATTGCAATCAAAAATAACAACATACCCTTTTGCATCTTTGAAATCTGTAAGCGATACCATTTTACCATCTACATTTTTTAGTTTGAAATCCGTTGCGACATCTCCAACATCATACCCATTTTTTACGGGGCTGGCGGCTACAAACATGACCGCACACATCACCATCACCAATACTCTTTTCATGTTTTAAAAGTTTTAGTTGTTTACTTCTTCAATTAGTTTTTCGAGATCACCTTCATGCAATTCTTTTTGCACCAATTTTCGTTTACCTGTTTTTGTGTTTACAACCAGCGTGGCGGGTAGCGCGCCCGACCAGTTTTTATCTATTTTATCTATCCATGAATTTGGATCGCTTTCGGCTAGAATAACAACCTTCGACTGTAAATTTTTACGGGCAACAAACCGATTCACTTTGTCCGGGTTTGGATCCAGATCAAAATCCATACTCACCAGCGTTATATCAACTTCTCTGTTTTCCTTATTTAATTTTTCAAAAAGCGGTATTTCTTTCACGCAAGGTGCACACCAGGTGGCCCAAAAGTTAAACACTTGTATGTGATCGCTAGGGGCCGCAATGATTTGCTGTAGGTCTTTTAATTTTATTTGCTGTGCTTCTTGCGCAAAGAGGCTGATAGAAAGACATGTAAATAAGAAGGCAATTGGATATCGCATGAGGTTATAAAAACGTAAATTGATTGGCTGAGTTCAGGTAGTAAAAATAGCCAATGTAAGTTGAATGACAGAAACGAAGTAAAAGGGTATAATTCAAGCAGTTAGAATTAACCAAAATTGAGGGTAAATAGTATTCCACAAAATTTGATAGTTGTCAACATTACCAGACTGTTATGGCTTACAACCCAGAATATCAATTAGTTACACTACTTCTTGTTAATCAGTTCTTTGTGGACAACTAAAATGGGTCTAAGAAACCAGTCCTATTTCAAGCGCGATTATAAAGATCAGATTTTCAACAAACTAGGGTCAAAATTTGCCACTTCATTAACCAAAATGAAGCGTCTGAAGGTCATTAAAACAGGAATAATAAGCCATGAAATTCAAACAGATTAAAGAGACCTGCATTTACTCGCGGGACCTAATCGCTGCCCGCGAATTCTATCATGACCTGCTCGGCTTGCCGATAATTAGTGAGCAGGCAGGCAAGCATATCTTTTTCCGGGCCGGATCTAGTGTGCTCCTTTGTTTCAATCCGGATGACTCACGACTGAAGCAAAGTCCGCCTGCGCATTTCGCTGAAGGCAAATACCATTTTGCGTTTGAAGTGAATTCGGAAGAGTATGAAGAGCACAAAACGGAGATTCAGAAACGGGGGATCACCATCATCGAGATAGTGGTCTGGAAAAATGGGCAGGAATCATTTTACTTTGATGATCCCATTGGAAACGTGGTAGAAATTGTTCCCGAAGGAATTTGGGATTAATCTATTTGATTGAAAACTTGAATGCTCCTGCGTGAGGCGTCCGCGCGTGAGTAAGTACAGCTCCCTGATGATGTTCTTCAAACCAGATAAGATAGTCTGAATATTGAATGCAATCCGGTAAGAGGGTGCCCTCCTTTACAATCTTTATTATTTTATCGGTGTTCAGACTAATTGAAATTTTTTCTTTTTGATCAGCAGGTAAATTGGAAATACGAACGTACTCAATACCCTTATAAATTTCAGAATCAACCCTCATATTCAAATCGGTTACAATATACGAATGCTTATTGGACAAAAATGGTAACCAGAGGTTTAATAATCCCTGAGAATTAAGTTAAGTTTAAATCAAATTTTCAGTATTGGATGAAGCGGTGTTTGCAAATAGTCGGAACCTTCCTGATAGCGACTTTGACTCTCATGAATTGTTCTCAATCGTCCTCAAATCAAAAGGAAAGATCCCGAACAGATATAAGTCAATCGTTTAAAGATTATTGGTATGCGGGTAAAGCAGAAATCAATTCTTATTCACTCAATCAGAGCAGGTATGGCGAAGACAGGGAAGGTAAAGCTGTATTGATTTTTGTAACGGAAGATTTCTCCATACACAAACAAGTAAAGCTGGATAATCCGGAAACGGATAGAAAAGATGATGTGAGTGTGTTGAAATTAAACTTCACTAAAAATTTTGTAACCGGCATCTATCCCTATTCGATGATGCTATCTGCCTTTACACCCATTGATCAAAGTCAGATTTCAAATACCTTAAAACTCACCTCGAGTGTGCAGGAATGGTGTGGTCAGACTTACACGCAGGCCAATCTAAAAAATAATGGTTATTCCATTGTGGGTCATTCTTATTTTGAAAATGAAGGCGATCAAACTCTTTATCTAAAGGCTGTTTGGTTAGAAGATGAACTCTGGAACCGCATTCGCCTTAACCCTGAAACTTTGCCCGTGGGTGAAATAGAAATTATTCCGGGTTTGTTTTTTTTTCGATTGAGTCATACCGGACTGGATGTTGAAAAGGCGATCTGTTCAAAAGAAGAAGCAGAGGGTGTAATAACCTATTCGATTTCGTATCCGGAACATCAACGCACTCTGGCCATTCAATTTGAAAAAGAATTTCCCCACAGGATTAACGGATGGACAGAAAAGATCGTGGAAGGTGATAAGACGTACACTACTTCAGCCTCCTTAGACAAACAACTTTATACAGACTATTGGACACAGAATAAAAATGAGTTTCAATATCTGCGTGACTCGCTCGGACTTTCCCGTAAAAACTACTAAGATGATTTCCAATCAACGATCAAAATTTTCGTTGCCTGCGGGCAATGTTTATCTAAACTGCGCATACATGAGCCCGCTGCTAAAGGCAGTAGAGAAAAAAGGCGTGGCAGGTATTTTAAAAAAGCGAAACCCGGCCGCTGTTTCACAGGAGAGTTTTTTTACCGATACCGAAAAGGTAAGAAAGGAATTTTCGAAACTGATTAATGGCGAAGCAAATCGTGTTGTATTGGTTCCATCGGTTTCTTACGGCATGGCCAATGTGGTTGGCAATATCAAGGTAGTCGCATCTGATAATATTATTGTTGCCGCAGAGCAATTCCCTAGCAATTATTACCCCTGGCACCGGCTTCACCAGGATACAGGAGTACAACTGAAAGTAATTTCAGCTCCGGATACCCGCATCAATCGTGGGGCACTTTGGAACCAGCGAATACTTGAGGCGATCGATAAAAACACCAAACTGGTAGCTCTTGGAAATGTTCATTGGGCAGATGGCACACTTTTCAACCTGAAGGAAATAAGAAAACGAACCAACGATGTTGGAGCTTTATTGGTGATTGATGGCACACAATCCGTGGGCGCCTTACCCTTTGATGTAAAAGAGATTCAACCCGATGCGTTAGTGTGTGGTGGTTATAAATGGCTGATGGGTCCGTACTCATTGGGTCTCGCTTATTATAGCGAATATTTTGATCAGGGGAAACCGGTGGAAGAAAACTGGATCAACCGCCTGCACAGCGAAAACTTTGCAGGCCTTGTAAATTATAAAAGTGAATATCAACCCGGAGCACTTCGCTATGAAGTAGGGGAGCACAGTAACTTCATTCTAGTGCCTATGTTGCTGGAGGCGCTTAAACAAATCAATCAATGGAAACCCAAAGCCATTCAGCAATATTGTGCGGCCATCACCAAGAAACCCATTCATTTATTGCGCGAGGCCGGCAATTGGATTGAAGATGAAAATTATCGCGGCCAGCATTTATTCGGTATTCGTCTGCCCGAAGGCAAGTCAATTGAGCGAATTAAGGATCTCGTTAAGAAAAATAAAATTTCAGTTTCTTTTCGTGGCGATGCCATTCGTGTGTCGCCTCATCTTTACAACACCGAAGCTGACCTTATGAAGCTGGTAAAGGTGTTGGTTTCTAGACCATGACAAACCAAAAGTCAGCTGACTATTTTGCAAGCGGAATTGTTATTGCATTGATCGGGGCGATCTGTTTTTCAACCAAAGCCATTTTTGTAAAACTTGCTTACCGCGATACGGAAGTTGATGCCGTTTCATTGCTTGCCTTGCGCATGATTTTTTCGCTACCCTTTTTTCTTATTACTGCGTTTGTGTCCTCCAGCAAACAAAGCAATGTGCGGTTTACACCACGCCAATGGATTTACATTGCGATCATTGGTTGCCTCGGCTATTACGTCAGCAGCTTGCTTGACTTTCTCGGACTGCAGTATGTAACTGCCGGCATAGAGCGATTGATTTTGTTTACTTATCCTACGCTGGTCTTGCTTATGTCGGCTCTTATTTTCAAAGAAAAAATAAAGCCAATACAATGGGTAGCCCTTGCGATCACGTATGCAGGCTTGGTGAGTGCGTTTTTAGGGGAGGTGGATTTTCAGGTTGAACAAAATAAAAATTTTGTTTTAGGCTCCGTGTTGATATTTATCTGCGCCTTTACCTATGCCACTTACATTGTTGGCAGTGGCCGTTTGATTCCATTGGTTGGAGCTTCAAAATTTAACAGCTATGCCATGAGTTTTGCCTCTATGGGAGTGCTGATTCATTTTTTTATCAGTTCCGAGGTTTCACTGTTCAGTTTTACACCTCCCGTATATTACTATGGTGTTTTGATGGCGATTCTTTCTACCGTGATTCCCTCTTACCTGGTAGTGCAAGGCATAAAGCGCATCGGTTCCGACAATGCGGCTATTGTAAGTAGTGTTGGTCCGGTGTCGACAATCTTAATGGCATATTTCTTTTTGAATGAAGAGATTTTTCTATTGCAGATTGTGGGAACGGTAATGATCTTAATGGGTGTGTTGTTGGTGGGAAAACGGAAAGCTTCCTATCCCTCTGCGCCTTTTAATTTCACCGCAAAGGCGCGGAGGCGCGAAGATTAACAGGGGAACACAAAGAACTTTGCGTCTTTGCGTCTCTGCGGTTAAAAAAGTTGCGTAACTTTCACTATGACACGACTTATTCTCCTGTTCTTTCTTCTTCCTTTCATCAGCCCGGCTCAACCCCCGGAATTGATTTTTGTCTTTCTAAATAAGCGCACGGATAAAGCAGAATTGCCCGAAGCGGAAGTAAAAAAAATCATGGACGGCCACATGGCTAACATAGAGCGATTAGCCAAAGAAGGCAAGCTCATTTCTGCCGGTCCCTTTGATGGTGGGGGCGGCATTTTCATCTTCAAATCAAAATCAGTTGATGAAGTGAATGAGTGGCTAAAGACAGATCCGGGTGTTGCGGCAAACCGCTGGCGGGTGGAGGTGCTGCCGTATTTTCCAAGAACCGGGTCGGCCTGTGCCGTAGGCGAACCCTACGAAATGGTTACGTATCAATTCATCCGGTATGTGCCCAACATTGCCAAGTTTAATATTCAGGATGCCCCCGAGCTTTTTAAAAAACATGACGACTACCTGAAACAAATAATCAAAACCGGCAACGTGGTTACCGAAGCAACCTTTGGCGATTCGGAAGGCGGCATTCTGGTAGTGAAAGGCGATCTTCAGAAAGAAGTAATTGAAACCGACCCGGCTGTGCGCGAGGGATTATTGGAAATTGAAATCAAAAAACTCTGGATTGCAAAGGGCGGGTTTTGTGAGAAGTAGTTGTTTTTATTTAAAAGAAAGATTGAACTTACTCAGAAATCACCACGGCCAACCTATCACCTTCGGGGCTGATAGCAAGGCGGGTCACTCCTTTTAATAGTTCACCTCCGGCCAGCAATGGAATTTCCTTCCACGTGTTTTCTTTGCCCGGGTTGAGAATATAAATTTTCGAGCCATCACTGGAAATAATTCTTCCATCGGGAGTCCATGCAATGTCTTCGCGGCCGGGCAGCGTGGAGGCCAGTGCTGTAATCTTCATCGTTTCTGTATCCAGTTTTTTAATCTTCCAATCAGTTGCTGAAAGTTTATGTACAAAACTGATGGCCCGCTCACCCGGAATCAGGTGTAACGACCGCCCGATGTTTTGAGCGAGTACGGTATCTTCTTTTGTTGGCAAGCGCATATAATGCAGCGTATTGGGGTCACCCAAAATAAACATGGCCAGGTGACTGTTGTCGGCCCACACATGGTAGCCCACCGTCAGGTTGTCGATGATCACATATGGGTCACCCCCTGCTATCGGATACTTACCTAAATCCTGCGCACCGTTATCACGCTGGATGATGCAGGAAAGATAATTTTTATCGGGAGTTTGCGTGGGCGAATACTCGCGTTCGTTTGTTGTTGTGATCGAAGTTGTTTCTGCAGTTTCGTAGTTGTATGCTTTTATATCTGAGCGACCTTCATCATTGAAAGAAGCATAATAAATAACCGGTTCATCCCGATTAAAACCCGGTTGATTATCATAGCCTGGATGATTGGTGATGTTCTTTGGGTTGGAAAGTGTGATTTTGTTTTTCTTGACTTTGAGATCAAACAGCAGAATTTCAGAACCTGTTTGTGCTACCGCAGAGGTGACAAAAGAAAGCAGCGTTAATGAAAGAGTAAATTTTATCAGCCTTTCCATGGGGTTTATTTTATACTAAATTCGGTAAGATAGTTCTGAATTAAAAATCAAAGTCTGCATAGGGATTCCAAACCTTGCCATCGTGTTTAAGAAGCGTGATTTTGTCAATGATAAAATTTCCAGCGAACTTCTTTTCTTTGAATTCGGCCCAGGCTTTTTCAAACATTTCCTTTTTTAAATCCCGAAAGGCAAGGGTGATATGTGGATGAAACGGCAGATCACGATAGCGCGCGTTGAAGAGATTGAGTTCAGTTTTACAAAATGAGTGCAAGTCGGATTGCAGGGTGCGTAAGGGTTCAGATTCCAGTACGTTCAAATAAATAACCCGAGGTGCGAAGCAGGAAAAGTCCTGTAGATAAAGTTCAAAACGAATTTTTGAGGAAACAAATTTCCGTAAGGCTGTAAGGAGCATTTCTTCCTTTGTGTCCTTCCACTCAAACGGCATGTGCAGGGTGATATGAGGAGGAGAGTTGAGACTAGCCTTACTTTGATAGGTTTCCTTGAAATAATGTTTTAGTGATTGAATTTCTTCAACGAGTGGCGAAGGCGGAATCAATGCGATCAGGTACTGACTTTTTCCAGGAGGCGGCATGAATTTATTCTATCGGACCTTCCATTGTTCCGCTTTCTTTCTATACCAATCCTTACGTGTGGGCTCTAACTCAGCCAATCGTTCATAGACTTCAGCGTAACTGCTGTCCACCTCTAATGTTTCCTTGTATAATCGTATGGCTTCACTTTGATTGTTTTGCACATCATAAAGGTAGGCCATGATGTTCAGCAACTCTGGAGTGCGGACACCCTTAGCATATGCTTGTTGGTAGATACGAAGAGCTTCAGCATTATTCTTCTGTGCAAAATATCCATCCCCCAGCACGAGCAAAGCATCGGTATAGTCTGGATTGATGCTGATACATTTTTTAGCCAAAGTAATTGTTTGTGCGAAATCTTTTTGCTGATAAAACACCAGCGCCATGTTATTTAAACACACAACATTTTTAGGATCGATATTAAGCACACGCTGGTAATAGTTTTTGGCGGAATCATATTGCTGATCATAATAAAACCGGTTACCAATATTTGTCAAGGCATCCAGATCGGATGGATTTGATGCTAATGCTATGCGATCTGCATTATCTGTGCTGTCGGTTTCTGACACCTCGGATGTATCATCACCTACAATAAACCCAATGATCATCAGTATAAATAGGAAGAAGAAAAATATAGCCCCAATGATGCCGATTACTTTAAAGATTTTTTTCTTACTGGCTTCTGAAATGGGCTCAGAGGATGCTGCCTTTCTATTTGGTCTTGAATAGGATTCGCGTTGTTCCCGCTCAGGACGAGGGGAATAATAAACGGCAAGAAAAATAAAATATGCAGTGCTGCCCAAAAAGATCCAAAAGAAGAAACTCCCTAATGGCCAAAACAGCGCTAACAGAAAAGCGGAGACAAGCGAAAGGCGTGTAAACCTTTTTGAGCGAAGATCCTGATCACGTTCGCTTGCCATAGTTGGTTAAAGATTCTGTTGTATAAATTCTGTCATCATCACCAACAAATGGTGCCTTGGTTGCCCACCCCACCCATGCGGAAGATCGGGATAATATAACGAACGGAATTGTTTTCCTGCACGGATCAACCCATCTTCTAAGGTAACTGAATTTTGAAAGTGTACATTGTCGTCACCGGTTCCATGGATCAATAGAAAATGTCCTTTCAAATTAGCAGCGTATGTGGTGGGCGAGTTGTCGTCATACCCGCCTGGGTTTAACTGCGGAGTTTGTAAAAAGCGCTCCGTGTAAACAGTATCATAAAACCGCCAGTTAGTAACAGGGGCTCCGGCAATACCAAGTTTATAAACTCCGGCACCTTTCGTCATAGCCAACGATGACATATAGCCACCATAGCTCCAACCAAAAATACCCATCCGGGTTTCGTCAATATAGTTGAGTGCACCGAGGTGTTTTGCGCCAGCCAGCAGGTCTTCTAGTTCATATTTCCCTAATTGCTTGTAGGTCATCTTGGCAAATTTTTCTCCACGCGAACCCGTGCCCCGGGTGTCAATGACAGCTACTAAAATTCCTTGTTGTGCCAGCATATGATACCAATAGAAATATCCGCCACCAAATGAATTGGATACACTGGAAGAGCGCGGACCACTGTATTGATAGACCAACACAGGATAATTTTTTGAACTATCGAAGTTGGCGGGCTTAATCAGGTAGCCATCTAGGTCGGTAGTTCCATCCGCACTTTTGTATTTAAAAAATTCTTTGGGGGTGATCCCGTAGTCAGTCAGTGTGGCGTTCAGGGCTTCATTCTTTTCAAGGGTTTTGATTAAAGCATTTCCTTTGGTGCGGTATAGGCTTACAGTTAACGGTTGAGCGGCTGAGTTGTAGTAATCAAGATAAAACTGATAGTCGGCACTCATGTTGATGGTATGCGAGCCTTCTTCTTTGGAAAGTTTCACTTTCTTTTTTCCATCCAGGGAGATTGAATAAAATGTGCGATTCAGATAATTGCCTTCGGTAGAGAGATAATAAATGGTTTTACCCTTTTCATCAAAGCCAATCAATTGACTTACTTCCCAATCACCGGATGTGATGGACCGGATGAGTTTGCCATCAATGGAATGCAAATACAAATGTTTGTAGCCGCTGCGTTCGCTGGTAGCCAGAAAGAATTTTTTATCGGATGTGTAAATGAGTTCATCGGTATATTCCATATCCACATACGTGTCGCTGGTTTCTTTCAAAACAAGTTGCGTGGCACCCGTGGTGGCATTCATGTGAAAAAGTTCGGCTTCATTCTGCAGCCGATTCATTTTTCGGATTGCCAGCACATTGGCATCAGCAGTCCATTGTACTCTCGGCACGTAGATATCTGGATTGTTTCCTAATTCTGCTTTGGTGATTTGTTTGCTCGTGAGATCATACACATAAATTTCAACTTGGGCATTGGCTTCACCGGCTTTAGGATATTTAAATTTATAATCTTGTGGATAAAGTTGACCGCGATTCCACTTTTGAAGATTATATTCTTTTACCTGCGATTCATCAAAGCGATAGTAGGCAAGTTTGGCGCCATCGGGCGACCAATAAAATGCAGCGGCAAAACCAAACTCTTCTTCATACACCCAGTCAGTACTTCCGTTGATGATGTGATTGAATTTACCATCATTCGTAACCTGGGTCTCACTCATATCCGAAAGGTTAACAAAGAAGAGATTATTGTCACGCGCAAAGGCTACTTTACCGGCATCGGGCGAAAATGTGGCATATTGTTGCTTTCCATTTTTTGAAAGCGAGGTTAGCGATTTGGATGTCAGGTCATAGATATAATAATCTGCCTTAAATGATCTGCGGTAGATTCCTTCACGATTTGTAGTAATGAGCAATTTTGTTTCATCATTACTAAAGCTGTACCCTGAAATAGTAATCTTGGGAGTAAGTGTGTTGGCATCAAGAATTGTTTCTCCCATTAAACCCGTGGTGATTTCATATTTCCGGATTTGATTCTCACTTAAAGAAGTATAGAACTTCCCGTCCTTCATCCAGTTAATACCGGAAACTGATTTCTGGGCGAACGTGTTTTTTGAGGTAAAGTCGTCAATCGTAATTTGCTTCTGGGCAAATAATTGAAAAGAAACAAGTAAAAGGATCACCAAGAGTCGATACATAGGTATGGTATTTAAAAGCTTAAATTTTCTCATTATTGTTTAATAAATCAACGGAAAGTTAGTGGAAGGGAAAGATCTCATTATTATCGGAGCCGGGCCCATCGGGTTAGCGTGCGGAATTGAGGCACAGAAAGCCGGATTGGACTATTTAATTCTTGAAAAGGGGTGCCTTGTAAACTCGCTTTACAATTATCCTCATAACATGACATTCTTTTCTACCTCGGAAAGACTAGAGATTGGAGGTGTACCATTTATCTCGAACAATCCAAAACCTACACGGCCCGAGGCGCTTGAGTACTATCGTAGAGTGTGTACCAGTTGGAAGCTGAAAGTGAAACTGTATGAAGAGGTAAAGAAAGTAGCAAAAGATTCAAACAAACACTTTCAGATTGTTACCACGAAGGGCACTTACACAACAAAGGCGTTGGTCCTGGCACTTGGTTTTTATGATCGGCCTTATTTATTGAATGTGGAAGGCGAGGATTTGCCAAAAGTGAAACATTATTATGACGAACCACATCCTTACTTTGGACAAAGGATAGCGGTGATTGGTGCGGCAAACTCTGCTGTTGATGTGGCGCTCGAAACCTGGCGCAAAGGCGCGGAAGTAACCATGATCATTCGCGAAGATAAAATCCGCGAAAGCGTAAAGTATTGGGTGCGGCCTGATATTGAGAATCGGATTAAAGAGGGATCTATCCAGGCTTATTTTAACTCAACCGTTAATAGAATTACACCCACCACTATTGAAATCAAATCGCCTGATGGGATTGTAAGTATTGAAAATGATTTTGTGTTGGCAATGACGGGGTATCAACCGCCTTTTGAGTTGATGAAATCGATGGGCATTCAATTTCAGCAGGATGAATATCACACACCTGTGTATAATGATGCCACGATGGAGAGCAATATTGAAAACCTTTACCTGGCGGGAGTGGTAATAGGTGGTTTGCAGACAAACAAGTGGTTTATTGAAAACTCACGTGTGCATGCAGTTGTAATAATAAACGACCTGAAGAAGAAACTCCTATAAAACAAAAATGCTCCCGGTTTATCCAGGAGCACTTAATCAAATTCTTTTATTTTTACTTATAGCGCGTCAGCAGTGATTGTTACATAAAATTTAAATTTTACATTAAAAGCCACTGGTGTCTTCGAAAGGAATCCTGTCATTTCAACAGTTTCTTGCTTATCAGCTAACAATAACGATGCAAGTTCGTTAAATCCAGCTGTGTTTGCCGCCAGTTCTGTTTCAGCCGTATTACTTAGAATTGCCGAAGTAGCTTCTATTAAATTTTTACCATTAGCTTTCAAGTAACCATTTGTGAATGTAACTGTCGAAGGATCTGCACCAGGAGATATAGTGTAAGTAATTTTATTCACTTTAAACTCTTGAATCTTGCTGGCATACTTAGCCACCTCAGGATCGGATGCTGCATCCAAAAGTTTTGAACTCGTATAATTTTTTCCTGATGGGTTGTCATCATTCTCATCGATTACAAAATCTAGCGGAAGTGTAACATCGAAAGAAACATCGTCAACCTTGTCAAAAAGATCGCAGGAAGAGAATGTACCGAGTGCAAGCAACAAGAAAACGGGAATTAGGTGTTTGATTTTCATAAAATGGGTGTTTTAGTGCCTTATATACCTGAAAGTTACAAAATAGTAAGCAGATCAATTACTCCATAAATATGGAGGTTAAATCTCGCCCCGCAGCGATTTTGAAATAACCTCGGCTTTGCCATGAACATGAAGTTTCCGGTAGATGTTTTTAATATGAAAACGCACGGTTTCGATGGAAATATCCAACCGATCGGCAATTAATTTATAACTGAGCCCATCCACCAGGCCTATTACAATTTCTTTTTCTTTTTGAGATAAGGGCGAGGCGACTTCTTCCTTTTTCTTCCCACCAAAAAACTCAATCACCTTTCGTGCTATTTGTGGTGACATGGGTGATCCGCCTTTTACCAACTGATCAATACTCGTCTTGATTTCTTCCAAAGGAGTGTTCTTTAGTAAATAACCGGTAGCTCCAGCGCAAAGAGAATCAAAGATTTTTTTCGAGTCATTATAAACAGAGAAAACAATCAAATCTATCTCCGGATGTTTTTCTTTAATAATTTTCATTCCATCAATGCCCGACATGCCGGGAAGCCCAAGATCCATAATCAATACATTGAGCGGTGATTGACTGTTTAATTGTGACAATAAATCTTCAACTGAGTTGAAAGCCCATTCGCAGGTAAAACCAGGCTGACGATTCAGAAAATTCTTAATCCCAATTCGGATCTGATCATCATCCTCAACTATTCCTATATGAATCATTCTTCCTTCTTAAATTTCGAAACTACCAAGAAAGCAATTGAATTTCAATCCCATGAACATGGGGGTAATTACTAAGGATTCACAAAAAGGATACTTCGATGTATCGGGGTCGAAGGCCATTTTTGAAACCCCAGCTTCGAGTGTCTCAACCTGACATTCTTGGAGTTTAGATGGGGTCCTATATAGACTTTCTTTTAAGTGTAAGACTTGTCCCCTGTAGGGTATTTATCGTAAATAAACCCTCAATCGCTTTAGCACGCCTCTGCATATTGCGCAGTCCATTGCCCGTGTTTTTTGCTTTTTCAGAAAAACCAATTCCATTATCTTCAATCTGCAGGATAAATTGATTTTGATTTGAAATTCTAACTATAACCTGTGTGGCTTGTGCGTGTTTTACAATGTTGTTGATCGACTCTTTGAAAATCAGGTAAAGGTTTTGTTTTAGTGCGGGCTCAAGAATTTTAGTCTCATCAAGATGCGACACGGTGAATGTAAGATCAATATTTTTTGCCTGCAGCACTTCGGTGGCGAAGTCTTTCATGCGAATCAATAACGCTCCCACCGTGTCGTTTTTATTGTCAATAGACCAAACGATATCACTCATGGTGCCCACTATTTCACGGCTTAAGTTGCCGATGGATACCAGATAATTTCTTTTTTCTTTCTCGTCAACATCGGTCTGTACCAAATCAGAGAAAATTGAAATTTTGGTAAGGCTTGAGCCAACCTCATCATGGAGATCGCTGGCAATTTTTGTGCGCAGGCGTTCCAGCTTTAAACTTTGGGCAAGCCGGTAGCGATGGATGGCTAACAACAAAGCTCCGGCAGCTATGATTACCAATGTTGTGAACCACCACATATGCCAAAAGGGTGGCTTGATATTGATTACAAGTGTAGCCGATTCATTGCTCCAAAATCCATCCGGGTTAGCTGCTTTTACTTCGAATGTGTACTGGCCCGGGTCCAGGTTGGTATAACTGGCAAAATTTCGATTGCCTATATAAACCCAACCTTCATCAAAGCCCGTCAACTTGTAGGCATATTGAATTTTTTCAGGAGCCATAAATTCCTGCGCGGCAAACTCAATAGAGAAAAAACTGTGGTCGTGATTTAGTGTAACAGATTTTAGCTGTGATGGCTGACTTGGAATGCTGAACTTATAAACAGAATCAGGTTGTTGTGTGGCTGAATGGTTGAATAGTTTAAAATCAGTAAATACAATCTTCCTCGAAAGTGTATCTTCTTTAATCTGATCGGGATAGAACCAGTTAAATCCATCCAGCGACATCACAAATATTCTCCCTTGTTTATCCTTATAAAGGCTGTTGAGTTCGTCTCCGGCAACACCATCGGCTTGTGTGTAGATATGTTTTTTATTCTGATCAGGATTCCACCGCACCAATTGATTGTAGGTTACATACCAGATCTCGTTATTGTGAACCACAAATGATTTCAGGCCTTCAGCGAAATTCATGTCAAATAAAGGTTCCGAAACGATACTATCAGGATTTATGTACCGGATAGTGCGGGCTTCGTCTTTTGTAATCAACAACATTTCTGTTTCTGAGTAGGGCATTATCTCCAAAAAAAAGGAGTTATCGACCTGAATCACACGGCCGCTTTCAGCTATTTTAACAAACTGTTTGTGCTTTTTATCATAAAGAACCACGTGATTCTGTGCGTTAAACCAGATATGGCCATTTAACTCAAAAATGTCCTCCACAAACTCAAATGAGATGCCAGTCTTTTGACGCAACGAATCGTTGTTAATTATTTTGAATGTATTTCGGTTGATATCATACAGAGTAAGCCCATCGCGATAAGCAGTTGTCCACAATATGTTTTCGCTATCGACCAGCAATGCCGAAAGTGCATTATTTTTAATAGACTTTTCGCCTGCCATATAGCGGGTAAATTTTTTGGTTGCCGGATCAAACTTATTGAGTCCACCACCTTCCAGAGAAATCCAAAGATTGCCCTGGGCATCTTTGCTTAAACCTGAAACGACATTATGACTTAAACTATTATGATTTTTGACATCGTTTTCAAACTTCTCGGCTACTTTGTTATTGAGATTAAATCTATTAAGTCCCTTGCCATTGAACCCCAGCCAGAATATGGAATCATTTTCCTGTAATACAGTTCGCACCCAACCGCTCGAAATTCCATCGGTCTGGTTTGCACGATTTTTAACCGTGTGGATTTTTTTAGCCTGTGTATTGTGTATGCTTACAGTATTATCGGAGGCGCCTACCCAAAGTAATTTGTTTTTATCCAGGTAAACAGAAAATAAATTGTTGCTGGAAATACTTTCCGGGTTGAAGGAATCATTTTTCCAATGAGTAAACCGTTGAGTAACCGGATCAAACTGATTAAGTCCACCACCAAATGTGGCAATCCACAGTTTGCCATCATGTGTTTCCGCAATACTAAATAGAGAGTTATGACTAAGGGAATTTTTGTCTCTTGGGTTGTGAATAAAGTGCTGGCTTTTCTTCGTTGACCGATTAAATATCTGCAAGCCACCATAAGTGCTCAGGTAAATTTTCGTGCCCGAAATATACAAACTGCGAATTACGCGGTAGCGGTAGGTATCATTAGGATTAATGTTAGTTAGTGGATACGTTTCAAACTGATCCGACAACGAATCATAACTACTAAGTCCCCCGGTTGTACTTACCCATAGTACGCCATCCTCGTCATAGGCAAGTCCAGTAATGAAATTGTCAGGTAATGAGTTTATGTTTCCCAGTTCTGATTTGTATTGTTTAAATGCTTTAGTTTCCGGATGAAAGTGAACCAATCCGCCACCGAGCGATCCCAACCAAAAGCTTCCATCAGAGGCTTCCGCAAAAGAATAGATGCGTGCACGCGGAGAATGAGTGGTGTCGTTGGCCAATGTAAATTTATCCTTATCCCGATCGTAACGAAAAAGCGAACCGGCATCTGACCCTACCCATACTTGTTGCTTACTATCCTCAAAAATTAATATTCCGCGTGAACTTCGAAATTGAGATGTTTCGAAATCCGAAAAACCATAGTAGCGAAAGTTGGTTCCGTCAAACCTAATCAGGTCACTTATAGTGGAACCCATCCACATATACCCTTGCGAATCCTGATGAAAATTCTGTATTGCTGTTATACTGGAGCCATTGCTGCGCGTAATGTGTTTGAAGCGCAGACTTTCCTGTGCAAGACATAGTGATGCATTCAACCACAGAAAAAGTAATACGGAAACCCTCATACAAGGTGAAGATAGAAAATTGTACCCACATGCTTATGGGGTTGCGCTGCCTTGTGTAGAGATGTTACTTCGAATTATTAAAACGGCAACCCCGAGACCTATGGAAGCTATCAAAAAAGTCAATCTGCTAGTAGTAAACTTGATTTTAGTTGTGGCCATACAAACACAGGCTCAATGGGCTACGGATGCAGCAGTGAACAACGCGGTCAGTGTAGCGACAGGTATTCAACAGAATGCAAAACAAGTTTCAGATAATAATGGCGGAGTTATTCTCGTTTGGGAAGATTACCGCAATGGCGCTGGAGATATTTATGCGCAAAGATTTAATTCCAGTGGAATACCCCAATGGACTGCCAATGGAGTTATTGTATGTAATGCCACAGACATTCAACGCAATCCGGTTATTACATCTGATGGTAGTGGTGGTGCGGTTATTGCGTGGCAAGACAGAAGAAGCGGATTATCGTATGATATCTACGCACAACGTATAAATAGCAATGGTGTAATACAATGGACCTCTAATGGAGTAACTATATGTAATGCTATTAATGATCAACAAAAGATTGTGATAGTACCTCACTCTACAATCGGAACCTATTTTGTTTGGGAAGATTATCGAAACGGTACAGATTTCGACATATATGTTCAATATGTTGGCATCGCGGCTGGGAATTCGGTCTTTGTTGCTAACGGAATGCCAGTTATAAATTCAATTGGCAATCAGGTCAGCCCTGTGGTGGTTTATACTGGGGACCTAATCGTAGCCTGGGCAGATACACGTAGTGGAGATGATATTTATGCACAGAAGCTAAACTCCGCAGGTAGTCAACAATGGTCAAGCGATGGAGTAGCCATTTGTACTGCAACGGGGGGTCAAGCTGATCCCGAAGCCATTTCTGACGGGAGTGGTGGAGCAATTGTGACTTGGACAGACACGCGATCGGGGAATGCGGACATTTATGCTCAGCGTATTAATAGTAATGGGAGTACTCAATGGACCGTTAACGGAATTGCGGTTTCCTCAGCAGCAAATAATCAGTTGAATCCCTACTTAGCTAGATCTAGTTCGGGTAATGTCATTCTTGTATGGGAGGATAATCGCAACGGCAACTATGATATCTATGCTCAGCGTATTTCATCCTCAGGTATACCAGAGTGGACTGCTAATGGCGTAGCAGTTTGCTCAGCTCCTGGGGGTCAAGTTAATGCCAAGATAGAATATATTGATTTTGATACACACATTATTGGCTGGGAAGACTCCAGGGGTACGGATACGGATATTTATGCACAACGAATCAACAATAGTGGCCAATCTCAATGGCTTTTAAACGGAGTTGCAATTACCAACGCGCCAACAAATCAAGGAAGTTTCGATTTGATAGGAGATACTAGTTTTAATGGGGGAGCTTTTTTTGCATGGCATGATAATCGTGGTATCAATACAGATGTCTATATTCAGCGGATAGGTGAAAATGGAAACTTGTGCGGTAACGTAACCACACCTGGTGCAATAAGTGGTAACACTACTATACTGGCAGGCACATCTAGCATATATAGTGTAAGTACAGTTACAGGAGCCACCGCGTACACCTGGACTTTACCAACAGGTTGGACAGGGACATCTGTTACACACTCCATAACGGCAACAAGTAGTGGTTCTGGTGGGAATATTACAGTAAGTGCTTCCAATCTGTGTGGTCCAAGCATTGGGTCTTCCTCATTAGCTATTACAGTCAACAAACAAAATCAAACCATCACCTTTAATACGTTATCATCAAAAGCGATGGGCGATGCCGCATTCGACCTTACAGCCACCGCGAGTTCAACGTTACCTATTTCATATACCAGTAGCAATACAGCCGTGGCAACCATAAGCGGCAGTACGGTAACACTTGTAGGGGTTGGCACTACTACAATTACCGCAAGTCAACCAGGCAACGATATTTTTAATACTGCGCCTAATGTTCTCCGCGATCTTGTTGTTAACAAAGGAAATCAAACCATAACGTTTGCTGCATTGTCTTCAAAAGCAGTAGGTGACGCACCGTTTGCATTAACTGCGACTTCGTCTTCAAGCCTGCCTGTTGAATACACGAGTTCAAATACTTCAATTGCTACTATTAGCGGCAACACCGTTACTCTTGTAGCAGCAGGCAATGTTACTATCCATGCAAACCAACCTGGCAATTCGAATTTTAATGCAGCCACTCAGGTAAGTCAGTCTTTTTGTGTTAATCCGGCAAAGCCAACCATCGCGTCAACGGGAGTTAATACAGAATCACCAACACTTACTTCCAATGCGACTTCAGGCAACCAATGGTTTTTAAATGATGCTGCGATAGTAGGAGCCACCAACGCTACACTCGCGATTGCGGCTGCCGGTATTTATAAAGTTCAGGTTACTACGGGTGGTTGCACCAGTGCATTCTCCGACAACTTTACGTTTGTAATTACAGGCGATGATTCGTTCGCATCATCCAAATCACAATTTTCGATTTTTCCGAATCCAACGTTTGATCGACTCACGGTTTCGCTGCCAAATGATTATCAGATAAAGGAAGTTTCCATTTATACAATCAATGGGCAACGAGTCGATTTTAATGAAACCTACGGTAGAGAAGTTCAGTTTGATGTAGCCGGTTATTCACCGGGTGTTTATCTGATCAAGATGTCATCAACTAGAACAAAGGGTATTATCCGTTTCACAAAGCAATAACCTTTACGATATGAAGAAACTATTGACCTATATCGCAAGCGTCACAATTATTTTTTGTGGACTGCTAGTGTTGCAAAGCTGCGGTGGAAAAGGATCTGATCCTTCTCCCGCAGATCAGATGAAAACTATATTTACTTCAGGTACCTGGAACTTACAAACAGTATCGGTTGACGGTGTAGATAAAAGTAGTGTATACACAGGGCTAACGGTTCGATTTACAGAAGGGAACTTTACAACTACGAATGGCCGGGTAGTATGGCCGGCCTCAGGCACCTGGCAGTTTACAGACGATACAGGAAAAAATATAACTCGCGGAGATGGACTTGCCATCAGTATTGAGGAAGCGATTACTTCAAAATTGGTTCTTAAGTTAACATGGAGTCAGACTACGTTAGGGCAAGGCCGTAGCAATTCTGTAAAGGGAGTAAATATTTTTACGTTCGGCAAATAGAGGATAATCAGCAACGCCTTGAGAGTGGTACTAAGCCATCAAATTGGTAATCAACGAGTGCGTGTTAAATTCAAATCGAAACGAATGCCCGAATAATAGTTTCTGCGCGGGGCTGCATTAAAATATCTACCTCCGGCTGCATTCAAATCGTTGCCAAGGCTATAGGTTTGGTCCAATAAATTATCCACGCCCGCGAAAAATTCGATCGGTAATTTTTTCGTGAGGTAATTCTTATAACCAATGCGCCCTCCCAACAGAGTGTATGATTTTCCGAAAACGGAATTCGCATCATTCAATGGAATTTCTGATGTATAGTTGGCGGTAAGATTTAAGTAAAACACATTTGCAAAAACAACATCAGCTCCACCTGTAATTACTTCTTTGGGGGTTCCTGTAAGTTGATTGCCGGAATAAGAAATATTGTCTTTTGTATAGTCTTTAAACTCGTACTGATTGAGTGTAACACCACTCCATAATTTCAAAGCTGATACTATTTTAGTCGAAATATCAGGTTGCCAGTTTAGTAAAATTTCCAATCCATTTTGATTTGTACTACCCGTGTTTACAAAATAGTCGGCACCATCCTCATCCCTGCGCACTACAATGGTTTCATCCATTACAAAATGATAGAGCGCCATATCGATGAATACTTTGCGACTAGCAAAATAACCCTTCGTGCCAATTTCTATCTGAGTACCTTTTTCCGGTAATAGTTCTGTATTAAAAATTCCATTGGAGGGTCTCACTTCTGCGAGCGTAGGTGGCGAAAATCCCCAACTCATATTTCCGTAGACTGAGAAGACCTCATTGATTTTTTTAAGGAGTGCTACCCGTGGTGTGATAATCGGGTCGTAATCAATTTCCTGCTCAACGGATGGAGTGAGATTAAGCTGCTCTAACCGATAGCCCACCCAGTTAGCACTGAGCCCTCCCGTAAGGATCCAATCATTTTTACTTAGTTCGCCTTGTCCAAATAAATTGTATTGCAGGGCACGAACCTCTTCATCATTTTGTAACAACCCTGGATAGCCTTGCAGGTTTTGATAATTTTTGATAGGCGAATAACCGTGCTGAAATTCACCACCGCCTTGCAAGTTCACTTCCCAGCCGGCAATTTCCGTTTTAACGTTGGTTACACTACGAGCCCCAAAATTCTGCTCTAAACGCTTTTCATAATTGCGTATGGATGGATTATTGAATTGCACAAAGTTGCCATACACTCCGGTGCGATTGTGAATGTTTTTATTGAAATGATATACATGCGAAACACCCGTGTAAAAAGAGCGTAACGAAACCCCGGCTTGTTGTTCCACTGCTCCGGGCTGTGTGCCGGCAGGCGGTCGGGCTTGTTTAGGGTTGGTGTTGTATTCGGTCTCATTGAGTCCGCCAGGAGTTTGGTAATAAAGATCTGTATAGAAAATGGCGGTCTCTAAAACTTCTTTGTCAGAAACAGAAAATTTAAAGGTGCTGGTCAATTGATCGCGCACCATTCGGGTTTGTTCGCGATAGCCATCTGCTTCCTGGTGTTGGTAGCCAACGTAATGATGAGTGTTTTCAGTGCCCTGATTGAAAGCCAATTGATAGTTACGTAATCCATAACCTCCGATCATCGATGATGCGGTAAGTGTGCTTTCATTTTTTGTGCTTGGCGAGGTAAGTAAAATTACGCCTCCTGTTCCTGCACCATATAAACTGGAGCCAGGACCTTTTATGATTTCAATTTGATTAATCGCATTGGCATCGAGTTGATTGAGATAGGTATTTCCTCCCGCATCGGTAAGCGGGAGTTCGTTCCAGTAAACTTTTACATTCCGCACCCCAAAGGGCGAGCGCAGCGAACTGCCTCGAATAGAAAAGCGATGGCTTCCCGGTGAGCGCTCCTCCATCCTTACGCCCGGGATGATATTTACAGCAGAAACGAGTGATGTATTGTTAAACCGGGCCAGGTCTGATGCCATTACTAATCCTATCGAAGCCGGAACTTGCAATATTGGCCGGTTGGCTTCGTAGGCTCGAATGGTTACTTCTTCCAGTACTTTAACAGTATCAACTGGTTGGGCATACAGCGAAAGAGAACAGATCGAAACAAAAACGAGTAAGCAAGTTTTCATTGTGAGTTAAAGATAGTGCGTTCCTTTTTACCAATTGATTCAAAACTCCTTCAGCACCGATTCAATTGATTTCGTTTCCTGGAAGTAGCTTAATACTTTTTGAAGCACCCGGTCTACCAACGTGTCGGGGCAGGATGCGCCACTTGTAAGAATGATGTTTACAGGTTTTTTATCTGGCAAAAATTCACGGGTAATTCTCTTTTCCTTAGTAGGATAATTAAAGTGATGAATTTCTGACCGGGATTTAATTTCACTATCTGAATTGATAAAAAATGTCGGGAATTTACGCTCACATAATTCTACAATATGTGATGTGTTAGAACTATTGTATCCCCCCACCACGATGGCCAGGTCAGCATGGACATCCAAGAGCTGATAGGTAGAGTCCTGATTATCATTGGTTGCATAACAAAGTGTGTCGCGGGTATCTGCAAAATGTTGTTTGATATTCTCTGACCCATACCTGGAAACCATCAGCTGTTTGAAAAAATCCGCAATAGCCTGAGTTTCGGATGCGAGCATAGTAGTTTGATTGACTACCCCTACCCGTTGAAGGTGCAAAGCGGGATCGAATCCAGCCGAAAATTTTCCTGCAAATTCTTCGTAAAACTCGGAGCGGGTTTTACTCCCTAATATATAATTGCCGAGTAAGTGCGCTTCCTCCATATCGCGCACGATCACAGAGGGTCCGTTATGCGAACTATGCGAAAAAGTCGCTTTAGTTTCCTCGTGTTTGGGTTTGCCATGAATGATGATGGTGTAATTGTCTTTGCCCAACTTCTCTGCCCTGTTCCAGACCTTTTCAACAAACGGACACGTGGTATTATATTTCTGAACCTCTATGCCCTTATCTAACAACATATGTTCGATCTCGAGGGTTGTGCCAAAAGCTGGAATAATAACCACATCATCTTGATGGATCTTGTCCCATGAGATAAACTGACTGCCATCAGTATCCAAAATAAATTTGATGCCACGGCTTTCCAGATCGTTGTTCACTTCCTGGTTATGGATCATCTGGCTTAATAAATAGACATTCTTGCCTTTGGATTCTTCCAATGCACGGTAGCTGATCTCAATAGCATTTTCCACACCATAGCAAAAACCAAAGTGACGCGCCAGAATAAATTGAACGGGTCCAAAATCTAATACGGTCGGTGTAAAGTCTTGCTTGCGCAGATCTTTCACTCGCCTCGATTCTTTGATCTTACCAGTAATGGAAGACCGATAATAAGCAGGGATTTCGAATTTTTTGATAACGTATATTTTTTAAGTAATGACTAACACGAGAATCTTATTCCACCAAAGACTAAAGCAACTATTTTTTTTGCAACCATCGCATTAAAACGATGTCATAAATTTCATAATATGATTTCCCGGCACCATCTGGATACTGGTAAACCAATTCCCGTGATGTAAGAAACTCTAACCCGCGCAAAACAGAGGAGCTTGACCCCAGGTTGTGTTTTGTTATGAATTCCCGGGATGTCAATTGAAAAACCCTGCCTTCAATGGCAATGGCGGTAAGTAACTGCCATTGGTATTTTGACATAGAACTGCTAAGCGCGTGGTAAGAAAGTTTATTTTCAGCATAGATCTCCAGAATTGAATCATTTATTATTTCCGTACTAGCTATTTTTTTTGTTTTTGAAAATACCCGATTACATAACAACTGTGTGTTGTATGTGTTCCCATCCGACCAATCCAGCATCATGCTTATCTGCTCACTTCCTATTTTCAACCCGGCTTCTTTAAAATGAGTTTGAATGAATGGAGTATAGTCTTCAGGCAATATTTTGTCAATGGATAAACTTTGTGTACTTGCATAGAACGGTCGCTTGGCCGAATTAAACATTTCGGAAAGCATGTGAAATTGACTTCCCGAAAAAATAAACCGAAGGTTTTTAAGGTGCTGCATCTCTGAGCGAATCCATCCTTCAATGGAAACCGAACTTACATCCCAGGAACTGATTTGTTGAAACTCGTCAAGCGCAATTACGCCTGGACCGTATGAATCTAACAACTGCAACGCTTCTTTTACGGTTGTGCGTTGATGCAGCTCTGATTTGAATTCAATCTCCAATTGCATATTGCCGTTGTGTGGATTAGCTGACATGACCGGGCGCATGGTAAGAAGCCAATCCTGAAACTGTTTCACGAGTGATTTGTTTTTCGCCAATGCATTTAATACAGCCGCCAATAATGTGTTTGTAAAATCCTTGAAGGTAAATGATTCCTGCACATCCAGATAAACACAGTTCCATTTTTTACCCAGATGGTGGAAGGCATGATAGATTAACCCGGTTTTACCAATTCTTCGAGGTGCATACAATGTGATATTTCTGCCGTTTCGTAAGGCGGAAATGATATTCTCTTTTTCCCGCTCGCGATTACAGAAGTAGCGAGGTCCTAAATAGCCATAAATGGGAAACGGATTCAAGGGTTCACTCATCCCGTAAAGATATGTTACAAAATGTAAGTTACAAAATGTAAGTTACAAAATGTAAGTTACAAAATGTAAGTTTTATCAGGGGAGATAAACAAAAAAACCCCGAATGTTGAATTCAGGGTTTTGAAAACGAAATTTTAAGACCTACGCTGCTTTGGACAATTTATCCTCTTTAATTTTTTTCATTCTAACTTCTTTCGAATCGAGGTCAAACCATTTCACCTCAACCAGGTTGGACTTTAAGTACTTGAGCACTTCCATCACTTTGCCATCAATTTTACTTCGAACACGCTCACCTTTTCTAAATAGTTTTCTCATTCAACTTAGGGTTTAGTTTCACATACGTAATGCATAAATATACTCACGCGGATAGTCTTCGTAAATACCTGCGAAGGTAATTAAGTCACCCGCTTTCTTTTTCTTGATAATCTCATCCACGTCTTTGGCTGACTTAACAGGGACATCATCGATGTGTGTGATGATAAAACCTTCTCTCATGCCAGTGCGTTTCAGCTTGCTATTGGTTAATGATTTTACTTTTACGCCCTGGTTTACATCTAAACGTTTCAGTAGTTTACTATCGACATCCTCCAGTTCAAAGCCCAGAGACGCCAATTCAGGTTTTTCCTCACGTTTTACAGTTGTCGTGTTTCCTTCACGGTTTTTTAAGGTTACCGGAATAACCATGGTTTTTCCTTTGCGATCTACCGTCACATTTATTTTATCACCGGGCCGTTTGCGACCTACATATTCTATCAATGCCGAACTTGACTTAATAGGAGCATCATCAATTTTTGTAACGACATCACCAGGTTTTAAGCCAGCTTCTTTGGCAGCACTCTTACTTTCATCTACCCCATAACTGGAAATATATGCACCTTCGTTTACATCCAGATCTTCTTGTCTTGCCAGGTTGCTATCAACATTTCTAATTTCAACACCCATCCAGCCCCGTTGCACCGTTCCAAAAGCAATCAAGTCTTCGGTTATTTTGCTTACTATGTTTGAAGGAACAGCAAATCCGTAACCTGAATAGGATCCGGTTGGACTGGCAATTGCAGTATTGATACCTAACAAGCCACCATTCAAGTCAACAAGTGCCCCACCACTATTGCCGGGGTTGATAGCGGCATCGGTTTGAATGAACGATTCAATTGCGGTACGTGCAGGTTGGCCGTTAGCGCCACGGCTACCTGAATTAATGATATTAATGTCGCGTCCTTTTGCACTAATAATGCCGGCTGTAACTGTTGAATTCAAGTTAAAAGGATTTCCAACAGCTAAAACCCATTGGCCTACTTTCGATTGATCAGAATTTACGAATGCCAGGTAAGGCAGATCTTTTTCATTGACCTTGATCACAGCCAAATCCGTGTCGGGATCTGTACCAATTACTTCAGCCTTCAATTCACGATTGTCGTTTAATGTTACCTGAACAATTTCGGCACCCTCCACAACGTGATTATTGGTAACGATATAGCCTTCTTTGTTGATAATCACTCCCGAACCTGTGCTCTGTTGTGGTCGCTGATTTTCAAATGGGCTATCGTAAAAAAACTGACGAAACTGTTCGGGTATTTGAGATTCGCTGCGGGCAGACCGCTCTTGAACGGAACGAATATGCACCACGGCTTTCGTAACCTTTTCAGCAGTTCCGGTAAAATCCATGGGCACCACTTCGCCCTTTTCATTTACTTCATAAGCTACCTGTGAAGCAGGCACGCCATTAATGTGTTCAATTTTTACTCCCTGGGGCTGATCTTTTACCAGCCATTGCGAGGCCACGATGGTTATCACACTTCCCAACAACGCAGCCAACAAAAGTGATCCAAAATGTTTCATAGAAATAGTACGTTAGTTTTAAATGTTTAAACTGAACCAGCACCTGGTTTGGTAAAAAATAGTCTCAATAAATTTTTTAATGACTTTATTCCGCTCATTACAGTCCCTCGAAAATCAAAAGAAGTGCCAGTGGGTTTTAAAACGATTGTTTGACTGATTTTGGTTCATTAAAACTGACAAAATTTCACTTTTTAACCAAAACCCCGTCCTTATATTCGTATTCGATGGTCATATTTCCCTGCTGATCATACCATTTTGAAATACCATCCCGCACACCATTTTTATAGAGACCTTCCTCCATAATTTTCCCATCGGGGTAAAAAATCCTCACCGCCCCTTCCAGCTTTCCGTTTTTATAGAAACGCTCTTCTTTTACCGTTGAGTAGTTAAACTCTTTGTATTCGCCATCGCGCAAATCGTTATGATAGCTGGATCGTCTGAGCAATTGACCGTTTTCATTAAACTCAATAGAGACACCTTCTTTTTTATCGTTAATGTAGGTGGTAATAGACTTAACCAATCCAGTGCTTGTGTACTCTACCCAGGAGCCTTCACGTTTCTGATTAAGATAAAGTCCGGATGCAGTAACTTTTCCTGCATTATCATTTACAGTAACTTTCACTAAGCCGGGCGTGTCACTAAACTCTTCTTTGATGGCACCGGCAGGAATGTCTGCAAGCTCAGCTTGACTGGATTCTGATTCAACGTTGGTTGTTCCAGGCTTTTCACAGGCGACTAAAGCAACGAGTAAGAAGGCAAAAAAGATTCTCATGGTTGAGTTGAATATTTAACGGCTAAATATATTAAGTAACTTTGCTTTTTGTCAAGAGCTTTTAACTACAGCCCGTGAAAATTCAAGGAACGATTATTTTAAAACAAGGCCGCGATCATTCGATAAAACGATTTCATCCGTGGGTTTTTTCAGGAGCCATTCAAACAACCTTAGGTGAGGTGAAGGATGGAGATTGGGTGGAGGTGCAGGATGTAAAACGATCCACGCTTGGCTTTGGGCATTATCAAAAGGGAACCATTACGGTGCGCGTGATTTTGTTTGGAGAGGTCCCCCCCACCTTGTCTGTATATCAGGATAAAATCAAAGCTGCTTTTACGCAGCGCCTGGAGACACAGGTTATCTCTGATCAAACCAATGCGTATCGATTAGTGCATGGCGAAGGTGATGGTTTGCCTGGACTCATCATCGATATGTATCACGATGTGGCGATCATTCAGGCGCACTCCACCGGCATGCAACAAGATAGGCGGATAATAGCGGAGGCTATTAAAGGAGTTTTAACAGCCAGCGAGTTTAGCCTCTCAGCAGTTTATTATAAATCGTTAACCGAAAAATCAGAGAGCGAATACCTACTGGGCATGGCAGCTGTACCTCATGTGGTGTTGGAGCATGGCAATAAATTTTATGTGGATTGGGAAGAAGGGCAGAAGACCGGATTTTTTCTTGACCAACGGGAGAATAGAAAATTGTTGGGGGAAATGGCAAAAGGAAAAACTGTGCTAAATACATTTTGCTATACTGGTGGATTTTCGGTGTTTGCTTTACAGAACAGTGCTTTACTAGTTCATTCTGTGGATGCGTCCGACAAAGCAATTACATTAACGCGCAAGAATCTTTCCTTGAATGGATTCGATCCAAATACACATGAATGTTTTACAGTCGACACGTTTGATTATTTAAAAGACAAAAAGGATGTGTACGATTTAATTATTCTTGACCCGCCTGCTTTCGCGAAACACAAGGAGGCACGCCACCAGGCCATGAAGGGTTATCAACGACTTAATGCCGAAGCGATGCGGATGATTAAATCAGGGGGAATAATTTTTACGTTCTCCTGCTCGCAAGTGGTGGATCGGCAGTTGTTTTACGATACGGTCGTGTCAGCGGCTATTCAATCTGGGCGACAAATAAAAGTATTGCATCGCTTGTCACAACCAGCAGATCATCCGGTTTCATTGTATCATCCGGAAGGCGAGTATCTGAAGGGGTTGGTGCTTTATGTTGAGTAGATTTTAAGCGAAGTGTGTTTCGCTATTTTGTCAAAGTCTTTGTCGCTGTGAACCAACTCCAATTTAAAGTGAATCGAATAAAACGCAATTAAGCAATCGTTGGGTTTTTGAATTGTAACACCATCCGTTCTTAATTGTCGGTAAAGAGAGATGGCTCCATCAGCCGCAAAATAAGGGTCTATAGAAAGGAGGTTTAATCCAAAAACTAAATCTCTAACTTCATCAAATCTCTCCTCATTTTTTATTCCCTGAAGTATTTCCTGAAAAATAGGAGGACATATATGAACAGGATAAAACTCCCTGATCTGCGATTGAAGTAGTATGGCATTTCTCGATTGTTTGCCATTAAGAAAATCGACCCAAACGGAGGAATCAAAAATCATTAGAATTTCCCTTTTCTCATCTTCATCAGGTCACCTTCCCATTCTATTTTTCCACGCAGACTGGCGAGCTTTTGTCGCTTTAACCATTGTACATACATTTCGAGAGCATTTTCCACTGCTTCTCTTTTGGTTTTGGCTTCGCCAAGTCGCATGATATCTTTTAGAAGATCATCGCGTAGTACAATATTTGTCCGAGTGGTTTTCATACACACAAATATAGCAAATGTATACACATCATAAGCCACAGATTCACAAAGTTAATCTGTGAATCTGTGGCTTAGAATTATTTAACCACAGCGGCTGGAACCTCCGGATGTTTTGCGTAGCGTTCAAAAAATTCAATCACACGTAACATATGATCCATCATTCTTCCGGGGTTGCCACTACGTGTTAGTTCATGACCTTCTTTCGGATAACGAATGTATTCCACCGGCTTGTTCAAAATCTTTAAACTCTTGTACAGTGTTTCAGACTGAATCACACCGGTTCTTAAATCCTGATCGCCATGAATAATCAAAAGCGGTGTATTGATTTTATCCACGTAAGTAAGAGGCGATTCAGAATCCAATAGTGCTTTTGTCTCTTTCTCCCATGGGTAGCCACCAAAATGATCGGGCACCAAGCGCCACGCATTGCCTTCACCCATAAACGTTGTTAGATCATAAACACCACGTTGGGCGTTGGCTGCTTTAAAGCGATTGTCGTGGCCAACGATCCAGGCTACCATATACCCTGCGTAGCTTCCGCCTTCAACAAACAACTGATCTTTGTCAATCCAGGCATGCTGTTTTAAAGCTTCATCCAACGAGGCAAGAATATCACCAGCAGGACCATTACCCCAATCTTTAAAATTTCCTTTCTTAAACTTATCGCCATAGCCACCACTACCTCGTGGGTTGCAATACACGAGTCCATAACCCCAACTATTTTCAAGCTGATATTCGTGCCACATAGAAAACGCGCCCGGACCCCACATGGCGGATGGCCCGCCATGAATGTTAAGAATGGTTGGATATTTAGTGCCATCTTTTTTACCAACAGGCTCTTGCACCCAGTATTGAATCTTCGTTCCATCGGGCCGGGTGAACCAATACTCTTTCGGATAACTGATGGCTTTGTCTTTCAACCAACCTTCGTTGAGTTGAGTAAGTTGTCGCGTTGATTTTTCCTTGAGATTAAGAAGATGAACTTCCCAGGGATTTCTGGTTTCAGTAAGAGCATAGACTACTTTGTCACCACGTACATCAAAGTCATTTACACCGTTGTCGTTTCCAAGAATTTTTGTGATGGCTCCACCTTTAGCAGACACACTATAAAGTGGAATGTCGCCTTCTGTTTGCGATGAGAAGAAAATGGTTTTACCATCAGCCGACCACACATTGCTTCCAATATCGCGATCTAATGAAGTAGTTAGAATTGCCGGCTTACCACCGGTTGTTGAAACAACAGCTAACTGAGTTTGTGTGGCATGTCGGTTTTCGATAGCGGTTGCATAAAATGAAATTTGTGTGCCATCGGGAGAGTACGTTGGATTTGAAACACTATATCCCGGCCATGTTAAAAATTCTCTTGAGGTTTTTGTGGCAACATCAATCAACCAAAGATCATTATTCTGTTCCCGATCAGGATGAATTTTGTAAACCTTAGAATGACAAATAATACTTTTTCCATCTGGGGACCAATCTGCAGATTGAAAATCCTGAAAGCCTTGTGTGAGTTGAATATCTTTATCTTCAGAATTGACAGTTTTTACAAAAAGATGCGTAAAGCTTTCTTCAGGTTGCAGGTTCAGTTCACCTTGCAAATCTTGCCGCACTAAAACGCGAGGGTTATTTTCAAATGAATTTTTTGCAAGCCAGGCACGCACCTCTTCCAGCGATCCATCGGGGCTGGTAGTAACTTTTTTGCGCTCGTCTGCTTTCAATGCTTTGAAGTTCGGTTCATCACCTTGTGTGCGACCGGGACGCTCGTAGCTCCACGGAGTTTTTCCTTCAATTGCTGAGAATGGAATACTAGCTGAATACAGAATCTTTTTTCCATCGGGAGACCACCGTGGGTTGCTTACACTATATTCGGATTTAGTTATTACATGTGCTTCGCCACCACTTAGCGGCAACAGCCATAGTTGCGAACGTTCGCCATCGGTGCGAACGAAAAGAAGTTGCTTTCCATCCGGGGACCATTGCGGCTGGCCATCATTTTTATCTCCGAATGTTAATTGAACCGGTTCACTTTTGGTATTGAGATCAAGTAAGTAGAGATGGCGTGTGTAGTAATAGTCATTTTCATTTTTAACTGCCTTGCGGGTAACCACAGTTACTGCTTTCGAGCCATCGGGTGAGATTTTAATTTGATTGGCGGTGGCAATCTTCATCAGGTCGGACGCTACAATTGGTTTTTTGGTTTGACTAACCGCAGCGACACTAAAAAGCAACAAGACAAAGAGAACATGGAGTCTTCTGTTCATACAAGGAAAATTTTAGTTGATTTTAAAACTTTGAAAAGTTATCAGACCGCGGCAACCATTGCAAGAATGTCATCAACAAACTCACGGGAATTACTTAAGCGGGGCACTTTGTTCTGGCCACCTAATTTCCCACGCTTTTTCATCCAATTGTAGAAGGTGCCTTCCGCTACGGAATGTACAGTCGGTGCGATCAAGGCGAGGTCGAGCGTTCGCTTGGCATCGTAGTCTGAATTAATCTTGCGCAGGGTATCATCCAGCGTATGAATAAACTCATTCATATCGCGAGGATAGGTTCTGAATTCTATGATCCACTCGTGACCTCCACGTTTCGATTTTTCTAAATAGATCGGGGCCGCAGTAAAATTATCGATCACAGCCCCGGTCTGTTCGCATGCACGAGTTATGGCTGTTTCGGCATTTTCAATAATTACCTCTTCACCAAAGGCATTTATAAAATGTTTGGTACGTCCTGAAATACGAATGCGATAAGGTGCAATGCTAGTAAACTTGATGGTGTCGCCAATGTTGTACCTCCACAGTCCTGCGTTGGTTGTGATCACCATGGCATAATTTTTTCCAATCTCCACATCGGCCAATGAAATTGCATCGGGATATTCTTTGTCCCATTCTTCGGCAGGAATAAATTCGTAAAACACTCCGTAGTCTAGCATGAGCAAAAGATCTTCAGAATCTTTTTGATCCTGAATGCCGAAAAATCCTTCGCTGGCATTGTAGGTTTCCCAGTATCGCATTTGATCACCGGGTATGATTGATTTAAATAGATTGCGGTAGGGCTTAAAGGCCACTGCACCATGAAAAAACACCTCCAGATTGGGCCATACTTCCAGAACAGAGCTTTTTTTCTCCATCTCTAAAATGTATTGAAGCAAGAGGACAGTCCAGGTGGGCACACCGGCAATGTTGGTTACATTAACACCTATGGTTTCGCGCGCCAGTCGTTCAATCTTGTCTTCCCAATTATTCATCAGCGCTACTTCTAAACTAGGCGTTCGAATAAACTGTGCCCAGGGCGGGAGGTTTTGCATGATCACCGCTGACACATCTCCATATTGACTGGATGCACTAGGGTCAAATTCATTTATCTGAGAACTGCCACCCACTCCCAGTCCCTTACCTGAAAATATTTGGGTGTCGGGATAGTTGTTAACGTAAATGGAAAGTAAATCTTTTCCGCCCTTAAAATGCGATTCCTCCAAGGCCTCAGCCGTTACGGGAATAAACTTACTTCGGGCGTTGGTGGTGCCACTCGATTTAGCGAACCATTTAACTTCGGAGGGCCACAAGATACTTTGTTCGCCATGCACAAGACGGTCGATGTAGGGGAAAAGTTGTTCGTAGGTATGAACCGGCACGCGTCTTTTATAATCTTCGTAATTGATAAGATCATCAAAGGAATACTTCTGGCCAAATTCTGTATAGCGGGCTACACTTAGTAAGCGCCTCAATACTTCATCCTGCACATCGTGTGGATATTTCATGAAAAGCTCAATCTGATGGATTCGCTTTCTCATGACCCAGGTAAGGATGGAATTAAGAATTTGCATAAATACTGCCCCAAAAATAGGCGTAGGTTAACGATTACCCAACTTTCATTCAGACTTGTGTCCTCTGCGAAGCTGAAAGTTTTGACCAAGGTAAACTTTGCGCACCAAAGGATCGTTGGCCAGTTCTTCAGAAGTGCCGGCTTTGAATAGTTTTCCTTCAACCATTAAATATGCGCGATCGGTAATGGAAAGGGTTTCGTCTACATTATGATCGGTAATCAGGATGCCTATGTTTTTCTTTTTGAGGCGCGATACAATACCCTGAATTTCTTCCACCGCAATGGGATCCACCCCGGCAAAGGGTTCATCCAATAATACAAACTTGGGGTCAACGGCCAGTGCGCGCGCTATCTCAGTTCTTCTTCGCTCACCCCCGGAGAGCACCATGCCCAGATTTTTACGCACATGGGTAAGACTGAATTCTTCGAGCAACTTCTCCACCTTTTCTTTTCTTTCCTTCTTGGGAATGTTACGCATCTCGAGCGGGGCCAAAAGATTCTCCTCAACGGTGAGACTTCTGAACACGGAGGCTTCTTGTGCTAAATAGCCAATACCCCGTTTGGCACGTTGATACATGGGTAAATCTGTAATGTTTTCCTGATCAAGAAAGATAGTGCCTTCGTTGGGCTTGATCAGTCCTACGATCATATAGAAACTGGTTGTCTTTCCGGCACCATTGGGTCCTAACAAGCCAACAATTTCACCCTGCTCTACCTGCACGGAAACGTTACTGACAACCGTGCGTTTTTTATATCTCTTGATCAGGTTTTCGGCTCGCAGGAACATGTTATTCAAATTTGAGGTCTTTAATTCGTAACTGGAGAGAAGTGATTCCATTGAAGGTATTTTCTTCCAGGGTAAAAGCTATGCGAAAATATTCTCCTGATGCCAGGCGTTCATAATGTTCCATCAGGTCAAAGGCCACGGCATTGAACGTTGCATTGGTGCCGGCTTGTCCTGCTAAAAAGCGTAGATGCCTATCTTTAAAACCCGATAGCGAATCCATTACAAAAATATTTCTGGCTTCAAAGACAGGCTTCAGATTTTCAGGGCCAAACGGGGCCATCTGCTTTAGCACTGCGTTGAATTTGGCAGTCATTAAATCAAACTGCACCGGGATATCAATTTCAACTACCGGAGTAAGCATTTCTTCGGTAAGTGAGGCCGAGGCAATTTGCTCAAAGCGTTCCTGAAAGGCTTGCAGATTTCTTCGATCTAATGTAAGCCCGGCCGCATACTTATGGCCACCATACTTTTCGAGCAGATCGCCACAACTTTCAATAGCTTTGTAAAGATCAAAGTCTTTCACACTGCGTGCTGAGCCAGTAATTTTATTATTGGATTCGGTGAGGATCACAGTAGGGCGGTAATATTTCTCCACACACCGTGCAGCAACTATGCCAATTACTCCTTTGTGCCAGGTTTCTTTAAAAAGAACTGTTGACTTTGCGCTTCGAAGGGTTTCATTGCCCTCAATCATTGCAATTGCTTCTTCGGTTATGCTAAGATCAAATTCCCTGCGCAGGTCATTCTTGAGATTTATCTTTTCGGCAAGTTGATTCGCGCCTTCTTCATTTTCAGCAATCAGAAGTTCGACAGCCCCGCGTGCATGAGCAACCCTGCCGGCAGCATTGATACGCGGCCCCAGTGTAAAAACAATTCCGGAAATGTCCAGCTCACTTTTTATGGCTGCGATTTCTTTAAGTGCCTTAAGTCCGGGGCGTGGGCTCTCGTTAAGTTTTTGCAATCCGAAAAAGGCGAGTATTCTGTTTTCCCCAACGATTGGAACGATGTCTGAAGCAATACTTACCACCACAAGATCGAGATACTCATACACTTCTTCCTGCTGCCGGAATTTTTGAGCGAAAGCCTGGATAAGTTTGAAGCCCAGACCACATCCACTCAATTCCTGAAATGGATAGTGACAATCCTCGCGTTTCGGGTCAAGTACAGCCACTGCATTGGGGATTTCTCCACCGGGCAGGTGATGATCGCAAATGATGAAATCAATTCCTTTATGCCGGGCCAGCGTTACCATGTCTGACGCTTTGATGCCCAGATCCAGTGCGATAATCAATGAGAAATTATTTTGCTCCGCCCAGATTATACCCGCTTCTGAAACTCCATATCCTTCTGCATACCGATCGGGTATATAAAAATCACAGTGAGGATAAAACTTTTTTAGGTAACTATAGACGAGCGCCACTGCGGTTGTTCCATCAACATCATAATCACCATAGATCAGAATTTTTTCATTATGATCTATGGCAACTTTTAAACGTTGCACGGCCTGATCCATATCTTTCAGTAGAAAGGGATCGTGTAATTGACTAAGGGATGGGCGGAAGAAGTTCTTGGCGGTTTCAAAGTCACGAATACCACGTTGCCAAAGAACGGCTGATAAGTGCGGATTTACATTGATAGAATTGCTAAGCGTTTCCACCTCCTCAGGAGTTGGTAATGGCTTATATATCCATCGCTTTTGCATGCTATTTTCGTTCGAACTTTATCACTCCATTTTTTCCGGTCTCGCCCTCTTCGCCATGAAAACCGCGTTGCCCGTTTTTTCCATCGCGCACGGGCCCTAAACCTGCTAAACCACCCCTTCCGGCTTCTCCGCCAATCCCACCAAAACCACCATAATTTTTAATATGCAACCGGCTTCCAATCCAAACCTGATAATCCGGGCAGCGAAGGCAATTGATCGTTAAGTTTCCTCCGTCTCCCCCGTGACCACCTCGCGAACCACTACCCCCCTGGCCGCCATCACCACCTGCGCATACACGTGTTCCTGGGCCACCACCACCACCCTGGCCGCCTTTACCACCATCTCCACCATCTCCACCATTTAAATTTATAGTAAGAGATCCGTTGATCTGAATGTCTTCAGAATAAATTGATAAGTTATTACCATGATTGCCGTCAAGCCCCATTTCGCCATCCATTCCCGGGGCACCGGACCGGCAAGGACTGAGCTGCTCTGCACCAATGATTCCGGGAGTTCCATCTTTGCCTTTGGGGCCAAAACCATTAATAGAACAGCCCATGCCAACGACAACTATTTTGGCATGAATGAAATTATCTTTCTTGTCGCGGTTAAGAATAATTTGTGAAGAATCGGCCATCACCAGGGTATCAACAACCAAAATATCAGAATTCTGAATAAAATACTTTTCGCCTTTATTAAGGGAAAGTTTATCCAACCGAATTTGTCCAAAAGCAGAGAACCCCAGACCAACACAAAGAAAACAACACACCGCTCGCACCATCGGGCAAAAATAAGAATAGAAATGAGAAGGGATAAAAAAAGGCAGCGGAGATGCGCTGCCTTTCCGAGTTAAGCAAGTATGTTTATTTTGGTGTTTCAGCTTTTTCAGCAACAACACCCTCTAACACATCTTTGATCTCAACACGCTGACCGTCCTTAAAAGGAACGATCCAGGCATCTTTCACGCCCATTTCGCGCATATATTTTTTGAACTTATCAGCCTCCCAATAGTCCCTGAAAATACCGATCGTAAATTTCTGCTCACCTTTATCGGTAGCTTCGCCACCAAAATTTGGATTGTTATCGAAGTATTTGGACAGGTCTTTGTTTTTAAAAGCACCAATCTGAACTTTAAATACAACTCCCTTTGAAAAATCCATTGAATTAGCAGCAGGTGCAGATTTCAATTCATCCAGTTCAGCGCGGGCGGAAGTAAGATCGCCACGCATTCTCGAGAGTTGATCTTCCAGTTCGGCAATGCGTGAATTTTTTTGACTGATCTGACTGTTGAGTGTGCTCACTTGCCCTTTGAGGGCTGAGTTGTCATTGTCAGCTACCTGTTTAGCTTCGGTAAAAGACTTCAGGTTCGAGGGGTTCTTTGCGTATTCTTTGGCTTTCTTTTTCCATTCCTTTTTCTCCGCTTTGGATAGCTGGGCGAAAACTTGCATGCCGGAAAAAATCAACGCCAGGCAAAGGATTACAACTTTAGTTTTCATTTATGTTTGGGTTTAATTCAATGTTAAAAGTAAGAAAATATTCTGAAATAGTGTCAATCAGCCTTGTTTTGCCTGATGGGTTAAAATATACCACGCACGATGCGACTGAAGCCATCGAGTTTTGTTTGGCTAATCTAAACTGCCCACCATCTTTTCAGGCCGCACCCATTGGTCGAACTGCTCAGAAGTTACAAGTCCAAGTTCAATCGCTGCTTCCCGCAAAGTTTTATTTTCCTTGTGTGCCTTCTTGGCAATCTTAGCGGCATTTTCGTACCCAATATGAGTGTTTAGCGAAGTCACCAACATCAACGAATTTTCCATGTGTTGTTTGATAATCGATAGATTCGGTTCGATGCCTACCGCACATTTATCGTTGAAAGAGACACACGCATCGCCAATCAGGCGCGCGGATTGCAACACGTTAGAAGCAATTACGGGTTTGAACACATTCAATTCAAAATGACCATTGGCACCGCCAAACGAAACGGCAACATCATTACCGATCACCTGAGCACAGACCATAGTAAGAGCTTCAGGTTGTGTAGGATTTACTTTGCCGGGCATAATTGACGAGCCGGGTTCGTTATCCGGAATAACAATTTCACCTATGCCCGAGCGTGGGCCCGAACTTAACATGCGGATATCATTACCGATTTTATTCAATGCTACGGCTGCTCTTTTTAAGGCGCCTGAAAGCTCAACCATTGCATCGTGCGCAGCGAGTGATTCAAATTTATTGGGTGCAGTAATAAAAGGATAGCCAGTAAGGTCAGCGATTTTTTTTGCTACCAATACATCGTATCCTTTGGGTGTGTTTAATCCGGTACCGACAGCTGTGCCACCGAGCGCCAACTCACGTATTGCCTCCAGAGCATTTTTAATCGCGCGAATGCTGTTGTCTATTTGTTGAACATAGCCACTAAATTCCTGACCGAGTGTAAGCGGTGTGGCATCCATAAAGTGAGTGCGACCGGTTTTTACGATCGACTTGTATTCGGCCGATTTTTTTGCCAGTGTGTCGCGCAGTTTTTTCATTCCCGGAAGGGTGATTTCCATCACTTGCTTATAGGAAGCAATGTGCATGGCTGTAGGGAACGTATCGTTGGAAGATTGCGATTTGTTTACATCATCGTTGGGATGCAATACTTTTTTCTCATCGGTAAGTTTGCCACCACTTAACACGTGCGCACGGTAAGCAATCACTTCATTGGCGTTCATATTACTTTGCGTACCTGAGCCCGTTTGCCAGATAACCAACGGAAATTGATCGTCAAGTTTACCGGCTACAATTTCATCGCAAACTTTACCAATCAGATCTTTTTTGTCGGCTGTTAATACGCCCAATTCGTGATTGGCCTGGGCAGCCGCTTTTTTTAAATAGCCGAACGCATAAATAATTTCTTTAGGCATACTTGCCTCGGGACCGATTTTAAAATTATTGCGCGAACGTTCAGTTTGTGCGCCCCAATATTTATCAGCGGGTACTTGCACTTCACCCATTGTGTCTTTCTCAATGCGGAAACTCATAGTTGTATATTTTGGTGAACAAATTTAATTCTCACAAACCCAATTAAGAGGAAATCAATCGAAAGTTAACCATCAAAGGTGCCGAAGATCTGCATGCTGATCCAAAATCCAACCGGTTATACTTAATCGTTCGCGTGTGGCAGGCAACACCTCATGCTCTAAAAGATCACTTCGGAAACAGACAAGCCGGCCGGCCAAAGGCATTATATCAAGTTCGGCTTCGGATACATAAATGCGCAACTGCCCGCCTTCTGATTCTTTCCAGTCTTTGTTAAGGTAAAAAATAACAGAAAGTTTACGGTGATCATCTTTTTTAAACTGATCAAGATGTCTTTTATAGTAAGTACCCACCGGATAGATCGTACTATGGATTTCAAAATCCTTCAAGCTTAGATACAAGGCTTGATTGACGAAAGTGATTAGCTCGTTCAACCTGTGTATGTATGTCTGTAAAGGTTGGGTAGCCGTGGTTCGGTCTATCCATTGAATATAATCTCCACGAATTCCTTCGTTTATTTGTTTCTCCTGCTTGTGGCCAATGCCTGCTTTTTTGAATTGTAACAAACCGGTTTTGAATTCGTCAAGAATGGCGGCCACCTCATCGGGAGAGAGAAAGTTGTCAATGATGGCATAACCGTTTTCGGCAATTCCATCGGCCAGGTGGTTAAGTTTATCAGAGAAAGCGACATCCATGGTGCGAATTTAATGGCAGGAACTAACTTTGGAGCTATGACTCACTCATTTAACAGAACGATTTCAATTTTCATTTTCGGATTTTTCGGGTTCGCAATCATTTCCTGCACACCCAAAGAGGATATAGTTTTTAAGGGGGTAAAAAATATTGAAGTCCAGATGGATGATAGTAATGAGCCTCTATTAACGGCCGATGCTTTCTTCCACAACCCGAATAACGTACGCATGAAGCTAAAAGAAATAAATGTTGATGTACTGGTCGATGGCAAGGTTTCGGCTAAAGTAAGGCAGGATCTGAAACTTACTATTCCGGCCAACGATGATTTTTCAGTTCAACTAAACGCACACCTTTCGCTAAAAGAGTTAGGATTATTGGATACAATTATCAACCTGATAGGAGGTAAAAAATATGAAATTCAATATCTGGGTTTTGTGCGGGTAGCGTTGCATGGTATAACTGTTAAAGTGCCGGTTAAACATAAAGAAGAGCTTCGCATCAGGCTTTAGCTTAAATTTCCCGACAATCAAGCTATTTCTCTAAACGTATTTAAAGGTTACTTTTACAGAGTAAATCTGTTTAAGGCAAAACTCTTTTGATCCTGATTGATGGAAAACATCCTGAATATCATTTTGATTGTGCTTTTGCTGGTGGTGATTGTCCTCCAGGTGCGTGCTTATTTGAAATTGAAACAGAAGAATAAGCTGATTTTGGTACAAAGCCGCGAGATAAAGCGTCAAATACAAGAGCAAGAGAAAAGGAATAAACAGGTTGGCGATCTCGTGCATGAAAAGCAACAGTTGATCGGCCTTGTTTCGCATGACCTTAAAGGACCGTTCAATCGGATTTTTGCCTTGATCCAGTTAATGGAAATCACTTCTGAAAACCTGACAAATGAACAACGTGAATATCTTGGTAAGATCCATCAGATCGTAGTCGATGGCCTGGGCATGATCCGCAACCTGCTGGACAATCGCAGGCTGGAAGATAAGGGTATTGACCTTACTCCGGAGCCAGTAAATCTTGCGAATCTTATAGGCTCACTGATCAAAAACTACCGAACCTTATCGGAGAAGAAGAAAATCAAAATTCATTTTGAAGCCACCCAACATGCCACCGTACTTGCCGATAAACTTTACGTGTATCGCATTTTTGAAAATCTGATTTCCAATGCGCTCAAATTTTCTCCGGAGAATAAAAACATCTACGTTACCGTCACTGAAGAGCGTGACAAAATTGTTATAGCGGTTAAAGACGAAGGACCGGGTATCAGTAAGGAAGATCAGAAAAAACTATATCAGAAATTTCAGCGACTTTCGGCACGACCTACAGGTGGCGAGAGTTCGACAGGCTTAGGGCTGGCCATTGTAAAAGCGTTGGTAGAAAAAATGGGTAGCGAGTTATTTTGCGAAAGTGAAGAAGGACAAGGAACAACCTTCACGGTAAAAATGGAAAAAAGCGCAGAGCCAGTTTCCAGAAAAAAATCAGTAGTAATAGAAAATTAATTGAAAAGGTAATAATCCTCTTCGTTTCCGTTCAATACGGCCAGCAGGGATTCAATTACATTTTCATCTTTGATAACATAATCCCGCACTCCTCGCTGAATAAAATTAAGCACCATGTTGCCATCATCCAGAGAACTCATCATGATGACTTTGTTAGTATCCTTCAGTCGGGGCTTAATTTTTTCGTAAAGATCAATACCGCTCATGCCGGGTAGTTTATAATCAAAAATCATCACATCGGGCAAGGTGGTTTGCAATGCCTTTAAACCCTCTTCCCCAGAAGGGAAAACTGTAAATTTATAATTTGGATTTCCACTGAGTGATTTCAAAATGAATTCAGCGTAAATGGCATCGTCCTCAACCAGGTATATCGTCATAGCTTGTTTAGAGTTTGCAATATAGTAACGATCTTTATTTTCCGACATACCCGATTGTGAATGATAACACGAATTTTGTGGCATTTTAACCCATAATGGAATTTCTTTGTTTAAAAAACCGGAATCACCTACCTTCCTAACCCTTAACCTACTGCCCTTATGAAATGCATCATACTTTTATTTATTTTTCTCTTAAGCTTTACCATTAGTTGCACGGATAAAAATCAAAATAGCCAACTCACATTTTCAATTTCATTTACGCAGGCCCTCAGTGACCAGGCGCAGGATGGCCGCCTGTTGCTGATGCTGGCAAATAATGATAAGGACGAACCGCGCTTCCAGATCAATGATGGACTAACAACCCAACTAATCTTTGGAATCGATGTTGAGGGAATGCAACCCGGGCAAGAGATAATTATAAACAATGAAAATGCTTTTGGATTTCCCATCCGATCGCTGAATGATATACCTGCTGGCGACTATTATGTGCAGGCGTTAATTAATCGTTACGAAACATTTAATCTTTCAACGGGACACGCGATTAAATTACCACCCGATCAGGGAGAAGGGCAGCAGTGGAATAGAAAACCCGGGAACTTTTACAATCAGCCAATAAAAGTCTCCATTAATCCTGAGAAGAAGGAAACCATTAAAATGGTGTTGGATAAAACGATTGCTCCTTTGGAAGCGCCTAAAGATACAAAGTACGTGAAGCACATTAAGATTCAGAGTAAACTACTTACTGAGTTTTGGGGTCGCCCGATGTTTTTAGGCGCCCATGTTTTAGTGCCTGAAGGATTTGATGAACACCCGGAAGCAAAGTATCCTTTGATGATTTATCACGGCCACTTTCCCAGCGACTTTGGCGGCTTTAGCACAGAGCCTCCTCCGGCTGACATGGACACTTCGGATTATTCAGCGCGATTCGGAATCTACGGGTACAACAAGTTTCAACAACAGGAAGCTTACAATTTTTATAAGCAATGGTCAGGCAAAAACTTTCCAAGATTTCTTGTGATAGAAATACAACATGCCAATCCGTACTACGATGATTCGTATGCGGTAAACTCAGCAAACCTGGGACCTTACGGAGATGCTATTATGAAAGAGTTAGTGCCAGAAATTGAAAAACAGTTTCGTGGCATTGGAGAAGGCTGGGCAAGATTTACGTATGGCGGCTCAACCGGTGGCTGGGAAGCCCTGGCCGTGCAAATGTTTTATCCGGACGATTTCAACGGCTGTTTCGCTGCTTGTCCGGATCCTATTGACTTTCGCGCTTATTGTCTGGTAGATATTTACAAAGACAAAAATGCCTATTGGTACGACAGCGATTTTAAAAAGCTTCCACGCCCGGCTCATCGCAATTATCTGGGTCAGATTCAAAACACCATGGAAGAAACCAATCATTATGAATTGGCGCTTGGAACAAAATCGCGCAGCGGTCAGCAATGGGATATTTGGGAAGCTGTGTATTCACCGCAAGGTGAGGATGGCTATCCGAAAAGAATTTTCAACAAAGAAACCGGTGAGATTGATAAAAGCGTGGCGGAATATTGGAAAGAGAATTATGACTTGCGATATATACTCGAACGCGACTGGAAAACACTGGGCCCCAAACTGGAAGGGAAGATTCATATCTACTGTGGTGACATGGATAACTACTACCTGAACAATGCGGTGTACCTGATGGAAGATTTTTTGAAGAAAACACAAACCCCATTTTACAAAGGTGAAGTAGATTATGGCGACCGTGCAGAGCATTGCTGGAATGGCGATCAGGAAAATCCAAACTATGTATCGAGACTGCGATACAACACGATGTATTTGCCTAAAATTTTAAAACGTATTCAGGAAAGTGCCCCCAAGGGTGCGGATGTAAAGAGTTGGAGATACTAAGATTGAGTTGTGAATTACTTTGGTTTAGCAGACTTTACTGTTGGCCAATTTGAGTTGGCCTTCGCAATAAACTCAGTTTGTTTTTCATTCCAGATCTTTCGTACATCAAGATTATAATTAAGGTACAATTTATCATTCACAATCGTCCAGGCTTCCGGGTCTGTCTTGGCTTTATAACCTTTGCTCATGCCATACGCACAATATCCTCCAAACTGTGGTGCGTATTTTTCGGGTGCTGCTTTAAATTTGTTTAGATTTCCCAGAGATGCAAAAGACCACGTCTCTCCAGCATATGTATAAATAAATTCTTTAGAGCCCTTCACAGCTTTGCTTTCAGTAAAATAGGCAACCGCATCATAGCCTTGAATAGCGCCATCATCCGTTGTAAATATTTCAGAGTTTTGAGCGCTTGTGTAAAGTGTAAAACAAAGCAACACACCCAGGGAAGCAAGAAATCTCTTCATAAAAGGAATATTAAATGAAGATAAAGGTAAAGCAATCTGATCGTTGCTTCGGTCGCCTGGCTGACAAGTTTCTTAAATAACCGGGGTGGCGTAAAGTGAATAATAGCCAACAACCAAAGCCACCAGAATGCCAAGTACAATGATGATTTTTTTGCGGGTAACCATAATTTGCTGTTATCTGACCCAAAAGTAAATGATCACTAAAGAGTTATAAATTAAAAGAGGCTATACCGGCAAACAGACATACTGAAATGTCAGGAATCAGAACTGAAGTGAAAAGGCTTTTACTTCAATTGCCGCAAATAAAGTTGAATTGTGTTTTCCAACCCTAAGTACAATGCATCGCAAATCAATGCATGTCCGATAGAAACTTCATCAAGGTGAGGTAACGATGTTTTTAAAAACTTCAGATTATGCAAATCAAGATCATGGCCGGCATTGATGCCCAACCCGGCTGCGTGTGCAACACGTGCTGCGTCTATATAAGGTTTAATCGAAGCTTCTTTGTTTTGATGGTAATGCGATGCGTAAGGCTCTGTATATAATTCAATCCGGTCGGCACCGGTTTTCTTCGCGCCCTCAACCATGCTTACGGTTGGGTCAACAAATACCGATACACGAACGCCATACGATTTAATCTCAGCAATAATTTCCTGAAGAAATCTTTCATGCTTTACTGTATCCCAACCTGCATTGGATGTTATCGCATCGGGGCCATCGGGCACCAAGGTAGCTTGCGCGGGTTTAGTTTCGCGAATGAGTTTAAGGTAGCGAGCGTCCGGATATCCTTCAATGTTGAATTCAGTAGTAACTACTTTTTTCAATTCGATCACGTCTGCGTATCGGATATGACGTTCGTCAGGACGTGGGTGTACGGTAATACCCTCAGCACCAAAGCGCTCGCAATCAAGCGCTGTTTTAATAACATCGGGATTGTTTCCGCCCCGTGCATTTCGCAACGTGGCGATCTTATTTATGTTTACCGAAAGACGAGTCATAATGTTCTTTTGTGGCGATGGGGCAAACAGAATTTTTATCTCTATAAAAGTAGAACTAATTTTGCTTCAAAGTTATTTAAACGTATTTGAACTATGGGACTGAGACAGCAAATTGATAATGATATTAAGTCGGCCATGTTGGCAAAGAATAAAGAGGAACTTACGGCACTTCGTTCGGTAAAGTCTTTAATCCTATTGGCTGAAACTGAGAAAGGGGGTTCAGGCGAAATTAGTGAGGAGGTTGAAAATAAATTGCTGATGAAGGCTGCCAAACAACGAAAGGAATCAGCCGAGATTTTTCTTAAGGAAGGCCGCGATGACCTTGCCAAGAAGGAGTTGTTTGAATTGGAAGTGATCAGTCGTTACCTCCCCAAGCAATATTCGGAGGAGGAAGTCGCAGCAGAACTGAAAAAGATTATTGAGCAAGTGGGTGCCAAAGGCCCGCAAGACATGGGCAAAGTGATGGGTGTGGCAACCAAACAGTTGGCGGGCAAAGCAGAGGGTAGACTTATTTCAGAAACTGTAAAAAAACTTCTCGCCTCTTGAGTAAAATTGATATTACAATAGCCATTCTGTTGGCTGTGGGCGCTTTCCTCGGGTATAAGCGCGGGTTTTTGATGGAATTATTTTTTTTGGTAGCCGTGGTGCTGGGCGTATTTGCAGGGTTTAAATTAATGGGATGGGGTGTTGAGTATCTGGCTCAAAAATTCAATGCGGATACAGCCGTGCTTCCGTATATTTCTTTCCTTCTCATTTTTGTACTTGTGGTTTTGATAGTGACGTTCATCGGGAGCCGCATTAAAAACTCCATGGATAAAACCTTTCTTGGACGGGTAGATGCTGCTGCAGGTGGCCTGCTTGGAGTGGTTAAGTATGCTTTTTCCCTGAGTATAATTTTATGGCTTGTTGATTCGTTCAAAATCAGGTTACCTGAGAGTTGGGTTAGTGATTCCGTCCTCTATCCTATCGTGGCACAGGTAGCACCAACACTGGCTTCTGTTTTTGGGGATTTCTTACCATTTTTCAAAGAAACTTTCAAGCAGTTCTAAGGTTCAGTTTTTTTTAGTTACTTATCACAAAATAGGAAGACAATGCCCTTGCTGGTAAAAGAAGAAAGCGGATTTAAATATGTGGATGAAGGTCAGGGGCAGATACTCATGCTTTTGCATGGTCTTTTTGGTGCCCTAAGCAATTGGGAAGCCGTTGTAAATTATTACTCTAAACAATTTCGGGTAATCATTCCTATGCTCCCGATATATGAAATGCCAATCAAAGAGGCAGGCTTGCAAGGACTTAGAGAATTTACAGAACAATTTGTTGCCATGAAGAAGCTTGATAACATGATTATCATGGGCAACTCACTGGGTGGACATGTGGGTATTCTCTACACCCTCGCCAATCCAGAAAAAGTTACCAAGCTTGTGCTTACCGGAAGTTCCGGGCTTTTTGAAAACACGATGGGAGGCTCGTATCCCCGCAGGGGTAGTTACGACTACATCCACGAACGTGTTGCCTATACGTTTTATGATCCGAAAGTAGCTTCTAAAGAATTAGTGGATGAAGTTTTTGAAACAACCCGAAGCATACCCAAGTGTATGCGCATTGTTGCCATCGCCAAATCAGCACAGCGAAACAATCTGGCGCTTGAATTGCAAGGCATCAAGGTGCCAACGTTATTGGTGTGGGGTTTAAATGACACCATCACTCCTCCTATGGTGGGCCATGAGTTTAACAGATTAATTCCGCACTCTGAGTTGAAGTTTATTGATAAATGCTGTCATGCTCCCATGATGGAGCATCCCCAAAAATTTAATCAGATGGTGAGTGAATTTTTAATGAGAAAAAATTAAACCTGAGGCGAATGATAGCAGAAGAACTGATCAACCACATGATACCCCCGCTCAAGATTACAGATGATGCGCATAAAGCCATTGTGTGGATGGAAGAGTTTCGGTGCGTGCATCTGCCGGTGGTAGAGGATGGACAGTTGCTTGGGTTTATTTCAGAGGAAATCATTTTGGAATCCAACGACATCGAACGCACCCTCGCTGATTTTGATTTGGTAGGAAAGCAATGCGCGGTGCAACTTGACTCTCATTTTTATGATATACTCAAGGTAGCGGGCGACAATAAACTTCAGATTGTGGCAGTGCTCAATGAAGAGCAGAAGTATACCGGGGTCATCACCGTACAGGACATTATGATTTCCTTTGCACAAACCGCTTCCGTTCAGATGCAAGGCGGCATTTTGGTTTTGTCGATGGATTTGATTGATTATTCCCTCGCAGAAATCAGCCGCTATGTGGAAGAGAATAATGCCAAGGTGATCAGCAGTTTGATGGTGGAAGACCCAATGGATAAAGGAAAAATAAAACTCACCTTAAAGATTAATCAGGTAGAACTTACCCGTATCGTTGCCACGCTCGAGAGATTCGGATACAGAGTCATTGGCCGCTACCAGGAAACTCATAACGACACGGGGGAGAAGGATAAAATTGATATGTTACTTCGCTATCTCGACATCTAACCGACAATCGCATGCGCATCGGTATACATGGCAGAGACTTTCAAACAAAATCAACCCGATTTATTGAGAATGTTTTGGAACAACTTAAACAACGCAAAGCGGAGGTTTGGTTGTCATCTAAATTTGTGAAGCAAATTAAGTCGCCCCTGTTAGGGGAAATGAAGTTTAAGATTTTTGAGCAGGGAGATAGCCTTCGTAATTTCGATTTCTTTTTTTCTTTAGGTGGGGATGGCACCATGCTGGAGTCGGTAACTTACATTGGTAAAGCGGAAGTACCAATCCTGGGAATCAATACCGGGCGATTGGGATTTCTTGCCATCACCAGCCGCGATGAAATTGATAGAGCCCTCGAAGCACTCTTCACTGGCGACTATAAAGTAGAGAGTCGCACGATGTTAAAATTAGTGTCTTCACCAAAGCTGTTTGAGCCGCAGAATTTTGCACTAAATGATTTCACCATCATGAAGAAGGACACCTCTTCCATGATTACCGTTCATGTTTTTGTGGATGGCGAATTACTCAACTCCTATTGGTCGGATGGAATCATTGTCTCTACGCCCACGGGGTCTACCGGATATTCCCTGAGTTGCGGGGGGCCCCTGGTTTATCCGAAATCAGAAAGTTTTATCATTACGGCAGTTAGTCCGCATAACCTGGGCACACGGCCCATTGTAATTTCAGACAAATCTGAGATAACGTTTGAAATTGAAGGCAGAAGTAAGAAGTATTTGGTTTCTCTGGATTCGCGTTTTGAAACTATTGATGATTCGGTGAGTTTGAAAATTAAGAAGGAGCGGTTTAACGCAAAGCTTGTTCAGCTGCCCGGTCATCATTATTTTAATACCCTGCGACAAAAGCTCAATTGGGGCCTTGACATTCGCAATTAGAATTCCCTTTTTCTCAGGTATTTTCATAAGTTTGTAATTGGCAAAAATCTCCGTTCATGAGAAAGTTATTTTTTGGCATCGTTTGTTTGTTTTTAATAGTGGGTGCAAGTGAAGAATCACATGCTCAATTCAATCGTAAAACAATCAAGAAGAATAACAAACGAATTGCCAGTTATAGAGGCAGAAAGGCAGGGTTTGGTAAAAACAAAATTTACAATGCGGTTGGTTTTTCAGTAAGCGCATTGAACTATTATGGCGACATTGCTCCTAAGCCGCAACGAGTAAGCACCGATATTTCTTTTACAAGGCCCGCCTTAGGACTTTCCTTTACGCACCGGTTTGGGCCGCGTTATTCTCTTCAGGCTCAGTTTCAATATGGAACACTGAAAGGTTCTGATACAGAATCTGCAGACCTGGCAGACCAAGACAATGGGAAGTTTCGTTATCAGAGAAACTTATCGTTCAGAAACAGGATAAAAGAACTCTCCGTGGTGGCCTACTTCGACTTATTTGAAAATGATGCAACGTATATCAGCCGCGTGAAGTGGACCCCTTACGCCTATATTGGTGTTGCGGGGTTTTTACATAATCCCCAGGCACAGGCTCCGGCCTTAGGCCTAAATGGCGAACCCCTGGGCGTAGCTGCAGGCGAGTGGATTGATCTGCGCCCATTAGGAACTGAAGGTCAGTATGCAACGCTTGACCCTACGGATGTCAATAGTGGAATTAAAGCCTATAGCAAACTTCAGGCGGCAATTCCTTTCGGTATTGGTGCCCGATTCAGATTAAATGAGGTGATGGACTTGTGGGCTGATATTGGATTTCGTTACACATTTACCGACTACCTTGATGATGTAAGTCAGAATTATGTTGACTTAGGAGTATTTGGAACAAACAATCTTGCGCGCGCGATGTCGTATCGAAGTAATGAACTGCCGGCTGGCGAACTTCCTCCCCTACAAAGTTATGTAGCCAGAAATGGACAATCGTATTCAACTATACCGGGTTATGGTCTCGAGTTTCCGGATAATGTAAGAGGCTCAAAAAGTGATCGCGACATTTATATGGTTACTACAATTCGACTTACCTATATCCTGGGAGCAACCTTTCATAAAGCTAAATTCAGGTAGTCCATGTATCGCTTCCGAAATTTTGGGTTGACTGCAATACTGTTAGTCGTTTTCGGGGGCACCCAAGCACAGCAAATGCTTGGGCAACGGTCAGAGGTTGGCTTTGGATTAGGGACATTTAATTACACGGGCGATCTCGTTCGTTCTTACAACCTTGCCTTTTCAAAACCAGCCGCCACGGTTTTTTATAGATCGAACATCAGTAGAGTGGTAAGCGCACGCACGTCCATTACGGCAGGTAAAATAGGAGCAAGCGACACCCGTAAGCCAATTGATGCCTTTGCTACGGCACGAGCGGCATCCTTCGATTTATTTTTATTGGAAGCTGCAGCCACATTTGAGTATCATTTTTTAGACTGGCGTGATAGTAAAAGAAAACTGCGGTTTACGCCTTATTTATTTGCCGGAGCCGGGTTATTTGGTATTTCTGGCGTACAACAGAAAAACGCTGAATACAGCAATGTTCAGATTGCGATCCCTTTTGGAGGCGGAATGAAGTATGTTCTTAATCCCAAATATTATATCGCCTTCGAATTTGGGATGCGAAAAACCTTTTTCGACTACCTCGATAATATTTCAGATGGAGATCCGGCCTTTAAGAATTATCAGTATGGCAATTTCTTCGATTACGATAACTATTTCTTTACAGGAATTACCCTCACTTATACATTTTACGATATTCCTTGTCCCAGCAGTCCTTATCGCTGAATTATCAGGTCCTTTTCTTCAACTTTATTCGATTTCACCGCATCCTACAAGTTCCTTAGATACTTCGGCTTTGAAGTTCTATGTGATGTAGAAGTTTGAAAAAAAGGCTATTTTTACCGCCTTGTGGCTTCACTTAGGGAAAATATAGACTTCAATAATTTGCCTCGGCATATTGCCGTTATCATGGACGGCAACGGGCGTTGGGCAAAAGGCAAGGGCGCTGCCCGGATTTTCGGTCACAGGAATGCTATTCAGGCAGTAAAGGATGTAACGGAAGGATGTGGTGAACTGGGTGTGAAATATCTGACCTTATATGCTTTTAGTACAGAGAATTGGGGTCGACCAAAAGAAGAAGTAGATGCACTTATGGAGTTGTTAGTGAATACGCTTAAGAAAGAAATCAATACCCTGCACGAAAATCAGGTTAAACTCCACACGATTGGCGATGTAAGTCATTTGCCTAAAGACTGTCAGAACAATTTAGCCGAGGCGATTGATGCAACAAAAAATAATAGTGGGCTAACACTTCAATTGGCATTGAATTACAGTGGAAGATGGGAAATTGTGGAGGCCGCAAAAAAATTGGCTGAAGAAGTAAAGCAAGGTTTAATACAGCCACAGGAAATAGATGAGCATTACTTTGCCGAGCATTTAAAAACTTCCGGAGTTCCAGATCCCGAGTTGTTGATCCGAACCAGCGGAGAATTAAGGGTTAGCAATTTTTTACTTTGGCAAATAGCCTATACAGAAATATTTATAACACCCACGTTATGGCCCGACTTTCGAAAAGAGAATTTGTATGAGGCCATTTGCGCATATCAAAAGAGAGAAAGAAGATTTGGAAAAGTGCTGAACCCAACTGCTTAATATTTAATGAAGAGAATTTTATTTTTTACGGGACTCCTGATTTTTTGGGTAAGTCATGAGGCGTTGGCTCAGTTTAGAACCAATCGTGCACAAACACAAACTTCCCCGAATGAGCCAACACTTAATTACGCTTCCCCACAGGAATATACGATTGCAGGAATTGAAGTTACCGGGTTAAATGTACTTGACAAAAATGCCATGATCTCCCTTACTGGGTTGAAGATAGGGGATAAAATAAAAATCCCGGGCGATGGAATTTCCGGAGCTATCCGAAAACTCTGGAAACATGGGCTCGTTGGCGATGTCACCATTTCAGTTCAAAAGATTGAAGGCACCAATGTATACCTGTCTGTTATCTTATCCGAACGCCCACGACTCAATGATTTTTATTTTGTGGGTATTAACAAGTCTAAGCAGTCGGCACTCAAAGAGGACTTGAAACTTATAAAGGGCAAAATTGTAAATGATGCCACTATTCGAAATGCAGAACTTTCTGTAAAGAAACACTTTGTGAAAAAAGGCTTTCTGAATACAGTTGTTAAAGTTATTCCGGAAGCAGACACATTAAATCGTGGCGGTGTCCGACTGAAGATCGATGTAAATCTGAAAGCAAAAGTAAAAATCAATGCTGTTTATATTGAAGGCAACGATGCCATTGCGGATGCTCGATTAAAATCAAAATTGAAGAAAACCCACGAGCACCCACGCATAACTATTCACCGGGCAATCCTTAGCGAGTTACTGATGTTTAAGCCAGGCAAAATAAAGCCAGCCCTGGATTCAAGCCGAAAACTCACCACACTCGATATCAAAGAGTTTATTAACCGAAATGTGAAGCTAAATATTTTTGCAGGGTCAAAATTTATCCGGTCAGAATTTGAAGAGGATAAAGCAAAACTCATTCAATATTACAATACGCAAGGATACAGAGACGCACAAATTTTGGCAGATACCATTATCAATTTTGATAAAGCCAATATAGACGTAAAACTTCAGGTGTATGAAGGCAGAAAGTATTACTTCCGCAACATAACCTGGGTGGGCAATTACAAATACAGCACTAACATTCTTAATAAGGTTCTCGATATCAACAAGGGGGATGTTTATAATCAGGAAATGATTGAAAAGAAAACTACGTTCAATCCGAAAGGAGCAGATATCAGTGGTCTTTATATGGATGATGGATACTTATTTTTTCGTGTTAATCCCATTGAGGTTGCTGTAGTAGGTGATTCGATTGATGTTGAGATGAGAATATTTGAAGGAGATCAGGCAACGATCGATGAAGTAATCATTAGTGGAAATGAACGCACCAATGATCATGTAATCCGCAGAGAGCTTAGCACCATTCCCGGGCAAAAGTTCAGACGCTCGGACTTAATCCGCACGCAACAACAGCTTTCTCAAATGGGTTATTTCAATCCACAGAAAATTGATCAGGACATCAGACCCAACATGGCTGATGGCACGGTGGATATAGAGTGGAAAGTAGAAGAACAATCCAATGATCAGATTGAATTGTCAGGCGGGTGGGGAGGTTTTTATGGCTTTGTTGGCACTGTAGGATTGTCATTCAATAACTTCTCATTACGAAATGTACCTCACTTTGATAAGTGGAAACCACTACCGGTAGGTGACGGTCAGCGACTTTCTTTGCGCGCACAGGCAAACGGAAGATCTTTTCAGAGTTATAGCTTATCGTTTACGGAACCCTGGCTGGGGGGAAGAAAACCGAACTCGTTTACCGTAAGTTTAAATCATTCCGTTTCGCGACTGGCGAACAACAACTTTGAGTTTACAGATGCCTCATCATTAAAGCAGAGTGGTGTCACTGTTGGGTTTGGAAAAAGACTGGAATGGCCAGATAACTATTTCTCTTTGACTTCATCACTTTCGTTTCTGGTGTATAACTACAACAATTATTTTGGGTCATCCACTTTGCCGCCTGTGGGCCAAACAAACGAAATTATGTTAACCACAACGCTTTCGCGGAATAGTATTGACAACCCCATGTATCCGACCACGGGGTCTACCATTTCGTTAGCACTTAGTCTAACACCTCCGTATTCGCTATGGAGGGATCCATCTTATTACGAAGACATCAATACACAATACCGCTGGACGGAATTGCAAAAGTGGATGTTGGATGCAAAGTTTTATCTGAAACTGATAGGAAGTCAGAAGCCGGACGGAAGGAGTTTAGTGTTGGAAACAAAAGCACACTTTGGATTTATCGGGGCGTATAATAAAGAGTTAGGTGTAGGACCCTTTCAGCGCTTTCTTGTTGGGGGCGATGGATTAGCAGGTGGATTTAACTCGTTTGTATTAGGACAAGATATTGTTGGCTTACGGGGCTATCCAAATAACTCTGTAACCCCTCCATTGTATGCACAACGTGGCCAGCAGCGATTAAATGAAATTGAGGGCGGCATCGTTTACAATAAGTTTGGGTTAGAGTTGCGATATCCGGTAGTTACCGGCCAGGCCGCCACGGTGTATGGATTTGTATTTACCGAGGCCGGCAACAACTGGAACAATTACCAGGAGTTTAATCCGTTTAATCTTTATAAATCAGCTGGTGTGGGAGCAAGAATATTTATGCCTGCTTTTGGTCTTATTGGTCTTAACTGGGCCTACGGATTTGACCGTTTACCTGGTGCCACAGACATCAGCGGATCTCAGTTCCACTTCACCATTGGCCAGCAACTCAGATAAGAATGCGGTTTTCTATCCTTCTAGCCAGCTTTTTGTTTTTCGGCCTGAATTTTGTCTCAGCTCAGAAGTTCGGATATTTTGACTCAGAATTCGTGTTGAGCAAAATGCCTGAATACAGCAAAGCACAGGGCGAAATAGATCAACTCTCGTCTGCGTGGGAAAAGGAAATTGGGGACATGCAAAAGAAGGTAGAAGAGCTTTATAGAGTTTACCAGGCAGAGCAGGTATTGCTAACAGAAGAAATGAAGCAGGAACGCCAGGATGAGATAAAAAAGAAGGAAACTGAATTAAAAGACTATCAGAAAAAGGTTTTTGGTTTTGGTGGGTTGTTTTTTTTGAAAAAACAAGAATTGATTAAACCTTTGCAGGATAAAGTCTTTGATGCTGTCGAGAAAGTTTGCAAAGCCAACAGGTTGGCGATTTTGTTCGACAAGTCTGGTGAACTGGTAATGGTATACACAGACCCCCGGCATGATTATACCGATTTTGTATTAGAAGAATTAGGATTAGGAGATCCCAATGATAAAGTCAAATAAATAAACTAAAAATGAGAACACTTTTTTTACTTCTGTTTTGTGTTGTGGCAGTAAGTGCCCAAGCCCAGGAAACGCAAAAAATCGGCTTTGCCGATTGGAACTATATTTTTAATCAACTGCCCGAATTCAAGCAAATTGAAAACGAACTGAAGACCCATGGAACGCAATTGGAGAATCAGTTAAAGGCAAAGGGTCAGGAATTAGAGAATAAGTATAAGGCTTACCAGGCGATGCCTGCCACTACCCCTGATGCGATTCGCGCTGATAAAGAAAGAGAATTGCAAGGCATGCAAGAAAGTATTCAAAAGTTTCAACAAGACGCTGAAGTTTCTTTACGCAATAAGCAAACTGCCTTGATGGATCCTGTTTTCAAAAAAGTGGGCAAGGCTATTGAAGATGTGGCCAAGGAAAACTCTTATACGTTCATTATCAATCCGCAATCCATGAGCAATGGCGAAGATATTTTGCTTTACTCTGATGAGAAGTATAATATTTCCAATCTCGTTTTGACTAAACTAGGTGTAACGCCTAAGCCACCAACGGCAAATAAATAAACATTACTTATACTGAAGCCCCAAACTAGTTTGGGGCTTTTTGTTTTCCATACCCACCACCTCCGGGTGTTTCAATGCATATGCGATCGCCTATGTTTGCGTTGGCGTTATCCATTCCTTTCAAGACAATAGTTTGACCTTTGGCTGTGATTAGTTTTTGTTTCCCTGTTCTGCCTGATAAACCTCCGGCCAAACCATATGGAGATTCTATCCGGTGTTGCGATAGAATATTAACTTCAACATTTTCTTTAAAAATAATCTCGCGAACTACCCCATTGCCCCCTTTCCATTTTCCTTCGCCTCCCGAATTTTTTCTGATCTCAAACTTTTCTAACCGCACGGGGTATCGAAATTCCATAATCTCCGGATCCGTAATTCTTGTATTGGTCATGTGAGAATGAATAGCATCCACACCATGAAAGCCCGGACCTGCTCCGGTGCCACCGCAGATGGTTTCATAAAATCCAAATCGTTTGTTACCAAATAAAAAATTGTTCATTGTGCCCTGGCTGCAGGCAACCAGGCCCAATGCTTTCAGTAATGTATCTGTTAGCCGCTGACTTACTTCGGTATTCCCCCCGACTACAGCCGGTAATTTTTCTTCATTAAAATCCGGGTTAAGTAAACCCGTTGGGAGAATTACATGCACAGGTTCCATAAGCCCTTCATTCATAGCGATGGGTTGATTAACCCATACCCGCAGCACATAAAGAATTACACTTTGAACGATAGCTTTTGTTGCATTCAGATTACTCTGATGTCTCAAAGCAGAACCGGTGAAATCAATTAACAGCTTTCCTGTTTTTTGTACAGCTATGGTAACTTTTAAAGGCGATCCATCATCGAGTTGTTCTTCGGCAGCGTATGACTTTATAGTTAGGGAATTTATTTTTCCTCGAAGAAGATTCGCTGCGTAAGCCCTTAAAGCTTTCATATAGAAAACTACTTCTGTCGTCTTGTATTTCAGGCAGAGTGATTTTAAGCCAGCCTCACCAAGATTTACTGCGGCCAATGCTCCGTTTAGGTCAGCCATATTTTCATCAGGCAGGCGACTGGGATAAGTACCTGAGGTAAATATTTTTCGAATTGCTGTCCATTGAATTTTGCCTTGCCTCACTAAGTAGGTGGGTGAAATAATTATTCCCTCTTCCTCCAGCGATGCGGCATTCGCTGGCATAGAACCGGGTTTCACGCCTCCGATTTCTGCGTGATGTGCCCGCGTGGCTACATAGCCAATTAATTTCCTCTTTACATAAACAGGTTTGATAAGGGTAACATCGGGTAAGTGCGAGCCACCATAAGCGGGATGATTGGTGACAACAACATCTCCATCACGCATAGGAAGTACTTTGCTTACCTCTCTTACACACACACCCATACTACCAAGGTGAACCGGAATATGAGGAGCGTTAACAATTAAATACCCGCGTGCATCCATCATTGCACATGAAAAATCCAAACGCTCTTTTACGTTCACTGAAAAAGAGGTGCGTTGCAAGAGTGCCCCCATCTCCTGAGCAATAGAGGTAAACCGATTGCTAAATAATTCCAGAGCAGCTTCATCGGAATGGGTTTGGTTTTTTAACCCGCGTTTACGGGCAAACTGAAGTAACCCGTTGTTATTTTCATCAATGTTAAACGTCCAATTCGTATCGACTACGGTAGTTGAATTCTGACTTACGATAAGAGAAGGTCCCTTTATCAAGGCTCTTGTGTGTAACGATTCCCAACGATAGACCTTTGTATTTTTCCATGAGCCGTGGATGAACATTTTTGATTGTTTCTCAGGAATAGGTCTGTAATTTTTACTTTTTGTTTTTTTACTTCTTTTGATGTCATCTTGAATGAAAAGTATAAGTCGGATGGACTCTATTTCAATTTCACGATTCTCTAACCAATGTCCATAGATGGATTGATATTTAGCCTTAAATTCCTTGCGTGGATCAATTCCATTTTTAAACGTTGTTTCAATCGTGCTCTCCTGACCTGCAAATCGCAGAAAAATCAAATGTTTACCTAACTGTATTTTATCTTTTTGATATCCTTCTTTTGTTAGCTTAGCTAAGCCTTGATCATGCAACACCTGAAAATGATTATTCAGATCGTTTATTGCAGGTGATAATTTCTGGAGCAGAAGCTTTTCTTCAAAGTGTTCAATATTGGCATGTCCGATTCCATACGCGCTTAGCAATCCGGCATCATAAGGAATAAGCGCCTTCTTCATGGCAAGAAGTTGTGCTAAGGCACAGGCATGCTGTCCACCGGCACCACCAAAGCTCAGTAACGTATATTCAGCTGGATCATGACCTTGCTGCACTGAAACTTTTTTTATGGCCTCAGCCATTTTTTCGTTGGCGATCTGAATTAAAGATTGCAATAGAGATTCTCTGGATGGGGCCCTTCCTGTTGAGGTTGTTATTTTTGTTATTAGCTGAGCAAGTGCTGCTTCAGATTTATTCTTGTAAATCGGAATCGAAAATAAATCGGAGTCGGCACGGCCTAATAAAAGATTTACATCCGTTATAGTAAGTGGCCCTTCACCACCATAACAGGCAGGTCCCGGAGAGGCACCTGCACTGTGTGGCCCTACGGTAAGTTTGTAACCATCAAAATCACAAATTGATCCGCCACCGGCCGCAATCGTTTCAATCGCTAATGATGGGGAAAGGATTTTTATTTCACCCACTTTGGATTCGTAACGATATGTGAATTGATTATTGTAAAGGGAGACATCCGTGCTGGTGCCCCCCATGTCGAATGTGATTAACTTCCTTTCGCCAGAGAGTTTGCCCGAAGTGGCAGCGCCAACTACCCCACCTGCGGGGCCACTTAACAAACTATCTTTCGGATAAAAGTTTGTTGCATTGACCAAGCCTCCGGCACTGGTCATGATTTTTATTTGCGCATTGGTTAGACTCTGCTGAATATTCGAGATATAGGTGTGAATGATCGGATCGAGATAGGCATTAACCACCGCTGTTTCGGTCCGTGGCAAAATTTTTATTTGTCCTGAGACTTCGTGTGAAGCAGTAACAAATGAAATACCATGTTTGAGCAATTGATCTTTAATAAGTTTTTCATGAATGGGATTCTTGTAACCATTCATCAGCGAAATAGCGATTGACTTGCAAGAGGATTTTTTTATTAGCGTAACGATTTTATCAATTGCTGATTCAGACAAGGCTCTGAGAATATTTCCATCTGCTTCAATGCGTTCGTCAACTTCAATCACCGTTTCATACAACGGTTTTTCTTTAATAATTTCCAGCGCAAATAAATCACTTCTTTGCTGGGTACCGATCAACAACAAATCTTTAAATCCCTTGGTGATGATTAAAGCAGTGCGAGCTCCTTTACGTTCCAGCAAAGCATTGGTGCCTCGCGTAGAGCCAAGCTTCATTTCTATCGGAGGAAATGATTGATTAAGCGGTGTTTCAGTAAGTAGCCGGGAGGCAAAAACAGGAACTTCTTCCATTGAACTAATCTCAAAGACAGAGCCTGCTTCAATTTTAATTGCCTTTGTAAGGTGAATCACCGAATCATTCAGATTAATTTTTTCAATTCGCCCCATACGTTTCTTCTTACCAAAAAATGTGATGGTGAATTGATGAAAGATATCCCGGCTAACCGGCCATTGGATTTTAACAAGAAAAGACCGGGCACTGGTTTGACGAACCACCCTCCCTTTTAGTACACTGCTGCTAAGAACCTTCAGTCTTTTTACTGCTCCTGCCGGAGGATGAGCAATGCAGTCGGTAAACGTGCCTCCGGTGTCAACCCAGATTTTCCAGGGTTCCATTATTTAATTTTAAGCACAATTTGTTTTTTGGTCATGCGAATGCCTATGGCCTTCGTAAATTGTGTTGATCCATCCGGATGTTCACGCACAAGTGGTTTTGTATAGAGCAAAGAATCCGGTCCCATTTTTTGAATATTGTCACTCGACTGGGCTTCTGATGCGTAGGCTTCCAAAAGTTGCTTTTCTACACCTCTAAGATTTTGATTTCCGGATTGGAGGGCAAAAATCTCAACCTCCAAAGCCTGACTCAATGAGTCTAAAAAGGATTGATTACTTAGTGTTTTATCACGTTTTTGAATGATTAATGCAGTTTGCCTTCCAAACTGAAAAGCCGCCTCGGTTATTTCTGCATCTGTTGCTTTTTTGATCTCATTCATCTCCATGTTCTCCTTCATTTTTTTTCGTTGTTCGTCTGTCAGTGTGCATGTGCAGGAAAAAATCAGAATCAGGATGAGAAGGCTAAAGTATTTCATAGCGAGGATTATTAAAGGGCTAAAGGTAAAAAGTATCCGCCTTAGTGTGCATAGGGCTGTCTGCTCAAGACATTGATTTTATTAACTTTGCAGCCTCGTTTTAAGTTATGATTGAAAAGCTTGTTGAAATAAAGAACCGTTTTGAAGAGGTAGGTCAATTGTTGGTGCAACCTGAGTCCATGAAAGACCCTAAGAAGTTTGGCCAACTTAACAAAGAGTATAAAGACCTGGAAAAAATGGTTAAGAAATTCGACCAATATCAGGCGATTTTAGAAGGGGTAGAACATGCCAAGCAAATTTTGCAGAAAGAGAAAGACCCGGAAATGCGGGAGTTAGCGAAAATGGAGTTGGAAGAACTGGCACCAAAAAGTGAAGCCCTGGAGGCTGAGATTAAGGAGATGCTGATGCCCAAAGACCCCAACGATGATAAGAATTGTATTCTGGAAATTCGAGCCGGCACCGGTGGGGATGAAGCGGCAATTTTTGCTGGCGATCTTTGGCGAATGTACCAGCGTTTTTGCGATAGAAGAGGGTTAAAGATGTCGGTACTTGATATAACGGAAGGTACTGCAGGCGGGTATAAAGAAGTGATCAGCAGTATTGAAGGGGAAGGCGCCTATGGAATCTTTAAATATGAATCAGGGGTGCACCGGGTGCAACGCGTACCCGAGACTGAAACACAAGGCCGGGTGCATACTTCGGCTGCATCCGTAATAGTACTACCTGAGGCAGAAGAGGTGGATGTAGAAATCAATCCTGCCGATATCGAAGTAATCACTTCACGGTCGGGCGGGGCTGGGGGACAGAATGTAAACAAAGTGGAGACAAAAGTGCAGATGACCCACAAGCCAACAGGTATTGTAATAACATGTCAGGTAGAACGTTCACAACACGGAAACCGTGCCCGTGCGTTGGTAATGCTTCGCGCAAAACTTTATGAACGAGAAGTGGAAAGAAAGCAAGCTGAAACAGGGGCTTCCCGTAAAAGTCAGGTGCGCAGTGGCGACCGCTCAGAAAAAATCAGAACCTACAATTATCCGCAAAGCAGGGTAACGGATCATCGCATTGGATATACGCAGCACAATTTGCCGGCCGTTATGAACGGTGAGGTTGATGAATTTATCAATCAGCTTAAGATAGCTGAAACTGCTGAAAAAATGACCGAAGGAAGAGAAAACCTGTAAATAGAAATGGCCATTGATAATGAGAGTCATTGTCAATGGCCCATGGTTCACTACTAATTCTCTTCGTCTTCTTCGGTTTGTTTTATTTGCTCGTCCAGAATTTTATCAATGATGTCCATCTGGCGTTCGTCAATAGTCTGGTCAGTTTTTGCCTGCTTCTTCATAAAGCGAAACATCGCATTCTTCTTTATTTCGTACGCCATAAAAACGGTGTACTTATTTTCCTTTTGATTAAAATACTTTTCTTCGCCAATCTTGCGAAGATCTGCCATGTTGGTATTCATGGTCTGCCGAACAAGACTTTGAAATTTATCGGCAACATCCGCTGCGTTCGCATTTTCTGTCTGACCCAGATACTGGTCGGCAACTTGTTTCATAGTTGTGTTAACTTGCCCGGCCAGTTGTGCTTTCGCATCAATATCAGCTTTGCCGCGTGCAATGTTGTCTTGAGAACTTTCTCCTTTGCCCGTGGCCCTGAAGAATCGATTATTTGATTCGTAAGCATTGCCCCGAAATGGTTCTTTTACTTTTTGTCCGAACGGACTGGACCCGCATGAAGAAAGAATCAATAAAAGCGCGAACGCAGAAATCAGTTTTGTTTTCATAATAAATTGTTTGACTTAATGGAGCGGTAACTTTCAGATACCAAATTAGTAAAAATTGTGCCAGAGTTTAAACACTTTGGGTAGGGATAATTAATTGCCATCGAAATGCCCATTTCCAGGAAAGGGTATACTTCTCAATTTTGGAAGTAGCTAAGATTCGCTGAAGTTCCGGTTTTGTAAAAGCTCTTAAAACGGATAAAGGGGCATCAAACCGTACCATGTCAGATCTGGAAAAAAGGGATGTCAACAGTTTGATAGAATGATAAGCGAGCGGATGTCGGTGAATGTCATTGATAATTAGTGCGGACTTTGCTTGCCCTTTTAAACTTGAAAAGAGTGTTACTAATTCTTCTTCCGTAAAGTGATGCATAAAAAGCGTAGCCAAAATAAAATCGAACTTTTGATCTTGGAATTCTCTGGAGAAAACGTTGGTTGATTGGAAGGTTATGTTTTTGTATTCTTTTGAATGGGTAATTGCGTAATCGATGATATTAGGATTCGCATCAAATCCAATTAACACCACGTTTCTGTTTTCTTTCTCCGCCAGACGCGCTAAGACCCTCAACATCTCGCCACTGCCACACCCAAGGTCGGCAATGGATATGGTTTGTGTTTTCGGAATAGTTTTCCACGATGATTGGATGGCCTTTATAGTTACGGCATTTCCACCCAACCAATGATTGATGATATCAAGTTCCCGTAAGGTTTGATTGACCACTTCACCCTGACAACCTAAATCGTCCATGATTTCTATTCCACGAGAGCGAATCGAAAAATCAGGCGGCATGCTTAGTGATTTTGAATTTCCAGCACCATGCTTTCCAATGTAAGGCCAGGTCCAAAAGCGAAACTCAGGATTTTTTTTCCGTCATCAATACCATTGAGGTTTCTACTCAATTCATTTAATACAAAAAGTACTGTGGGCGAAGACATGTTGCCAAAGTTTTTTAACACCTCGTAGCTGGCTTTGTTTTGATCCTTGCTTAGCCCAAGCTCTGCTTCTATAACTTCCAGAATTTTTTTGCCACCGGGATGGATAGCGTAGTATGAGATATCAGAAAGCTGGCTTGAAATTTTTTGAAGCAGTAAGTTCGTAAGTTTTGCAATACCATCGCGTATCACATCGGGAACATACGCGGATAAACGCATTTCGAACCCCAGGTCGCCTACCGTCCACGCCATATCTTGTTCACCTTCCGGAGCCAGATCACAAAAGAATGAAACGGGTTTTAGATTTAATCCTTTACGGGAGGTAGATTCGATGAGTAGAGCCGCAGAACCATCTGCAAATAGCGCATTGGCTAATAGATTGTCTTCGCTGTATTCTTTTTGAAAATGAATGCTACACAATTCGGTGCATACCACCAATACCTTTGCATTCGGATCCGATTGACAATAGGTGTCCGCAATTTTTATAGCATTGAAGGCAGCATAACAGCCCATAAAATTGATACAAAGTCGCTGAATGTTTGAAGAAAGGTGCAGGGATTTTACAAGATCAATATCTAAACCGGGGGCATACATGCCGGTGCAACTCACCACCACAAGGTGCGTGATTGATTTTTTATCAAAGGACTTTATTTTTTCCAAACACGACTCTACGGCAGCCACACTTAGTGCTACGGATTTTTCTCTAAACAACTCAAGCCGCAATCGTGTGGAAGGAAACGGCTCCATGTCCACACTGTTGTTATAAAAACTAAAGTCCTCTTTTTTACCGTAGTCGTCAATAACTGAATAGCGGGTGTCAATACCTGAAACCCGAAAGATTGCCCGGAGTTTACGGGTCTGCTCATCATCCAGTTGCATGGCGCGCACCATAAAATCAGCTAGCAAAGTTTGACTTACTTTATTGACAGGATTGGCTGTGCCGATAGCGGTAATAAAACTCATATGTTAAGGTATAACAAAAAGCCAACCATATTGATTTAAAACAGTAGTGATTTCCTTACCTTGATCAACGAAATATTTTATCCCTGATGCTTTCACGTTCTTCCTGGCTTCACCTGCGCATTCCATTTTCATTCTTCCTGATGCCAGTTTATATTTTTGCCTTAGGCATTTCACCAAATTTTGGAGAAAGTGGGCTTCTATGGTCATTTATTATCATTCATTTGTTTCTGTATCCCGCGAGCAATGGCTACAACAGTTATTTTGATAAAGACACAAAGAGCATTGGTGGATTAAAAAATCCACCCCCGGTGAATCGGGGGTTGTTTTATTTATCATTGTTATTTGATGCGGTGGCAATTGTATTGGGATATTTAAAAATTAGCTTGTTGTTTGCTTTGTTGCTTTTGCTCTACGGCCTGGTGTCAAAGGCCTACAGCCATCCTTCCATCCGGTTAAAGAAATATCCGTTTGCCGGGTGGCTTACGGTGGGTGTTTTTCAAGGCTTCTTTACCTTTTTAATGTGCTATGTTGGCATCAATAACTATGGATTAGAAAATCTCGCGACTGCCCGGGTACTCGTTCCTGCTTTGTTATCCAGTGTTATTTTGTTGGGCACCTATCCCATGACACAAATTTATCAACATGAAGAAGATGCTGCTCGGGGCGATAAAACCATCAGTTTGATGTTGGGCATCCGGGGTACATTTATGTTTGTGCTGATCGTATTTACAATAGCAGCCGCTGGGTATGTTGCTTATTTTTATACATATTATTCATTGTGGTATGGAGAAGTTTTTTTGCTTTCACTTTTTCCGGTGGTTGTTTTTTTTCTGATCTGGTTTTACAGAGTTTGGAACGACCCCTCCAAAGCAAACTTTTCAAATACCATGTGGCTTAATTTTCTTTCGGCTCTTTGTCTCAATGGATTTTTTGTTTGGTTCTTTTTAGAGACCAGTCATATTTTGCAGTTGTGAATCCGGATTAGCTTATTGAGAGACCAACTCGTTCAAGCAACAATTTTGTGGCTTTAATTCCTTCGACCTCACTTAATACCGAGCCTTCATACTCAATACCAATGTGACCGGAATAGCCGGCCGCCTTTACAATCGGAAGCATTTTTAGGTAATCTGTTTCAACACAATTTCCTTGCTCGTCAAAATTATTTGCCTTGGCGCTTACTCCTTTTGCAAAAGGCATCATTTCACTAACGCCCACATAACGATCATATTCTTCGATACACTTTGATTCCCATTCATGACCACTTTCTCTTTTGGTACAAAAATTTCCGAAATCCGGGAGTGTACCGCAATTCGCCATGCCCACTTCCTTCATTACACTGCTCAACCATTGACCATTGGAAGAATACCCACCATGATTTTCAACAATAACATTGATGCCTACGGGTTGTGCGTACTCACTGAGTCTACGCAAACCATCGGCACCTGCTTTAGCTACTTCTTCCGCGGTGCCGACACCAAAACAATTGACCCGTATGGAGGTACAACCCAAAAATTTTGCAGCATCCACCCATTTGTAATGATTTTCAACAGCCTCAATTCTTTTCGCCTCATCCAGATTCGCCATTTCTCCTTCCCCATCACACATAATCAACACATTCGTAACGCCCACATCATCGGCTCTTTTCTTCAATTCAGTTAAGTAGGCTGTATCTTTTGCCTTATCCATAAAAAATTGATTCACGTACTCTACTGCACTTATGCCAAATTCATTTTTGGCTTTGGCGGGAAAATCCAGGTTGTCAAATTCTTTTGCGAATAAGGCTTTATGCAACGACCACTCAGCCAATGAGATCTTAAAAAATAATTCTTTGGTGCCTTCGGCAGGTTTGCCTGAACACGAAGCAATAATAGATGATGCACTCATTCCGCCAAGGGTTAAAAGACCAAGAGATTTTAAAAACTGTTCGCGTTTCATAGGTTGAAGGTTTAAGGTTGACCGAAGATAGATACTATACTTTTTTTACTACCTATTTTTAGGGTGAAAGGCCCTACCGATACGGGGATGGTTTAAAATGAAACTCCGTGTGTTTTACGGATAATCAATTCTGCAATCGGCTTTGATGTACGCATCAGATTTACGGCCAGGTTACTCGTCCAGTCATCACCAAACAACCGCTGAATCTGTCTACCGGCCCAAAGTCTATTAGCAAAATGTGTAGTCCATTTTTTTGAATAGTTAATTTCGAGTTGTTCGCGTGTTAGATTTTCATCCATATATTCTTTCACCAGTTCGCTAACAATTTTGGCAGCATGAATGGCGAGTGCCATGCCATTGCCACAAAGAGGGGTGATCATACCGGCCGCATCTCCAGCCATCAACACATGATTTTCAATGGGTGTTTTTGTTGCAAAGGAGATTTCGTTGATTACTTCGGGGCGTTCATATAAAAACTCTGAATTCTGAAATACAGATTTAAGAAATGGATTTTTGAACAAGACAGCCTCCTCCATCGACTTAATGTTACCATGTGTTTTTAAATTGTTTCGATGCGTGAGGTAACACAATGTATATTTTCCATCCTCTATCCGGCTGAGGCCACAATAGCCATCTTTAAAATTGTGCAATGAAATGAGATCAGCAGGATGATCTGTGCGGATATGGTATTTGACCCCGGCATAAGGCGAACGTTTTTGCATGAACGTTCTCTTCATAGAAACATCGAGCTTCGATCGTTTCCCGAATGAACCAATTACTATTTTAGCTAAAAGAGAAGACTCATTTGTCTTAACCAAAAACTGGTCGGTATCAAAAGTTATACTTTCTACTTCGGTATTCAACAGAAAAATAACGCCACGCTTTTTTGCTTTTTCATACAAAAAATGATCTAACGTATAACGACTGATTCCAAAGCCACCCAGGTCCAGGGGCAGCAACGCAGCACGACCATTTACGGAAGTAAGTTGAAAACGATTAATACCCGGAGGATCAAATTCCTCAGGATAAAGCCCCCGCGACTTCAGAAAGGGAATAGTCTCGTTTGAGATGTATTCGCCACAAACCCGATGGAAAGGATAGCTCTTTTTCTCAATCAACGTAACCGCAACTCCCATTTCTGCGAGGTAGTTGGCGCTGACAAGCCCTGCTAACCCACCCCCAACAATGATTACAGAATTCAACTTTGTTTAATTAAAATCCTTAAAACTGATCTATTTCTGAACAAGCCCGCACAAAAATTAAATTAACAACAAATCCGGCAATCTATTTTTATCGTTTAAACGTTTTAGTGGAATACAAATGGTTATGAAAAACATCATCAAAGAAGAGGCCGTGTTAAATGTATTGGTAGTAGGTAATAATCCGATCGATTTAAGCCATACGTTTGAAAGCTTGATGAAAATTCGGGAGCATAAAATAATCACAGAAATCGCATTTGATCTTACGAGTATACTTGATCGGTTGGCCCATTTTCGTCCGAATTTTATTGTGATTGATGATAACATTGGCCGCATGGAATTGCAATTGACGGTGCAGGCCTTACTTAAAAATCGTAAAACAAAAGACATCCCGATTACGGTATTGAAAAATTCCAACTATCAAGAAGCCCTCAATACGGGTGTTATGAATTATGTATTAAAAAAGGCACTCACCGGAGAATCGTTGTACACAGCCTTAAAAAACTCATTGAAATTTAAAAAGACTCAATGGTATCTGCAGCAGGCTTACGCGAAGAGGAAAGGACAAGTGATGAGAATTCTACAACCCTGATTAAAGCGGGTCTTCAAGACGAAATTCTTTCCTGATCTTCACATTATTTCGTTCAATCATCAAACTAATCTTTCGACCGGGTTTTGAATTGAGAAATCCGTTTACCGTATTGAGTTCAAGCTCAGAGGCACTTACTCCGTTGACACTAATAATTCGATCTCCCACATTTAAATCGGCTCTGTAGGCTGCTGAATTTTCGCGAATGTCTGTAATCTCAAAATTCTTGAGTCGGGCACCTTTTGCGCGTATGGTAAGTCCACTCAGGTTGAAATAGAATTCTTTTTTATAGTTGCTGTTTTTCTTCAGGTAAATCTTCTCTCCGGGAAAATTATAGATCACTGTAAAGCGATTAAGAATTTCTCCGCCAATAGATCCATTTCGAAAAACTGTTCTGCTTGTTTTAAGGGTATCCATGTAGCTATTAGGATCGGGGAAATTTGTGATCACATTGGGTATTTCATATTTGCCCAGCTTAATCGAATTTATTTTTCCGATTTGCCCGTAGATCACACCCCCCAAGCCTCGGCCAATGATGCTGACAACGTTTGGTTGAGGCACCTGAATTTTTGGATTAGAACTTGTTTCGAGAAAAATTCCATGACTGGCACCACTATCCACCAACAGTTTGGCACTGAGAGAGGTGGTATCATTCATTTGCAGGTTAACCGTCACATAGGGTTTGGTGTCCTCTATTTGAATGGGCAACCATTGAAACTTTCTCTTCTCGTGAAATCGCTCAGGCAACATAAGGGTAAGCGTCTTTCTCTCATAATCCACTTCAATGATAAACCGGCTGAATAACTCGTATCCTAAAATGCCGTGGACATCCGTTCCCAGGTAGTTTCTTAGTTCAAGGTAATCCTGATCAAGCACCAACATGGCATGGCCACGTCCTTGCACACCGGGCATATCCAGTGAAACATTGTTGGTTACATAGGCATCCACCAGTTTTTCACCTCCAGGCCCGGCAATTGTATATTTTCTCGAGTATTGAAGATTCAGGATATCGCTGTAGGCACGCTCCGTGAGGATAGAAGTGCGCACCCCGGTATCTAAAATAAATTTTAAGGGTAATTGGCCGTTTAGAATCATCGGAACCACCACGAGGTTATTGTAAACCTCTATAGGAAATTGAACTCTGGTTTTGCCGGGCGGCAAGGAGAATCCCAATACCTGAGCCTGACCGCATTCTACCATCACAATCAACCCAACCGATATCAAAAAACTCCGTAATAACATGAGCTAGGAATTGCCTCCTTTTAAAGCTAACAATTTTTTTACCACCCTTGTTTGCTAAACGGTAATTACCCCGAGTTGGATGAGCAGGCTGGAAGGATTATCATCAATTTTAAGCTCTTGTAAATTTTTGTTACTTAAAAAACCTTCACTTTCCATGGTTTTCATCTGGGCAAGGAGGGTATCGAAGTAATGATGGGTGTTCAGAATTCCCACAGAAGCATTTATCAGGCCCAGTTGTTTCCACGTCAGGATTTCGGCAAGTTCGTCCAATGTTCCCCACCCACCGGGCAAGGCAATAAAGACATCGGCAAGATCAGCCATGCGTCTTTTTCGTTCGTGCATACTGCCCACCACTTCAAGCTGAGTAAGTCCTGTATGGCCAACTTCCTTCTTCATCAAAAAATCGGGAATTATGCCAATCACTTTACCTCCGCGTGAGAGAATCTGATCAGCAATAATGCCCATCAGGCCAATATTGCCACCGCCATAAATTAGTGTAGATTTTGATGTGCTCAGAAGAGAGCCCATTTCTCTTGCTGCCTCAGCATAAATAGGTTTATTGCCTGACCCTGATCCGCAAAAGATGCAGACATTCATGTTGCAGAAGCAGAAATACTGTTAATGCTTAATGTCGTGCTCGTTATCGCTAACTTTTTTGTTGGGAAATACCCAAACAGATACAATGGCAAGAATAAAGAGGGCAATGACAACACCAAAAACTGACATGGTATAAATTTTATGAAGAACAAATTTAGACCAACCAACCAGATTATTTGCAAATTCAGCCTTAAAAATTGTAATCTCGTAAACTTATTTGGGTCAGGGTAGTTAGCGAATCATAAAAAACTGAGATTCTCATGAAGAAATTTCTTCTTGTTCTGGGCATCATTTTAGTGCTTATTCTTGGTGGCCTCACCTACTACATGAAAGTTCACACCAAAAAGGCGAGCCCCCTCGAGCGAACTGCGCTTGAAGAGGGAGACGTAAAAATAGCCGTTTTGTATTGCAGACCTTATAAAAAGGGAAGGGTCATTTTTGGTGGTTTAGAGCCCTATGGAGAAGTGTGGAGAACGGGTGCTAATGAGGCTACAATTTTTGAGACTAATAAGGATTTGATATTTGGAGAAAAAACCCTGAAAGCAGGAAAGTACAGTTTATGGACAATTCCCGGAGAGCAGACATGGACTATAATCTTCAATACGGAAACGGGCCAATGGGGTGTCGATTTTAATGGGTTGGCCAATCGCGATCCTGCCAAAGATGCTCTTACTTTTGATGTTCCGTCTGTTTTGCAGAACAAAGAGTTTGAGCAGTTTACAATTTCAATTGAAAAATTGGGTGAGGAAATGGAATTGATTCTAATGTGGGATAAGACCCTTGTTTCAGCTCCCTTTACGATTAAATAGACGTGCAACGAAGCCAATTTTTTCATTAATGTTTCCCAATCCCTTGGTATCTTTGACACTTAAGCTGTACTAATAAAACGAAGATGATACAAGTAATTCCCTCCATAGCAATTCGCAAGGGAAAAGTGGTAAAGATGAGAAAGGGCGACCCTTCCAGCGAGAAGGCCTACGATGAAAACCCACTCGATTTAGCCAAGCGTTTTGAAGATCATGGTATTGAAGTTGTTCATCTTGTAGATTTAGATGGAGCCGAACGCGGAAGCCCAAAAAATTATCACGTCTTGGAGGCGATTGCCGGTCACACTGAACTTAAGGTAGATTTTACTGGCGGTATTTGTACGGATGGGGATATAGGCAAAGCATATGAGTTTGGGGCATCGTATATCACTGCTTCCAGTATTGCGGTTACCAATCCCGAATTATTTGCCTCCTGGATTATTTCTTACGGTCGTGAGAAGATGACACTCGGGGCCGATGTAACCGATATCGAATCAAAACACATTGCGTTTCGAGGCTGGTTGAAGAAATCGGAAATCACCTTATTCGATCACCTGCAATATTTTTATGATCGTGGGTTGAAGTACGTTAAATCCACAGATGTTTCGCGTGATGGCGTATTGGAAGGTCCTGCCTTTTCCTTTTACCAGGACATCATTGACAATTTTCCTGATCTGAAAGTTCTTGCCAGTGGTGGAGTTCGTGGTGTAGATGATATCAAGCGCCTGAATGATATGGGGATCTTCGCTGTAATCTTTGGCAAAGCTTATTATGAAGGAATACTTAAACTGAAGGACCTTGAACAATTTTTGGTTAAGAGCAATTAAAAAAAAGCCCGGTGTTGCCGGGCTTTTAGTTTAAAGGCAAATTCATCAATTTATGTTCAGTGGAAAGAAGGTAATATCAAGATCGGTTTCTCCATCAACAGAAGTAGAAGAATTGGATTTTATTTCGGGTTGGTGCTTCAGGAGAATTCTGAAAGTTTGTTGATTCCGGGTAGTCGCTGAGGTGGTCCAGTTGGTGGTTAGACCAATCGGCCTACCATTTGTGTCTTCATCATCGTAGTTTATCAATCCAGAAGCATTGATGTTTCCTGCTCCGGCCGGTGATGTAAAGACCCCATCTGTCCAACTAAAGAATAGTTGATGCTCATCACCCTCTTCTCGCACTTCTTCTGTAATATCATAACCTTCTTCGCCCTCATCGTAAAGACCATTTATCAATTCAACGGTAAGCGTGTATGTGGTTCCTGTAGTCAGATTGATGGGCCCGTCAATCTGCAGATTTTGTGAGCCTTCACCGTCCGGGTCAGTCGCACTAACAACTACGGGCGCGCCTCCTGCAGGTGTAAAACGCAGGATTACTTTTGTGATAAGTTCCGGGATATTCTCCGGCTCCGGATCATCATCCTTGCAACCACTAAAGAACAAACTCATACCAATCAGGATCAACAAACTTAAGAGACTAAGGGTGTTTTTCATAGTTCCACAGTTAAATGCAACAGTGTTGCAAACATACGTATAGATTATTCCAAATGCAATCCATTCGCCAACTTAAAAACTATACTTTATGGCTATTGAAACATTGCGGCCCAGGTCATCGGCATAATAGCGCATCCGATTGGTGTATTCGCGAAAGGAGGTGTTCGTCAGATTATCCATGGAAAGGCGAAAATCAATTTTAGAATCATTAAGTGTTTTCGAGATTCCGGCATTAAATGTAACGAGCATATAGCCGTCCGGGGCTGCTACAAAATCAAAGTTCCTGGTATCTTCCCCGATCAAGTCAATGCCCTGCTCATAGGCATCAATGATATCCTCTATCGGTATAACACGCGGAGCCCGATTTTGAGCGGCAACATATTTTCCTTTAACCTCGGTATAAAAGTTACCCCAACTTCCCATTCTATCTTTTTCATATCGCAATGAAGCCTCGAGCCGGTTAGAAGGAATAAAAATCAAATAGTCATTTTGTGTTCGATCAGCTGCCCGGAGCAGAGAAACTTTCGAGCCTATAACCAGTGATTTGGAAAGCGCATATTGCACTGACAGATCGGACCCCACAAATGAAGCATCTGTCTGTGTGTAGCGAAAGTATGGAAACACGCCTCGTGTATTTTGGGTTACTCCCCGTGGCTTTAGATAGATGTAATTAAAAATATAATTTATATAGCCGGAAAGATCCAAATTCATTTTCCCCTTTTGGATCCGATAAGTGTTTACCCATTTCAAAGCTTGCTCGGTTTTAAAATTCACATCCTCTATATCAAGCACTTCGTTAGTTACTTCATCTAATAAGAGACCGTATTCTATTGCAGCAGCACTTTGGTGCGTACCCAAACTATATAATTCGGCAACATTGGGTGGACGCCATGTGCTCCCGAGGTTACTGGTGAAGGATGAGATTGGATTAATTTTATATGTGCCGCCAAGTGTACCGCTTACATTATTAAATGAGAATTGAGATCTGTAAAGTTCATTACGAAAGTCAAAGCCCACTACACTAGCGTATCGGAAATCGTAACGGACACCAAAATCCATATCCCATTTTTTTGTTGAGAGTTTCTCAACCCAATAGAGTCCTGCCGAATAGTTGGTGAAGTTGGGAATAAAAGGTATAGTCTGTGTGCCATCAATTTTGTTATTGTCTTGCCACATACCATTCATGCCTACGCAACGGGAATGATTTTCGGTTTTTGTTATTTCCCAATCTACATCGAGTGTTTGCGTATACAATAGATAACCGAGAGCCGGAATTTCTTTTAATGTTCCTCTTCGCAAATCATATTCCTGTCGCTTGTTAATCTGTAAGCCATATTGAATGTTGAAAAGATTATTACCTTTTCTGCTATGAGCATTCAATTTGAATAAATCATGTTTTACTTCCTGACGTGGCTGATTAATTGCATAGGTAAAATCTTCCGTGTATTGAGGTGGTTCAATTTCCATTGCGTTGGCCAGATCTTCAGTGCTATTGATTGCAGAACCACGCAAAATGCCCAGCGTGCTGTTGAAGTGACTATAGAAAACCTCTATACCTTTGTTTTCTTCATGATAGCCTGCAGAAGCAGAGTAATTCAATTCCTGAAATCCGGTGTTAGATAAATTATAATCTGCTGCCTGTGAGTCACCCGATTTTTTCCCCGTTCCCTGAATACGCCAGCCCCAACCTTCCAGGTTTTTAAGTCCACCTTCCAACAACCCCGAAACGGTTCCGGCTCTTCCATTGCTATTTCCAATGAGGTGAAATTCACCGCCTAGCTTTTGATCCGTAGGTAGATCGGCAGGAGTAATGATGATCACTCCACCCATCGCATCCGTTCCATATTTAATTGCGCCAGCATCTTTAATCACAACGATGTTGTTGGCTATAAACGGATCAATTTCAGGAGCATGCTCAGCGCCCCACTGTTGTCCTTCCTGTCGAATCCCATTATTTAAAATCAAAATCCGTTGGCTATGTACACCATGAATTACAGGCTTGAAAATAGCCGGTCCGGTCTGGATGGAATTAACACCCGTTAAGCCCTGTAGGGTTTCGCCCAAGGATTTTCCTTTTACTTCCTCTAATGCTGAAGAGGTGAGTGTAGAAAAAGTATTTGTTTTATTTACAATCTGATGATGATCGGAAACAACAACTTCCTGCAGAAGTGTATTTTCTGGAGTTAGTTGAAAATTTATTTCATCTGATTTCGTGAGTCGAATTTTCTTCTCAAGCGTTTCAAAGCCAAGAAACTGGATTTCGACAGCATAACTTTTTGGACATAAACCAGAGAACGAAAAATTTCCGCCTTCATCAGTCACTACACCCAATTTCAATTCCCGAATGAATAGCGTAGCTCCCGGTAAACTTTTGCCGCTGTCATCCAACACCTGACCCCGCAAACTAAGATTACAGTTATTCTGCTGCTGGCCCGGGGCCACAAGCGAATAACCAAGGATATAAAGAAGAAAAAGGTACTTTTTCAATTTTGCAACAAAGTTGCAAAATTAGTGAATAATAATCATATGCCGTGTGTATGAAGACCAGGTCTTACTGATCCACAATGTCGGAAATCTTAAATTTTTGAATTATGTAGTAAAGAAAATTGAAGGAAAGGGCATCCTCTTCTGTTTTGGTAGCAGGAGTTTTGGTTGGTTCGGGGGTCTTTACTTTTGCCTTTGTGGGCGCTGGAATAATAGTTTGTTCTTTTGAATTATTGGATTTTCCCTCGGGTTCGTAAAGCAGAGGCTTTTCTTCCCGTAATGTTGGATCTGTAAAGATGGGGGGACTCAATTCCGGGATTTCATTATTCGGTGACCCTTCTTGCGCAAAAACTGAGTTAAAAGCAGCTGCGGTAAGAATGATTGTAGCAAGCGCGAGTAATCGTGAAAAGTTTATCGTCATCTATTCAAGACTTATAATTCAACGGTTTACCTTCGGGATTAGCTACGCAAAATAATAATTTTTTGATAATGATCAACTTAGAGGACTTTAATAAAATTGACTGTAGAGCAGGGACAATCATCAGGGCGGAGGCTTTTCCTGAGGCGAAAAAGCCTGCTTTCAAGCTTTGGATTGATTTTGGACCGGAATTGGGGGTTCGAAAGTCCAGCGCGCAGATTACGGATTTATATTCGCTGGATTCCTTACCCGGTCGTCAGGTGGTGGGCGTGATAAACTTTAATCCGAGGCAAATTGCGAATTTCATTTCAGAGGTGTTAGTAACCGGTTTTCCAGACGAGTTTAATCGGGTGGTTTTAACGAAAATTGATAAAGCAGTTCCCAACGGAGCCAGACTATTTTAACATGATTCTATTCTCATCATTGGCATCTATATGTGAGGGCCAAATTCTTCAACAACACAAAGAGAGGGAGGTCCGCGATCTGATCATTGATAGTAGAAAAATATTACTTTCAGAGCATGCATTGTTTTTTGCCATTTCCGGAGAGCGAAATGATGGTCATCAGTTTATTCCAGATTTATATAGTGCCGGTATCCGTCAGTTTGTTGTTGAAAAACCGGTGGTGTTTTCCCAATATCCAGAAGGAAATTTTATTCAGGTTGTCTCATCGAAGTCGGCATTGCAAGCAATCGCTACAACTCATAGATCAAATTTTTCCATTCCAGTTATTGGCATTACAGGAAGCAATGGCAAAACCATTATTAAAGAATGGCTCTTTCAACTCCTATCACCCGATTATAAAATTGTAAAGAACCCGGGTAGTTATAACTCGCAAATAGGGGTGCCACTTTCTATTTGGCAGATGCAAGCTCATCATCAACTTGGAATTTTTGAAGCTGGTATTTCCCGACCTGGGGAAATGGAAAATCTTGCCAAAGTAATCCAGCCATCCATTGGTATTTTTTCAAATCTGGGTAGCGCACATGATGAGGGTTTTTCTGATTCACAAGAGAAGACCTGGGAAAAGCTAAAACTATTTTCGAACGTTGAGAAGCTTGTCTATTGTTCGGATCACGAAGTTATAGCCAGGGAAGTTCGTAAAACAAAAATCCCAACCATCTCGTGGGGTTTTTCTTCTGAAGCAGATTATCAGATTAACCAGCAAGGCAATAACGTCAGTATACGAAGTGGTAAGAATGAATTAACGTTAATACTTCCATTTGTCGATAAAGCCTCAGTGGAGAATGCATTGCATTGTGTGGTGTTGATGTTGCACCTGAAGTACTCTCTGCAAGTCATTCAGGAACGAATTCAACTTTTGTATTCGGTGCCCATGCGATTGGAACTGAAGCAAGGAATAAATAATTGCCAGATCATAGACGATAGTTACAACAATGATCTTGGCGGACTGCAAATCAGTCTTGATTTTTTAGGAAGTGTTCAAAAAAGAAAGAAGACATTGATTCTTTCGGATGTACTCCAAACAGGTTTGGACGATGAGGCGCTAACGCTCCGGATAATTGAGATTATTTCCAATAGTGGGATTCAAAAGCTACTGGGTATTGGCCCTCTTTTGTATAAGCAGCAGTCACTATTTAATAGACTATCCATTCAAACGCAGTTTTACCATAGTACCGAAGAAGCTTTGGCACAGACTTCATGGGACGAATTCAGTAACGAAATCATTTTGGTTAAAGGTGCCCGCTCTTTTCACTTTGAGAAGCTTGTGAATCAACTGCAACGGAAGATACACGGCACCCGCATGGAGATTGACTTAAATAAGATGATTAACAATCTCAATTTTTTTAAATCCAGATTAAGTCCGGGCGTTAAAATCATGGCCATGGTGAAAGCCTTTGCCTATGGAAGTGGAAGCGAAGAAGTGGCTAACTTATTACAATATCATCGGGTAGATTATTTAGGAGTAGCCTATGCAGATGAAGGAGTGGAATTGAGAAAAAATCAGATTACACTTCCCATCATGGTAATGAACCCAACCGAGGAAAGTTATGGTGCGCTAATAGCTCATAAACTCGAGCCCGTTATGTACAGCATTACGCTACTTCATTCATGGGTTAACTTTTTACAAGGGAGACCGTGCATCATACATCTGGAACTAGAAACAGGCATGCATCGCCTTGGCCTGGAAGAGGAGGATATAGTTGAGGTAATCCAGACTCTTAAAGACAATAAAAATGTAAGTATTGCGAGCATTTTCACGCATCTGGCCGGGGCAGACGAACAACAGCATGATAATTATTCAACGCGGCAATATGAGTTATACATGAATGCGTATAAAAAAATTACAAACGAGTTAGCTATTAAACCCATCCGTCATATCTTAAACTCGCCTGGTATTTTACGTTTGCCGCAATATCAAATGGATATGGTGAGATTGGGAATTGGCTTGTATGGAGTTAATCCAACGGAAGCTGAATTCAACCAACTTCAACCTGTTGCAACATTAAAAACAGTTATCTCGCAAATAAAAAGAATCGATGTTGGCGAAACGGTAGGCTATGGCCGTAGGGGAAAATCGGATCGTGAGAGAACGATTGCAACAATCGCTATTGGCTATGCCGATGGTTTTAGCAGAAGTTTTAGTCGCGGGGTGGGTCATGTTTTAGTGAACGGAAAACTTGCCCCGGTTTTTGGAAATGTTTGCATGGATATGACGATGATTGACATCACCGGTATTGAAGCCCGGGTAGGTGATGATGTAACTATTTTCGGAGAAGGTCTTCCCATTCAAGAAGTAGCTTCCTCCATACAAACCATTCCTTATGAAATTTTAACACATACAAGTGAGAGAGTGAAGCGTGTATTTTTTGCAGAAAGTTTTTAATGAAAAGGTCCTAATCCAGGGCATTGAGGGTAACCCAATATCGATAAGCAACTAATCCTTTTTCAAATTTTGAGAGCCGTGTAATATCTCGCTGACTAAAGCGTGGCATAATCACTTTGTTAACTTTTGCGAGTGTTTTGAAGAGTAGTTTTTTCATAACGTGATAGTTTGCATTCTATTCCGAATCACCCACAGCCCAGATTCTTTTTCAAATTAATTTCCGGAAGTCCACCAAAATCAAAACGATCCTCTTGCTCTTTTGGCAGCGGTACTGCCGAGGACTTCTCATCAATTTTTTTGACCTTCTTAGGCTTAATAACTTTCTTTTTCATCACCGAAGATAATCATTGTTTAACTTTCCCTGTAAACCTATATTCGCACTGTTTAAAATTAATCTAAATAAGAAGTGGAGCGCACAAAGAGCGTGGCTGACATGAAACCAGGCGAAACGGCCGTAATTTCGGGCTTTTCAGATGATATTTTTTCAGTTAAGCTGTTGGAGATGGGTTTTTTACCAGGCACGGCTGTTCGTTTCAATTTCAAAGCTCCTTTCGGAGATCCTGTTTGTGTGAGTGTATCCGGCTATGATCTTTCACTCCGAATTGATGAAGCCTCCACCATTATTATTTTAAACTAATAATGGCTGAAAGGATAAAGATTGCCCTTGCAGGAAAGCCCAACTCGGGTAAATCTTCACTGTTCAATCAACTCACAGGCCTTAATCAAAAAATTGGAAACTTTCCCGGGATAACGGTTGACAAACGAACCGGTGTGTGTCAGCTCAGTGATTATCAACAGGCAGAAATTATTGACTTGCCGGGAATTTATAGTCTCTATCCCCGCACCCTCGATGAAAAGATTGTTGCTGAAATTATAGCCGACAAAAGGGGATCCTATTATCCGGATTATGTCGTGTTGGTAGCGGATGCTACAAACCTAAAAAACTGCATGCTCTTACTCACGCAATTGATTGATTTGCGGTTGCCGACTGTGCTCGCTCTAAACATGATGGATCTGGCAGCGCAGTCTGGGCAGAGCATAGACATTCAGGAGCTATCATCATCATTGGACTTGCCGGTAGTAATGATTAATGCGCGGACCGGGCAAGGAATTCAGGAATTAAAAAAAGTTTTAGTTGAGTCTTTTAAACCTTCACGCAAATCTGTTTTTCAGATTGGTAGCGAAATAAAATCAATGGTTCGCACAATTAAGGATCGGTTTAACCTGGCCACCGAATACGAAGCCTATCAGTTTTTACAGCAGACTGATAATCTTATTTTTCTAAGCAAAGAAGATCGCGAATACATCTCCGCACAAGCGAAGGCTGGGCAATTTTTCCCACATAAATATCAAGGTGCAGAAACCGTGATGCGCTATGGATTTATCCAGGATCTGTTAAATAAAGTAATACTTAAAACTTCTGATCCTGAATGGAAGAAATTTTCGTACCGCATTGATAAGGTACTCACACACAAAGTGTGGGGATACTTAATTTTCTTCACCGTATTGTTCCTGATATTTCAATCCATTTTTGCATGGGCACAAATCCCCATGGATTTTATTGATAGTTCGTTTGCCAGCTTAAGCAATTCACTGGCAGAATTTTTCCCCGAGGGTCCTTTCTTTGATTTGATTACCCAAGGAATTGTTCCCGGCATTGGAGGCATTCTCATCTTTATACCTCAAATCGCAATTCTTTTTGCCTGTATTTCAGTGCTTGAAGAAAGCGGCTACATGGCGCGGGTAGTTTTTTTGATGGATAAAATCATGCGTCAATTTGGATTGAGTGGCAAAAGTGTAGTGCCTCTTATATCCGGAATGGCCTGTGCTATACCCGCCATTATGGCTACACGCACTATTGAAAATTGGAAGGACAGACTCATTACCATTTTTGTCACTCCGTTTATGAGTTGCTCGGCACGGTTGCCGGTGTTTACGATTCTGGTGGCACTTATTATTCCGGATGTTAAACTCTTTGGGTTTTTTAACTATCAGGGTTTAGTTCTCATGGCTCTATATTTACTTGGTTTCTTTGCAGCTATTTTTTCAGCGTTTCTGCTTAAGCTGATTATTAAAACCCAGGAGCGTAGTTACATGATTATGGAAATGCCTACATACCGCAAACCCAAGTGGGCTAATGTGGGCTACACCATTATTGAAAAGACAAAGTCATTTGTATTTGAAGCAGGTAAAATCATTTTGGCCATATCTGTTATTCTCTGGGTACTCGCGAGCTATGGTCCGGGCGAAAAAATGAGTCAGGCAGAACAGATTGTAATGGATGAATCATCCCATTTACGCCTTACCGAACATGAATTACAAAGCAGGATAGCCGCCTACAAGTTAGAGCATTCCTATGCAGGTATAATCGGTAAAACAATGGAGCCGGCCATTAAGCCTTTGGGCTATGATTGGAAGATTGGAATCGCTTTGGTAACCTCTTTTGCTGCCCGGGAAGTTTTTGTAAGTACAATTGCTACGATTTACAGCCTTGGAAGCACCGATGATGAACAGACAATTAAAGGACGTTTAAAGTCAGAAATTAACCCTGAAACCGGTGGTCCCCGATATACACCGGCCGTAGGACTTTCCCTCTTAGTTTTTTATACCTTGGCCATGCAATGTATGAGTACCTTAGCAGTAGTGAAAAGAGAAACAAAAAGTTGGAAGTGGCCCTTGATTCAGTTAGCCTATATGACTGCAGTCGCTTATCTTTCTGCTTTTATTATCTATCAAACTTTATCTTAATCTTACATGCTTATTTGAACGGAGTTAGTTCAATTAATTTTTCCGCTATATTTCGGCCTATAACGTGTTAAATGAACTCTACCCATAATTCACAATTAGGTTTATTATATATAGCCCACCTGCTTATCAGTTCAGATGGTGTAATCGATCAAAAAGAATACGAGGCTTTGTCTAAAATCAAAGCCAAAGAGTCAATACCGGATTCAGTTTTTATAGAATTTGAAGAAAAGATTGCTGGAAAGACAGAGCGCGAGATTTATAAAGAAGGAATCGACTTGCTCAATGATTGTTCGGAAGAAGAGAAATTAAATGCTTTCGTTCACCTCTATAAAATGTCTGAAGTTGATGGCCGGGTACATGTAAAAGAAGTCAGGTTACTACTCTACACAATTAAAACAGCAGGCATCGAATTTAATGATGTAGTAGAACGCGCTCAGTCTATTACTGATTATTAACATTTTTTTGAGCACATTTGGGCTTCTGTTACCAAATGATTTTTCTGTTTGCTCATGGCGAACTCATTCTATCAAGATTTTACATTGGGAATTCTGGGTGGCGGCCAATTGGGTCGCATGCTTATTCAATCTGGCATTGATCTGAATCTCAACTTCAAGGTTTTGGACCCCGATGCGCAAGCACCGTGCTGCCAACTTGCTGAATTTACAAATGGCAAACTAACCGATTATGAAACTGTATGGAATTTCGGGCAGACTTGCGATCTGATTACTATTGAAATTGAGAATGTAAATACAAAGGCTCTGAAAGATTTAGCAAGTGCTGGAAAGAAAGTCTTTCCACAGCCTGAAATTCTGGAACTCATTCAGGATAAGAGAAAGCAGAAGGAATTTTTTAAGAACAATCAAATTCCAACCGCAGAATTTATTTTAGTCGAGAATAAAGAAGATGTACAGAGGAGTATCAATTATTTACCCGCAGTAAATAAACTGGGTCGCGAAGGTTACGATGGCCGCGGAGTTCAGATCCTTCGTTCTGAAGCCGATCTATCAAAAGCATTTGATGCCCCTGGATTGTTGGAGCACCTTATAGATTTTGAAAAAGAAATTTCGGTCATCGTTTCTCGTAATGAACGTGGCGAACTTTCTTCCTACCCTGCCGTTGAAATGGTTTTTCATCCGCAAGCCAACCTGGTTGAGTTTCTTTTTTCGCCAGCACAACTGGAACCCACGATTGCCACCCAAGCGGACTCTATAGCACGAAGTGTAATTGAAAAGTTAGGAATGGTTGGATTACTGGCTGTAGAAATGTTTGTAACCCGCCATGGAGAAGTATTAGTTAACGAAGTTGCTCCGCGCCCTCATAACAGTGGTCATCAAACCATTGAAGGCAACGAGACCAGCCAATATGAACAACACTTACGCGCCATCCTTAATTTATCTCCCGGAGATACATCTATCATCAGGCCCAGTGCTATGGTAAATCTCCTGGGTGAGGAAGGTTTTTCTGGAATGGCAAAATATGAAGGCCTGGAGGAAGTAATGAACATCACAGGCGCACATGTCCATCTATATGGAAAAAAACTGACCAAACCATTTCGTAAAATGGGGCATGTAACAATTGTAGATCACGATCTGGAAAGTTTGAAAAAGAAAGTCAATTTTGTAAAACAGACACTTAAAGTTAAGGCATGAAGAAGCCCCTGGTTGGCATCATTATGGGAAGTCAGTCCGATCTTAAGATTATGAAGGAGACGGCTGAATTTTTAGAATCAATGAATATCCCCTTTGAATTAACAGTGGTGTCTGCACACCGCACACCACAACGCATGGCAGACTATGCAGCATCGGCCCGCTCGCGCGGATTAAAAGTGATTGTGGCCGGGGCAGGTGGGGCAGCGCATCTACCGGGTATGGTTGCCGCATTTACATCCTTGCCAGTCATTGGCGTGCCTGTTAAGTCTTCCAATTCCATCGATGGCTGGGACTCTGTTTTATCCATACTTCAAATGCCTTCGGGCGTTCCGGTGGCGACTGTCGCATTGAACGGAGCAAAGAATGCGGGCATCCTGGCTGCGCAAATCCTGGGCACAGAAAACAAGGTAATCTCTAAAAATCTCGATGCCTTTAAAAAGGGACTTCGGAAGAAAGTGGAGGATTCCTTTCGGTCTATTGAGAAGAAGGGTTGGAAGAACATTGAATAAATGTTAAACGTGTAATAAAAAAAACGTAATTTTCTCCACGCATTATTCAATCATTACATGAATCCCGGGGAAAAGGGTTGGCTTAAAGAATATCTTAACTTTCGAAAAGATTTACTAAAAGATCTCACCCTCGAAAGCAAACGCACTTCGCATCCCGAGCACTCTCTTTACCGTGTTATTCAACCCACGGGCCTTATGTATGGCCAACCCATGGGGGCCTATAATTTACCCGAATCGGATGCCTGGGATGAAAAGGATCGTATGAAGATTTTGTTGGCGGAAAGTCTGATCAGCAGTTCTTTGCTGTTTCATAATAAATCCATTAAGAATCCTGATGAACTATCCAGTGTGATTCTTAAAACGCTTGAAAACATAAGTAATTTTTATAACAATATTTTTCCTGAGTTGGCAACCCCAACCAAAACCCTTTTTGGGCGAAAGAAATCACCGCTAGAATTGGCTGAGCGGATCCTGGACAAACGAATTGAACACACATCCGAGTTTGACACCAATTTCTGGGTACAGTTTTTTCATAACAGCTTACTTTTTCTCGACATTTTTATTTTCGGGCAATGGATTCACACCAATGCTGATCGGATTGTCTCTGACTTTTTTAAATATGAACGGGAGGAGCTACGCTTTTCGGTTGTTAAGATAATTGCTTGTGCGGCTCATGCCAATTCAAAAATTGAGTATGAGGAGCGAAGGTTATTAGAGTTTTTTCTTCAAAGCACCGATTTACCCCAAGACAAAAGGAGAGAGGCCAAAAAGATATTTGACGAGGGAATTGAACTTGAGGATATCAATTTGCCCACCAATAATTCGTGGATACTAAAAAAGTACTTTTTAGAAATTGCCATACTCACCATTTGGGCAGACAAACGTGTTGAAGAAACGGAACTGGAATTCCTTAAACAGTTGAGCCTCTATCTTGGATTTAATGAAGAAGATCTTGAGAATAGTATGTTGGCTATAGAAGGATTTGTGCTGGAGTATTGGGATAAACTAAACTACCTCCAGAACAAGCAGGATTATAATCAGGTAAGTGCGCAGTTTATTGAACGAATGACCCGGATAACGGGCACACACAAAAGCCGGCTACTTAAGGAGGTGCAGGATAGTAAAGAATTGATGGAGTTATTGCGAAGGGCCCGGGCACACGAACTTGCTGACGATGAAAAGCAACGAATGCAGGAATTGCTGATCATGGCGCTAAAAACAATACCTACCTTTGTAATTATTTCGCTACCTCAACGATTTCTCACACTGCCCATCTTGCTAAAAATCTTGCCTAACAACTTCTTTGCAGAGGTAGCATAAGATACGGTCAGTCTTTCAACTCATCCGATTCTTTGTCTTTGCGGGGAATCAAAACTGAAAAAACAATGGATAAGGTAAGCGTGACCAGAATCACAATGAAGGAGATGGTGGGTGGCATATCTGTCAATACTTCCGGCAGGAAGTCAACGCCCCTACCAATTTCCAACAACATCTTGGCTCCAATAAAAAACAAAATGATTGACAGGCCTTTTTGAAGCAGGTAGAATTTGTCGATAATGCCGGAGAGAAGGAAAAACATAGCCCGTAATCCCATCACCGCAAAAATATTAGAGGTGTAGATAATAAACTCGTTGGTAGTAATAGCAAATGCTGCGGGAATGGAGTCCACGGCAAAAATCAAATCGGTAGTCTCAATCAATACGATTACCAGGAAAAGCGGGGTGAACATTATTTTTCCATCAACACGGGCTATAAACTTACCACCCATTTCATCTTTTGTAATGGGTAAATATTTGCGGCAGAATTTCAGGATAGGATTTTTCTCAGGGTCGATTTTTTCATCGCTGTCTTCAAAATAAATTTTTATACCAGAATAGATAAGGAATACTCCGAAGATATAAAGTATCCAATGAAACTCATGAATAAGAAGCGCGCCAACGAAAATGAAAATACCCCTAAAGAATACAGCTCCCAGAATACCCCAGAAGAGTACCTTATGAAAATATTCTTCCTTGACCTTAAAAAATTTTAGAATAAGCAGAATAACAAAAATGTTATCGACCGAAAGCGCGTATTCCGTTAAGTAAGCAGAGAAATATTGCACCGCAGCATCATAACCAGAAAGCGAAGTCATCTTGCCGCCCTCCAATGCCTCAAAAGGGCCCATCCTATAAACCAGGTATCCAAAAATAGTGCTGATAACTACCCAGAAAATAGATTGGTAGAGTGCAGATTTAGTTGAAATTTTATGAGCTGATTTGTTAAAAAACCCAAGGTCAATCAGCAGAAAAGAAACTATTATAATCCCGAAAACGGTGTAAAGAAAAGACTCATCTCTCAGATCAAATCCAAACAAGGTGAACAATAACATGTCTTTTCCAGGGTTTTTAGGGTCAAAAAAGAAGTGATTATCTGCCTTTGGAGGCGGGTAATCACTACTTAATTTGGCGCCAAATCTACAAATTAATTCAATTCCACCATGGTGGCATTAGTCTTTATGCACCAACAACCGAAAAAGAAACCGTACTAAACAATCATTATTGACACTTATCGCAAGTACCTTGAATAAGCAAATTCATTTCGTGAGCACGAAACCCCACCGGCAAAAACACCTCAGGGATCGTAACCGCATCAAGACAATTGGTTTGACCGCACTTTTGACATTTAAAATGAACATGTTCATGATGGTGTTCGTGCGATGAGCATGGCTCGCTGCACAAGGCGTATTTTAAACTCCCTTCATCATCCAGCACCTTATGAATTACTCCTTTATCAAGAAAGGTTTTGAGCGTGCGATACACAGTTACACGGTCGAACGTGGAGGCAATTTCATGCTCTATGTCAGAGTAAGAAAGCGCAAAAGAATTCTTCATGAAAAGATTAAGAATAGCGGAACGACTGGTAGTAGTTCGCAGTTTAAAGTCTTTAAGAATCTGATCTTCGTGCTTTCTCATCGCACCTCTAATTGCAGTTTTAGCAAGTTACTATAAATACCATTATCGAGTGCGGTTAGTTCACTGTGTGATCCGGATTCGGCTATTTCACCCTCTTTAATAACCATAATTCGGTCCACTTTACGAATGGTGCTCAGCCGGTGTGCAATCACCACGGTGGTTCGGTTTTCCATTAGTTTCTCCAGGGCTTCCTGCACTAATTTTTCCGAATGCGCATCCAGCGAACTGGTTGCTTCGTCCAGGATCAGGATCGCTGGGTCTTTTAATATAGCACGGGCAATTGCCACACGCTGTCGTTGGCCACCGGAAAGTTTTACACCACGGTCGCCTACAATGGTTTCTAACTTTTCCGGAAAACTATCTATAAACTCCCACGCATTGGCTTTGATGGCAGCTTCTTTTATTTCCTCGTGTGAGGCGCCTGGTTTTCCATAAGCAATGTTTTCGAGAATGGTGCCGCCAAATAAAATTACCTCTTGGGGTACTATACCTATATTATGACGATAGTCGAAAAGATTGTATTGCTGGCTGTCTATTTCATCCACACGAATACGGCCGGCTGTTACCGGATAAAAACGCATTAACAGATTAATGATAGTAGACTTGCCTGAGCCGCTCGGTCCCACAAGCGCTACTTTTTCACCTGGCTTTATTTTGAAGCTGATGTTTTTTAATACCACAACGTCCTGACGGGTAGGATACGAAAACGAAACCCCGTCAAACTCAATATTGCCTTTTAGTTTTGTAGTATGCTTCGTTTCCGATTGCTCATCGGGCTGATCGAGGATTTCCAGAATTCTTTCCGAGGCTCCCACCGACCGTTGCAATTGACTATAGATATCACCAAGCCCGGCAATTGATCCGCCAATGAAAGCCGTGTAGAGTACGAACGAAAAGAGTTCTCCCACTTCGGCTTCTTTCGATTGAACCAGAAAAGCACCATACCAACTAACAGCTACAATGCCTCCAAAAAGGGCGACAATGGTAAACGAAATAAACAATCCGCGGTAACGCGAAGCATAAATAGCAGTTTTCACCACTTCATCCAGCGACTTCTTGTAACGAAGCACTTCGAACATCTCATTGGTAAATGATTTTACTACAGCAATGGATTGAAGCGTTTCTTCCACAATTACATTGGAGCCGGCCAATTGATCCTGGGTTTTCTTCGACAGTTTGCGAATGAATTTGCCAAAGAAAAGAGCGGCCAACACTAACACCGGAAATGTAAGTAGCATGAAAATGGTAAGCTTGGGATAGAGAATAAAAATAACCGGAATGCCTACCGCAAGCACCAGGACTTGTCGTAACAATTCTGCTAAGGTGAAAGTGAATGTATCTTGCAGGGTACTTACATCGGAAGTAATCCGGCTGATAAGTTCACCCACCCTGCGGCTGTCAAAGAATGAAAGTGGCAGCCATACAATTTTTGTATACACATGCTGGCGCAGATCGGCCAGCGTTCGCTCACTCACGAATGTAAACGTATAAACCCGGAGGAAAGAAAAAACACTTTGAATCAATAAAATACCAATCAGGGCCAAAGCAATTTGATTGATGCTTGTAAAGAAGAAATCCTTTTTGCCTTGGGCAACATCTAATAGTTTGCCGGCAAAATAAGGGAAAGCCAGCAACGTTCCGCTGGAAAGCGCCAAGGCAACCAGTCCCAAAATAAACGTCCACCGATAGGGAAGAACAAAGCGAAAAATTCCAAGAAGTTTTTGAACTCCGGATTTGTTAAGCGGACGCTTTTCCCCTTCATTAAGAACAGATCGTTTGGCCATGTAGATAGAGACGTATTAAAAATCGAATTAGTGCAGACCAGGCGTGAAAGACCCTTCAATCGAAAACATAACCGAATCATTCAGGATCATTTTCTGCATACCTTTTAATGAATAGCGGGTGAGCATTTGGGTACCGGAGGCATCATCAAATTCAAGCACGAGCTCTCGCCTGGTAAAATAGAGTGTATTATCTTCCTGATATACCGATTCTATTTTTTTTATGTTCGAAAAATTATTCTGATAATAGAAAATTACGATGGGAATGGGCGAAGGTTTTTTAGACTGGTATTTTCTTGTTGTAAGATTACTGTGTGTGTCCTTTTCGCCATCGATTACCTCATAACCATTTCTGTAAAGGGGTTTGTTGATGAAATCAAGCTGCCTGAAAACATCGAGTTCATGTGCGACTATTGCACTGTCCAATGTTACGGTTGATTGATCAGCTTTTCCATCTAACAATACTGATTTTGTTAACGAAGATTTTGCACGCACCAGCGAGGATATTTGCGAGTTTATCAGACTGTCAAAATCAACATAAGGCTTGTCGTATACTTGATTCGTTTTATTGCATGAGACAAGAACGAATACAAGGCCAACAAAAATGAAAGTTCTTCCTATCATTAGTTTTCGATCAACACGGTGCCCGTCATTTCTTTAGGAATTTCAATACCCATTAACGTTAAAATGGTCGGAGCAAGGTCGCCTAATTTGCCATCTTTAATTTTACCTGCATAGGAATCGTCCACAAGAATACACGGAACCAGGTTAGTAGTATGGGCTGTATTGGGTGTGCCATCTTCATTGATCATCATATCGGCATTACCATGATCGGCAATGATAATAATAGCATATCCATTTTTTCGCGCGGTTTCAGTAACAGCCTCGTTACACTGATCAACCGTTTCCACGGCTTTAACGGCAGCTTCAAATACACCGGTATGACCCACCATATCCGGATTGGCAAAATTCAAGCAAATGAAATCCGCACTTTTCTTTTCCAGTTCTGGAATGATTGTATCGCGAATGTCGCGAGCACTCATTTCAGGCTGCAAATCATAGGTTGCAACTTTGGGAGAAGGACACATCAGTCTTGACTCACCTGGAAAAACATCTTCGCGGCCACCGGAAAAAAAGAATGTAACATGTGGATATTTTTCCGTTTCGGCAATCCGGATTTGCTTCTTGCCGGCCTTGGAGACAATTTCTCCCAACGTATTCACCAGGTTATCTTTATCGAAGATCACCTTGACCCCAACAAACGAATCGTCATAATTGGTGAGGGTGATATAATGCAGGTTGAGCTTATTCATATTTTGCTCATGGAAATCCTGTTGCGTGAGCGCCATGGTAATTTCCCGTCCGCGGTCGGTGCGAAAGTTGAAGCAGAGAACCACATCACCATTCTGAATGGTAGCTATTGGTTGATCGCTTGCATCAACAGCAATAATTGGTTTGATAAATTCATCCGTTACACCTGTAGCATAAGATAGCTCAACCGCTCGAATTATATCTGTGGTTTTTTCTCCAGTGCCATGCACCATCGCATCATACGCAAGTTTCACACGCTCCCACCGCTTGTCCCGATCCATCGCGTAATAACGCCCCACTATGCTGGCTATCTGCCCGGTGGTTTTTGCCAGATGGCTTTTCAAATTCTGCAAGTAACCAACACCTCCTTTAGGGTCCGTATCCCGTCCATCCATAAACGCATGGATAAAAACATTTTTTAGGCCTTGATTATTTGCAATCGTACACAAACCCTTCAGGTGGTCGATATGTGAATGCACCCCGCCATCGGAAAGCAGACCAATCAGATGAACGGATTTGTTATTGTTTTGGGCGTAATTGAAAGCTTCTAATAGCACCGGATTGGTATCCAGTTCTTTTTCGTCAACGGCTTTGTTTACCCGCACCAGATCCTGATATACGACCCGACCGGCACCAATATTCATGTGGCCAACTTCGGAATTACCCATTTGACCGGCTGGCAAACCCACCGCCAGGCCGGAAGCTTCCAGCTTACTATGCGGATACTTTTTGTATAAAGCGTTTATGTAGGGTGTATGGGCATGATCGATTGCGGATACTTTTTTATTTGTCGCAATTCCCCAGCCATCCAGGATCATCAACAACACTTTCTTGTTCATAAAATTTTAATTTGAGAGGCCAAATATACCTGTGATTAACGGCATTTGCAGCGCTTTTTATGTTTGTCTTCTTTGCCAGACATTAAAAACAAATGTTAGGTTTCGAATAGTGATTGACAAATTTTTGGATACCGCAATAATGGCATAATTTTGGTTTAACCTGAACCGCTATGAAGAGCAAAAAGTGGGTTTTTATATTCCTTTTCGTATTGATTTCGCAATTGATGTGGGCCCAGGCCGACATTTTTGCGCCTATGAAGGATGCGTTGAAGGCCGGAAGCGCGAAAGAACTGGTGAAACATGTTAATCAATCGGTAGATATCAACCTGGAAGGTGAAGTAAATACGTATAGCAAAGCGCAATCAGAATTTGTGCTGCGTGATTTTTTCAAGAAGTATCCTGCTTCTGACTTTACCATAGAACATACCGGTTCCTCCAAGAGCGGACTACAGTATGCCATTGGTAATTACAAGAGCAACAACGAACAGTTTAATGTGCTCATCCGCGTAAAGCAAGCGGGCAATGTTTACCTTATTCATGAAATCAGTTTTGTGAAGGAATAATGGTGCCCGCCTACCTTACTGATCAAGCCATTCATGATTTTATTACACAAGCATTAGCCGAAGATCTTGGCGAAGGAGATCATTCTACGTTGGGGTCAGTGCCGGCCGCTAAAATAAGTAAAGCAAAATTGCTGGTTAAAGATGAAGGCATCATTGCCGGGCTCACCATTGCCGAGAAGATTTTTCATCAGGTAGATCCAAGCCTCACCATTACATTTCTCAAGAAGGAAGGGTTCCCGGTTGTTAAGGGTGATATAGCATTTGTTGTGGAAGGGGCGGCACAATCCATTCTATCAGCCGAACGGCTTGTGCTTAATTGTATGCAACGCATGAGTGGCATTGCTACTTATACCAACCGGTTAAGCAAATTGATTGCTGGCACCAGGGCACAACTCATGGACACGCGCAAGACAACACCTAACTTCCGGTTGATGGAAAAGTGGGCTGTAGCCATCGGAGGCGGGAAGAATCACCGGTATGCCTTGTATGATATGGTGATGCTCAAAGATAATCACATTGATATGGCTGGCGGCATCCGACCTGCTATTGAGAATATCAAAAGTTATTTGAAAGAACAGAAGAAGGATCTGAAGATAGAAGTTGAAACCCGCACGCTGCAGGAGGTGGAGGAAGTAATAGCGGTGGGTGGCATTGATGTAATCATGCTTGACAATATGAATATTGAAGACATGAAGCAGGCACTGAAATTGATAGACGGAAAATATAAAACTGAAGCCAGTGGTGGAATAACTGAAACCACCTTACCTGCTATTGCCGAGTGCGGTGTAGATTATATTTCAATAGGTGCACTTACACATTCAGTAAAAAGTCTGGACTTGAGTTTGAAGGTGGAGAAATAACTTTTCTTAAGTTCATAGCCACAGATTCACTGATTAATGGAATCCGAAAATCTATGGCTTCAATTTCAGATTAGAAAATCCCGCAATTCCACCTTATTTTTGCCCTCCTTAAAATTGGAATTGTGCCATGATCGTGAAGACGCGTAATTATCGCCTGGAAAAGAAAGACTATATAAAAATGGCTTTGAAGGCTATTTTAAAGCAACAATGGTGGGTAAGCCTGATTGTGGTGGCTATCTGCCTCGGGTTTGTGTGGATACCCAGCATCTGGTGGTTTATTGGTGCAGCCCTGGGGGCAGGTCTTTATTTGCTGTTCTGGTGGATTCAATTTTATGGCGTTACCCAACTGGAACAAGGCAAGATGTTGTTCGAACGTTTCAGCTACGAAATCACCAGTCAGCAGATTGTAATGAAACTTAACGCGCGCGAAGGCATGCCCATGAAGTGGGATCAGATCAAACGCGCAGAGATAGGAAAGGATTATTTTCTCTTGTTTGTCAACAAAGCCCAACTCATTCACTTGCCCTACAAAATTTTCAATACTGAAAACGAACGCAAATTTTTACTGAGCATTTTGAGAAACAAAGGCCTGGTTAAATAGCTACTTGATTCTGGCAGTTAGTATCAGGATATTTGAGCATGCCAGCTTTCCAGCGAAAAGATTCGAGTGATGCGTTTTCAGAACCCAAAGTAAAGAAGCGATTAAGTCCTGCCGAAGCGCTTGCAAAAGTTCAACGTTACTGCGCCTATCAGGAGCGCTCGCACAAAGAAGTTAAGAGCAAACTTTATGAATACGGTCTCTATGCGTCTCAAGTAGATGAGATTTTATCGCAGCTAATAACCGAAGGATTCTTAAATGAGGAACGCTTTGCAAAAGCGTATGCAGGAGGCAAGTTTCGGATCAAAAAATGGGGCAAGCTCAAAATCAAAAATGAACTGGAGTTTTTGGGTCTTACAAAGAACTGTATTCAACGCGGACTGAAAGAAATTGAGCCTTCCGATTACACCCGAACTTTAAAGTTGCTGATCAAAAAAAAATCGGCTGAAAGCAGCGAGCAAAACCCCTTTAAAAAGCGTGATAAGGTAGCCCGTTTTGTTATTGGCAAGGGCTATGAACCTGAAATGGTTTGGGAGTATATAAAGGACCTTATGGCTGATTGATTCTTTGTAATGCACACGACAAACCACGGTGATTATAAAAACTACGTTTGTTGATTGTTCGTTAAACAGCACATGAAAAAACTACTTGCCTTTACCCTGCTCCTCACGATCAGTCAAATCGGAAGAGCCCAGGAAATTGAGACGCGGGCTAAAAATTTTAATGTAAAGAAGACGGTTGCCCTGGAAGGATACGATCCGGTAAGCTATTTTGATAACAAACCACTGGAAGGCAAAAGTGAGTTGAAGGTTTCGTATAAGGGAGTCACCTATTTATTTGCTACCCCAAACAACGTCACCCGGTTTAAAGCCAACCCTGCCAAATACGAACCTGCATATGGAGGCTGGTGCGCCTATGCCATGGGCGAAACGGGCGAGAAAGTGAAAATTGACCCTGAGACTTATAAAATAATCGATGGCACGATTTATCTCTTTTATAATTTCTGGGGAAATAATACGCTTACCGACTGGAATAAAAATCAAGGGCCGCTAAAAGCCAAAGCGGACCAAAACTGGAAGAAATTCGTCCAATAAATCCTTTGTTCGCCCATTCCGCGTAAATGAATTTGAAATTGCTATATCTTTGGAGTGGCTTATGTTTGATTAGATTATGATACAACTTTATCACGCAGGTAAAACCATTCTTACGCAACTATCGGATGTGGTGAACCAAATGACGGAAGAAGATTTTCGCAAAACTTCCCTTTCGTTAAATGCCACGGTAGGTCAGCATTTGCGACACACCCTCGAGTTTTTTATTTGCCTTGAGCAAGGATATGAATTAGGTGTTGTGAACTATGACAAGCGCATTCACAACAAGACCATGGAAAATGATAAACACATTGCGCTGCATACAATAAGTCAGATTAAGGATTTTTTTACCAACAATCAGGGTGACAAGGCACTTAAACTGGAAGTCGGTTATCAGCCCGACAATGATGAAGTGGTAACCATTGATACCAATTATCTGCGTGAACTTACCTATAACATTGAACATGCGGTGCATCACATGGCCATTATGAAAATTGGTATTCGTGAAGTAGCGGGGTATGTCACCCTTCCTTCAGACTTTGGCGTGGCTGTGTCTACTATCCGTTACAAAGAAACGGAAATGGCTTCGCGCTAATTCTCTTTCCTTATTTTTGCACATTCATAATTTCCGTGCAGAAAATCTTTCGCAGCAACTTCTTTATTAAGCTCAGATCGTGGGAGTACTGGCCTTTCGGGATCATTCAGTTGCCCATTATTTTCATGTGGATTTTTTATGCTATAAAAGAGCGATCACTTTTTTACTTTTCTGCTTCCAATCCGTCTATCCTTACCGGGGGTATGATGGGCGAATCCAAATATGAAGTTTTGAAACTTGTTCCGGATGCCGTAAAACCCAAAACGGTTCTCATAAAACTTCCCGCTACTGTAACCGGTGTCACAAAGGCAATGCAGGAAGGCGGCTTAACTTTGCCTGTGATATTAAAACCCGATATCGGTGAGCGCGGGTGGATGGTACGCAAGGTGTCAAGCGAACAGGATATTGAAAAATATTTGAATGAGATTAAAATCGATTTTTTGATTCAGGAATTGGTGGATTTACCGCTTGAGTTTGGTGTGTATTATCAACGATATCCTTCAGAACAAATCGGATGCGTCACATCCATCACCGGTAAAGAATTTTTATCCGTTACCGGTGATGGAAAAAAATCATTGAAAGAATTAATTCTTGAAAAGGACCGTGCAAAAATTCAATGGGCAACGCTTCGGCATTTATATAAAGATCGGTTAACGGAAATTATACCCCGTCAAAAAGTGATTGAGTTGGTGTCCATCGGTAATCATTGTTTAGGCACAACATTTTTGAATGGTAATCACCTCATTACTCAAAAGCTCAACGACTCGTTCGATGCGCTAAGTAAGCAGATCGAGGGATTTTATTTTGGTCGGTTTGATTTGCGCTGTTCTTCGCTGGAAGATTTGGAAAACGGAACGGTAAAAATAATGGAATTGAATGGGTGCGGTGCCGAGCCGGCACATATCTATCAACCGGGATCATCGTTATCAAAGGCAATTAGTTTTTTGATCGCGCATTGGCAAAACTTGTATCGCATAAGCAGAGAAAATCACGAGCGCGGAGTTCCTTACCTGTCCTTCCATGAAGGCAAGCAGATTTATAAACACGTTAAAAATTTAAGTCGACCCAATCCATGATGCTCCTGCAGGTTTTTTTGATTGGCCTTGTCTTTAGTTTTATTGGCTCCATTCCACCGGGCACACTCAACCTGGCAGTGTTGCAACTGGGCATGGAGTATAAAATCAAAACGGCACTGCGGTTTTCTTTGGCGGTGGCTATTATTGAATATCCCTATGCCTGGATTGCTGTTGTGTTTGAAGACTGGGTAACCTCTTCTCCGTTAATCATTGAAAATTTTCAATTGATCACGGCCGTGGTCATGACTGTGTTGGGGGGCTTTACACTGTGGTCGGCCCGTAAACCCAGCGAGTTCTCCGTACGATTCAATGAAAGCGGTTTTCGAAGAGGTATCGTGTTGAGTATTTTAAATCCGATGGCGATTCCGTTTTGGATTGGCATCACGGCATTTTTAAAAGCTCAAAACTGGATTGATCTTTCTTCCCAGATTCTAATACACAGTTATGTGTTTGGTACTTCGGTAGGGGTCATGATCTTGCTTATATTATTTACATTTCTTGCTAAAAAACTAGCCCCTTATGTCAAGGATCATCGGTATGTAAAATTTGTGCCGGGGTTAACGCTATTGGTGTTAGGTATCTATGCGTTTGTAAAGTACCTGTTGTAGTTTAGACTTTCTTATACCGAAAACAATCTATCAAATGATCATTCACCAGCCCGCACGCTTGCATGTGCGCGTAGATTACTGTGCTGCCCACAAACTTAAATCCACGATTGATTAAATCTTTACTCAGTCCGTCCGAGTGTTTTGTGGTTGCGGGCACTTGTTTCAATGTCTTCCACTTATTTATAATAGGTTTATTGTCTACAAATTGCCAGATATAATTATCAAAGCTTCCAAATTCTTTTTGAACTTCCAGAAATCGTTTGGCATTGTTAACGGCTGCATTCACTTTTAATTTATTGCGCACGATGCCCGGATCTTGCAAAATTTTTTCAATTCTCTTTTCAGTAAAGCGTGCAACTTTTACCGGATCGAATTCAGCAAAGTTTTTTCGATAGCCCTCGCGCTTCTTCAGGATCATAGACCAGCTGAGGCCGGCCTGTGCACCTTCCAGAATTAAAAACTCAAAATGAATACGGTCGTCATGAACCGGCACGCCCCATTCCTGATCATGGTATTGAATGTACTGATCAAACTTGAGGCACCAGGGACAGCGAAATACATCTGGCATAGTCAATATTTATCCGAAGGTACCAGATTCAACTAAAGTTTGTAACTTCCTGCTATGAAATCGCCATTAAGGTGTTCTTCACCTAATTGCATGATAATTGGCTTAGCGATTCCATGTGACTACTAAAAAACAATTATTAACACATGAAAAGACGGCAAGTGATTTTTTGTTTTCTTTTTTTGCTGACAGGGTTCTCACTGCAAGCACAATTTCGCACTCAGGTAACAAGAAAACCTTACTCCTTCCATAACCAGAAAAGTAGCGGGCCACAATCATGGCTTGCAAAACAAACCATGCCTGCATACCAACCACCCATACTATCCGGGTTGGGTGCTTCTACCTTTAGTACGCAGAGCGCTTATTGGCTAAGTCAGATTACGACACAGACCATGAACAAGGGAACGATGGGCACTCTTTATATGTGGGATCAGCAAGGTAATTTGCGGGAGTCCCGGTTTTTTGTGGATATTGGAGGGCGAAGAAATCCAGGATTTAAACTGGTTGTGCCGAGACGGTAAATCAAAGAATGTTTTTATATGAAGAAAATTATCCTGCTTGCGGTTTTCATTTCTTGTTTCATGCTATCATTTGCTCAACAAAAGATTGACTATGATAAAAAATTAAAAGAGTTAGGTATTGAACTCTTCGCACCTTCTAAGCCGATGGCTAATTATGTAAAAGCAGTTCGTACGGGCAACTTAATTTATCTGGCGGGTCACGGCCCCACTAAAGCAGATGGATCGAATATTACTGGTAAGGTGGGGGCCGACATGACTACCGAGCAAGGTTATGAGGCTGCAAAGCAGACGGGCATTTCAATTTTATCAACCCTAAAGGGGGAGTTGGGTGATCTTAGCAAAGTAAAAAGAATTGTAAAAGTATTGGGTATGGTAAACTGTACCGACACATTTACCGATCAACCGAAAGTGATTAATGGATTCTCTGATTTAATGGTGGCTGTGTTTGGTGAAAAAGGTAAACATGCGCGCTCTGCAGTTGGAATGAACTCATTGCCCAATAACATTGCAGTTGAGATAGAAATTATTGTTGAGGTTGAGTAGTTTCAGTTGCTCGATTCCGGACGGGGATGGCCGTTACTGATCATTTAATTTACTGTAAAGCGGCTTAAAATCTGTATTTCACCCGATTATATACTTTGGCTTTGGGTTTGTAATAAGCTTGCCTTCAAACCCGCAAACCTATGATACGGAATTACTTTACGGTTGCCTACCGATCATTACTACGCAATAAATTTCACGCAGTTATTAATATCACGGGTCTTGCCATCGGTATTAGTGCTTGCCTTATTATTTACCTGATTGTAAGCTTCGAGTTATCTTTCAATAAGCAGACAAAAGATTACGAGCGAATCTATCGTCTGCACTCCAAATTTTCGGGAACCTTTTCAGGTTTAAATCGTGGTGCACCCACAGCAGTAGCACCTTATGTGCGTGATAATTTTTCGGGTGTAGACAAAGTAACTTTGTTTTTCATTTTTGGTTCGGAGGTAAAAATTGTTTCCGGTTCGGAAGAAAAGGAGTTAGGAAGACAAACCGAAGTAGCCATTGCAGGTCCGGACTATTTTAGTGTGTTTGATATGTACGAGTGGGTTGCCGGATCACCGGAAGTACTTGCCCAACCCCATCAGACTGTCTTGACCGAAAGCCAGGCTAAAAAATATTTTGGCGAACAAAAATTTGAATCAGTTCTGGGCAAGGAAGTAATCTACCGCGATTCACTGGTTACTCAGGTTGCAGGAATAGTTCGTGATGTGCCGTTTCATACTGATCTTTCCTTTACGGATTTTATAAGCGCACCTACAACGCAATCGAGCTGGCTCAAAAAAAATTATAACCTCGATGATTGGGCCAGCACCAATAGCAGCACGCAAATTTTCATAAAAGCCTCCGAAGGCACAACGCATGAAACATTAGCGGCTCAACTGCCTCAGCTAACAAAAATCTACAAGGAGAAAAGTAGCTGGGATGCCGTTAATACATTTAATCTGCAACCACTTTCCGATTTACATTTTAATTCGGAGACGGGCATTTTTGATTTTAGCCGCAGCGCGGCACATTTGCCTACCTTGATTACCCTGATCTTTGTAGCTATTCTATTGCTTGTAATTGCTGCCATAAACTTTATCAATCTTGAAACTGCTCAGGCCGTGAGGCGCGCTAAAGAGGTAGGCGTGCGCAAAGTATTAGGTAGCACGCAAGGACGATTGATCATTCAGTTTTTGTGCGAAGGACTATTACTTACCCTGGTGGCAATCGCCCTGGCTATTCCATTGGCTGAATTGGGGTTGGTGTCCTTTGATGAGTTTGTGCCAAAAGGAGTAGAACTCAACCTGGTGGAAATACTTCCCTTCCTGGCATTTGCTTTATTTTTTATTGGTCTGTTGGCAAGTGCGTATCCAGCATTTGTGTTGTCATCATTTTTACCAGCGCTGGCTTTGAAAAATCAGGCGCATGCAAATAGTCATCAATCGCGCTCTTCTTTTTTGCGCAAAGCCCTGATTGTTTTTCAGTTTTCATTTGCGCAGGTGCTTATCATCGGCACACTGGTAGTGGGCTGGCAAATCCGTTATATGCTCAACAAAGATTTAGGATTTAAAAAAGATGCAGTAATTTATTTCGGCACACCGTGGTGGGAAGACAAATCCAAAAAAGATGTTTTTGCCAATGAGTTAGCTTCGATACCGGAAATAGCTGAGCTTTCTTTGAGTGATTCCCCTCCTTCTGCCAATGGGTGGAGCTCCTCTACCGTGAAATATAATGATGGTAAAGAAGAAATTTCCGTGAATGCCTTCAGAAAATTCGGTGATGTGAATTACTTGAAATTCTATGAGATTCATTTATTGGCAGGAAGAAATCTTCACGTAAGTGATACAGTGAAAGAATTTATCATTAACGAAACGATGGCAAAGAGTCTGGGTTTTGAAACACCCGAAGAGGCCTTGGGTAAAGAAATTGAATACAGCGAAAGTAAGATCCCCATTGTGGGTGTAGTAAAAGATTTCCACATGAAGAGTCTCCATGCAGCTATCGATCCTGTGATGATCGCCAACGAAATGAAATCCTTTAGTTGCTTCAATATAAGGCTCAGCAATCAACATCAAACAGGCGAAGACCTGAAGGCCGGACTGGATAAAATTGAAGCAGCCTGGAAAAAAGTGTATCCGGATACTCCCTTCAAGCATGAGTTTCTGGACGATACCATTAAAAATTTCTATCATACCGAACAGCGCACGGCTAAACTCACCAACACGGCTATGGCATTGGCCATCTTTATCTCATGCCTGGGATTGTTTGGATTAGCTTCGTTTACGGCTACCCAGCGCACCAAAGAAATTGGAATACGAAAAGTATTGGGCGCCAGTGTAAACCAGATTGTGATGTTGCTTTCAAGAGATTTTATTTTGCTGGTAATGCTGGCTTTTGTGATTGCACTACCCATTTCATTATTCGCTGCTACCGAATGGTTAAATGGATTTCCGTATCGGACAAATTTAAATGCCTGGATGTTTGTAATCACCGCATTGGCGGCCATTTTGGTTGCCTTTATTACAGTAAGCTTTCAGACAGTTCGTGCTGCGGCCACCAATCCTGTGGAGTCACTTAGAAATGAATGATTACATGTATTGGAGATACTATAAAATTGAGTTTGGCAATTGTAATATGATCACTCTTCATGAATGCTCTGGTTACACAACGTCTATCTTCTGACCCATATGCTTCTGGCAATAGTTGGAAAGCTAAGGAGTTGTTAATTATTTCATAAATGAAGTTGCCATGGTTGCCTTTGCGGCAAATTGCTATCTTTACAGCCCTCAATGGTAAAGATCGCGTTTTGTTATGTCTCAATGTGCTGCTTGCTGATTCTTATTTCGGCAAACACGATTACGGCTTCGGTGGAAACCGGACCCGTTAGCTCATTCCTGCTTGACATCAATGCAGAGGGTGACGTTGAAGACCCAACAAATCCATCACCGCTCGAAGAGGATACCAATGGTCATGATGATGAAACATCAAAGCTAGTATCACTTTATCAAATTGCTTCCACAGAGCCTTCCGCTCAGAATTTGATTTTCGCCAATCACTTTTTAACGAGTTTTCATTTTCTGGAAATAATTTCCCCACCCCCCCAGAGCTAACTATTTTAATTTTTTATCTGATCTGATCAGAGATTGTTGAAGGGGTTTTTTCTAAGCATTTTACTGTATGAATTTAAGGAGTTATTGGCGTTCGGATTTTCCGGCATCTATTGTGGTTTTTCTCGTTGCGCTACCGTTGTGCCTGGGGATCGCATTGGCATCGGGGGCTCCTTTGTTTTCAGGTGTGCTGGCGGGTATTGTGGGCGGCATTGTTGTTGGATCGCTTAGCGGGTCTTCGCTGAGTGTTAGTGGCCCGGCTGCCGGCCTTACCTCTATCGTTGCCTTAGCCATCATTGACTTAGGATCATTTGAGGCTTTTCTAGTAAGTGTTGTTTTGGCAGGTGGTATTCAAATAATTTTAGGATTTGCGCGAGCGGGTTCCATCGGTCATTTTTTCCCGGCTTCAGTAATTAAAGGAATGCTGGCGGGTATTGGTGTCATTTTAATATTAAAACAGATTCCACATGCACTGGGGTACGATGTGGATTTCGAAGGGGATGAAAGTTTCCTTCAGTTTGATGGTAGAAATACATTTTCAGAAATTGGAGAAGCCATCAGTTACATAAGTCCCGGAGCTGTAATAATAAGCTTGCTGTCATTGATTCTGATTTACCTGTGGGGCACGAATGCGATCAGGCGTTTTCAATTTTTTAATATAGTTCCGGCACCTTTGGTAGTTGTTTTGTTAGGTATTTCTGCCAATGCATTGTATTCGAATCTATTTCCGTCCCTGGTGATTGGGCCAGAGCATCTTGTATCAGTTCCTGTTTTATCAGATTCCAATGGAATCAGTTCCTTCTTAACCTTCCCTGATTTTTCGCATTGGCAAAATTCCAAGATTTATATTGTTGCCGTTACCCTGGCAATTGTGGCAAGTGTAGAAACGTTGCTTAGTATTGAAGCATCCGATAAAATGGATCCGGCTCGCAGAGTTACTCCGCTGAATCGGGAACTAAAGGCTCAGGGTGTTGCCAACATGGTATCGGGTTTTATCGGAGGACTACCCCTTACCTCAGTAATCGTAAGAAGCTCGGCCAACATATCTTCAGGCGCACGTACGAAGGCTTCAACCATATCACACGGCATTATTCTGTTGCTGTCAGTATTGTTGATTCCCTCATTTCTTAAATTAATACCGCTTGCCTGTTTAGCAGGTATTCTTTTGGCGGTAGGTTATAAACTCACCAAGCCAGATTTGTATAAGGCCATGTATCGTAAAGGAAAAAGTCAATTCATTCCTTTTCTGGTTACCGTTGTTGCTGTGGTCTTTACAAACTTATTGCAAGGAGTATTTTTAGGCATTATAGTATCTCTCTTTTTTATCTTAAAGACAAATTTTCAAAAAGCAATTATTAGTGTTTCATCCGAAGACAACTACCTTATTAAGTTTACAAAGGATGTTTCCTTCATGCATAAAGCTGCGCTTCGTCATGCTTTAGGTCAGGTTCCTGAAGAAACCAAATTGGTAATCGATGGCTCGAAGGCCGGGTTTATTGATGCCGACATTCTTGACACGGTGGAGGACTTTATTGAAACGGCTAAATCAAAACGAATTGAAGTTCAACTCACTGGAATAAAAATAACCGAAAAAGAATTGTCATGAAATCGCCATACAAATGGTTTATACCCAACAGCGTGTTAATCGGGCGATTCCATGCTTATGTGCCGAAATGCCGCTACGGCATGCAGGCATGTGACATCTAACAAAAAAATAGTAACACATGAAAAAATACGAACAACTACTTCTTCAGAATCGTGCCTGGGTACAGCAAAAGCTAGCCGAGGACAAAGATTTTTTTAACAAACTGGCTAATACACAAAAGCCTGATTTTTTATGGATCGGTTGTGCCGATAGCCGCGTACCGGCCAACGAAATTACAGGAACTGCTCCCGGTGAGGTGTTTGTTCATCGCAATATTGCCAACATGGTTGTACACACCGATATGAATATGCTCAGTGTACTTGACTACGCGGTGAATGTCCTTGAGGTAAGTCACGTGATTGTATGTGGACACTACGGTTGTGGGGGTGTGCGTGCAGCTATGATGCATAAACAAATTGGCCTTATCGACAATTGGATCAGACACATCAAGGACGTTTACCGTATGCACCAGGATGAGTTAGAAGCTATTGTCGACATGAAAGAGCGTGAAAACCGATTTGTTGAAATCAATGTGATGGAACAGGTTTATGACTTAGGGAAAACATCTATTATCCAAAATGCCTGGCAAAAGCGAGGTGGTCCCTATGTACACGGTTGGGTGTATGATGTGGGTAATGGGGTCATTAAGGACTTGAAGGTGTCCATGAATGATGATTCAGGTATGCCCGAGGTGTATAAATTTGAAAAGATGAAAAAAGTTTAGGGATTAAAGATTTGACGGAGGGCCATTTTGCATAGCAGGATGGCCTTTTGTATTTAATAGGCATTACAAATAGGGGTAAAACTTCTTTAAGTTGTCATAACCTCAGCGCCCTAAACCCGTAAATTGCACTGAAACATTTAAAAGGTCAGTGGATTTATCGGAACAGCAGGTTTTGGAAACACTCCGGCAGGGCAACGAAAGTGCTTTTGAGATGATTTTTAGAACCTATTACCAACCGTTGTGCCGCTACGCCTACTCCTTTTTGCAAGACAAGGAAGAAGCTGAAGAGGTTGTGCAATCAGCGTTTATTACCATTTGGGAGAAACGATCCACCCTCTCCATTGAGACCTCCTTCAAATCATATCTCTATCGCATGGTGCGCAACACCTGTCTCAATGTTATTAAACATGAGAAAGTAAAACAGCAACATGTAGCGCACGAAATGGCCGTGAGCGAAGTGGCCTACGAAGCTGTGACCCATAAAGTGCAAGCGGCTGAATTGGAAACAAAAATCTCGGAGGCTATGAAAACGCTGCCCGAGCAATGTCGCCTTGTTTTTCAACTCAGCCGGTTTGAGGAGTTAAAATATCAGGAGATTGCAGATCAACTGAATATTTCTGTAAAGACAGTGGAGAACCACATGGGCAAGGCGCTCAAGTTGATGCGAGTGCAATTGAAAGACTATTTGCCATTATTTTTGATTTTCATGAAAGACTGGCTGTGATGGATAATGTGTGGAACGATATGGATGAGTTGATTGGCAAAGTGCTGGCCGGGGAGGGAACTGTCCAGGAGCAAGAGGCTGTGTTGCAGTGGGTCAACGAAAATGACACTAACCGGCAGTACTACGAACACCTCAAAACGATTTTCGAAAAAGCAGCCGCTACCGAAGTACAAATTCAATTTGATACCGATGCTGCCTGGAATAAAGTTCGGAAGAAAATTCAAAAAGAGCCGGCCAAAGTAATTGCGCTTGGTGGAAGGCAACCATTCTATCAGGTGTTGCGAATAGCAGCAGGAATTATTGTCTTGTTAGGAGTTGGATATTTTACCTATCAGATAATGGCGCCTGCTACTCAAACACTGGCAGTGGTTTCAGATTCTTTTACCAGGCAAGACACATTACCTGATGGCAGCACCGCGTTCCTCAATAAAAAGAGTGAACTAACCTATCAGTATAACCCACGTGAAAAAACTCGCAAGGTTGTTTTGAAAGGAGAAGCTTATTTCTCTGTAAAGCACGAAGACGAAAAGCCCTTTGTAATCGAGGCTGATGAAATCCTGGTGCGCGATATTGGCACAGAGTTTAACCTGAAAGCTTATCCCGACAAGGATACGATTGAAATAATTGTAACCCATGGTGAGGTTCAGTTTTACACCCGACTGGATTCCGGATTGAATTTACAAGCTGGACAAAAAGCCATTTACAGCAAGCGCAACAAACAGTTTTATCGCATTGACAAACCGGATACCAATGCGCTGGCGTATAAAACAAAAGTATTTAGTTTCAACAATACCGATTTGCGATCCGTGGTTAATCTGTTGAACGAAGTATATGATTCAAAAATAAAATTGGCCAATGAAAAGCTTTATGGGTGTAGGCTTACTGCCAATTTTAAAGAGGACAATGCCTCTATCATAGCCGAAGTAATAGCTGAAACCATGGGGCTTACCCTTAGCCGAAAGGAGAATGAAATCATTCTCGATGGCAAGGGATGCGATCAATAGCGGGCATGAAAAGACTCTACACGATTTTATTTCTTTTAGGTGCTTTTGTTTCAACCTCTTCAGGACAAAAGAAGGAATCACCTCTATTGGAACGCACGCTTACCATTCAGGCAGCGGATGAAAAGATCCCGTCTCTTCTAAATCGAATAGGTCAACTTGGAGGATTTTCATTCTCTTATAACAGCGCCATTATTGATGCTAATCGAAATGTTTCATTAGATGTGTCCAATCAAACGGTGCGCACTATTCTCAATGAGATTTTTCAGGGTGCTATGAACTACAAGGAAAAAGGCAATTACCTGATTCTAACGAAGACGCCTGCACCACCTGTTAAAAACAATATCGTAGTTGTCATCATCAACGGGTATGTGGAGGATAAAAATACGGGTGAAAAAATTCCGCAAGCCAGCGTGTATGAAAAGAACTCGGTTACCTCGGCTGTCACGGATGAATATGGCTACTTTAAACTTAAACTTGAAAAGAAAACCGATTCAATCGCCATTTCCATTAGCAAGAAAAATTATCGCGATACGTTGGTCAGTATCACAGCGCCCAGTAATCAATATTTAACTATTTCTATTCATCCTATCGAACAGGATTCAATACAGATTACAGCGCAGACTGCGCCTGTTGATACAGCTGTTGTAACAAAGAAGGAAGATTTTGTAATGCCTTATGAATCTGAACCCAACGTTCAGAACATTCGCGATACATTGTATGAGTTGGTGCAAGTTTCCTTCCTCCCGTTTTTGGGTACCAATGGCCGGCTAAGTGGAAATGTTATCAATGATTATTCGATCAATTTTTTAGGCGGCTATTCTCTAGGCACTAAACAAATTGAATTGGGTTTCTTTTTTAATATGGATCGAGGGGATGTGAGTTGGCTCCAGATTGCGGGTTTCGGAAATATTGTTGGCGGCAACGTGTACGGTGTGCAAGCCGCAGGTTTTTTTAATCTGAATGGAAAGGAAACGGAAGCTGTGCAATTGGCGGGGTTTGCGAATACAAATCTCGGAGACACCCGGGGCGTTCAATTGGCAGGGTTTGCGAATACGAATTTAGGCAAGATGTATGGCGTGCAGGTTGCAGGGTTTAGTAATTTCACCAACGGGCCTTCGCATGGGGTTCAGGTAGCCGGCTTTAGCAATGTGCAGATTGGGGATTATACAGGTTCGCAGTTTGCGGGACTTACCAACATAGCAACAGAAAAAATATCCGGTTCCCAGTTGGCTGGTCTATTCAACTACGGAGGCGCAGTGCATGGTACCCAAATTGGATTAATCAATTATGCTGATACATTAGGTGGGGTGCCAATTGGTTTATTTAGCATTGTAAATAAAGGCTATCATAAAATTGAATTCTCGGCTGATGAAATATTTTATGCGAACCTGGCTTTTCGTACGGGCGTTAGAAAATTTCATACGCAACTGATGGCCGGATTTAAACCCGAGCAATCGTTAACACCGAGTGATACTTCGGTGTGGACGTTTGGATATGGGATAGGAACTACACGAAAATTTACGAAGTGGTGGTATCTTGATCTGGATCTCTCTTCACAGCATGTAAACAAGGGCTCCTTTACGGATGCCTTAAGCTTGTTGAATAAAGCCTATGTGGGTTTTGATTTTCAGGTAGCGAAAAAGTTTTCTATTGCTACAGGGATCACATTAAATGGATACATGACACGCACTACGTTTGACGATTATCCTATCCTCTTTACCGACTATAATCCTAAAATTATATCCGACCAAAATCTTGATCACGATATTAACTTGAAACTGTGGTGGGGTGCTAAAGTAGCGTTGCGCTTTTTGTAAGCACTTCTTTCTTACTTATAAATTCTTGCAGGAGACTCACAAGTAGCTTTTTTATTTATAAATTTATGAAAGAAGATTTACTAATAATTTGAATAGAAATATTCTATCATGAAACTCCTGATCCTTCTTTTTCTAACTGCACCTCTTCTGACATATTCAAATCAAATTTTGGGCAAGGTAGGCAGTTCCAATAGCAAATCTCCTTTGGAGAAGGTTTACGTTTATTCATATCCGTTTGAAGGCACATCTTCAATTTCAAATGATAAAGGATTTTTCTCAATCTTCCTATCTAACACCAACGAGATAGATACGTTGGCATTCTATAAACTCGGTTACAATTTACTTAAGGTTTCATTAAAGGAATTCGAGTTCCGGGACACCTTAAAAATCGAACTTACTGAAACCTTAGATATTACCAAGCAGGACTATAGTGGAATTATTGACATTGAGCCTAGGTCAAATCTACTTAACGCGCTTGAAAAAACCAGGAGTCTGATGCCAGATAAGCATCATCAATTGAAAGTTTTCTTACGTGAGGTAGATTCAAATAAATCAACAACGCTTGCCTTAGTTGAGGCTGTAGGGTTAATTGATGATCAGAGTTATTCAAAATCATTGTCCTCTTTAAAAATTGCACTTAGGAGTATTAGGAAATCCGATTCGTTTGATCATAGTAAATACCTGCCCACAAAAAGATACATACCCGATGTTGGGTCAAGTAATTTATTTTACCGAACATATGAAAATAATTTCTTCCGTTTAGCTTATGTGAATGGTACTGTTCTCAATTCAATTGGTGAATTCCTGAACAAAAAGGAATTTTTTATTGCAGGTGTTAGAAAATCTAATGGCAACTTATTTATTAGATTTAACTTCTTATTTACAAACGGATCGTGGCTTGAGTCTGGCACAATAGAAGTCTCAATATCAGGTGGTGTAATAACTACGCTGGAAAGAATTCTTAAAATTGATGATGATCTCATGCAATCGAGTAAAGTGAACCTTGTTATGAATGATCAAGGTATATTTCCAAGTTACATAAAATTGTATGAATCAAAGGTTGGCCAGATAAATGATTCGTTGGAGAATTCCACTTATTCACTTACTGAGCTATATGTCATACAAGTTATTACAAAGGAATTTGAGAAGATTAATGAAAAGTCGTTGTTGTCACGTATTTCTGTTCTTTCAGATGGGTTTCAACCTTATGATAAAAATGAATGGGAAAAATTTGAAACTAAATATCCAATAGGGAATGAAATAAAGAAGGATCTTGAAAGAATTACGCCACTTCAACAGCAGTTTTTAGCAAATAGCTTGAAATAAATATTCCATTCTAGAGTAGGGGTTAATAAAGTCAAACTTGTCATACAGACGTAATAAACGATTGTATGAAACCCCTAAATATTTATTTCCCCTTATTGCTATTAGTTTTTAGCATTTCTCTTCAGGCTCAAACGCTTACACAAACTATTCGCGGAACTGTAGTTGATAAAGTTTCGCAAACAACTTTGCCAGGCGCTTCCATTATTTTAGTTAATTCCGATCCCCTCATCGGCACCACAACCGATCCGGATGGAAATTTTAAGCTTTCTCAAATACCTGTTGGTACGCATACCATTCGTATTTCATTTATAGGATATAAAGAAGTTACTCTTCCTAACATTATTGTCAATTCCGGAAAGGAAGTGGTACTTACTATCCCCATCGATGAAGACATCACTCAACTTGATGAGATTGTTGTGCGACCCGATGTTGAAAAGAATAAACCGCTCAATGAAATGGCTACAGTTAGCACGCGCACATTCTCCGTGGAAGAAACCCGCAAGTTTGCAGCGGCCATAAACGATCCGGCCCGCGCGGCTATATCGTTTGCCGGAGTAGTTTCTGCCGATGATGGAAACAACTCCATATCTATTCGTGGCAATTCTCCTTTTGGTTTGTTATGGCGCATGGAAGGTGTGGACATTCCTAATCCAAATCATTTTGCGGATGTAGGTTCATCGGGTGGCGGTATTTCTATTCTTAGTTCACAACTACTCGCCAATTCAGATTTTTCTACAGGCGCCTTTCCAGCAGAATATGGAAACGCCTTGGCAGGAGTGTTTGATCTGAATCTACGCAAAGGAAATAACGAGAAACATGAATATACTGTGCAGGCCGGATTCCTGGGAATGGATGTGGCGATGGAAGGACCTTTCGCTAAAAACTATCGGGGTTCATATCTGATTAACTATCGCTATTCAACCTTAAGTGTATTGTCAAATCTTGGCTTGAATGTAGGCGATGCTATTACCAACTTTCAGGACGTGTCGTACAACATCTTTTTGCCTACCCGTAAACTGGGAAACTTTTCGTTATTTGGATTTGGCGGATTAAGCGATCAGAGAGAAAACGCAGAAAAGGATTCCACTAAATGGGAGGAAGATTATCAACGCTACAACTCCAACTACTTTTCAAACACCGGAGCGGCAGGATTTAAACATGCCATTACCCTTAATCCAAACACATTTATACAATCAACGATTGTGTTATCTGGCAACGACCATGGCTTTCAAAACGAACGGCTTGACAATGACTACATTCCGCAGTTCAACTACAAAGAAAACTACATCACAAAAAAGTTTACGATAAGCTCTGTGCTTAATCATAAGTTCAATGCGAAAAATAGTGTGCGTTCAGGCGTTTATCTAAACCGGTATTACTACAATTTGCGCGAACGCTATTTAGATGTTGAAACAGATCAGATTGAAGAACCTTTAAATTCATCAGGAAACGCAAGCACACTTCAATTGTTTTCTCAGTGGAGTTATCGCCCCTTACAAAACTTTACGATAAACACAGGCGTGCATGTACTCTATTTGAAAGATAATGCTACCTATTCGCTGGAGCCCCGGGTTTCCATGAAGTATGAACTCAATGATCAACAGTCGATCAATGCTGGGTATGGTTTGCATAGCCAGATGCAACCCAGCGGGGTATATCAGGCGCAGGTTCAACAACCTGATGGAAGTTGGATTCGGCCCAATGAAAATCTTGGATTTAATAAAGCCCATCACTTTGTAATTGGTTATGATCGTTCGTTAACAAAATATTTACGGATAAAGACGGAGACCTACTATCAGCAGCTTTTCAACATAGCGGTGGAGAATGATCCCACAAGTCCGGTGTCATCATTGGTGGTAGAAGAGGGCTATTTTACAGAGCCGATGGTGAATGAAGGATCTGGCAGAAACTATGGACTGGAACTAACGCTGGAACAATTTCTTCACAACAACTTATACTTTCTTCTTTCAGGGTCATTGTATAATTCAGAATACAAAGCGCTGGATGGTGTGTGGCGCAACTCCCGCTTCAACGGAAAGCATGCGCTTAGCTTTACCGCTGGCAAAGAATATAACTGGAAAAAGAATCGTGTGTTTGGATTAAACATCCGAACGATCTACACCGGAAGTTTCTGGACAACGCCTATTGATGTAGAAAAATCTATTGAGTTGGGAGAGACCCGGTACATTGAAAGTCTTGCCTACACTGAACAGCTACCCGACTATTTCCGCACCGATTTTCGTGTAAGTCTTAAAAGAAACCGGACCAAATCAACGTCTACGCTTTCGCTGGATTTGCAAAACGTAACTAATCACAAGAACCTGGGCGGACAATATTATGATGCTCAGAGCGGTGAAGTTGAAATGTGGTATATGCTGCCGTTGTTGCCTGTTTTAAGCTACAAAATTGAGTTTTAACCTTGACAAAACCATCGCAATGTTTTGGTCAACCCTACGGGGCAAAGAGGCTGTCCCAAAAGTCGTCCGGTCATCGCGGGCATTGACCCGCGATCCCAGATTTGAGAGGTAGAATGAGATTCCGGCTCAAAGCCTGCTTATGCCGAATCCGCCACATGGCGGAGCAGGCAGGGCCGGAATGACATTTCAATTTTAATTGAATTTTGAGACAGCCTCTTTGGGTTTAAAAGAATTTTACGGGTGAGTAGGGGTAACAGTTTCCCCGATTGTCTTACCATCAAATACCCTATTATGAAAAAGATAAATTTGATAGTGATGCTGCTAGGCCTGGTTTGGCTAAGTGCATGTAATGAAGAAGATCCGGGCCCTCGCCAGCAAGATAAGCGCAGCTATGCGGTTGTTGACTTTGATCGGATTGAAGCCGGAGATGCCCTCGTGGTGTCCGTAAAATATGGCGAGAACTTTTCCATTGATGCCGAAGGAGACCGGAGAAACCTGGATGACCTGTTGGTTTACAAAAATGGAAATGTATTGACGATACGATTTAACAGGTATGACAAAAGACAATATGCAACGTATGTAAACATTACACTGCCGATGCTCTACGGAGTGAATTTTTCGGGAGCCACCAACACGCAGATTTCAGGATTTGCCGGTGTTAACCGATTGGATGTGTCTCTTTCCGGAGCCTCGTTAACTCAGGTTGACATGGATGCAGCAGAAATTAATTTTTCGTTGAGCGGTGCTTCTCAGTTGCGATTGCAAGGCGAGGGTGGTTTGCTGGAAGGAAGTATTTCGGGAGCTTCTATTTTGACAGCCTTTGAATTTCCGGTAGCCAATGCAAAACTAATTGTGTCCGGAGCCAGCAACGGCAAGGTATCCGTATCTCAGGAACTGGATGTTGTGTTAAGCGGAGCCAGCGTGGTGTTGTATCGGGGCAATCCGGAGTTGATTGTAGATTCTACAGGTTCGAGTGTGGTAAGGCCGGATTAATTCCTGAGTCTTATTTTTATAAGGCGTCTGACTGCTTGATAATTTCAACAAGCGGTCGGACGCCTTCAATTTTCATTTATGGTTTCAAATAATTATTTGCATTTTGCGCTATGCTTCTCGCGTTCGACATTGGCAATAGCGACATCACCGTTGGTCTGTGGAAAGACAATGCATGGAAATATGTCTGGCGAATTTCTTCCCGCCCTGATCTTCCCGAACTTTTTTATGGAATAAAAATCCGCGATTATTTTTTTGAATCGCGCACGGAAGTATCCGAAGTAAGAACCATTGTGTTGAGCAGCGTGGTGCCGGCCATGACGGAGAAAATCAAAAGTGTTTCGCGCACACTGTTTGAAAAGGAACCCATTGTGCTGGGCCCCAAAGTATATGAGTCGCTGCCCATGAATATCTTAAATCCGTTTGAGATTGGTTCTGATTTGGTGGCCAATGCAGCCGGGGCTTATTATAAGTTCAAACAAACGTGCATTGTGGTTGATTTCGGAACAGCCCTCACGTTCACTACCGTTTCGGGGGAAGGAAAAATATTGGGAGTCTCCATCGCACCGGGTTTAAAGACCGCCATTAAATCACTTTCGCAGAATACTGCCAAGTTGTTTGATGTACCCCTGGAAATACCCGCTTCCTCGTTGGGGAAAAACACCGTTACCGCTATTCAATCTGGCATTCTGTTTGGGTACGAAGGCCTGGTTAGGAATGTGGTTACTAAGATTCGCGAAGAACTAAAGACCGAATGCCCGGTTATTGCTACGGGTGGTTTATCTTCAGTAATTACTCCACTCACAAGTTTCTTTCATGCTATCGAACCCAACCTGACGCTCGATGGATTGCGGATTATTGGGGAGTTGGTGAATGGTAAGAAGTGATCTGATCGTAGGTCGGGGGAGATCTTCAACACAATCAAGGTCCAGGTAGGGACGAAGTATTGGTAATAACCATAAGCATGGTGATAAAATCCCTTTAGGGATGAAATATAAGCTTTATATAAGTGTTCGAATGTCATGAAGCATAATATCCTAATTTTATGTTTAAGTGACTCTTAATTTATTATACATTTATAACAAGTAAAATACTCTCTAATGAGATACTTAGGCTTTCTATTTTTACTACTTCTTAACTCATGTGTTGACAATTCCGATGATCCGAGATTAACTCCGGATGTATACTTGACAGGAGTTTTCCAGAATTCGAACCGGTTAACTGCTGCGTATTGGAAAAATGGCCAGAAGTTTGAATTACCTGAAGGTGTTGGTGGGTCATACGCAAATGTGATAGTAGTTTCCGGGGATGATATATTTATTGCTGGGGTAATTTATGGTATGGATAATGTTTCTATTCCTGTTCTATGGAAAAATGGTGAGCTTATTCCGCTAACTAAGCCAGATAGTTTAGGAATAAACTCAATATCTTGGGTTACATCACTGGTAGTGAAAGATGGGGATGTCTATGTGGGTGGAGCTATTGATAAAAATGATGATGACGTTATTAAAACTACCGCTGTTATTTGGAAAAATGGTCAATTAGTAGAACTTTCAAATGCCTTTAATAAGCAGGTCAATTCAATTAGTATTTCAGGTGAAGATGTTTATGTAGGAGGTAATGATGGATACTGGAAAAATGGAATTTTTAAGTCATTTCAAAATGTTGGATATTTAAATTCGACACAAATTGTTGGAGAAAATATTTTTAATGTAGGAGAAATTTATATTCCTACTCCTTATAACAGTGTGGCTGTATTTTGGAAGAACGATTCTACTTTTTTTCTACAGGAGGCAGATAATTTTGACAGTTCAAGAGGAATTTCAATTGCAGTTTCTGGAAATGATATACATGTTGTTGGATATATTTTCGATGGATCAAAGAGTTCTACTGAAGCGTTAATTGGGTATTGGAAAAATGGCAAACTCATAAAGGTATTAGGTTCGCCAGTATGCCAAGTAACATCAATAGCTGTTTTTGAGAAAGATGTTTATGTGTCTGGAAATGTTTATAACCATGATTATTACAATGGTTATAGCCATGGATTATATTGGCTCAACGGTAAGGCAATCGTAATTCCAGATAGTGAAATAATTACTTCCATATTTGTTAAGAGGTAGTTCTCGAAGTTTAATTTGGCGATAGATCAAATTGAGTTTACTTGTTAAAAACGGCATTCGAAAACTCGCATTGCATATATTCAGTTTAAGCATCGTCTCCGTAGGGACGATGCGCCCAAAAGGAAATACTTATCGAAATTGTTTAGGTACAAGTCTCTTGCTTGCAAGATCAACTATTTCATGTATCCTTTTAAGCCTGGTTTCTTTCAGCTTGGCGAGCACAAGCCATTGCAGAATCCGTTTCTTAACAGATTTAGGTAAGCCTATAAAAAAATCTTTCGATCCCTTTTGAGTTTTGAATGCTTTATTCAATTCGTTAGGAATTATCAACTATTCCACGGTATCCAGAATAGTCCTGGAGCCATTTTGTTTAGCAATGTCGATGCAGGCTAACCCAGCCGCGGTCATCCGTCCTTCCGCTATCAGGTTCTGAATTTTTTCTTTATTCACTTTTGACCACGTGCTGGTTGGTTTTCGTTTGCCGAAAAACTGCATAAATTTTTCTTCATCAATAGGTTTTCTAATGCTATCGATCCAACCAAAACAAAGCGCTTCGTCTACGGCCTCACTCCACGAGATTGTAGACTTGCCGGATTTCAGTTTATAGCAGATGAGCCAAACAGATTGCTTTTTAACATGATTTTTTTTAGCCACGCGCGCCATTGTTGTTTGGTTGCCGGATAAAAAGATTCAATGTCTTTCATATAAATGCGATTACTTAGTTCAAGCATTGTCTTTTTATGATGACGATGCGATACAGTATTATGAAACCATAACAATTTAACACTGTACCACGCAATTGATGCAAAACGCTTGGTTTCGTGAGGTCGGCTGTGCAGCCTTTATTGATGCTGTTTTTTAGATATTTCCGCCACCGATATATAAAATTCAGTTTTGTTTCATGTCAATATTTATACAATTAATATTAATAAGATTATTTGTAATTTAATTATTACCGCTTGTTAATTGTTGTACATAGTTGTAATATTGTAAGTATCTGATATATAAATATATAGAACAAATAATTGTTAATTAATAAATATATTTTTGTTAAATCAAAACACCTAGTTGCATGCTGGGAGCTAAGTTTTTGCACTATCAATTGAAATTGATAGAGCCATCTTTTGGTTCTTCATTGACTGATTTAATCATAGAGCTTGATTATCTGAGGAAGAGGCCGCTTGGTGGTTCAACTCATCCTAAGGTGTTTTTTCAGCTGAAGCAAATATTCCATACTTTAGAAAGCATCGGATCCGCAAGAATAGAAGGCAACAACACTACGATTGCAGAATACATTGAGACGAAGCTTGCGGAAATGAAAAATGTTCCATCAGGAATTAGGGAAATTCAGAACATTGAGAAGGCAATGGCTTTCATTGAGGAGAATGTCAAGGACTATCCGATCAATAGAGCATTTTTTAGTGAGATGCACAAAATGATTGTTCATGATCTATTGCCCCCTCCAAATGGAGAGGGAGACCACACTCCCGGAGAATACAGAAAAATAAATCTCAAAATCAACAAGTCCAATCACCAACCTCCTGAATGGTTGAGGGTGGAAGAATATATGTCCGAATTAATTGATTTTATAGGCAAGGAAGATAGCCCGAAATACGATTTACTAAAAGCTGCAATAGCGCACCATCGTTTTGTTTGGATACACCCATTTGGAAATGGGAATGGTAGAACCGTTCGCCTCTTTACCTATGCAATGCTTGTCAAAACAGGTTTTAATGTTAATGTCGGTCGAATAATTAATCCTACAGCAGTGTTTTGTAGTAATAGGAATAGTTACTACAACATGTTGTCAGAAGCTGATAAGGGAACCAATGAAGGCATTTTAAATTGGGCAGAATATGTCCTAAGGGGATTAAGAGAAGAGATTGAAAAAATTGATAAACTTTCGGATTATGATTTTCTGAGAAAGGAAATTCTGCTGCCAACAATAAACCATTCATTGGAAAGAAAGTACATTACAGATGTAGAATCAAAAATTCTAAAGAGAGTTATTGATAAACAAATCATTCAAGCAGCAGATGTAAAAGAGTTTTTTGTGGGCAAAGTGGATGCTGAGGTATCAAGACAGATACGTAAACTTATAGATAAAAAAATGCTTGTGCCGGAATCAGAGGGCACAAGAAAGTATGTTATACGTTTTGATAATAACTACTTATTAAGGGGAGTAATTAAGTCACTTGGTGAAAAAGGGTTTTTACCAGTCCGAGATGAATTTTGATTGAGAAAGAAATTTAAATCTACTTCTCCAGCGCTTGCATCAAATCTGCAATCAAATACTCCGGATCTTCAAGGCCTACATAAATCCGAACCAGTCGATGGTTTTCATTGGCAGCATCGAAATCCTTAGGTTGAACGCCAACAATAGCAGGAATCACCAGCGACTCATGCCCACCCCAGGAGACTGCAAGAAAAAAATGCTTGAGTGAATTGCAGAATTTTTCAACTTCATCGAGAGTTTGTGCTTTCAGCATAATACTGAACAACCCCCCGGCATCCTTCATTTGTTTTTTCGCCAGTTCATATTGCTTAAAGCTCGGATGGAAAGGAAATATCACGCGTTCAATTTTCGGATGCGCAGCAAGATAGTCCACCACTTTTTTGGTGCTGTCGCAAACGCGTTGCAGTCGCAGAGGCAACGTGCGTAAGCCGCGAATCAACAACCAGGCATTCATAGGCGAAATGTTGCCGCCAATATTTAAAAATTCGGCATCAAAGATTTTTTTGATAACAGTTTTTGCACCGGTTACTACGCCTGCTACCACATCGCTGTGGCCACCAATAAATTTAGTGGCCGATTGCGCCACGAGGTCGATACCCATTTTATAAGGCTGTTGATTAAGTGGACTACAGTAGCTGTTGTCGATCATTGTAAGAATGCCTTTGCTTCTCGCTAGTGCAGCTATGGCCGGCAAGTCTTGTAACTCGTAAGTGAAGGTATTGGGCGACTCGAGGTAAATGAGTTTTGTGTTTGATTGAATCGCCTTTGAAAAGTTTTCGGTTTTAGTGCCGTCAACGAATGTTGTGGTGATTCCGAACTTTGGAAGCAGTCGTTCAAATAATTTGATCGTCCAGCTATAGGGTTTGGCAACACTGACTACATGATCGCCCTGATTAAGCAAGGCAAGGATCGGCACGGCAATGGCGGCAATGCCACTGCCGAATACCAGCGCATCTTCGGCTCCATCGAGAGCGGCAATTTTTTTTCTTAAAATATCAACCGTGGGGTTGTTGCCGCGCGAATAGAGCATGGCATCATATTCATCGGCCAGCGCTTCGCGGAAATCGGCAACATTTTTAAAAGTAAAGTTGCTGGATTGAATAATAGGCGGAGCTACAGCATTGAAGTAATTCTCACGCTCTTCGCCCAGTTCGTTAAGGATGTAGGATAAGTCCATATCAGTTTAATTTCTAATATTCTGTCATGCTCTGTTAAAGTATTATTTAATAACTCATGTTATACAAAACTGACTAATCCAAATAGCCTTCGAGAGCCTCAGGCTGACATACATCAATTATTTTGCGTAACATCAGTTAATAATTTTTCGTAGCATCAGATAAAGTGGAAATCCGGAAATAAATAAAACAAAGCCAATCAACGAGGCCTGCGGACTGGAGATCAGCACACTGATATTTACCATGGTATAAATGATAATAAAAAGTGTGGGCATCCAGGGGTAACCGCGCATGGTATAAATCCCCACCGGGTTGCCTTCTTTCTTTGCTCTGTGCCTCAATACAAAGATAGCGGCCGAAGCCGTGATCAGACTGATGCTGTCAAAAAACATGACATAGCTTAATACCTGCGTAAACGAGGAAGAAAAGAAAAGCGTAAGCACGATAAAGGCGACAAACACCGTAACGGCAAACTCCTGCACCTGCGTGCGATTGTTTACTTTTTTGAAAATGGGCGGTAGCACTTTGTCTTCGGCCATCGCGTAATACACACGCGGATTCGACATGATGGATGCGTTTACATAAGCCATCACAGAAAGAAACATAATCACGGCAACGATCTTAAAGGCACTATCACCTAACAAAACGCGGGCAACATCCGCGGCAAGCGTGGTTGAGTTTTTTAAGCCTTCAAAACCCAGCACTCTGAAATAAGAAAAGTTGACCAACAAGTAAAGCGAAAGTATAATAGCAATACCATAGAGGATTGCGCGTGGCATGGTGCGCGTTGCATTTGGCACATCACTGCCAAAGTTCATGGTTTGCTGATAGCCACCATAAGTAAAAAACACAGGGACGAAGCAAAGCCAGAACGCTTTGAACCAATCGGTGTTGCTGAGCGAAGTAGGTCCTGTTGAAACAACATCAGCGGGTTCAGGAGCCACGAAGATTGCAGCAATCAACAAAAGAATTAAACTGATTTTAATAATCATAAGTACATTCAACATGCGCGCACTCATTTTAATACCGGCCATGTTGATGCCATATAAAATCACCATCGCAGAAAGCGTAATGATACGAATAGCCGTGCCGGGCTCCATCTGCGGAAGCAAAATGGGTTGAATATATTCGGCTCCGATAATGGCCACACTGGCTGTTGATGCAGCATTGGAAATTACGGTCATCCAATTGACCATAAAAGCAAAAGCCGGATGATAGCAGTGTGAGAAGATTCTATAAAAGCCTCCGGCTACCGGGTAGCGCGATCCAATTTCGGCAAACGTGAGGGCACCAAATAAACTTATTACGGCACCGCCCATCCAGGCAACAAAAAATATTTCAGGAGTAACGGCTTTGTTGGCAACCTCAACAGGAGTTCTGAATATGCCCATACCAATTACCAGACTCACCACAATCATGGTGAGATCGAAGAGGCCGAGTTTGGGTTTAATAGACACGGGTGCGCAGGCTGCCGGTATTTAGTTGAATGCCTACGGAGAGTTGAAGCGGCACGTAATCAAAATACACATCCGAGGTTGGAATGCCTAAACCCAATTGAAAAACTCCTTGCAGGTTGCCCACAATTGGGAACTTACCTGTGAGTGCAGGTTCAATGAAAAGTTGTGGTTTTTCATCTGGCTGTATGGTGACGACTGCATTAATCGGGTCATTGTCATTCGAAGAGAATTCTGTAAAATTCACAATCGAAAAGCGTGGTGTGAAGGCAAGATTAAAGTTGCGATTATTTGTACCAATGGAAGGTTGAATGAAAATGCGATTGAATTTTCCAGTCGCTACCAAATCTTTTTGACTGAAGTAGGGAGTGAAAAAATAATATTGGGCAAAGCTGGTACCTTCCCCAATGCCATACCCAACAAAAAGTTCGGTTCTGAATTTTCGGGTAACATTGTAATACCCCAACGCGGCTTCGACAAACCGATTAGAGCGCGTGTAATCCTCGGGCTCTGTAACTTTATCGCTTAAGTACGAGCCATTTGCCATTACTGCCAAATTATCACTCAGCGCATAAGCCAATTGTGCATCAACGCCTGTAGTTATATAAACCGAGCCTTGAAATTCTCCCTGCTCTCGAAACAAGGGTACGTTTCGGGTAGTCGGCACATAGAGGGGGGAACATGATGTTGCCAGCAGCAACAATACAATAAACTTACGCATGGGGGTAGTTTGGGATTCAAAAGTTAAATTAGCCAAAAATCAATACGCAATGAATTTTAACACAGAAGAATTAAATAAGTTGGTGCGACAGCGTAGGTCAATTTATCCCAAAGATTATTCTGGTGCCACCGTGCCAAAAATAGTGATTGAACAAATGCTGGAGAATGCCAACTGGGCACCCAACCATAAACTAACTGAACCCTGGAGGTTTACAGTTTTCACTGGTGCAGGCTTAAATAAGCTGGCAACCTTTCAAAGCAATTGTTATAAAGAAGTAACGGAAGCCAATGGTACCTTTCAACAAGACCGTTATCTTTCGCTTCAAACCAAACCGATGGAGTCATCGCATATAATAGCAATTGGGATGAAGCGCGATGCAGGCAAACGCTTACCTGAATGGGAAGAACTAGGCGCAGTGTTTTGTGCGGTACAAAATATGTATCTCACCGCCACGGCTTACAACGTTGGTTGTTACCTGAGCACTGGAGGCGTTACCAACTTTGAGGAGGCTAAATCTTTTTTTGGTTTGGATAAAGAAGATAAACTCTGTGGCTTTTTGCATGTCGGGATGCCAAAAGGTGTCGTGCCTGAGGGCAGACGTAAGCCCGTTGCAGAAAAGACCATTTGGGTAAACGCATAATTAAATAACTAAAATAAATTCTTCTAATATGAAACTCCTGAACAAAAATGAGAACTCCTCCCCTCTCCTCCGGAGAGGGGCCGGGGGTGAGGTTGCCTTTCTCCTCATCACCCTATTTGCACTTGCCGCCTGCACCTCTACGCCAACAGAAAATAAACTCCCCACATTCACCCTCACTAAAACCGATAAGTTTTTGTTCAATTCATTTGTGGATTGCAACATGGCCGAAGTGTGGGTAGGTGATACATTCCGAATCTTTCCCGGCAAATACGGTGAAGATACCCTCTGGGGCTATTCTGATAACTTGCGCTTTGGCAATGGCGCCAATGCAGATGAAGCATTCGCCAATAAGTTTGAAGATCTTATCATGCCTAACATGCCCAAGAATGTAAAACCAACGGAAGAAGGTTTACACGGTGCTGTCTGGTTTGAAACTGTCTATCAGGATTCGAAAGATGCTTCGGGTAAAACATTGTATGCGGTATATCATAATGAGAACTACCCGCAGAATTTTCCTTACAACGAGCAAACCGGCCAGGGATATATTTATAAATACTGGCCACAAGGATTAACGGGAGTTACTTCTCCTGCAGCGGTATGTCGCATCGGCATTATGAAATCAACCGATGGTGGTTATAGCTGGGACAACCGCGGCATTTTTATTGAAGACCTGCAACCGCGCATGATTCTTAAACCACACAATACATCGAACACATTTGCCGGTGGTGTGGGCGATCCGTCCGCAGTAGCGAGTGGCGAATACCTCTATTTGTTTTATGGTGAATACGGATATCCGGGTGTGTACGATTCTGCTGCCTATGATCCCGCCAAAGAATGGAGCGGCCAATGTATTAGTGTAGCGCGTATAAAATTATCAGATCTGGATAATCCGGTAGGCAAAGCCAGACGATGGGATGGAAATGCATTTACTGTTTTACCGGACGGTGTAGGCACTCCGGTTAAATCGTTGCAGATACCCATGGAAGAAGGTGGCGGACCCGCATCGGCACCTGATAAAATGTTTCATTGGGGACCCTCGGTTAGCTGGAATACCTATTTGAATTGCTGGGTGATGATGATGGGCCGCGTGGAGAGTTCTTCCTGGAAAGGAAGTGCGATTTATATTTCATTTAATTATAATGAGGATTTAACCGAAGGCGATAATTCACAACAGTGGACCAAGCCGCAACAGGTTTTGGATATTCCTGAACATACGTTGTGGTATCCGTCACTTCAACCCATGAATACACCCGAAGACATTCAGAACAAATACACTTGTGTAAGACTGGGTAAGCGCGCACGTTTGTTCTTTAAAGATATGTTTACCAACGAAGCTGGTTTTCAAAGCGAGTATAAGTCGGAGTATATTATTGAATTTGAAAAATAAAACTAAAATATGAAACTCTTCCCCTCTCCTCTGGAGTGGGGACAGGAGTGAGGTTATGAACATAGATCGTAAAACCATTGAACAAGCGCACGAGCGCATTAAACCCTACATTCATCACACACCTGTACTTACCAGTCAGAGCATAGATGACGCAGCAAGTTGCAAGGTATTTTTTAAGTGTGAAAACTTTCAGAAAGTGGGTGCCTTCAAAGCACGCGGTGCCATGAATGCAGCCATGTCACTTTCTACAGAACAATTGAAAAAGGGAATTGCCACACATTCATCGGGCAATCACGCACAGGCGATTGCACGGGCAGGTAAAATTTTGGGTGTCAAATCGTATATCGTTATGCCACGCACGGCTCCCGAAATAAAAAAGCGCGGAGTAAGAGGCTATGGAGGTGAAATTTTTAAATGTGAGCCTACACTTCAGGCGAGAGAAGCAACCCTTGCCGAAGTAATAGAAAAAACAGGAGCCACAGAAATACACCCGTTCAATAATTATCAGGTTATTGCTGGCCAGGCCACGGCTGCTAAGGAATTGTTTGAAGAGATAAAAGATCTGGATGTGATTATGGCCCCGGTGGGTGGCGGTGGATTGTTGAGCGGCACAGCCCTGGCAGCAAAATATTTTTCGCCCAAAACAAAAGTGATTGCCGGTGAACCTGCGGGATCGGATGATGCGTATCGCTCTATGCAGAGTGGAAAAATAGAACAAGCCCAATCGCAAACAATAGCTGATGGTTTGCTGACCACGTTGGGTGACAAAACATTTCCTATCATCAAAGAATTAGTAAGCGAAGTGATTACTGTTACCGATGCCCAGATTGTTGAAGCCATGCGAATGGTTTGGGAACGGATGAAAATTATTATTGAACCTTCGTGTGCGGTGCCGGTGGCCGCGCTGTTAAAAGAGAAAGAAAGATTTAAAGGTCAACGGGTGGGCATAATTCTTTCAGGAGGGAATGTGGATTTGGAGAAGGTGTTGGGGTTGATGGTGAATGGATGATTAATTCAACTCGTTCTCATCTGCTGTTTTAGGTAGGTTGATCACAATTGGATTGTTGCCGCCCTCTTTAACTAATCCATTCCGGTTCGCCAGTTCATAAAAAAAATTTAAGTCAGGATCAAAATCCCAGGTATCAATTACTACACCATTGTAGGTGTAAATCACCTGGTCTAGTTCTTTTGCATCGCTATTTGGATAGATGCTGGGGAGCCATTCCACTTTTAAAGTATCCTGATCTCCATTCCCAAAATCAATAATTGATTCGCAGGAACTTGGAGATGTTTCAAAAACGCTTTTATTATCAAGCGTATAGACCTTATATAATATTCTGCAGCTAAAATTCACACTGTTAGCATCATATCGGGTATCCGATTCAAAGAAGTCTCCGCCTTCGGCTGTTACAAATGAAAAGTAAAGCCCCAATGCAATAGGTTCACTAATCGCCTGTTCTTTGCACCCCGAAAGTTGAAGCGCCCCCACTACCATCATAATGCTAATAATTGTTTTCATTTTTTAATTAATTTTTTTGTGATTGTTTTTCCGTCATTGGAATATCTGAGAATATAGAAGCCACTTGGAATCCGCCATGTCTGAACCTTTTTGAATGTTTTTAATCTCAAAGCTCAATCTATCTTATCTAAATTTAGTAATTTTTAAATCTAGATGTAGATTTAAAGAAGGTCTTACGCTTAATGACGAAATAAATTTATTACACATATGAAAAGCCATATGAATATATTGAAATTAATGTGCTGGATAGCAATTTTGTTAGCGGCTATCTCATGTTCAGGAACCTATTCAGAAAAGGAGGTTTTAAGCTATGGGGTGCTTAAGAAAGTTACCAGCAACGATAATCTGGCAGTAAGTCAGCCGATTTGGTTATTTAGTGAAGCGGATCTTAATTCTTCAATAAAGGATTCTCTTTATAGCCCACTCAATATTGTCATTTTGGAATCAACGGCTAGTCATTACCTCATTGCAAACGATAGTTTGAATGTTAAGGGGTATATCCTCAAAGGATATGTGGAGCTTGATTGCAATCGCTTACCAAATATTTGTAACGAGTAAACCTTTAGGCAACTGGTTTTGTCTACACTACTATAAATCAAAAGGATGCAATTTCATTTCTTTAAGTCTATCCATGGTCTGCCCCTACAATGGGCAATTCGCAAATGCCTGAGTTTAAATTTTTGCTTCTAATTTCCTATGGGGAATCACCAACCGGTACCCAGCGCCATGCACATTCAAAATCTGAATTGCGGCATCGGCTTTCAGTTTTTTTCTAAGCCGCGAAACAAAAACATCCAAGCTGCGGCTAACAAGGGCACCATCATCATTCCAGACTTCTTTCATTAACTGACTGCGGGAAACCAATTCATTTTTATTTGCCACAAAGATTTTTAACAATCTTGATTCTTTATCAGAAAGTTCAGTGATTGTTTTATTCAACTTTAGCAACCTTCTTTCTTCATAGAATTCAAACGTGCCAACAAGGACAGCACCTGTTTCTGCAATGGGGAGAATTTTCTTTCTCTGCACATACGTTCTTCCAACGAAGGCCACCACCACTAAACTAAATAACGCTAATGCGAACAGGTACGATTTATCAGTTACTGCCAGTGTACTGTCGGGTAAGAACGAAATCAGAATAACATAACAACCCAAAGGTTGCGTGCGTCCGAGGCATGGCACCAACGTAGTTTGCTCTTTTTTACCGATCTGAAACCCATATACAATCTCGTTTGAAAAACAGTCGAGCACATTAACAGTATAGGACAATGAAATGGGTGTGGCCGCAAGACTTTTTTGCACAATGCCGACAAGGGAATCGGGTACGAATGTAAACGGACTTACAAATTCAAGACGATAGGATGTTTCGTCAATCTTTTTAACGGGTAAAATGCGCGACACAGAATCGCCTGCATGAATCATTAGTTGATGACCAACATTTCGCAATGCAATGGCTATTTGTTTTTCAGGGAATACAGCCTTGCCCGGCTGAGTTATAATTGATCCTGCTGAGATCAAAAACACACTTATGGCTGCCAACCCAAGCACAATTAAAAAACGAGGACTCATTGGGTAAAGGTAGGCTGGCTAAGGTTGCAGTTGCAAAGTTTTACGGTCATTTAACACTTTTTTACATTTGATTTACGCCTTGCACCAGCACTTGCCGTTACGTTTGTCAAAAATGTTAACGTATGAAAAAAATTTTCTTCTTGGCGATGCTGGTTTCTGGATTTGCTCAGGCCCAACCCGAAATCCTTTTCCTAACTACAACCGATGTCAGACTCTTTTGGCTGGGCAGATCGTGGGCTGATAAAGTATCTGTTTTATCTCTCAAAGAAAGCACGTTACAATGGACGGGCAAACCACTTGTTGGTGGAGGCCATGAAGGCACTATAAATTTTATCTCAGGGTCTATTACCACGTCTGCGGCTGGAGATATTACCCAGGGCGAGTTTGTGCTGGATATGAATACCATTAAGAGTACAGATATGAAACCAGATGATGGTGGTAAAGACCTCGAAGAACACTTGAAGTCGGAGGATTTTTTTTCAATTGCAAAACACCCACAAGCAAATTTTTCAGTCCTAAAAATTATTCCAGAGTCAAAAACAGGTGATGTGCAGCAGGTTAAAGTAACAGGCTTGTTAACCTTAAAAAGAATTACAAACATGATTACATTTCCAGCCACAATAACACGCAAGGGAGAAACTGCAAACATCAAGGCAGAAATAACAATCGACCGCACGAAGTGGGACATTATCTATAATTCGAAAACTATTTTTTCTAATCTAAAGGATGGATTTATTTCTGATGAAATGAAAATTGTTGTTGATCTGAAGTTTAACGGATGCTAGCTGTGATGCTAAGGGGCAGTGCAAACTTACCGCGAGAAAAAAACTAACTTTGACAGTATGACGAAAATAGAAAAACTAACTTTTCTCTCGCTTCTTTGGGTGTCAATTTTTTTTACTTCTGGCTATGGACAAGAAAAAACAAACACACTTAAAGATCCAAATACTTCCAAACCAAATCCAACAGTAATAAAAAGATTTAAGGCGGCTGCTTTGGCCCCCGATTTTGACACCACTTTAGTCAGCCAATACATCCGAAGTATTTTTCAGGATTCTAAAGGGAATTTATGGTTTGGCACTATAGCCGAAGGCGTAGTGAGGTATGATGTAAAGACGTTGACCTACTTTTCCACGCTTGATGGTTTTAATAGCAACTCTGTTTTTGCCATTAATGAAGATAAAAGTGGTAATCTTTGGTTTGGCACTGACCTTGGCGTTTATAAATATGATGGCAGAATCTTTAGAAATTATAATCAAAAAGATGGTCTGAACCATATCGATATAAGTCGAAGGGGCATCCTTGTTGACAAGTCAGGTACTATTTGGGTAGGCACACATGGTGGTGTTTATCGGTATGACCCATCTGCCGATATCAGAGGTGATAAAAGTTTTTCATTATTTCAGGAGCTACCTCCAATCAATGTTACCGACATCATGGAAGACAGAGATGGTAACATTTGGTTTGCTTCTTCAAATAAAGGTGTATTTCGCTATGATCCCCGCCCGCCTGCCCTCCGTGCACTTACGGGAGGCGTAGTGAGAAATGCAATTATCAATATTTCAGAAAAGGAAGGATTGGGAGATAACTATGCGGGAGGAATGGCACAGGATAAAGTTGGAAACATGTGGTTTACTATGAAAAACGGTATTTGTAAATATGATGGGCATGGAACTTTAACAGAATATACCGCCAAAGACGGGTTAGGAGGAACAGAATTTTGGGGTATATATATAGAACAGTCGGGGATTATTTGGATTACAACCCGAGGAAGTACTACGAGATTTGACCCTTCAATTCCGTTACCAAACCCCAAAGCATTTACCGCATTTCAAGTAGAAGACGGTATCAACTGTTGTGTTCAAAGTATGTATCAAGACAAGTCAGGAAATATGTGGTGGGGTACAGGACAAGGGCTCTATCGATTTAATGGCAAACGCTTTTATCAAGTTAAACAGAATGGTCCTTGGTAGTATTAACCAAAATTCGATGACATTGTAGAGATTTGAAGAGAAAATACGGAATATAACAAGGCGTAGATTCAAGTTCGGCCACTTCGTAACACGTTTGTGTATTTGACGTTGCGGGCATAGGAGGGCAAATGAAGGAGGTACGACTGATTTGCTCGACAACTCCGAAACGGTCCCACGAAACCGAACGTTGATTGAAACCTAAACTACAAATTATCTCTTCACCCCGCAATGATCACATACATTTGTTAGCGCCAGTTTTATTCTCGTCTGTCCAATGCGTCAAAATATAATCTGTTGTCGAGTTGTCCCACGAGTAAAGTTTTCTTAGCACTCTCAAGCTCTTCTTGTGAAAGAAAAAGTGTCGGCCAATATTGCTTTGTCTTGACGTCTATTAAATAATAGAGTGTCACAACATTTTTATTCTGGTCTTTAGTTATTTCAAACCGTCCACCTTGTTCTTCAAGGGCGTATTTCTTTTTTCCTAAACTGTCGGCAATCGAATGAATGTTTATATCCAGTCCAATTTTCTTTAAGCTATCGAATTTGTGTCCAACATAAATTTCAGTAATCGTTCTTTTTATGTTAGTTGGATGTTGTTTAGCAACAATAAAGTCTTTGTTCCACTCAACTTCATAAACTATCCTGTCAATAATTACACCACCTCCTGAGTAATCTTCTTTCTCGGTGTAAACAATACACATTTGGTCAGGTGAGTCTGGTGCTGCCAGAAAGTACGGTCCGACAATTTGTTCATTCTTATAACTTCTCCAAAAGCAACTTGTCAACAGTGTCGGTATGATAATACAAATTGCTTGGAAAATCTTTCTCATAAAATTGGCGCTAACGCCATTGTATAGGCATGCAGGTTTCCAGAAACCAGTAACGAGTAGCCAGCAACTCAATTCTTCTTCAACTCATCAAATTTGGTTGCTGACGGTTTTTTAGGAAACACATTATCACCGGGATTCACTTCTCCGGTTTCTCCAAGAGGATCAATCACCACATTGGTTACTTCTTTATCTTTAACAAACACCTTCTTCACTTCCTTCTCATTCAGGCGCCAGATTTCAGCAGGAATTCGCTCAACCTCTTTGCTGCCATCCTTAAATGTCCACTCGATAACCACTGGCGTTACAAGTCCACCTTTATTTTTCAGGGTTATTTCATACAAATTTTTGTCAGCTAATTTCAGCCTAATCTCATCATTGTTAAGACGATTTCTGAATTCACCATATTGATTTTCGGCCGTATTTACCATGGTAAACTCTTGTGGCCCATTACTGAAGTCAGTAGCTTTTCCCTTTGAAGCAGTTGCTGCCAGATCGCCCGTTTTTGTTTTTACATTTTTATTTTCAAGGTCTGACGTTTGACTCTTTACGGTATACCATTTCACTTCGTCAAGTTCTACATCTACATTGTCAACGGTATAAAACCAACCGCGCCAGAACCAATCCAGATCAACAGCCGAAGCATCTTCCATCGTACGGAAAAAGTCTGCTGGTTTAGGATGTTTGAAAGCCCAACGCTGCGAATATTCTTTGAATGCTTTATCAAAAAGCTCGGGCCCCATAACAGTTTCACGTAGCAAGGTTAATGCGGCTGCAGGTTTTCCATAGGCATTCGCTCCAAAGTCACCACCTGGTATGTTATCTGAGTGCCACATAATCGGGCGCTTCATATTCTTATCGCCACGCATGTAGCCCGCCATTCCTTTCGGGGAACCCCAGTTGATATTTACATCCGGATACCTTTCGCGCTTGGTTTCTCTTTCTAGGTAGGAGTTCAGTCCCTCGTCCATCCAACTCCATTGACGCTCATCAGAGTTAACAATCATCGGAAAGAAGTTGTGGCCCACTTCGTGAATGATTACGCCTACCATGCCTTCGTATGTGCGTTGGGAGTATGTGCCATCAGCCTTAGGACGCCCGCCATTAAAGCAAATCATAGGATACTCCATACCCTGGTTGGCTGTGTGGACAGAGTATGCGGTTGGATAGGGATAATCGAACGTGCGAGCGGAATAAACTTCCAATGTGTTCTTAATTGCTTTGGTAGATTCTTTCGCCCAAAGTGGATTGCCTTCTTTAGAATATAGAGACTGGGCAAGGGGTGTTTTATCTCCCACTTTTACAGCCATGGCATCCCAGATAAATTTACGGGATGTAGCGAATGCGAAGTCCCGCACGTTTTCAGCATAAAAATCCCAGGTGCTCTTTTTCTTACTGCGCTCTTTTTCTTTTTTTATTGCTTCCGCTTCTGTTACAATAAACACCGGTGCATCAAAGGTTGTTTTTGCTTTTTCGAAGCGCGCGATTTGTTCTTTCGTTAATACATCCTTTGGATTTTGAAGCATTCCCGTTGCGCCTACGATGTGATCCGCAGGAACGGTGATGCGCACTCGATAATTACCAAACACCAGCGCGAACTCGCCTTGTCCTATAAATTGTTTGTTTTGCCAGCCTTCGTAATCGTCAAACACGCACATACGAGGAAACCATTGCGCGATCGTATAAAGTGCGTTGCCATCAGCCGGAAAAAATTCGTAGCCACCACGCTCACTGAATTTCATACGATCTTTTTCAACATAACTCCACTCCACTTTAAAGGAATATTTTTCTCCGGTTTTTAGAGGGGTTGGCAAATCCACCCGCAACATGGTAAAGTTGATGGTATAGGGAAGATCTTTTCCGGTGGCGGCATCTTTCACCGATTTAATTTTGAAGCCACCGTCATAACCATACGTATCAGAGGATAATGGAAAAAATTTAACCGGAATGGAATCCCGAACCCGGTTGGTTTCGGTTTTATCGGTCATGTTTCCGTTCGAGAGATTATTTTGATCTAACTGAAGCCATAAGTACCGCAATACCTCTGGCGCATTATTATAATAGGTGATGGTTTCCTTACCGGTGATCAGTTGGGTGTCTTCATTCAACTCTACATCAATATCATAATCGGCACGTTGCTGCCAGTAATTGATTCCAGGTGCACCGGAAGCCGAGCGATAACTGTTGGGCGTGGGTAGTTGCTGATCGAGCTGTTCAAATTTTCCTTGCCAGTTTTGTTGAGCAGAAACAACGAGCACAAAACAAACTGTAACTAGGGTAAGAGTAATTTTCTTCATGGCTATTCTTCTTCTGATAAATTGGTTCGTGTATGAAACACATTTAATATAACTACTTCTTTTTCCAAAACCTGATAAATAACTCTGTAATTCCAGCGAAAAAACCTTCGGATGTTAAGATCCGAGTCTCCCATAATTTCATCCACTTGAAACATTTCTGGATGAGTTGATAGTTTACCAGCTGTAAGAACGATTTCTCTCTTTACTCTTTTGGCAGCCGTTGGAGAATCCATTTCTATTAATGAACAAAATGAATTTAAGGAGTCAACGGCTCGCATTGTCCAAACGACCCGTTTTTTCTTCAAAGCGACTTCTCCATTTCTTTTTGACTAATCACTTTTCCAACCCGATGTTGCGCCATCGATTTCTTAACTTCTAATCGGTATTGATCAATCGTAAGGGGATTTAATTTAGAATTGTAGGCAATAACATGTCTGTCTTTCTTATTAAGTGTGCGAAGGTAATTCTGAAATTTTAACAACAAAGTCCTGTCTTCGGTATTTGCAACCTGTTGGTGTATGGCCGATTTAATTTCTGCAATAGTGGACATATAAGTTTATATTTTTTCAAAGATACAAATTCCCAAACTTAATAAGAGTCACATTACTGTATCTACCTTTATTTCCCCTTTTTCTTCAACTCGTCAAATTTGTTGGGTTGCGGTGCCTTCGGAAACACATTATTTTCTATGCTTATATCAGCCGTTTCCTTCAACGGATCAATGACAACATTTACTACTTCTTTATCTTTGGCAAACACCTTGGTTACTTTGGTTTCATTGATGCGCCAGATTTCAGCCGGCAATCGTTCAATCTCTTTACTTCCATCTTTAAAGGTCCACTCAATAATTACAGGCATGATTAAGCCACCTTTATTGGACAAGGTTATCTCATAGAAATTTTTGGTTTCCATTTTAGAAATCATGGCCTTATCATCAAGTCGGTTAGCGAACTCACCATACATTCTGTCGTTCGTGGGAATTACGCTAAAGTATTGCGGTCCCTGACTAAAGTCAGCGGGTTTGTTTCCATCCCCTTTTGCTGTAGCCAGATCTCCTTTCGTTGCAGTTTTTGTTTTGTTTTCTACGGTAGCCTGATCTTTGCGAACCTTAAACCACTTTACATCATCCAACGACATATCGCAGTTGTCGGTTGTATAAAACCAACCTCGCCAAAACCAATCCAGGTCGACAGCCGAAGCATCTTCCATAGTGCGGAAAAAATCTGCTGGCTTAGGATGTTTGAAGGCCCAACGCTCGGCATATTCCCTAAAGGCTTTATCAAAAAGTTCTGGCCCCATAACAGTTTCGCGCAAGATGTTGAGCGCGGTGGCAGTCTTTGCATATTGTTCGTTTCCAAAGTTCGAGCGCACTACGGATTCTGAATTTACCATCAATGGTCTTTGCAAATCAGCATTGCCTTTCATATAAGGAACTATGCCGGCAGCCGGACCACGACCAATAGGTTTATCAGGATAATTTTCTACTTCAGTGCGGTACTGAACAAAGGTATTGAGTCCTTCATCCATCCACGTCCACTGGCGTTCATCGTTATTGATGATCATAGGAAAGAAGTTATGGCCAACCTCGTGGATGATTACACCAATCATACCCCACTTGGTACGATCGGGTACGGTGCCATCTTTATTGGGTCGGCCGTAGTTGAAGCAGATCATCGGGTATTCCATCCCCAACGATGCAGCGTGCACCGAAGTAGCTTGGGGATACGGATAGTTGATAGAATATTTTGAATAGGTTACTAACGTATTCTTTACAGCGATGGTTGATTCCTTTTCCCAAAGCGGATTTCCTTCTTTCGGATAATACGACATCGCCAAAGGTGTTTTATCACCCACTTTCACAGCCATCGCATCCCAGATAAATTTACGAGAAGAGGCAAAGGCAAAGTCACGCACATTTTCAGCAACAAAACGCCAGGTCTTTTTCGCTGTTGATTTTGTTTTTTCACGTTGCACGGCTTCTTCCTGGGTGCAGATGATTATGGGTTTATCGAAAGTTGTTTTTGCTTTTTCAAAGCGCGCATATTGCTCTGCGGTCAAAACTTCTTTTACGTTCTTCACCATGCCGGTAGCGCCAACAATATGATCGGCCGGAACCGTAAGATTCACTTCATAATTTCCGAAGTTCAAGGTAAACTCACCTTGTCCTAAAAATTGTTTGTTCTGCCATCCGACCACATCATCGTACACACACATGCGTGGAAACCACTGGGCGATGATGTAGAGGTAATTATCATCTTCCGGAAAATATTCCATACCACTGCGCCCGTCATTGGGCGTTGTATTTTTCATCCGGTCGTTAATATTGAAAGACCACTCAATCGAAAGCGACATTTTTTGTCCGGCTCCCAGCGCTTTAGGGAGGTCAATGCGCATCATCGTTTGGTTGATGGTGTAAGGCAATGCTTTACCTGTTGCATCCTTAACGGATTTGATCTTAAAGCCACCATCAAAGTCATAAAGATTAAGAGTAGCACTGAAGGATCGTGTATCTACCGAATCGCGAACCGAATTATTTGTTGTTTTGGTTGTATTATTTCCTTCCGCATTGATGTTCTGATCAAGTTGTAACCATAGATAAGTAAGTGCATCCGGAGAGTTATTGTGATAAGTGATAACTTCAGACCCCGTAATGCTTTGATTCAGATCATTGAGTTCGGCATTGATTACATAGTCTGCTTGCTGTTGCCAGTATTTTCCACCCGGTGCACCCGAAGCTGAGCGATATTCATTGGGCGTAGGAAGTTGCTGATCCAATTGTTCGAATTTGCCCTGCCAGGTTTGGGCAAAGAGTGGCATCGAGATGACCAGCAGTACAAAAAAGATGATAATTTTATTCATAACTCAATTTTGAGGTTTTCGGACTTCAAAAGTAGTAAGTGATTTTGAATAGTTATGACAACTGCAGACTAATTACAGCAGATAATAAAAAAGCCCCATAAGCGGGGCTTTTAGAAGATAATCACGATGGCTATTAATTCGATTTCTTTTTCAATTCATCAAACTTATTGGGTTGTGCCACACGTGGAAAACCATTGTCTTCAATACTGATGTCAGCGGTTTCCTTTTGAGGATCGAGCATTACATTGACAACTTCTTTATCCTTCGCAAAAACCTTGGTCACTTTAGTTTCATTGATACGCCAGATTTCGGCTGGCAGACGTTCGATTTCTTTACTGCCGTCTTTATATGTCCACTCAATAATCACCGGCATCACCAATCCCCCTTTATTGGTGAGAGTGATTTCATAGAAGTTTTTATTTTCCATTTTTGAAATCACGGCCTTATCGTCAAGTCGGTTTGCGAACTCGCCATAGAAACGACCATCGGTTGGCAGAACACTGAAGTATTGCGGGCCCTGACTAAAATCTGAAGGTTTACCTTCCGATTTACTATTCAAATCTCCCTTGGTAGCGGTTTTGGTTTTGTTCTCAACCGTGACTTCCTCTTTGCGAACTTTAAACCACTTTACATCATCGAGCGACATATCACAATTGTCGGTAGTATAAAACCAACCTTTCCAGAACCAGTCCAGATCAACCGCTGAGGCATCTTCCATGGTGCGAAAGAAGTCGGCAGGCTTTGGATGTTTAAAGGCCCAGCGCTGTGCATATTCTTTAAAAGATTTATCGAATAGTTCCGGACCCATTACGGTTTCTCTCAATATAAAAAGAGCCGTTGCTGCCTTCGCATATTGTTCAGCTCCAGCCTGTACTACTTGTTCGCCACTGGTCATCAGCGGACGCATCAAGCTCTTATCACCTTTCATATAGGGTACTATACCAGCTGGTCTTCCGCGGCTCCAATCCAGGTTGGGGTAACGCTCAAGTTCTGTAAGCAATTGAACAAAACTATCAATGCCTTCATCCATCCAGGTGGTTTGGCGTTCATCACTATTGATAATCATGGGGAAAAAGTTGTGACCGACTTCATGAACAATCACACCAATCATCCGCTGTAATGTAGCTGTTGAATACGTGCCGTCTTTTGCGGGTCTGCCAAAGTTGAAGCAAATCATGGGGTACTCCATGCCAATGGAAGCTGCGTGTACAGAGGTAGCTTGCGGATAAGGGTAATCGATTGTGTATTTGGAATAAACTTCCAATGTATTTTTTACTGCTAAAGTTGATTCCTTTTCCCAGAGGGGATTTCCTTCTTTTGGATAATAAGACATGGCAAGCGGTGTATAGTCACCCACTTTCACAGCCATGGCATCCCAGATAAATTTACGCGATGAGGCAAACGCAAAGTCGCGCACGTTAGTCGCTTCAAACTGCCAGGTTTTCTTTTCAGATGATTTGGTTTTTTCTTTTGCGGTGGCTTCTGCCTGTGTTACGATGATAACAGGTTTGTCAAAAGAAGTCTTTGCAGCTTCAAAGCGATCGAATTCTGTTTTTGTTAAAACCTGCTGCGGATTTTTAATCATGCCGGTAGCGGCAATGATATGATCAGCAGGCGCAGTGATTGAAACTTTATAGTCGCCAAAAGGCAAGGTAAATTCAGAACGACCGAGAAACTGCTTGTTTTGCCAACCCACCACATCGTCATAAACACACATGCGAGGAAAAAACTGTGCGATAGTATACACGTAGTTACCGTCTTCCGGAAAAAATTCATAACCACTGCGGCCGCCTTGTAGATTGCGATCATTAATGTTGTGCGACCACTCTACCTGAAAAGAAACTTTTTCACCTGTCTTAAGTGGTTGAGGAAGGTCAACCCGCATCATGGTTTTGTTAATAATGAATGACAGGGGCTTGCCCGCTGCATCTTTTACGGCTTTGATTTTATAGCCACCATCAAAATCATATAAACTAAGTTGACCCGCCATAGTTTTGGCGGCCACTGAATCGCGAATCGTATTGTTAGTCGACTTGCCAGTATTGCTCTCCTTCTCGAAAAGATTTTGATCAAGTTGCAACCACAGATATTTCAATACATCGGGTGAATTGTTATGGTAGGTTATTTTCTCTGAACCCGAAATGCTTTGGCTGGTATCGTTTAACTCCACCGCTATTTCATAGTCTGCTTTTTGCTGCCAGTATTTTGGCCCAGGCGATCCTGATCCAGTACGATATTCATTGGGAGTAGGCAGAGTCTGATCCAATTGTTCAAACTTACCTTTCCATTGCGGCTCTTGTGCTTGTGCTACAAATCCAATCAACATAAGACAACCTAGCAAAACTCTTTTCATAATTATCATGTTAAACCTCCTTAAATACTTTACCAAAACATTCTGTCTTTCATCAACACCAGGGCGATTCCAGCAATGGCAGAAGAAAGTACCAGCCGTAAATCTCTACGTGAAACTTTTAACAAGTCTACTAAAACAAAACTGATCCCCAGAAAGACCGCTACTACAATTATCTGACCGATCTCCAAACCAACATTAAAGGCAAAAAGCGGGGACAAGATATTTTCATTTTTACCTAGCAAGGCTCTTAAGTAGTTTGAAAATCCAAGCCCGTGAATCAATCCAAAGAAAAGCGCAAACAGATAATTGATTTGCACCGGTAACTTGCTTACCTCAGCGTCATTTCTAAAGAGATTTGACCCGGCTGTAATGAAAATGGTAAGAGGAATCAAAAACTCAATCGTTTCAGAAGCAAAATTGACCACATTCATGGTGGCTAACGCTAAGGTGATGGAATGCCCGATTGTAAATGCCGTAATCAGGATTAGAATTTTCTTCCAGTCCCGAATCAGATAAACCGCACAAAGCGCCAGCACAAACAGGATGTGATCATAACCATCCATATAGTCGAGAATATGATCTTTACCCAGTCCAAAGTATAGCGCAAACTCGCTCATATAAAATTTACAGGTTGCAAGTATAACCCTAATTTTGAATTAGGACAATTAGAACTAATTTTGACGGCACGATTTTGGTCACCCCGTTATACATGATCTCACTATTATATTCAATCTTACTTTTCCTGCACCCGATCCATCTCTCGGTCTCTGAAATTAACTACAATGAAAAAGATAAAGCGCTTCAGATTACATCCCGCATTTTTCTGGACGACCTGGAACTTTCCATTCGAAATCAGCTCAAACAACCCGACCTTGATTTACTTGAACCAGGCACTGGTCTTACAACAGAACAACTGATCAGCAATTATGTGTTGAAGAATTTCACGGTGAAGTTAGATGGGAAACTTCAGAAGCTAAATTTTCTGGGGTTTGAGCGCGAAGACCCGGCCGTAATTTGTTACATCGAAATTGAAAATGTAAAAAAGTTTAAAACCATCGAGGTAAAAAACGAAGTAATCATGGAAACCCATGACGATCAGTCGAACTTAATACATATAACGTATAAAGGGCCTGTTAAAAGTTTACGCTTAATGCGCGACAAGTCCTCGGATGTGCTCACCTTTGAATTAAAATAAAATTTTAAATCATACTTATATGCGCCAAAAAATTGTTGCCGGCAACTGGAAAATGAACAAAACGCTTGAAGAGGCAAGCATCCTTACTTCGGAATTGATGGGAATGGTTGCTGATGAAGTAAAAGGAAATGTGAAAGTAGTATTGTGCACACCTTTTCCCTATCTCTACCCCATCAAACAACAGCTTGGCAACAATGCCCGGATTTCCGTAGGCGCACAAAATTGCAGTGAACATGATTCGGGTGCTTACACGGGCGAAACCTCAGCAGGCATGTTAAAATCCATGGGTATTCCATATGTGATTATAGGGCACAGCGAACGCAGACAATATTTTGGTGAAGACGGAAAACTTCTTGCTACAAAAGTTGACAAGGCCCTTGCACAAGGACTAACACCCATCTTCTGTTGTGGCGAACCGTTGGAAATACGCGAGAAGGGAACGCATGAACAATTGGTGAAACAACAAGTGGAGGAAAGTCTTTTTCATTTGAGTGCAGAAGCATTGCAAAAGGTGGTGATTGCATACGAACCCGTGTGGGCAATTGGCACTGGAAAAACGGCCACTTCGCAGCAAGCGCAGGATATGCATTCCGTAATACGTAAACATCTTGCGTCTAAATATGGAGCTATTGCTGAAAACATCTCCATTCTTTATGGTGGAAGTGTAAAGGCAGACAATGCCAAAGAACTTTTTTCTTGTGCGGATGTGGATGGCGGTCTGGTAGGCGGAGCTTCTTTAAAGAGTAGAGAGTTTGTAGAAATCGTAAAGGCAATTTGAAAATTTCGGGATTTGAAATCAGTGCAAGGTAACACGGACTCATTTTCAAATCTTCAAATGGATTAATCATCAAATTAATGTAATGCATTCAACCCGACTACAAGTAGTATGTGATCCGGAGTATTCAGAAATTCTGATGGCCGAAATTGCAGAGGCTGGGTTTGATACGTTTATGGAAACCGAGAAAGGGTTTGAAGCCTATGTGGAAGGAGAAAACTTCGATAAGGAATTGTTAAGCCACCTGCAGGAAAAATACAAGCACGTAAATCCATTACTGTTTTTTCAGGATCAGATTCCAAAACAAAACTGGAACGAAGAGTGGGAAAAGAATGTAGAACCGATTGTTGTGGATGACAAATGTCTGGTACGGGCAGCCTTTCATCAGATTGATAAAAAATATCGCTACGAGATAATCATCACGCCCAAGATGTCGTTTGGAACAGGCCATCATCAAACAACACATTTGATGATCAGCCGCCAAATGAAAATGGATCACAATGGCAAGCGGGTTATGGATGCCGGTTGTGGCACTGCTATTTTATCGATCATGGCTTCAAAACTTGGCGCTACAGAAATTGAAGGGTTTGATATTGATGAATGGAGTGTGCTCAATGGCGTTGAGAATGCCGGGAACAATCACTGTTCAAACATCCATATCCAACAGGGAAAAATAGACGAAGTAAAATTGATTGGTAAGTTTGATATCATTCTGGCCAACATCAACAAGAATATTTTGTTGGCCGAGATGCATCATTATGCCACCTATCTCGAAGCGGGTGGCCTTCTTTTATTGAGTGGATTTTATATGCACGATCTTGATGATTTGATAAACACAGCCTCACAGTATCAGTTGAAAAAGGTAATCCACGATGAGCGTGAAACCTGGGCGTGCTTGTTGCTGGAACGATACTAGGCCAAATCAATTTGTTATCATTTTTGACACAAAACGCATATCTTGCACTGTGATTACAAAAGAACAAATCAAAAGAGAAGTTGATAATCTTCCCGAGAGCCTTTTGGAAGAAGTATATGCTTTGTTAAAAAAGTTTGTAATAAATAAAGCCCATACAGGTAAACGCAAAGATTTGAAGCGATTGGAGGACAGTCTTTCAAAATTTACAAGCGATTTTATGGTCGAGCGAAATCAACCAAATAAACAAGAGCGCGAGTCCTTTGATTAATGTACCTTCTTGATACAAACATTTGCATCTACCTGATAAAGAAAAAACCGCAACTTGTTCTCGAACGACTAGAAGCGATACCCTTAAATCAGATCTTCATTTCCATTATTACAGTTGCAGAATTGCAATATGGGGTCAAAAAAAGTTCAGATCCGATTAAAAATCAAGCAGCCCTAACAGAGTTTCTTTCTTCATTTAGTGTTATTAATTTCGACACTCAAGCCACATTTGAATATGGAAATATCCGTTCTGATCTCGAGCGAAAAGGTATCCCCATTGGACCTTTGGATACTTTGATAGCAGCACACGCTAAAAGCCAATCAATGACGTTGGTAACTAATAATGTAAGAGAATTCAATCGGATTGAAGGATTGGTGTTAGAAAATTGGACGGAATAGACTCATTAGCACATTCGCCTTTTATTTACGAATTTCAAGGTTTTTGACCCTGTGAAGAAGGTTTTTACCTATATAATAGCCATTCTAATATCTACGACCGGTGCCCTGGCCCAGCCGGGGGACTCTTATCAACATAGTTTTCAGGATAGCGTGCGGTTAGTTTTGGAAAATACCAAAGCCAATGAGGCTATTGCGGTAGGCGCGGCTTTCAATACCGCCTGGGGTTCGCTTGGGCCCGATCAGCAACTACAGGTTCGCAGACAGGCACAGCTGATGAAGAAAAAGAAATACAAAGTCAGGCCCCATATGGTTAATTATTATGGAGCCATTGCTGCAGCCGTTACCATTGAGAATACTGACCCATCCAGACTTTCTAATTATTTATCGGTGGCTGATAAAGTTATCGAGAAGGATAATATCAATCAGGCTAATTTGTTTTTTCAACAAAGCCGCGATTTTTTTGAGCACCATGCTTTACACTTTGAAAAAGCATTTAACCTGCTCGTGCGTGATGACAACTATAAATTTGAATATCTCGAACCGGTCTATATACCGGATACGGTTCAATCAGCGTACATCGAAGAACCGGTAGATACATCTTCGTACAATGCACCCATGTGGCAACAAGCTATTGTACAGCCTGAGTTGTTTGGTCCTGTCATTACATTTGATAAACTCTCTCTCAACTTCATTACACCCTATGACTCTGTTTTTCTGCAAAACACTTCGGGTACATTTTCATTGCGTGATAAACTTTTTGTGGGTGAAGGTGGCCGCTTTGATTGGTCGGCTGCTGGCTTGTCGCCCGATTCAGTCTATTACGATCTCAATAAATTTAATTTTAAAACAACACAGCCTTATCTGAAAGCGGAACAAGGTAAACTCAGGTACCTCGGAAAAGCACCGGGTCTTGTACCGGGTATTTTTGAGTTCAGAAGCATAAATCATAAGACTCCGCAAACGTCTATTTATCCCCGGTTCACATCGTATGAATCGAATATTAATTTACTGGGGCTGGGCTCTGAAAAATTAAAATATACGGGAGGACTGGGGTTGCAAGGCCGTACATTAAACAGCAACTCTGCCAATGGCAACCTGGCCATGATTGAAATAAGTGGTGACACAGATAGAAAATTTAAGGCAACGGCTGCTTCCTTTGGTTTTCAGGATTCTGTGATTGTCTCGACCAATGCACGAATAACGATCTATCAACAAAATGATTCGATTGTGCATCCAGCCATGGAGCTTCGTTATGATTACAAAAATCAAAAGCTGGCTCTCAATAAAGAAAACAGTCAATTGCGTAAAGCGCCATTTTCTTCCTCCTATTTTGATATCGAGTTTACAGCAGATCGCATCAATTGGGATTTACGATCGGATAGTCTTTCTGTATTTGTTCGAGGCAGTGGCAATGTTGCTCCTATGGTAATTGAGTCAAACGATTTTTACGACCCGGAAGGTTATCGTGAGTTGCGCGGACAGGGTTTTAATTTTCATCCTCTTGCCTTGGTGGTTAATCATGCTAACGAAATAGGAAGCAATGATTTTTATGTTTTTGATCTCGTGCAAGACGGAAAGCGAAGTTTGGAGGTAGTAAAAATGGCAGCTGATTTCCTTTCGCAGAAAGGCATGATCAACTACGAGGCTCGCAGCGGAAAAATTCATGTGAAAGATAAGGCCATCAACTTTGTTCAGGCAGTTAAAGGTTTTTCTGATTACGACAATCTGAAAGTTCATTCGCTTACCGACACGGTGGCGAATTCAATAATAAGTTTTAAGACCGGAAAGATGACTGTGTATGGCGTTGAAGAATTTAATGTTAGTGACTCTCTCAATGTCATCATCAAACCGGATAGCAGCCGCATTACTTTTTTGCAAAACCGCGACATAAAATTTAATGGGACAATTACAGCCGGTAACTTCGAGATTTCCGGACGTGATTTTACACTTAAGTACGATTCGTTCTTCATCAACATGAATCACATTGACTCCATCCGGTTTTATGTAACGGAGAAAAACGGAACCCGCAGAAGAGTTAATAATTCCATGGTAGGGGCGGATTCTACAGCAGCGGCAGCCGGTGGTATGCAGGCTTCATCTAATAAAACTTCGGGCACGTTGTTTATCAACCGTCCGGATAATAAGTCAGGCAAAATCAGATACCCCAACTATCCACGTTTGGATGCTACGGCTGGAGGTGTAATTTATTTTGACCGAAGTGAAGTTTTGAATGGAGCCTATGACCGCTCGGTATTTTTTGTTGTGCCACCCTTTAAACTGGATAGCTTGAATGATGCTGATCCTGGTTCTATTAATTTTCAAGGCACATTTATTTCCAGTGGTATGTTTCCTGCCTTCAAGGAGAAATTGCATACCATGCCCGACAAATCATTAGGATTTACACATACAGTTCCGGCATCCGGCTATCAGTTGTACCAGGGCGATGGCAAATTTTATGGTGGCATGTCGCTGGATAACGCGGGCATTCGATCTTCCGGTAGAATTGATTACCTGGCAGCAACCGTTGAATCAAAAGATTTTATCTTCTATCCCGACTCAGTGGTGGGACGGGGCAGTGTGGGTGAGATTCAGGAAAAACAATTTGGAGCTGTTTATTTTCCTCAGATCAAGTTGGGCGATTATCAACTAAACTGGTTGCCCAAGCAAGATAAAATGAATATTAAGAATTTAAAGGAGCCTTTTAGTTTATATCAAAGCACCGCTACGCTGGATGGTAAATTAATAGTTTCGAAAACCGGTGTCGGTGGCGATGGTCGTTTAAGCACACGGGGTTCAGAAGTTTTTTCTAAGGAGTTAAGTTTTTCTGCCAAAGAGTTGAGTGCTCGCCATGCGTTGTTTCAGGTAAAGACAGGCAATCCGGATAAGCCCGCACTTGCAGCGAATGATGTTAAGTTGAATTTTAATCTTGATAGAAATTTCGCCACGATCAGTCCCGAACGAGAAGGCGATGCGGCTATTGAATTTCCGTATGCCCAGTTTAAAACGTCCATCCCGGAAGCCCGCTGGGATTTGACCACACAAAAAATTGTGATGAATAAAGCAGCTGATGTACCTCTGGAAAACTCTTACTTCTATACAACCCGCAAAGAATTGGATTCCCTCAGTTTCAATGCAGAGAAGGCGGAGTATGACATTTCTACACAGCAATTAAAAGTAAGCGGGATTCCTTACATCATTGTGGCGGATGCCAAGATCACACCCGAGAATAATGAAGTTTTGATTCTGGAAAATGCAAAGATTGGCCAGTTAACGAATACCACAATTATTCTGGATACGCTGAATGGATATCACCGACTTACCGAAGGTGTGGTGGATATTATTTCCCGAAAGGAATTTGCGGGCTACGCAACCTATCAGTATGTGAATGCGGTGAACGACACCTTTGCCATCAAGATGACAGACTTCAGGCTGGAACCGATCACAGAAGCAACCAAGAACAAGAGAATGAAGAATCTTGCGGCCTCCATGCAAACAGTGGCTAATGGTGCGGTTACGGAGGCCAACAACATTCTGGTATCGCCCCGCATTTTTTATAAAGGAGACATGACCATGTATGCCACCAAGCCAGCCCTTCAGTTGCGTGGCTTTGTGAAGCTCGATCTTAAGAATATAAAAAATTATAGCACCTGGTTGCAATACACACAAAGTGGTGATGAAAAGGACATTTATCTCGACTTTGATAATTCTATTACGGAAGAAGGCGGCCGCAAAGCAGATGCAGGGTTGCACTTTGCCGAGGATAATGACTTATACATCACATTTGTTTTTGATAAGAAAGATCCGAGCGATGATGATTTCTTTTTGCCAAGTGGTTCACTTTTCTTCGATAAGGAAAGCGCAGAATTTAAAATAGAAGACCGACAGAAAGCAGCAGGCGAAAAGCTTGCAGGAAAGGTATTCGCCTACAATGAAGAAAAGCAGGAAGTGCGTTTTGAAGGTCCTGTCAATTTTTTTACAGGCAATAAGGATTTTAATCTGACGGCATCGGCACTGGGCTCTGGTAATTTGGAAACGAATGACATTAAGATGAATTCGTTCGTGATGGTAGACATGAATGTGCCAACAACAGTCTATCAGCTAATGGCAGCCAGCATCCTGGATGTAATTAAAAACGAAGGCGTGAAAGAGGAAGGTCTCGGTGACCAGACTGACCTGCTATATAAAATAGCAGATCTTGTAGGGGAGCGGGCTGTAAAAGATTACGAACAACGATCGTTGCAAAGTTATGTATCACTGGCAACTGTGCCCGGTTTGCAAAAGCCACTTGTCGTGTCGAATGCCGACTTGAAATGGTCGCAGGAATACAAATCGTTTTACAGTCAGGGCCTGTTGGGCATCAGTCATATGGGCCGCACCGATATTAACGGAGCCTTTGAAGGTTTTATGGAAATCAAAAAGAGCGAAGATGGAGCTCCCGTATTTCATTTGTTTATTAAAGCTTCGCCTGATGCATGGTTTTATTTTGGCATCGAGGACAATCGCCTTATGGTGCATTCATCTTTACCTGCTATCAATGATTTGGTAAATAAAAAAACCAACGCAAGTAAAGCCAAGGTGGGTGAGCTGGTATTTATTCCCGGCACTGATGACGAGACATTGGCTTTCATCAATCGATTCCGCCAGGTTTATTATGGATTAGAAGCCCCCTACGATCTTTCCAGCAGCGATCCGTCTTCACAGAAAAAGGATAAGAAGAAAGAAGTAGAAGATGACGGCTTCTGATGACATCTTAAAATAGACCTTCTATCACATTTTGATTTTTGCTCCTCGCGAATTCACTAATTTTTCCTTTCAATCTGCTACTATGAAAAAGCTTTTCGTTTTTTTAACGCTGTTCTTTTGTTTGTTTACAGTTGGAGCGCAAAACAATTATTTCTTTCCATCCGGAAGCTTTGATCCGGCAATCCCTTCCCCTGAACAATTTCTTGGCTACCCGATTGGCGAATGGCACACACGTCACGATCGGATTGTATCCTACTTTCAGGAACTCGCAAGGGTATCACCCAAAGCACACTTTCAAATAATTGGCTATACCAATGAACACAGACCTCAGGTGGTGCTTACCATCACCAGTCCGGAGAACTATGCGCGTATTGAAGAAATAAGAAAAGAGCATTTAAAGCTGGCAGATCCCACGCAACCGGTGAATATTTCCTCGATGCCCGTCATCATTACCCATGGTTATAATGTGCATGGCAATGAACCCAGCAGCAGTGAAGCCGCCATGCTTACCGCTTATTATTTGATTGCATCACAAGGACCTGAAGCAGAACGAACCCTGAAAGAGGCCGTGATCCATGTGGATCCAAATTACAATCCCGATGGACGCGATCGACATAGCAATTGGGCCAATATGCATAAAGGTTTCCCACCGGTTTCTGATCCAATGGATCGTGAACACAATGAAGTGTGGCCGGGAGGAAGATTCAATCATTACTGGTTCGACTTAAATCGCGATTGGTTGCCACTCGCACATGTTGAGAGCCAAAATCGTGTTGAGTTTTTTCATCAATGGCTACCCAATGTATGCACCGATTATCACGAAATGGGTACGAATGCTACTAATTTCTTTGAACCGACTAAACCATACGGATCGGAAAATCCGGTAGTGCCCCGTGCCAACTACGATGTATTGAATCCGCTTTTTGCAAAATACTTTGCCAGGGCGCTGGATGAAATTGGATCACTGTATTTCTCCAAAGAGAATTTTGATAACTCTTATCCGGGCTATGGCTCAACCTATCCGGACATTCATGGGGGATTGGGTTTGGTGTTTGAGCAAGCCAGCTCACGCGGACATGTTCAGAAAAGTTCAACCAAGGAAGTTACGTTTGCCTTTACGATCCGCAACCATGTGCGCACGAGTCTTGCCACCGTAAAAGCCGGAGTAGAAAACCGCGAACTGTTGTTGAAACATCAACAAGATTATTTTAAAACTGCATTGGAGGAGGGACGTAAATCAACCATCAAAGCGTATGTGTTTGGCGACAGTAAGGATCAGAGCCGCACAAAAGCATTTGCTGATTTATTATTGAAGCACAGAATAGAAACGTACCAGTTAGGTGCGGATGTTACGGTAGGCGCTACTAAATATGAAAAAGGAAAAGCATTTGTTGTAAGCACTGATCAAACCCAATATCGCATGGTGCGAAGTATGTTTGAGAAAGTGACCTCTTTCCACGACAGTGTTTTTTATGACGCGTCTACGTGGACGATGGCTCTCGCTTATGGAATACCACACGATGCACTCAGTGCAACTGTTAAAATTTCGAAAGGAGAGAAAGTCACTGCGCAAAGTTTACAGACAACACCGGTAGCTGTTGTAAAAACCAACTATGCTTACCTTATTGAGTGGAATGAATACAATGCTTCGCGGGCCTTATATTATTTGCTCACCAAGGACGTTTTTGTAAAGGCAGCATTCAAACCATTTGCGACCACGATTAACGGAGCAAAGAAGACATTCGGTTATGGCACGCTGGTGATTCCGGTAGTGGATCAGCATCATTCATCGGATGAATTGTTTGCATTGATGAAAGAGGCCTCTCAGGTTTCAGGCGTTGACATTCTTACTGTAGAAACAGGATTTAGTCTGGAAGGTTTAGACCTGGGGAGTAACAACATCCGAACCGTGCAGATGCCTCGTGTAGCCATGCTGATTGGTGATGGTGTATCGGCAACAGAAGCGGGGGCCCTTTGGTATTTGCTCGACTCAAAACTAAAAATGCCAATTACGAAGGTAAACACCAGTCAGTTTAGTCAACTTAAAATCAATGATTACAACACGCTCATTCTTGTATCCGGTAACTATGGCATGTTGGGAGAGAGCGGGGTATCAAAAATAAAATCGTGGGTGCAACTCGGGGGCACATTGATCTTACAAAAGTCTGCAATAACGTGGGCGATTAATAATAAACTTATTGACGAGCAATTAAAAAAAGCGGACGAGAGTAAGGATACAAAACGCATGGACTATGTAACGGCCGGGGATTATCAGGGGTCGCGCGCCATTGGGGGTTCCATTTACATGGGAACGTTAGACATTACCCATCCGCTTGGTTTTGGGTATACAAATCGCGAGTTGCCCGTTTATAGAAATCATGCGGTGTTTATTGAGCCAGGCAAGAGCCCATTCAATACGGTAATCAAATACACAGCGAAACCGCTGCTGAGTGGGTATGTTCATCCGAGCAATCTGGAGAAGATTAAAAACTCGGTTTCGTTGCAAGTGAGCAACTTGGGACAAGGCCGCGCCATTTTGTTTGTGGATGATCCGGCCTTCCGAGGTTATTGGAATGGAACGAACCGGTTATTTTTTAATGCACTCTTTTTTGGATCGAATATAACTGCCGGAGGATTTGGAGGTGCAGGGGAGGAGTGATTCATTCCTCCTGGGTAACTGAAACTTCTGATTCAGTCAAGGGAGCTAATGATTGAAGTAATTTTTTACGATTGCGCACAACTGATTTTCCATGCATCATCATAATGGGAGTATAAATGAAATAGGTAAACCCCGCAAACATGCCGGCTAACATGTGGCGGTAGAACAGGATGGCCACCAGCACCGAAACTAACGGAACCACTCCCATCAAGATATTGGATCGGATACTCATGCGGGTGTCAAATTTTTCAACTTCATTGAGTTGAAGTTTATCAGCTTGCTTCAGCGCATAGCGATACATCAGCACCAATACAAAAAATACACTGGCCGCTCCCAACCCGTAAATGATCATTAAGTCACTCATGTCTTCATAGCGAATATTTCCCTCCATGGATTTTTGCAATTCCTCATGATTGATCAGGTAGGCAATAGGTTTTAAGAGAAGCCGTGTTAAAAATTTTAGCGGGTAAACATAAAATAGTACAATAATCAAAAAGAGAGTATTCAAAAAAACCACATTAGTATCCCGCAACCCATACCGGAAGTAAAAAACAAAATGCTCGTGCCAGATAAGAATAATCAGGGCAATGCAAAGAGAGAATGGAATCAGGTCAAAAATGAAAAGCTTAATCTGATTAAAATTGACCGGAGGACTTGTTGAAATTAATAATAAGGTAATCGCAAGGGCAAAAACGGCATCACTAAAATTCTCGAGGCGCCCGGGCTCTTTTCCGCGAAAGTGAAAGTCTTTATTGGCATCAATTTGATTTTTACCTAAGATTTCGCGCATCATATCAATACGTGTTTACTTCAGGATAATCAACAAAGTTCTTTTTGTAAAATAATTGCAGGAAGGTCATTACCGCACTACCATCCGTATCCGTCAGGGGAGTGGCAAAGAATTTTTCAGGGTCGATAAAGCCACTTAATTCTGTGAAATCCGATTCCGAAATTTTCTTGAATCCCATAGACCAGCCTTTGAAAATACGTTTCGATGAAGTGCCCTCCAGCAGTAAGGATACTTTTTTATTTCGAGGGTCTTTGCGGATCTTATCATACAACTCATTAACCGGGCCTTCTTTTCCTTCCAGCACCTGAATGAATCTTTCCTGCAGATATACCAACATTCCGGTTATACCCATTTTCTTATTATACATTCTGCTCACCGTGAGAATGTCCAACAGATCTTTTTCATGAAGGGGCCGGGATGCATAACTTACATAAACCAGGTGATACATTTCAGATTGTTTAAGTGGACGGATTAGTAGGATCTGAATTTGCTGGAGGTTGATTGTCTGTAGTAATTTCTACGGCTGGCTTAATGATAAAGGGTGACGCCAACTGATGAATTCGGATTGCTTTCTTGGCCAACCAGATTCCAACGACCAGAGAGATCAAGGCTCCCAATACAATGCCCGGCACAAAGGAGATAAAGAGAAAATAATCGTAAGCACCATGAAAGAGTGTAGCAACACCCAGCGCATGCAAGGCATAGTACGATTTCTTGTGTTCAAATTTTGCTTTGCCCAGATAGTAGCCCATTAGAATGGCAAACATGGCGTGAGCCGGCACAGCCGTGAACATACGCAGAATAGCGGTTCCTACGCCACCTTCAAATACGTAAAGAATGTTTTCAAACGTGGCAAAGCCCAGACTTACCATCACCGCATAAACAATACCGTCAAAGGGTTCATTAAAGTGTTTGTTGTTGTAGAGTATACCACGCACAAAAATGAATTTGCTGAATTCTTCCACCAGGGCTACAATCAAAAAAGCATGTACAGCCTGCTCACTTACGCTGCTTTCGTCAATGGTGATAAATTGACCGATGATGCTACTAATTAATAACGTAACAAAGATGCTCAATAAGCCAAAAAAGAAACTTCGTACTAATAAACCTACCGGCTCACGTTCGTGATGGTCTTTTAAATAGATATAAACAGCAATGGCGCCACCGGGGGCTAATGCAAGCGCAAGAAGGATGAGTATATCCATGGCTTCAGATTAAAACAGGGAGCTGGTACATAAAATAAGCACCCAGCAGTAGCAATCCAAGGCCGCGCAAAAATGGACTCTTTAATACAACCAAATTATCGCGGTTGGTACCAATCAGCACGGCTGAAAACAGGATACTCACCCCTAATCCTCCGCATCCGATCAAAAGCATCTGGTCTGCTCCCGGCAACTTCAGCAAGGCAAATAAAATTCCAATTACTGTAACAGCAGACGAAATATAAATCAGTTTATAAAGCATGAAGGAATACATTCCGGGCTTACAATCCGGAGGCAGTTGAATCATCATAAAAGCCATTAGAAAATATACGGCAGCCAGTGTTGAGAGGCCAATCATCAATATCTGGTCGGCACCGGTGTAATGCAGTGTTAGAAATCCCAAGCCCACTGCACAGAAGATAAGTGCAATCATGTGAACGTTGGGAAGAATTTTAGTACGGAGCAGACTAATAAAAGAGGTTTCAGGGGTTGGCATAAAAATTCTTTTGATGAAGGTAACCGTTTGTTACTTCATCAACAACTACTATGTTTTGAGTTTTTAATTAACCGATAAGGCCAGCAGCCCAAGCAATGCGGTCGAGAATCCGCGAATCAGAGAATCGCGCAGGGTTACGTAATTTTCCCGTTTTTGAATCATCAAAAAGATCGCTGAGGCCAGCGAGACCAACAAACTGATACCACTAATCAACAGTATTTCATGATGTCCCACTAAGTCGAAGTAGGTATAAAGAACCCCCACCAGAAGTATGGAGCAACTTAAATAAATCAGTTTGTGAATGAAGGTGGCATAAACATCGGGTTTGCTATGCGGAGGTGTATCCACGGGTAAAAAGGTCCACACGAAGTAGGCAACAGATAATAAAGAGAGGCCTGCAATCAATAATTGTCTTGCGTTCTGGTATTGCATAAAATGAAAAGCAAGACCGGCTGCGGAAAGAATGAGCGCTATTTGCTGGAGATACGGTACAAGTTGTTTTGCAATTCTTACTACACGTAATCTTGATAAACTCATGCCTCAAGATACAGATAGATTCTAAAACAAAAATTGAATTCTCATGCACCTTAGCTTTAGTCTGACCAGGACTAATCCTCAATCGATTCTTCTACTTCGTCCAGTTTGTCTTCAGTGAAACGCCCAGAGGTTGCATATACGATCTTGCCCTCTGCGTCAAGCACGAAAAAGTAGGGGATGTCGCGCTTTTCGAAATCAAGAGCCTCTTTATAGGATTTTAACTCGCCTTTGTAAAATAAAATGTAGGGTAGCAGTTGAGGATCAACATTTTTCAAGGCTTTCTTTTTGGCGGTGCCGGTAGCGGCAGCATTAACCCCCGTAAACATGGGCACAAAGTAAACGTTTACATCATAGCCCATGCCGGCCATCATGCCGGTAGCTTTTTTGATAAACTTATTATAGACCGGACTGAACCAACTGTTCAATTCATCTTCCGATTTTTTGGAATAGGCAAGACCAAGAAGCGTATACTTTCCTTTCGTATCCGTGGGAAGATTTACTTTTTTATCTTCCACCGTTTCGGCTTCCATATCGGGAAATTGTTTGCCGATTACCTGGGCATGTGCGAGATTAAAGCCAGCCAGCAGGACAAATAGTGCGGTTAGTTTTTTCATAATATAGGAACGAAGATAAAAGGAATTAAGTATTTACGGAAGGTCATTAGCCTGTTCCTGTTCCCCGATTTAATAAACTTTCAACGGTCTTTTTAAACTCTGGGGAAGACGGTTTGCCAAGGTCACCGGAAAGGATTCTTCCATTTTCGTCAATGAGAATATACCTCGGTATTGCTAATTCCCCCTCAACATGAAGCTCTTTTTTAATGGAAGTAAAGAGCGATCGTTTTGCCATCAAATGAGATCCATTCAAATTGAACCACATCAGATCTTTTTTCCACTGTGTTTCTTTTTCGGGCTTATCTAAACTAATGAATAGAATCTCTATCTGTTTCGTGTCAAGAAATTCATAAAACCCATTGTCGTATTTTGTAAACTCCAGCTTGCACGGACCACACCATGTGGCCCAGATATCAATAAGGACTCTTTTGCCCCGGAAAGTTTTGATTAGGTCACGAAAGGATGCATCGGCCAGACTTACATCCACATAGTCAACACGATTGAATTTGGATTCCGCTTTTCGTTGTGGCGGATTCTTATTGGATTCTTTAAAAACAAAATCGGTTTCAGCAGTTGCCACATTGAACGCAACTTGCTCATAGATTTCCCTGGTAAGCAGGGTGGAATTCAAATAGGCTTCGTGCAGGAAAGGATAGAGTATGAAGCCGGTATTTTGATAATTTCTGTAGTAATACGTATTGTCAGGTAGCTTATCACATTTCTCAGCCAACAGATACCCTGATTCACAATTAAAAAAATAGGTCTTGTTTGTTTTCTCTGGATCAGTATAGCTGGTTTTTAATTTAAAACACGCAACTCCATGAAGGGTATCCTTCCCAGCATATTTTAGCTTCCCTTTTTTATAGTGATTGAGGATATCCATGGCTGGATGGATTGAAATTTCGCTGCGGGTTGTATTGCTTACCTGATAGGGATATGGTATTTGCGAGGCGTGCGTCATTCCTTTATCATTCAGAAAAGACTCAAAGCGGAGCGACCCTGAAAGCGAAAAATTTCTACTCAGGCGGAAGTACGGCAATTTCTCAAGCGTCTGAACAGAAGTTGTATCAATCTTTCCGTAATAGCTATAGCTTTTAAATGTTTTAGATGATGATCTTAATCTTTCGATATTCTCTACTCCACCCACTTTAGCCAAATAAGTTTCAATTATCAGTTTAGCATCCTGCCCAAACGATTTTGAACTCAAGAATACAATAATTATGAAGAGAGTTAATCTGTTCATTTTAACATGCGTTTCGGAGTTTCAAACCATTCTAAAATCGGATCAATCCATTCTCTATGTCCTTTGTAAAGAAAACCATGACTCAGCCCGGTGTTTAGTTTAATTTCCTGATAGCTGCTTACATGGTTTCTGCTTTCAAAAATCTGGTAACAGGTGCCGTGCGGGTCAGTCGATTCAATGATGGAAAGAAACTTGCCATACAAGGTTATGTTCTGGTAGCTCTTATAGGTATCTGGCCAGCAACCGCCCATAATTACATAATTTATTTTCTTGTTTTTCAATTTTGCGGAGGCATGCAGTGCAATATGCGAACCGGCTGAGGCGCCCAGCACCACTATTTTTTTTGCCTTTGCACCTGCGCGAATTAACGAATCAACCTGCCCGACAAGTTTGTTCACGTATACACTATCATCAACGCCTTCTTTTCTGTTTTCACTAATCACGGTAAACCCACGGCTACGCAGCGAATCGAGAATATTCAGGTATTCATACGGACCCCATTCGGGCACCGACTGATTGACCGCATTATTGCCAAGCACCGTTACAACACCGCCATGCAGGTAAAACAAATAATTTTCGGATTTCTTAATTTCTTGGGGAAGATGCGAACTGATGGTCTGGCCACACGCAGCAGAAGTGAAGAATAAAAGTAGGAGTGCGGTTTTCAAGGTTTGCCGGAAACTTAACCATACTAATTTAAGAAAGTTATTTGTGTTGCATTATGCTTTATTCTTGTCTTCTTCAACAAGAATACGCTCTTCAAAGCGCTGCCAGGAGATTGTTTCGGGGGCAAAATAGTACGTTGCTTCTTTGCCGATAAAAAGTTTGTAATTCATTTTATCATTACCCGCTATTACATAGCCGGGATAATAAAATTCATATCCAGCAGAGGTCAGAAAATCAATCGTGAGCAACATCAGGTGTTTACCCAGACTATAATCTTTGAAGCGCGGATCAAAAAAATGCAAAATAGACGCAGCGGAATTTCCACCCAGATCAAAATAGCCTCCTGCAATCAGCCTGTCACCATCAAATACCGAAATGCATTTCGTTCTATAAACATTTTTTTCGGGTTCCTCTTCACTAAATAAACAGGTATAAATACTGGCAGCTCCATCAAAGTCGATCGAGGAACGATAGGTAGCGTAAAGCGCTTCATGCTCAGCGCGAATAGCACTCAAATCTTCGATGGTAGTTCGAAAAGCCTGACAGCGTTTCCGGATGCGCTTGTGCGAGGCATGGGTTTTAATTTCAGCAAGCGGATACCGCAACCAATGCACCCGATACGGTTCTTCCAGGTGCAGATGCGAGCTGGTAAAAATGCTTTGATGCATCCGGTACCAGCCATGCGCCAAAAGGAAATCCAGTTCAGCCTCACGGATTGTATCCGGATTAAAACTATGGAAATAGGGTATCGAGTAGATGATGGCTGTTTGATTTTTATCTTATCGCCTCAGACTAACAAGCTGAGGGTTGGGCAAAGATAGCCACACGCTTGCAAAAAATTTGATTGTAGCTCACTTCTTAGTTTCTGGTAATTGTCAAAACATTTTGTTGTGTGTAGTACCCGCCATGCTCCGAACTGAGCACGAATGCAAAGGCTTTGGTTGTGTGTCGGTCAGCGCGGCCTTTGCATTGGTGCGTCTAAGGTGCGTCCTTCTTTGGAAGAAAAACTTGAGGGTTTATTATAGGTATTATAGCATTATTGACTATTGAGTCCTTAACATTAAGCGCAAACATTCCACGTGCTGTAGACACTACAATTCCTGCGGTGACAGCTATAAGTTGGTCAGGGATTAATGTAAGTCCATTCTCCTTCTTGATAACTTCTTCATAGTTAATAACTGCGAACGACATTAACACCTTCATGCTTACCAATTCAACCTTAGTTTCTATTGATTGCTTTTCGTATAGTGTTACTGATATTATTGAATTGAATAATTTCTCCACTTCAACTACATTCCATTGCAAATCAAACTGAAATTCGTAGGCATCATTTGGTAATTGCTTTTTTATATCTTGAAGCCGTGTCGTAGATTCATAATGAAGGAGTTTAATTTCCTTTATACCAATGGTTATTCCAACTGGAGTTTTAGCCATTTTAGATTATAATTAATTAGGACAATATTCTATTTCTGAAACCTGAATTGTCCCAGGAGCTTTTATAAATGCTTGGGATGAATTGGATTCTTTTAAGCGAATGTGATGAACCCGCTGAACTGGTAGAACATGAACATGAATTTTTTGTGTTACCGAAATAGTAGGTTTTACAACGGTTCCTTCCTTTTCCCTTCTCCAAAATTCAGTAAAGTCTACAAATTCAATTGCGGGTATTTTACCGACCATTAATCCAATCTCAATTAGCTTCTTTAATGTGAAATTAAAGTTACCATTGAGAACTTGGCTAACATAGGCACTGCTTACGCCAAGGCGTTCGGCAACATCTTTCTGCGTAAGATTATTTGATTGAATGTAATCTACCAGTTGCCGATAAATTTCATTTTGGTATTTAGTCAGCAGATAGTTGGGTCTTTTTAGTAATTCTTCTTTGCTAAACATATTTCTATTTTTTTTGAGATTGCTTAAACGTTGAATATTCTTTAATAATCTTTTCAACTCGCTTTATGTCTTCGTCTTGGTCCCCTTTCTTTCCACCAAGTATGTGAATTTGTCCGGTGTCCCTTTCATGAATTAGATAAAGGCGAAGATGTTTACTTTTTACTTCAAATGCTGAGTACTGTAATTTGCTACTTAGATGTAGTTTCCTGTATTGGTTTTTTGGTACCATTTTACCATTTGCAACATCTTCCACTGTTGCCACCAACTCATCCAATTCAGGCTCGATGTTTTTATCCTTCTTAATTTCATCTCTAAAGTCGTCAACCAAACATTTACCGTTTCTAATGAGCTTGTTAACCTTTTGTTTGGTTTCAAACTCTGGTATCTGTTTAACTTCAAAACTAATCATTTGGTTTAAGTTATAACTTAATTTTTTTATATTATTTTAATATATTGATAATCAGTCAGTTAATTTAAAATTTAAGACTTATTTAAGGTCATTTCTCTGTGTAAGCTCCCCTAAAGTTCGGCCATTTGAAAGTTGAATAATAAAATTCAATTTTAAATGGTTAAATATGAAAAAGTCAAAATTCACAGAAACACAGATTGTAAAAGCGATCCAGGATCATGAGGC